>VFQS010000010.1_pt1 | contig 420553 bp, 397 predicted proteins | sample 3512361 | NCBI WGS metagenome assembly VFQS01 (sample SAMN10412375, study PRJNA504923) | tailings metagenome | isolation source: Relicate 1 Philex TSF3 active mining | place: Philippines
TAACAAGGTAGCCGTACCGGAAGGTGCGGCTGGATCACCTCCTTTCTAAGGAGATGAAGTGTGGTCGGACCAACATTCGTTGGCCGTCTACATGGATTCCAAGTTAGTGCACTGTCGTGTCAGTCGAAGCTCGTCGGAGAGTCGTAGGTTTACCTCCTCGATGACGATCACTTCGGTTGACTGGTCTTCTCTTTCGTTTTGAGGGAGCGATCCCTCTCGCGCACGACTCATCGAGTCCGCTGCGTGTGACGATGAACAAGTGACGTCGTCGCGATCGCACCTTGAGAATTTCAGAGCAAGCACGAGCATCTAATTTCTTTAATTAAATTCCAAGCTACAAAGAGCCAACGGTGAATGCCTTGGCGCCAATGACCGATGAAGGACGTGGGTGACTGCGAAAAGCTTCGACGAGCCGTCTACCAGGCTTTGACTCGAAGATGTCCGAATGAGGAAACTCGGCACCCGTCATGGGGTGTCACTCTGGAGTGAATACATAGCTCCAGTGGAGGGAACCGGGGGAATTGAAACATCTCAGTACCCCGAGGAAAGAAAAGCAAACGCGACTCCCTTAGTAGTGGCGAGCGAAAAGGGAAGAGGCCAAACCGTGTCGGTGCAATATCCTGATGGAGTTGCCGACATGGGGTTGTGGGACGTTTAGACACGGCATCAGACGTGTCACGGAGTTAAAAGTTGCTACGTAGAAGAACGGCTTTGGAAAAGCCGGCCACAGTGGGTAATAGCCCCGTATTCGAAACGTACGCAGCCTCCGGAACCAATCCCAAGTAATGCCGGGACCGAGCAAACTGGCATGAATCTGCGGGGACCACCCCGTAAGCCTAAGTATCTATTGGCGACCGATAGTGAACCAGTACCGTGAGGGAAAGGTGAAAAGAACCCCGGGAGGGGAGTGAAATAGTACCTGAAACCGTTGGTTTACAAACAGTCAAAGCGTCGTCATGCGGACTTGTCCGTATGGCCGCGATGGCGTGCCTTTTGAAGAATGAGCCTACGAGTTACGGTTAGTGGCGAGGTTAACCCGTGAGGGGTAGCCGGAGCGAAAGCGAGTCTGAACAGGGCGTTCAGTCGCTAGCTGTAGACCCGAAGCCGAGTGATCTAGCCATGGGCAGGTTGAAGCGGGGGTAAGACCCCGTGGAGGACCGAACACACGTCAGTTGAAAATGGCGGTGATGACCTGTGGTTAGGGGCGAAAGACCAATCAAACTCGGCGATAGCTGGTTCTCCTCGAAATGCATTTAGGTGCAGCGTCGTGCGTTCAGTACCGGAGGTAGAGCACTGGATGGGCTAGGGGGCCTACAAGCTTACCGAACCCAGCCAAACTCCGAATGCCGGTACTCCAGAGCACGGCAGTGAGACCACGGGGGATGAGCTTCGTTGGTCGAAAGGGAAACAGCCCAGATCATCAGCTAAGGCCCCAAATTCAGGACTAAGTGGAAAACGATGTGGATTTGCACAGACAGCCAGGAGGTTGGCTTAGAAGCAGCCATCCTTAAAAGAGTGCGTAACAGCTCACTGGTCGAGTGAATCTGCGCGGACAATTTAACGGGGCTCAAGTCCTGAGCCGAAGCTATGGATTTCAACGTTTTACGTTGGAGTGGTAGAGGAGCGTTGATGAAGCACTGAAGCGGCGGGATAACCCGACGTGGAGTTTCATCAAGTGAGAATGTAGGCATGAGTAGCGAGAGAGGAGTGAGAAACTCCTCCGCCGTAAGCCCAAGGGTTCCTGGGGAAGGCTAATCCTCCCAGGGTAAGTCGGGAGCTAAGACGAGGCCGCGAGGCGTAGTCGATGCACAACTGGTTGATATTCCAGTACCGCCATATACGCGCAAAGCTCAATTTCGGTGAAGCAGGGGCTGCCTTCGGGCGATCCTGACTAGCTGGATGCGGGTAACTGAAGGGGGACACAGAAGGATAGGTGAACCGGGGCGATGGTTGTCCCCGGGTAAGTGTGTAGGAGGACTGCGATGAGAATTGCGGTCGTAACTCTGAGACACGATGCCGAGCGGGTTTCCGCGAAGTCACTAATTCCATGCTGTCGAGAAAAGCCCAGCAGTGAGTTTGTATGGCGCCCGTACCCCAAACCGACGCAGGTGGGCGGGTAGAGAATACCGAGGCGATCGGGAGAACTATGGTTAAGGAACTCGGCAAAATGCCTCCGTAACTTCGGAAGAAGGAGGACCCACGTAGGGTGAAGAGACTTCGCGTCTCCAGCCTGAATGGGTGGCACAGAGCAGGGGGTAGCGACTGTTTAACAAAAACACAGCAGCGTGCGAAGCCGCAAGGCGCTGTATACGCTGTGACGCCTGCCCAATGCTGGAAGGTCACGAGGAACGGTTAGCCGCAAGGCGAAGCTGTGAATCTAAGCCCCAGTGAATGGCGGCCGTAACTATAACGGTCCTAAGGTAGCGAAATTCCTTGTCGGGTAAGTTCCGACCTGCACGAATGGCGTAACGACTTCCCCGCTGTCTCAACCATAGACCCGGCGAAATTGAAGTACGAGTAAAGATGCTCGTTTGCTGCGGAAGGACGGAAAGACCCCGTGGACCTTTACTATAACTTGATGTTGAGCTTCGACCTGGGCTGTGTAGGATAGGTGGGAGACTGTGAAGCCGGTGCGCTAGCACTGGTGGAGTCATTGGTGAAATACCACCCTGCGTAGTTTGGAGCTCTAACTTTGGTCCGTAATCCGGATCAGGGACAGCGTCAGGCGGGTAGTTTGACTGGGGCGGTCGCCTCCTAAATTGTAACGGAGGCGCTCAAAGGTTCCCTCAGACTGGTTGGTAATCAGTCGGCGAGTGTAATGACACAAGGGAGCTTGACTGCGAGACTGACAGGTCAAGCAGGTGCGAAAGCAGGACATAGTGACCCGGCCATTGCTTGTGGAAGCGTGGTCGCTCAACGGATAAAAGGTACCCCGGGGATAACAGGCTAATCTTTCCCAAGAGTCCATATCGACGGAAAGGTTTGGCACCTCGATGTCGGCTCATCGCATCCTGGGGCTGAAGCAGGTCCCAAGGGTTGGGCTGTTCGCCCATTAAAGCGGTACGCGAGCTGGGTTCAGAACGTCGTGAGACAGTTCGGTCCCTATCCTCCGCAGCCGAAGGTGAGTTGAGGAAGGCTGTCCCTAGTACGAGAGGACCGGGACGGACGTAGCTCTGGTGTGTCAGTTGTCCTGCCAAGGGCACGGCTGATTAGCCACCTACGGAAGGGATAACCGCTGAAAGCATCTAAGCGGGAAGCCCGTTCCAAGATGAGCTCACCCATGCAGTCAATGCAGTAAGGCCCGTGGCGAGATCACCACGTTGATAGGCCGGAAGTGTACAGATGGCAACATCTTCAGCTGACCGGTACTAATCGGCCGAGGGCTTGGATTTATGCTCGTGCTTGCTCTGAAGTGCTTGAGGTTCGACGCGTCTCGCGTCACCTTGACAACAGATTTCTGGTGGCCATAGCGGCGGGGACACACCCGTTCCCATTCCGAACACGGCAGTTAAGCCCGCCAGCGCCGATGGTACTTGGGGGTAGACCCCCTGGGAGAGTAGGTCGCCGCCAGATTTACTCGAATGATGAAGGCCCTCGCAGCAATGCGAGGGCCTTTGTCGTTCTACGGCGGTAGAATTGTGCAAATGCCAACACCAGACCGTCGTGGATCTCGTGGACCTCGCCGGGACGGAAAGCCTGGCAGTCCTCGCCCTCAAGGCCGTTCAGGCCGTCCAGCACCCCGTTCCGGGGGGAGAGGGGACGACCGTCCCGCACGCCCGCGTCGTGACGATGACCGACCACGGTTCCGTCGTGACGACGATCGTTCCGCTCGTCCGTCGAGGCCGCGACGCGACGATGATCGTCCCGCGCGTCCGCGTCGTGGCGATGACCGTCCACGGTTCCGCCGCGATAACGACCGTCCAGCGCGTCCGCGTCGAGACGACGACCGCCCGTCGAGGCCGCGCCGCGACGATGACAGACCTTTTCGTCCGCGTCGTGACGATGACCGTCCGCGGTTCCGCCGTGACGGTGACCGTCCAGCTCGTCCGTCGAGACCGCGCCGCGACGATGATCGTCCCGCACGTCCCCGTCGCGATGATGACCGTCCACGGTTCCGCCGCGATGATGATCGCCCCGCGCGTCCGCGTCGAGACGATGGTCGACCGAGTCGTGCGCCTCGGGAAGATTCGCGTCCCGGTTTTCGTCGTGACGATGACCGTCCCGCACGCCCGCGTCGAGACGATTCTCGTCCGAGTCGACCTCGAACTGCAGCGCAACAGCGCGCGGATGAAGTCCGCTACAAGGGTGGCGGTCGCGGCGTAGATCGCGATCGTCCACGTGAGAACACCAACGTCGTCGAGCGTTGGGTCGACGAGGGTTCGACGTCGCGTCGTCCGCACACGAAGGCTGGCAAGGAGCCGCAGCGTGAGATTCGTCTGAGTCACGATGAGCGTCGCGCGTCTGCGACGTCCATCAATTTCGTCGACGAACGATGTGGTAAGCGAATTCGCTCAATCGTCGGAGAGTCAAACTCTCGTCGCGTCATCGAACGTGTTGCGCTTGCTCTGGATGCATTCGAAAAGGGTCGCTACGCCGAGTCGCGCCGGATCATCGTGCCGGTCACCCGTGAATGCGAGGGCGTCGAGTTCATCCACGAGATCGCCGGTCTGTCTCTGTATCGATCGGGTTCGTGGAGGGATGCCGCCGAACACCTCGAGATCGCTCGCCAGCAGTCCGGCGGCTCCACGCTCAACCATCCGATGCTTGCGGACTGCTATCGCGCGCTCAAGCGTTACGACAAGGTCGATGAGCTGTGGAAGGAACTGAAGGACGCCTCGCCGGATGCGGCGATCGTCGCGGAAGGTCGGATCGTTGCAGCTGGAGCCCTTGCCGACAAGGGTGACCTCCAGGGTGCCGTGAGGATCATGGAACAGGTTCGCAAGGATCCCTCAAAGGTTCGCGAGCATCATCTCCGTGAGTGGTATGTCCTTGCCGACCTCTACGACCGCTCGGGTGACGTGATCAAGGCTCGTGAATGGTTCACGAAGATTGCGCGTGCCGACAAGGGGTTCGCGGACGTGGACTCGCGACTCGCCGAGCTCGGGTCTTAGTTTCCGAAGATCTCCCGCATCACGAGACCCGTCTGCAACTTCGGCGTGAAGAACGTCGACTTCGGTGGCATGAGCAGCCCTTCATGGGCCGTGCGTTGAATCTCCGCAACTCCAACTGGGCGGATGAGGATCGTCGCGACGCATTCCGGGCGATCGAGTTGACCGACTGCCTCATGTAGACCGTGTTGGTAGGACACGGTGTGTGGCGTTGAGGACAAGGCGTGCTCGAGGCGGGCACTGTCGAGGTCACGAACCCCCGCAAATGCGGCTGGCTTGGGTGTGAGCCAGAAGGATCGTTTTGTCGAGTCGACAAAGTAGAGGCAGCCAAAGGCATTCATGCGCGACAACGTCTTGTCGTCGGGTGCCGGTGCGTCGCTCACGTCGAATGCCGTCGACAGCGCTTCCAACAAACTGTCGGCGGTCGTGTCGGTGTAGTAGCGGTGGATGGCCGCGACGCTCAATTGCTCACTGACCAATTCATTGACGTAGGTCAAGGTGAGCTCTGCTCCTGTGTCGCGTGCACCGAGTCGCTCGCGGGTTTCGTCGCGGTAGGTGCGGCTGATGGCGTATCGATGGTGGCCGTCGGCGATGACGACCGGCTGAGCACCGATCGCGTCACAAATCCGTCGGACTCTTGCGGCGTCGACGACCCGCTCCACGGTGTGGGTCACTCCATGTTCGTCCCTGAACGATCCGACTGGCTCGGCGGGGTCGGCCAACAACGCCGACATCCCTGATGCGAGCGACAGTCCCCACACCGGGGACAGGTTCATCTGGGTCGCGCGGGTCAGGTCGAGTCGGTCGGTCTTTGCCTTCGGTGTGGTGCGCTCGTGGGGCAGCACGCCACCGGCCCCTTCGTCGACGACCTCGAGGGCGCCGATGACGCCCACGGTGTGGCGCTGGGCCCCTGTGGCATCCACGAACGCCAGTCGATACAGGGTGAGAGACTGCGCGTCGTCGCGAACGAGGACTCCGTCGTTCTTCCATGCTTCGATCGTGCGCGATGCCGATGAATAGGCATCCTCGCCGGCGGCGCCGATGGGCATGTCGACGTGCACGATGTTGTGCGCGTCCTTCGTCGCGTAACGAGTGCGGTCGCTGTCGCTCAGGACGTCGTACGGAGGCGCGGTAAGGGCTGCGAGTCGGGAGGCGTCTGCGTAGCGAGTCGCACGAAATGGCTCAAAGCGAGGCACAATGACAGTGTGCCACCATCAGCCATCTTGTGCGACATCGATGGCGTGGTGTGGCTGATGCACGAGCCGATCGCAGGTTCGGTGGAGGCGATTGCGCGATTGCGTGACGCCGGACACCGTGTGTTGTTCGTGACGAACAACTCCCATGCAACGGTTGGGGAGCAGGAGGCGGCGCTGGAGGCCATCGGCGTCCCCGCAACAGGCGACGTGGTGACCAGTTCGCAGGCCGCCGGAACGTTGTTGCGAAGCGGAGAACGAGTCCTCATGGGCGGTGGCCCAGGCGTCAGGGAGGCCGTCGTGGGATCCGGGGCCACGATCGTTGCGACATCGGATTCGTCCGACCATGTCGACACCCAGGGGATCGACGCAGTCGTCGTGGGATACCACTCCACGTTTGACTACCGCGGCTTGACCCGAATGTCGTCTGCGGTCAGGAGCGGGGCGCGACTCATTGCAACGAACGACGACGCGACCTATCCAACACCGAAGGGGCTCATCCCAGGTGGAGGGTCGATCCTGGCCGCCGTGGCGACGGCATCGGGCGTAGCCCCCGTTGTCGCCGGCAAACCCCACCAGCCGATGGCGGATCTTGTTCGGTCGACACTCGGGGTCGACGACCTTTCCTCGTCGTGGATGATCGGCGATCGATCGTCGACCGATGGACTGTTCGCCCGTCGCGTCGGATGCAGGTTCGCCCACGTGATGAGTGGTGTGGTGCGGGAATCGCGACCAGAGGACGGGGCCACGCTCGTGGCCGCTGATTTGGCGAGTGCAGCAGAAGAGATCTTGCGGACGTCGGCGTGAGTTCGTCTCAACGCCAACCGATCCTGCGCCGACTCGTCACGCTCGGACTCGCATCGAGTGAGGACGATGCGCGCCGGTTGATCGATGAGAAGGTGGTCCTCGTCCAGGGATCACTCGTCGACAACCCGTCGCGCTTGGTCGCAAGCGGTGACCCGATCGAGCTCGTGCGACCCGACGAGTACGTGTCGCGTGGTGGGATCAAGCTCGCCCACGCACTTGACCACTTTGCGGTCGACCCGCGTGGTCGCGTCGCACTCGACGTTGGAGCATCGACCGGGGGTTTCACCGACTGCCTGCTGCAGCGCGGGGCGCACCAGGTGTTTGCCCTCGATGTCGGCGCAACCCAGTTGCACGAGAAATTGAGAGTCGACGATCGGGTGGTGGTCGTCGCCGATTTCAACGCCCGCGAAATGGCCGATCAACAACGGTGTCACGAGCGCGGGTTGCCGACACCGTTCGATCTCGTCGTCGTGGACGTGTCGTTCATCTCGGTTGCGCAGATCGCCAGGGGCCTTGCCAGCGTGGCGGCTCCTGGCGCTGACGTGGTGGTGTTGGTCAAGCCGCAGTTCGAGGCGACAAAGGCGGAGGCCGACCGTGGGGCGGGTGTCATCCGGGAGACGGCAATACGCGAACGAGTCGTCGGAGAAGTGGTCCGCGCATGCGGGGCGGTGGGGCTCCACATCGTCGGGGTAATCGAGTCTCCGATCACCGGCGCAAGCGGCAATACTGAGTTTCTCGCACACTTTAGGATGACCCCATGACCAAGATCTTTCTGGTGGCGCACCAGACTCGCCCCGAGATCCGCGGCATCATCGCCGAGGTTGTCGCGTGGTCGAAGGCGAACGGGCACGACGTGTGGATGGCGTCCCAGGATGCCCACGGCCTCGGATGGAGCGAACTTGCCAGCGACAGACGAGCCGGCGACGCGGACGTCGTGCTGTCGCTCGGAGGTGATGGAACCGTGTTGCGCGCGATCCATGAGCTCGATGGCGCCGCGGTGCCGGTGCTTGGCGTCAACGTAGGAACCCTCGGATACTTGACCGAGGTCGAGCCTGCCCAATGCGTCCAGACGCTCGAGCGGTGGATCACTGGGCGAGAGGGCGCCGACTACGAGATTGATTCGCGAATGATGGTCCGTGCGTCGCTCGTCCCCGCCAGTGGAGCGCCTGGGACCACGTGGAGGGCGTTGAACGAGGTCGTGCTCGAAAAGCAGCAGAGCGGCCACACGATCTGGCTGGACGTTGAGATCAACGGATTCCTCTTCGCCCAGTACTCCGCCGACGGAGTGATCGTCGCAAGTCCGACGGGAAGCACGGCGTATTCGATGTCCGCCCGCGGCCCCGTCGTGTCCCCACGCCATCGAGCGCTGCTCATCACCCCGGTGTCTCCCCACATGCTCTTCGATCGATCGCTGGTGCTCGACCCGGAGGAAAAAGTACACATCAGGGTTGTGGGCACTCGACCAGTGGACGTGGCGATCGACGGACGTCGTGTCTCAAGCCTCTCCCAGGGGGACACCGTGACGTTCTCGCCGGACACCGCACAGGCCTACTTCATCCGGGTCTCCGATCCGAAGTTCCATCAGATCGTGCGACAAAAGTTTGGTCTCGGGGACGAATAGTGCTCGTCGAGCTGCACATCGAAAACCTCGGCATCATCGCGGACGCTCGACTCACCTTCGGGCCCGGTCTGACGACGGTGACGGGAGAGACGGGCGCCGGCAAGACGATGATCATCGAGGCGCTGTCGCTCCTCGTTGGCGCCCGTGCGGAGACCTCGATGGTGCGAACGGGATGCGATGAGGCACGGGTGGAGGGGCGTTTCGTCGTCGGCGACGACGAAGTGATCTGCGCCAGGGTGGTGCCACGTGACGGGCGCTCGCGTGCCTACGTGAACGGTCGATTGGCGACTGCCGGTCAACTCGAGGAACTCGGACAGAGCCTGGTCGACATGCACGGGCAACACGACCACCAGGCGCTCCTCACCATGCACGCGCAGCGCGATGCGCTCGATGAATTCGCCGGGGTTGACCTCACCGAGCTGAAGGCTGCTCGCGAACGGTTGACCGAGTTGGACGCACTGCTCGCCACGCTCGGCGGAGACGAGCGAGCACGAGCACGCGAGATCGACTTGCTCGGGTTCCAGGTTCGCGAGATCGACGAGGCACACCTGGTTTCCGATTCCGAGGACGAGGAGTTGTCAAACGAAGAAGACCTGCTGGCCGACATCTCGGGCAACAAGGAGTCCCTCTATGCGGCGAGTTCGCTCATTGCAGACGACGACGGTATTGCGGACCTCCTGGGGCAGGCCATCGCGCAGCTTCAGCATCGAGATGCGCTGGCTGGACTCGCAGATCGACTGCGATCGGTGCAGGCAGAGTTGCGAGACGTCGTTGCTGATCTTCGCGACACGGCAGAATCAATCGACGAGGACCCCGCACGCCTGGAGGAAATCCGTACACGACGCCAGTTGCTCGTCGACCTGCGACGCAAGTACGGAGACTCGATCGCCGAGGTCGTGGCCTACGGCAACGAGGCACGAACCCGGTTGGAGGAACTCGTCGGACTGGAGGCGCGGGCAGCGACGCTGGATGCAGACCGCGAGTCGGCACGCCAGAGCCTCGTGGCCGCCCAGGCAGCCGTTCGATCCGTGCGCGAGGCTGCGGCCCCCAAGTTGGCACAAAAGGTTCAAGCGGTGCTGCGCACCCTTGCGATGCCGCATGTGGTCGTCGGGGTGGACGTCGACGGGGACGCCGGCGACAAGGTGAGTTTCACGATCGCAGCCAATCCAGGAACCCCGCCACAGCCACTCAACAAGGTCGCCTCGGGCGGAGAACTTGCACGGACGATGTTGTCGCTTCGACTCGTCCTCGGAGCCGGCCCCCAATGCGTGGTCTTCGATGAGGTCGACGCCGGTATCGGTGGAGAGGCGGCGGTGGCCGTTGCGGGTGCGCTCGCTGAGCTCGGCACGAAGGTGCAGGTGCTCGTCGTCACCCACCTTGCTCAGGTCGCCGCAGGCGCGACGTCGCACGTGCACGTGGAAAAGGTCGTCTCCAGAGGCACGACCGTGGCGAGCGCCCGCATCCTTTCGGCCGATGAACGGGTCCAAGAGATCGCCCGGATGCTGTCGGGCGGAGTGGCGGAGCGTGCGGCGCTGGCCCACGCCGAGGAACTCCTCGCGAGCGGGATGCGCAAAGGGTCATCACGGGCCACCTAGGCCGTGCGGGTATGCTTACATCCCGTCATCAGACAACAGGTCCAGTGACTTGAATCGAGACGGGAGCAGCGGGTGCCAAAGCATGTGTTCGTGACTGGCGGAGTTGCAAGCTCGCTCGGCAAAGGTCTCACTGCTTCGTCCCTCGGGCGACTCCTCAAGATGCGTGGCCTTCGAGTGACCATGCAGAAGCTCGACCCCTACATCAACGTCGATCCTGGGACGATGAATCCCTTCGAACACGGTGAAGTGTTCGTCACTGACGACGGTGGAGAGACCGATCTCGACCTCGGTCACTACGAGCGTTTCATCGACGAGAACTTGTCACGGGCATCCAACGCGACGACGGGAAGCATCTACCAGGCGGTGTTGGCGGCCGAGCGCCGTGGCGACTACCTCGGACGCACGGTGCAGGTGATTCCGCACGTGACCGACGAGATCAAGCGTCGAATCCAGCGACTGGCGACCGACGATGTCGACGTCGTGATCACCGAGATCGGTGGAACAGTCGGCGACATCGAGATCCTTCCATTCCTCGAAGCGGTGCGCCAGTTCAAGAACGAAGTCGGCCGCGACAACGTGTGCTACGTGCACGTCACGCTGGTGCCGTTCATCGGCCCGAGCGGAGAGCAAAAGACGAAGCCCACGCAGCACAGCGTCACCGAATTGCGTTCCCGCGGCATCCAACCGGACATCATCGTCTGTCGAAGCGACGAACCGATCAGCGACCAGTTAAAGCGCAAGATCTCCAATCAGTGTGACGTCGAGGCAAAGAACGTGATCAACGCCGCTGATGCCAAAAACATCTACGAGCTTCCGCTCATCTTGCACGACGAGGGTCTCGACACCCAGATTTGCTCGCTGTTGCGCTTGGAGGCACCGATCGATCTGACGCCGTGGCGCGCGCTCGTGGCACGCGTCGAGGCGTCGGTTGCTCCGGTGCGAATCGGTCTCATCGGCAAGTACACCGAGTTGCACGACGCGTACCTGTCCGTCGTCGAGAGTCTCAAGCACGCAGGCTTCCACCACGGTGCACGGGTGGAGATCGTCTGGATCCAGGCAGAAGAAGTTGAAGGGCTCCTTGCTGACGAAAAGATGAAGTCCCTGGACGGAATCGTGATTCCCGGAGGATTCGGCTTGCGTGGCGTCGAGGGCAAGATCCGGGCCGCAGAGTATGCCCGCGAAGCAGGGGTTCCGTGCCTCGGCTTGTGCCTCGGAATGCAGGTGATGACGATCGAGTTCGCCCGTCACGTCCTTGGCATGGACAACGCCCATTCGACCGAGTTCGACCTCGCCACTGCCTATCCCGTCATCGACATCATGAACGACCAGCGCGACGTCACCGACAAGGGTGGGACGATGCGCCTCGGTGCGTACTACGCGGTGTTGGAGCCGGGCACGAAAGTTGCAGAGGCCTATGGCGAACCGGTGGTCAGTGAGCGCCATCGGCATCGCTACGAGTTCAATGGGGCGTACAAGTCGCGTTTCGAGGCAGAAGGATTCGTCTGCAGCGGCACGTCGCCAGATCGTCGACTGGTGGAATTCATCGAGTTGAAGGACCATCCGTTTTGGGTCGGCACGCAGGCCCATCCCGAATTCAAGAGTCGCCCCGATCGTCCCCATCCGTTGTTTCGAGAATTGATCGGAGCCTCGCTCGCGTATCGGGCCCGACTCGGACGATCGATGGCACCTGTGATGATCGAGGCTGATCAGACCGTCTCCTCGTGACAGAACCATTTCGGTTCACCTCGCGTCGTGTCATCCATGAATGGGGGGTGTGGTCACTCGTCACCGACCATTTCGACGTCGAAGGTGGCGAGTCCTTTGCGCGCACCCATCTGACCACGCCAGGGGCGGTGGCCGTGGTGGCAACGGACACTGCATCGGCCGACTGTGAGGTCGTGTTGGTCCATCAATATCGCGCAACGGTGCGCACGTCGTGCTGGGAGCTTCCGGCGGGGATGTGCGACGTGGAGGACGAACCCAGGATCGAAACCGCCAAGCGTGAGCTACGAGAGGAGGCCGGTCTGGAGGCACGGTCGTGGCGCGAGTTGGGCGGAGTGCGCCAGGCATCCGGAATCTCCAATGCCCACGGCACGATCTTTTGGGCTCACGGACTCGACGTGGTGGCCGACGAGCGCCACGGACCGGAGGAAGTAGCCATGACGGTGCACCGGCGCCCACTCGTCGACGCAGTTGCAATGATCGAGTCGGGCGAGATCGACAACTCGCTCGCCGTCGTGGGTATTCTGCGCGTCGCTCGCTTGCTCGGGATCTAGATGGCTGACGCGCTGCATCCGTGGGTCGAGTCCTTCCTCAGTTACATCTCGATCGAGCACGGCCGTTCCCCCCGCACGGTGGAGGCCTATCGACGGGACCTCGAGGCTCTCGGGCGGCACCTTGACTCGACGTCAAAGACGGTCGAGGACTGCGATGCCGCCGACATCGAGTCATTCGTCGCCCTTCAGCGCAAGCAGGGCAGAGCAGCAAAGTCGATCGCCCGTCAGCTTGCCGCATGCCGAACGTTCTTCAAGTTCGCGGTGCAGGAGAACCTCCGGGCAAGCGATCCGTCCGGCGTCGTCGACGGTGTCAGCGTCCCGTCGGGGATACCCAAGGCTCTGAACGAAGAAGAAATCGATCGATTGTTGGCTGCGTGCACCGGCGTCGATTCCTATTCGCGACGTGATCGGGCATTGCTCGAGTTTCTCTACGCGACGGGAGCACGGATCTCCGAGGCGTGTGGGCTGTCGCTGTCCGATCTCGACATGGACCAACAAGTCGTGCGACTGTTCGGCAAGGGTTCTAAGGAACGCATCGTGCCGTTTGGAGGCCCCGCAAAGCGTGCATTGGAGGACTGGCTGGCCGTCGGCGGCCGAGACGTGTTGTCGCCTCGCCAGTGGCGAACCAGGGGAGATGCAGACGCGGTGTTCCTCGGGCGAGGTGGGCGTCGAATATCCCGTCAAGCGGCGTGGAACATCGTGCGTCGTTATGCCAACCTCGCTGGTCTGAAAGCAGAGATCTCTCCGCACGTGTTGCGCCATTCGTGTGCGACGCACATGTTGAAGCACGGCGCCGACCTACGCGTGGTGCAGGAACTGCTCGGTCATGCCTCGGTGAGCACGACACAGATCTATACGCGAGTGGACAACGAGATGCTCTTTGCCGCCTATGCCGGAGCACACCCGAGGGCCAAGTCGACGTCGTGAGGAGAGCGTTGCACCTTGTTCGCCGAACGTGGCTGAGCCTCGTCGATAGCCGACTTTGCCCGGGTGATATCGATTTCGTGCGCAGCGTGCTGACAGATCGTGAATTCAGCGTGTGGAGCGAGATGGGAGACATCGACAGGCGCCACAGCGTGCGTGTGCTTCATCGATTCGATCATCGACTGGGTGACGCGACGCGTGACGAGCGCGCCGCGGTGTTGTTGCACGACGTCGGAAAGACGATCGCGCGGCTTGGGACCCTACGTCGGATTGGTGCGACGCTCGGTGTCGACAGATCGGAGAGGGGACGCCTGTATTGCCGCCACGAGGAGCTCGGTGTCGAGTTGCTGGTGGCGGCAGGTGTGCAGGAAGCAGTCGTCGCGTGTCTGCGCGGTGAGGCTCGAGCAGACGTTCGTGCTGCCTTCAGTTGGGCAGACGACGAATAGCGATCAGCGCGGGGCAAGACCGATCGCGCGATGCGCGCGATCGAGTGTCGCGGCCGCAACACTGCGAGCGCGGTCCGCACCGATTCTCAAGAGTCGAGCCAGTTCGGCGGGATCGCTCCTCAGCTCTGCGTAGCGCGCCTGGATCGGTGAGAGCATTGCGGCGACGGCAGAGCCAGCGTCGGTCTTCAGCTTGCCGTACTGCGAGTACTGCTCGACGAGCGTGCTGACCGGCGTCGAACTCGCAACCGACAAGATATCCAAGAGGTTGCTCACGCCCGGTTTGCGCTCCCTGTCGTAGGCGACTTCGTTGTCGCTGTCGGTGACCGCGCGCTTGAACTTCTTTTCGATCTCGCTCGGGGTGTCGGTGAGGTAGATGATGCCCGCATCGGTGTCCGTCGACTTCGACATCTTGTTGGTCGGGGACTGGAGGTCCATGACTCGTGCTCCGGCGGCAGGTGTGACGGCTCGGGGGACCACGAAGGTGTCGCCGAAGCGATGGTTGAAACGCAGGGCGATGTCGCGGGTGATCTCGATGTGCTGACGTTGGTCGTCCCCGACGGGGACTTCCTCGGCGTCGTAGAGCAAGATGTCGGCTGCCTGCAGGGCGGGATAGGTGAACAGGCCAGCCGAAACGAAATCTGCCTCACGCTTGGCGGCCTTGTCCTTGAACTGCGTCATGCGAGACAGCTCGCCAAAGCTGACCGTGCACTCCATGATCCAACCGAGTTGCGAGTGCTCGGCGACGTGTGACTGCACGAATACGGTGGCGATGTGCGGGTCGAGGCCGACGGCGAACAACATGGCGGCCAACTCGAGGGTGTTTTCACCGAGGACCCCAGGGGTTTCGGTCACGGTGAGTGCGTGCAGGTCCACGATGCCGTGGAAGACGTCACCGCGGTGCTGGCCATCGACCCAATTGCGCAAGGCGCCGAGGTAGTTGCCGAGATGCACCTGCCCGGTCGGTTGGATGCACGAGAGCACGCGAGGCACGAAACCACGCTAGTGGAAGGCTTCCCGACCAGCCCGTCTTGATTACGATGTGTCCGTGACGTACGAGGTAGCGACGCCGGTCTACGACGGGCCGTTCGACCTCCTCTTGCACCTCATCTTGAAAGAGGAGGTGGACATCCACGAAATCAGTCTGTTGACGATCGTGGAGGCCTACCTGGCCGAGGTGTCGAAGATGGAAACCCTCGACCTCGAGGTCGCAACGGAGTTCCTCTTGATCGCCGCGACCCTTGTTGAATTGAAGACTCGTCGTCTGCTGCCGAGCAGGGAGAACGTGGACCTCGACGAGGAACTTGCGCTGTGGGAGCAACGAGACTTGTTGTTGTCCAGATTGCTCGACTGCAAGACGTTCAAGGACGTCGCTGGCCTGTTTTCGAGCCTCTTCGAGCGTTCAGCGCTGTCGTTTCCTCGTCGCAGCGGGCCAGACGAGCGCTTCGCCGAGCTGATGCCCGACATCTTGGAGGGCGTCACCCCGCTTCGGCTCCAGCGTGCATTCGTGCGCTCGATCATGCCCAAGCCGCCGACGTCGATCTTGCTGGATCACGTCGCTCCGATCGGCGTCAGCGTTGCCGATGCATTGCTCGAGCTGGTCGAGACCTTGCCGTCCATGGGTCGCGTCACGTTCAGGGAACTGACGGTTGCGATCCGCGATCGCATCCACGTCGTCGTTCGATTCCTTGCGCTGTTGGAGTTGTTCAAGCAACGTCGTGTCGACCTCGAACAAACGGAGCGTTTCGGTGACATCACCGTCACCTGGATAGGTGGGGACAACGTCTCGTTCGATCCGACCTTCGACATCGACGACTACGAAGGATGACCAATGGGATCTGAGGAGCGAAACGTGGACCGACAAGACGTACAGGTGGTGCGTGCGCTCGAGGCAATCCTGATGGTCGCCATGGAGCCGGTCGACCCATCCTTGCTTGCACAGTTGCTCGAAAAGCCCGTCGCCGTGATCGAGGAGATTTGTTCCGGTCTCGCCGCGGCGTACGCGGACGCCGGTCACGGGTTCGAACTCGTGAAGGTGGCGGGTGGGTATCGACTGCAGTCCCATCCCGACGTCGCCGCGTACGTCGAACGATTCGTCCTAGACAGCCAACAGGCGCGCATCTCCCAGGCGGCACTCGAGACGCTTGCGATCATCGCCTACAAGCAACCCATTTCTCGTGGCCAGGTTGCCGCGATTCGTGGAGTCGACCCAGACGCGGTGATGCGCACGCTCCATGCGCGTGGATACATCACCGAAGTGGGGCGTGACGATGGTCCCGGTCAAGCCGTCCTCTACGGCACGACGCCGTTGTTCCTGGAGCGTCTCGGTCTCGAATCGATCGAGGCATTGCCCTCCATCGCTGAGTTCGTGCCTGACGCACGCGTGGTCGAAGCGCTCGAGCAGGGGTTGCGCATCGTGCCGAGCGCGTCGCCCGATGCAGAACAGGCGTGACGAACGAAGCGTCGCCTGAGGGGGAGCGCCTCCAGAAAGTGCTTGCGGCCCGCGGATGGGGTTCGCGTCGCGTCTGCGAGGAGATGATCGAGGACGGTCGGGTGACCGTCAATGGAGAAGTCGCTCGACTCGGCCAACGTGTCGACGTCGAACGAGACCTCGTCGAGGTCGATGGTGCGCCGGTGGGAGTTCGGCCGGACTTCGTCTACTACCTTCTCAACAAGCCGTCAGGAGTCGTGTCGACGGCCAAAGACACCCACGATCGCGAAACGGTTGTCGACTTGGTGCCCGTAGAGCCCCGCGTCTATCCGGTTGGTCGACTGGACGCCGAGACGGAGGGGTTGTTGTTGCTGACCAACGACGGTGAGCTCACGCATCGGCTGACGCATCCGAAGTTCGGCGTGGAAAAGGAGTACATGGCCCACGTCGAATGCTCCGACAAGGGGGTCTCGGGATCCGCACTGGCCGCATTGCGCAACGGTGTCGACATCGGTGACGGCGTGACGTCGCCCGCGGAAGTGGGGGAACTGCAACCTGGAGTGCTACGGATCGTCATCCACGAGGGTCGAAACCGCCAGGTTCGTCGGATGTGCGATGCGGTCGGTCATCCCGTCGTTCGTCTCGTTCGCACGAGGTTCGGGCCACTCACCGATCGAACGTTGCGTCCCGGGCAGTGGCGCGAATTGACGCTGGCCGAGCTTCGCTCGTTAATCGAGGCAGTCGCGGGCACACCCACGGATACCCTGTAAGTCCATGCGCAGCGCGAACGTCGTCGGTCTCGGACTGATTGGTGGTTCGCTCGCCGCGGGCCTCACCCAGCGAGGATGGGCCGTCCACGGGGTGGACGTGGATGCATCTCGTGTCCGCGAGGCAGGCGAGTTGGGTCTCATCGTGGATGGTGTGATCGACCCGAAGGCCACGGTCACCTTCGTCGCCACACCGGTGTCGTCCACGACGCAGGCCGTCCGAACCGCACTCGAGACGACGACGGGAATCGTGACCGACGTGGGCGGCGTGAAGGCACCGATCGTCGGTGCGATCAGCGACCCACGCTTCGTGGCCGGTCACCCGATGGCGGGAAGCGAGCTCGTCGGTCTCGCAGGAGCGGACCCTGACCTGTTCCAGTTCGCGACGTGGGTGTTGTGCCCGTCGGCGACGACCGCGGATTCGACCTTCGAGGGGGTCGCCTCGGTGGTCAAGGAACTGGGCGCAGAGATCGTTGCCCTCGACGCGTCTCGTCACGACGAACTTGTCGCCATCGTCAGTCACCTGCCTCACCTCACGGCGGCGACGCTCATGGGCCTCGCAAGCGAACGTTCTCAGGAGCATGTGGCCGTCTTGCGACTCGCAGCGGGTGGTTTTCGTGACATGACGCGAATCGCAAGTGGGCATCCTGGAATCTGGTTGGACGTCTGCAAGGAGAATCGTGACGCGATCCTGGGCGCACTCGACTCGATGCAAGAGGGTTTGCGCGAGATGCGGGAGATCGTGGACCGCGGTGACAGTGCTCGACTCCAGGAGAGGTTGCAGCGCGCACGAGTCGCACGGTCCAACATTCCTGGTCGAGTGCGAGACCTGCTGGACGTCTGCGAGTTCCGCATTCCGATTCCGGACCGCTCCGGCGCGGCGGCGGAAATTTTCGCCCTTGCCGCTGAACTCGGGGTGAACGTCGCCAACTTCGAGGTGTCGCACTCGGTGGAAGGCGACCGAGGGGTCCTCATCATCGTCGTCGACACCGCCCAGTCGGACGTGTTCAGGGGCGGGTTGATCGCGCGAGGGTTTCGTCCGGTCGTGCAGCGGATTGAGTGAGCGTGTTCGTCGTCCCACGACTGCGTGATCGACCGCGTTCGACCATCGTTGTGCCCGGCTCCAAGAGCCTCGCCAACCGTGCCCTCGTGATCGCAGGCCTCGTCGGGCGGGTGACGTTGACAAACGTCCCCGACGGTGACGACACCGTGGCGATGTGCGACGCACTGCGCCTGCTCGGCGCAGACATCACGCGAGAAGGATCGCTCGTTCGTGTCGGGGTGCCGATCGACAGATCGCGACGCTCGTCCGTGACGCTTGATGCTCGACTCGCCGGAACGACGTCGAGGTTCCTCGTCGCCGTATCGGCGCTCATCGAAGGCGAGACGACCGTGACGGGCGATCAGGCGTTGCGTCGTCGTCCGATGGACGAACTCGCTCTCGCCCTCTCCGCTCTCGGTGCGTCGGTAAGGCCCCTTGGCGAGCCGGGTCATCTACCCCTCGTCGTGGCACGGGCAGCGTGCCGTGGTGGGAAGGTGGCGTTGTCTGGGGAGGTCTCAAGCCAATTCCTGACGGCCCTCATGCTGGTTGCGCCGTTGTTCGATGATGGTGTGTCGATCGATGTGACGGGAGACCTGGTGTCGGCGTCCTACGTCGGTCTCACGAGGCGCATCATGTCCCACTTCGGCATCGGCGTGGTGACGTCCGGAGGTTCGATCGACGTCCCGCACGGTGGATACGTCGCTCGGGATTATGCCGTCGCTCCGGACGCATCGTCTGCTTCGTACCCCCTCGCGCTTGCCGCCATCCATGGAGGTTCTTTGCGTATCGATGGCCTTGGTCGCTCGCGCGATCAAGGTGACTTTCGGATCCTTGAGATTCTCGAGTCGTGTGGATGCCATGTCGTCGAAGACGGGGACAACGTGACCGTCACGGGTCCAGGGGAAGGCGAGCTTCGCCCAGTCGATGTCGACATGCGCGACTGCTCGGACCTCGTCCCGACAGTTGCGGTCGTTGCCGCCCTGGCGCGTGGAACCAGCCGAATCCGCGGAGTTGGATTCATTCGAAACAAGGAGTCCGATCGCATCGGTGACCTCGCACGGGAACTGCGCGTGCTCGGTTGCCAGGTGGACGAGGAGGTCGACGGTCTCTCGATCACTGGTGGCTCGCTGCATGGTGGTCGCGTCTCGACCCACCACGATCATCGCCTGGCGATGGCCTTTGGCTTGATCGGCACGCTCGTCGACGACGTGGTGCTCGACGACGAAACGGTGGTGTCCAAGAGTTGGCCGTCGTACTGGACGGACATGGGCATCACCAACGTCTGAAGTCGGGATTTACTCGGCGGTGTGAAAATCGTGGCGCATGATGCTCGAGCGTCAGGCACCGCACGACCCACCATCGTGAGCCGACATATGGCGCAAGGTGATCGAGCATCTCGTCGTCGGTTCCCCGTGGCTTCCCTGCGATCGACCACGCGACGGTGTTCTTCAGGTGGAAGTCTCCGACCGGAAGCGCGTCAGGATCGCCGAATGCGTTGCCTGCAGTGACCGCCAATGACCACGGACCAAAGCCAGGGACGTCGTGGGTGACTTCACGGAGCTCTTTCATCGACGTGATCGCCTCTAGGTGACCCCTTCGGGCGAGATCTGCAAGACGTCGGATGGTGTGTGCCCTGCGCCGTTCGACGCCGATGCGATGAAAATCCGCAATGCTCAACGCACAGACTTGTGACGGGTCGGGCGTCGACCACAGGGGAGGGCCCCAGTGATGCTCACGTTGCACACCCGTGAGGCGCACCAGCCGTGCCCATTGCAATGCCGCGTCCCGTCCGGTGATGCGTTGGCCGAGAACCGCCTTGATCGCTTCGGGGAAGACCTGGCCGTTGCCTGCGATGCGCAGGGAGCGGTGAAGTCGTGTCGCGCGTGACACGGCAGGTGAGGCGCAGTCGGTCGGGGCCAGGAGTTGGCGTGAGCCAACGAGTGTGTCGAGGAGTGCGGGATCGGGAACGGACAAGTGGTAGTCGGTCGTCATTTCGACGACGGACCAGGAGAGTCGTACGACATCGGCGCTTCGTGCGAACGTGAAGTCAGTCGACGTGCGATGCGTCGTCGGGTCGCCTACTCCGGCGACGAGGGGACCAAGCGTTGCCCTATGGTGCGGCCACGGCACGCTCACCGAGCACGAGAGGTCGGCCGAAGGTCTCATGGTTCGAGTGTCGCACAGCGGTGTGGAACGGTGTCGCGTCCAGTACTGTCGCCCAATGGCGTCGCTGCGACCGAGGTATCGCGACCTCCCGCTTCAGGCGAGGCTGTCAGACGCTCATCCTCGATTTGCCCAGATTATGGCGCTTCACTCCGAAGCGATGGCGAACGGGGCTCCGTGCTATCGCGACCCTGCAACCGGACTGTCGGTGATGACGGCCGAGTTCCTCGCGTCTCGCGGGTACTGCTGTGCGAGCGGATGTCGCCACTGCCCGTTCGAGCAGGGCTCGTGAACTAGATTTGGCGCATCGACCGCACGAAGGAGACAGGGTGAGCCAAGACCGCGAGATCATGACCTGGGAATCGTTCGGTGTGGCGAGCCGAGAACTGGCCATTCAGATAGCCGAGAGTGGGTACGAGCCCGACATCATCTTGGCGATCGCTCGCGGCGGACTGATGTCCGCTGGTGCCCTCGGCTATGCGCTCTCGGTGAAGAACACCTACACCATGAACGTCGAGTTCTACACCGGCGTGAACGAGCGCCTCGCGGTGCCGATGATCTTGCCGCCAGTTCCGAGTCTGGTGGATCTGAAGGATTCCAAGGTGCTGATCGTCGACGATGTCGCCGACACCGGACACACGCTGAACCACGTGCTTGAGTTCTGCAAGGGCCAGATGGCCGACAGTCGACTTGCCGTGTTGTACGAAAAGTCGCAGTCGATCGTCAAGTGCGACTACGTCTGGAAGTACACGGACAAGTGGATCAACTTCCCGTGGAGCGACAAAGAGCCCGTCGCCAAGCGGGCATGGAGCGTTCGCGACGCCTGATCAGCTCGTCCACTGACCGCGTTCGCCGAGTGCAGTCGCGAGTGTGGACAAAGAATCGGTCATGATTCCATCGACGCCGAGGTCGAGCAGTTCGTCGATCTCCGTCCTCGAGTCGATCGTCCACACGTGGACATGGAGTCCAAGGTCATGTGCGTGGCTGACGAAAGCCGCATCGACGATCGGAATCGGACCCTGGCGTGGGGGAACTTGGGCGGCGAGGGGCACGAGCTCGCGCGGCTGAGTCTTGGTCCAGCTGCGCAATCGAAGCATGGCGACTTCCTTCGGACCCATCGACGTGCAGAGTTGGGGTCCGAGGGCCGTCCTGATCGTGGCGAGGCGACGATCGCTGAACGAGCCGATGCACACGCGGTCGAGGAGGTCATGGTGGCGAATCGCCCGGATGAGGGGTTCGACCGCGGGGTCGGCCTTGCAGTCGATGTTGATGCGCAGCGTCGGCCACGTGGACACGAGTTCGTCGAGCGTTGGTATGTGCTCGCTGTCTTGGATCCGGATTTTTGCAATCTCGGCGGCCGTGAGGTCGTTGATCTTTGCGTTGACCCCACACGTGCGTGACAAGTCGTCGTCATGGAAAGCAAAGAGGACGCCGTCGGCGGAGGCATGCACGTCGGTCTCCACGTAGCGATACCCGGCGTCGACCGCCTTGGCGAAGGCGGACATGGTGTTCTCGGGTGCATCCGAGGCGCCACCACGATGCGCAAATGCGATCGGCGTGGCGCTGTCGAGGAAAGGGTGTCGTGCGGCCACGACGTTCTAGATCGCTCGCCCGGCGGCCGCCCAGTACTCGTCCTTGAGCAGCCGCTTGTAGAGCTTTCCCGTTGGGTGACGGGGGAGATCGGGACGAAAGTCGATCGAGCGCGGACACTTCAGGTCGGCCAAGTGCTCTCGGCAATACGCGATGAGTTGCTGTTCGAGCATGCGTGCATCCTCGATCGAGGCGGGCATCGTGGCGGGTTGGACCACTGCCTTGACTTCCTCTCCGAACTCCTCGTGTGGGATGCCGAAGACGGCGACGTCGGTGACCGCGGGATGGTTGATCAACACGTTTTCCGCTTCCTGCGGATAGATGTTGACGCCGCCTGAGATGATCATGAATGCCTTGCGGTCGGTGAGATAAAGGAAGTTGTCCGCGTCGAGATAGCCGATGTCTCCGAGTGTCGTCCATCCGCGTCCTTTCGGGTCGCGCGACGCCTTCGTCTTCTCCGGGTCGTTGTGGTACTCGAACTGAGCGTTGGACTCGAAATAGATGGTCCCTGATTCGCCCGTGGGAACTTCGTTGCCGTCGTCGTCGAGAATGTGGATGACGGCGTTCAGCGACTGTCCGACCGTTCCTTGATGGGCGAGCCACGACTCGGAGTTGCAGTAGACGAATCCGTTTCCTTCGCTGCCGGCGTAGTACTCGTGGATGATCGGTCCGAACCACTCGATCATGCCGAGCTTCACGGGAACTGGACACGGGGCAGCCGCGTGAAAGACGCACTTGAGCGACGACACGTCGTAGTTCTTGCGGATCTCGGGCGGCAACTTGAGCATGCGGACGAACATCGTCGGCACCGTCTGGCTGTGGGTGATGCGGTATCGCTCAACTGCTTGCAGGAACTCTTCGGCGTCAAAGTGGTCCATGATCACCGAGGTTCCGCCGAGTCGATGCACGGCCATGTTCCAACGCAATGGGGCTGCGTGATAGAGCGGTGCGGGGGACAGATAGACCATCGAGTCGTCCATGGCCAACAAGAACTGACCCAAACCAACGAGTGGAACGGGAGACCCGAGGGGCGCCCCCGTGGTTTGGAGCCGCACGCCTTTTGGCCGCCCTGTCGTGCCGCTCGAATACAGCATGTCGGAGCCATCGACTCGGTCCGGGAGCGGTTCGCTCGACGCTCGTGAAACCGCAGTGTCGAAGTCGTCGAAGCCGTCGATCGTGCCGTCGATCATGAGTCGCAGGGTCACTGTGGGAATATTGTCGGCGACCGCAGCCACTTGGTCGGCAAGATAGGACGAGGTGATGAGGGCCTTGGCTCCGCAGTCGTTGATGATGTAACTGAGTTCGTCGGAGGTGAGACGACTGGAACATGCCGTGTAGATCAGTCCCGCGTAATGGCAACCCCAAATCACGTCGAAGAAGCGCTCGTGGTTCTCCAGACACACCGCGACGTTGTCGCCTGGCGCCAGTCCTGCATCGGCGAGGAGACGCGACACCTTGTTCGCCGCAATATCGAGTTCTCGGTAGGTGATCGTCGCGCCCGTCCTCGCCATGATGATGGCTGGCTTGTCCGGAGTGGTCTGGGCGATGTGTCCTGGGAACATGACTAGAACGGTAGTCTCATCCCGCGTGGGTGGAAATGTCGGTCTTTGACGAGTTCCGCTCGCTCGTGGCGCGCAGAGACTCGGAGATCGATCTGGCTCGTGGTTGTGCGCTCATCTGTGAGGCAGCCGGACACGAGGGCGCTCGCACCATCGTCGCAGACCAACTGCAGGCTCTCGACACGATGGTGACTGGCTCGACCGTGGTCGAGATCGTGCGGAGTCTGCGCGGCGACTTGGGATTCGCAGGTGATGCTCATACCTACGACGATCCTCAGAACTCGATGTTGCACCTCGTCATCGAGCGCAGAAAGGGTCTCCCGATCCTGCTCGCTGTCGTGGTGCACGAGCTGTGCCGTCGACGCGGCATTCACGTCGACATCATCGGGATGCCCGGACACGTTCTCGTCAGCGACGGTGGGGCGCCTGCGAGCTATGTGGATCCGTTCCACGGATCGACTCCGATGACCGCGAGCGGAGCACAGGGGCTGTATGAATCGATGACGGGTCTGTCGGACTTTGCCCCGAACTACCTCGACCCGATCGGTCGACGAGCGGTGCTCTGGCGGATCCTCAACAACCTCGCGTCGCGCTTTCGGCGCAGTGGCGAGGTCGCCAACCTTCGGTGGGTGATGAAGCTGCGAACTTCGTTTCCCGATGCGGGCCCTGACATCGAGCGCGAGTTTGCCCGCCTCATGGGATCGACCAACTAGGGACCGACTACCGTACGCTTCGGGCGATTGGAGGAACGTGATGGCCGATACAGAGACACTCGACCTGGAACGACGAGTCGACGACCTGCTCGCAGCGCACCCACCCGCGAGGGTGACGGCCAAGGAGTTCCTGGGCGCTCAATACGACGCGGGCCTCGCATGGGTCCATTTCCCACACGGTTGCGGTGGGCTCGGTCTGTCGCCGCGACACCAAAAGACGATCAACGAGAAGGTCTTTGCCGCTGGCGCACCCAGTTCGTATGCACGCAATCCGATCGGGTATGGCATGTGTGGGCCGACAGTCGTTGAGTGGGGTACGAGCGAGCACAAGGCGCGCTACTTGCGTCCGTTGTTCACCGGTGAGGAGGTCTGGTGCCAGCTGTTCTCGGAACCCGGCTCGGGATCCGACTTTGCCGGCTTGTCGTCTCGTGCGGTTCGAGATGGAGACGAGTGGGTGATCAACGGCCAGAAGGTGTGGACGACGCTCGCACACCTGTCGCGTTACGGACTTCTCGTCGTGCGTACCGACACCGAGGCGGTCAAGCACGCGGGACTCACTGCCGTCATCGTCGACATGAAGGCGCCAGGCGTCGAGGTTCGTCCGCTGCGTCAAATGACTGGTGAGGCGGAGTTCAACGAGGTGTACTTCACCGACGTTCGTGTGCCCGTCGACTCGACACTTGGTGCACCAGGCGACGGCTGGAGGGTGAGCCTCACCACCTTGATGAACGAACGAGTCGCCATCGGTGGTGCGATCCCGCAGCGGGGGTCAGGGCCGATTCGCGAAGCCGTGAAGCTGTGGCAGGGACTCGACCGTGCAGACAGGGACGATTCACGAAAAGACGAACTGATGAAGCTGTGGATTCGTGCCGAAGTCCTACGACTCACGAACATCCGCGCCGGACAGAGTCGCAAGATGGGTGTCCCGGGCCCGGAGGGTTCCATCGGCAAGATGGCCAGTGCGGACCTGAACAAGGAAACCTATGAGTTCTGCATCGAGCTCATGGGAGCGCACGGCATGTTGTACGGCAGCTACGAGATGGTGCGACCGGAGACGGCGATGGGTTTCGACTCGGTGCCGAAGGCATTCTTGCGAGCGCGCGCAAACAGCATCGAGGGCGGAACGAGCGAGGTGATGCGCAACATCCTTGGTGAGCGCGTGCTCGGACTGCCTGGTGATGTGCGCGTCGACCGCGACGTCGCGTGGAGCAAAGTCCCGCGTAACTAGGCGAGCGCCGCGAGCACCGTGCTCGCTGCGATCTTGCGGTCGGCGGTGCCGATCGTCGGCCGTGGCTTGCCGAGCAACCTCGCGTGCGTCGAGGTGAGGGTCTCTTGGAGTTCGCGCAGGTTGCGAGGAGGTGGGAAGTACTCGTCCTCGGTGGTCGTGCGGACCTCTTCGACGCCGTGGGCCGGAGCAAGGTGCTCGATGAGTTTCGCAACGACCTCATCTGGTGCAGAGGCTCCTGCGGTCACACCGACGACGCCGGAGAGGCTCTCGGTCAGTTCTTCGACCGAGTTGATGCGCAAGACCTTCGGGCATCCTTCGTCCTTGGCGAGTTTGGCGAGGGCGACGGTGTTGGACGAGTTCGCCGATCCGATCACGATCATCGCATCGACCCGCGACGCGATCTCCATCAGCGCACTCTGTCGATTCGTCGTCGCAAAGCACAAGTCGCTGCGACCGGGGGACCACAATTGTGGAAACTTGACCTTGACGGCATCGGCGATGCCGGCCCAGTCGCGATGCGACAAGGTGGTCTGGGCAAGGAGGGCGACCGGCTCGTCGAATGACGGCAACTGCTCGACGTCCTCGACGCTTTCCACGCGTGAGATGGCGTGCGGGGCAACCGCCATGGTGCCGATGGCTTCCTCGTGGCCTTCGTGGCCGACGTAGACGATGCGAAAACCCTTGCCGGCCCTCACCTTGACTTCGTGGTGGACCTTGGTGACGAGCGGGCACACCGCATCCACCGCGTAGCGCTGGTTGCCGTGAGCGGCCGAGACAACCTGTGGGGCGGACCCGTGAGCCGACAGCATCACGGGCTTGCCCGGAGGGACCTCATCGATGTCGTTGATGAAGATCACACCCATCGACTCGAATCGTTCAACGACGGTCTTGTTGTGCACGATCTCGTGGTAGCAGTAGACGGGTGAGGGGAACGCTCGAACCATCCACGCGAGCGCCTTGATCGCCATTTCGACACCAGCGCAGAAGCCACGTGGCGACGCGAGGAGGACCCGATCGACCGTGTGTTGCATCGTCGACAAGTCTATGAACGACGCAGAGTCGATGTCGGTTCCGGCTCATCGCGCGCAGCGAACCGTAGAATGAACTGATGAGCGCGCGCCTTCCATCCGTCGTCATCGTCGGAAGGCCGAATGTGGGCAAGAGCACGCTGTTCAACCGCTTCGTCGGATCCCAGGTGGCAATCGTCGAGGACCAACCGGGGGTCACTCGCGATCGCTTCGAACGCGAAGTCGAGTGGACCGGCAAGCGCTTCATGCTGTCCGACACCGGGGGTTGGATGCCCGGGGGGAGCGAACTCGACGCCAAGGTCAGCCAGCAAGTGGAGGATGCAGCGGCCAATGCGGACCTCATCCTTTTCGTAGTCGACACCTCGATTGGCGTGACGGACGACGACGAGTTGATCGCGACGTGGTTGCGCCGTCTTGGTCGGCCCGTCGTCGTGGTCGCGAACAAAGTCGATTCCGACAAGCGTGATGCGGAACGCTGGGAGTTCTTGCATCTCGGTTTCGGGGATCCGATTCCGGTGTCGGCTCTCCATGGCCGAAAGTCCGGTGACTTGCTGGACGACATCATCGCATCCGTCGAAGCCGTGGACATCGACGATGTCGAGGTCGCAGTACGGATCGAAGATGGAGTGCCGCGCGTCGCACTCGTCGGACGACCCAACGTTGGCAAGTCGACGTTGTTCAACCGGCTCGTCGGTGAAGATCGTTCGATCACCCACGACATGCCCGGTACGACGCGCGACGCGATCGACACACGTGTGGAGACGCCCGATGGTCCGATCGTGTTCGTGGACACCGCGGGCATGCGCAAGAAGAGCAAGGTCGACGATAGCGCAGAGTATTACTCGTTCGTCCGAGCGCTGCGCGCCGTTGACGAATCCGACGTCGCTCTGTTGGTGATCGACTCGACAGAGGGCGTCACCTCCCAGGATCAGCGACTCGCCGAGCGCATCGATGCGGCAGGGTGTCCGTTGATCGTGGTGTTGAACAAGTGGGACCTGTTGAACGACGACGACAAGACGAAGATGGACCTCGACCTGGCCCGCAAGCTTTACTTCATCGGAGACTCGCCGATCCTCAGGATGTCGGCTCTCACGGGCAAGGGAGTCCATCGACTCCAGCCACTGCTCGTCGACTCGATCAACGACTACCACAAGCGGGTGCCGACGAGGGATGTGAATCGGGTGATCGCCGAGGCCCAGCAGAAGCAGCCCGCAGGCAGCGGTGCGCGCGTGCTGTATGCGTTGCAGGGGGCGAACGATCCACCGACCTTCACGTTGTTCGTCAATCGCGAACTTCCGCAGCCCTACCTGCGGTATCTGGAGCGGTGCATCCGTGAGCATTTTGATTTCGGTTCGACGCCGATCAAGATGCGCGTGCGAAAGCGCGGTGACTGACCAGATGCCCTGGTGCGAGCCGTGTGCGAAGTATCTGACTCCGACTGCGATCGACGAGGACGGGCGTTGCCCAGCGTGTGGGCAGGAGGTCCAAGTCCACGATGCACACGGCAGAATCACCGCCAAGAATCTCGACTTGAAGGCTCTCGCTGCACAGGGCGAAGAGGACGTCAGCGCTCCATGGCACTTCAAGCTCCTCGTCGGGCTCCTGTGTGCCTATTTCGCGTGGCGGATCATCGATCTCTTCCGCTGATTTCCCGACCCACAGATAGGCTCAGGTGCATACGGGCTGTAGCGCAGCTTGGTTAGCGCGCTTGTCTGGGGGACAAGAGGTCGTGGGTTCAAATCCCGCCAGCCCGACGATTGATCATGCACCCACGCTGATCGCAACGACGCAGGCGATCGCCACGCCGACGCCGAGCATTTGACCCTTGTGGATGCGCTCCTTGTCGATGCGCATGGCCAAGATCACGGTGGACGCTGGATAGAGCGAGGTGATGACACCGACGAGGGACAGCATGCCCGAGCGTGCGGCATTGAGATAGAGCGAGTTGGCGACCGTGTCGAGCACGCCCGAGAGGATCGCAAAGGTGCCCACGTTGCGAGTCACGCGCAGCGTGCGATACCCGACGAGGCTGACGATGGCGACGGTGGGAACGCTCGTCATGCGTTGCGCGAGCAGCGGCCACAGACCGGCATCATCGGACGTTTGTGCGAGACACACGAAGATCAATCCGAATCCCGCACCCGCGACGAACGACAACCAAATGGCCTTCGATTGCACTTGCGCCCCGGTTGACGACAACACGTCTCCGATGAGGGCAACGGCGACCGGCGCGAGTGCGATTCCGACGTAGGAAACTGCGCTCGGCCGATCCCCCTGGGCGATGCCCACGATGACGGGCATGGCGATGTTGACGACTGCGGTGATCGGGGCCACGACCGTCATTGGTCCGACTGCCATCGCGCGATAGAAGGTGACGAGGGCGAGTGCGCCCCCGAAACCCGCGCCGGTGCTCCAGAGAAAGTCGCGGGTGCTCATGATCGACGTACCGCTCGAATAGACGAGGCCACACAGGAGCAAAAGTGCGACGGACTGGCCGGCAAAGGTGACTGCGGGAGCGGGGGACTGGCGGGAGGCTCGTCCACCCAGGTAGTCGGCCACGCCATAGGTGGCGGCGGCCCCTAAAGCCCACAAAATAGCCATTTGTGGAGTCTATGAGAATCCTCAAGTGCCAAGTCGGGTGCCGATAGCCTTGAGAAAGGAGGTTTCATATGTCACGCAAGTCGTTGTTTGCAAAGGCTGGAGTCGTCGTCGCATCGGTGGCGCTCGGCTCGGTCGTTGGAAGTTTCATCTCGGTGTCGGCGGCCCCGACGTCGGTCGTGGTGTGTGCGTCGAAGTCGACGGGAGCGTTGCGCTACTCGAAGGCCGGCACGTGTCGCACCACGGAGACCAAGCTCACGCTGGGCCAGGAAGGTCCAGCTGGAGCGACGGGTGCCACTGGCGCCACTGGTCCTGCGGGCCCGGCAGGTAGCTACTCGGGCACCGTCGGCATCCGAACCATCAGCACCTCGGCAGCGACGCTGGAGTTGGCCGATGCGGGCAAGGTTCTCGTCGTCACAGTGGGAACCGACATCACGGTCCCTGCCGATGCAACCGTGAACTTCCCGGTTGGCACGCGTATCGAGATCGCACGCACGACTGGTTCACCGACGCTCACCGGCGCCGCTGGAGTGACCGTCAACGGCATCTCTGCACCTGGCGCGGCGAGCTTCGACTCGGGCACCTATCAGCAGGGAATTCTCATCAAGACCGCGGCCAACACGTGGATCTTGTTGAAGATGCCAGACCAGTCATAGTTTTCTCGAGCCCTGACTCAAATGCGGGGCCTCGGAACGATCATTAACACAGCCACCGTCGTCATCGGCGGTGGCTGTGGTGTTTTCTGGGGTGCCAAGATTCCCCAGCGCATCAAAGATCTCGTCGTACAAACGATCGGTCTCGTGACGATCGGCTTGGGGTTGTCGGACGTCCTGAAGACCCACAACATGGTCATCCCACTGGTTGCGCTCGTGACAGGTGCGATCCTTGGTGAGTTGTTGCACATTGAAGACGGGCTCGAGCGCCTCGGGGCGGTCCTGCAACGGCGGTTTGCGTCAGGCTCCGATGAGTCGTCGTTCGTGAGCGGATTCGTGACTGCGTCGTTGCTGTTTTGTGTCGGGCCACTGACGATCCTCGGTGCGCTCGAGGATGCCTCGGGGGAGACGCCCCAGCTCTACATCATCAAGGGCACCTTGGATGGGTTCATGTCGATGATCCTGACGGCCGCCCATGGAATCGGAGCGGCGTTCAGCGCGGTGTCGGTATTCGTCGTTCAAGGCTCCCTGACGGCACTTGGAAGTCCGATCGAGTCGATCCTTTCCGAACGGATGCAGATTGAGTTGTTCGCAACGGGCGGATTTGCCGTCCTCGCGATCGGCCTCAACCTGCTGGGATTGACCAAGATTCGCCTAGGCAGCCTTCTGCCATCGCTCGTCGTGTCACCCGTCATCGTCTGGTTGTGGGCGGTGCCAGACGGGGTGCTTGGCTGATTGCCATGTGTGGTCGTTTCCTGCGCACCTCGTCGTTGGAAGAGGTCGTCGCGGCCTTCGAGGCGCACGGGACGCAACACCTTCCAGTTTCGTTCAACGTGGCTCCGACGACACCCGTCTATGTGATTCGTCATGACGAAACTCACCGTGTCGTCGAGCCGATGTCATGGGGCCTCGTACCGTTTTGGTCGAAGGACACGTCACGAGCGGCAAGTGCGATCAATGCACGGGCAGAGACGCTGACCGAAAAGCCGAGCTTTCGCCACCTGGTGTCGAGTCACCGGTGTGTCCTTCCGCTCGATGGCTACTACGAGTGGGACACGGTGACGTGGAAAGGGAAGGGTCACCCAAAACAGCCGTACATGGTGTCTGCAGTTGCGGGAGGAGAACTCGACCACTCGGGCCTCCTCGGCACAGCGGGACTCTGGTCGACCTGGCGGGACCCCAACGCTGATGACGTGACGGTGCACTCCGTGGCGATGGTGACGACAGAAGCAACTGGTCGTCTGGCCGAGATCCACCATCGCATGCCACTCATCCTCGATGCAGAGGAGTTGTCGCAGTGGCTGCATCCGGACTCGGCACTGCCGCTGTGGACGGCTGCTCCGCGGCGTGAGATGGCAGTCGAGGTTCGTGCCGTGTCCACGCGCGTCAATTCGGTGCGCAACAACGATCCCAGCCTGATCGAGCCAGTCGCGACTGCGAGTGTTGAGCCGACGCTGTTCTGACTAGAGGGCCTCGACGATTCGTCGCGCAGCGCTATCCAGCTCGCTCGGCTCGACGAATCGGGCTGCGTTGTCGAAAGAAACATGTTCGAGACCGTTTGCGGGAATCACGTGCAAGTGCACGTGGGGCACTTCGAATCCCGCGATGATCAGCGCGGCCCGTTGGCAGCCGAATGCCGAGATTTGGGCGTTGCCGATGCGATGGGCGAGGTGAAACAGATGGGTCGTCTGGTCGACCGGTAGGTCGGTCCACCGGTCGACTTCCTGGCGCGGAATGACCAACACGTGGCCTACGTTGATCGGGTTGATCGTCATGATTGCCACCGCCACGTCGTCACGATGGACGAAGGTTCCCGGCAGTTCTCCTGCGATGATCCGTGTGAACACGCTCGGCACGATGCCACACTAGTTGTCGTGACTGCAGCACCATCTCGATTTGCGACGGTGCCAAACCTGCTGACGGCTCTGCGACTTGCGACCTTGCCCCTGTATCTCGTCCTGCTCTTTTCGTGGGACGATCGGCCGCTCGCAGCGTTGCTGTTGGGCTTTCTCGGGATCACCGATTGGGTGGACGGTTGGGTGGCCCGTCACTACGACCAACGAAGCGATTTTGGTGCCGTGTTCGATCCCGTGGTCGACCGTCTCCTCTTTCTGGTCGGAACCGGGGCGGCTCTGATCGATGGGGCATTGCCGATCTTGTTCGCCGTTGCGGTCCTGGCGCGCGAGTTTCTCGTCGGTGCGACGATGACGCTGGCAACTGGTCTCGGCATGGAGCGTTTTCCGGTGTCGACGCTGGGGAAGCGGTACACCTTCCTCCTCATGGTGTCGATTCCTCTCCTGATCCTCTCGGCGAGCGACCACCCCACGGCGGGCTTCGCACTGGTTTTCGGTTGGTTCTGTGCGGTCCCGGGGCTCGTGCTGAGTTGGGTCACCGCGGCGATGTACGTGCCCCGCATTCGAGCCGGGCTCCGTGCTGGGCGCGCCAAGAGGGCACTACGGTAGGCGTCATGTCGTACGTGTTTTGCAACGGATGCGGTCGCCGCAACCCTCCGCAGTCGACGTTTTGTTCATCGTGCGGGAGCGTGCTTGACGGTCCCGACATGCGCACGGTGACGCTCTCCAAGATCGACTCCTTGCAGGACGCTCCCGGCGACCACGACAACGTCTCGGTGACCTTTCAGCAGGGGGGTGCTCCGCGCGCGATCCTCGTCGTTCGCAGCGGTCCGAACGAAGGTGCCCGTTTTTCGCTGACGTCGAGTGATTCCTTCATCGGTCGCCACCCGGATTCGACGATTTGTCTCGACGACGTCACCGTGAGCCGGCGACACGCTCATGTCGAGCGCACCGCCGACTCCGTGGTGCTGAGGGATCTGGGGTCCTTGAACGGCACCTACGTCAACCAGGAGCGGATCGAGGAAGCGGTGCTCGCCCACGGGGACGAAGTGCAGATCGGTCGCTATCGAATGGTCTTTTTCGAGAGCGCGACGTGAGCACGAAAACGTACTTTTCGATCGGCGAGGTGCTCGGGTTGTTGCTCGAGGAATTCCCGGACGTGACGATCTCCAAAATTCGTTTCCTGGAGAGCCAGGGACTCATCGAACCCGAGCGCACTCCATCGGGTTATCGCAAGTTCAGCCAGGCCGAAGTCGATCGTCTGCGTTTCATCCTGCGCGAGCAGAAGGACAATTACCTGCCCTTGAAGGTGATTCGCACGCGGCTCGACAGCGACACATCGGATGGAATGGTTCGTCCATATGACGACACGAACCCCGGAGCGGTGCGCAATCCTGCGGGTCACCCGGCGGCTCGCGCGGCAGCCATCGTCGGAGCCAAGCGCAAGGGTCGTGCCAAGAAGGACGACACCACGTCGATGAATCGCAAGGAACTCCTTGCCGAGTCGAAGGTCGACGAGAACGTCTTGCGAGAGATCGTCAAGTCAGGCCTCGTGACTCCTCGACTGGTCGGGGACCTCGAAATGTACTCACAACTCGATCGTGAAGTGATCGACGCCTGTGCAGCCTTCATCGCCCTCGGCATTGATGTTCGTCACCTGAAGGCCTGGAAGGTGTCGGCTGAACGGGAAATGGCGCTCTTTGAGCAGCGAATCGTGCCGTATTTGCAACAGCGCAACCCGGGGGCGCGCGAAGAGGCCCTCGAGATGCTCGATGAACTTGTCGAGCTTGGGGAGCGGTTGCGGGGGAGCTTTCTCGACGTGCTCTCTCGGCCCTATCACGGCGGGCGCTGACGCCAGGTCCTGAGTAGTCTTGGGCCATGTTGGTCAAGCTGGAACTGGTCGGAGTGCGCCTCGAAGTGCCGTCTCAGTCTCCGGTCATGATGCTGCGCGAAGAGGGAGACTCGGAGCGCGTTCTGCCCATATACATTGGCGCCCCGGAGGCCTCGGCCATCCACTATGCGCTCGAGGGGATCGTCCCGGATCGACCGCTGACACATGATCTGCTCGTGAACGTGGTTCGGGGTCTTGGTGCGAGCTTTTCCAAGATCGTGATCACCGAGGTCAAGGACCACACCTATTTTGCAGAGCTGCACTTTTCCTTCGCGGGAAGCGACATCGTGATCTCGTCGCGCCCGAGCGACGCGGTCGCCGTGGCCATCCGCACAGAGACGCCGATCTATGCCTCCGATGATCTGCTTCGAGAGGTCGCCAAGAGTCCCGTTGTCGCTGCGGTCGACAACGAAGAGGAGATTCTGGACGACTTCCGTGAGTTCATCAACAGCATCAATCCCGAGGATTTCGAGGGATAGGCGAGGGGCATTTTTGGCCGTAGCCTGAGGCCATGGCTCTCGGTTACAGCGGCACTCAGGCCGCAAAGATCGTCGGTATCAGTTATCGCCAGTTGGATTACTGGGCTCGTACGGATCTCATTCGGCCGACCGCCGCAGATGCATCGGGGAGCGGATCGCGCCGCATTTATAGCTACCGAGATCTGCTCGAGTTGCGGGTGATCAAGAACCTGTTGGACGCCGGTATTCGACTCGAGTCGGTTCGTGAAGTCTTCGCCTATCTCCGTAATCACGTCGACACCGACATCGTTGCCGCTCACATCGTGATCAGCGGGCAGTCGGTTGTGTTGTGTCAGGGGGACCAGCTCGTGGACGTGCTCCGCAACGGCCAAGGGGTGCTAAACGTTCTGCCGCTCGCAGGCGTGAAGGACCAGGTGGACGCCCAGATCGAACTCGTGATGCCGGCTCTCGCGACGACACCACAGCGCGGCGTCGTCGGGCTCTAGGAGTCCTGACCCGTCTTGGACGGGGGAAAGATGGCCCCAAGGGGGCTCAAGCGGCGAGCGAGGTCATTCAGACCGCTCGTGGCCTCTGAGAGCTTCTGGAGGGCGCCCAGAGCCCCGGAGACGTGAGGGATGGTCTGACGTAGGGGTCCCTCGATGTCGTCGAGGAGACGGTTCACCCGTGCGGCGACCTGGTTGATGTTGTCCATGGAGGCCACAAACAACTCCAGGCTGGCGATCAGCGCTTCGACGGATCGACGAGCCTGGTCGACGGCCTTGGCTCCAGTGGCCAGTGGGTTGTCGAGACCCAGGCTTTTGACGAGGTCATTGAGTCCATCGAGTGGCGACGAACTTGGTTGTTCATGCGTCGTGGACTCGTTCGACGTCGACATGATGCGAGGGTAGTCGTGGTGGGCCACCGGCTCCCAAAGCCTATTTCTGCTGGGTTCCTAACTTTACATAACTATCATTATCGGCATCAACCAACGGACGGGCGGCATCCAAGATCCATCGCAGTGCTGCCTTGAAGTCCCTCGTCGTCGGGTCACCCTTTGGGTCCAGATCGCCCTCGACGTCCTCGACGGCGCACCGCAGGACGAAGATCTGGTCACGCAGTCGGTCAAGTTCGGCTCGTTGCACGACGAGCTCGGTCTCACTCAGGTGCAGTTCCTCTGCACGCTGTCTGGCCACCCAATCCCATTGGCGACACGACTGGCTGCAGAACTTGCGGGGCCGACCCGACGTGGCACCTGGTGGGAGTGGCTGGCGACACCACAGGCACTTGCCTACCGGGCTCGCTGCGGAGCGTTTCGTCATGACGAAAAGGTAGGAGGAATCTGCATCGATGTGGTGGATGGATGCGCATACTGAATCGTGCCCATCGTCCTTCCTGCGCCTGAGCGGTGGTTCGCGAGTGACAACGCTGCGGGTGCGGCTCCCCAGGTTCTGGAGGCATTGCGCGAAGCAAACGAAGGCCACGCACTCGCCTACGGCAATGATCCGTGGACTCGCCGCGCTCAGGAGGCGTTCAAGAGCCTCTTCGATCGCGACGTCGTCACCCAGTTCGCCTATGGCGGCACGGGCGCCAACGTGTTTGCCCTCGGCTGTCTCTTGCGTCCGGCCGAAGCGGTCGTGTGTAGTCGCAACGCGCACGTCACCTACGACGAGACGGGCGCCGCCGAGCGAATCATCGGCACGAAGTTGCTCGAAGTCGACACAGTCGATGGCAAGGTGACACCGCTCGGGTTGTCCTCGGTCGAACACCTCCTCGGTAGCGAACACCACGTGCAACCTGCGGTACTCACGATCACCCAAGCGACCGAAATGGGAACCCTCTACTCCATCGACGAAATTCGCTCGTTGTGCGATCTCGCCCACGACATGGGTTTGCTCGTGCATCTCGATGGTGCACGCATCGCCAATGCCGTCGCAGCTCTCGGCGGTTCGCGAGCGACCCTTCGCGCAATGACCTTCGACGCGGGCGTGGACGTCGTCACGTTCGGAGGGACGAAGTGTGGTGGCGTGTTCGGAGAAGCCGTCGTGTTTGCGCGACCTGAGCTCGCCGAACGCTCGAAGTACATCCGCAAGCAGACGACCCAGCTTCATTCGAAGATGCGGTTCATCTCGGCGCAATACGAAGCCCTGTTGCAGGACGATCTCTTCATCGACCTGGGTCGTCGGGCCAATACTGCTGCGCACTCACTCTTTACTCGTGTATCGGAGTTGTCCCCCCTCGACCTCCACGTCCAGCCCGCCGTCAACAGCCTCTTTCCGCGCCTTATGGACCCGGCCAAGTCGACGCTGCAGGAGTGGTCATTTTTCTGGGATTGGGATGTGGCCGCCTCGCAAGTGCGCTGGATGACCGCGTGGGACACCTCCCCCACGGACATTGAGCGGTTTGTCGCTGGTGTGCGGCAGGTCATCGCTAATTGACCGACCGATTAGGCATCGCCTACGCTGACCACCCTGGTCGGCAAAGGGGGCCAACGGGTGGCGCTGGAGTACTTCGCACGTCGAGATCGCACCGATGATGCCTGGATGAACGCCGCGGAGTGTCGTGGGCTGACGGAGATCTTCTTCCCTCCCGTCGCGGAGCGCCCACAGGCCCGGGAGCGACGAGAAGCCATGGCCCGCACGGTGTGCTTGCAGTGCAGCGTGCTCGACACGTGCAGAGCATTCGCTCGTGATCACCATGAGTACGGTTTCTGGGGTGGAGAATCCGAAGAAGAGCGCCATGCGGCCGGCTTTCGTCTCATCGCGCCGATCGGAGTCAAGCCAGCTTCGCACTGAGCCTGCGGTTGGTCACTCGTGGTGACCGCTCCGACGTCACGCTCCGTCGAAGACGTGATCGAGATCGTGCGCACTGCATGGTCGAGTTGTGGTGACCCTCGTGCGATCGTCTCGGTCGACGAGACGAGCGCACACGTGTCGACCAATCGTGTCTTTCGCTTGATGCTGGAGGGCTCCTCCAGCGTGATTGCCAAGGTGTCGTCGTACGGCTCGTATTTCCTCTTCGCCGAAGACCACGACCGACTCCATCGCACCCGCACCCTGCTTGCCAAGACTCGCTGGGCGTCGTTTCTCGCCGAGGTGATGAGCGTTGATGGTCGGTCATTCACTTGGTACGACGGCCAGTGCTGGGTCGCCTTCTACTCCGACGTCCAGAGCGGGACGCAGCTACCAAGGATCGTGTCGGTCGACGACGTCGCCACCCTCGGCCGAGAGATTGCGTCCTTCCATCGAGAGTGTTCGACGATCGCCGCGCACTTGCCCTCCACGTCGAATTCGGTGAAAGGAGACGCGATCCACCTCTTGGAGCTCCTCGAATCCGAGGATGCCCCGCATCATTTCGGCCTCGACCTGACGTCGATAAGCGAACTTCGTCGCCACACCCACGACTTTCTCATGCATCTCGAGTCGATTCACTTCGACGAATGGAAGAAGATCCCCGTCCTCGTCGATTGGAATCTGGGGAACTTCTCCGTCACTCGAGATGACTCGGGATTCTCCTTGAATACTCGATGGGACTACGACTGGTTTCGCATCGACACCCGTCTGTTGGACTTCTATTTCCTGAGCCGAGTGTCATCGGCAACCGGGGACCGCACGGTGTTCACGTATTCGCCACACACGCTGCTCGAGGAACGATTCCTGCACTTCCTCCGCGCATATCACTCCGTCTTTCCCCTCACGTTGCACGAAGTGGAGTTCCTCCCACGTGCCTATGAGTTCTTCATTCTCAACTACGTGGTTCGCGAGGGCGCAAAGTTCTTCCAAGGGCATCTGAGCGAGCAGTTCCGAACTGACGCCGTGGATCGCTACCTCCCCCAGGTCGCCACCATCGACGTCACACCGATCGTGCGCGCACTCGACCTTTCGTCATGACGAAAGTGGCTCAGTCGATACGCCGCATCTCCCGAGAAAATCGTTTGCCCTTTTCGACGTACACCGCGGCGCCGTAGGCGATCTCCTCGCGACGTGCGCGATTCTCCTTGATCGTCGCTGGCGCGCCGACGGCGAGGGCGCCCGCGGGTACATGGGTGTCATTGAGCACGACCGCATTCGCCGCAACGATCGCACCACTTTCGATCACGGCTCGATGCAGCACCACGGCTCCGGAGGACACCTGAGCTCCGTCGTGGATGGTGCAGGCTTCCAGGTGGGCGATGTGGCCAATGACGCAATCGTCACCGACGATCGTCGGCTGCTGTGGAGTCGTGTGCACCACCGTGTTGTCTTGGATGCTGGTGCGGGCGCCGACCTGGATGTAACCGTCGTCTCCTCGCAAGACCGCGCCGGGCCAGATGGTTGATTCGGCGCCGATGCGCACGTCCCCGATGATCACGGCATCGGGATGAACGAAGGCACTCGGGTCGATCGTCGGAACTCGGTCACCCAACGCGTAGATCGCCATGGCTCAACCGTAGTTCGCGGTGGGATACCACCCTTTGTGGAGATACCGTAGAAGCCCATGTCCCGCAGGATCGACATCGAACTCACCAGCAACCGCAACGACGGAACCTGGACGTGGCGTGCCGCCGGCGCGAAGTCGCCAAAGGGCGTCGTGCGTGCCGATCTGCTTGGTGGATCCCTCGCCGTTGGTCAGGTCTTCAAGGTCGAAGCCGAAGTCGACATCGATGGAATCGAGGTGTTGTCTGTCGTCAACACCCGAGAGAAGTCACAGAAGTCCAACACTCTGGAGATTCTTGGCAGCGGCCGAGAGTTCGAACCCGTCACCCAGAAGCTCGCCCAGCGCGACAAGGGTCCCCGCAAGGACAAAGGTCCTCGCCGCGGACCGAAGTCAGACGCCGCACGCCCGGAGCGTCCGCAACGTCGCTCCTTCGTCAATCCACCGGAGCTCCCCAAGCGCCCCGCAGCCAAGCGTCTGAAGCCAAAGCGCGTGCACCGCGCGGCGATCATCGATGCGCTTCCTGCTGAGCATCAGGCCGTCGCCGAGCGTGCCCTCGTCGGTGGTTTGAAGGCGGTTCGCGATGCGGTCAAGGCGCAGAACGACGAATTGAAGAAAGAGGGGAAGCCCCTCATCCCGACCGACGGTGTCGTCGCCTTGGCCCAGGATCTCCTCCCCAAGTTGCGGGTCGCAGAATGGCTCGACAAGGCCGAAGCCGCGAAGACAGACCTCGAGAACCTCGACCTGCGCGACCTGCGCTCCGTCGTCGTCGGCTCCGACGACCCGATGGTGGTCCGCGACGAATCGACCCGAGCGTTGGCGACAGAGTTGAAGGCCGCGCTGAAGTCCAAGACCGAGTCCGAACAGAGCCAGTGGCTGGCTGACATCGCCGCCGCGATCGACGTGCAGCGAGTCGTTCGCGCACTCAAAGTGTCGAGCGAACCACCGAAGGCCGGGCAACCCTTCCCCGCCGAACTTGCACAGAAACTGTCCGCCGCTGCATCTGCAGCCCTCGCTGCCGAGGATCCGCAAGACCGTTGGGTCACCGTGCTCGAAGCGGTCGCCTTCTCGCCCGTGCGCGCAACCGTGAAACCAGCCGCCGTCCCCGCCAACCCATCGGAGGCGTTGCTGGCCACCGTCAAGCGGCTCGCTCCCCTCGTGCCACACATTGCATCGATGTTCGGTGTTACTGCAGAGCCGGGTGCGTCTTCGCCGAAACCGCTGCGTCCGACTCGACCCGTGCGAGCAAAGAACTCCAAGCGTCCAGCCAAGGCTGCCGATGCGCAGGAGAAGGTCGCCGCCGAATAGCCTTTGGGCATGACCAGTCCAGTGGAATATGAAAAGCGGGGCAAGATCGGCGTCATCACGCTGAATCGCCCCGAGGCCCGAAACGCCATCAACGGAGACGTCGCGCAAGCTTTCGAAGCAGCCATCGACGCTCTCGAAGGCGACGACGAAGTCTGGGTCGGTGTCCTTCGAGCAAACACTGCCGGTCAGGAGCGACCGGTGTTTTGTGCCGGAGCAGACTTGAAGGCGATCAACAGTGGTCAAGCGGGTTCACTGAACACCGCCCGAGGTGGCTTCGCTGGATTCGTCTATCGCGAACGAAAGAAGCCCGTGATAGCCGCGGTCGACGGACTTGCGACCGCAGGCGGATGCGAAATCGTTCTTGCCGCCGACCTTGTCGTCGCCTCCACGCGAAGTGCGTTCGGTCTTGCCGAGGTATTGCGCAATCTCGTCGCCGGTGCGGGTGGTCTGTTTCGCCTGCCCCAGCGAATCGGCACGAACGCCGCCATGGAGGTCATCTTGACGGGTCAGCCGTTGCCCGCCCAGCGCGCCTATGAACTTGGCATGGTCAACCGTTTGGTGGAGCCAGCCGACGTCGAGTCGACCGCCATGGCGCTCGCGGAAAAGATCTGCGCTGCCGCTCCCCTCGCCGTCTGGGAATCGCGCAAGGTCGTCCTTGCGTCACAATACGAGAGCGAACAGACGCTGATTGACATGACCAACAAGGCCTTTGGAGCGATCCTTGCCTCCGAGGACACCAAGGAAGGCCTCACGGCCTTCATTGAGAAGCGACCGCCGAACTGGAAGGGTCGCTAGTCGAGCGCCTTGCCGACGGTAATCACCTGCGAAACGAGCCCCGTTCGTTCGTAGACGTTCTTGGTTTCCCTATCGCCCGGAAGCGCGCGACCCGCAATCGACGTGCATCCGTGCCTGCGTGCCTCCTCGACCGCCCGTTGCACCAACGACTCGCCCAGGCCGAGTCCACGCGCCTCAGGGACGACATAGAGCACCTCGATCATCAGTTCCGCGTCATCGATCGTCCAGAGTGCGAGCCCGACGACGCGGTCCTCGTGCGTGCCGATCGCACCGCGCGCTGAGCTGAGGTCGAGCCGCGCACAGGACGCACGCAATCGCTGTGCACCACGAAACGATGATGCCGCAACAGACGCTTCGTCGATCAATCGACGGACGTCGGGCGCCGATGCCGGCGTGACGTCGACGATGTGAAACACCTGAATGGTCATCTCAGGTCAATGCCTGGATCACGCTGCGCCGCCCGCGGGTTGCCTCCTCATAGCGACGTGCGTCGTCTCGAGCCACGGCCGTCCAGTCGCGACACTGGGCGATGATCTGACGGGCGGTCAGTAGGTCATAACCCTCAAAGGGCTCCGTCATGCTCGTAATGGGATCATGTGACTTCGCCGCCGACGTCGACGGAGTCGGTTCATGGTGCTGAGGTGAGAGCATCGCCCGAACGTGGCGCTCCAGACCTTTTGCAGTCATCTCGCCGATGAAGCGAGCGTTCCGGAGGGTCTCGCGGATCTTCACGTCTACTTGAAGAGCGGACAGGCGTCGTCTTCGACCGGGCACCCTGGAGCGCTGTTGCGCACCAGCAGGAAGCATTGCGTGCACTGTGTCTCGTCCGGCCTGCGTGGCTGCAGCCGCTCCATGCCGTCGGTCTTGTCGTCGAGGACGAGGTCCTCTTCTTCCTCTTCGGGCGGCGCCTCCTCGGCGGCGGTCAGCTTCTCACGCAGGATGGCGTCAAGGTCGGCCTCGACGTCGTCTTCGGTGCGAAGGTCCTCGTCCTCTTCGTCGTCGTCCTCGCCCTTGGCCTTGCGAGCGACGGGAGCACCGTCGACGATCGCATCAGGGTCTTCCTCCTCGACGACGTCGGCAATCTCAGGGTCGACGAGGAGATCCTCGTCCTCTATGTCGAGTTCGAGGGCGTCTTCGTCGAGCGCATCGCCTTCGAGATCTGGATCAGGGAGGATCTCGCCTTCGAGTTCTCCCTCGTCCATCACTTCGTCATCAGACATTCGTCCTACCCTTTCCAGCAGTTGCGGCGAGAGATTAGCCCAAGAACCACTGAAATCGGCGAATCAACCCTGCTTGCGACGTTCCTCGGCCCGACGCTCAGATTCAAGGCGCTCGAGCTCCGGGGCTTCATGGGTGATATGGGTCATAGCGGCTGCCAACGCACGGTGACCCGCAACTTCGGCGATCTGGCGATGCATCTCGAGGGCGACACGTCGGTATGAAGGATGTCCCTGTGGCGCCGATCGCAATTCCAGCATGTGCATCGCCTCACGAGCGTTGAACTGCATCGCGTAGCGCAGTCGATAGGCCATCGAGATCGCGTATGGGGCCTGTTCCGGATAGTCGGGCCGAATCGCCTCATACAGCTCACGGGAGCGATCCATGGCCTCTTCGAAGTCCCCCGCGCAGCCCGCCTCGGCAACGAGGTCCGGCATCACGTAACCATGGTCCGGCGACAGGCGCTGCCATTCGATGGTCAGCATTCGATGACGCTGGAGATCCCGGAACGCCCCGTAGTCACCGAGTACGTCGAATCGATATCCCGTGCGTTCGAACGCTCGTCCTGGCTTGTGGCGACGGTTCTCCCGCACGCCGACATAGGAGGTGAACAGTTCCTCTTTCTCCGTCTCACTCAACTGGGAGACGCGAGCAAGGAGTTGACTCTCGGGAAGGTGGGAATGCGGATAACAGATCGCCGCCAGCACCTTGTTCTCGCCGTCTGGATCGAAGTCAATGAGCGTGACCTCGTCGGATTCGACCGGCTCGAGTGCTCCGAACATGTCGTCAACACGGGTCAACGTGGCATCGTGACGCTCCGCGAGATAGTCGCTCCAACGACCGCCTCGGTCGGCGAGGTCGACGCGCTTCAGGAACGACGGAATGACCTTGCGCAACTCCACCAGCATCAGGTCCGCATAGTTCTGTGCCTCAGGAAGTGGATGTGCGCGCATGCGAAGGAGCAATGCTTCGTATCCCTGACCGCTACCGAAGATTCCCACATTCGATAGCGAGGCGGCGGGAAGCACTCCGCGAACTGAATCGAGGCCCTTTGCTCGTGTCGCCTGGTGGAACACGACATCGCTGGCCTTGATCGAGTTCTTCGTCGTCTGACGGATGTGCTCGGTGACCTGGACGACGAGTGCCGAGTATGCATCGAAGAGCCGGTCCATGTCTCCGACGTAGCGGGTGCCATAGGGCCCGCTTAGGATTTCTGGATCGCGAAAGTAGCGATACCGACCCCCGAGACGAGCGTCATAGCTGATGTAGCGCGTGCTCTGTTCGAGATAGCTCATGAGCCGACCCCACTCGAGGATCTTGGTCAGCAGGTTCGACGCCTGTTCGCACGCGAGATGCACCGCTCCGAGCTGGGCAACCGAGTCGTCGCCGTACTCGAGGAACACCTTGTCGTAGAGGCGCTCGGCTTTGTCGACCCCCACCGTCGCATCGATCGATCGGTCCCCCGAGACGTCCAGATCTTGCACGAACTCATCGAGAAAGAGCCGGCGCAAGGACTTGGGGCTGCGGCTGTAGCGCGCAAAGAGCGCGCCCTTGACCACTTCGGGCAAGTTGACGAGGGCAAAGACGGGGCCCTCGAGGTTGGAAAAGTAGGGCCTGAGGATGGCCAACTCGTCGTCGGTGAAGCTCTCGGGGATGTACACCGTCACAGCGGGCAATCTTAGGTTTCGGCCCTCATACGCCAGTGGATGGCGAGCCCACATAGACAACGAGGGCGTCAGCAAGCACCTCGACGTCGACCGAGGTCACCCGGGCGATCCGTTCTCCGTCGACGACGAGCGAGGTGGGTCGTCCAGCCCAGTGGTACCGCGTGGCACGGACTGAGCGAATCTGGGGATGGGAAAAGGGGGCCCCCGATGTCACGCGGCGACGTGCCAGGAATCGCTGACGAAACGGCATGGCACCGTCGATCGTCGCCCCATCGAGGGAGCCGTCATTGGGATGGGCACGGCTGAACCACTCGTCGCCGGCCACGAGTCCCGAATTCGACACGACGTGCAGTCCTCCCCGCGACCACCAGGAGCCGATGCTGACCCAACTGATTGCGTGGGTGGACATCGATTTCCCAGTGGTCCCCTCGACGTATCGCACGACCAGTGCATCGATCGACACCTTCACCGAGGACCTCGCATGGCTCTGTCCGGTGATCGTGACGAGGTCGCCAGCAGAGAGTCCGATTGGTCCGCGACATCCCTGGTCGAGCGCCAGACCAAGCGCTCTGTCCGAGGCGAACCAGGTCGTGTCTAGCGGGGCAACCTCGGGCACGCCCCAGGCCTGACCGGGACGGATGGTCACGAAGCGTCTCCGATCGATGCGAGCACGACGCCGCGAACGATCGATTGCGAGGCCTCGACTGCGGCCCGACGCGTCGCTTCGCTGCGACTCACGACGCCAAGTTGGCGAAGCAGATCGGCGATTTGCCGCATCGTGCGAACGAAGTCACCCGGTTGGAGATCGTCATCGAGCACTTCATCCAACTGTGCGCCCGCACACCAGTCGTGTGCAACGTAGTAGAAACCGCGATGGAGGCCCCGATGTTGGGCGATGCCACACGCCTTTTCGTCGTCCCTGATGCTCGCGCTCACCTTCTCGATCGTACGAATTCGATCCCCAGGGACGCCCGCCACACGAATTGGCGAGTCGTCGTCACCCCGTGGTTCGAAGACGAAGCAGCTCATGACGCCGCAGAGTTCAGATGGGCTGAGTCCGTCGAACAGGTCCCGTGTGACGGATTCTGCGATGACCAGGTCGCACTCATGGAAGATCGAACGCAGGATCACTCCCTTGTCGGTCAACGACCATCCCGACACGAAACCGCGACGCCCCAACAATCCGTGAAGCTGTTTGAAACGCGTGACGATTGCCCCTGAGCTCTTGTCGATCTGATCGAGCAGCTTGGACATCTCTCCTTCGACCTTGATGAGATCCTTGGCTGCTCTGAGACGTGGCCCGAAGCGATCGTCCTGATCCACCGACGGCAGCTCGGTCGCTACCTCAGTCGAATCGACCACGGGAATCGCAGCTATCAACAGGTCGGCGCACCGTTGCTGATACTCGGGTGAATTAGGCGAATACGGCTGAGGCAAGTCGTGGTGGCCGAGAACCCGTGGTCGGATCTTGACGTCGTCGCTCGTCACGTGGACGAGTCCGCTGCGAGTACCGAGCAGCGACAGGCGAACCTTCGACTTTCGTTCCGACTTGGCGACGACGAGCAGTCCCTCCCTGAGACCAACCTCCTCACCCGAGATCACGTCTCCCAGCCGCACGTGAGAAAAGGCATCCGATCTCACACGACCGTGTGCCTGAGCTGAGTGCTCTCGGACATGGATGCGGTAAGCCTCCGCAAGGTCGTCGCGATCGTCGAACTCCTTCATGGTGCGCGAACGCTGCAACTCCAACCGGCCGATGCGGGACTGGATGTGGACGACGTCGCGCGCACTTTGGAACTGGGCAAGTGAGAGGTTCAACAGATGGGTCGCCTGGGTTTCCGACGTCGTGGCGATCAAGTTCGTCGCCATGTTGTACGTCGGACGAAATGACGAAGTCAGGTTGAATGACTTGCTCGTCACCAGCTGGTAGACCGAGTCGAACGACACGAACGGCTCCCAAATCACGAAGGCCGTCCCGTGGTCGTCGATGCCTCGTCGCCCCGCTCGTCCAGTCAACTGTGCATAGTCGCTCGGTTTGATCAACACGTGGCTGGTGCCGTCATACTTCGTGAGTCGATCCATGACGACGGTGCGCGCGGGCATGTTGACTCCAACCGCCAGAGTCTCCGTTGCGAACACGATCTTGATGAGGCCAAGAGAGAAGCATCGCTCCACGATCTCCTTGAAGATGGGGACCATCCCGGCGTGGTGGGCAGCGATACCCCTCTCGAGCAGCTCGACGAAGCGTGAGTATCCGAGGGCAGCCAAGTCGTCGTCGGTGAAGCCATCTACCGCCCTATCGGAGATCTCTCCGATCATCGTTGCTTCGTCTCGGCTGGTGAGATTGAGACCCGACTCGTAGACCTCGACGGCCGAGTCCTCGCATCCACGTCGGCTGAAGACGAAGAAGATGCCTGGAAGCAAATCGGCCTCGTGGAGGTATCTGACCACCTCGGTTCGTCGTGGACTGCGAAGACGCGATGGCGTCGAGGAGCGACGATGCCCCGATCCGCTTCGTGCCGTCTTGCGCTGTTGTGCCTCGAGTCGCTGAACCTCGGCGTTCGGCTTTCCTGACTCGACGACCGGAAAGGAACGCAAGCCGCCTTGGGAGCGGTCATGTATCAAGATCTGTGCCTCGAGTGGCACCGGTCGATGTGAGGAATACGCCACGTCCGTGGGACCTCTCACGACGCTCAGCCAACGCGAGATCTCATCGGTGTTGCCGACGGTGGCGGACAGGCAGATGAGTACGACCTCCGGGGCTAGATGAACGATGATCTCCTCCCAGACTCCCCCGCGATAGGCATCCTGGATGAAATGGACCTCGTCGAGCACGACGACGGAAAGTGAGTCCAAGGAGTCGTTGCGGGCGTAAATCATGTTGCGCAACACCTCGGTGGTCATCACGAGAATCGGAGCATCGGGGTTGATCGAGATGTCGCCGGTGAGAAGGCCAACCTGGTTCTCCCCGTACTCCGTACACCAGTCCCGATACTTCTGGTTCGACAGCGCCTTGATCGGAGCGGTGTAGATGGCGCGCGTGTTGGTCGCAAGCGCAAGCCTGATGCCGTAATCGGCAACAAGGGTCTTTCCGGAGCCGGTCGGTGCGGACACGAGCACGCTGCGTCCATTGTCGATGGACTCAAACGCCGTCGCTTGAAACTCGTCGGGTTGGAACAACCTGTCAGAGGCGAGACTGCTTCGAACGGCCGCCGAATGGGCCGCGAAGGGGTGTTCAGTCACCAGCGGATGCTTCGCGCTTGCGTCGACGACGCTGTGCGATGAAACCAATGAGGACCGCGACGATGAACAGCAAAGACATTGGCAGTGCAAGTGCCATCATGCTGATCGGGTCGCCGCTTGGGGTGATCACGGCCGCGAGCACGAAGATCACCATGAACGACACCCGCCATTGCTTGAGCAGGGCCTGCGGGGTGACGACGTTGACCAGCTGCAAGAACACGATCAAGACCGGCAGGAGAAACCCGATCCCGAACGCGAGCACCATCAAGGCAACGAGGCTGATGTATCGCGAAATTTGGTAAGTCTGCTCGACGCCCTCACCTGACCACGAGATGAGGAATTCAAGCGCCTTGTCGAGTGTCCAGTACGCCAAAGCACCGCCGAAGATGAAGAGGACCACAGACGACAAGATGAACGGAATCGAATACTTCTTCTCTCGGTTGCTGAGCGCAGGTACGACGAACCGCCAGACTTGCCACATGACGACGGGTAGCGCGAGGATGAGGCCTCCATATCCGGAGATGCGCATCCTCGAAGAAAGTCCTTCGATCGGGCCGAGCGCATACAGCTCGCCAGCGCAGTTGAAATCCGGACGACGCGAACAGAGGTTCACGTATGGCCTCGTCAGCAACGACAGGAACCGATCGTAAAAGATCAAAATGAATGATGCACCGAGCGCGATCGCAAGCAAGCTACGCACGATTCGTTGCCTGAGTTCCGTGAGGTGGCCGATGATCGACATCTCTTCGGTCGCCACCGCTGGCTTTCGCCACGCAAACATCAGTGGTCTTCCTCGACAGGATTCGCCACTGCTTCCGCAGTCTCGGTCGGCTCAGTGGACCCAGCAGGTGACTCGTCGGCCGGCGGATCGTCGGAGATCGCCACACTCCCCTCGTCGGTCACTTCGTACGGGATGAAGATCGGTCCGTCAGTGGAGACGGTCTCGCTCAACGAACCGGACACCTCGTCGGCGGCGTCCGTGAACACCGACTTGTACTCGTCGGCGGCCTGTTGAAAATCCTTGATCGGTTCGGCGAATGCCTGACGGAAGTCGGACTGGGCGTCCGATGTGACCCTCTTGAATTCGCCATACAGTCGCCCGGCCTTGCGCAGGACCACCGGCAGCTTCTCGGGACCGAGGACGACGAGTCCCAGGATGAGCAGGAAGACGATTTCGCTCCCCGAGAAATTGAACATGTGTCTATTCTAAAGGCGACCTATGAGTGACCATGGTGCGCAACTCGTGATTCGTCGGGTTGTGGCGTGAGCAACTCCCCGATTCTGTTCGGTCACCGTGGTGCACGGGGACACGCACAAGAAAACACCCTTGCGTCCTTCGAGCTGGCACTGCGTCTCGGGGCATCCGGTGTCGAGACCGACGCTTGGATCACCCGTGACGGATCGGTCGTGCTCGATCATGACGGCGAGTTCGGTTCCCGTCTGCGACGTCGATCCATCGCTGACGTCAATGTCGACCAACTTCCGAGCCACATTCCTCTCCTCGCTGACGCATGCGCGCTCCTCCATGATCACCACTTGAGCATCGACGTCAAGGATGTTGATGCGTTCACGCCGTTGTGCACGGTCATCGAGCAGTCTGGTCTCGATCCCTCCAAGGTGTGGCTCTGCCATCCCGACTACGACACGGTTGCAGCATGGAGGACATCGACAACCTGTCGGCTCGTGCATTCGACACGATATGCCAAGGTCCAGCCCCACTTTGAGACCCATGCCTCGCGTCTCGCTCGCGACGGCATCGATGCCTTCAACATGCCGTGCAACGAATGGACTGGTGGTCTCATTGCCCTCTACCACCGTTTCGGCGTTCGGTGCTTTGCGTGGAACGCTAATTACACGGAGGTTGCATCACCCCTAGTTGCATCCGGCATCGATGCGCTCTACGGGGACTTCGTCGATCGCTTGGTCGACGCCGTCAACGGCTGACTACAGCCACGACCAATGGCTGAATGGCCAAATCGCCAGGAATGCTCGCCCGACGACGAGATCTTCATCAATCTCGCCAAACATACGACTGTCGTAGGACTGTGGTCGATTGTCGCCGACGACGAAGACGTGACCTTGGCTGACCGTGAGTTTGTCGAGGTCGTACACCCTGCATCGTTCCTCGAAATCGCTGTACGACAACGTGATCGGATCGAGGTACGGCTCGGCGATCTTCTTGTTGTTGACGTACACGTTGCAGTCGATGATCTCGACGGTGTCTCCCGGCAATGCGATGACTCGCTTGATCAGATCGTCGTGTCGCACCGTCTCCCCGTCGGTCGTAACCCGATCGAAGACGACGACATCCCCACGCCCGATCCCGTGGAGTCGGTACGAGAGCTTGTTGACGAGTACCCGGTCGTCTTGGAACAAGGTGGGCTCCATGCTCGGCCCGGAGATGTAGAACTGCTGCAGCACGAAGCTTCGGATGGTCAACGCGATCACGAGCGCTGCGACGACGACGACCAGCCACTCACGGACGATCTTGAGTGACGATGAAGATGTGTCGTTTTCGGCGGTCATAGGCGTCGCTTACAGCGACTCAATCAACTTAGTGACCCTGTCGTCGTGGCTGGCGAATGGGTCCTTGCACAACACCGTGCGCTGGGCTTGGTCGTTCAGCTTGAGATGCACCCAGTCGACGGTGTAGTCGCGCTTGCGTGCCTTTGCCTGTCGGATGAATTCTCCACGAAGTCGCGCACGCGTGGTCTGTGGTGGCGTCGACATCGCCGTAGTCACCTCGTCGGACGTGGAGATCCTGTCCACCACTCCGCGGCGCTCCAGGTTGTAAAACACCCCGCGACGCGACGAGATGTCGTGATACTGAAGGTCGAGGGCCAAAACCTTCGGATCATCGAGATCAAGGTTGTCGCGAGAGCGAAGGCCCTCGATGAGCTTGTACTTCGTCACCCAATCGCAGGATCGATCGAGTTTCAAGGGGTCGCTGGCCAGGCTTGACAGCGTGTCCTCCCAGAGCCGCAACGTCCGTTGTTCCTCAGCATCGATGTCGTGGGTCCGTGCGAACTTGTGGGCACGCTCAAGAAACTCGTGCTGGATGTCAAGTGCGGAGAGTTCTCGACCACTCGATAGCCGGATCTTTCGGGTGCAGGTGATGTCATGGCTGATGTCGCGGACGGCACGAATCGGGTTCTCCAGCGTGAAGTCACGCAGGGAAAACGTGGGGTCTTCGATCATCCTCAGCACGAGCGAGGTTGTCCCCAGCTTGAGGAAGGTGGCGACCTCGTTCATGTTCGAGTCGCCGACGATTACGTGCAATCGTCGGTACTTGTCAGGATCCGCGTGAGGCTCGTCACGAGTGTTGATGATTGGTCGGCTCCGCGTCGTCGCCGAGCTAGACGAGTCCCAGATGTGCTCTGAACGTTGGGCGATCGAAAAGATCGGTCCCCTCGCAGTCTGGAGCACGTGTCCAGCTCCTGCGAATATCTGGCGGGTCGCAAGGAACGGGATGAGGTTCGGCTCATAGGACTCTGGTTCGAGGGCACGCTCGGTGGAGTAGTTCTCGTGGCATCCGTAACTGTTCCCCGCGCTGTCGAGATTGTTCTTCAACAGATAGATGGTTCCTCGAATGCCCTCGTCGCGCAGGCGCTGCTCTGCAGATTCCGTGAGTTCTTCAAGGATGCGCTCGCCCGCCCTGTCGTGGACGACCGCGTCGTGCAAGTTGTCGCACTCTCCCGTCGCGTACTCGGGATGAGAACCGACGTCGAGATACAGCCGGGCCCCGTTTTCCAGAAAGACGTTCGAGCTGCGACCCCAGGAGACGACCTTGCGAAACAAATATCGAGCAACCTCATCCGGACTCAATCGCCGTTGACCCCGAAGGACGCAAGTAATGCCGTATTCGGTCTCGATCCCGATGATGCGGCGCACTGCTCAGGCCGAGAGGTGGCCTGCGACGACGTCGTCGGACAAACGTCTGAAGCAGCGACGCGTCAAGCCTCGCTCGAGCACTGCTACTTCGAGGTCACGTGCGCCAAGTTTGCGCGACTGCCCCGACAGTGCCGCGACTGCGTTGCGAATGGCCACACCAATGTCGTCTGTCGGCGAGGCGGAGGCCGTGCGAGTCTTCATTTCGTCTGATTCGCCACCGATGACCGCGCAGCGCTCCTCGTCCAGGACGGTGCCGTCGTACATGATTCGATAGAGCCGGTCGGTTGCCTGCGACGACCCCACCTCGACGACGAGGATCTCGATCTCCAACGGCTTGACTTCGTGGGTGAAGGTGTTGGCGATCAACTGGGCGTACTGATTGGCCAAACTACGCGCGTCGACATCCTGGCGCGAAAACTGGTAGCCCTTGAGGTCGGCGGCGCGCACACCGGCCACTCGGAGCTGGTCGAACTCGCTGTACTTGCCGACGCCAGCGAACGCAATGCGGTCGTAGATCTCGCTGATCTTGCGCAGCGTCGAACTGGGATTCTCCGCTACGAGCACGATTCCTTGGTCGTATTGGAGTGCAATCAGCGAACGGCCTCGGGCAATCCCCTTGCGCGCGTAGTCCGCACGATCTTGCATCATCTGCTCGGGTGACACGTAATACGGCATGCTCATGCGTTCCTCACCTCCTCGGAGATCGACGCGAAGATCGACGACACCGCGTCTGGGGCGACGAAGGCGAAACCAGCCGAGTCGATCGTTGCCACCGATGGGACGATGCCGCGCACCGGGTCGTAGCCACCTGTTGCGCTGTCTGCCTCGGCAGCCTGGAACAAGGATCGGCACGCAAGGTCGATTGCTCCCTGCAACGAGATGGAGGCTTTCCAACCGAGACGGATGGTGGTGGATGCGTGCAGCATTCCTGAACCGGTAGCCACGAAGTCCTTCTCCTCGTAACGGCCACCGGTCGCGTCGTATGCCCATATCCGCGACGAACTGCTCGATGGCTCGTATCCAGCAAAGATCGGTACGACCATCAGCCCTTGCATCGCGGCTGGAAGGTTGTTGCGTACGAAGAGCGACAACTGATTCGCCTTGCCCTCGAGGGACAGTGATTGGCCTTCGACCTTTTCGTAGTGCTCAATCTGCAATTGAAAGAGCTTGACCATCTCCATCGCGGTCCCTGCGGCTCCGGCGATGGCGACTCCACTGTACGTGTCTGCCTGCATCACCTTGTCCATCTCACGGTGCGAGATCAGGTTTCCTGACGTCGCCCGGCGATCACCAGCGATCACCACTCCATTTGCGCTGCGAATAGCAACACACGTCGTCGCATGCGGAACCGTCAATGCTCCTGCGTCGGAGGTGATGCGGGCGAACGGCTCGATCCCATTGGCGCGAAGGAGCGCATCGAATCGTGGACCGATCTCGAATGGTGACGACGTCACTGGCCACCCTTTTGGACGTAGTTCTTCACGAATTCTTCGGCATTGGTCTCCAGCACTTCGTCGATCTCCGAGAGCAGGTCGTCCAACTCCGCGACGAGGCCACTAGCCGGAGCCACCGGGGCGGCTTCCACGTCTGCATCCTCGCTCGTATGGGTCGACGGCGACGTCTTGCGAATGCGTTCAGCCATGAGCCGAGGGTATCGCACTGGTTGGTGCAAATTCCATCGCAGGTCAGAGCCTTTCGACGCCACCCTCGAGCCTGCGGAGGAACTCCCTGAGCGTCGGATTCCCCGTAAACAGCGATGCGACGAGTGCACGTGTTCCTCTCAGAGGACTGGGCATGTCGATGCGTTTGAGCACCTCGTCCCCGACGTCCACAACGACGGAATCCCAGTTCGCCGACACGACGTCGCTCGAAAAGTGCTTCATCATCATTCCACGCATGAAGGCTCGTGTGTCCCCCGGTGGCGAGTCGATCGCCTGAATGACCTCTTCCTGGCTGACGAATTGATCGAGTCCGCATCGGGAGGCCAGACACTTCTCGGGACGTAGGTCGTGGTACTGAAGATCGATGGCCTTGAGACGAGGATCTCCGTCTCGCAGGTCGTGTTTTGCGCGATATCCATCTACGAGTCGTCGCTTTGCCACCCAGTCGATCAGCCGGTTGGCGCGCGGACTCATGGTCTCGACTGCGTGCAGCATTTCTTCCCATGTGTCGAGAACGAGGGCGACGACGTGCGGCGGTGATCCAATGTCGAGCCCACGATCAACTGCATCGCGTGACCGCTCGTACAAGTCCCACTGAATCTCGAGCGCCGAGATCAAGCGCCCGTCGTCCAACGCGATCTTGTGTTGGAAGTCGAGGTCGTAGGACACCTGGCGAATCTCGTTCACGGGATCGGCGACCACGAGATGGTGCGGAATCAGGTCCTCTTCGATCAAGGCGAGGGCGAGCTGGGTCGATCCGACCCGCACCAACGTCGCCGCTTGGCTCATGTTGGCGTCCCCAACGATGACGTGGAATCTTCGCCACGAACCAGGATCGCAATGTGGCTCATCTCGGGTGTTGACGATCGGGCGCTTGATGGTCGTCTCCAGGCCGACCTCTTCTTCGAAGAAATCCGCTCGCTGGGAAATTTGGAACCCTTCGAGGCTCGGACGATTCTGAGGAAACTCTCGTCCGACCTTTCCTGCACCCAGGATGACCTGTCTACTGATGAAGTGCGGCGTAATCAGGGCCGCAAGTCGATCGAAAGGAAGTTCGCGCGACACGAGGTAGTTCTCGTGTGCGCCGTAGCTGTTGCCTTTGCCGTCGGAATTGTTCTTGTGTACGACGATCTGTGCACCCGATGGAAGTTGAGAGTTCGCAGCACGAACGGATCGCCGAACGATCTCGTCGGCGGCAAGGTCGTACACGACGACGTCCAGAGCATTTGTGCACTCGGGACCCGACACCTCGGGGTGGGCATGGTCCACGTAATACCGAGAGCCGTTTGAAAGGACGCTATTGACGATCTGCGTCTCGATCTCTGGAAGGAACTGGTCGTCGAGCGTGAAGCCGCGAGCGTCGTCCCCTGGACGCTCCAACGAATAGTCCCAGGCGGGAGACGAGTCACCCGATGAGTAACTGCCGACGACGAGCGACGATGCTGCGATCGGACCCATCTCTGAGCCGATGGCAAGGATGCCGTACTCGGTCTCAATACCGCAGATCTTGGGGGTCGTCACCTACAGGTACTGCCCCGTCACGACACGTTCGATGGCCTTGCCACCGGTTTCCGCAACACCGTCGCGTCCGTGCGACTTGAGTGTGCGAATGAAGACGATTCGTTCGCCCCTCCTGCCGGAGATACGTGCCCAGTCATCGGGGTTCGTTGTGTTCGGAAGGTCTTCGTGTTCGCGGAACTCCTCTCGCACGCTGTCGGTGAGGTCGGCCAGACACACTCCCTTGTGCCCTCCCGAAAGCTCCCGTTTGATGGCAAGTTTCTTGGCTCGCCGCACGATGTTCTCGATCATCGCCCCAGACGAGAAGTCCTTGAAGTGCAGGATCTCCTTGTCGCCAGCCTGATAGGTGACTTCAAGGAACTCGTTGTCTGCAGACGTGGCATACATCGCATCCACGGTCTCGTCGATGAGTGATGCGAGCCCGTCCCCTGCTGCCGCCTGGATGGGAACCTCCGCCGTGAGGTACCTGGCGAAGATCTGACGCGCGGCGTCTGCATCCGGTCGATCGATCTTGATCTTCACGTCCAAGCGACCAGGTCGCAGGATCGCCGGATCGATCAGGTCCTCCCTGTTGGTTGCACCAATGACGATCACGTTGCGCAGGCTCTCGACGCCGTCGATCTCAGCGAGCAACTGGGGAACGATCGTCGACTCCATGTCGCTCGAGATGCCCGATCCCCGGATACGAAACATCGAGTCCATCTCGTCGAAGAAGACGATCACCGGCCAACCTTCGAAGCTCTTCTCCCGAGCGCGTTGGAAGATGAGTCGGATGTGGCGCTCCGTTTCACCCACGTACTTGTTGAGCAATTCCGGACCCTTCACGTTGATGAAGTAGCTCCGTGCCTTGTCTGCGCCCGATCGCCGGGCGACCTTCTGAGCAAGACTGTTGGCGACCGCCTTGGCGATCAGCGTCTTGCCGCAGCCAGGAGGACCGTAGAGCAAGATGCCCTTGGGGGCCGGCAACTGATACTCGGAGAACAGATCGGCATGCAGAAAAGGCAATTCGACTGCGTCCGCGATCATCTCGATCTGGGTGCCAAGACCGCCGATGTTGTCGTAACTGACGTCTGGCACCTCCTCCATGAACAGGTGCTCGAAGTCGTCGGTGCGCAACTGCTCGATCACGAGATCGGTGCGTGGCTCCACGACGACGACGTCTCCGGCGCGCAAGGTACGGCCGCGGAGCGGTCCCGCCAACTCAAAGACTCGATCGTCGTCGCCGCGAAGACTGACGACGACCCGCGTCCCATCCTCCAGAATCTCCTTCAGCGTGGCGATCTCACCCGTGCGATGACCCTTCTTGACCGCGACGATCGCCGACGCATCGTTCAAGACGACCTCGGTGCCCACCTCGAGTTCCTCTGCTGTCAATCGTGGGTGGCTCGACACACGCAGTTTGCGGCCGTTGGACACCACGTCATAGGTGTCGTCCTCGTCGTGTCGCCCCACGATGACGCCATAGCCCATCGGTGGCGTCGTGAGCTTGGCCACCTCCTCGCGAAGTTTGCCGATGTGGTCGCGTGCCTCACGCAGGGTGAACTCGAGTTTTTCGTTCTGGGCGGTGAGACGGGCAACCTGTCCTTTGGTCTCGAGAAGACGCTCTTCGACCGTGGTCGCCTTGGGGCTTCGTGCACTCGTGTCGTCAGATCCCATGCCGCCTCCGCTGTGTGTCCCAAGTCTCAACTTACCGAGGACTCCCTTGCCAGTCCAATGAAGCCCTGCCTTCGTCGTGTGACCTTCAGCGTGTACTCTTGACGGAGCCGAAGGGCCTAACGGAAAGGTTGTTATGAAGGTCTGGATTGATCAGGATTTGTGCACGGGCGACGGATTGTGTGAGGAAATCGCACCGGACGTCTTCACGCTCCTCGACGACGGTCTCGCCTACGTTCGCGAGAAGGACAAGATCTTCGCAACCGCCAAGGGCAACCCGCAGGGCGCCGAAGGCATGGCGGAGATCCCCGAGGGCAAGCTTGATGGAGTCATCGAGTCGGCCGAAGAGTGCCCAGGAGAGTGCATCTTCATCGAGCCGTAAGGCTCAGCCCAGATAGCGAGCCACGGTGAGAAACGCCGTGTGCGCAACCATGCGGTGATCCGGTCGTACGGCCTGTCCCTCGATGTGCCACGTCCTGTGGAGCACCTCGAGCGTCCGTTCTTCGATCCATCCGCTCGACATCGACTCCCGAACCTTGACAGCCTGGGTAATGCTCGGCGTGTAGGCAACGAGCAGCCCACCCGGTCGAAGCGCGGAGACGGCATGCGGAACGACGTTCCACGGTTCGGGCAGATCGAGGACGATTCGATCGAACCCCTCCCCTTCGATGCCTTCGTACGCGTCTCGAATCGAAACCTCGTAGCGACTGAGAGGTTCCTCGCCCAGGAATGATCGAACGTTGGACATGGCCCTGTTCGCGAAGTCCTCACGAATCTCGTACCCCGTGATGTGCACTCCCTGGCGCAACATCGCCATGGAGAGCGCCCCTGACCCAAGCCCAGTTTCGAAGACACGCAGACCCGGCTTCATGTCCCCGATCATGCAGATGGTCGCGAGATCCTTTGGATAGATCACCTGTGCACCTCGCGGCATCTCCAGGACGAAATCCTCCAGTGTGGGACGAAGGACGTGGTAGCGAGACCCCTTCGCCGTCTCGAGTGCCACACCCTCGGTGGCGCCCACGATCATCGAGTGTGGGATGAATCCAGCGTGAGTGTGGAATTCCCCACCCTCCTTGAGCACCTCAAGGTACCGACGGTCCTTTGAGTCACGAATGATGACGCGCTCGCCATAGTTGAACGAAGTGCTCATGATGCTCTGTCCACCGAACGAGTGACGTAGCGGCGTCGAAGGATTCCGACGAGTCGTACAAGCGGTTCGATCCACCAACCGAGCAGTCGCCGCGCGACGCGCAAGACGATCCAGGACACGAGGCGGCGTAGTCGAGATGGTCGGCGTGACGCGACGATGTCAGCGTTCAAGACCAGACCTGCTGCGACGACCTCGTCTGCGTCCCATGACATAGGCGACGATCAACGCGAGGATTCCAGACCCGACGGCTCCGGCGACGACGTATGACTTGCGTTCGTCGGCGACACCGGTGACCTCGCGTTGCAACGTGCGAAACTTGTCCTCGAGGTCCGCCCTGGTCACACGCTCGTCCGAAGCGCTCATCGCGTCATATCCCTTGGGTGAAGCGAGGTCACGAAGATGCGACTCCGAGTTGCGGCCAGGATGACGATCGCCGCGGACAAGACGATGAAGTACGGGGCAAAGGACCAGCTGCCATCGAATGCGTCCAGTGACTGCAGGCCGCGAAGGGCGCCGAGGCTGAGAAAGACCAACCCAATCGTCATCAGCACGCCGCCGAAGAGGCCAAAGGCGACCCAACGACCGACTCCCCGAAGAGGCTCAACGGTCTGTTGACGCGCATAGGCGCGCACCATGTCGACAAGCTCGCGGAACGAGGACGCTTCAGGTGTGGTCGGGGAACTCACACGTTCATTCAACCAGCGAAAACTGCACCAACGGCGCCCTACGGAGCGACGTCGGCAGCGCTTGGTGCGTCAGATGCGCTTCCCATGGCGTTTGCCAGGGCGTTCCATATCGGTCGATAGGCCCCTTGATTCGACACGCCCTTGCCGTTGAGCAGGAGCGAGAACTGCACGGCCAAGGATTCGGCATATCTCGTGAACCCGCTCAAGGTCTTTACATCGGTCAACGTGCCGGTCTTGGCAAGGAGGCGGCCCGTGGCGATCGAGTCGATCAGGATGTCCCTCAACGTGCCGGTCTTGCCGAGAACCGCAAGACCGTTCGCGATGTCGCCATATCCGCCGTCGGCCGCAAGGATCTCCATGAACAACCGACACGTGGCACGGTTCGCCCGATCGAGCCCACTTCCGTCGGTCATCACGAAACCCTCGGTCGAAAATCCCGAATCGACGAGGTGCTGGGTGATCGCAGCGATTCCCGATTCACGCGAACCGACTCCCCTCGTTGCCACGCCGATCTCTTTGACGATCAACTCCGCAGTGTTGTTGTCACTGTTCGTCAACATCTCGGCGAGGATGTCCCGAAGCGGACGGGACACCACCGAGGCGATCTCGCCGACGTCTGCTGGAACGACACCAACGCGTGGCGAACCTGCGATCGTGACACCTCTCTCCGCGAGCAGGCGTGTGATCTCGGTTGCAGCAGCCAGGGCGGGTTGGTCGGGCTTGATCGGCGACGTCGCGAGCGTCCCGTCGCTCACCATGAGCGCGCCGAGTGGTCCGACCTCGGTCCCTTTGATGCCAAGTCCGAGGTTCGGAGCGTAACGCTCGGTGTCGTAGCGCGACTCGTCGCCCACGACGGATCCGCTGATCGTGGTGATTCCCTTGGCGACGAGAGCGTCGACAAGCTCCTCCACCTTCGTCTGATTGAACGTTGGGAAGAATTCACGTCGCGGATAGTCGTCAGTGACGAGCACGGGGTCACCTCCTCCGACGATGACGAGGTCGCCCACGATGGTCGACCCGTCGACGACGCCCCTGGCCGAGGTATTGAAGGTGTAGTCCGGCCCGAGCAAGGTGAGCGCGGCATGTGCAACGACAAGTTTCATGTTGCTTGCTGGAATCAACGGAACTGCAGAGTTGACGTCGACGAGGGCGCGTCCTTCGACTTTCACAACCAGACACGAGTCAGCTGGGAGCGAGTTCGCAACGTTCACGAGTCGACGCCTGACAGATGACACACGGACCTCATCGGAGAGCGTCTGCGGAAAGTGACGCGCGCTGATGATCGGGGTGGAAAGCGGTGCGACGTCCCGGACTTCGTGTGTGGAAACAGACGTTGCGACATCATGCACGAAACGCCAGGCAAACCCGAGAATCGATCCAACCAGCAGCGTCGCCCCACCAAGGAGTGTTGCGACGACTTTGGCAGAGCCCATCTTCACGTCTCGGCGGGCTTGCTGAAGAGGACGGGAGCGGTCAGCCACGACGACTCCCCCGTCGAGTGGCGTGTTCAAGTGCCGTCACGGCACTACGGGCAGTTGGAAAGCACGGCACGCCGAGCCGACGGAGTTCGGCAACGCCTGGATTGTCTCGGTCGGCGGTGGCGAGCTCGGTGACCACAACGATCGGTTTGCCGCACTCACGAGACAACTCGACGGCGCTCGTTGCGTACTTGGCATCTTGGCCCTCATGGAAGGCAACGATTCGCTCGAGGCCCTGGTCGGGATAAAAGCGCCCTTCTCGCATCATTCGTGCCTGGTTGCTCTGGATACCCATACCGAGAAACACGACGGAGTCGACGTCATCGCACGTCACGAGGAGACGCATGATCGTCGCCACAGTTTCGCGCGTCTCACCACCCGCACAATCGATCGGGTTGGCCTTGCTCCACCGGGCGGGCAACAACGCGTCGAGCTCAGACATCACGCGGTCATCCAAGCTCGCCAAGCGGAGCACGGTGGATGATCCGATGCAGTCGGCAACCGCGACGCCCCAGCCGCCGACCGTGGTCAACACAGCGACACGCCCACCACGCGGGATCGGCATCGATGACATCAAGGCGGCGGCATCGAACGCTTCGTCGATCGACCTGCACGCAGTCAGCCCAACTTGTTCGCATGTCCCGAGGAAAGCCGCGGAGTTGCCTGCCAGTGAACCCGTGTGGCTGGACGCTGCCTGTGCCCCCTGCGTCGTGGTCCCGCCCTTGACCACGACGACCGGCTTGCGGTCCACGATGGCTCGAGCGATGCGAAAGAAGTCGTCTGCGCGGCCGACGTCTTCGAGATAACAAATCGCCGCGGACGTGTTCGAATCATTCCCGAGATACTCCAGCATCTCGGGGATGCCGACATGTGGTGCATTGCCAACCGAGAGCGCGCGAGACACACCGACCCCTGCGGCACGAGCCATGTTCATGAGCGACGACACAAAGTTGCCGCTTTGTGAGGCGATCCCGATCGGGCCCGACGGCGGATATGGGCCGACGATCTGCAGGCACAGCCGCGACGGTGTGCTCACGAGGCCCTGTCCGTTCGGGCCTGCAACGGTCATTCCCAGTGTGATTGCAAGGTCCACGAGTCGACGTTCGGCTTCGACACCCTCCTCGCCCGCCTCGCGATATCCGGCGGTGGTGACGAACACGGCACGAACGCCCTTCTCGGCAAGCGCGACGAGGATCGCCTCATTGGATTCCCGCGGCGTACAAATGAAGGCGACGTCGACTGCTCCAGCGGGCATGTCGGCAACGTCGGAGTATGTCTCCGCATCAAGGTAGGACTCCGCACCTCGACCGACGGCGATCACACGACCCTGGTATCCGCTTGCGAGGAGATTGTGGAGCACGACGAAACCGAACTTGCCGGGATGGGTCGACGCACCAACCACGCACACGCCCTTGGGATCGAACAACGGGCTGAGATCGACGCCCTCTCCCCACCGTCCGCCGGCGCCAACGTGCGACTCGCCCGTGGTGACGAGCGCGTCGACTGCGCAGAGCGATCCGTCGTCCCGCACGATGACGGGATTCAAGTCGATCGAATCGATCGTCTCGTCTTCCATCACTCGACCGAGAGCATCGACCATCCTGTGCAGGGCGACCACATCGAGTGGTGCACAACTGCGGGCCCCCTTGAACACCGACGCGTAGTCAAGCGATCCGACCATGGCAGAAACGTCATCGACGGTGACGGGGAACCGACGGATCGCGGTGTCAGAAATCTGCTCAGCGAAGATTCCACCCGTTCCGATGAGCACACAGGGTCCAAGCGCCTGATCGCGCAGGGCGCCGACGATCAACTCCCTCTTGCCGATCGTCATTTCCGCAACCGTCAGGTTCACCACGCCGTCGTCAGGTGTGATTCGTTCAAGAATCTCTGCCCCGGCCCGCTCGACATCGGTCTCCGTCGCGAGATTGAGTCGCACCAGTCCACGCTCAGACTTGTGGGCAAGCGCGGCCCCGTTTGCCTTCACTACGAATGGGCCACGATGTTTGGCGGCCCACTCACGGGCCTCGGTCGCAGTATCGACGACTCCCTCGACCCCGAATGGCACCCCATGTCGTACCAAGAGATCCTTTGACGCCGACTCGGAAAGGGTCACGGCATTCGGCACGTCCATACAGTAGTTGGCGTGATCCAGAGCCTGACCGCATCGTCGTTGCATGACGGCGAAACGGTGCGAGGTGCGACGACAATTACGTGGGCCGACGGAGTCATCGTCGAGCTTCGGGATGCGCAGTCGACCGAACGCCGAGACGCCGCGTTGGTTGCACCTGGGTACCTCGATCTCCAAGTGAACGGCATCGGCGATCAGCGAGTCGTCGACGGTGACATCCTCGGCATTTCAGCGCGTCTTCGCACTCACGGCGTGACAAGTTGGTTGCCGACCATTCCGACTCAACATCCTGGTTTTTACACGAACGACACGATCACCGCGCTTCTCGCGAACATTGAGATGCCCGCTGCCGTGCCCCAGGCAATGGGGCTTCACTTCGAGGGTCCCCTTCTCGGAGGGCGACCTGGCGCACATCACGCCAGTTTCTTCGACGTCGAACGGGACGTCATTGACATCCTCGCTCTTGGCCGAATGGTCACGCTGGCACCTGAGCATCCACTCGCAGAGCGAGCCACGCGGCAACTGGCAGACCAAGGAGTCCTCGTGTCCCTCGGACACTCGTCAGCCGGCTCGGAACAGATCCATGAATTCGTGAGGAACGGAGGTCGCTGTGCGACACACGTGTTCAATGCCATGACCGGCATCGATCACGTCGACGGCGGAGTCGCACTCGACGTCCTCACCGACTCTCGACTCCACTTTTCGGTGATTGCTGACCTGCAACACGTCACGGCGCGTGCCTTGCGACTCGCGTGGATGGCAGCTGGCCGACGGATGTTTGTCGTCTCGGATCTCGTGTCCATCGAGCCATCGTCGGAGTGGAACTCAGCGGCTCGGCTCCGAGGCGCCGTCGTGGGCGTGGACGAAGGTATTCGTAACCTCGTGCAGAGGTGTGACATACCCCTCGCCGATGCCCTCGGGATGGTGACGCGTGTCCCTGCGGATCTGCTGAGAGTCAACGATCGTGGGCGGCTGCATCCGGGCTGTCGTGCAGACATCGTCCTGCTCGACTCGGACCTGCGGGTGGATGGAGTCGTTTGCAATGGATTCCCCGCCTCGGACTGAAGCGTCTAATCTCGGGGCGTGTCGTCGTTGCCAGCACTGAGCCGTTCACTCGACGACCAGGCGGTTTCCATCATCCGGGGAATCGCAATGGACGCCCCGCTCAAGGCCAAGAGTGGCCACCAAGGAACCGCGATGTCGCTTGCGCCGCTTGGCCACGTGCTCTACAGCCGCGTCATGCGCCATCACCCCGCCCGACCTGACTGGTTTTCTCGGGATCGGTTCATCTTGTCCTGTGGACATGCGTCGATCCTCCAGTACGCGCTGTTGTTTTTGAATGGATACGGCATCGAGATGGCCGATCTGGAGCAGTTTCGACAGTGGGACTCCGCAACGCCTGGGCACCCAGAGGCGGGCCACACGGCCGGCGTCGAGGTGACGACGGGACCACTTGGTCAGGGTTTCGCAAACGCAGTCGGTATGGCGATCGCCGAACGCGAAATCTCGGCCCGTTATGGCGACGACCTGGGGCACCACACCTTCGTCGTGGCCGGCGATGGCTGTCTCATGGAAGGAGTCAGTCACGAGGCAGGGTCGCTCGCGGGGCACCTTGGCCTAGAGAAGTTGATCTGCGTGTTCGATGACAACGGCATCACGATCGACGGCTCGACGACCCTCACGTGTTCCGATGACGTCGTCGCGCGATTCAGCGCATATGGATGGCGAGTCCTGACGGCAACAGACATCGCAAACGATCTGGATGGACTCGAAGCACTGCTGCTCGAGGCGAAGAAGCCAACTGGAAAGCCAACGTTGTGCGTGTTGAAGACCGTCATCGGTGAACCATCACCGAGTTTGCGAGGGAAGCACGAGGCTCACGGGAATCCCTTCACCGCAGAACACGTGAGCGAGGCAAAATCAGCCATGGGTATTCCGGACGTGGCGTTCCATGCTCCAGTTGATGTTGTCGACGAGTACCGCAAAGTTGCACGGGAGCGCGGCGAGTTGTTCGTGTCGACAAGCGGATCGCTGCCCGATGCGCTTGGTTCGATCGACGTTGCGGCAGTGCGGGCGACGCTGCCCGTCTTCGATCGGGAGACCGCAATGGCTACCCGTGTTGCCATTCAGAAGGTGCTCGAGGCGACCGCACCTGTCCTCCCCCATCTGATCGTCGGATCTGCTGACCTCACGGGCAACACGGGCGTGAAGGTCTCGTCATTTGCTGCCCACAGCTCGTCGAAGCCCGACGGGCGTCAGATCTACTACGGCATCCGAGAACATGCGATGGGTGCTGCGTGCGTCGGCATGGCGCTCCACGGTGGATGCGTGCCGGTCTGCGGAACCTTCTTCGTGTTTGCCGACTACATGAAGCCAGCGATCAGGCTTGCTGCGCTGTCGAAGGCGCAGGCCATCTTCGTGTTCAGCCACGACTCCGTCGGAGTTGGCGAGGATGGACCGACCCACCAACCGATCGAACAGCTCGCAAGTCTGCGCAGCATCCCGAATCTGCAGGTGATCCGCCCCGCCGATGCATCTGAAACCGCGCAGGCTTGGATCGCCGCGTTGACCTACGACGGTCCAACGGCCCTCATCTTGAGCCGCCAGAACCTCGTCGCCACAACGTCGGGTGTTGGCATCGAACGTGGATTTGAGTGCCTTGCACACGCAGACGAGACACCCGATGCGACGATCGTCGCCACCGGAAGCGAGGTTCCAGTCGCACTTGCCGCGTCCAAGGAACTCGACGCCGCTGGACTCGCCGTGCGCGTGGTGTCATTGCCGAGCTGGGATCGAATGCGGCGTCTCGATCCTGCCGGATTCCGTGCCTGTGTTGGCACTGGCCCGTCGTTTTCTCTTGAGGCGGGATCGACCATGGGATGGCACGAGTTCGTCGACCACCCGATCGGAATCGATCGCTTCGGTGCAAGTGCTCCCGGCAACGTCGTCATGGACAAACTGGGTATCTCTGCCGCAGCCGTTGTTGGCGCCGTTCGCAGCACCCTCGGGCGTTAGGGCATGAACCTTCGACGTCTCTATGACGACTTCGGTCAAAGCCCGTGGCTCGACAATCTTCGACGAGACTCGATCGTCGACGGTTCGTTGAACGCTGCAATCGAACGAGGCGTGCGTGGACTCACGTCGAACCCGACCATCTTCCAGAAGGCAATCTCGTCATCGACGCTGTACGACGAACAGTTTTCCAGGCTTGTCTCCTCGGGCGCCTCAGTCGAAGAGGCCTATTGGGAGCTTGTCATCAGCGACATCACGGCAGCCTGCGACACCTTTTCTGCTGTCTATGAATCCGCTCGCGGAACGGACGGATTCGTGAGCGTCGAAGTCAGCCCATCACTGTGTCATGACTCGGCGGGGACAGTGTCGGCAGCGCGCGAGCTCCATCGGAGAATCGACCGACCAAACGTCATGATCAAGATTCCGGCGACCGATGCTGGTCTCTCGGCGATCACCGAGGTGATTGCATCCGGAATATCGGTCAACGTGACGCTGATCTTCGGACTCAGTCGATACAGGCAAGTGATGGAGGCGCATCGCCTCGGTATTGAACGATTGGCCGCGACTGATCCCCACCATCTGGCGGCCACGGCGAGTGTTGCGAGTTTCTTCATCTCTCGGGTCGACAACACCGTCGATCCGTTGCTTGCCGCGAGTGGGCTTGAGGCGGGCAGGACCGCCATCGCCCAAGCAAAGATCGCGTATCGCGAATTCGTCCAGTTCGCCACCGCGACGCCATGGACGACGCTTGCTGCCAAGGGAGCCCAAGAGCAGCGACCACTCTGGGCATCGACGTCGACGAAGAATCCCGCGTTCTCTCCGACGCTGTACGTCGATGAATTGATCGGCCCGCGGACGGTCAACACGCTCCCCGATTCGACACTTGAGGCCTTCGCGGCATCGGGAACTCTTGCGCGAACGATAGATTCTGGTGTCGACGACGCACAGTCCCACATCGATCGGGTGACTGATGCAGGAGTTGACCTCGAGTCTGTCGCACAGCAACTCGAACGAGAAGGACTTGCGTCCTTCCAGACCAGTTTCGACGATCTTCTTGCCGCATTGTCGGCGAAGCGGTCTGGACGGTGACGGAGGCAGAGCGCATCGATCGTGCCCGTGGGTTGGCCGACTCGATCATCGACAAGGACATTGGCGGCCCGAGAAGGGAGCGCTACCTCGATCTCGTCGAGACGGCGGTGTTGCTGTGTGGCGACGACCTGAGTGACCTGGACTTCAAGATCGCCGGATCGGCCTTGCGAGAGATGCGCGAGGCGTTTGCAATGTTCCGTCCATATGCCGGTCTGCGCAAGGTGACCATCTTCGGATCAGCACGAACCAAGGCACACGACCCCCTCTACGAACACACGGCGAGGCTCGCCGCACGACTAGCCGAGCATGGTTGGATGGTCGTCACAGGTGCCGGACCGGGAATCATGGAAGCGGGAATGGTCGGCGCCGGACGAGAGATGTCGATCGGCGTGTCGATTCGCCTCCCCTTCGAGACCGGAGCGAATCCCATCATTGCTGGAGACGAAAAGTACGTCTCGATGCGCTACTTCTTCACGCGCAAGCTCATGCTGGTCAAGGAATCGCATGCCTTCGTCGCGCTCCCAGGAGGCTTCGGAACGTTGGACGAGACCTTCGAATTGCTGACCCTCTTGCAGACCGGCAAGAGCGTTCCGGTACCCGTCGTTCTCATGAACCTCGACGACTCGAAGTACTGGGAACATCTTGACGCCTTCTTTCGTGATTCCCTCCTGCCGATGGGCATGATCTCCGAGGACGACTTTTCCCACTACCTGCTCACGAGCGACGTCGAGGTCGCGGTGGGAGAGATATCGGCCTTCTACTCGAACTATGACTCACTCCGGTTCGTCGGACCGAACCTCTACATCCGCCACAAACATCCACTCGACGAAGCCGCAGTTACCACGTTGAATGCCGACTTCGCCGACATCGTCACCGCCGGTTCGATCGAGGTCAGCGACCCATCCAAGGCGGAACGCACCGAGAACGACCGACTCGACATGCACAGACTCAAGTTGCGCTTCGACAAGCGTTCCTATGGGCGCCTTCGCGATCTCATCAATCGACTGAATCAACTCGCCGCAACGTAGCGATCGCCTTTTCAATTGATCTGCGGGCGATCGTGATGTTGCGCTCCGAGTCAGGTCGCCGTGACTCACCCTTGCCGTTTGCCTCCATGAGGGCAGCGATTGCGGCGTCGGCGAGCTCCTCGGAGATCGCTTCGAGTTTGCCGATGACTTCGTCGACGTCCACCCGTCAAGTATGGCATCGGACTTTCGAAACCGACGCTCATCCACTATCGTCGCCGACGTGCCAAAACCAGTGAATGTCCACGAGTGGATCAGCTTCGACGACGACGACCGCGACCAAACGTGGATGTTCGACGAGACCTTCATGAGGTCCAACTACAAGTGCATTTACGGAGAGGGCTGCAAGGGCGTTCTTGACGACGACGCAACGCACCTCCAGCAAGGCTGCTGCAGCTACGGGGCCCATTTTCTGGACAAGAAGGACCTCGCGAACGTGAAGAAGTTCGTGGCGCGCCTCAAGCCCCACCACTGGCAGAACTTCAACAAGGGCAAAGACGGACGCTGGATGATGAAGGAGCGGGATGGAAGTGAAAAGACGCGCCGAGTGAACGGAGCGTGCATCTTCCACAACGAACCAGACTTTGAGGGTGGCATGGGCTGTGCATTCCACATCGCCGCACTCGAAGCCGGTGAGCGACCCATGGACTGGAAACCGGACGTCTGTTGGCAAGTCCCCGTGCGCCTCGACGAACTCGACGAAGACGACGGGCATCGCGTGGCTTTCGTGCGCGAGTGGAAGAGACGCGATTGGGGTGGTGGCGGCGAGGACTTCCACTGGTGGTGCACGGACGATCCAACGGCGTTCGTGGGCAAGGAGCCCGTCTACAAGTATCTGAAGGACGAGATCGTCGAACTCGTCGGCCTACCGGTGTACAAGAAGCTCGTCACTCTTCTCGAGGAAAAGCGCTCGACCGCTCTGCCCCACCCGAAGGTGCGCCGCTAGCTACTTGCGATTGTTCTTCTTGCGATCCTCGAGGTTGAGGAATCGCTTGCGAATACGAATCGAGTCTGGAGTCACTTCAACGAGTTCGTCGTCACCGATCCACTCAATTGCCGTCTCCAGGGTGTGGGTCACCGGTGTCGCCAACTTGGGCCCGTCATCGTGGCTGTGAGTCCGGATGTTGGTCTTTTCCTTCGCCCGAACGGCGTTCACCACCATCTCTTCTTCACGCGAGTTCTCTCCGACCACCATTCCCTCGTACACGTCGTCTCCAGGCGACACGAACAGCGTTCCACGCAACTGAAGGTTGTCGAGGGCGTACGCAGTCGTCGATCCGATCCGGTCTGCGACCATCGCTCCACCGGTGCGGTGTGGAAGCTCCCCAGCCCATGGCGTCCAGCCGTTCAGTGACTGGTGCAAGAGCGCAGTTCCGCGCGTCACGGTGAGCACGAGCGATCGGAAACCGATGAGACCACGCGATGGGGCCTCGAACGAAATGATCGTGCGTCCCGGGTCTCCGGGCCGAAGGTCGGTGATCCGACCCTTGCGCGGCGCCAACGCCTGCGTGATCGCGCCGACGTACTCGTCGGGGACGTCGCACGTCCCAGTCTCGAGCGGTTCGTGCTTCTTGCCCTCGATGTCACGGGTGATCACTTCGGGGCGGCTGACCTGCAGTTCGAAGCCCTCTCTGCGCATGTTCTCGATCAGTACCGCGAGCTGCAACTCGCCTCGACCGGCCACTTCCATGACGTCAGCCGAGTCGGTTTCTGCGATCTTGATACTGACGTTTCCGAGGATCTCCTTTTTCAGTCGATCTCGGAGGTGACGTGACGTGAGGTACTTCCCGGAACGCCCTGCATACGGCGACGTGTTGACTCCGAAGCTCATGCGCAGCACCGGCTCGTCTACTTCAAGGCGTGGAAGCGGGATGGGATTCTCGACACTTGCGATCGTGTCACCAACCTCGACCTCTTCGATGCCCGACATGATGAACAGGTCACCCGCGACGACTTCTTGGACTTCGATCCTGTCGATTCCAGCGAACGCGAACAGGCCGGTCAGTTTGCTCTTCAAGATTGGACTCGGATTGGCTTCCGTTGGCTTTTGACACAACACGACCTGTTGGCCCTTGCGCATAATGCCGGACACCACCCGACCAATTGCCAGACGACCGAGATAGTCGCTCGCGTCCAAGTTCGTGACGAGCGCCTGGAGCGGCGCGTCGATGTCATTGGCCGGCACCGGTATGTGCTCGAGGATCGCATCCAACAATGGCGACAAATCGGCGTCGGCGGCGGGCATGCCGATGCCCTTCATCGAGCGACTCTCTCGAGCGACGGCCGAATACACCGGGAAACTCAGGTGATGGTCCGAGTGGGCAAGATCCAAGAACAATTGCTCCACCTCGTGCAACACCTCTTCCGGACGAGCGTCACCACGATCGACCTTGTTGATCACGAGGATCACGGGCAAGTCTTGAGCGAGTGCCTTCGACAAGACGTAGCGGGTCTGAGGCAACGGACCCTCCGCGGCGTCGACGAGGAGCAAGATGCCGTCCACGAGGGCAAGCGCCCGTTCGACCTCTCCACCGAAGTCGGCGTGACCGGGAGTGTCGACCAGGTTGATCTTCACGCCCTTCCACTCGACCTGAGCGGCCTTGGCGAGAATGGTGATTCCACGCTCGCGTTCCTGGTCGTTGTTGTCCATCACACGATCGACTACTGCGGCGTGACTCGAAAACGTACCGGTGCTACGCAACAGCGCGTCCACCAACGTGGTCTTGCCGTGGTCGACGTGCGCGACGAGGGCAATACTTCTCAACTTCTCAGGGGGTGTAGACATGGGTCCTTCCGCCAACGAGCGACCTATTGGTCCTCGTCAGCCTCTTCTTCGTCGTCGTCGAACCGAACGCCATAGCGTTCGGCAATCGCCGCATACTCGTCCTCTTCGGACTGAGGCTGACGGCTACGACCGAGCCCCAGGTCTTCCGGGGACGGGCCAGACTGCTTCAACTTGCGCGCTTCTTCGAAGCGTCGATGTCGACCCTTCTTCACGTGGTGGCTCCAAACTTGCTGGACGACCACCGTGGTGGCCGCCTATCGAATAAACATCCCTGACAGCCTAACCGTTTCTGCCCTCAGGAAGAGGGACCGAGCCCTACTCCCGAATCAACCTCAGGTGACCCTTGCCGTCGAACGACAGTCCCGCTCGACCAGCCAGGATGTCTTCCAAATCCCCTCCGACGATGTCGCGTCGCCATCCATGAACGAGTCGACAGTGCGGATCCCGACGCAAGAGTGCGTCGACATCGGCACGCGTGCCAAGGAGCGCAGTGTCGATCCGTTGCTGACGCGCAAGTTCACTGATCCATGCGGTCACGAGCGTCACTGCGGGCTTCAACCGCTTGTCGACATCCTCACCAGAGGTGGGTTCGATGAGCACCTTGGTCTCCTTGCCCGTCGCAACGGCAGCAAGCAGCTCGTTCACATCGGATCCGTGCCCAAGTCGTCCGTCGACTCCCCGCAGGCCCATGAGCTCACCAGAGGTTCGGGGTGCTTGTTGAGCAATCGACACGAGTGCCATGTCCGACAAGATTCGGCGAACCGGGACGTTCAACTCGCGAGCTCGAAGGTCGCGCCACTTCGCCACCGCCTGTGCAACCCCTCGTGCCTCACCCTTCAGCGAACGTGCGTCTTTCACCTTCAGCCATGCGTCGTCGCTCGATGCGAGGTCCGGTCTGCGTCCCAGCGCCTCGCGACATGCCTCTATCGCCCACTCGAGGCGCTCGAGTTCCTCCAGTTCCTTGGTGATCAGTGCATACACCTCGTCGAGATGGATGACGTCGTTTGCCGCATAGGTGCACTGTGCAGGCGTGAGTGGACGACGCATCCAATCCGTCAGGCGATCCCCTTTCGAAAGGTTGATGCCAAGCTTGCTCGACACGAGAGACGCGAGCGATGGTGTCGACATACCGATGAACCCCGCCGCGATCTGGGTGTCGAAAATGGTCGACGGTGTGGAGCCGGTGGCAATCTCGAGAACCTCGAGATCCTGCTGGGACGCATGTGCCAGCCAGGTGATGGTGCTGCGTGCAAAGACCTCGGCGAGGGGTGAGACGTCGCACGCGAGAGGATCGATCAGATAGACACCGCTCGGAGCGGCGATCTGGACGAGGGCGAGCTCCGGGAAGTAAGTGCGCTCACGGTGAAACTCCGTATCGATCGCTACCCGCTCGGCCGAGGCGATCGACTCGCATACTTCGACCAGACGACGATCGTCGTCGATCCACTGATAATTCGTCAGATCAGCCAACTTCCAACGGGAAGTTGCGTGCCTTCCATGCACCTGTGCCGCCTACGACATTCACGAGGCCACCAAGACCCGCTTCCTCCAGTGCCTCAATCGCCCGAGCACTGCGTCCGCCCGCTTGGCAGACGACGTACACGGGAGAGTCGGCCCGAAACGCGTCCACGTGCGAGCCGAGGTCAGACAACGGGGCGTTCACTGCACCCGGTATTCGCCCGCCCGCGTATTCGTCGACCTCCCTCACGTCGATGACCACCGCCCCTTCCTCAACCAACAGCTTCAGATCGTCAACCGTGATTTCGTTCATCGTTCCATTGTGCCAAGGACTGCGCCGCCCGAGACAGGTCCTCTGGTGTGTTGACGTTGAGCACCTCGATCGGACTGACCTCGAGATAGGTCGGTCCCAGGGCCTCGAATATCTGGTGCAACGCAGTTGCGCCAGCGTCACATGCTTCGACGCACGCGTCTCGAAGGATGGGCCCGCTCCAGGCAGACACGATCCAATGCGGGGTGTGCCCAGTGCGAGCTACTGCCCCATTCGATGACGCCGCTCGATCGATGAGATCGTGAAGCGTTGTCGAACGGATGAGGGGTGTGTCGCATGGTGCGATGAGCACGAGATCGTCACTCGCAATCTGCCGCTTTCCAAGCGCACAGGCAAGGGCCACCAGCGGACCTGCGTGAATCGAGTCATCTGCAACATGCTGTATAGATCGATCGTCGGCCCACTCAATTGGGCCACCGACGATCGACAGTGTGTCGACGCACGGGTTCATGGCCTCGACGACGTAGTCGATCAACGCCTTACCATCGATACTCGCAATCGCCTTGTCCGAGCCGAAACGACTGCTCGCTCCACCCGCGAGGATCACTCCGTGGACCCTCAGCGCAGCCCCTTCGGATCGAGTTGCAGTGAGAACTGCGAGCACCGGGAAGCCTCGGCAACCTCACCGATTCTCCCCGCCATCCGTGCGAGGCCATCGAGGCATCGAAGGAACCCGTGGTTCGATTCATGCACCCAACGCACGTACCCAGAACCCCGCCACCCGTTCGCCCTCAGTGCGTCGAGTCCGCGGTGGTAACCGACCCGATAGGCGCTGTATGCCTCGACATCGTCGCGTGCGACGTCTCCAAGCGTCGCCCACGCCCTACTCGAGGTCGGGTGCTTGGCGCACACGCGAGCCACGGCGTCTCGCCGTTGGCCGTCGGGTAGTTGAAGGGCCGCGGCGAGCTCAGCGACGAGCTCGACAGGGTCGTCCGGCAGGACGGTTTCCCCAGGTCCTGTTCCGCTCAAGTTCACTTTCGACACGGACTCACCGTATCTCACCGACCAGGTGCGAGAATGGTCGAATGTTCGACATCGATCTCGATACCGCCAAGAACCTCTCCGTCGGTCTGATGGGCGGATCCATCGTGTTCTTGCTGTTGGTACTGAAGTTCGCCAAGTCCGTCGTCACCAAGTTGCTCTTGATCCTGATCGCCGTTGGCGTCGGATACGTTGCGTTCACGCAGCGAGACGACGTCAATGCATGTGCAGAGGCGGCAAAGACGCTGCTTGCCGAAGGCAACGCGATCGAGCTCACGTGCACGTTCTTCGGTCAGGAAGTTTCACTGCCGAACTTCACGACACCATGACCTACGACCTCGCCACTCTCATGGCGCATCTCGATGCGTCACCGACGGCCCGCCATGTGGTCGCGCGTGCGACGTCGCTCCTCGATGAGCGGGGATTCATCCAGGTCGACCTGAACGACACTCCGACCGCGGGCGCCCTTCTACGTGGGTACGTCACGAGCGGCGGAACACTCGTGGCCTGGACGGATTTGGACGACGACGCACTGCGTGGCTTGCGAGTCGTCGGGGCGCACACCGACTCACCCGGTCTGACCATCAAACCCGGTCGATCGACCCACCAGCACGGATTCGGCGTGCTCAACGTCGAGGTGTATGGCGGTCCGTTGCTGAACTCCTGGCTCGACCGAGACCTTGCGCTTGCTGGCAGCGTTCTCGATGTTGAAGGAAAGACCCACCTTTTTGCCACGAACCGAGCAGTTGCTCGCATCTCGCAACTAGCGATCCACCTGGATCGTGAGGTCAACGACAAGGGGCTCGTCCTCGATCGTCAGACGCATCTCAGACCGACCTGGACCACGGACCAGTCGGGCGACATTCGCGACCTCCTCGCCGCCGAGAGCGGGATCGCTCGCACGAAGATTGCGGCCTGGGACTGTCGGCTCGTCGACGTCCAGCAAGCGGCGGTCATCGGCGATGATGCGTCCATGCTGGCTTCGGGCCGTCTCGACAACCAGTTGTCATGCTGGGCCGCCCTTCATGCCCTGCTCGCCTCCTCTGGGCCCAACGTGATCGCGCTCTTCGACCACGAGGAGATCGGGTCCCAATCCGCAACGGGGGCCGAATCGGCGTTTCTTCCTCACGTGCTGGAGCGCATGTTGAGCGCGGCCGGACTGACACGGGACGATTACGTGCGAACCTTGCTGTCCTCACATGCGGTGTCGAGCGACAACGCCCATGCCGTACACCCGAACTACCCGGAGCGACACGATCTCGACAACGCTCCCCTGTTCAATCGAGGGATCGCGGTGAAGTGGAACTCGAACCAGCGATATGCGACCACGATCGATGCACTCGATCCCGTGTTGCGGGCGGCTCGGTCCATCGGCCAGGAACTCCAACACTTCTCCTCGAAAAACACCATGCCGTGCGGATCGACCATTGGTCCGATCACCGCTTCGGTGCTCGGTGTCCCCACGGTCGACGTCGGCATACCCCAGTTGTCGATGCACTCGACTCGAGAGGTGTGTGGCGTCGACGACGCCGTGCGTCTCGAACGTCTCCTCGCTGCGTACTTCGCGCGCGCTTAACGCGACGCGATTTTGCGTGCTTCGTCGTAATTGGCTTGGAGTGCGCTCGTCAACGTCGCCGTGAACGACGCGAGCTCCTCGCGCGAAGCACGTGTCTCTCCACCCTTGGGATGTATCGGCTTCCCGATCACCATCACGCAATGTGCACGACGGATGCGCTTGCTGCCGCTCGCCATCACGTGCTCGCTTCCGTAGATGCCCACCGGGACGACAACCAGGTTCGTCTTGTGTGCGAGGAACGAAGCTCCGTCGAAAAGATCCTTCACGTCGTCGCCAAATCGTCTCGTACCCTCGGGGAACAACACCAGTGGCTCGCCCTCTCCGAGAACCGCGATGCAACGCTTCAGCGCTTCGATGTCGGCACTTCCTCGGGTCACCGGGAATCCCCCAAGGGCCGACAGTGCAGCGCCGATCGGCCGAATCTTCCACAGCGAGTCCTTGCCCATGAAACGCATCCTGCGTCTCGTCGCTGCCGCCGCGATGGGAATGTCCATTGCAGAGCGATGGGTTGGCGCAAGGATGTAGGAACCGCTCGTCGGAAGGTTTTCGCGGCCGACGACCTTGAGACCAAGCCACGAGTAGGAAAAGCCAACGACGATCGAGCGAATGACGAAGTAGAAGATCCTCGCGCTAACACCGCGGGACGCAAGTTTGCTCTTCACCCGCGCCATGAACGCAGCCGATCCTCATAGAGACGCACGACCTCGGCCGTCACCTCGTCAATGCCCTTGTTCGAGGTGTCCACGACGACACTGTCGGAGGCCTTCGACAGCGGACTATCCGCACGAGTCGAGTCGACGGCGTCGCGCTGGGCGATCTCGCGTTCGATTGCTTCGACGTCGCCACCGATCTGTGCGACACGACGCTCGGCTCGAATGCGGGGCGACGCCGTCAGATAGACCTTGAGCAGCGCTTCCGGGAACACCACCGTCGCGATGTCACGACCCTCCACCACTCCTGCGCCGCGTTCGTCGACCCAGGCTTGCTGTCTGCGGCGAAGCTCCGAACGCACACCCGACAGCGTGGCGACGATGCTCACGAGTTTGGACGTCTCGGGTGTTCGAATCTCCTCGGTCACGTCGAGGCCGTCGATCGACACCGAGTCGAGTCCGACGATGAGCTCAGCCTCGGTAGCCACCTTGGTCAGTACCTCGTTGTCCGCGAGAGGAAGACCGCGCGAATTGGCGAGGACGGTGATCGCCCGATACATCGCTCCGGTGTCCAAGTACTGCATGCCGAGTGCACGGGCCACAGCACGAGCGATGGTCGACTTTCCGGCCCCAGCAGGACCGTCTATCGCGATGACCCTGCGACGTGCGTCGTTCACCAGCTCGTGTCCCGAGGCCGACCCTCCTCGTAACCGGACGAGCTCTGTACGCCCACGACGGCCTTCTCCTGGAATTCCCGCACGTTCTTTGCGCCTGCGTAGGTGAACGACGAACGCACTCCGGCGACGATTTGGTCGATGATGTCTTCTACCCCAGGCCGCTGAGGATCGAGATACATGCGCGACGTCGAGATGCCTTCTTCGAACAACTCCTTGCGTGCACGATCGAGGGCCGTCTCGGTGCGCGTCCTGTTGCGCACGGCCCTGTTCGATGCCATGCCAAACGCCTCCTTGAACAGTCGCCCATCCGAGTCACGCAGGGTGTCTGCGGCCGACTCATACGTGCCCGCAAGCCAGGAGCCAAACATCACGTTCGATGCGCCGGCTGCAAGGCCAAGTGCGACGTCACGCGGATGACGAACCCCGCCATCGGCCCACACGGTCGCCTTGAGTAGCGACGCCTCGTCGCTGCATTCGAGGACCGCGGAAAACTGCGGCCTACCCACGCCCGTCATCATGCGAGTCGTGCACATTGCGCCCGGACCCACTCCGACCTTGACGATGTCGGCTCCCGCCTCGATGAGCTGTCGCGTGCCGAGACGAGTCACGACGTTCCCTGCGACGAGCGGAACCTTGCCGACGACCTTGCGCACCTCTGCAATCACATCCAGCATCTTCGACTGATGACCATGGGCAGTGTCGACGACGATCACGTCCGCGCCCATGGCGACAAGTTCTCGTGCACGACGGGCGGGATCGGCGTTGATTCCGACTGCGGCTCCGATGACGAGGCGACCCTGCGCATCCACAGCGGGTTTGTAGATGGTGCTGCGCAAGGCACCTTTTCGAGTGACACACCCCGCCAGGCGACCGTTGGAGTCCACGACAGGAGCGAAGGACAAACGCTTGTCATGGAGTTCCATGAACATCGCCTCAGCCGACAGCGAGTCGGACAACGAAATGATCTCGCGACTCATCACGTTGTGCAGTTGGGTGAAGCGGTCAAAACCAGCCGCATCGTGCTCCGTGAAGATTCCCTGGGGAGTTCCGTCTGCGTCGACCACGAGCACCGCCCCGTGCGAACGCTTGTGGATCAAACTCAGCGCCTCTCCCACCGTGCCATCTGCCGGCATGGTGATGGGCGTCTCCCAAACTTGGTTGCGCGACTTGACGAAGTCGATCACGGTCTTGACGACGTCGAGAGGAATGTCCTGCGGCAGGATCACGATTCCGCCTCGACGCGCGACCGTCTCGGCCATGCGGCGACCCGCGATCGCGGTCATGTTCGACACCACGATCGGAATCGTCGTTCCGACCTTGTCTGGAGTCGTCAGGTCGACCGACTGGCGTGACGCCACGTCAGACAGACTCGGCACCATGAAGACGTCGTTGTAGGTGAGGTCAAACGACGGTCGATCACCCAAGAATCGCATCGCGTTACCTCCACCCCGACGTTTCAGGACCAACCTATGCTACTGCCGTGGGTCCGAGAGTCGTTTCACATCTCGATCCCGATGCCCTCAGTCGTTGCGCAGAAATACTGGGAAACGGCGGCGTGGTCGCCCTGCCAACCGAGACGGTGTATGGACTCGGTGCATCGATCGACTCGCCCGACGGAATTCGTCGCGTGTTCGAGGTCAAGAACCGACCGCACACCCATCCGCTCATCGTGCACGGTTCGTCCCACGCGGTGCTCGATGAGGTCGCAGTCCATGTATCGCAACGTGCGCGTCACCTCGCCGAACATGCGTGGCCAGGCCCAGTCTCGATCTTGGTGCAACGCTCCGAGCGGGTCCCGCCGACCGTGACGGGTGGTCGCGAGACCGTCGTCGTACGAGTACCCGCGCAGTCATTTTTCCGCGACCTTGTCGACCTGCTCGGATCGCCGATCGCTGCACCAAGTGCCAACCGCTTCGGACGCGTCAGCCCGACGAGCGCCCGACACGTGGCCGATGACCTTGGTGACGACGTCGATCTCATCGTCGATGGTGGCAGCAGCGTCGTTGGTGTCGAGTCGACGATCCTCGACATGACCGTCGAACCACCCCAGGTCCTGCGCCACGGTGGTGTTCCGGTCGAAGATCTCGAAACGTTGTTGGGTTGCGCCATCGCCGAACCCACTGGTTCAATTCGGGCTCCGGGCATGCTTGCCAGTCACTACGCCCCTCGCTGTCGGATTCACGCAGTTGAGACGCAGACCGAGGCTCTCGAACTGCTCGCGAGGCTCGATCCGGCAACGTCCGGTCTCGTGTCGACGCCCCACGAGGTGGCGCTCTACGCCGCACGGCTGTATGACCTCCTTCGGTCATGTGACGCCACGGCTTGGACTGACGCGGTGGTGGTCCTTCCCCCGCCCGAGGGCCTCGGCAGAGCCATCCGGGACCGCCTGTCACGGGCCAGCGTGAGCTCTGAATAGACCCAAAATCCAGCCTCCGCCGTTGCCCTCGGCTGGTGCCCCTCATAGGCTTGGAAGTCCTAACCCAGGGTGGCACCCGCCACCCGACTCCTAGGGGGAGAAAAAAATAATGAAGAAAACCAACATGCGCCGTTTTGGTGCCATCGTTGCCGGCCTCAGCCTCGTGCTGGCGGCCTGTGGCGGTAGCGACGATGCGGCCTCAGACACCACGGCTGCAGCCGCCGGTGGCGAGTTGGAAGGCATGAAGGGCACGATGCCCCTCGTCGACCTTTCGGATGAGTTCAAGACAGGCTTGAACGACTTCTGGACCGCCGCAGGTAACGCAGCTCTCGAGGACTACAGCTACGCAGCTGAAGCCTTCGACTCGGTGATGCTCGTCGCTCTCGCGGCAGAGGTCGCTGGAACCGATGGCAGTGCACTTGCCAACGAGATCCAGAACGTCTCGCGCGACGGTGAGAAGTGCACCGAAGTGACCGCCTGCCTCGAGCTCATCAAGGCTGGCACCGACATCGACTACGACGGCGCCTCTGGCCCGCAGGACATGAACGGAAACGGCGAGCCAGTTAATGCCTCGTACGGCGTTCTCACCTTCGGTGCAGACAACCGCTTCTCGTATGACGATGCGTCGTACGTTCTCGCTGACGCTCCAGAGTCCGACATCGTCGACCTGGTCCCGGCTGGCGTTGAGCGCAAGGGTGATGGCGTGCTCAAGATCGGTTCGCTCCTTCCGGAGACCGGTTCGCTCGCCTTCCTCGGACCACCGGAATTCGCTGGTGTTGAGTATGCGATCAGCCTGATCAATGCAGCAGGCGGCATCCTCGGCAAGCCAGTCGAGTACGTCCAGGGTGACTCTGGCGACACCAGCACCGACACCGCAAGCACCACCGTTGACCGCCTCCTCGGCGAGAACGTTGATGCCATCATCGGTGCAGCTTCGTCGTCCGTTTCGCTCACCGTCATCGACAAGATCACGGCAGCAGGCGTCGTTCAGTTCAGCCCGGCCAACACGTCCGACAAGCTGACCACCTACGACGACAAGGGCCTCTACTTCCGCACCGCTCCCCCGGACAAGCTCCAGGGTGCAGTGCTCGCGAACTTGATCGCGGGCGACGGCGCAGCGTCTGTGTACATCATGGCGCTCGACGATGCGTACGGTACGGGCCTTGCTGATGCGATTGAGGCAAACCTCACCGCAGCAGGCGTTGAAGTCCTTGGCAAGAAGATCTACGACCCGAAGGCAACGACGTTCGATGCCGAGGTCGACGAGATCGTCGCCGCCAACCCGGATGCAATCATGCTCGTCACGTTCGACGAGGGTTCACGTATTCTCCGCACCATGGTGGAGAAGGGTGTTGGCCCGAAGAACAAGATGGTCTACGGTTGCGACGGCAACATGGGTAACGCACTCGGCGAGAACTTCGACTCGGGTAAGTAATCCATTCGGATCAACGAAAGGGCCCGGTCCGCAAGGACCGGGCCCTTTTGCTTTCTCTGGATCATTGAAGAGAGCGCCACACCACGCCGTGTGGTCGGTCTCAGCCGCCGGTCATCTTGGCAAGCGTGCCGAGATAGAGCTTGATGACGTTCGGGTCGGCCAAGAGCTCGCGTCCGGTGCCCGTGTACGCATTCCGTCCTTGGTCGAGCACATACGCGCGGTCCGTCACCTGGAGGCAGCGACGGGCGTTCTGCTCCACCATCAAGATGGCGATGCCCTCTGCATTGATCTTCTTGCACTGGATGAAGACCTCGTCTTGCAGCGCAGGTGAGAGCCCCGCCGACGGCTCGTCCAAGAGCAACAGCTTCGGCTCCATCATCAACGCCCTGCCCATGGCGACCATTTGGCGCTCACCACCGGACAACGATCCGGCTCGCTGGTCGGCTCGATCACGCAGCTTTGGAAAGAGGGCCGTGACGTAGTCGAAGCGCTCGTTGAACACCTTGGGCTTGAGGAAACAGCCCATCTCGAGGTTTTCCGACACCGTGAGGCTCTGAAACACGTTCTGCGTCTGTGGCACGTAGCCGACGCCACGCTCCACGAGCTCGTGGGCCTTCTTGCCCGTGATGTTCTCCCCGTTCAGCATCACCGAGCCGGTGCGCGTCGCGCACTGCCCGAGGATCGCCTTCAACACCGTCGACTTGCCCGCTCCGTTGGGGCCGATGACACCGACGAACTCCCCTGCGCGCACCTCGATGTTGCAGCCGTTGAGGATGTTGACCTCCGGGATGTATCCCGCGACGAGGTCTTCGACGTGCAGTACCAGACCGCTCATTGTGCGTCCTCCAGCAGCGACTTGCCCTGATGTCCGCCGAGATAGGCCTCGATGACGGCTGGATTGGCTGAAATCTGGTCCGGTGTACCTTCGGCGATAATCCGACCTTCGGCCATCACGACGACCCAGTCGGAGATGTCGTGGACCATGTCCATGTCGTGTTCGACGAAGAGCACGGTCATGCCGTCGTCGCGGAGACCCCTGATGTGTTCGTTCAGGCTCTGCTTGAGCGCCGGATTCACTCCGGCCATCGGCTCGTCGAGCATGACGAGCCGAGGATTGGTCATGAGCGCGCGGGACATTTCCAGCAGCTTGCGCTGGCCACCCGAGAGGGTTCCCGCGTACTCGTTGCGCATGTGGTCCAGCTTGAAGCGCTTCAAAAGCTCGTCAGCGCGCTTCTCAATGACCTCTTCCTGGCGCCGCCAGCGGAACGGAAGCAACCCATTCCACCACCGCTCGCCCACTTGATGCGTGGCGCCGAGCTTCATGTTCTCGATCACCGACATCTTGGTCAGGCTCTTGGTCAACTGGAACGTGCGAACCATGCCCATCGCCGCCGTGCGATGAGCGACGACCTTCTCCAGTGCACGACCATCGAACATCCACTTGCCCTCGTTCGGGGTGTCGAAGCCCGTGAGCAAGTTGAACAGCGTCGTCTTGCCTGCTCCGTTGGGGCCGATCAGGGCGGTGATCGATCCGCGTTGAACTTCGATGTGGTCGACGTCGACGGCGACCACGCCTCCGAAGTTTCGCTTGACGCCTTCGGCGATCAGGATCGGGTCGGGCTTGGAGACACCTGGACGCGCCTCGACGCCGGCGAGGGCTTCCTTAGCGCGCCGGGCGGAATCGGAGAGGAACTCAGCGGCCATCGAGAGCCATCTCCTTGCGATTGCCGAAGATCCCCTGCGGGCGGAACGTCATGAGCAACATGAGACCGAGGCCGATGAGCATGTAGTTCACTGGGCCGACCTGCGACTTCTGCAGCAGACCGAATCCGAAGATCGTGACCGGTTGATCCTTCGTCAGCTCGCGCAAGAAGTTGTCCGAGAACACGTAAAGACCCCAAAAGACCATCGGACCAACGACCGAGCCACGAACCTTGGCCACGCCACCCAACACCAGGGCGGTCAACACGTAGAACGTGACGTCGCGGCTGTAGTTGTCCGGTTGAACCGAACCGCGATCGAGTGCGAATACCACGCCAGAGAACATGCCGATCACGCCACCGATGATCAGGCTCTGCATCTTGTAGGAATAGACGTTCTTGCCGAGGCTGCGTACGGCGTCCTCGTCTTCGCGAATCGCCTTCACGACTCGGCCCCACGGACTGCGCATCAAGAGGAAGACCAGTCCGGAGAAAATGCCGACGAGGGCCCACGCCACGAGCAGCGTCCACAGCGTGTAACCGCTGTATTGGAACGGGCGGAATCCGTACAGTTTGCCCGGATCGAAGGGGCTCAGGTCTCGGAATGGTGTACTGAACGAATTGATTCCGTCGGATCCGCCGAAATACTCCTTGAAGCGCACTGATCGCACGACGAGACGCACGATCTCGGCGGTGGCGATGGTGACGATTGCGAGATAGTCGGCGCGTAGGCGAAGCGTCGGAATGCCGACCAGCACGCCGAGCACCACGACGAAGAGAAGACCGAACAGGATGCCCCACCACATTCCGACTCCGAAGTACTGGGACGTCATTCCAAGCCCGTATGCGCCGCAGGCCATGAACGCCGCCTGGCCGAAGTTCAACAACCCGGTGTAGCCAAACTGCACGTTCAAGCCGATCGCTGCGAGGGCGAAATACGCGGCATCCATGCCGATCAGCGCACTGAACGTATTCTCGATCACCTTCAAAAGGTCCATCTCAACCCACCCGTTGCTTTCTGCCCAGGATTCCCTGCGGACGCACGATGAGGACGACGACCAGGATGAGGAGCGCTGGCGCGTTCTTCAATTCCGCGGGAACGACGAGGGAGGCCAGCTCGACGAACAGTCCGACGAAGAATCCTCCGACGAGCGCGCCATATGCAGATCCGAGACCACCGAGGGTGATTCCCGCGAACATCAGGAAGATCAGACCACTGCCCATCTCGAATCCGACTTGCTCGTCCAGGCCACGGAAGATGCCGCCCATCGCCGCGAGCGCACCGCCCGAGATCCACACGATGCGGATGATGCGTTGGGTGTCGATTCCCGTCGATGAGGCAAGGGTCGTGTTGTCCGACACCGCTCGAATGGCCTTGCCGGTTCGCGATCGCTGGAGAAACATCGCCACTCCGACGAGCACGACGAGCGAAATGATGGCCGTCGTCAGGTCGCGCATCGTGATCGAGACCGGGCCGAACTTCTTGGCCACTTGCAAGCTGAAGTCGTCGAGCGGTCTCGTGCGACCACCGAATTGGTACAGGTAGAAGTTGCGCAACATGATCGACAGTCCCACCGACACGACGAGCTGCGAGATGAGTCCGATTCCGCGCTTGCGAAGCCGCCCAAAGATCAACTCGTTGAAGAGATATCCGAAGACGCCGCCCAAGACGATCACCAGTGGCGCGCCGAGCAGGAGTGGGATTCCAAGAATCACGTTGATCCAGAAGGCCATGAGACCGCCGAACGTGACCATTTCGCCGTGGGCGAAGTTGGTCAAGCCCGTCGTACCGAAGATGAGCGAGAGACCCACCGAACAAATGGCGATGATCAGACCGAGTCGCACACCGTCCACGGAACGCTGGAGGATCTTGTCAAGAAGTGACGTCGAGCTCGAAGCGGACGCACCCGTGAAGAAGCGGACCAGCTTGTCGTTGGTCGTGAAGGCATCCTTTTCGATCGACGCAGACGCCTTTTCGTCGTTGATCAACGAAACGCCATCGGGCAACGACTCCACGTCGAGTGTGATCACATAGGAATCCTTCGCTGGCACCGGGAGAACGACCTTGCCGTCCGAGCCGGTCTCGCCACGCACGACCTCCGCACCCGCCGGAGTGGTGACGACGATCGTCACGCCAGCCACTGGGCTTCGCGTCGTTGACGAGCCATCGACCTTTTGGTCCTGGACCGATGCAGTGATGGTGAAGCCGCTCTCTTCCGCGCTCGCCTCTCCGGCGAAAGCCCCAAAGAAGCCCAACCCAAGCCCGAGACACACGAGCCATGCGCGAATACGACGTGCCCCAAGTCCCCCCATAAGTACGCCCAATCTAGTCGTCACACCTGCGCCCGACCCCCAAAACCAAGGCTTGCGGAGACGAGATTCGTGCTCACGATCGTGACGGCAATCGAACCCGCAATATGCAGGGCAACGAGGGCGGCGGGAATGTCGGCAAAGTACTGCACGTAGCCGACGAAGCCCTGCGCGACCAGGACGCCGATGGCCGTCGAAACGGGGCCATACAGGTTGTGACGGCCCCTTCGTCGAATGACAACGGCGAGCGCAATCAAGGACACCATGGTCATCCATACCGAGATGCTGTGGATGCGCACGACTGCAGGGATGTCGAAGCCAAGCCTGATCGCGTCCTCGTCGCCTGCGTGAGGCCCGCTACCCGTCACGAAGGTACCCGTGACGATGGCGACGGTTACGCCAACTCCGAATGCGAACGCGAACCGTTGCGTTGCGCGGTCTGATCGGCCGTCGAACGTGGTGTCACTGCACTGGCGGACGAGCGATGTCGAGAGCACGACGAGCACGGTCGACACCAGGAAATGGACCATGTTCGACCAGGGATTGAGCCCAGTCCACACCACGTAGGCACCGATCACCACCTGGGCCGCCACACCGACCACCAACAGACCCGCGAGCACCTTGATGGACTTGCTCGTCGGTCGCACGAGGAAGGCGCCGAGGGCGGCAAGGACCACCGAGAGCGCGACGATTCCCGTCAGGAGTCGGTTGACCTGCTCAATTGCGGCATGCCAGCTGGAGACGTCGACGAAGCGCTCCTGGTTGCACTCCGGCCAGTCTGAGCAGCCCAACCCGCTCCCGGTGAGCCTCACCCACGAACCCGTCAAGACGATCCCCACCAAGGCCCCCTGCGCCAGCCGGGCGATCCGGGCATACGCGGAGCGGCTGAGCCTCGGGGTCACCGGCTCAGAGTAGAGCCCCGTGCCCAACTGACCACCGTCAGGGGCCGGAATGGCTCATCTTGCCGTTCGTCACCACTCTTAGTGGTCACCTACACATTTTCCGTGAGAAATCTCTCAAGTTGCTGCCCCTGATGCCGAAACCCATTGCGGATCTCACACCACGCAAGGGAGCACATCATGAAGGCATCACTCATCCGCAAGGCAGTCGTTTCGGGCGTCTCGATTCTCGGACTGTCCATTCCGCTGTCTGCCGTTGTCACCATTCCCGCATCGGCGGTCTCCGCCGCCACGGCAACGCAGCTGCCCAAGCGCGGCGATGTTGGTCCCGAGGTCGTTCGCCTGCAGCAGGCAATCGTCGCCCGTGGCTTCACCCTCGTCGGTGGCATCACCGGTGAGTTCAATGGCCAGACCGTTTCCGCCCTCCGCTCCTTGCAGAAGGTCGCTGGCTTCAAGGCAACCGGCTCGCTCGATGAGCGCACTGCCAAGTTCCTCGGCCTCGTCGACGTTGCCCCGATCGCGGCCAACGCGTTGCCGAGCGTTGGGATGTCGGGCGATGCCGTGTGGTCGCTGCAGCAAGCGCTGATCAACTCGGGGACCCCGGTCAAGGGTGGTGCAGATGGCAAGTTTGGTCTTGCCACCACGATCGCCTTGGGTAAGTTTCAGTCGGCTCGCGGTCTGACCGTGACCAAGACGTTGAACGAGCAGACCGCAATCGCGCTCGGACTCCTCCCCGCTCCAGCCCCGGTGGCGGCAAAGCCAGCGGCAAAGACCTCCGCGCAGACCGTCGTGACCCCGCAGGCCGCCCCGGTAGCGGCGCCGGCCAGTATCACGATCGACACGCTTCCGGTTCGCGGCGCAAAGGGTGACGCAGTCCGTCTCGTCCAGGAAAGTCTGATCGCCGCCGGCGTCGAGGTCAAGGGCGGTGCAGACGGGATCTTCGGCGTGGCGACCACCATCTCGATCACCAAGTTTCAGGAGTCGCGTGGACTCAATCAGACCGGTGCCCTCGACGTCAACACCGCTGTCGCACTCGGCTTGATTCCTTCGCTCGAGCAGCTCGGCCTGCCCTCCCTGAAGGTCTTCCCGATGCAAGGCCGTTGCAGCTTCGTCGATTCGTGGGGCGATCCGCGTTCCGGTGGTCGTTCACACGAGGGCACCGACCTGATGGGACCGAAGGGTCTCGCGCTCTATGCAGTCGTCGATGGTGTCATCACAAAGACGTACACGAACGCGTCGAACGGTGGCACGGCCTTGCGCCTCACGGCAGCAGACGGAACGTACTTCTACTACGCCCACCTCGACTCGTTCGCACCTGGCATTGCAGCCGGTGTCCCGGTTCGTGCGGGCCAGATCATCGGTTTCAACGGAGCAACGGGCAATGCCAGCTCGCCCCACCTGCACTTCGAAGTGCACCCCCGTGGCGGTGCGGCCGTCAACCCGTATCCGTTGCTCAAGGCCATCGACGCATGTTCAGTGACCGAGGTGCTCCCCCAGTAACTGAACGCGCCGACGAGGGCGCCCGAGTGGTGACGATGTGAGAACCATCACCACTCGGGCGTTCTCATTTTCTCAGCGCGTACGAGACGAATGCTCGATGTGCTCGAGATCGCTCAAATTCTCCAAGCTGAAGGTGTAGCCGTCCCCGAGACGAATCGCCTTGATGGTCGTGATGCTGGCGTGACCGATGATGAAGCGCTCCCACTCCCACGGAGTCGCAGAAAGACCGAGCAAGTGGCACACGAGGACGCTGTTGGTTCCGGCGTGTGCGACGAACGCGATCTTCTCGCCTGGTTCCTCGATGTGCCATACGGGCAACTCACCTTCGATCCGATGGATGCCGCGCTCGGCGAGGAAATTGGTCGCCCCCGCATGGATGCGCGCAACGAAGTCGCGAACCGGCTCGCCTCCCTCAAGACCATGCCACCTGTCGGCCGATTTGCGTCGAAGCTCCTCGCGGTACGCCTTGATGGTGACTTCAGACGGCGCACCGTGCCACGACGGCTCCCTGATCTCTTCGAGGAATGGTTCGATGACCTCGGGACGGTTCTGCCTCGATAGCAACGGAGCCGCCGTCTGCCTGGTTCGCAGAAGTGGTGATACGTAGACGTGATCGAGATGCTCTTCGGCGAGCCGCTCCCCCAACTTTTCAGCCTGGGCAAAGCCTCTCGTGGTGAGGGGCGGATTGACGATGCTGAGACCGTCCTTCACCCACTCTGGCTCGGCATGTCGAATGAGCAAAAATTCCATGGGCGACAGACTAATCCACGACAGTGCACACGACCGTGTTCGACGATGTCAGCCGACGCAGCGAGCGATCGTATCGATGACGAACGATTCGTATTGCGACGGAGTCTCTGGCACGTTCGATTCGCTTCGCGTCACAAGTGCGAGTCCGATGCACGACGCCTGCTCGTCGGTCACCGCTTCGCCGTACTGGTCGGCGACGTACGTCCCATATGATCGAAGCGCGCTCTCTTCGCCGTCGAAGTCCAGCGTGGACTCGATGAACTCGTCGGGATCCGAGTTGGCCAGCGGGGTCGGCAACGTCGTCGCGGCACCGTCATCCAGCCTCGGCAAAGCCTTCAGCTCGCTGTCACACTCTGTCGAAAAGAAGTCTCGAAGCGTCGCCATCGATTCGATGACCTCGTCACGAGAAAACACTTGGAGTGCTTGGGCAACCAAAGGATCAGAGTCCGCAATCGAGGTGTCCCAGGCAACCGCCTGCAACGCAACAGAGACCTCCGAGTAGCTTCGCTCGACGATTTCGAGATCGTCGACGATGTCCGATGGAGCCACCTCGACCATCCGACTCACGGACAGAAGCAACACCGACATCGAGCTTTGGAGTTGTCTCGGAGACGTTCGGGAAAAGTCATCGAATGTCTCGGTCGACGCCACCACACTTGACTCGAACTCTGGGCCAAGCGCACATGTCGCGGCCGACGAACTCGTCGCCCCGCAACCGACGAGGAAGCAAATCGCTGTCACTACCGAAACGAATCGTTTCATGACGAGGTTGCACTCAGCCATGAGGCATACATACGCGCATACGCCCCTCCACGTGCCACCAATTCGTCATGTGGTCCCTGCTCCACGATTCGACCATCTTCGAACATCATGACTCGATCAGCGCGCGCTGCGGTGGACAGCCGGTGTGCGACCGAAATGGTGGTGCGGCCCTGGGACACACGCTCGAACGTGCGAGCCATCCGCACCTCGGTCTGTGCATCCACCGAACTTGTGGCCTCATCGAGGACGAGAATCGAGGGTGCTGCAATGAAGGCCCGGGCAAGCGCGACGAGTTGTCGCTCACCTGCCGACAATGACGAACCGCGCTGGCCGACCGGCGTGTCGATCCCCTGGTCGAGTGACGCGATCCATTCCGCAAGCGACAACTCCTCGAATGTGGCCATGACGTCTTGGCGCGATGCGCCAGGATCCGCAAAGACGAGGTTCTCAGCGATGGTGGATGCGAACAAGAACGGCTCTTGTGGCACCACGACGAGTCGGGACCTCAGATCGGCATTGGCAACCTTGCGCACATCGACGCCGCCGAGGGTCACGACACCGCTCTGCGGATCGGCAAGACGGGAAATGAGACGAGCAAGCGTGGTCTTCCCAGAGCCGGAGGGACCGACGAAGGCGACATGTTCACCAGGAGCAATGTCAACGTTGACGTCACGCAACACCAGCGCATCGTCGTCCACGCTCGAGCGCGATCGGTAGGAAAACGAGACGTTGCGAACCGAGACCCCTAGCTTCCCGGGAGGAAGCGCCGTCGCACGAGTGGGCTCGGGTGGTCCGATTGGCGTGTCCAGCACCCCGATCACACGTCGCAGACCCGCGACAGCATTCTGCGTTTGGTCGATCGTCTCGGTGAACTCCGCGATCGGCTCGAGGAATCTGTAGGTGAGGAACACGAAGCCAACGAGTGCACCTGCCGTGATGCCCCCTTCTGGTCCTAGCAGGATCCCCGCCCCGATCACCGAGGCAACCGTGAACGTTGCGAAGACTTCGCCTGAAGGAAAGAGGAACGCACCAATCACGCCTGCACGAATGTTGGCCTTCGCTCGCGCATAGATCCCACGTCGTGACTTCGCCAAGAACTCCTCCGTGGCCCCGTAGGCCTGAATCGTCTCGACACCTGCAAACATCTCCCCGACTTCGGCGAGCAAGTCGGCGTTTCGCTCACGACTCTTCGTGTGAGCGGCTACAAGGTGTCGCTGGACGGTGCGCAGGACGAAGACAAGCGGCGCCGAGACAACGAAGGCGACCAAGGCAAGACGCCAGTCAAAGGCGATCATGACGATCGCCACCACGAGCATTTGGGACCCATCGAGCAACAGCGCCAGGCCACCCCATGAAAAGAACATCGTGAGCGTCTCGATGTCGCTTGTCACGCGCGACACGAGGGCGCCTCTCTTTTCTTCATTGTGATCGGCGAGGCTCAGGCGATGAATGTGGTCGAACAGCCGAACTCGGATGGCAAAGAGGCCACGTTCAGCACGGGTTCCGAGACGGGCCGTGGCAAGTCTCAAAGTGAACGACGACAGCAGGACCGACGCGAAACCGATCGCACACAACGTGGAGACGAATTCCACCCGCATTTCGCCGTCGATGAAGCCGTGATCGATGATCTGGCGGAGCAATATCGGGATCACGAGCCGAGAACCCGTCCCGATGAACGCGAGGACGACGGTGAGCGCAAGTCCACTGCGCAGATCGGGGGCGATGTTCACGCCCTCGCGTATGACGCGGGTCGATGTCGACAAGTCGTCGCTCACGAACCCTCCCTCGCCCGGCGGTCACTTTCATATGACTCGATGAGGGATCGATACTCGTGCGATGACGCGAGCAATTCCTCATGTCTTCCTTGTGCGCGAATCGAGCCATGCTCGATGTAGACCACCCGATCTGCCACGGCCACTGTTGACGGTCGCGAGGCCACGATCACACAGGACAGCCCGTCTATCGCCTGCAGTCGACGCACGATCGTCTGCTCGGTCGTCGGATCGAGGGCACTCGTCGTGTCATCGATGAGCAGCACTGATGCGTGTCTATACAACGCCCGCGCAAGAGCCACACGCTGACGCTGGCCGCCGCTGAGCGACACTCCTCGCTCACCGACGACAGTCTCTGCTCCATCCGAGAGTTCATCGACGAATGACAAGGCATCGGCGTCGAAGAGAGCGCGGCGCAGTCTCTCCTCATCACGACTGGCCCCAAGACACACGTTCTCGGCGATCGATCCCGAGAGAAGAAATGCTTCCTGAAAGACCATTGCGGGACTGCCCGAGGCCCACACGACTGAACCGCCCTGAGGAGAGAGCAAACCACCCGCAACCCTCAACAGCGTTGACTTACCAGAACCCGTTCGACCAACGACTGCGACGATTTCACCACGGGAGACATCCAACGACACTCCATCGACGGCTGGTGGTGACGATCCATGGAAGGAAAACGAACAGTCACGAAGGGACAACACGCTGGACAGAGCCGGATCACGGCGGGGTTCCTTGGAAACCAAAACTTCTTCGTCAAGGATGCCCGAGACCCGCTTCCAACCGCTCGCCGAGTGCGGAACTTCGCTCAGCACATACCCGATGATGCGGAGGGGGAAAATGAGCAACGTGAACAGGTAGATGAAGCTCGAAAGTTCGCCCAACGTCATTGCCCCAGCACCGACTCGATGTGCTCCAATCAAGATCAGCAGGACGTTAAAGGATGCAGGCACGAAGTCGAGAAGGGCCTCGAAGGTGCTTCGCGCGTAGACCGCTCGAATACGGGCGTCCCTCAGTCTTCCCGAAATTGTTGAAAGCCTTCGAGTTTCGCGTTCTTCTGCCCCGAATACCTTGACGACAAGGACACCTTCGAAACTTTCGTGGACTGCTTCTGAGAGTGCGCCGAGCTCGTGCTGGGCTCGGTCGTAGAAGACGTCGATGCGCTTCTGGTAACCGACGTTGAGGGCAAGGAGACACGGTATGAGGAGAAGCGCCACGAGCCCCAACGGCACATCCACGATGATCAACCAAATACTCGACGCAACAACGAGAACGACAACCGAAGTACTGAACGGCAGCGGTGCCAGCACACCAACGGTCGCATCGACGTCGACTCCAACCCTCGATACGAGGTCCCCCGTCATCTGCTGACCGTGCCATTGGGCCGGCTGACGCATCACCTTGGTCGCCACGGCGTCCGAAATCTTGGCGGCGACGTTCCACTCCGTAACCCCTGCAAATGACCGGCGGACGACGACGCCTGCAGCGCGTGTGACACCGATACCGATAATCAGACATCCGGCGATGGCGTATCGAGAACTCGGAAGCGAACCGTCCGTGAAGTAGGCGATGATGACGTTGTCGATCGTCCAACCGACGGCAAAGCTCGACGCGACGGTACACAAGGCATACACGGCAGCACCGGACACGGCCACCGCGAACGTCCCTGGCTCATGTCGGACGAGCACCTTAAGCAGTGCAACCGCCTGACGGAGTCGGGACGTTGTCTCTGGCGTCGTTGTGGTGGGGGTCACGTGACGAGTGTATTCCTGCTCGTCACGCACATCGTTAGACTCGCTGACGTGTCTGCACGGCAAACCATTGCGCGCACCGCGATCGTGGTTACGGTCTTGTTGACGAGTGCGATGTGGCTGTATGCGTTCGTCTTTGCCTCACGGGAAGCTGTCAACAAGATCGAAGACTCATCGTGGCAACAGCGCGCAGAGCGACTCTGTGCCGCTGCACTCCTTGAGCGACTCGCGCTCGCGGACTTTCGATTGATCGAAGACGCTGGTCCCGATGCACTCGCAGAGCGGGCTGCAATCGTTGATGAGGCAACTGACATCCTCGAGGAGATGGTCCGTGACATTGCCTCCGTGTCACCGACAGACGACAAGGGTCGTGCGCTCGTTCCGCAATGGCTCGCCGACTACACGACCTATCTCCAAGACCGTCGTGAGTACGCCAATCTCCTGCGAAGCGGCGTCAACGAACCGTTCAGTGAGACCATGACTGAAGGCCTCCCGCTTTCCGAGAAGATCTCGACCTTTGCCGCCGACAATCTGGCGCCGAGCTGCAAACCGCCAATCGACCTATCGGTCTGATCCCGAGAGAAACGACGAGCTCGGTCGCCAGTGGCCGTCGGCCTCGCGAATGCGGATAATGCGCGCCGGATTTCCGACTGCAACACAAAAATCGGGAAGGTCCTTCGTCACGACGCTGTGGGCCCCGACTGCAACGTGTTTCCCGATGGTCACGCCAGGCAACACGACGACCCCGTGACCCAGCCACGAACCAGCCCCGATTCTCACGGGTCTTTCCGGTTGCGTCTGCTGCGAGATGGGGCGCTGTGAGTCCTCGTAGCCATGATTTTGGTCGGTGATGTACACGTGATGACCCGTCCAGACGTCGTCTTCGATGACGATCGATAGGTGACCCACGATCCCGCTGCCCCGTCCAATGAGGACCCGATCGCCGATCGACACGACGGGGTCGTTGAAACACACCTGACCCGGCATCATTCCCGCGGACAGTGCGACATGAGAGCCGATCATCGTGTCTGAGCCAATGCGGATGTAGCGCTCACCGAAGACGGTCGTCTGCGGAAACAAGATGACGCTGCGGTCGCCGAAGGCGCCGAATCGCCGACCTCGAGGCGTCGTTGGCCCAATCGCGCCATAGGCCTCGAGCCACGACCACACCCGACTTGCCAGACGTTCAGACAGTCGATGTGGCAGCAATCTCACGTCATCGAATCTACCGTTAGCCTGAAATCGTGCGTCCGCGAGTCACCGCTCCTGTCGTTCGCTCTCGCAAGGGTGGCGCCGTTCCCCTCACGATGATCACGGCCTACGACGCGACATTTGCTCGCATCGTCGACGATTCGGGGGTCGACATGATCCTGGTGGGCGACTCTGTCGGCTCAGTCGTCCAAGGCGTCGGAACGACGATCCCCGTCACGATCGACGAGATGGAATACCACGTACGGCTGGTGGCTCGGGCCAATCCAAAGGCTCTCATCGTCGGTGACCTCCCGTTCGGCTCGTATCACGTCAACAGCGAACAAGGTGTCCGTAGTGCAATCCAGCTCATCAAAGCAGGAGCGTCGGCCGTCAAGCTCGAAGGCGGCAAGACGATGTACGACACGATCGCCGCAATCTGTCGCGTCGACATCCCGGTGATGGGCCACATCGGATTGACTCCACAGAGTTACCACCGCATGGGCGGCCACAAGGTGCAGGGTCGCGATTTCGAAGGGCGCGATCGGATTCTTGAAGACGCCAAGTCGGTCGAGGCTGCCGGAGCATTTGCAGTGGTCATCGAAGGAGTCCCCCGCGATCTCGCTGGTGAAGTCACCAAGTCCGTCTCCATTCCAACGATCGGAATTGGTGCTGGATCCGAGACCGATGGCCAAGTCCTCGTGCTGCACGACATCCTCGGACTGAGTCCCAATCCCCCGTCGTTTGCGCGAAGCTACGCCAACGTCGGCGACATCGCTCGCGATGCGTGCCGCCAATTCGTTCGCTCGGTGCAGGATCGAAGCTGGCCCGACGACGTACACTCGTTCGACTGACGATGCACGTCATCGACTCCGTAGAGACTGCACGGGCGTGGAGATCTTCGATTGATCATCACGTTCGGGTCGGGCTCGTTCCGACGATGGGCGCCCTGCATAGAGGTCATGCTCGATGCATAGAGTCATGCTCGCAGGACACCGACATCACGGTCGTCTCGATCTTCGTGAATCGTTCGCAGTTCGGCGATCCGAAGGACTACGCCACCTACCCCCGCACCTGGGACGATGATGTTGCGATCGCGCGTGAAGCGGGAGCCTCCGTCGTCTTTGCGCCACACGACGACGAGATGTCGGCCCTGATGACCGCCAATCCTCGCCGCGCAGGGCAACTTTCGACGCTGTGGGAAGGGCGTCACCGACCAGGTCACTTCGACGCAGTTGTCACCGTCGTAAACCAGCTGTTCTCCCTTATTCGACCGAATCGCGCTCGCTTCGGAGAAAAGGACCGTCAGCAACTCGCCGTCATTCGCGACTGGTCCTCGGTCGAATGGCCATTTATCTCCATCGACGCGGAACCGACGGTGCGCGAGCCAGATGGGCTTGCGATGTCGAGTCGCAACGTTCGACTGACTCCCACAGCGCGCAAAGACGCGTGCACGGTCTATCAGGTACTGACGCTCATGAAGCAGAAAGTCGAACGCGGTGAGCGTTCCACGCGATCATTGATCAACGACTGCGTACCTCACTTGTCGTCGGCGTTCGAACTCGACTATCTGGACGTGGTTGATCCCGTGTCGTTTCGCGCACTTCCCCGTGTCCAAGACGGTGCAGTCGCCATCGCCGCCGCGACGATAGATGGGGTTCGTCTCATCGACAACGTCACACTCTGACGAACTTGGCCTTAGCGACGCAGATCATCGTCTGCTTGCTGCATTCTGAACCGATAGGTGCGAATGTCGTCGCCGGACAGGATTCCACCCCGTGCCAACGTCCGACCGTTTTGCCAGTTGGACAATCCCAACTCGGGCTTGTCGAGGGCGAACTGGCCATCCACCCAACGAGTGAAACCATCGCCCACGAACGGTGCGTCCACGCGCTGCCATGCACGCGTCACATCCAGAGGATCGCTACTCACTACGGACACGACGAAGTGTGGGGAGAATGTGTTGCACAGTTCAAAAGCCGATTCAAGTGACGCGGTTCGTACAACGAAAAGTTCTGGTGCATCCTCCCACTCCCATTCCGTCGACAACTCGTCTTCATGGGACGCGCGAACGTCGAGACCGACGTGGCCGTCGAACTCCGTGGTGGCACCTCCCACCAAGTGCACGACGCATGGCTTCGATCGGTCGGCTGCGATGCGACCCAACACCTCAATGACTGTTGGCTTCGCGTCGCTCCACGCCGATTCCGGTATACAGACCACGTTGACGGTATTGCAAACTTTGCGATCAAGGGAGTTGTACAAGGTTGCGCGGAGTCGTTCCGGCGAAAAGCGTTCACCGACGAGCATCCATGCGCCTCCGGTTCCGTGCAAACTCACGGCGATACCGCGCGAGCGAGCAACAAACCCGAGATCTCGCACCGCCTGACCGCTTCCCCGGGCAACGGCGAGCGACACGCGGGTATCTCCAAACAGTGCCAATCCAGCCGAACGCTCGACCGACTCGACGAGCACCACGGCGTCTTCGGGGAGGCCACTCTCCAAGAGGGCCGGACGCAGGCACTCCTCCAGGATCGCCTTGGCCGTACCAAGAGCGTCAGAACCAATACGGAACACGCATGTGTTCCCCGAACGCAAGACTCCCGCAGCATCGACGCACACGTTTGGCCGTCCCTCGAACACGAACGCGACGACGCCAAGAGGTGCCGCGACCCGTTCGACGAACCACCCGTCGTGGTTGACCCTGTCGACCACGTCCTCCATACGCACAGGAGACTGCGCCCAGACGACTGCGCTTTCGACCATTGCCCTGCGCATCTTTTCGTCAACGACGAGCCTGCCGACATGACGGCCCGCCTTGAGCGCAGCCTCGACATCCGCAGCGTTGGCTTCGGCGACTCTCACAAAGACCTCGTCATCGGCCAATCGACGCGCAAAGGAACGAAAGAAGGCACTGATGGCATCGTCGTCAACGCCACCGAGTTCTTCGAAGGCTCGGCGGGCTCGCGTGACCGCATCGTTCACCAGTGACACGACAGCGGGTGGCACAACGTCTACGCGCGTCGGGAGTTGTACGAGCATTCCACCGCCCCGAAGCATCGAGGCCTCGTCGGCAGACAGAACGTGAACCGTCCCATTCGTGACGATTCGATCCCCTGATCGATAGTCAGCCGACATATCCGACCTCCTCGAGGGTCACTCGACGCGACTCGGCGATCGACCGATGCGCGGCGACGCCAACCGCAACCGAACGAAGCCCATCAATCAGAGTTGCGACGTTGGAAGACTCCCCCCGGATGGCCCCCGCGAAAGCGAGATGTTCACGAAAAGACGATCCATGGTGCAAGCCTTCATGAGGGGAATCCCGCTGCACGCGCGTGGTCGTCACCCCAGACGCTCCAGACGTCCGAAGACCGAGGGAGCACTCACCCGACGGAATGCGTGCTTCAGCCTTCGCTGCGTCCCCGACGACGCTGATCACCTGTTCGTCACGGGATCCTTCGGCGAACATGCACAGCTCCAACATCCCGCGACTTCCGTTTGCGAACTCCACGATCACGTACGCGTTGTCGATGATGTCTGGTGACCGACCCTGATACCGCTCGTCCCGATGGTTGACGACGTCAGCCGACGACGCCATCACCGCAATGGGTTCCGATCGTGTCAGGTGATACATCAGATCAAAGAAATGACAACACTTCTCGACCAATGTGCCGCCGGTGAATTCATTGAATCGATTCCAATCGTCGATTTTCACGAGGAACGGGAATCGATGCTCGACGATGGACACGAGTCGGACCGACCCGACCTGCCCAGAACGCACCGCCTCGATGAGCCAGTCGGTCGGCGCCATGAAGCGATACTCGAGACCGACACCCACGTAGACATCAGGTCTTGTTGCGGCGAGTGAGAGCAAACGGTCACAGTCATCTATGGAGGTCGCCAAAGGCTTTTCGACCAGAACGTGGAGCCCCAAACCGATTGCATCGGCGGCGATCGAGGCATGGGTGTGATTCGGCGTGGAGATGACCGCGACGTTTGCCCCCGTCTGATTCACGACGTCGTGAATATTCTCCCCCACCACGACGTTGTCGTTGACCACCGCGCGCGTCAATTGCCGAGATCCTTCATTGGTATCCACTACACCGACGACCTCGGCCCCAGGTACATGAGCGATGTTTGCGATGTGCTCTCTCCCCATCATTCCGGAGCCCACGACTACGTAGCGAAGGTGTGCAGCGTCGGTCCGTTCAGGCACGAAAGTAGTGTATTGACGTGTCGTCTAGCCCCGTCTACTTTCGCCAACTCCTGTCCGGTCGTGACTTCGCTAGATCGAACGGACTCGCAGCGCAGATGGCGAACAACGTCTATCTCATCGGGGACACGGAGACCAAGGAGTGTCTCGTCGTCGACCCCGCCTATGCGACACAGGAGATTCTCGACGTAGCAGCAGCAGACGGGATGAACATCCAGGGGGTGCTTGTCAGTCACTACCACGCAGACCACATCGGTGGCTCGATGATGGGACACACGATTGCGGGTATCGCTGAGTTGCTCGGACAGCGCGACGTCCCAGTGCACGTCAATGAACACGAGATTCCTTGGGTCACCCGAACGACCGGTGTCGCCGAATCCCAACTCGTCGCCCATCGCGGCGGCGACCAGATCGAGGTTGGTTGTCTCACGGTCGACCTCGTCCACACCCCCGGCCACACGCCAGGGAGTCAATGCTTCCACGTCCACGGAGCACTGATTTCGGGTGACACGCTCTTCCTCGATGGATGTGGTCGTACCGACCTTCCCGGAAGCGACCCCGAGCTCATGTATCACAGCTTGCGCACGATCGCCTCGCTCTCCGACGACACCGTGGTCTTTCCCGGTCACCGCTACTCAGAGCATCCCTACGGCGATTTGGGCACCATCAAGGCCCACAATCACGTCTTCAAACCGCAATCACTCGACCAGTGGATGCAGTGGTTCGGCGGGAACTAGATCGCCGACAGCAAAGTGCTGCAGCCGCTGACGCAGAGCAGGCCAAGGACCGCAAGCCGGAACCGTCGCTCATCGATACGTGATCGCACCCACACGCCAACGACGCTTCCGCCGATGAGGAATGGCATCGAACTTGCCGCAAGTCCGATCTCACTCATCGAGATTCGCCCCTGAACGGCAAAGATTGCTCCTGCGTAGACGCCACTGAAGACAAAGACCGTGTTGAGCGTCGCGCGGAAGACTTCTGGTGGAATGCGACGGGCTTGGAGGACGAACACCAGAGGAGGTCCGTTCGTCGATGTCGCCGTGTTCAGAACGCCACTGACGAGACCGAAGATCACGTCGAACCAGGGGCCCCGTTCTCGGGCGTCGAATCCACGTTGCAGCACCGCAACGCCAAACAGGATTGAGACGCCGAGGACCACCTTCAGCCACCGCTCTTCGACGGTGAAGAGAACAAAAGCGCCGACGGGACCGCCGAGAACCGTGCACACCAGAAAACGCCGAGTCAGGACGGGATGGATGAAACGACGGCCTTGAACAGAATGTCCCAAATTGGCCAATGTTCCGATGAGGGTCGCGACGATGACCGAGGTCTCCAGGTCGAGACGAATCAACAAGAACGGAACCGTGAGAAGAGCAAATCCGAATCCCGCCGTCGCTTGGACGAGCGACGTCGCTAGGACGACCGCGCACACGAGAGCGAGATCGGCGACGTCCAAATCAGGAAATCTTCTCGACGGCTTCGGCGAACGCCGCGGAGTGCAGGTCGACGTCACGATCGACGTGACTGGGGCACATGAGCGCCATGTTGTGGAACGGCGTCAGCAATATTCCTCGGTTGAGGGCACTCAGATGGAAATACTCCTCAAGTTCGTGATCGACCCTCGATGCGGCCTGTGCACCATCGGTCGGTGCATCGCTGAACCAGTACTCAGCTCGACACCCAAGTTGCTGGACCGACCACGGCAACGCCTTCGACGAAATGACGTCCTGGACGCCGTTTGCCCATCGTGTGGCGAGGGGGATGGTGTGCGCAAAGTGTTCCTCGAGCAACGATGTCGTCAACGTTGCCTTCATGACCGCCATGGCCAAGGCGCTGCCGCTCAAGGTGCCTCCGACACCGCCCACGTCAATTGAGTCTCGATCGAGCATTCGCTCGAGACGACTCGCGACATCGGCCGACATGCCATACGCGGCCACCGGAACACCTCCACCGATCGTCTTTCCGATGACGACGAAATCTGGCTCGAGACCCCACAGTGCAGTGCACCCTCCCGGAGATGCGCAAATGGTGTGCGTCTCGTCGATCACGAGGAGCACGCCGTAGCGGCGGGTCAACTCGCGCACACCTTCGAGATATCCGGGCTTCGGCAAGACGATGCCGATGTTCGTGAGCGCTGGCTCCATCAGGACGCACGCCACGTCGCCGTGACGCAATGCCTCTTCCATCGCAGTGAGGTCATTGAACGGCACTGCCCTCGTCGTCACGGATGGATCCACTTGTGGACCAATCGCTCCCGGCCGACTCACCGTCCTTCCTGCTTCATCAAGGATGACGAGGGTTTCGTCAACGGTCCCGTGGTAACACCAGTCGTTGACGACGATCTTCGGCCTGTTCGTCATGAAGCGCGAAAATCGAAGAACGAATCGGTTGGCGTCGGTAGCACTCAGCGCAAACTGCCACTTCGACACACCGAAACGACGCGAAAGGTTCTCCGCAACGACGAGCGCATCGCCACTCGGAAGCATCGAGGTAAGGCCGATTCGAGACTGTGAGACCAGGGCCTCGGTCACCGCCGGCGTCGAGTGGCCGACCATCGAACCGGTGTCTCCGAGGCAGAAGTCGACGTAGTGATTGTCGTCGACATCGACGAAGCGACCTCCCGCAGCCTCGGCGATGAAGAGCGGAAAGGACCCGGCCCACCGGGTCATCCACGGCATCGGCACACCAGATACGAGGTGCTCGTGGGCTTTCGTCGCAAGTTCACGTGATCGCGGATGCCGTGACTCAAACAACGCGACCTCGTCACGCATCGAATCGTTGAGTCGAGCCATGTTCATGCTCCCCAGTCTTGCCGACGACGACCCGACGAGTCGTTCTCTAGACTGGCAACGTGCCGATTGCAGTCTCGACGCCGTCCGCTGTACGTGTTTCCATGTCACGACTTCGTGGTCGTATCGACGCACTCGCTGCAGTTGGAGCCACGGAGGCCGGCGGCTCGTGCCGTCTCGCACTCACCGAGGAAGACCGGCAGGGACGCGACCTCGTCGTCAGCTGGATGATGGATCTCGGCATGGACGTGTCGATAGATGCGATCGGAAACATCGTTGGAGTCTGGAGAGTCGGCGAAGGGGCTCCCGTAATGACGGGTTCCCACATCGACACCGTGCGTACCGGCGGCATCTATGACGGCAACTACGGAGTGCTTGCAGGTCTCGAAGTGGTCGAAGCGTGCCAACAGGCTGGGGTCACCCCGACGCGTCCGCTCGCCGTCGCCGTCTTCACCGACGAAGAAGGGGCGCGGTTCGCCCCCGACATGCTCGGTTCGCTCGTCTATGTCGGTGGTCTCGGTTTGGAGGATGCCCTCGACGTTCGCGCGATCGACGGAGCACGTCTCGGTGACGAACTGAACAAGATCGGCTATGCCGGTATGACGCCGTGCCCGGGCGCAGTCCCGCATGCCTTCGTCGAGCTGCACATCGAACAGGGCCCCGTGTTGGAAGCGAGAGGCATGCGCCTTGGTGCCGTCACTGGAGTTCAGGGAATCTCGTGGCAGGAAGCAACCATCGTCGGTCAGTCGAACCATGCGGGCACGACTCCGATGGCACTACGCCGAGATCCGGTTGCCGCTGGTGCCGCCCTGGCCTCGTTTCTGCACGAGCTCGCCCATCGGTACGGGGGCGACCAGGTGTGCACCGTCGGAAAGTTCGACGTCCATCCGAACCTCGTCAACGTGGTCGCCGCCCGGGTGACGATGACACTCGACGTACGCAACACCGATGAGGTCCTTCTCCAGCGGGCTGAAGCAGAGATCCTGGACCACTTGAGCACACTTGAGAAATCCTTTGGCGTGTCGATCACGCTTCGCCCCCTCGCTCGCTTCGAGCCCGTCGAGTTCGACGACGAGGTGATCGCACTCATCGAGGAGATCTGCCACGACGTCACGCCTCTCACCATGCGCATGCCAAGCGGGGCCGGTCATGATGCACAGATGCTGGCTCGAGTGTGCCCCACTGCGATGATTTTCGTACCCAGCCACGATGGCATCAGCCACAATCCCGCGGAACACACCGACGACGCCGACCTTGAAAATGGCGCAAACGTGCTCCTGCGGGCCATGCTGGCGCTTGCGAACCATGATTTTGAGGGCCGGTCGTGAGCCGCATCCTGCGCATCGCCGCCGCCCAGCTCGGCCCCATCCAGCGCAACGATGATCGCGCATCGGTCGTCACACGCTTGATGGCGCTCATGGATGAGGCGAAAGCGAACGACGTGGACCTCGTCGTGTATCCAGAGCTTGCACTCACGACGTTTTTCCCTCGCTGGTTCGTGGACGACATCTCGGAAGCGGACCATTGGTACGAACGCGAGATGCCCTCGTCGGTCGTCGCTCCGCTGTTCGACAAGGCACGCTCCTACGGCATCGGGTTCTGTCTCGGATATGCGGAGCTCACCCCAGAAGGCGAACGATTCAACACGCAGATTCTCGTCGAACGCAACGGCACGGTCGTCGGCAAATACCGCAAGGTGCACATCCCTGGACATGAACATCACGAGCCGGACAGGCCGTTCCAACACGCCGAGCGCTACTACTTCACGCCGAGCACTGAGGGATTTCCCGTGTGGTCCGCTTTCGAGGGTCGCGTCGGAATGATGATTTGCAACGACCGTCGGTGGCCAGAGTCGTATCGCGTCATGGGCCTCCAAGGCGTCGAGGTCATCTTGTGTGGCTACAACACCCCGCTGCACTACGTCCCGGATCCGACACAGGACCCCTTGCAGGGATTCCACAACGGCCTCGTCATGCAGTCGGGTGCGTACCAGAACGGCACTTTCGTCGTCGGCGTCGCCAAGGGTGGGGTTGAAGAAGGTGTCGACAGCCTCGCTGACAGCATGATCGTTGCCCCATCCGGGGAAATCCTCGCCAAGGCGAAGACCTCCGCGGACGAACTTGTCTGGGCCGACTGCAACCTGGACTGGTGCTATCAATACAAAGACACGCTCTTTGATTTCAACCGTTACCGACGACCGGAGCTCTACGGGCGCATCTCGGGCCAGCGTGGCGTTGACCCAGCGGACCGGGGCCCTTTTAACAAACTGTAAAACCGTTTTCCTTGCCCTGTAAGGTGAAACCATGTCGGTGGGGGCACACGAGGGGGTCGTCGGCTTTGTCGTGAACGGCACACCCGTGTCCGTGCGCCCCTCGCACCCCCATCTCCTCGCCGCATTACGCGAAGAGCTCGACATCACCTCGCCGAAAGATGGTTGCTCGCCCAGCGGTCAATGTGGCTGTTGCACGGTGCTCGTGAACGGCAAGGCAGTCGTCAGTTGTCAAACCCCCCTCGAGAAAGTCGATGGCGGAACCGTCACCACCCTCGAAGGGTTCGACCCACAGGTTCGTGAGTCATTCGCCAACGCCTTTGCGGCATGTGGAGGCCTCCAATGTGGTTTCTGCATCCCCGGAATCGTGGTGCGCGCCCACGCGCAGATCGAAAAGAAGGGTGCTGACCTAACCCGCGCAGACATGGCGCGACACCTTGGCGCACATCTGTGCCGTTGCACGGGGTACTCCAAGATTCTCGACGCAATCGAGTGCGTCACACAGTCGACGATCCCGCTTCCAGCACCACTCGGAGGAGTCGGTAGTCGCTCCTCCAAAGTCGAAGCCGGAGCACTCACTCTCGGCGACCGCGGATACGTCGATGACATTCGCGTTCCGGGGATGGTGCACGCGGCGCTCGTCTTCACGTCCCACGCTCGTGCCGACGTCGTCGCTATCGACACCTCGAAGGCGCTGAGTGCTCCGGGCGTGTTGGCCGTCTACACCGCAGCAGACATACCCGGCGACGTGATGGTCGGCATCATCTACAAGGACTGGCCAGTGATGATCCCCATCGGTGGGCGCACGTCGTATGCGGGTGACGTACTCGCCATCGTCGTCGCCGACACCAAGGACCATGCGCGCGCTGCCGTGAACGACGTACGTGTGGACTATGTCGTGCACACCCCGATCACGGACCCGGTCGCTGCCATCCAGTCGACCGATGTTGCGGTGTGGAAGACGGAGTCCAACGTCTTGAGCACGAGTTCCTACCGCCGTGGCGAGGTCGATGATGCCCTGGCCGCGTGCCGTCACGTCGTGTCCGAGCGGTTCACGACACAACGAATCGAACACGCTTTCCTCGAGCCCGAGTCGACGCTCGCCGTCTACGATGCCGCGTTCGACCACCTACACGTCTACTCGGGCGGGCAGGGAATTTGGGACGACCGAAACGACATCGCACGAGTGCTCGGCGTGTCCAACGACAAGGTCACGGTCGAATTGATCACCAATGGTGGCGCTTTCGGTGGCAAAGAGGACATGTCGAATCAAGCCCACGCGTCACTCGCCGCATGGCTCCTCAAACGACCCGTGAAGTGCACGCTGTCGCGCGAAGAGAGCTTCCGCATGCACGCCAAGCGCCACCCCATCACCATGGACTACGTCGCAGGGTGCGACGACGAGGGGAAATTGGTCGCCCTCAAGGTCCGCGCAATCGGCGACAGCGGCGCCTACGCGAGTGTCGGCATGAAGGTTCTCGAGCGCATGGCCGGCCACGCCAGTGGCCCGTACCACGTCCCGAACATCGACGTCGAGGCGATCGCCGTGCGCACGAACAACCCGATCTGTGGCGCGTTTCGTGGCTTTGGCGCGAATCAGGCGCAGTTCGCAATGGAGGGCGTGCTCGACCGTCTTGCGGAACGCTGCGGCATCGACGGATGGACGATTCGTTCACGCAATGTCATCAAGCCGGGGATGGTGTGGGGTCCAGGTCAGATCATGGACGACGGTTGTCTTGGCGCAGAGGAGTGCCTCGATGCGGTCAAGGACTCCTACTACGAAGCGAAGCGCTCGGGCAAGGCCGTCGGCGTCGGACTCGGACTCAAGAACAGTGGACTCGGCAACGGTTTCAAGGAAGTCACGAAGGCAGTCGTTCGCCTGCGTACCGATGGTGTGACGGAGGTTCGCCACGGCTGGACCGAGATGGGCCAAGGCATCAACACGATCGCCGCTCAAGTCGTCGTCCATGAGCTCGGTGTTGATCCGAACTCATTGGTTGTCATCGTCGACACCACTCGTGAACTCGGACTCGGTCAAACCACTGGTTCGCGCGGGACGTTGATGGGTGCAGGTGCCGTCAAGGACGCGTGCGACACCGCGAAGGCTAACGGCATGGCAAAGGACGTGGACCACGTCGGTGAATACCGAGTGGACTGGACCACCAAGCTCGGAGATCCCGGAGTCGACAATCCGATCATCCACTCAACCTTTGGATATGCCGCGCAACTCGTCGTCATGGACCCCGACAGCCAGAAGATCGAAAAGGTGATCGCCGCCCATGACGTCGGCAAGGCGATGAATCCCCTGCTCTGCGAAGGCCAAATCGAAGGAAGCGTCCACATGGGGCTCGGATATGCACTGACCGAGGACTTCCCGTCGGACCCCGAGACGGGGTTCCCGAGCTTCTCCACCCTGCGCCAGCTCGGCATCATTCGCGCAAAGGATGTTCCGCCGATCGAGGTTCGCCTCATCGAGTCGCCACAGCCGAATGCTCCCTACGGCATCAAGGGGGTCGGCGAAATCGGCCTCGTACCGACAGCGGGTGCGGTCGCCGCTGCGTTGCATGCATGTGACGGGCAGTGGCGCAACGCCCTGCCCATGAAGGACCGCTCGAGCGAGGAGGACTGACGTGTCGGACACGACACCCGGTTTCGTCTGCGCACACCACCATCTCTACTCGACCCTTGCTCGTGGGATGCCGAGCCCACCGAACACGCCGAAGGACTTCATCGGTGTACTGGAAAACGTCTGGTGGAGACTGGATGCTGCCCTCGACGACGAGATGATCTATTGGAGTGCAAAACTCGGTGCGGTCGAGGCCTTGATGGCGGGGACCACCTGCATCATCGACCACCACGAGTCCCCCAACGCAATCTCGGGCTCCCTCGCACTCATCACACAGGCCTGCAACGAAGTCGGTGTTCGCGTGAACGCGAGCTACGGGGTGACGGATCGATGGACCGACACGGGGTCGATCCGCCAACACGTCAAACCGGCCGAGGAGATGACAGCGGCAGCGCGTGCGGGCCTGGAGGAAAATCGCCGACACCTCGCCTCAGGAGGTCGAGGGATGGTCGGTGTTCACGCCTCGTTCACCGCAACGGATGACACTCTCTTGGCGGCCGCAAATCTCGCCCAAGAGTTCGGCGTCGGCGTACACATTCACGTGGCCGAAGGACCCGACGACGCGGATGCACACTCGCGGCTCGCAGAGTTGGCCACGGAGAAGTGGCTGATCGTCCACGGCGTGCATCTCCGCCAGCCGCTCAAGGGCACCCTGGTCCACAATCCGCGCTCGAACATGAACAACGCCGTCGGCTACGCCCACCCGACGAGACTTGGAATGCCGGTCGCTCTCGGCACGGACGGAATCGGTGCAGACATGCCAGAGGAAGCGCGCATGGCATTCGCGCGACTCAGGGAGTCTGATCTCACTGCAGGTGCCGACACGGTTGGTCGTTGGCTCGACACTGGACGACTGCTGTTCCCGGAGGCAAACGACGACGTCGTGACGTGGAACTACGACCGCATGGACTCTGCGTGGCACCTCGCGTATACGACCGGGACACGCCCTCACACGGTCGTTGTCGATGGCAAGACGGTGCTGTCCGATGGACGACCAACGCTCGTCGATCTTGACGAAGTTCGACACCACGCTTCGCTCCAGGCGAAGCGGCTCCACGAAAGGTTGGCGGCATGACGCTTCCACGACAGGCAATCAATCCCACAACCGGCCATGCCCGAATGGCGGTGTATCTGCAGGACGCACATCCCATACGCGAAGGCATGGAGATCGCCAAGTACGCCGAATCGAAGGGCTTTGAAGCGGTCTGGCAAGCCGAGAGTCGACTCGTGCGCGAAGCCACCGTTCCGATGGCGGCTTTCGCCTCGGTCACCACGACGTTGAAGGTCGGCTCGGGCGTCGTCGATTGCTGGAGTCGCAATCCTGCACGCCTGGCGGCGACGTTTTCCACACTCGACGACCTTGCGCGCGATCGCGTCATCCTCGGAATCGGTGCATGGTGGGATCCTCTTGCCCAGAAAGTCGGTATCTCGAGAGCCAAACCCCTGAGGGCGATGAAAGAGATTGTGCTCAACGTTCGGGCCTTGTTGAACAACGAAAACGTCACTTTCCACGGTGAATTCGTCAACTTCGACGGCATCGAACTCGACTACGTGTACCAGGAGCGACGTGCAAAGAACGTTCCGATCTACATCGGCGCGACTGGTATGCAAATGATGGAGCTGACGGGCGAGATCGCCGACGGCGTCGTTCTGAACTACCTCGTGTCCCCCGACTACAACACCACCGCCATTGAGGCCTTGCAAAAGGGTGCGGACAAGGCGGGTCGTCGACTCGACGACATCGACCGTCCCCAGCTTGTCGTCTGCAGCGTGCACGAAGATCGCAAGACCGCACTCGACATGGCTCGACAGATGGTCACCCAATACCTCGGCCAGCAGCCCCACATCATGAAGGCCTCCGGGGTACCACAGTCGCTTTTGGACAAGGTCGGTGAAGAGTTGACTTGGCCCGCTACCCACGAGCAGGTCGTCGCCGCATCTCGACACGTTCCCGACGAGATCGTCCAAATGTTGACCGCCAGCGGAACTCCCGCGGAAGCGCGCAAACAAGTGCGTCACTACATCGACAATGGAGCTACCTGCCCAATCCTGTATCCCTTGGGCGACACCAAGGCGATGATCGATGCATTTGCCGGATGGGACGGGAACGCGTGACGGTCTCCACTCCCCGTCGCTTGCAGGATGCTTTGGCATTCAGGCGCGACAACCCATCCGCCCTGGTCATGACCGGTGGGACCGACCTGATGGTTGAGGTCAACTTCAACCGGCGAAAGCCTCAGGACGTCCTTTCGCTCGCGCGAGTCGATGAACTTTGCCACGTTGACACGTCGTCGACTCGCGTCCGGATCGGTGCTGGTGTCCCGTGGGCACGGATGGAGCGAGGTGAACTTGCTCGCCTGCTCCCCGCACTGGCGGAGGCGGCACGTACGGTCGGCTCGCCGCAGATTCGCCAGGCTGGAACGTTGGGCGGCAACCTCGGCACGTGCTCCCCGGCCGGTGACGGCCTGCCGGTCCTTGGCGCACTCGATGCCTCGGTCGTGCTGCACTCCGCATCCGGCGAACGCATCGTTGCATTTCGCGACTTCATGATTGGGCCGAAGAAGAACATCCTGGAGCCCGATGAGCTGATCGTCGCCGTTGACATCCCACTTACCTCGTCGTGGCAGGGTTATTCGAAAGTCGGAGTGAGGAACGCAATGGTCATCTCGGTTGCGTCGGCCTGCGCGTCCTTGTCCACTGACCACCGGAGTTTCACCATCGCCCTAGGTGCCGTTGGGCCGACGATCATTCGATGCTCAGCGACGGAGGCATGGCTTTCCTCCCTCGGACCAAACGCGAAGGAATCCTTGACGTCCGCATCCGTGCGCAACGAACTTGGTGAGCGTGCTTCGAAGGAGGCTCGTCCGATCTCTGATCATCGCTCCACCGCCGACTATCGACGTCATGCGATTTCGGTCATCGTCCGTCGACTTGCCGAAAGGGCCGTCAATGAATGAGCACTACACGTTGCGCGTGAATGGAACGTCACGTGAGGTTCGGGACTCTTGGGTCGGAGAATCCCTGCTCTACGTCTTGCGCCAGCGCCTCGGGTTGCCGGGAACGAAGGGAGCATGCGAGCAAGGTGAATGCGGCTCCTGCACGGTTCTCGTGGATGGAAACGCAGTCTGTTCATGCCTCGTGATGGCAGCCACGTGCGTCGACACGGACATCATCACCGTCGAAGGTCTCGGCGATGGACATGCCCTGACCGATGTGCAGCAGGCCTTCGTCGAGGCCGGTGGCGTGCAGTGCGGCTTTTGCACATCTGGCCTCATTGTGGCCGTCCATGACCTCCTCGAGAGCAATCCGACGCCGACAACGACGCAGGTTAAGGAGGCTCTGTCGGGCAACATCTGTCGCTGCACCGGCTACGGCCGAATCTTCGACGCTGTACAGCTCGTTATCTCACGTCGAACGGAGGCGACACGATGACGACGTCGACGACCACCCGTACGCGCGATGTCCTCGGGACGAGTGCACTACGACCCGACGGCATCGCAAAGGTGCAGGGATCCTTCGAATTCTCCTCAGACGCACAAGACGACAACATGGCCTGGGGCGCAACACTGCGAAGCCCGCACCCCTACGCGCGAATCATCAACATCGACGTATCTGGGGCTTACGCGATCGCCGGCGTTCACGCCGTCGTCACGGCGGCGGATATTCCAGGAAAATTGACGTACGGGCTCATCAGCTCCGATCAACCAGTCTTTGCCTCCGACTACGTGCGCTACATGGGTGAACCTGTTGCTGCCGTCGTTGCGGATCACCCGGAAACTGCTCGCCGCGCGCTCCAGGCGATAGCGGTGACCTACGAGGTGCTCACTCCCCTCACCGATCCCGAAGAAGCAATCTCCGGAGCCCACGAACCGATCCACCCTCTCGGCAACATCCTTCGCCAGCAACGCATCGTGCGCGGCGACCAGAGCATCGTCGGGGAAGTCGTGGTCGAAGACACCTACGACATCGGCATGCAGGACCAGGCGTTTCTCGGACTCGAGGCGGCCCTCGCCCGACCGCTCGCCAAGGGAGGCGTGGAACTCATCGTCGCGACGCAATGGCTGCATGAGGACCGCAAGCAGATCGCAGACTGCCTCGCCCTCCCCGAAGAAGACGTGTTCTTGACGCTCGGAGGAGTTGGCGGCGCGTTCGGTGCTCGCGAAGACATCAGCCTGCAAGTGCATTGTTGCCTCCTGGCACTCACCATCAACCGACCAGTCAAGATGCAATACGGACGAGAAGAGTCGTTCTTCGGCCACGTCCACCGGCACCCCGCCAAGATTTGGATGCGTCACCACGCGACGCGCGACGGCAAGATCCAGCGAATCGAGGCGCGCATGGTGTTCGACGGTGGCGCGTACACGAGCACCTCGCCCGCCGTTCTCATCAACGGCATCACACACACCCAGGGCCCGTACGCATGCGACAACGCAACCGTCGAAGGATTCGCCGTTCGTACCAACAACCCGCCGTGCGGGGCCATGCGTGGCTTCGGCGTCGTCCAGGCATGCTTTGCCCACGAGTCGCAGATGGACAAGCTCGCGGAGGCCTGCGGCCTCTCCCCCGTCGAGATCCGTCTGCGTAACGCAATGAAGACCGGAGATCCGTTGATCACGGGTCAGCCGGTCGAGAGCGTGGCTCCAGTCGAGCGATGCATCCGCGAGACCGATGCCATCGCCCTACCAGCTCCGCTCGATGGGTCCGATCCATTCAACCTCCCAGGTGGCTCAGGACTAACCACAAGGGCGTCACACGTCGTGCGCGGCATCGGTTGGGGCGTGTCGATCAAGAACCTCATGTACAGCGAGGGTTTTGACGACTACGCGACCGCCCGATGCGTGTTGCGAGACGGCATCGCATACCTCAAGTTTGCGACATCCGAAGTCGGCCAAGGCTTTGTCACCCTCGCCCCGCAGATCGCACGCACGTTGCTCGGAGTCGACGACGTCGTCGTAGAACCCATGGATACCGCGATCGGATCAGCCGGATCGACTTCCGCCTCGAGGCAAACGTGGATGAGCGGAGGCGCCGTGGACGGTGCGTGTCGTGTCGTTCGCGAACGTCTCTTCGAGCACGTCGGTGCAACTCACGGCGTTGACCCGATCCGACTGTCGGTCGACGGCACGGACATCGTCGATCAGCTCGGAACCCTGCGCGTGTCGGTCGCCGAGGCCACGAAGGGAGTGGAGTTCGCACATACGTACGAACATCACCACCGCAAGACCGAGGAACTGGACGAAAACGGACAAGGTAACTGTCACGTCGCCTTCGCCTTCGTCGCCCATCGCGCAGTGGTCGACGTCGACGTCGAACTTGGACTCGTGAAGGTCGTCCAGATCGCCACGGCTCAAGACGTCGGCCAGGTACTCAATCCACTCAGCGTCCTCGGACAGATCGAAGGCGGAATAGCTCAGGGGCTTGGACTTGCGATCATGGAAGAGATCGTGGTCGACAACGGAATCGTGCGCAATCCGTCCTTCACCGACTACCTTCTGCCGACGACGTTGGATGCACCTGACGTCGTTGCAGTCACGATCGAAGAGCCCGAACCACAGGCCCCTCTCGGCGCCAAGGGTGTCGGTGAGCCCCCATGTATTTCAGTCACTCCTGCCATCGTCGCCGCAATCCGTGACGCGACGAAACGGTCCTTGACGCGAGTTCCAGTCAGGCCCTACGACATTTGCATCTGATCGACGAGTGACCTCGTCGGGACGGTGCCAATCGCACCGATGGCGTCGACGACTTCTTCCTGAGGCTCAAACGGAAAATCGGAGAACTCGACGTCGATGTCCGAACCCTTCAGTAGACGGATAGTGGATTTCTTGGCGCTCGCGTCGATCAGGGACACCACGACTCCGTCCCTCCCAGCCCTTCCGGTGCGGCCCGAGCGGTGGATGTAGTCCTTCACGTCCTCCGGCAAGTCATAGTGGACGACGAGAGGGACGTCGTCGATGTGGATTCCTCGTGCAGCCACGTCGGTTGCAACCATGACCGTTGCCTGACCCTTCTTGAATTGCTGTAGGGCCTTTTCTCGCTGGGCTTGGGAACGATTGCCGTGAATCACGCAGGTCGAAACCCCGGCTGAATCGAGATTCTTCGCCACACGGTCCGATCCGTGCTTGGTTCGACAGAAGACGATCACCTTCTCGTAGGAATTCGCGAGGACAGTGAGCGCCTTCATTCGATCGTTGCGATCGACGACATGGAACCTGTGCTCCACGTCCCCGCCATCGTCAGGAACTTCAACCTCGTGACGCACCGGATCGCGCTGGAACTCATTGACGAGCGACTTGATGTCCCCATCCAACGTTGCGGAAAACAACAAGGTCTGACGGTCGGCCTTGGCCATCCTCATGATCTTCTTCACCGACGGTAGGAATCCCATGTCCGCCATGCGATCGGCCTCGTCGATCACGGCCAGATTGACGTCCTCCAGCGAGACTGCCCTACGTTCGATGAGGTCCTCGAGACGACCCGGTGTCGCGACGAGTACGGTCGCATTGCGCGCAAGCTTGACTTGTGGACCGTAGGCCGCACCGCCATAGACGGCAGCGACGCGAACCGCGCTGCCCTGGATGAGCTTTGCGATTTCACCGGCAACCTGGGACGCCAACTCGCGGGTCGGCACGAGGACCAGGCCTTGCGGATGCCCTGGTCGGCACTTGCCAACGGCGGATGCCAAGACGATTCCGAATGCAAGGGTCTTGCCGCTTCCCGTCGGTGCCTTTCCGCAGACGTCCTTGCCGGCGAGCGAATCGCGCAACGTTGCCTCTTGAATGGGGAACGGCGCCATGATGCCTCGGCTTTCGAGGTTCTTGACGATGTGGGCTGACACGCCCAGGTCCTTCCAACTCGTGGTCATTTCGCTCCGATCAATCAGGAATACCTGATTGGCGGCCGAGGACGCGATTCAGATACGCATTGGAGAACATGCCCGTCGGATCGAGACGATCACGGAGTTCTACAAACTTGTCGAATTCAGGATAGAGGGGACGCAGGCTGGATTTGTCCTGAAAGTGAATCTTTCCCCAATGCGGCCTACCGCCGTAGTCGACCATGATCTTCTCGACTTCACGGAAATACGGCTCAAAGTCCATTCCTCGATACATGTGGACGGCAACATAGGCACTGTCTCTGCCGTATGCAGTCGACAGAGGTATGTCGTCACCCTTTGCCGCTCGCACTTCGACGGGAAAACTCACCTGAAAGCCACGATCGTCGACCATCTTTCTTACTCTCCCGAGCGCCTCAGGGAGTGCGCCGAGGGGTATGGAGTACTCCATCTCGCAAAACCGCACCAGACGCTTGCTTGCAAAGATTCGGTAGCTCGCATCAACTCGCTCTTGGCGACCCTGCGACGGGAGCGCGGTGGCCAACTTCGGGATCAACGAAGGAGCGACCTTGCCGACTCTGCAGACGGCCCCAAAGGCGACGTTTTCCATCACGATCTTGTTCCAAAACGTCGACACGGGCCTGCGAGCAGTGTGAGCAGATGACGAACGATTGTTTCGCTTCGTCAGGGCCCACTTGGTATGTGGCACCCAATAGAACTCGAAGTGGTCGTTCTCCCGGACATGGACATCGAAATTCGCCTCGACCTCCGAAACCTTCTCCGGATACTCGACTGCGTGCAAGGTGAATGCCGGCACAACTCTCAAGGTGACGTCGACGACGACTCCCAGTGCGCCAAGCGACACCCTCCCTGCATGCCACACGTCGACGTTCTGCTCACGTGAACACACGAGGACCTCACCTGATGACGTCACCAAGGTAAAGGACAGGACCTGCGTGGCGAGCCCGCCGAGAGTAAGGCCAGTTCCGTGGGTGGAGGTCGACACAGCCCCAAGGATTGACTGATATGTGACGTCGCCGAGGTTAGGCATCGCCAGTCCATGGCCGGCGAGCAGCAAGTTGAGATCTGCAATGGTGGTGCCGGCTCGTACGGTCACCGTGCCATGCTCGACATCAACGTCGTCTATCCCCCGGTACTGCTCAAGTGACATCACCAACTCTTCGGGTCGAGCAACGCCGGTAAAGCTGTGACCCGAACCGACAACCTTTAGATGTCGCCCGCTCCTGTTCGCCTCGCCGACAACCGCCACGACGTCATCTACGGAGCGAACCTCGCCGACTGCGGTGAGCCCGCGAGCAACCTGGTTCCCCGCCCAATTTCGCCACGTGGTCACGAAGGTGAAACTCCTCTGCCAGATAGCGCATACACGAGCAGCGATCCCGTGAGCAATGCTCCAAGAACGGCAAGTGAGTTGTAGCCGATGCCCTTTCGAATGAAGCCGCTAGAAAAGCCAGCGACACCCCCACAGAGGCTCATCACCAAGTCGGCGCTCCCCTGCACCCGCACACGCAGTTCTGCCGGAATGCTCTCCGACAGTAGGCCCGAACCTCCGACCAACCCAAAGTTCCAACCAACACCCAAGAGCAACAGACCGGGCCACAGCAACGTCGGCTCGTCACCGGCGAGGCTCGAAAATGCTGACGCAAGTATCAACACGACCGCTCCAACCTGGATCGCGCGCGTCCGACCATAGGCGTCGGAGAACCGACCGATCAGTGGACTGAACGCATACATACCCGCGATGTGAAGCGAAATGATGAATGCGCTCACGTCCTCGTGGCCATGCAACTTCAGATGCACCGGTGTCATCGTCATCACGGCGACCATGGTCATCTGCGATGCCGCCATCGCAATGAGCCCGAGTCTCGACTCCCTCGAGTGTCGTAGCGGAACGGTGATGTCGGACAACGAGCGACTGGTCGACTCGGTGACGCCAAGGCGTCCAGCGACCTCAAGGGGATCTGGCCGCAAACGAACCATGACGTTCACGAACGACGCGCTGAAGAACAGCCCGGAGAAAATCCATGGGCCCGTGTAGAGATTCCACCCGAAGAGCGACTGGCCGAGCGTCTCGGCGGGCTTGATGAGGACTGGACCAAACACTGCTCCGAAGGTGGATGCGAACAACACACGACTCATCGCTGCACCACGTCGATCCGGATCCGCGAGATCCATCGCCGCATAACGGGACAACAAGTTCGAGGCTTGACCGTTTCCGAACAGGAACAGGCCGATCAAGAAGACAACCAAGTTCGAACTCTCCACACCCACGCCCGCGACGATCCCTCCCACCAAGGCAAGCCCGTAGCCGAGGGCGAGGCCCTTGCGTCGGCCGTTCACGTTCATGAATCGAGCGAGCCACTGCGCCATGACCGCTGTCCCCACGGTGACCATCGCGGTTGCCATTCCGCCGAGCGGAGTGTCTTGACCGAGGATGTCTTGGATGACGAAGGCCCCAACGGTCACTGCCGCCGATAGCGCAGCCGACCCGACGATCTGACCGGCGGTCAAGACACGCAACACCTTTCGCTGGATCATCGCCCTTTCTGCGACGTCGACCATCATGACTCTTGGTGCAACCACAGGGTGTCGGCATCAGAGCGCGGATTGATGCGGGACGCACACACGACGACTCGATCGCCCGCCTTTGTCAAACCCCGCTGTCGCGCTTCCTTCAACGCCTCGGAGATCGCCTTGTCGAGGTCATGCTCACGTTCCTTGACGAGCGGGACGACCGCCTTCACGAGGCGCATCTGTCGAGCAACGATGGTCGACGGCGTGACCGAGACGATCGGACAGCTTGGACGACAAGACGACAGGAGTCGCGCAGAATATCCCGTGTACGTCAGCGAAACGATCCACTCCGCTCCAATCCTCTTGGCAAGTGCCGCGGCTGCGGCGGTCACGGCCGCCTCCTGGGGATGTGCGTCGGCGAAAAGACTCGGCATCGACACATGCCCCTCGGCCTCTTCGACGATTCGTGCCATAGCCTCGACCGCCCCGACCGGGTCGTGTCCAATTGCCGTCTCCCCCGACAGCATGACCGCATCGAATCCGTCGAGGACCGCAGTCGACACGTCGGCCACCTCGGCCCTCGTCGGCCTCGTCTTTGTCGTCATGGACTCGAGCATCTCCGTTGCGCAGACGCTCACCTTTCCTGCAACGATCGACGCCCGAGCGATGGTGTGCTGTGCCGCGGGCACCGACACGTACGGCATCTCGACACCCAAGTCACCTCGGGCAGCCATCACCCCGTCCGCCGACTCCAGAATCTCTTCCAGCTTTGACAACGCCTGGGGGCGTTCGATCTTGGCAATGACCATGGGACCGTCTCCAAGAATTTCGCGTGCCACATTCACGTCGCGTGCCGACTGTACGAACGACAACGCGACGATGTCGACCATGAGTTCCTGAGCGAGGGCCAAGTCCGCACGGTCCTTCTCGGAGAACAGCTCTCCACCGATGTGTGTGTCGGGCAGATTGACGCCTTTGTTCGACACCAGGGAGCCTCCGCGAAGGACGCGTACGACGACTCCTAGTTCACTCACCGACTCGACGACCGCTTCAATTCGACCATCGTCGAGAAGGAGTCGATGCCGAGGGATGAGCTCGCGGAGTCCGCCGCTCGAATGGAGGGTCTCCAGGCCCAGCTGATCAAAGGTGAAGACCGCGGTCTGGGACGTCGCAAGTTCGGTGTCGGGACCAGAAAATCGCATCTTCGGGCCCTGGATGTCGACCAAGATGCCGGCATCGGGAGCGACGCGACGGATCCTCTGAACCTCGTCCCTGAGGCCGTCAGTCGACAGGTGCGAACAATTCAGACGAAAGACGTCGACTCCGGCGTGATGGAGTGCCGCGACGGTCTCGTCGGCCCGTGTCGATGGACCCAGTGTGGCGATGATCTTGGTCTTGCGCACGTTCAAGTATCGCAGTTTCTCTGGTGTCGAAGGGGGGACTTGAACCCCCACGCCCTTTCGAGCGCCAGCCCCTCAAGCTGGTGCGTCTGCCAATTTCGCCACTTCGACGTGGACTGACATCCTACTTGCTGTTCAGGCGAGCAACATCCCGAGAGCCACGACGGTGAACATCCACACGAGTGCGATCACCGTGGTGATCCGGTTGAGATTGCGCTCCGCTGCCGCCGAACCAAGCGCGGCCGAACCGCCCCCACCGAACATGTCGCTCAAGCCACCACCTCGACCACTGTGCAGGAGCACGCCGACGACCAGTCCGACGAGCGAGACGACGTTGATGACGAGCGTGACCGCGGTGATGAACGAACGCATGCCGATCAGGATATCTGGGTCACTCTGGGAAATGGCATGCGACGCTCTGACCATCCGCGTGCTGCGTCAACACGGGGGTCTCCTCGGCGCACTTGTCCGTCGCCTTCCAGCAGCGAGTACGGAAGCGACACCCGCTCGGTGGATTGACGGGCGACGGGACGTCACCCTCGAGCATGATTCGCTTGCGGCTTCGCTCGACCGTCGGATTCGGCAACGGAACCGCGGATAGCAAAGCCTTGGTGTATGGATGCTTCGGGTTCGAATAGATCTGTTCCTTCTTGCCCACCTCCACGATCTTTCCGAGGTACATCACTGCGACTGAATGGGCGATGTGGCGAACGACCGACAAGTCGTGGGCAATGAAGATGTACGACATACCCAAACGTTCCTGCAAGTCAGCGAACAGATTCACGACGCCAGCCTGGATGCTGACATCCAATGCGGACACGGGTTCGTCCAACACGATCAGGTCGGGATCGAGCGCGAGAGCGCGCGCAATGCCAATTCGCTGACGCTGACCACCCGAGAATTCGTGGGGGAAGCGTTTTGCGTGATCGGGAGCGAGCCCGACCAGGTTCAACATCTCTTCGACTCGAGCATCGTGGTCGCCTGCGATCTCCTGCACGACGAGTGGCTCCGCTATCGATGCTCCGACCGTCATCTTCGGATCGAGGGACGCATACGGATCCTGGAAGACGATCTGGAGGCGCCGACGAAGGACGCGCATCTCTTCGAACGACAGCTTCGTGATGTCTTGTCCGTCGAAGACGATCGATCCGGACGTTGGCTCCAACAGCCCCATCACGCACCGACCGACCGTCGTCTTTCCCGAGCCCGACTCTCCGACTATGCCGAGCGTCTCACCTTTGGCGACCGTGAGCGAGACGTCGGTGACAGCCTGGACGACCCGCTTCGTCCTACGAATCCCCGAATTCGAGCGCAGTTCGAAGTTCTTGACCAAGTTCTCAACCCGCAGGAGATCAGCCACGATCGTCTGCCTTCCCACTGATGACGACGTCGCTGGCGCGGATGCACGAAGTCCACGAAGAACCATGGGCGACCATGTCGGGCAGTGTGGCTTCGCACTCTGGTCGCACATGGGCACAACGGGGAGCGAATCCACACCCCGAAGGCGGAGCGAGCATGTTCGGAGGAAAGCCAGTGATCGGTGTCAGGCGCTTCTGCCCTTCGTGCGGAAGCGACGCCAAGAGACCCTGGGTGTAGGGATGGGTCGGATGCGCAAAGAGTTCGTCGACCGAAGCACGTTCGACGTTGCGGCCGGCATACAACACGTTCACCCGGTGGGCCACCCGCGCAATTACGCCGAGGTCATGCGTGATAAGCACGACCGCGGTTCCAAAGCGATCCTGGATTCGCTGGATCACTTCGAGGATTTGGGCCTGGACGGTCACGTCCAACGCCGTGGTCGGCTCGTCGGCAATGAGGACCTTGGGATCGTTGGCGATCGCCATTGCAATCACCACTCGCTGTCGCATGCCGCCGGAGAATTCATGCGGATATTGGTGCGCACGTTCGTCCGGTTGCGGGATGCCAACGATGTCGAGCAACTCCACCGCCCGCTTCCACGCCTCGCTATCGGTCGAGGTCGAGTGTGCCTGGATCATCTCCACGATCTGGTCGCCGACTCGGTGCACCGGATTCAATGCCGAGAGCGGGTCCTGGAAGATCATCGCGAGCGACTTTCCGCGCACCGTCCTGATCACTTTCTGCGACGCACCGATCAGCTCCTGACCGTCGACGGTGACCGAACCGGTGATACGAGCCTTGTGCGGCAAAAGGCCCATGGCCGCAAGGAACGTCACCGACTTGCCGGACCCTGATTCGCCGACGACGCCCATCAACTCCCCTGCCTCGACGTCCAGGCTCACTCCTCGTACCGCACGAAGGTCACCGAGAGGTGTCGGGAAGGTGACGTTCAGATCGCGAATCGACAAGACCGACATCATTCGCCCCTGTCCAGACGAGGGTCCGTAGCGTCGCGAAGTGCGTCACCAATGAAGTTGATGCAGAGGGCAATCACGACGAGTGCCGTACACGGAAAGACCGCGATCCACCAGTAGCCGGTCTGCACCGCTCCCTTCGCTGCACCCACGAGGACTCCGAGAGATGTCGATCCGTCTCCCGCTTGTGGTCCATATCCGAAGAACGCAAGCGTCGATTCCGCGATGATGGATCCAACGACCGAGAACGTCAACGCCACCATGATCGGGCCGACCGAGTTCGGCAGGAGGTGACGCATGATGATGTACCGTCGCGACGCTCCGACTGCTCGAGCAGCCTCGATGAACTCTCGCTCCTTGAGCGCAAGCACCTGACCGCGCACCACACGGGCGACGCCCATCCAACCGAACAGGGCCAAAAGAAAGACGATGAACCTGATCGAACTCTTGTCACCGATGATGGCGGTCAGCCACGACACCGCACCGATCGTGTTGCGCACGACGAGGAGCGCGACGAGGAACGGGAAGGCAAGGAACAGGTCCGTCACGCGCATCACGATGTCGTCGAACCGACCACCACGGAACCCGGCGACCGCCCCGATGACGCAACCGAGTGCCACGGAGATGATCGCACTGAAGAAACCGATGACGAGAGACACACGGATGCCATAGATCAGTCGGCTGTAGAGGTCGCGACCGATGTCGTCAGTTCCGAGCCACGCAATCGATTGTGGCGGCAAGAAGGTGTTCGGGGGCTTGCGGACGGATTGGTTCACGCCATAGCGAGCGGTCAATGGCGACAGGATCACGAAGAGCACGAGGATCGCAAGGATGATCGTGCACACGACCGCGGCCTTGTGCGACACGAAACGCTGATAGGCCATTCGGCGAGGCGAGACGCTCTGTGGCTCAGTCAAGGCGAATCCTCGGGTCGAGATATGCATACGACACGTCAGCCAACAGGTTGAAGATCAGGACCGACGCAACGACGAGCACCATCCACGGCATGAGGAGCGGGAAGTCGCCCTGGTCGAAGGCCCTCAGGAAGTAGCGGCCCATGCCGGGATAATCGAAGATGTTTTCCGTGATGATCAGGCCACCGATGATCGCCCCGACGTCCAATGCGGCGATGGTGACGACCGGAATCAGTGCATTTCGCACCCCGTGGCGGAAGAGCACCCTTCGCTCACTGATTCCCTTGGATCGTGCAGTGCGCATGTAGTCACTGTTCAACACGTCGAGCAGCGACGACCGCATGTATCGGCTGTAGGTGGCGATCACCTGGATCGCCACGACGATGGTCGGCAGGGCCATGTGCTTGAGCATCAGCAACGGGTCGAATCCCGTATGTCCAGGCGGATAGACACCGGACGTGGGAAACAAACTGGATCCGAACCAGCGAGTCCAGTAGACGGCGAAGAGCAGCTGCAACAGGATCGCCGAGATGTACGGGGGCACCGAAATGCCGACAAACGCGGCGGTGTTGACCGTCACGTCTCGCTTGCCACCGGGCTTCAATGCGGCGAAGATTCCGACGAAAAGACCAACCGTGATGCCGACCAGACTGGCAAGCGTGCCAAGGCGGATCGTGTTGGCCATCGCATCCTTCAGGGCAGGAAAGACCTCCCTGCTGCCCTTGATGGAGCGCGGCCAGTTGAAGGTGACGAAGTTCTTGAGCCAGTTGAGATATCCGAGCACGTAGTTGTCGGACAGACCGTTCAACTCCTTGTATTGCTGGAGCTTGGCTCGGGTCGCGCGCGGATTGATGCGCTTGTAACTCTCCAGGGGATCGGTGCCCAATCTGAGGGCCATGTAGACGAGGAAGGTCACGAGGAGCAGCGTGGGAATCGCCCACACCAGTCGCCGCGCTACGAAGCGCAACATTCGTCTCCCCCGTTCACGAGAACTCCCCGACTATCGAACTACCACTTGCACACACGACGAACAATTTCTTGCCATTTGCGCAGACGGTGCGCGAGCGATGCCTTTCGACACCACCCGCGCACCGTACGTGCGTACTACTTGGTTACCCAGAATGGGTCTAGAGCACCTCGACCGTTGCTTCGCCGGCCAACAGGTTGGTCACGACGTAGCGTCCGTCATTGGTGGTCGCATACGCGCCCGGCATGAGCGGGAATGCGGTCGTCCACACCATCCACGAGGAGTTTGCACACTCGGTGATGGGGTTCAGACACTCTGGCCACTGCTCAGCAGCGATGACAACCTGTCCGTCTCCGTCAGTATCCGTCCACTGGTGGAAGTTGATGAAGGCGGTGTAGTTGTTCAACTCTGCATCGACTGGACCGCCGACCTTGTCCGTGCGCCAGAAGCCCGACTTCGGGAACTGGAACAACGGCAGGAGGACGTGGTCCTGAGCCATCAGCTGGAGGACTTGCTTGATGTTCGCTGCGCGAACGGCCGGATCGACCTCGACGTCAGAGGCGTGGAGCAAGTCCGAAGCTTCGGGATTGCACCAACCCTGGGTGTTCTGGCCGACGTTGCCGTTGGCCTCGGTCGGGATCAAGTCACACGCGAACGACGAGGTCAGGTACGCAGGATCCGGCGGAGCGGTCGAGATGTACATGGCCATGTCGTAGTCGAGGGCTGGGAGCCGCTGCTGGAAGTAGCAAGCCGCGTCACAGTTGTCTGCGACCACGTTGAATCCGGCTGCCTGCAGCAACGGAATCAAGAATGCCTGCGTGTTCTCGCGACGGGTGTTGCCCGTGTTGATGATCCAACGGATCTTCGGTGCTTCGGCACCATCCTTGGCCCAGAAGCCTTCGGCGTTCTTCTCCCAACCTGCGTCCTCGAGGAGCTTGGCAGCACCCTCTGGGTCGTAGGAGTTAGCGAACTCGTCACCGTTGCAGTACTCGCCCGGCACGATCGGACCACACTGCAGGAGCGTCGCGCTCGCTGCGATGGGGATGTAGATCTGCTGGAAGACCGCATCACGGTCGATCGACTTGGAGAAAGCCTCACGGAACGTGTCGTCAGCGAACGGACCGCACTTCTGGTTGAAGTAGAAGGCCTCGTAGTCGCCACCGAACTGGACGGACGACGCGATGTTGTCTTGGGCAACTGCTTCCTCGATGCCGCCGTAGTACTGCGGGTAGATGAAGTCGACTTCGCCAGCCTTGATCGATGCGATCTCGGTGTCGGAGTCTGCCTTTGGCACCATCACGACTTTGTCGGTCGCAGCCTTGTCGTCACCCCAGTAGTTCTCGTTCGGAACGAACACTGACTGCTCGGGGCTCCACGACTGGAGCTTCATCGCACGACCCGAGAACGGGATCATGTCGGCGAAGTCGCCGGAGACGTCTGCGGAGTTCTCCACCGCAGCAGCCTTCAACAACGATCCGAACAGACCCTTCCACGGTGCGTACACGCTCTTGAAGGTGACAACGACCTGCTTGTCGCTCGTACCGGCCTCGATGCTCGTGACCTGGTCGTAGCCGCTGGTCGAAATCGAACCTGGCGTGTTCAAGCTCGCGTCCCAGGTGGCCTTGAAGTCAGCCACGGTGATCGGCGAACCGTCATCCCACACCGCAGCCTCTGCGATGTCATAGGTCACCTTCATGCCGTTGCTGGTTGATTCTGGCTTGGCGTAGTCATAGGAGCGAGTCGCACAAGCATCGAGGCTCGTGTAATCGCCGCCATCACTGGCGCCTTCGCTCTCGTCATCGCCACCGCCGCACGCCGCCACTACCAGTGACAACGCTGCGAAGCCAGCAACAACTCGAGCGAGTTTGTTGGTTTTCTTCACTCTCGACCTCCCCGTCGAATAGGTGGGGGCGAACCCCCAAGGTGTGTGGACATCGGGTCCACACGTGTGACCAAAGGCTACCAGTCCTCTGTCCCACGACCGCCGAAGGGCTTAGCGCTAAATCAGTGAGTTCGGTACTGGACGATGCGGGCGAACTCGGCCGGCTCCAGGCTCGCCCCGCCCACCAATGCCCCGTCGATGTCAGGCTGAGCCATGATCTCGGCAATGTTCGACGCCTTCACGCTGCCGCCATATTGAAGCCGAACGCCCTGAGCGGCTTTGGGGCCCAGTAGTGAAGAAACTTCTGCTCGTATCGCACCAATCACCGCCTGCGCATCGCCCGACGACGCGGTCATGCCGGTTCCAATCGCCCAGATCGGCTCGTAGGCGATCACCATCGAAGCGACGGCGTCCGCAGTTCGACCGGCGAGCGCCGCCCTGATCTGTCCGAGAACCTTCTCGGCAGTTCTTCCTGACTGGCGCTCCTCAAGCGATTCTCCGACGCACACGATTGGCGTCATCTTGTGCTTCAAGATCGCCGTGATCTTCTGGGCGACGTGCTCGTCGGTCTCTCCGAACAGCTCGCGACGCTCGCTGTGGCCGACGATGACGTAACGCACGGCGAGCTTCGACAGGAACACTGGGCTGACTTCGCCGGTGTAGGCCCCCTTGTCCTCCCAGTGGCAGTGCTGGGCACCCAACTCGATCTTCATTTCATCTGCATCGAGGATCGTCTGGATGCTTCGAATGTCGGTGAACGGCGGGTGGATCGTGACGTCAACCGAGGCGTAGTCGTCCTTCGTCAACAGATAAGCGAGCTTCTGCACGGTTTGGATCGCCTCGAAGTGATTCAGGTTCATCTTCCAGTTGCCACTGATGATCGGTCGGCGGAAGTCAGACACGTGGTGCCCCTCTCAATGCAGCGAGACCCGGCAGGTCGCCGAGTTCAAGGTATTCAAGCGACGCTCCACCACCGGTGGACACGTGATCGACGTCGTCTTCGCGACCGAATTGCGCGAGCGCCGCCGCACTGTCGCCGCCACCGACGACCGTGTACGCCTTGGTGTCGGCCACGGCATCCGCGACCGTGCGCGTCCCATGCACGAATCGCGGATCCTCGAACATGCCCATCGGGCCGTTCCAAAACACGCTTCGTGCGTCCATGATCAAGTCGGTGAAGGCAGCAGCCGTTCCCGGTCCGATGTCGAGACCTTTCGCTCCATCAGGGAGTCGAACGCCAAACGTGGCAACGGTCCCGTCCGGTCCCAGCCCGACGATGTCCTCGGGAAGGTGAATGGGCACGGAGCCCGCGAGAAGTTTCTTGCAGTTGTCGATTTGGTCTCGCTCGCACAGTGAGTCTCCGACGGGATATCCCTGCGCTGCAAGGAAGGTGAAGCACATCCCACCACCGATGAGGAAGGCATCGACGCGCGAGGACAACGCTTCGATCACCCCGAGTTTGTCACTCACCTTCGACCCGCCAAGAACGGCGAGGAAAGGCCGCTTGGGATTGTCGCGCAACGCACCCAACACCTCGACCTCCTTGTGCAGGAGCCTGCCAGCAGCCGATGGCAACTTGCTCGGTGGGCCGACGATGGATGCATGAGCACGATGCGCCGCTCCGAAGGCATCGTTGACATATAGGTCAATTCCGTCGATCAACTGATCGACAAAAGCCGGGTCGTTGCCCTCCTCGCCCGGATTGAAGCGAAGGTTCTCGAGCAACTCGACACCGGGTGCAAGTTTCTCGAGGATGGCACGCACCGGCGCCATCGAGTACTTCGGATTCGCCTGGCCTTTTGGTCGACCGAGGTGACTTGCGCAGACGACCTGGGCTCCTCGAGACGTCAAGTACTCGATCGTCGGCAGCGCGGCCCTGATGCGAAAATCGTCGGTGACAACCCGTGCGTCGTCGGGTCCCGACATCGGAACGTTGAAGTCGGTGCGCACCAGGACGCGGCGACCGGCCACCTCTCCGAGGTCTTCGAGTGAGGGAACCGACGTCACGTGTTCAGCGAGTCGCGCGACCGATGAGAGTGGCGAGATCGACCAGGCGGTTCGAGTAACCCCACTCGTTGTCGTACCAGCCGAGTACCTTGACAAGGCTTCCCATGCTCATCGTGAGTTCGCTGTCGAACACGCAGCTGTGCGGATTCGTGACGATGTCACTCGAGACGATCGGCGCATCGGTGTATTCGAGGACGCCCTTCAGCGATCCATTCGCGGCGGCCTTGAAGGCGGCGTTGATCTCGTCCTTCGTCGCTGGCTTCTTCAACGTCGCGACGAAGTCGGTGATCGAACCGGTCGGAACCGGAACTCGCAGCGACGTTCCGTCGAGTCGTCCCTTCATCGCTTCCAAGACGAGGCTCGTCGCGCGTGCAGCACCAGTGCCGGTCGGTGTGATGTTGATCGCCGCTCCCCGAGCGCGACGCAGATCGCTGTGTGGTCCGTCAACGAGCTGTTGGTCGCCCGTGTAAGCGTGCACCGTCGTCATCAATCCCTGGTTGATGCCGAAAGCGTCGTCGAGAACCTTCACCATCGGCACGAAGCAATTCGTCGTGCAACTGGCATTCGACACCACCTTGTGCACCTTTGGATCGAAGGACTCGTGGTTCACCCCGTAGACGAACGTGGCATCCGCACCGTTCGAGGGTGCAGACACGATCACGTGAGGGGCACCGGCCTCGAGGTGTGCGGCCGCCTTGTCCCTGTCGGTGAAAAAGCCGGTCGATTCGATCACGAGGTCGACGTCCAAACTCGACCACGGGAGTTCCTTCGGGTCGCGCTTCTGCAGGACCGTGATGGTCTTGCCGTCGACGGAAATGCCATCGTCTGTGGCGGCGATGGTGTTCGGGAGGATTCCGAGGACCGAGTCGTACTTCAACAAGTGCGCCATCGTCTTTAAGGACCCGAGGTCGTTGACTGCGACGATCTCGATTGGCGCCCCAGAGGCTTGTACTGCGCGGAAGAAGTTACGTCCGATGCGTCCAAAGCCGTTGATGCCGACGCGAATGGGTGTGTTGCTCATGGCGCCCAACGCTAGTCGCCGAAGGGAAAGGGCCGAGAAACTACGAGCGGTGGACGTCGCGATGGGTGACGCGGGGCCGGTAGCCACTGTTCGTCAACCAACGGGACAGTTCCTCCGCGACCGCCACCGAGCGATGCCGTCCTCCTGTGCAGCCGACGGCGACCGTCAGGTAACTCTTGCCCTCCTCGCGAAAGGCCGGGAGGAGCATCTCGAGCATCGACTCCACCTGAGTGACGAATGACGCAGCCAACTCTGAGTCGAGCACGTAGGAGCGGACTTCCTCGTCGAGACCAGTTTTCTGGCGCAATTCGTCGATCCAATGGGGGTTCGGGAGGAAGCGGACGTCGAAGACGAAGTCGACGTCCAACGGGATGCCGTGCTTGTATCCAAACGACATCACCGACAACTGCAGGACTTCCCGACCCTCGGAATCCCAGAACAGCTCGACCATTTGGTTCTTCAGTTGGTGCACGGTGAGCGATGTCGTGTCGATGACGAGGTCCGCCGCAGCCTTCACCGGCTCCAGCAGGTGACGCTCTCTTTCGATGGAACGCTCCACGTTCTCCCCGTCGATCGCCATCGGATGGCGACGCTTCGAGGCGCCATAGCGGCGAATCAGTTCGGGCGTCGCGGCATCCATGTACAAGATCCGCACGCGATTTCCCGCGTTGCGCAGTCGCTCGACGCTGCCAATCGCATCGTTTTGATGCGAGGCGACTCCGACGACGAGAGCCAACCGATGTTGCGGCGCGCTGGCCGACTCGGACAACTCGACGACCTTGTCGATGAGCGACACCGGGAGGTTGTCGACCACGAACCAACCGAGATCCTCGAGGTCGTCGGCGGCCTGCGAGCGACCGGCGCCCGAGAGGCCCGCGATCACCAGGATGTCGGCCATGTCAGAGACGCTAGCGATGGAGCGCGTCGTAGATGCGCTGGCCCACCTCGTCCGGCAACCACGGCACGGCCTGCAAGTCCTCCAACGACGCCTTCTTCAACACCGCAAGTGAGCCAAAGTGGGCCAGAAGCTTCTCACGACGCACGGACCCGAGCCCCGCGATGCCCTCCAACTCCGAGGTCACCATTCGTTTTCCGCGCAACTTGCGATGGTATGAATTGGCGAACCGGTGCGCCTCGTCGCGAATGCGCTGCAGCATGAACAACGCCTCGCTCCCTCGTTCGAATTCGACCACATCCTCGCGCCCCGGGACGAAGACCTCCTCGAGACGCTTTGCGAGTGCGGCCACCGGGATCACGTCCTGGAGACCGAGTTCGTGCACGACGTCGACGGCCACCGCCAACTGGCCCTTGCCGCCGTCGACGACGATCAATTGCGGTGGGTAGGAAAAGCGCTTGGGCTTGTCCGTGTCGTCCGGCAATCGATCACGTTCAGCGAGATATGCCGACAGGCGACGATGCAAGACTTCGCGCATCGCTGCGTAGTCGTCGTTGCCGATTCCGGATTTGATCCGAAAATGCCGGTACTCGCGAGGTGAGGGCATGCCATCTTCCAGTACGACCATCGATCCGACGTAGTCGGTTCCCTGGAGATGGGCCATGTCGTAGCACTCGATGCGCAACGGCGCTTCGGGCAGATCGAGCAGCGTCTGCAACTCCTGGAGCGCCTTGCTCCGACTGTTGTAGTCGCGCGACCTCTTCATTCGATGGCGCTTCAGTTCGTCGGTGGCGTTGCCCACGACGAGCTCCATGAACTCGCGCTTTTCACCCCTCTTGACGGGACGCACCTCGACGCTGGTGCCGCGCACGGACCGCAACCACTCTTCGAGTACCGCGAGGTCTTGCACGTCACACGACGTCACGATCAGCGGAGGGATCCCGAGTGCTGGAGGCTCTGCGTAGGTGTTCTCGATGATCCGATGCATCAACGACGCACCCGACAACTCCTCGACCTTGTCGACGATGTAGCCGTTCCGTCCGACGACCCTGCCGCGGCGAACGTAGAAGTGCTGGACGGATGCTTCCAGATCGTCCTCGGCGAGACCGATCACGTCGAACGACTCCGTCGTGTCTGCAACCATCTGTTGGCGCTCGAGGACCCGTTGGATCGCACCGAGGCGGTCCCGGACGCGTGCGGCTTTTTCGTAGTCGAGCAACTCCGATGCGCGTCGCATCTCCTCACTCAGCTCACTGACGACCTCGTCACTGCCACCGTCGAGGAAGCGCAAGAGGCCGTTCACGTGCGCTGCGTAGTCGTCCTTGGGAACGGCACCCACGCACGGACCCGAGCACTTCTCAATGTGGAACAACAGGCACGGTCGGCCGAGGCGCTGATGCTGGACGTACTTGCTGTCAGAACACGTGCGCACCGGGAACGTCCGCACGAGTTCGTCGAGCGTGTCTCGTATCGCCCAGGCGTGGGCGAAGGGCCCGTAGTACTTCGTTCCCTGTCGTTTGCGTCCCCTCATCACGGTCGCACGCGGCCACTCCTCTCCGACCGTCACCGCGAGGAACGGGAAACTCTTGTCGTCGCGCAGGCGGACGTTGAACCGTGGTCGATGCTCCTTGATCAAGTTGTACTCCAACATCAAGGCTTCGAGTTCGTTGCGCACCTCGATCCACTCGACGCTTGCCGCCGCAGCCACCATCGCCGCCGTCCTCGGGTGTTGTGTCGAGGGATCGGCGAAGTACGACGACACTCGAGAGCGCAGGTTCTTCGCCTTGCCGACGTAGATCACCCGGCCATGAGCGTCCTTGAACTGATACGACCCTGGCCCGTCGGGAATCGCGTGTGGCGCCCGTTCCATCACTTCGACAAGAGGGGCTTGAGGAATCGTCCCGTGTAACTCGCTTTCACCTTGGCCACGTCTTCTGGCGTTCCCTCGGCGACGACTTCGCCGCCACCGTCGCCGCCCTCCGGCCCAAGGTCGACGATCCAGTCAGCGGTCTTGATGACGTCCAAGTTGTGTTCGATGACGAGAACCGTGTTGCCCTGCTCCACGAGACGGGACAACACGACGAGCAGTCGTCGGACGTCCTCGAAGTGCAAACCGGTCGTGGGCTCGTCGAGCAGATAGATGGTGTGGCCGGTTCCACGCTTGGCGAGCTCCGATGCGAGCTTGACGCGTTGTGCCTCGCCGCCAGAGAGGGTTGGTGCGCTTTGGCCGAGACGCACGTAGCCGAGGCCGACGTCCACGAGCGTCTGCATGTGTCGCGCAATGCGCGGTTGGTTGGCGAAGAAACCGACGGCCTCCTCGATCGGCATGTTGAGTACGTCCGAGATGTTCTTACCCTTGAAGGTCACGTCGAGCGTGTCGCGGTTGTATCTGGCGCCCTTGCATACTTCGCAAGGAACGTAGACGTCGGGAAGGAAGTGCATCTCGATCTTGATCGTCCCGTCGCCGGAGCACGCCTCGCACCGACCTCCTGGAACGTTGAAGCTGAAGCGTCCCGGCTGATAGCCGCGGACCTTGGCCTCGGGGGTGTTGGAGAACAGCTTGCGGATGTCGTCGAACACCCCGGTATATGTCGCCGGATTCGAGCGTGGGGTTCGCCCGATCGGCGACTGGTCCATGTCGATGACCTTGTCCAGCTTCCCGACGCCGTCAACGGCCGTGTGACGACCGGGGGCATCCTTGGACTTGTAGATCTTTTGCATCAGCGACGGCAACAAGATGTCGCGAATCAAGGTGCTCTTTCCGCTGCCCGACACGCCGGTGACCGCGACGAAGCATCTGAGCGGAATCTTGACCGTGAGGTTCTTCAGGTTGTGCTCGCGCGCACCACGAATCGTCAACCAGTCAGCACCCGTCGGGCGACGTACGGCCGGAACGGTGATCGACTTCTTCCTCGCCAGGTATTGACCAGTCATGGACGACGACACCTTCAAGACACCGTCCACAGGACCTGAGTAGACGATCTCACCGCCATGCTCGCCCGCTCCCGGCCCGATGTCGACGAGCCAGTCGCTCGCACGGATGGTGTCCTCGTCGTGTTCGACGACCAACACTGTGTTGCCGAGATCGCGCAAGCGAACGAGCGTCTCGATCAAGCGGTGGTTGTCGCGTTGGTGCAGTCCGATCGACGGCTCGTCGAGCACGTAGAGGGTGCCGACGAGCCCGGACCCGATCTGGCTCGCGAGTCGGATGCGCTGCGCCTCGCCTCCCGCCAGGGTGGCTGCCGCGCGCGACAACGTCAGGTATTCGAGGCCGACGTCGAGGAGGAAACCAAGCCGAGCGTTGATCTCCTTGACGACGCGTTCAGCGATCATCTGGTCACGATCGGACAACGTGAGGCGCGCAAGGAATTCTGCGGAGCGACCGATCGACATGTCGCAGACCTCGCTCAAACTCGCGCCATTCACCTTCACCGCGAGCGACGACGGCTTGAGGCGGGCGCCCTTGCAGGCCCGACACGGCACCTCGCGCATGTAGGACTCGAACTGCTCGCGAGAAAAGTCGCTCTCTGCGCTCTCGTGTCGCCGCTTGATCCAGGGCACGACACCTTCGTATGCCGTCGAATATTCGCGCGTTCGCCCGTAACGGTTGCGGTATTTCACGAGAACGCTGTCGCCTGCACCATTCATGACGATGTTGCGATGCTTCTCCGACAATTTCGACCACTTTCGATCCATGTCGATCTCGAATTCGTCCGCCACCGCCTCCAACATGCGCGTGAAGTACTGGGTGTGCGCCGATCGCCATGGTGCGATCGCGCCTTCGTTCAAGGAAAGTTCCGGGTCCGGCACCACGAGGTCGGGATCGACCTCGAACCGCGTCCCGAGACCGAGACACGTCTCACATGCGCCGAACGGTGAATTGAAGGAGAAGTTGCGTGGTGCGAGCTCTTCGAAACTCAAGCCGCACTTCGGGCACGCAAGGTGCTGGCTGAAGGTGATGACCTCGCCGCCCTGCGACTGGTCCTTGTCCATGATCTCGATCTCGGCGACTCCCTCGGCGAGCTTCAGCGCAGTCTCCAGACTGTCGGTGAGGCGTCGTGAGATGCCGGTCTTCTTCACGAGCCGGTCGATGATGATCTCGATCGTGTGTTGCTCGTAACGCGCGAGTTTCTCGTCTCGCTTCAGAAAATCCTGGATGTCGACCGTTTCACCGTCGATCTTGGCGCGCGTGAACCCTTGCCCGAGGAGGTCGCCGAGCAGCGTGTCGTATTCGCCCTTGCGCGCCCGCACCACTGGTGCGAGGACCTGGAACCGGATGCCTTCGTCGAGCTCCAAGATGCGGTCCACGATCTGCTGGGGCGTCTGGCGTTGGAGCTTCGTGCCATCCTTCCAACAGTGCTGCACCCCGATTCGGGCCCACAGCAGTCGCAGATAGTCGTACACCTCGGTGATGGTGCCGACGGTCGACCGTGGATTGCGCGAGGCGGTCTTCTGGTCGATGGAGATCGCGGGTGACAACCCCTCGATCACGTCGACGTCGGGCTTGTCCATCTGCCCAAGGAACTGACGCGCATATGCGCTCAGACTCTCAACGTATCGGCGCTGGCCCTCCGCGTAGATGGTGTCGAATGCGAGGCTGCTCTTGCCCGATCCCGACAGGCCGGTCAACGTGACGAGCTTGTTGCGCGGAATCTCCACGCTCACGTTCTTCAGGTTGTGTTCCCTCGCTCCGCGCACCGAGATGATGTCGTCGTGGCGAACGGCGCCCTTGGTGCGCGTCTTCGACGGTGCCTTCGGTGAAGCCGATGCGGATCGGGGTCGGGATGCCACGGACAGACACTACCTAGCGCCTATCGGGCGTCGCGAAGTTCTCTGCGCAGTTCCTTGATCTCGTCACGGAGTCGTGCCGCATACTCGAAACGCAACTCGCTTGCCGCCGTGTGCATCTCTTCCTCGAGCGTCTGCACGAGTCGGCCGAGCTCGCTCTGCGGGAGGTTCTTCAACTCCTCCACCACCTTGCGACGGTCACGGTCGCGACGGTCGGCCTTCAGTTGTCCCGTCGTCGTCTCTGCGGGTCGCAGCACGCCGAGGATGTCCCCCACCGCCTTGCGGATGGTCTGCGGGTCGATGCCGTGCTCGGCGTTGTAGGCGATCTGGCGCTCTCGACGTCGGGCGGTCTCTCCGATCGCCTTGTTCATCGCCGCCGTCATCTTGTCGGCATACATCACTACTTGGCCGTTGACGTTGCGGGCGGCACGTCCGATCATCTGGATGAGAGAGGTCTCGCTTCGCAGGAATCCCTCCTTGTCGGCGTCCAGGATCGCGACAAGCGACACCTCCGGCAGGTCGAGACCCTCTCGAAGCAGGTTGATCCCAACGAGGACGTCGAACTCACCGAGGCGCAATGCCCGAAGGATCTCGATTCGCTCGATCGTGTCGATGTTGGAGTGCAGGTAGCGCACACGTAGGCCCTGCTCCAGCAGGTACTCACTCAGGTCCTCGGCCATCTTCTTCGTCAGCGTGGTGATCAGCACGCGGTCGGCCATCTCGACCCTTTGTTTGACCATCGAGATGATGTCGTCGATCTGTCCAGTCGTCGGCCGCACGATCACCTCCGGGTCCACGAGACCCGTCGGACGCACGATCTGCTCGACGACCTGCTCTGAATTCTTCAGTTCGTAGTCGGCCGGCGTTGCAGACAGGAATATGCACTGGTTGACCCGTTTCATCGCCTCCTCGAAGCGCAGCGGACGATTGTCGGCGGCGCTCGGAAGTCTGAATCCGTGCTCGATGAGGGTTGCCTTGCGGCTGCGGTCTCCCGCGAACTGTCCGTGCAACTGGGGAACCGTCACGTGGCTTTCGTCGACGACGAGGAGGTAATCGTCGGGAAAGTAGTCGAGCAAGGTGAATGGCGGCTCACCCGGGGAGCGACCATCGATGTGCATCGAGTAGTTCTCGATCCCGTTGCAATAACCCATCTCGCCGATCATCTCGAGGTCGTATTGGGTGCGCATCCGTAGGCGCTGGGCCTCCAGGAGCTTGCCTTCGGATTCGAACTTGGCGAGCTGGCGCTGCAACTCGTCCTCGATGCCGACGACGGCCCGCCGCATGCGTTCGTCGCCCGCGACGTAGTGCGTTGCGGGAAAGATCATGATCTCGGAGTGCTCGCTGATCGTCTCACCGGTCAACGGATCGACGACGGTGATGCGATCGACGGTGTCACCGAACATCTCCACCCTCGTGACCGTCTCTTCGTAGGCAGGCTGGATCTCGATGGTGTCGCCGCGTACCCGGAAGTTGCCACGTCCGAGCGTCATGTCGTTGCGGTCGTACTGCAGGTCCACGAGGCGACGCAGGATGCTGCGCTGGTCGTAGTCGACCCCCGTATGCAACTCGAGGAGCGAGCCTCTGTATTCCTCGGGGTTTCCCATGCCGTAGATGCAGCTCACCGAGGCCACGACGATCGTGTCACGTCTCGTCAGCAGCGCCGCGGTCGCGGAGTGTCGGAGCCGGTCGATCTCGTCGTTGATCGACGAGTCCTTCTCGATGAAGGTGTCACTCGAGGGTATGTACGCCTCGGGTTGGTAGTAGTCGTAGTAACTCACGAAGTACTCGACCCTGTTCTTCGGGAAGAACTCCTTCATTTCCTGGGCAAGCTGTGCTGCGAGCGACTTGTTCGGCGCAAGGATCAACGTTGGTCGCTGCACGCGTTCGATCGTCCAGGCGATCGTTGCCGACTTGCCACTTCCCGTGATTCCGAGAAGCGTCTGGAACTTGAGACCCTTGTCGATTCCGGAGGCGAGTGCGTCGATGGCCTTCGGCTGGTCGCCTGCTGGCTGGTACTCGCTGACGACCTCGAAACGGTTGGTCGTCACGAGCGAATCGGTTCTCCGGCGCGCGGACCAGCTGGCGGCAATCCCTTCGCCCACGCCAGTGTCGCGTCGACCTGTGCGACGAGCGACTCGAACGACCCGGAGTTGTCGATGACGCGGTCAGCGATCGCGAGGCGTGCCTCACGCGACGCCTGTTTGCCCATTCGGGCTCGAACGTCATCCTCCGCCATGGAGCGCTGCGTGGTGAGGCGCTGCACGGCGATCTCGGGCTCGATGTCCACAACGATCACCCCAGACAGGTCACGACGTGGATACTCGGCAAGGAGCGGCATGTCGAGGACGACGACTTCTTGGGCGTCCCTCAACTCACCAATACGCGCCATGATGCCGTCGTTGATGAGGGGCAACATGATCGCGTTCAACGCCGCGAGCTCGGTTGAGTCGTTGAAGACGATGGACGCGAGCCGGACTCGGTCGACGACGCCGTCGGACACCGCAGTGGGGAACCTCGCCGCCAACGCTGCGATGGCGCGACCGTTGGGCACCTGCAAGTCGCGTGCGATCTGGTCGCCGTCGATGATCGAGCAACCGCGCTCGTGCAACAGGCGCGACACCGTGGACTTACCGGAGCCGATGCCACCGGTGAGACCGACAAGTATCACGTTGAGCCAACCAATCTTCGGGAACGCCGTCCCCGACGTTGCGCCTACTCGCTCGGAGTCGTCGACTCTGCAGCGCCGGCGTTGTCGAAGTACTCGGACCAGGCCGCCTCGCGGGCACTGTCGTCTCCCCCGCCAACCCAGTTGCCCTGCTCGTCGACCTGGAACTGACCGCGGTACTCCTCGGCCAACTCGCCACCCTCGGCGGCCTGCTTGATCGAGAGGCTGATGCGACGACGTGCGAGGTCGAGATCGATGATCTTGACCCACAGTTCCTCGGCTGGTGTGACGACCTGCTCTGGCGCCTCGACGTGGTGCGCGGACATCTCCGAGATGTGCACGAGACCTTCGATGCCGTCGCCAACCTGGACGAACGCACCGAACGGCACGAGCTTGGTGACGCGACCATAGACGAGCTGGCCGACCTGGTGACCGTTGGCGAACTCCTGCCACGGATCCTGCTGGGTCGCCTTCAGCGAGAGGCTGATGCGCTCGCGCTCCATGTCGACTTCGAGCACCTTGACGGTGACCTCGTCGCCGATGTTGACGACGGCGGTCGGGTTGTCGACGTGCTTCCACGACAACTCGGACACGTGGATAAGTCCATCCATGCCGCCGAGGTCAACGAACGCTCCGAATGCCACGACGCTCGAGATCCGACCCTTGCGAACCTCGCCGACCTTCAGGTTGGTGAGGAACTCGTCGCGGGCTCCGCGCTGGTTCTGTTCGAGAAGCGTGCGACGCGACAACACGACGTTGTTGCGGTTGCGATCGAGTTCGAGGATCTTCGCGGTGATGCGCTGACCGATGTACGGAGCAAGGTCGCGCACGCGGCGCAACTCGACGAGGGATGCGGGGAGGAATCCGCGCAAGCCGATGTCGACGATGAGTCCACCCTTGACGACCTCGATGACGAGGCCTTCGACGGTGCCATCTGCGGCCTTGACCTTCTCGATGTCTCCCCACGCGCGCTCGTACTGTGCGCGCTTCTTCGACAGGAGGAGTCGACCCTCCTTGTCCTCGAGCGTGAGCACGAGGGTCTCGATCTTCTCGCCGAGCTTGACGATCTCGTTCGGGTCGACGTCGTTGCGAATGCTCAACTCACGCGACAGGATCACGCCTTCGGTCTTGTAGCCGATCTCGACGAGCACTTCGTCGCGGGTGATACGAACGACGGTTCCGGTGACCAGCTGGCCTTCCTTCAGTTCCACCATCGTGTTGCCGATCGCTTCTGCGAAAGGCTGGGTGAGGTCTCGTTCGACGACTTGGCGAGGGGTGTAGTTGCCGTCTTTGTCGAAGGTGCCCATCGGTGGGCTTTGCATGGTCTGAAGGTCGGACATGGGATTCTTTCGGTGGATACGGATCGATGACACGCTCGGCCCGAAGGCGTCGCGAGGCCCTACCGGCGGTAGGACAGGGTGGTCACGCTACCAGCGGGCCAGCTCGCGTCGTTCGGCGATTACGAGGAACTCGGGCAGGTCCAGGCTCGGTGGGTGTGCTCCGTACGCCCCCGGCTCCACCCCGTAAATGGAGCGGACGCCGAAGCCCGCGCGTCCCAAGACGAGACGCAATTCCCGAGGGGTGTAACAGCCCGTCCACAGCGACACCGCCTTGGCGTGCCCGCCTGAGTTCTTCACCTCCGTGGACTCCTGACTGACCCCACGTGCGACGTCGAACGACGCCGACTCGTGGTGTCGGACCGAGAAATAGGCATTGAAGGCACTCAACGCCAACAGCCCACCCGGGCGCACCATGGCGGCGATGGACTCCAACACTGCCCCGTCGTCCGCATCGTCGATCATCACGCCAAATGCTCCCTGACACAAACAGATCGCCACGTCGAAGCCGACTCCGATTGCCGTCATGTGATCGACGTCGCGTGCATCGGCGACGTGGAACGTCGCATCGACGAGCCCTTCGTCGCGCGCAGACGACCGAGCCACGTCGATGAAGGTCTCGCTCACGTCGACCCCCACGACCTGATGGCCGCGACGGGCCAGTTCCAACGCGTGTCGACCCGGGCCGCATCCGACGTCGAGGACACGACAGCCGTCGGCCATCGGGAGTTCCGTGCGAAGAAAGTCGATCTCTTGGGACGTTCCTTTGGTGAAGGAGTAACGCAGGTAGGCCTCGCCCATGTGGTCGGCGAGTTCTTCGAACCAGTGAGCCCGTCCGTCTCCCATCGACTCAGGCCTTGGCAGACGCCCACGAGTCGCCCCACGCCGAGTTGATCTCGAGTGGAACCTTGAGCGAGGCAGCGTCGCGCATCGAGTCAAGGACGATCGCTTCGACCTCGGTCGTCGCGGACTTCGGCGACTCCACGATCACTTCGTCGTGTACCTGCAACACGAGACGGGCCGGCGACTCTGCGTCCCGCAATCGACGATCGATGGACACGAGGGCGATCTTGAAGATGTCGGCTGCAAGTCCTTGGATCGCCGCATTCATCGCCTGGCGCTCACCGATCTGGCGGATGCGAAAGTTCGGGTTGTTCAGCTCGGGGATGAACCGACGACGACCAAAGAGCGTCACGGTGTAGCCACGCTCCTTGGCTTCACCCACGGCCGAATCCATGTAGGCCTTCACGTTCGGAAACGCAGCGAAGTACGCGTCCAGGATCTCTGCTGCCTCATCGACTCCGATGCCGAGGCGCTGGCTGAGTCCGTATGCCTCCATGCCGTAGGCGAGACCGTAGGACACCATCTTCGCCTTCGATCTCATCTCGCCCGTCACCTTCGACGGGGCGACGGAAAAGACGCGAGCCGCCGTGCTCGTGTGGATGTCCTCGCCCTTCGTGAAGGCCTCGATCAGGCCAGGGTCGTTGGCAAGGTGCGCGATGCACCGCAGTTCGATCTGGTTGTAGTCGGCTACGAGGAACTTCATTCCCTTGCTCGGCACGAATGCCGTGCGGAACACCTTTCCTTCGTCGCTACGTACCGGGATGTTGTGCAGGTTCGGGTTCTCGCTGCTCAATCGACCGGTCCGTGCGACCATCTGATTGAACGTTGCGTGGATCCGCCCGTCCGAAGCGACGACTTCACGCAGTCCGGTGCCGTAGGTGCCCCGCAACTTGTCCATCTCGCGGAATTCCATCAGCGCATCGATGAACTCTGGCCATTGGTCGCGGATCTTTTCGAGCGTGGCCGCATCGGTGCTGAAACCGGTCTTGGTCTTCTTGCCCGGTTGCAACTTGCGCTCCTCGAACAGGATCACACGCAACTGGGCGGGAGAGTTGATGTTGAACTCCTTTCCCGCCAACTGATGCAACGTTCTCGTGAGTTCGGCGACCCGCGTCTCGAGGTGGTGTGCGATCGAGTCCAACGCCACGCGATCGACGGCGATCCCGACGTGTTCCATTCGTGCGAGCACCCCCACCAATGGCATCTCGACGTCGAGCGCAAGTCGCTCCATCTGCTGGGAGACGAGACCTTCACGCAGTTTGTTCGCCACCCGAGCCACGCCCAACGCTTCGCTGCTCGCCACCGACGACACGTCAACGTTCGGGGCGTCAAAGCTCAGTTGATCGCTCGGGCCGCTCGAACCCACGTCCAGGGTCACCCCGAGTTGGGACTCGACCAATGACGCCACGCTTTGTTCTCCGTCGGCGGGATCGAGGAGATATCCGGCAATTGCGACGTCGAACACCTCGGGTAGTCGTGCTACTCCACGCGCCAGCATCCAACGAAAGACTCGCTTGGCATCGTGCGTGACGACGAGCGCCGACGACGCCAGACGCTCGGCCAACGCCTGGGCGTTGCGAGCATCGATCTCGAGCCACGACACGGAGCTCGACGCCTCCTCGACCACGATCGCCACCCCGAGTGGATCATCTCCAGCCGGTGCTCCGTCTCGCCATCCTGCGACGAGGTGCACCGTGCCGTTCGTGGAAACCTTCTCCAGCGTCGTCGTTGACACGTTTGCAACGACGGTCGGGCTCGTCGCGTCATCGGCGTGAGCCACCGAGGGCGAGGCGTCGTCGACGATGAAGGAAGAAAATGCATCCTTGATGCGCGGCAACATGTTCTTGAACTCCAACGTCGAGAACATCTGAGCGGTTCGTGCGAGGTCTGGTCGCGGCGCATACGAGGCGTAGTCCACCTCGATCGGCACGTCACGACGCAACACCATCAGAGCGGCGTTTCGCCTGACACGATCGGCGTGCTCGCTGAGCGCGGCCTTCAACTTCGGCGTCTGCTCTTCGGCGGCGGCGATGATCTCCTCGAGCGTTCCGTAGGTGGCGAGGAGCTTCGCCGCTGTCTTCTCGCCCACTCCGGGAAGACCATCGAGGTTGTCGCTCGGGTCCCCCCGCAGGGCGGCATAGTCGACGTATTGACGAGGCGTCACGCCGGTGCGCTCGAAGATGCCCGCCTCGTCGTAGAGCGCGTAGTCGCTTACACCCCGCTTGTTGTAGAGCACCCTCACGTGCGGGTCGTGCACCAGCTGGTAACTGTCCCTGTCCCCGGTCACGATCACCACGTCGTTGCCGTCACGCTCGCATCGATCCACGATCGTGGCGATCAGATCGTCACCCTCGAACCCCGCCATGTCGAGCGTCGCGACGCCAAGTGCGGACAACAGCTCGCGAATGATGTCGAGCTGTTGGTACAAGATGTCGGGCTGCTTCTCGCGCTGCGCCTTGTACTCGGGTGCCGCCTCGTGACGGAACGTCGGTTCCTTGCGGTCGAACACGACGACGATGCCATCCGGTCGCTGGTCCTTGACCAGCGTGGCGAGCATCGAGGTGAAGCCGTACACCGCGTTCGTCACCTGCCCCGAGGAGGTGATCATGTCGGTCGGGAGCGCGAAGAAGGCGCGATAGGACAGCGAGTTTCCGTCCAGCGCCAGCAGTTTCATCGACCCTCCACCGCGCCCCACGATAATCGCGGGGATCGTTCAGCTCTGTGGCGTGATCGAGCGGTCGAGGATGCCCTCTGCGACCTGCTTCATGCGCAAGCGGCGACCCATCGCCGTCTTTTGGATGAAGTCGAACGCTTCCTGTTCGCTCATCTTGTGGTCGTCGATCAGCAAACCCTTGGCCCGATCGAGCAACTTGCGCAACTCGAGTTGCTGACCCAATTGGTCACGCTCCCCCTCGAGTGCCTTCACTTCGGCGAATCGACCGATGGCCAATTCGATCGCGGGAACGAGATCCGTCTTCTGGAACGGCTTCACGAGGTATGCCAGTGCTCCCGCGTCCCTCGCTTGCTCGATCACTTGGCGCTGACTGAACGCAGTCAACATCACCACGGGGCACAGACGCTCGCTCGACACGATGCGTGCCGCCTCGAGCCCATCCATACCCGGCATCTTGATGTCGAAGATGGCGACATCGGGGCGATGCTCGCGAACCAAGTCGACGGCATGGTCGCCTCGACCGGTGTCGGCGACAACCACGTATCCCTCTTCGGCGAGGGTCTCCACGAGGTCCAGCCGGATGATCGCTTCGTCCTCGGCGACGACGATGCGCACGCTCTCGTTTGGCACTAGGAACCGCGCTTTTTCGACAGCGAGTCCAGGAGTTCGTCCTGACGGGTTTCCAAGTCGGCGATGGTTGCGACCAGTTCGTCGCGTCGGCGTCGAACGAAGTCGAGATGGCGGGCGGCGTCGCGATGCTCGTGTGCAGCAAGTGCGGTCTCAGAGACGAGCGCACGAATCTCCTTGTCGCTCGCGTCGTCGGCGAAGTGTTGCAGCTGTTCGTTGCACACCATCAGTTCCGAACGCAGATCGGACAGCGACTTGGACACGACGCGCAGACGCCGTTCGACGAGACGCGTGCCAAACACATCGGTAACTGTAGGAGTGACCATCTGGTGCCCGAGGTGGGACTTGAACCCACACGCCCTTTCGAACAACGGATTTTGAGTCCGTCGCGTCTGCCATTCCGCCACTCGGGCATGAGTATCGGACCAAATCGGCAACAGCCGAGCGATGTATCGTACCGACCCGATCGGGGACCTACGCTGTGTTGGTCATGTTGGCCTTCACCTTCCCAGGGCAGGGTTCGCAACGCCCGGGCATGGGTCGACCGTGGGTCGATCACGAGAGCTGGGAACTCGTCGCCGAGGCCTCCGACGTCGCCGGTCGCGACGTCGCCCGCCTCCTCTTGGACGCCGACGCCGAGGAATTAAAGGACACCCGCAACGCCCAGTTGACCACCTTCGTGTCGTCGCTCATGGTGCTCGATGCCGTCGAGCGTCTCGGCATCGAGCCCACCTACTGTGCGGGCCACAGCCTCGGCGAGTACACCGCGCTCACGGCGACTGGAGCACTCGGCTTCGACGACGGCGTGCGGCTCGTCAGCGAACGCTCGGCGGCGATGCACGAGGCAGGTCTCGCCTCACCGGGGACGATGGCAGCGGTGCTCGGCCTCGACGACGAGGACGTCGAGGTCGCCTGTCGTCGCGCCGACGCAGACGTCTGGGTGGCCAACTTCAATGCCCCCGGCCAGGTCGTGATTGCGGGTTCACCCGACGGTGTCGCGGCAGCCTCCGAGCACGCGAAGGAACTTGGTGCCAAACGTGTCATGTCGCTCGCCGTCTCCGGAGCGTTCCACACCCCCTACATGACCTCTGCACGTGATCGGCTTCGTGATGCGATTGCAGCCGCTCGGCCTCGCGACACCGAGGTTCCCGTCGTGTCCAACGTCGACGCCCGAGCACACGCCACGGGGGAAGAGTGGTCGTCGCTGCTGTCCGCCCAGTTGTCGTCTCCCGTGCGGTGGAAGCACTGCTTGCTGGAGTTGTCCCAACTCGGCATCACCGGTTTCATCGAACTCGGACCCGGAGGCGTCCTCACCGGAATGGTCAAGCGAACCATCGAGGAGTCACGCAACATCAGCGTCGCGACCCCCGACGATCTCGACAAGTTGATCGACTGGCTCGACACCTTCGACCATGCAGCGACCATCCCGGAGACTGCGCGCCACGAGGGCGAACATCTCTTTGCCGTCGAGCGCCTCGTCGTGTCGCCAGCGGCAGGCGTGTTCACACGCCTCGCCAACCTGTCCAGCAACGCCATCGTCGAGGTCGGCGCTGTGCTCGGTCATGTCGGAGGCGTCGAGGTGCGATCGCCGTTCGCGGGCAAGTTGCAAAGTTTCATCGCCGTCGACGGCGAACGACTGACCGCACACCAACCAGTCGCGTGGCTGCGCAGTCGTTAGGGTTCACTCGATGCCGTTGATCCCCTCCCAGTCACGTGGTGCACGCTTCACCGGCTGGGGCATCGCGCTTCCGGAACGGGTCGTCACGAACGACGAGTTGTCCAAGACGATGGACACCTCGGACGACTGGATTCGCGAGCGCACGGGAATCCATCGCCGCCACATCGGCGGCTCGACGACGTCACTCAGCGTCGCCAGCGCACGAATCGCCATGGAGATGGCGGGTGTCGAACCATCGGACGTTGACGCCCTCGTGCTTGCCACGACCACGCCGGACCGCCAGGTGCCGGCGACCTCTGCCTCCGTCCAACGCGAACTCGGTCTGTCGTGTGGAGCATTCGACATCAACGCGGCGTGTTCCGGTTTCGTTTACGCCCTCGCCGTCGCACACGGGCTGATTGCGATCGGTTCGAAGAAGGTGCTCCTCATCGGCACCGACACGTTGTCGCGGATCACCGACTGGACCGACCGCAACACCGCGGTCCTCTTCGCCGACGGCTCCGGTGCCGCCATCCTCGAGGCCGTCGATGGACCGGGACAGCTGCTGGCCTGGGACCTCGACGCCGACGGACACGCCGAGGAACTGTTGTATGCCGACATCGGAGGCAACATCAAGATGGACGGCAAGGAAGTGTTCAGACGTGCGGTGCGCATCATGGTCGACTCGGCGCAGAAGTCCCTCGCGATCGCCGGCGTCGACGCCGCCGACATCGCCCTCGTCGTACCACACCAGGCCAACACCCGAATCATCGATGCGGCGTGTGACCGACTCGGAATCCCCGCAGAGCGAACTGCCGTCGTGCTCCACGAAACCGGTAACACTTCCTCCGCCTCCATTCCCCTTGCACTCTTCGACGCGGCCGACGGTGGAGCGATGAGTGGTCGCACCTTGCGTGACGGCGACCTCGTCCTGCTCGTCGGATTCGGCGCCGGGATGACGGCGGCGAGTGCGATCATCCGTTGGAGTACCAAGGAGAGCCGACCATGACCACGACACCGCGCACCGTCCTCATCACTGGCGGCTCGAAGGGCATCGGTCTTGCGACTGCGCGCGCATTCGCTGCACTCGGGGACAACGTCGCCGTTACCTACAACTCCTCGCCTCCGCCCGACGACGTCTTCGCCGTCAAGTGCGACGTGACCAAGCAGTCCGACGTCGACGACATGTTCGCCGCTGTCGAGGAGAAGTTCGGCCCCGTCGGCGTTCTTGTGTCGAATGCGGGGATCACACGAGATGGACTCATCCTGCGGATGGCGGAGGCCGATTTTGCAGACGTCGTGGACGCCAACCTCACCGCGGCATATCGGGTGTGCAAACGCGCGGCGCAAGGAATGATCCGCGCCCGCACCGGACGCATCGTGCTCGTCTCCAGCGTCGTCGCGATGCTCGGTTCCGCGGGTCAGGCCAACTACGCCGCATCGAAGGCAGGTCTCATCGGACTTGCTCGTTCGTTGGCCCGAGAGCTCGGTTCGCGCAACGTGACCGTGAACGTCGTTGCACCGGGCCCAGTGGACACCGACATGACGGCAGTGCTCGGCGACAAGCGGATGGAAGAACTCCGCGCCGCGGTACCCCTCGGTCGCACCGCCACCCCGGACGAGATCGCTGACGTCATCGCCTTCCTCGCTGGACCATCGGCCGGTTACATCACCGGCGCCGTGATTCCCGTCGACGGCGGCCTCGGCATGGGCCACTAGCCAGCCCCACAGGACACGGCGCACTAGAATCTCAGGTGTGCTCGCAGGCGGGCACCCCATCGCACTACCCCAAGGAGAACCCGTGAGCCAGGAACTGTTCGACCGATTCAAGAAGTGTGCCGTCGACGTGTTGTCGGTGGATGCCGGAAAGATCGTTCCCGAGGCCAAGTTCGGCGACGACCTCGACGCAGACAGCTTGGATCTCGTCGAACTCGTGATGGCACTCGAAGAGGAATTCGGCATCGAGGTTCCCGAGAGCGACCTCGAGGGTGTCGACACCGTGGGCAAGGCCTTCGCCCTCGTCACCTCCAAAGTCAAGTAGTCGTCCGAGCGCATGCGGGGCGCAGGTCATCGCGTCGCGATCACGGGATACGGTGTCGTCGCGCCGTGCGGGATCGGCAAGGAATCATTCTGGAACGGCATCCTCGGACCAGGTTTCAGTGGTGCGCGTTCGATCGAACTCCAGGATTGGGATCCTTCCCCGTACTTCGATTCGCCGAAAGACGCACGCCGAAGCGACCGCTGTGAGCAGTTCGCTCTCGCCGCCGCGCATGAGGCACTGACCCAGTCGGGCACCTTGCCCTACGACCAGACCCGCATCGGCACCATCTTTGGCACCGGAATCGGTGGACTTCGCACACTCGAAGAGCAGGTCATCGTTCGGGTCGAAAAGGGCGAACGACGCGTGTCGCCCTTCCTCGTGCCGATGATGATGTCGAACGCCTCGGGTGCCGCAATCTCCATGCGCTACGGATTCCAAGGCCCGGCCGAAACCATCTGCACCGCGTGCGCTGCCTCGACCCATGCAATTGGTGCCGCTGCCCGCCACATCGCGTGGGGGTCATGCGATGCAGTCGTCACCGGTGGCGCTGAGTCCGCGGCGACGATCACCGCTCTCGCGGGTTTTGCCAACATGACGGCGCTGTCCAGCACTCTCGTCAGCAAACCCTTCGATGCCACCCGCGACGGATTCATCATGGGCGAAGGGTCCGCGGTGTTCGTGCTCGAACGCTACGACCTCGCGCTCCAACGCGGTGCAACGATCCTCGCCGAAGTCGTGGGAGCGGCGAGCAACGCCGACGCACACCACATCACTGCCCCGTCGCCTGGCGGAGCAGGAGCCGTGCGCTGCATGCAGCTTGCACTCGACGACGCCGGCTTGGTCCCGTCGGACATCAAGCAGATCAACGCCCACGGAACGTCGACACCGCTCAATGACGCTGCGGAATCAGAGGCAATCGCCACCTTGTTCGGTCACGGCGGTCCTCCCGTCGTGTCGATCAAGGGCGTGACGGGGCATCCTCTCGGAGCCGCGGGCGCTCTCGAGGCGGCAGCGGTGCTCCTGAGCATGGAGAAGCGTCTTATCCCACCGACGCGCGGAACCACCCAGGTCGATCCGTCAATGTCAATCGACGTGGTGATCGACGAACCACGCCCTTGGACTCCGGGTCCAACCATCTCCAACAACTTCGGGTTCGGCGGTCACAACGGATCGGTGATCATCGCACCTGCGAGTTGACCGTCAGGCATCCACGACGACGAAGAGCAACTCGCATTCGCACGCGACGTCACCGTTCACGAGCACGCGACCCGATCCCTTCCCCGCGCGAGCTGACATCTTGCCCATCGTCGCCTCGATGGTGAGCACGTCGCCTGGGCCAGCCTGACGACGAAACCTCGCCCCATCGAGCCCTCCGAAGAGCGGCAACTTTCCCGCATACCGCTCATCGGCGAGGATCGCGACGGCGCCGGTCTGGGCGATCGACTCGCACATCAAGACACCGGGCAACGTCGGCCGACCCGGGAAGTGACCGGCAAAGAACCACTCGTCGCCGGTCAGCGTCCACGACGTACGCGCAGACACACCGGGGACCAACTCGAGGATCTCGTCGACGAACAGGAACGGTGCCCGATGCGGCAACAGGTCGGTGGGCTTCGGGAGCGATGTCACTTGCCCAGCGCTTCCAGCAGACGAAGCGGGGTGTCCTTCGGCGAGATCTTGTACCAGGCGTGCAGGATGACGCCGTTTGAGTCGATGAGGAATGCCGATCGTTCGATTCCCATGTACTCGCGACCGTACATCGACTTCTTCTTCCACACCTTGTACGCCTTGGCGACCACGTGGTCCTCGTCGGCGAGCAAGGTGAACCCGAGCCCGTACTTGTCGTCGAACTTCTTTTGCTTGGCCGGCGAGTCCGGACTGATGCCGACGATGGCCGTGCGACCGATGTCTCCAGCGATGTCGCGCAACAAGCACGATTGCTGCGTGCACCCGGGCGTGTCGGCCTTCGGATAGAAGTAGACGAGGATCTTCTTCTTGCCGAACGAAGCGAGCGTCGTGCGCTTGCCGTTCTGGTCGACGAGGTCGATCTTTGGAGCCTTCGTCCCCGCCTTCAGCATGCGACGAATCTAGTTCGTCGAGTGGGCCAGATCGAGGGCGTGACGGACCTCAGCGACGTACTCTCCCACCGCGTCGGGTCCAGACTCGAGCATGCGCCGCATCACCGACGCTCCCTGGATCACCCCGTCGGCGACCTTGGTCGCCTCGACTGCTTGCTGTGCGTTCGACACGCCGACTCCGACGAGAACCGGTACGTCGGTGAGCGACTTCAACCGCCCCGCGAGTGCCACCGCCGTCGAAGCCAACTCGTCACGTTCTCCAGTCACACCCAAGAGTCCGACCGCGTAGACGAAACCTCGGGTACGAGAAATGATCTTCGGCAATCTCGCATCCGGTGCGGTCGGCGCGGCCAGCATGACCGTTTCGATTCCTGACGCATCCGCTGCGACGCACCATGGACCGGACTCTTCGAGTGGGAGATCCGGGACGATGGCCGCGACGACTCCGGCATCCACGAGCATGTTCGCGAATCGTTCGTGACCCGCGCTGTGGACCGTGTTGTAGTAGCACATCACCGCAATCGGAACGTCGACGTCGACCGTGCGCAGCTCTTGGAGGATCGACACGGGCGTCGCGCCCGCCCGCAACGCAGTCTCGGACGCAAGCTGGATGACCGGCCCATCCATCACTGGATCCGAAAACGGTAGGCCCACCTCGATCGCATCTGCCCCCATCGCTGCTGCGGCTCGAATCGCGTCGATCCACCCTGGAAGTCCACCCGTCACGTAGGGAACGAGGATCTTCCTACCGTTCTCGCGACGTGCGCGAAGGTGCTTCTCGAGACGTGCGGTCACAGTCGCGGACCGAGGATGTCCATCATCTGCGCGACGTCTTTGTCGCCGCGACCGGAAAGGTTCATGAGCACGGTCTGACCTTGGATCTTTGGTGCCTCTCGCGAGATCCACGCGACCGCATGGGCGCACTCGAGTGCAGGGATGATTCCTTCGGTGCGGGACAACAACTGGAAACCTTCAATGACCTCATCGTCGGTGACGCTCGGGTATTCGGCACGACCGATCGAGGCGAGATGTGAATGCTCCGGACCGACTCCGGGATAGTCGAGCCCCGCGCTGATCGAGTGCGCCTCCTGCACCTGGCCGTACTCGTCCTGCATGAGGTACGAGCGCATGCCGTGCACCACACCGGGAACTCCTCGACCTGCGGCTGCACCACCGGCGGGTTCCACACCGACGAGACGGGTCTTGGCGTCGACGAAACCGGAGAAGATGCCGATCGCGTTGCTCCCGCCGCCGACGCAGGCGACGACGACGTCGGGGTCGTCACCGTTCAGCATCTCCCTGCATTGCACTCTTGCCTCGTCGCCGATCACGGATTGGAACGTGCGCACCATCCACGGATATGGATGCGGGCCCATGACGGAGCCGATCGCGTAGTAGGTCGTCTCCACCGATGCGACCCAATCGCGCATCGCCTCGTTGACGGCGTCCTTGAGCGTCTTGCTTCCCGACATGGCCGGCACGACTTCGGCGCCCAACAGGCGCATGCGAAAGACGTTGAGTGCCTGGCGCTTGACGTCGACTTCACCCATGTACACCTTGCACTCGAGTCCGAGCAGCGCAGCCGCGGTCGCAGAAGCGACGCCGTGCTGTCCGGCCCCGGTTTCGGCGACGATGCGCTTCTTGCCCATCCTCTTGGCAAGGAGGACCTGGCCGAGCACGTTGTTGATCTTGTGGGAGCCCGTGTGGTTGAGGTCTTCCCGCTTCAGCAGCAATCGGATGCCGAGCTGCGCACCAAGGTTGTGACACTCGGTGATGATCGAGGGACGTCCCACATAGTCACGAAGGAGGTCGTTCAGCTCGGTGCGAAAGAGCGAATCCGCCCACGCATCGGCGAAGGCCTCCTCGAGCTCCATGCAGGCCGGAACCAACGTCTCGGGCACGAAGCGTCCGCCAAACTCACCGAAACGGCCGTCGATCGGATTTTGAAGCACGACTTCAGGGTATCGGTGCGACACGGCCCGAGCCCTGTCGAGCGCGGTCAGTCGATGAGGTCGTCGCCGACTTCGGCTTGAGCGTCGCGGGCGTTCACGATGAACTGACGCAACTTGACCGCGTCCTTCACTCCAGGAGCCTTTTCCACGCCGCTCGCCACGTCCACACCCCATGGTCGCCGCGACACGATCGCGTCGCGAACGTTGTCACCGTTCAGACCCCCAGAGAGCATCACCCTGAGCCCGCTCGGGAGCTCGTCCAACAGGTTCCAGTCGAAACGCTCACCAGATCCTGGTCGCGCATTGTCCACGAGAACGACGTCAGTTCCATAGTCGTCGGCTCGACGAGCAGCATCCGACCCTGCAATCACTGCCTTGATTGCAAATCGGACCTCTTGGGCCACCTCTCGAACCGCGGCAACCGGTTCGTTGCCGTGCAATTGCACGCCCTTCAGACGCGCGCTTCGCGCAATCTCGAGGACACGCTTGGGGTGTTCGTCGCGAAACACACCGACGGTGACGACGTCGGACGGCAATCGCTTGACGATGTCGAGCGCCTTCGTTGGCGCAATCTGGCGGGGCGACGGGGCGAAGATGAAACCGATCGCATCGGCGCCGAGGGCCACGGCGAGCAGGGCGTCCTCCTCACTCGTGATGCCGCAGATCTTGATGAACACGAGCCAACCGTAGTCGTGGGGACGACTGGAGTTGCGCGACTCAGTGGACTCGCAGCGCGTCGAGAGCCTCGCGCGGATTCGACGCGGTGACCAAGGACTCCCCGACGAGAATTGCGTCGTAGCCGGCGTCACGCAATGAACGTGCGTCGTTCGCCCCCCGCACACCCGACTCAGCGACCTTCACCACGCCAGCCGGTATTGATCCCGCGGTGCGCACCGCACGCTCATGGTCGACTTCGAACGTGACGAGGTCGCGTTGGTTGACACCGATCATGTCGGCACCGAGGTCGACGGCCAACCCGACCTCTTCGTCATCGTGCGTCTCTACGAGTACGTCGAGACCGACGGTGCGTGCGACGTTGATCATGTCGGCCATCTCCGCACGACTCAGCGCTGCTGCGATCAGAAGCACGCAGTCCGCTCCCATCAGTCGTGCATCGACGACGTCGTTCAGGCTCACGGTAAAGTCCTTGCGAATGACCGGTAGCCCTGCGCGAGACCGCACCGCCCGCAGGTCGTCCTCCGAGCCACCGAAGGACTCCGAGTCGGTGAGCACCGAGACGCAAGATGCACCACCAGCGACGTAGTCATCGACGAGCGACTCGATCGAGCGTGCACCAAGGAGGTCACCCCTCGACGGCGACCTCCGCTTGATTTCGGCGATCACCGCAAGACGAGTGCGTGACTCCTCGGCGAGGGCCCGGCGAAACCCTCGCGACGGATCAAGCGACGCGCACTTGGCGATGAGATCCGCCGTCGAGCGAACGTCCGTGGATGCGGCCTGGCGGTGTCGCGCGACGATCGCATCCAAGTACACGACTAGATCCCTTTGCCACCCCGCGGTGCGAGGAACGAAAATTCGGGACCGCCATCGAGCATCGGCGCAAGCGACATCGAGAATGCCTTGAATGCATCGGTCGACATGTGCGCCTCGAATGCCTTCTGGTCGGCATACACCTCGTAGAACCACACGACGTTTTCGTTCGCCGCATCGTGGTGGTAGGCGTACATGAGCGTTCCCGGCTCGCCCTCTGCGGTGGCCAATCCTGGCGCAACTGCGGCGTCGAAGTCGCTCCTCGAACCTGGCTTCAACGTCAGTTTCACTGCTACGCACACCTTGCTCATCATGTTCTCCTTGGTTGCTTTCGTGGACCTAGAACCCGAGACGACGCGACACTTCGGACTCGAGCGAATCGATGCGCACGCGCTCCTGTGCCGTCGAGTCGCGGTCGCGGATCGTCACCGAGGCGTCCTCGAGCGTGTCGAAGTCGACCGTCACGCACAACGGCGTCCCGATCTCGTCCTGTCGCCGATAGCGACGACCGATTGCTTGGGTCTCGTCGTATTCGCACATGTATCGCTTGGACAGCTTCGTGAAGATGTCCTTGGCCACTGGCGACAAGGTGTCCTTCTTGGACAGCGGCAACACGGCAACCTGATACGGAGCGAGTCGCGGGTGGAGACGCAACACGGTGCGGGTCTCGTCGTTCACCACGTCTTCGTCGTATGCGGCGAGTAGGAACGCCGCCATCGTGCGGTTCGCTCCAGCCGCCGGCTCGACGACGTAGGGCACGTAACGCTCGTTCGTGGTCTGGTCGAAGTACTCGAGACGCTGCTTGGAGAACTCCGCGTGGCGCTTGAGGTCGAAGTCCGTGCGCTGGGCGATGCCTTCGAGTTCTCCCCATCCCCATGGGAAGCGAAACTCGATGTCGCTCGTTCCCGCCGAGTAGTGCGACAACTCGTCGGACTCATGCGCGCGGATGCGCAACATGTCGGCAGGTATTCCGTGGTCGACGTACCACTGGAACCGTGCTTCGCACCAGTAGGCGTACCACTTCGGGCCTTCGGACGGTGGTACGAAGAACTCCATTTCCATCTGTTCGAACTCACGCGTACGGAAGATGAAGTTGCCCGGCGTGATCTCGTTACGGAAGCTCTTGCCGACCTGGGCGATGCCGAACGGTGGCTTCTTGCGCGACGTCTGGAGCACGTTGGCGAAGTTGACGAACATTCCTTGAGCGGTCTCCGGACGCATGTAGACGTCGGCGCCCTCCCCCTCGACCGGTCCTGCATGGGTCTTGAACATCAGGTTGAACGCGCGGGCCTCGGTGAATGTGCAGCCCTTCTTCGACTGCGGACAGTCGCGGTCCTCGAGTTGATCCTCGCGAAAACGCCGCTTGCAGACGGTGCAGTCCACGAGTGGATCGCTGAAGTTCGCCAGGTGCCCGCTCGCCTCGAACACCTGTGGTGGGCCGAGGATCGCGGCGTCGATCAAGACGGTGTCGTCGCGCTCCTGGACCATCGAGCGCACCCATGCGTCCTTCACGTTGCGCAACATGAGCGACCCGAGTGGGCCGTAGTCGTATGACGAACGAAACCCGCCGTAGATCTCGGCGCTGGGATAGACGAATCCGCGACGCTTGCACAGATTGACGATCTGGTCGAGGTCGGACGCGGGCATCGGACCAGTCTACGACGGCCCCTATGGGCGATGCTCGAACATTGCGTTGCTGCGAAGGCGTCGTTCGTTGTGGTACTCCATGGCGCGCGAGGCGAGCCCGGTCACCTCGGATGTGGCTGACGATTCTGCGACCTGCAATGCGGCCACCAGTTGGCCTCCGAGGATCTGGCGCAACAACCCGAGCGCGGACGGCGATATCGACGCACCGGATCGACACGACGAGCACTGGACGCCTCCATTGGCGACGTCGAAGGCGACGATGCCACTCGTCGCTCCACACCCGATGCACTCGTCGATCTGCGGAGCGAGTCCCTCCGAGGCGAGCAGCTTCCAGTAGAACGCAGCGACGAGGACAGGTGACGGGCCCTGCGCGAGCGTAGAAATGGCCCCGACCAACATGCGGTAGATCTCCGGACACGCCTCGCGATCGCCCGACATGTGGTCCGCCCCCTCCAAGAGTGCAATTCCCGAAGTCAAGACGTCCAAGTCCGCGCGCAGCTCAGGATGCGCGGAGACCAAGTCGACCTGGGACACGACGTCGAGGTCACGACCTTTGTGCAGGAGGACGTCCACGTGATTGAGTGGCTCGAGACGCGCTCCTATCTTCGACGTGGTCTTGCGCACGCCCTTGGCGACCGCACGGACCTTCCCATGATGTTCCGTCAGCAGTACGACGATGCGGTCCGCTTCGCCGAGCTTGTAGGTCCGCAGCACGATCGCCCGGTCGCGGTAGTTGCTCACGAATCGATTCCCCCGAAGCGTCGCTCACGACGCTCGAAGTCGTCGACGGCCATCTCCACGTGCTCGGCGTTGAACTCGCTCCACGGCACGTTCAGGAACACGAGCTCGCTGTAACCAAGTTCCCAGACGAGCGACGGTGGTAGTCGCGTCGGGTCTCCGAAGATGATCACGAGGTCCGGATCGTCGAGCGCGGGATTGAGGATCGCGTTCTTCAACTCCTCTTCGTCGAAATCCGAGTTCGGTAGCGAGTTCACGGCGTTCACGATGCGTTCGCGGCCGTCTGCGCAGGTGTCGACGATCACGACCACGCCACGTCGGCTGACATGCCACACGCGGTCACCGCGGCGCGTACCAAAGAGCGCATCGATTAGACGCGCGATCAGCGCTTCCCGGTCCGCAGTCGTCGACGTACCCGACGTCGGACAGATGGTGATCCACCGTGCACCCATCGCAGCGACACTGTCGACGACGGTGTCGATCTGACGCGACCACTGTGCGGCGTCGGTGGAACACCACTCCTCGAGGGTTCCACCGCACACGACAACGTGCGACATCGCTTGAGCAAACGACGTCGGTCGCGAGATTTCGCCAGTCGCCATTCGTCCATTGTCGCACGCCCGCTCGGTAGTGTTGCTCACATCATGAGCACGATCGACCCACGCCCGAGCGGTGTGCATGTGGCGTGCATCATGGACGGCAACGGCCGCTGGGCGCGCCGTCGGGGGCTTCCCCGCACCGACGGGCACACCGCTGGCGAGGAGAACCTTGCCGACGTCGTGCGCCACGCCGCTCGACGCAACGTCGGCTGGCTCACCGTGTTCGGATTCAGTACCGAGAATTGGATCCGTCCACGAGCAGAAGTCCGACACATCCTCTCGCTGCACAAGAAGCTGTTCGGCCGCCTCGAAGAACTCAACGACAACAACGTCCGTGTCCGCTGGATCGGTCGTCCGTTCGACGAGCCGGAGGCAAAGACTCCGAGCGTGGTTCAACGGGCGATCCGCCAGGCGATCGACGACACCGCTCTCAACACCGGAATGGTGCTTACCGTGGCCTTCGACTACGGCAGCCGCGCGGAGATCCTCCGAGCCGCACAACGTGCCAAAGGAACGCACTTAAAGATAGATGCGAGGGACATCGATGACGAGATGTATCTCCCCGACTTGCCCAAGGTCGATCTCCTCGTGCGCACGTCTGGTGAGTCGCGAATCTCGAACTTCCTGCTGTGGCAGATTCCCGAATCGAGGATCTACTTCACCGAGCGCACCTGGCCCGACTTCGACGCCGCCGAGTTCGACGCCGCCCTCGCGCTGCTCGACCGTTCGCCCAACGCATGACGAAGTTGTCGGTCGACGACCTCCTCGACGCCGTTGTCACGTCGCTCGACAACGCCGAGTCTCGACCTGGACAGGCGTCGATGGCGCGCGAGATCGCCTCTGCGATCGACAGTGGACGACACCTCATCGCCCAGGCCGGTACCGGAACTGGCAAGTCACTCGGATATCTCGTACCCGTCGCGATGTCGGGCAAGCGCACGATCGTGGCCACCTACACCAAGGCGCTTCAGGATCAGCTCGCACGATTCGACCTTCCACTCGTCGCTTCAGTCGTGCGAGAAGAACTCGGTCGCGAACTGAGCTTCAGCGTCCTGAAGGGCCGCAGCAACTACGTCTGTCTGCAGCGCATCGACGAACTTGCGGAACGGTCCTCGCGTGAACTGGACCTCGACCGAGCGACGTCGCAGGCAGTGAAGAAGATCATCACGTGGTCGTCGCAGACCGACACCGGAGACGTCGGTGACATCGATTGGCACGTTTCTGACGACACCTGGAAGCAAGTGTCGGTGTCGAGCGACGAATGCCCCGGTGCCCGCAAATGTCCACGCGGCGAGGAGTGCTTCGCCGAACGGGCAAGGCTCACGGCACACGAATCCGACGTCGTCGTCGTCAACACCCATCTGTATGCACTCGACGTCGCCTCGGACGGCGCGATCCTGCCCGAGCACGAGGTCGTCGTCTTCGACGAGGCGCATCAACTCGAAGACGTCGTGAGCTCATCGGCAAGTGTCGCGATCGGTCCGGGCCGGGTCGGGTCGTTCGCCAACACGATTCGCTCAGTGATCGCCGACGACGCCCTCTTTGCCCGGTTCGGCCGAGTGTCCACGTCACTGACCGCCGCCCTCGTGACCCATGTCGGCGAGCGAGTTCGACTGCCGCTCGACCAGACGATCGCCGACACGCTCGTCGAGCTACGGCTGTGCGCCGACGAAGCGCTCAACGTCGTCCAAGCCGTGACGTCACCAAACGAGTCGGTCAAACAAAAGGCGCTTCGAGCCGTCACCACTGCAACTCGGGTCATCGAGCAAATCGATGCATGCCTCAGCATCGGGCCGACCTACGTGGCGTGGGTATCGGGAACCAAGGATCGTCCTCAATTGGAGATCGCGCCTTTGGACGTCGCTCCGATCCTTGCGGAACGCGTGTGGAACAAGCGGACTGCGATCCTCACCAGTGCGACGATTCCGGCCTCTCTACCCCAACGTGTCGGTATCGACATGGCACACTGCGACGCAATCGACGTCGGCAGTCCGTTCGACTACGAGAACAGTGGATACATCTACTGTGCCAAGCACCTGCCGGCGCCGAACGAACCCGGACGCGACGATGCGGTCAACGACGAGATCATCCGGTTGATTACGGCCGCTGGAGGACGCACGCTGGCGCTCTTCACCACTTATCGCGCTCTTCACCTCGCAGCAGATGCAGTCAAGGACGCGACGTCGTTCCCCGTGATGCGCCAGGACGATCTGCCGAAGATGGCGCTCGTCGAGGCATTCAGCGAGGACCCCGACGCGTGCCTGTTCGCTACTGCGGGGTTCTTCCAGGGCGTCGACGTACCTGGCGAGACCTTGAGCCTCGTCATCATCGACAAGATCCCGTTCCCCCGCCCGGACGATCCACTCTTGAGCGCCCGTCGAGAGGCGATCGGTCAGACCTCGTTCTCCGACATCGACATCCCGATCGCCGCGACCCAACTCGCGCAAGCGGCGGGACGACTCATCCGAAGTTCATCCGATCGCGGCGTGGTGGCGATCCTCGACCCGCGACTCGCGACGAAGTCCTATGGCCGACGCCTCGGAGCGCAACTGCCGTCGCTGAAGCGAACGATCACACGCGACGACGTCGTCAGGTATCTGACTGACCTGCGGCGGTGACGATCAAGCGATAGCCCATTCCTCGAACCGTCGTGACGATCTTCGGAGCGTCAGGCTGGTCTTCGATCTTGACCCGCAGCCGACGGATGTGTGCATCCACGAGACGACTGTCTCCGAGGTATTCATATCCCCACACACGCTCGAGGAGCTGATCGCGAGACAGAACCATGTTCGGATGGTCGGCGAACTCACACAACAAGTCGTACTCGGTGCGCGTCAATGAGACTTCGACGCCTCCCTTCATGACGACGCACAGGTCACGACGCAACTCGACGTCCCCGAACTTGCTCACCGAGCCGATCCCGCCCGTGCCAGCGAGGTTGTTCCGGCGGATCGACGCCCGAATTCGTGCCGCGAGTTCCTTGGTGTTGACCGGCTTGGTGACGTAGTCGTCCGCACCAGCCTCGAGGCCGACCACGAGATCGTGTGTGTCGGTCTGGGCAGTGACGATGATGATCGGAACGGTGCTCACTCGGCGTAGCGAGCGACAGACCTCAAAGCCGCTCATGTCGGGCAGTCGGAGATCCAGCAACACGAGATCGGGTCGAATTTGGGAAAAGAGGCGGATTCCCGACTCGCCGTCGGGGGCCTCCTCGACCCGGTAACCCTCGTCTTCGAGACTCAGGCGCAACGCGGTGCGAATGTTGGGGTCGTCTTCGATGAAGAGCAGCGTCGCCACGCCTCGCATTCTGCCCGACCCACCATCTTTGTTACACAAAACGCACAGTTTGGCCCAGAAAGCGTCACCTTGGGCGGCCACAGTGGACTCACTGAACCGATGGGTCCATGCTCCCCCTTGGGCCCATCGGTTCCGGTTCAGTTCCCTGCCATGCTGTGGTCGTGGCGAAACGAGTGCCCCGCGTCCGACTCGGACTTCGTGGTCGCATGGTGACCTTCTTTGGTCTCGCGGCCTTGACCGCCGCCATCGCGCTCAGCCTCGTGACGTATGCAAGCACCCGCTCGTACCTTCTCGGACAACGCACCGACGTCGCCAAACGCCAAGCATTCAACAACGCTCAATTGGTGCGCACCGTGATCGCAGGAGATCGCTCCAACGTCGCCGACGTGATGACCAACATCCGAAGCGAACGCGGTGGATATGCGGTATTGCACCTGGAGGCTACCGAGACATCCGTCGAGAGCTTCTACGCCCAGGAGCCGCTGCGATTCACCCAATCGAACCTCCCGGCGGAGTTGATCGACAAGACGATCGCCGGATCGAGTGGCAGGCAACGCTTCAGCTTCAACGGCCAACCCTACGAAGGTGTTGGTGTGGCGATTCCCTCTCTCGGTGCCCAGTACTTCGAAGCATTCCCGTTGAGTGACGTCCAGACCACGCTGCGCACCATTCAGACGACGCTCTTCGCCGGAGTGATCCTGATCACGATCGCGGCGGGAGTTCTCGGACTCACGATGAGCCGCACCGTGCTGCAACCGCTTGCGCGCGTGACCAAGGCCGCCAACACCATCGCCACTGGTGGACTCGACACCCGTCTCGACCCGGAGAACGACCCAGAGCTCGACCAGTTGGTCGACTCGTTCAACGAGATGGCCGACGCCGTTCAGGCGAGGATCGAACGAGAGCAACGATTCGCCAGCGACGTGAGCCACGAGTTGAGAAGTCCAGTCACTGCTCTCGCAGCGGCCGTCGACGTCATCGTCGCGCGACGCGACGACTTCACCGATCGAAATCGCCAGGCGATCGACATCGTCGCCTCGCAGGTTCGCCGCTTCGATCGCACGGTCGTCGACCTGCTCGAGTTGTCCCGACTCGATGCCGGGGCGAGCGAATCGCAGCTCGAGGACGTCGACGTCGTCGACTTCGTCGGTCGAATCATGGCCCGTCACGGCTTTTCCGCAGTCCCGATCGTCGTCGAAGCAACGAGTCAGCGCGAACCACATCCCCTCCTCGACCGACGCAGGCTCGAACGGATCCTCGTCAACTTGCTCGAGAATGCGCGCGACCACGCCGGAGGAGCGACGCGGGTGGCGATCGATCTCCAACCGCACACCATCGTTATCATCGTTGATGACGCAGGACCCGGAATTGCGGTCAGTGAGCGGGAGCGCATCTTCGAGCGATTCGCCCGCGGCTCGGCGTCGCGCAATTCGACTGGCTCAGGACTCGGTCTGGCCATCGTCGCCGAGCACGCCCGTGCACTTGGCGGCGACGCGAGTGTGGGCAACGCACCCGATGGTGGCGCACGATTCATCGTCACGATGAGTCGGCGTCTGGATGCGTCGGATGGCGAGGACTCATGACCGTTCGACGTAGCACCCTTGTCGTCGTCACGGCTGCGATCTGCGCAGGGTGTTCGATACCTGCCGACGGAGGGTTTCAGGAGATTCCCAATTCGGAGGTTCCCTTCGAGCTGTCGGTCACGCAAACGTCCATGGACGCTTCGTCCTCGACGACGCTGCCCGGAACCGACACGTCGACGGAGGCGATCGACGCCTACTTCATCTCCAACTCACGTGTCTTGAAGATCGTTCGTCTCGTCGCAAGTCCCGCCGGGCCGGACCAGGCGCTCGCCACTCTCGGTTCACTCGACACGCAGGATCCCGCGCTCGCCGGATTGCGCACGGCAATTCCACGATCATTCTCAGCGACGGTGTCCGTCGAACGAGGCGTGGCGAACGTCGATTCCACACGTGGACTGCTCGACACGCTGAGCCCACTCGACCAACGTCTCGCCGTCGCCCAGATCGTGCTGACGTTGACCAGCAGGCCAGGCATCGGACAGGTCACGTTCTCCGTCGAGGGCACACCGACGGGCGTGCCACGCGGTCGTGGCGACCTCGCGGGCCCACTGACACCGGTGACGTTCGACGACTACGTCAACCTCGTCGTGACCGGTTGATCAGTATCCGAGTCGTTCCACTCGTTCTGCACGCTGCTGCCAGTTCTTGTCGACGACCACCGACAACTCGAGTCGCGTGCCCTTAGCCAGTTGTGGCTTGACCGCCGCGCGCACCGCCTGCAGCATCGCACCACCCTTGCCGATCACCATCCCCTTCTGGGATTCCCGTTCGACCACGATCTCACACGACACGCCACCGTCCTCGGACACGGTCGCTCGCGTCGCTATCGAGTACGGCAATTCATCCGAGGTCTTGGCGAGCAACACCTCTCGCACGAGTTCGGCGATCCAGGTCGCCTCGTCGATCTCGGTCACCATCTCCGGTGGGTACATCAGCTCACCGGGCGGCATCATCGAAAGCAGATGACGCTTCAACTCCTCGACTCCTTCACCTGTCGCCGCGGAGATCGGAAAGTACGACTCCGCACCAAAGCGCGACGCCCTCGTCAGTTGCGCGAGCATCTGCTCGCGTGAGGCACGGTCGGCCTTGTTCACGACGACCACGCATCGAGCCATGTCGATGTTCGACGCCACCCACTCGTCACCCTTGCCGATCGGCTGGGTCGCGTCGACGACGAGGCAAGTGACGTCCACGTCCTTGGTCGATTCGAGCGCCGTTGCATTGACTTTCTCTCCGAGCGCTGACACCGCCTTGTGCAATCCGGGTGTGTCGACGAACACGAGTTGAGCGTCGTCAGTCGTGACGATGCCGCGCACCCGAGTGCGGGTCGTCTGGGGCTTGTCTGACACGATGCTCACCTTGCGTCCGACGAGGGCGTTCATCAGGGTCGACTTGCCGACGTTCGGGCGACCGACAAGGGAGACGAAGCCGGAACGCACACCGTGAGGCTAGTTCTGCCACACTGGTTGCGTGTCGCAGATCAACTTCAAGAAGTGGTTCGACCGAATGCAACCACAGACGCTGCAGATTGCGACGTGGTTGCTCTACTTCGACGGATTCTTCGGTCTCGTCGACCTCCTCGATGGTGGTGGCGAGATGTACTACCTGCGACTTCGTTATCCAGGTGGAATCCTGATCGGCCTGGCGATCATCGGCCTCTATGCCGCCGGTGGACTGTTCATGGCCAACGACAAGCGCCTCGGCTATCGGCTGAGCGTTGCCGCCGCAGTCAGTCCGTTCGTCGTCAACTTCGTGGTCTATTCCGACGTCGGCGCCTCTCTGCGATATCGCCTGTTCGGATCCGGAATTATCGGCTTTGCCTTCGACGTCGCGCTCATCGCCCTGCTCCTGCACCCGCAGAGCAAGGAACATCAGCGCATCTGGTTCAACTGAGGCGGTTCGTCTGGAGCCGGGCAGTTCTGGCAAACTCAGTCCATGACCACCATCATTCCCAGCATCGACGCACTGTCCGCACACGTCGGCGAACACCTCGGATACAGCGACTACCTCGACATCACCCAGGAGAGAGTCCAGCTCTTTGCTGACGCGACGGGGGACCATCAGTGGATCCACCTCGACGTGGAGAAGGCCAAGAGTGGCCCATTCGGCGGGACCATCGCGCACGGATATCTGACGTTGTCGCTTGGACCGGCCCTCTTGCCGCAGATCTGGCGGGTGGACGGCGTGAAGATGGGTGTCAACTACGGCGCAAATCGCGTCCGCTTCATGGCCCCGGTGCCCGTCGGTGCCCGGTTGCGTGCAGGTGCGAAGTTGATGAACGTCGAACCAGTGACGGGTGGCGTACAGGTGACGATCGAAGTGACCTTCGAGTGCAAGGGCGCCTCGAAGCCGTCGTGCGTCGCCGAGGTGATCTTCCGCTACTACGCCTGAGCGGGATGATCGCGGCGCACGCGCGTTGCGATCTCGGCAAACGAGTCCAACGTGTCGCTCGTCGGATAGTCCACGCACCACGGCACGAATCCGCCGCAGCCAAGTTCGACGTACTGGCGGATCTTCGACTCGACTTCGTCTGAGGTCCCCACGAGGTTGGCCTCGCGCCAGTGCTCGAAGGATTCTCCGCGAATGCTCATCTTCTGTGCATCACGCAGTTGTGACTCGGTCGAGCGAATGAGAATCTCTGGCGACCACGTCTTGACGATCGTCGACTCGTCTCGACCGACGGCCAAACAGTGGTTCTTCAGGATCTCGCGCTTGCGCGTGAACTCGGTCGGCGTGCCACCGAAGTTCGAATAGTCGGCATACTGCGCGACGACGCGCAACGTGAGCTGCTCCCCTCCTCCACCAATCCAAATCGGAGGGCGAGGCGATTGCAAGGGTTTCGGATCACAGTTGGCACGGGAGAGGTGGTAGTACTTGCCGTCGTAGTTCGTCTCGGGATTCATCCACATCGACGTGACGATTTCCACCGCTTCACGCAACATCGCAATGCGATCCTTCGGCACCGGGAACGGATAGCCGTAGCCACGGCACTCGTTTTCATACCAGCCAGCACCGATGCCCCAATCCAGGCGACCCTTGGAGATCACGTCGAGCGTCGAGGTGATCTTGGCGAGCAACGACGGTGGTCGATAGAGGTTGCAGCCGACCATCTGCCCCAAGCGAATCGTCGTCGTCAACTGGCTGATCGCCGCCATCGTCGTCCAACACTCAAAGACCGCCTCATGCGATGGTCGGGGCACGTTGTGGAAGTGGTCGTAGACCCAGATCGAATCGAAACCGAGGCGCTCTGCGCGAAGTGCGATGTCGACCGATGCCTGCCACTTCTCCGTCGACGTCGGCAAACCGACGAGCTCCATTTTCCAGCCCTGGGGCATGAAGACACCGAAGGTGACTGCCGATCCGTGGATGCTCGTCACAGCGGCAAGTTTCCCGTCGCCGACTTGGTCGAACCGTGGTCCTTGTATGCCGCGATGGTTCGCTGGGCGATGCGCATCTGGTGGATCTCATCGGCGCCGTCGGCGAATCGCGACCACCGCGCCTGCTGCAGCATCCCCGACAGCGGCGTGTCGGTCGAATAGCCGAGCGCGCCGTGAACCTGGATCGCACGATCCACGATGTTCCACAGACTGTTGGCGACGAAGTGCTTGGCCATCGACACTTCCGAAGTGAAATCCAGCCCGTGTTCGATCTTGTAGGCGGCATGCAGGATCATCAACTTTCCTTGGTACAGCTCCATCGCCGAGTCGGCGATCAACCATTGGATGCCTTGCTTCTCCGCGAGGATCGAACCATGCGAGTATCGCTCGAGCGAGCGCGCAACCATCATGTCGAGGGCGGCTTCGGCCTGACCGATCCAACGCATGCAATGCGCGAGGCGCGCCGGTCCGAGCCGATACTGACCAAGGAGGTGCCCCTGACCGCGTCCACCGAGCATGTTGGTCGCCGGAACACGCAAGTCGGTGATGCGAATCTCGCAATGGTTGTGGCTGCCCGACATCGTCTCGATGTCCCGCACGACCTCCCAACCCTCGCTCGGAATGTCGACGATGAAGCACGAGTTGGCCGCCTGGGGGCGGTCGGGGTCGTCCTCCGTGCGAGCGACGAGGAGTGCGAACTGAGCGCCACGCGCTCCGGAGATAAACCACTTGTGGCCGTTGATCACCCACTCGTCTCCGTCTTGGTATGCAGTCGTGCGGATGAGGGTCGGATCGCTGCCCGCCACCTCGGGCTCGGTCATCGCGAAGCACGAGCGAGCGGTTCCCTCACACAGGGGGCGCAGGTACTTCTCCTTTTGTTCGTCGGTTCCCCAGTGCAGCAGCGTGTGCTGGTTCCCCTCGTCCGGGGCCTGGGCGTTCAACACGTACGGGCCGATCGACACCTTGCCGGCCTCGGCGGACACCGCCGCCATCGCCGTCGGACCAAGACCCATGCCACCCCATTCGGCCGGCATGTGCGGCAGCCACAACCCCCACTCCTCGCGAGCGACTTTGCGCAACGCCACGATCGTCTTGACCACCGCCGAGCGATCCTTGGCGTCGGTCGATTCCCAGCGCGGTCGAACGACATCGTCCATGAAGGACCGAACCTTCAGGCGAACTTCGTCCACCTCGGGTGGAAACGAAAAGTCGATCACGCGCTAGACCCCCATGTGTTGAACGTCTCGACGCTACCAAGCACCTCGGTCGGCTCTGAATCCGTGCCCAGGTCGTAACCTTTCGTCGTGCCACGAAACGAGCGCAATCGCCCCACGTGGGACACCGAGGGCCTGCTCCACGGCGACGCCAAGCGCGCGGCCGTCCAGGACATGTTCGACCAGATCGCTTCTCGCTACGACCTCGTCAATCGAATCATGACCTTCCGCCTCGACGTTCGGTGGCGAAAGGTCGCCCTGCGGGCACTCGGGCTCGCACCCGGAAGCGTCGTGCTCGACCTCGCGAGCGGAACCGGCGACATGTGCATCGACCTTGCACATGCCGACCTCGTGCCGATCTCGGTGGACTTGTCGTACGGCATGCTGCACGCCGGGCGTAGTTCGGCACCACGCGTACAGGCAGACATCCTCCGACTCCCCGTGCCGGACGGATCGGTCGACGGCGTGACCTGCGGATTTGCACTGCGCAATCTCGTCGATCTCGACACCTTCTTTCGCGAACTGCATCGCGTGGTCCGCCCGGGTGGTCGGATCAGCCTGCTGGACGTTGGCGTGCCACACAATCCGCTGGTGCGCTTCGGCAACGGGATCTACTTCGGTCGCATCGTGCCCCTGATCGGAGGGTTGCTGTCCGATCGGGCCGCCTACCGATACCTTCCAAAGAGCGTCGCCTACCTGCCCCCGCCCGCGACGCTCGTTGCGATGCTCCAATCGGCGGGATTCGAGCACGTCGTGCACCGACAGTTGAGCGGAGGACTCACCCAGCTCCTGCACGCCACGAGGACGTCGTGAAGGTCGTCGTTCGACCGTTGTCGGACGTGACCGACGCATCGATCGATCTGAACGACTTTTGTCGCGGGGACGGTCAGCTCTTCGTTCGTGACGGTGTTGGCGTCGCGGGACGCGGGGTTGCCGCGCGCATATCGGGACGTGAGCATCGGGCATTTTTTGAGTCGCTCGTCATCGACGCCCCACCCGACGCGCCAGGAGCCAGACCGTTGCTCATCGGCGCGCTTCCCTTCGACCGCACACAAGATGCACAGTTCGTCATGCCATCGACGTGGATTGCCAAGACCGACGACGGGCGCGCCTGGGTTGGGGCAGTCGACGGTGCAACAATTGATGTCTCGAACCCTCAAAGTCCTCGACCGATGGGCAATGAGTTTGCGGTTCGACCGGGCGTCGCTGTGGACCACTACCTGCGCGCTGTCGCCACGATTCGCGACGCGGTGCGTGCTGGCCACATCACGAAGGCGGTCGTCGCCCGTGACGTCGAAGTCGACGCCACGCAACCGATCGACGTCCACGGCTTGCTGTTGCGCCTGAAGGCGTCCTTCGGATCGAGTTATCGCTACTGCTTCGACGGTCTCGTCGGTGCGTCGCCCGAGTTGCTGGTCGCCGTGAGCGGCACACAGATCTCCAGTCACCCGCTCGCCGGGACCACGCCACGCACTGGGGACCCGGCCACAGACGATCGTCTCGCTGCCGAGCTCCTGGCGAGTCCGAAGAATCAGATCGAACATCGAGTCGTCATCGACATGGTCCACGACACACTGCTCGAGCACTGCTCGTTCCTCGACTGGGAACCGGAACCAAGCGTCGTCAAGGTCGCCAACGTGCAGCACCTCGGCACCCGGCTCGTCGGACAGCTGTCGTCGCCGAAGCTCACCGCGTTCGACGCGGCGACCCTGCTCAGCCCGACACCGGCCCTTGGCGGCTTTCCCCGCGAAGCAGCACTCGAGCTGATCGCCCGACACGAAGGCGTTGCACGTGGCCGTTACGGCGGCGCGATCGGCTGGTTCGATGACACCGGCGACGGCACATTTGCGGTGACGATCCGTTGCGCGGAGCTGAGCACGGACCGTCGCCACGCCAGGCTCTTTGCTGGCGGCGGGATCGTCGCTGACAGCGACCCGCTCGCGGAGCTCGCCGAAACCCAGGCGAAACTGCAGGCGATGCTTGCCGCAATCGTCAGGCCGTAGGGAACGCCGCCTCGAGCGCAACCACCACCGCGTCGTTCAGTGCGCGATGGATCTCGACGTTTGCGGCCCGATCGGTGCGAACGTGCGACAGCCGCACGCCGTCACGAAGCGACGCCTCGACCAAGGCTTCCTCGGTCGACACCCCGGCATAGGAAATGCCGTGCGCGGCACACAGGGCCTCGAAGTTCGTCGCATGTGGCGTGCCGAAGAGCTGTTCGAAGCGGTCCGTTTCGAGAACCGTGGCCTGCGGGAGGAACGAAAAGATCCCTCCCCCACGATTGTCGATGAGCACGATGTGCAGGTCGATCGCATGGTCGACGACGTTGACCAACGAAGAACTGTCGTGGAGCAGCGCCACGTCGCCGATCAGCACGGTGACTGGCTCCCTCGAGCCAAGTGCGACACCGATCGCCGTCGCAACGACGCCGTCGATCCCGTTTGCACCACGATTCGAGAGCACACGCAGGTCGTTACGTGGGCCGCCGAACCACTCCACGTCTCGAATGGGCATGCTGGAGGACACGACGAGACAGGTGTCGTCACCGGCCTGGTCCATGAGCACGTGAGCAACCTTGGCTTCATGCAACTCTTCGACCGACAGTGCCTGGTCGAGGGTCACGCGGGCGATCGACTCGGCCGCGATCCAGTCGGCCGTCCACTCCTCGCTTGGCGAACCGTCGATGCCGCCAAGGGCGGCCAATGATTCCTCGATCGGACCCGTCATCGACTGGGTGACGATGCGGTCCGGATCCGTCACGGTCGGCCGACGCGAGATCGCGATCGTGGGCACCGACAACGATGCAAGCCAACCGTTCACGACCTTCGACACGGGAGGCTCCCCGATGCGCAGGACCACCTGGGGTGCGAGTCGCTTCTGCATGTTCGGCGCGCGCAGGATCGGATCAGCCGCCGAAATCACGGGCGCACGACGGAGGCGGTCGTCCAGCAGGCGGAGTCCACTGCGTGGATCGGCAAGGACCGGCCAACCGAGTCGATCGAGCCACTCACAGACGGCGTCATGGTCGATGACTCCCTCACCAGCCACGACGATCCCCCGATCGACTCGAAGGGCGTCGATGATCGCCGCATCGGCGACGACGCGCGATCTTTCCACCTCGACCGCATCGATGGAATCAGGCAATTCACCTCGCACACCCACGAGCGGTTCACGAAAACCCAGGTTGAGATGGACTGGCCCGGGATTCAGCGCATCGAGTGCCCTCATCCACGCCCGCTGAGCAAGTGGCCTCCAGGTCGGTGCACCTGAGCCTGTCTGTGGCGGCACGTCCACGAAGAGACGAGCGGCGGGACCGTAGAGGTTTTGTTGGTCGATCGTCTGCGGCGCACCGACCCCATGCAATTCAGGCGGACGATCCGCGGTGCACACGATCATCGGCACGAGCGACAAACCAGCCTCCACGACGGCGGCATGAAAGTGAGTGGCGGCCGTCCCCGAGGTGCACAGCAACACCGCCGGCACCTTGGTCGCTACGCCGATCCCGAGCGCGCAGAACGCCGCTGAACGTTCGTCATGAAAGACGTGGACGTCGATTTCGTATCTCTCGGCGAGAGCCAACGCGAGCGGGGTGCTGCGTGAGCCCGGAGCGACGACGGCGTGCTTCAATCCACGCGCAATCCACTCGTCCACGAGGGTTGCGCAAAACGTCGCTGTATCCGAGGCGGACTCGACCATGCCCTCTATCGTGGCACCTGTGAGGGTCGAAATCTTCTCCGATCTCGTATGTCCGTGGTGTTTCATCGGAAAACGGCGTTTCGAACGTGCCGTCGAGGCATTGCGCGCCGAAGGACTTGGACTGGAGTTGGAGGTCGTCGTTCGACCGTTCCAGCTTGATCCGACCGCCCCCGTCGACTCCGCGGTCCCCGTTCGTGAGGCGTACGCCAAGAAGTTCGGCGGTGCAGAAAAAGCGGAGGCGATCTTGCGCCACGTGACCAGTGTCGCGGACGCAGACGGCATCACCTTCAACATGGACGTGGCGCTGCGTGCAAACACCCTCGCCGCCCATCGTCTCCTGCTCTTCGTCGAGGAGACCCTCGGTGCCAGGGCACAGATGGACCTCAACGAAGCGATCATGAACGCCTACTTCCGCGACGGTCTGAACATCGCCGACGTCGAGGTGCTGGCGAACTGCGCGGCATCCGTCGGCATCAACCGGGAGACCACCCGCGAGATGCTTGCCTCCGACCGTTACTTCCCCGAAGTCCGCGAGTGGTTGGCGCTAGCGGCCGACAACGGGATCACTGCCGTACCGACCTTCATCGTGGACGATCGCTGGTCGATTCCCGGTGCTCAGGACACCGAGATGTTCGAACGAGTGCTGCGTCGCATGCTGACGAACGCCTCGTGATGCTCCCCCACACGACAATCGGGTCAGGCGAGCCGTCGATCGTGTTCGTCCACGGTTTCACCCAGACTCGCGAGTCGTGGAGACCGTGCGCCGAGCGACTCGATGCGCGACATCGCTGCGTCCTCGTCGATGCTCCACACCACGGTGAGGCTCAATCGATCGACGTGGACCACGACGGGGCCGCACGACTGGTCGCCGACACGGCACGTGGAAGCGTCCTCATCGGCTACAGCATGGGCGGGCGCCTCGCACTCGCCGCTGCAGTTGCCCCGTCGACATCGCTGCGCGCACTCGTCCTCGTCAGCACCACCGCGGGCATCGAGTCCAATGCCGAGCGTTCCGTCCGACGCGCAGACGACGATGCCCTGGCGACGCGCATCACGTCGATCGGCACGGACGCCTTCCTCACCGAATGGCTTCAGCAGCCGCTCTTTGCCGGCTCACGCCGCGACGACGTCGAGGTCGCTTCGCGCAGGTCCAATTCCGCCGAAAGCCTCGCTCGAAGTTTGCGTCGATGCGGTGCTGCTGAGCAGGCGCCCGTCTGGAACGACCTGGCAAAGATCACGATCCCGACCCTCATCGTCGCTGGCGCGCGCGACGCAAAATACGTGGGTCTTGCCAATCGGTTGCACGAGGTCATCGCCGACAGCGAATTGGCGATCATCGAGGATGCGGGGCATGCGGCCCACCTCGACCAGCCGGATCGATTCGCCGAACTGCTGGAGGACTTCCTCAGTCGTCGCGTCGACGCCTAGGACGCGACCAAGCCGATCGCGAGCAACATCCCGGCCACGAGCTGCAACCGTGCCGTGCGTCCAAGCACCGGAATCAATTCAGCTCCGACGGCTCGTGCACGAATCCGACGAATGGGATCCCGTGACAACACGAAGCCGACGACTCCGACGATCGCCAAGCGATAGGTGACGGCCACCACGCAGACACCGACACACGCGGCGACGACCACCAAGACGAACAGGGTCCTCGTCCCCTGGTCACCGAGGCGAACGGCCAGCGTGCGCTTGCCGGATTGGGAATCCGTCGGAATGTCACGCAGGTTGTTGATGATCAACAGGGCGACCGCGAGGAAACCGACGGCGCACGAGGCGATCACGTCGACGACACGGATGGACTCGCTCACGGCAAAGGTCGTTCCGAGGGTCGCGACGACGCCGAAGAAGACGAACACGAAGAGCTCTCCCAGTCCGGCGTATCCATACGGCGAGGGCCCGCCCGTGTACGTCCAAGCCGCGACGATGGAGACGACGCCGACAGCGATCAGCCACCACGACGTCGTCGCTGCAATTGCCAGGCCCGCCACGGCGGCGACGACGAACGACACGAAGGCCGCCCGCTTCACCGCCGGCGCAGGCATCGCCCCAGAACCGACGAGACGCAGGGGACCGACTCGCCGAGCGTCGGTTCCCTTCACTCCATCCGAATAGTCGTTGGCGTAGTTGACCCCGACTTGCAGTGCGAGCGAGACGACCAGAGCAAGGAAGGCATTCAGGGGCAACGTGAGCGACGAGTCATGACGTGCGACGACGAGGCAAAAGCCGACCGCGACCGGAACGACCGCGGCAGGAAGAGTCTTCGGACGGCTGCCAGCGATCCAGAGTCGTACGCGGTGTTGCACGCACCAAGTGTCGCACGACGTAGGGCCTTAGCCTGTATTCGTGCACAGACTCGTAGCCATCGACGTCGCGGCCTCGCACCGATTCGTGGAGTGCGTCGTCGACTGCTGGGAAGCAGGTGACGCAGTCCTCCCCCTCGATCAACGGCTCAGTCAGCAGGCTCGCCTCGAGATGGCCCGAGGGTTCGGAGCAGACCGTGTGATGACCTCCGATGCCACCGTCCAACTTGGCGGACATCAGGTGATGCACGACGGCGAAGCGCTCGTCATCGCCACCAGCGGCTCCACGGGCGAGCCAAAGGGCGTGGTCCACACCCACCGCTCGCTCGATGCAGCCGCAGCACTCACTTCGGATGCGCTCACCCTTCGTCCTCACCACAACTGGCTGGTGTGCATTCCGGTGTCGCACATCGGCGGATTCGGGGTCATCACCCGCGCACGCCACGCCGGAACCGAATTGACGCTTCATCCCGCCTTCGATGCGCAATGCGTTAATGAGGCCGCGCGCTCTGGATGCACGCACGTGTCGCTCGTACCCACCGCGCTCGCGCGCATCGACGCATCACTGTTTGAACGGATCCTTCTTGGTGGCCAATCTGCTCCACCCGGACTTCCGGACAACGTGACCGTCACCTACGGCTCGACCGAGACGGGTGGCGGAGTCGTCTACGACTCACGAGCGCTACCAGGGGTCGAGATACGCATCGTGGACGACGAAGTTCATGTGAAGTCCCCGACGTTGTTTTCGCGATACCTGGGCAATGATCGCCCATCGCTCGTCGACGGTTGGTATGCGACCGGGGACATCGGACGCCTCGTGGACGGCCGCCTGGAGGTCTATGGCCGGTCGTCGGACATGATCATCAGCGGTGGAGAGAACATTTGGCCGGCGCGAATCGAGCGTGTGGCACGCACGCTCGAGGGAGTCGACGACGCGTGCGTGATTGCTCGGACCGACGATGAGTGGGGCGAGGCGGCGTGGCTCTATCTCGAGACTGCGAGGAACGTCACCAGCGAAGAGATTCGCGATGCGGTCCGCGCAGAACTTCCGTCGTACTACATGCCCCGACGAGTGATCTGCGTCCGAATGCTTCCACGACTCTCGAGTGGCAAAGTCGACAAGTCACATCTCACTACACTCGCGTAGTGCCCAACCGCCTGCCCGCGCGATACTGGCTGCAATTTGCGGCGTCGTCCATCTCGAATGCCGGTGACGGTCTCGCGGTCGCTGCGACACCCCTTCTCACCCTCAGCCTCACTCGGGACGCCCGACTGATTGGCGCCGTCAGCTTCGCCGTGTCGGTCCCGTGGCTCGTGTTGACCCTGCCCGCAGGCGTCGTCATCGACCGCCTCGATCGACGATCCACGATGATCGTGGTCAATTGGGTTCGCGCGGGCGTGTACGCCCTCCTTGCCTATCTCGCAGCGACGCGCTCCCTCGACATCTGGACGCTCATCGGCCTGATGGTCGTGATCGGCTGCTGTGAAGTGCTCTTTGACATGACCGCACAGGCACTCCTCCCGGCAATCGTTCGAGCGGAACAGTTGGAGCGAGCAAACGGATTGCTCTATTCGACCGAGATGATCTGCAACAACTTCGTCGGACTGCCAGCAGGGTCGTGGCTCTTCGTGATCGCCGTCGGCGCACCCTTCGGACTGAACGCCGCAAGTTTCGCTTTGTCGGCGGTCATCATTTCGCGGATCGCACTGCGCTCCGCCGAGCGATCCGCACCGGCCACGAGGCGACGCTTCCGCGACGACCTTCGTGAAGGACTGCGTTGGCTCTATCACCACCGACTCATCAGGTTGCTCGCCATCATGCTCGGGTGCGTCAACTTTGCAGGCGCGCTCGGCGCGGCGATCTGGGTGAAATACGCAGCCGATGAGCTCGGTGTCACTGGTGCGCTCTACGGCGCACTGCTTGCCCTTCTTGCCATCGGGTCGATCCTTGGTGGCTTCATCGGCAATCGCATCGCCGACAGGCTCGGCAAGCGCACGATCCTCTATGCCTACGTCGTGTTCGCCATCGACGGTCTCGTGTATGCGTTCTTCCCCAACGTCGCCGTCATTGCCGCATGGATGCTGTTCATGGGAGTCGCCAGCACGACGTGGAACATCGTCACGGTGTCGCTCCGCCAGCGACTCATCCCGGAGGAACTCTTCGGACGGGTCAACAGTGTGTACCGCTTCGTCGGCACGGGTGCAGCCTCACTCGGCTCGTTGGCCGGAGGTTTCATCGCGCATAGCTTCGGGCTGCGCGCCCCGTACCTTGCAGGATTCGTCGTTGCGGGAGCCGCACTCGCCTTCGGCGGTGCACGGTTGATGCGCTACATGGTCCCCGCGGTCACGCCCGCACCACCATCGATCACATAGGTCTCCCCCGTGATCCACGAGGCGAGGTCGCTCGCGAGGAATGCGACCAGGTTTGCGATGTCCTGTGGCTGCCCCAATCGCTTGGTCGGCAACCGTGCAGCGAGCGTCTCGCCGAACGTGTCGACCAACATCTGTGCGAAGTCCGTCACGATGAGACCAGGTGCGACACCGACGACGCGGGTTGCCCCAAGTTCGCCTGCCAACTGTCTCGTCATGTGAATGATCGCAGCTTTGGTCATGTTGTAGACGCCGAGGCTCGCCTCGGTGCGCAGACCACCGATCGAGGCCACGTTGACGACGACTCCGGGATGATCCTTCATCCACTGCGCCCACACTTGCTGGGTCCAAAAGACCGGACCACGGAGGTTCACTTGGAACGTCTTGTCGTATCGCGATGCATCGACGTCCATCATCGGCCCCGCATAGGGGTTCGTGGCTGCGTTGTTGACGAAGATGTCGAGCGAACCAAACCGACGAATCGTGTTCTCGACGACGAGGGCGGCGGCATCGATGTCGCCGGTGTTTGCGGCCACGAAGTCGATGTTCCCACCGATTTCGGCGGCGGTCGCGCGCAGGGAATCTTCCTTGCGCGACACGATCATCACGTTCGCTCCGCACCTGACGAAGGTCGATGCGATGGCCTTGCCGATTCCACGTGAGCCGCCCGTGACGAGTGCGGTCTTGCCTGCAAGCGAAATGTCCATGTCCGCGACCTTAGTGGTCAGGAGGAAACGTTCGTGACGCGCACGCGTTGGATGCGGCGGCCGTCCAGAGTGGCCACGGAGAACCGCCAGCCGTTCCAGTCGACGGAATCACCAGCGACGGGAACCTTTCCGAGCTCACCGAAGATGAACCCGCCGAGCGTGTCGTACTCCTTCTCCGGCAACTTCATCTCGAGTTCGTCGTTCACCTTCGAAATCGGAAGCGACCCGGCCACAAGGAACTCTCCGTTGCCGATGGCCTGGATGACGGCGTCTTCCTCGTCGTGCTCGTCGACGATCTCACCGACGAGTTCTTCGAGGCAGTCCTCGAGCGTGACGAGTCCGACGATCGTCCCGTACTCGTCTGCCACCATCGCCATGTGGTACTTGTTCGCCTGCATGTTGCGCATGATCTCCGCGACGAGCTTCGTCTCCGGAATCACGTCCATGTGGTGCATCAGTCCACTGATCAGGTCCGCGCCACGACCCGAGCGTTCCGCCTTCACCAAGTCCTTCACGTAGACCACGCCAACGACGTCATCCACGTCGTCTTCGTCGGCACGAAAGACTGGAAGCCTGCTGAAGCCCTCTTCGACGGCCTTGTTCAACGCGGTCGTCACGGTGAGGTCGTCGTCGACGAACACGACGTCTGGGCGAGGAACCATGATCTCGCGCACCACGGTGTCACCGAATTCGATCACCGACTCGATGAGCTCGCGCTCCTCGTGTTCGATGACGCTCTCCTGAGCTGCGGCCTCGACGATGCCGAGGAACTCAGATTCACCTATGAACGGACCCTGCTTGAGTCCTTCCCCCTTCACGATGACGTTGGTCAACCTGATGAGCAGATTGGACGCAATCCGCAAAGGCCAGAATCGCACGAGCAACTCAACCGGACGCGCGGTGAGCGTCGCCCCCTTCACAGGATGCAGGAGGGCATACGTCTTGGGCACGGCTTCAGCGACGACGAAGAACAACACGACGTTGGCGACCACACCGACGACCACTCCGACTGGTCCGAACAAGTCACCTGCGACGATTCCCGTCAACGTCGCCTGAATCGTCTGACAGACGTTCACGGTGAGCAGCAACGGATTGACCCACAGGGTCGGCTCCTCGGCGAGCCGCGTGAGCGCCTTGCCGGAGCGCACCCCCTTTTCCAACAGTGCCGCTGCTCGAGGTTTGGTCATCTGCGACAGGCTCATCTCGGCGAGTGCGAGAAACACGAGTACGACGAGGAGAGCAACGATTGCGACGACCATCCAGGTGACCTGCGTCGACGAGAGCGAGGACGCCTCCATCAGCCGGTCACCTCGGGAACGTGGCGGAAACCGACCGGTGCAGGATGCCCCCAGTGCAGCCTTTCGAGATGTGCGCGCTCGAGTTCGTGCATCACCGCCTCGGACTGTTCGTTGTCGTGGTCGTTGCCGAGCACGTGCAAGATTCCATGCACCAACAGCAACGCGATCTCATCGTCGAAACATCCTGCGTGGCTGGGTGCCTGCCGTGCTGCAACCGATGGACAGATCACGACGTCCCCGAGCAACAGCGGATGGTCGTGCACGTCGATCGGCTTCTTCGTCGGACCAAACGACAACGCTCCCGGGCCGGGAGTGCGGGACGCCTCGACGGCATCGATCGGAAAGGCCAGCACGTCCGTTGCAGACGGCTTGCCCATGAACTGCGTGTTCAATTCGGTCATCGTGGCCTCATCGGCAAAGATCACGGTCAGTTCGCTCTGACCGGTCACCCGTTCGGCGATCAACACGTCTGTAGCGAGCTTCTGCCAACGAGCGACGTCGATGGCATGGTCGGTTTGTTCGTCGACGACGAACACCTCGACCTCCCCGTCTCCTCCGCTTCGTCGTGGGGCGTACTTGCCCGGTCGCTTCCACATCACGACGGTGAGTCACCTCGCCTGGCGGACTCGGTGCTCTCATAGGCCGCGACGATGTCGGCCACGATCCTGTGCCGCACGACGTCGGATGCATCGAGGTGGACGAAGGCAAGGTCACGAATCCCCGTCAAGACCTTTTCGATTCCCCGCAGACCACTTCGACCGTCTGGCACGTCGACCTGGGTGGTGTCGCCGGTGACGACGACCTTCGTGCCAAATCCGATGCGCGTCAAGAACATCTTCATCTGCTCCGGGGTGGTGTTCTGCGCCTCGTCCAAGATGACGAACGAATTGTTCAGCGTGCGGCCACGCATGAACGCCAACGGAGCGACCTCCACGATCTGGCGCTCCAGCATGGTCTTTGCCTGCTCCGCACCAACCATGTCGTGTAGTGCGTCGTAGAGCGGTCTGAGATACGGGTCGATCTTGGCGGCGAGGTCGCCCGGAAGAAAGCCGAGTCGCTCACCGGCCTCCACGGCTGGTCGAGTGAGAATGATGCGCTGGACGGATTTCGTGTTGAGCGCGTGGACCGCCATGGCGACCGCCAACCAACTCTTGCCCGTACCTGCCGGCCCGATGCCGAAGGTGACCACGTTGTCTCGAATCGCGTCCACGTAGCGGCGCTGACCACTCGTCTTGGCGCGCACCGTGCGACCACCACTCATGCGCACGATGTCCTGGGTCAGGACGACGCTTGGCCGCTGGTCTGCGCGCACCATCGTCATCGAACGCGCGAGGATTGCTTCGTCCAGGTGTTGACCTCGCTGGACGAGGGACGTCAACTCCTCGAAGAGACGACCGACCATCGGTGCATCGGATCCCTCGATGGTCACCTCGTTGCCGCGCACCAGGATCGACGTCGACGGGAACTCATCTTCGATGGCTCGAAGGTTGGCGTCGCGTTCGCCAAGGATCGACGACATCAGATGCGAACCAGGCACGACAACCGTCACGCTCTGCGTGGAAAGGCTCATCAGCGAATCACGTTCGGGGTTGCAGGGCGCTCATGGCTACCCCGTCAATCTATCGCTCCTAGGGCGTCGTCGACGTGGCGCTCGGCACGGCGTCATCCTCTGCAACGACCGTCGTCGTCGGTGAAAAATCGAGCGCGTAGTAGCGCTGGACGGTGAGGGGAATGAGCGCCGCGTCACCAACCATGCGCGCCATTCGGGACATCAGTTCCGCAGCGCCACCAGTCTCATTGGGCTGGTTGTCTTGGGGCATGTCGAAGACGAGCAACGAGCCTTCTCGAGCCTCCACCGACATGGCATGACGAGCGAGGAACATGCTTGCGCCGCGCGTCGTCCACGAGGGATCCACAACCGCCCACACGACATAGTGGATCTTGCCGGCCGCGAACTTGGCTGGAAAGTGCTTCTTGAAGTACAGCTCACTCAACCAGCGAGTTCGCTTCACGTCGGTGGCGACGAGCGTCATCGCGATCGGCAACTCGCCTTCCCAGACGACCCACGCCCTGTTCGTCGAATCCGACAGCTGTTCGTCGAACTCCCATCGCTCCAACATCTCGTGCGTCACCGCATCCTCGGCCGTCTTGGCGTACGCACGGCGATACAGCGTCCACAGTTGCTCGCGCAACCGAGGATCGTTGACCGGCGAGTGACGGGTGACGAACATTGGCGGTACTCCAGACAGACGGACGCCGAAACGCCCGTCGAGGACTCATCCTCCGCCTGATCCAAAAATAGTCCATCCGACCCTGATTTTCAGGGATGTAGTACCGTTTTTTCGTGCCAAACGCGCTCCTCAACCGCGTTTCTTTCACCTGTGTCGGGCTCGGAGTAGTCGCGGCCACCGCCTCCTCCATCGTCGATCGTGACGGGGTCTCGTCCGGCGTCTATCTCGTCGCGACGGGACTTCTTGCCATCGCGCTGGTCGTTTCTGCGATCGTCAACAAACCCGACAATCGGATTTGGCCCGCGTTGCTGCTGATTGCTGCATCGTCAATCGCCGGTCAGGTTCTCGACGCACGTTTCGACAACCCCTCGACCAACGAGGCATTCCCTGAAGCACTCTTCCTTGTCGTGCAGTTGGTTCTCGCAGCGGGTCTCACCTTCATCGTCTCCAGTCGACTCGGAAGCGACCCACTGAGTGTCGTCGTCGACGGCATCATCGTCGGGCTCGGAGCATGGTTCCTGATCTGGGTCGGCCTGTTGAAACCCGTCATCGACGTGTCGGACCAAACCGTCCTCGTCACCGCGCTTCAAGGCGCGACACTTGCGATCAGTGCCGTCGTCTTCTTCACCCTTGCGACACTGCTCTTCGGTGACTCGCTCCGCACGCCGGCAGTGTGGTTCGTGGCTGGTGCGATCACCTTCACCCTCGTCGGCGACGTCCTGTATGCGGCGATCGACGCCCAGCAGTTGAGCATCTCGACGAATCACTCCCTGAGCTCATACGTGCTGTCGTTGTTCCTCGGCGCCGGTGCGTTCCTCCACCCGAGTATCAATGGACTCACGAGCCCGTCGACGACCGCTCAACACCGCCCGCTGCTGAGTCGCCTCATCGTCACCACGTCGGCGCTCACCATTCCGGTCGTAGTGCTCGCGACCAATGATCCGGTGGACTCGACCGATCGCATCGTGCGCGCAGTCTCAATCGCCGTCCTGACCATTGCAGTCACCGCGCGAGTCGTGCAGGCAGTTGCGAGCAACGCTCGAATCCAACGTCAGCTCGTCGCATCCGCCCAGACCGATGCGCTCACCGGCCTACCCAGTCGCTCGCTGATGTTGACCCATGTCAACAATTCGCTTCTCGGCGCATTCGACGAGGGTCGCCAACCGAGCGTGCTGTTCATCGACGTCGACCGGTTCAAGAACATCAACGACTCGCTCGGCCATCAGGCAGGCGATGACGTGCTGGTCGCCGTCGCCCAACGTCTCCGCAACGCCCTCCCCTCGCATTGCGTCGTCGGACGCATCTCGGGAGACGAGTTCGTCGTGCTCGATCCCGACACCCGTTCGCAGAGCGACGCGATGGTGATTGCCGACTCGATTCTCGAGTGCTTCCACGAGCCGTTGTCGCTGCGACAGGGCGACGTCTTCGTGTCGGCCTCGGTGGGGGTTGCGACGTACCAGCCGACCATCTCCAGCACTGCCGACGACCTGCTCCGCCACGCCGACACCGCGATGTACCGGGCCAAGGACGCCGGTCGCAACTGCGTGGCGGTGTTCGACGAATCGATGCTTGAGCGGGTCACGCAACGTCTGGCGGTCGAGACAGCGCTCTATCGGGCCCTCGAGCGCCGTGAACTGCGCCTCGTGCACCAGCCAATCGTAGACATCGAAGACGGCGAGGTGGTCGGCTTCGAGGCGTTGATGCGCTGGCAGCGCGACGACGGTTCGATGATTTCGCCCGCCGAGTTCATCCCGATAGCCGAGGAGACGGGGACGATCGTGCCGATCGGCTCTTGGGCCCTCCTCGAGGCGCTCACCCACCTGCGCACGTGGATCACCGAGGGGATCTGTCGAAGCGATGCGACCATGTCGGTCAACGTCTCGCCTCGCCAGTTGCACGACCCACAGTTCGTCTCCGTCGTCGGCGAAGCACTTCGCCGCTCGCGCGTCGCACCCGATCAGTTGTGGCTCGAGGTGACGGAGAGCGTCATGATCTCGGAGCCCGAACAGGCATTGAGCGCCCTGAATCGTCTCTGCGACATCGGTGTGCGCGTCGCAATCGATGACTTCGGAACTGGCTATTCCTCGCTCTCGCTCATCCAGAAGTTCCCGATCCAGCGACTGAAGATCGATCGCTCCTTCGTCAACGGAGTGGCAGACGACCTCAGCGCACGGTCACTGGTGCGCACCATCATCGCGATGGGCGAATCGCTCGGCCTCGACATGGTCGCCGAAGGCGTCGAAAGCGTGCGACAACTGCAGGCGCTCGCGGAATTGAAGTGCTCGAAGGCCCAGGGCTACCTCATCAGCCACCCGGTGCCGCCCGACTCGATGGGATCGACCGTTGCCGCCCTCGATCAATTCGGTTCGTGGTCGCGTCTGCGGGGACCGCGCAAGAACAGCTAGTCCTTCGGGGGTCGGGGGAAGAACGCGCTCGTTCGTCGCTGGTATTCGACGTAACCGGGTCGACGCTTGGACATCGAGTGCTCAAGCATCGGCACTCCCGAGACTCGCATCAAGAGCACCGACATCACGACAGATCCGATCACACCGACGAGACTTGCTGCACTCGACAACGCCATGATCGCCACTCCCCACCACACGAGGAAGTCCCCGAAGTAGTTGGGGTGACGCGTGTAGCGCCACAGGCCCGAGTCCATCACGCGACCCGCTGACGCCGGATCGGCCTTGAAGCGTGCGAGTTGAAGATCACCGACGACCTCGAAGACCAGCCCAACCAGCCAAATGCCGACCCCGACAACGAGGAGCGGGGATGACTGCGGATCGAGGTGGTGGACAACCTGCACCGGCAGCGACACGATCCACATCAAGACGCCCTGCAGCAGAAACACCGTGACGAAGCTGACCAACGGAAAGCGTGCGCCGTATTTGCGACGCATCGCCTGATATCGGAAGTCCTCACCCTTTCCCAGGTTGCGCCACGCGAGATATCCCGCGAGCCGCAGTCCCCACACGGTGATGCAGACGCGCACTGCCAAGGCCGCCGGTCCGTCTGCGTCGCTCGACAGCCACGACGACCACGTAACGATCACGAACCCCGAACCCCAAACGATGTCGACGATCGAGGCATCGCGAATCACGACACTCACGAGCCACACGCTCGTCATGAGAACGGCGATCACGACCAGATTGACGACAAAGACGTTCATCGATCCGCAACCCTAGTCAGAGGCGGTCGGATTCGATCGCCCACGCCGTGACGGCGAACGCACTCGTGACGACGACGATTGCCACGAACGTGGTCGTCACGCCTAGCGGCGGGGACCACGGGGGGTCACGCCACATGTCCCCGACGTTGCCCGGAACGACTCCCACGCTGTAGCGGCGAATCATCACCGCGAACGACCAGATCGCCACCACCGAGGTTGCTGACGCGACGGCCAACGTCGTTCGCACGTTCCTATCGAGTTTGGATGCGATCAGCAACGGGATGCCAACGAGCAACGGAGCGACGTGGCGACCCTGGCTGCCATACGTCCGCAAGATTGCGTAGTAGTTGAGATCCGAAACGATGGTGAATCCCGCCGCCAGCACCACGAGGCCGATGCAAGTGGACCATTGTCCAACCCCCAGCGAACGGCGACCCTTGATCAGCACGAGCCCGACCGCACCGAGCGATACCACGACGGCGATGCCTGGCGTCGGTGTGTCGAGCCAGCCGTAGTTGCCGACGTACTGCTCGACGATGCGCGGGAGTCCACGAACGATTGCCTCGAGCCGACTCGAAAGAGCCAAGGGAACGTCCCCAAAGTCGATCGGATTGCTCGTCGCTGGTCCGAAGATTGCAAAGTACCACCACAGCATGAAGGCAACGACGCCCGCATGCACCACGATCACCGAGCGACCGAGACGTGCGAGCACGTCTCGCGCAGAAACGCCCGCAAATACTGCACACGCGCCAAGTGTCGCCAGATAGAAGAAGGCACCCAGCGGACGGGTTGCGATCAACACGACGCCCGAGACGAGAAACGACAGCCGCTCCAGACGTCCACTATCCCCTGAGAGCACCACCGGACATGCCACCCACAGCACGATCGCCGACACAATCTCAAGCCCAGACGGGCTCGACGTAGACGCCAAAAACACCGTTCCTGGCGTCAATGCCGCGAGCAGACCGACGACTGAGCGTCGCCGCCGCGAAAGAATCTGAATCGCACAGGCCACACCCACCACACACGCAAACGCCTGAATCGCACGACCTGCATACAACGAATCATTGGTTGCGCCAAAGACGCTTCCGAACCCCAACAACGCGAACCCGAGCGGCGGATAGCGGCCCATGTTCGTCCATGCCACCCCATCGACCTGCGGCGCCGTCGCCACTTCGTAGGTACAGGCGTTCTTGTCGGGATATGGGGCAAAGCACCACGGCAGCGCATTCACCGATCCAAACTGAGGATCGATGTCGACGATGGTCGTCCAGTACGACTTCAGCTGCTCGGGTGCGACGTATTCACCGACGAAATCGCCGCGCACGACTGCGGCACCTTTGACGAAGTTTGCGGGTTCGTCTGGCGACGCGAGCAGTGGCACGGAAACGACCCACAGTAGGAACACCAAGCTGAGCGAAAGCCACAGCACGGACGTCCTCAAGGATGGGCGCAACACGTCTCTAGATTAGGCGGGCGTAGGATTGCGAGTCCGTGGACACTTCACCAGCACTGTCGAGCATCCTCGTCCTGCCCACCTACAACGAAGTCGAGAACATTGAACGCTTTCTCCTTCATGTCCGCTCATCCAATCCACACCTCGACATCGTCGTCGTCGACGACGTCAGCCCAGATGGCACTGGTGCGGTCGTAGACAAACTTGCCGCCCGCGACGAGCGATTGTCAGTTATCCATCGCCGCGGACCCAAGGGTCTTGGCGCCGCCTATGTCGCAGGTTTTGAGCACGCTCTCCGATGTGGACATGAGGTCATCTTGACCATGGACGCAGACTTCTCACACGACCCTTCAGTCATTGCGCAGCTCATTGAGGAGATCCAGAATGGTGCAGACGTCGCAATCGGCTCTCGCTACGTGCCAGGCGGATCGATCGTCGGATGGCCCCTCCACAGGATGGTGCTCTCTCGCTACGGGAACTTCTATACGCGATTCGTGCTCGGCCTCAAGCCCCGAGATTGCACGAGTGGTTTTCGCGCCTATCGAGCGTCCACCCTCGCCTCGATCGATCTGTCGTCGATCAAAGGCGACGGATACGTATTTCTGACATCGCTCCTCAGACGCATCCAGCAACGCCGACTCACGGTCACCGAGGTGCCCATTACTTTCGTCGATCGCGTCGAGGGTCAGTCCAAGATGTCGCCTCGCATCGTCGTCGAGTCGATGTTGCTCGTGACGTTGTTCGGCGTGAAGGACCTTCTGCGCCGACGACGCTGACTAGAGATACCACTCGGTCGCGTCGTAGTGCGGCTCGAGGTTGTCGAACAGCTTCTCGTTCTTGCACAACTGGGGAGCATCCCCGAGCAACTGTGGAACACCGCCGCGGAAAGCCCACTCACCGCGGTTCGAGGTGTCACCGCGAACGTAGCTCGACAGGGCGAAGGCTCGGTCGTTGTTCGACTCGTTCGGTAGCGATCCATGCACCGTCAACAGTCCCCAGATCACCGCATCCCCGGGTTCGAGTTCGACGTCCACGATCGAGCCGGGATCGATGCCCACGCCGACGAGTTCGTCCTCGAGTGTCAGACCCTTCATGATCGAACCGCTGCCGTTGTCCGACAGCCCGAGGTACCCGAGCTTGTGCGATCCCGGCACGACGCGCAGACAGCCGTTGTCCTTCGTCGCGCGATCGATGGCAACCCCGATGGTCACGGTGTCTCGCACGACATCTTCGTAGGCGTGCTTGGCCTCACGAAACATGAGGTCCTGATGGAAGCGATAGCCACTGATGCGTGCTCCTGGTGGCTTCCAGTGGATCTGCTGGGTGACCTGTTTGATGTCGTCACCGAGCACAGGCCTCAATACGTCGAGATATTGATGTCGACTCCTCAGTTCGTCGTAGAACCGCGCCGCCCAGGCGAACCAATAGGCCTGGATCAGATAGCGCTTGCCAAAATGCTTCTCGGGGAGGATTTCATAGGCAAGGTTTCCATGTCGAAAGGTCACCGGATGCTGGATCCCGATGGCATACAACTCGTCGGACTTCGCCTTCAGTTCTGCCGCCTCCTGTGGATCGAAAAATCCGCGGATGATCGCGTAACCATCTGCGCGAAACTGCGCGAGCGCAGTGTCAACCTGCGACGTCGTCATTGCCCCCATGGCTCCAAGAGTAGTCCTTGTTACGCTCAAGGTGATGGCAACAGACGATCACTTCAACCTCGAAGACGCCTATGCGGTCACCACGCCCGAGGAAAACAAGGCGCTCTATGCGCGTTGGGCCGCGACGTACGACGCCGAGTTCGTCTCGGCGACCGACTACGTCTATCCGATCCGCGTGGCCGAACGCGCCATCGAGGTGATGGGATCCGTCGATTCCCTCGAGGTCGTGGACGTCGGTTGCGGAACGGGAGCTCTGGGCTCGCTGATTGCCGAGTTGCGCCCGGCGTGGGCACTCGATGGCGTCGACATCTCCCTCCAGATGCTTGCGGTCGCCGGCACGAAGCGTCGTTCAGATGGCGAACCCGTCTATCGAGACCTTCTGGATGCGGACCTGACCAAACCGATCCAGTTCGCCAAGAATCATTTCGACCTGATCGTCAGCTCCGGAGTATTCACCCACGGCCACCTCGCGGGTCGCGACCTCGTCGCCGTGTCGAGTGCAGCTCGTGAAGGTGGCACGATCGTCGTCGGAATCAACAAGCAACACTTCGACAACGTCGGATTCGAGGGACATCTTGCCGAGGCAGTTGCCGACAAGCTGATCAGTGAACCCACGTACACCGAGGTCGACATCTATGGTCCGTCGAGCCCGCACTTCGGCGACAAGGGGCTCATCGCGGTCTTCAACCGCCTCGAAAACTAACGCTGGCGGAGACGAAGGCTCTGCCACGAGCCGTCACCGGTCCACCCACCGTCGACCGGCAGGGCGATCCCGTTCACGAAGCCCGAATGCTCCTCGCTGCACAACCATGCGATCGCCTCGGCGATGTCGTTGGGACGCGCGAAACGACCCATCGGCACATGTTCGGTGATGTCAGCGTCGGAATATGAGCCGCCCGCCTGATCCTTGTGGTCCATCTCGGTCTTCACCCAACCGGGACACACCGCGTTCACGCGAACGCCACGACCTCCCCATTCCACGGCAAGCGTGCGCGTGAGCCCGATGAGGCCATGCTTGCTCGCGTTGTAGGCGGATCGCTCGGCAACCCCCTGCAATCCGGCGACCGACGCCACGTTGACGACCGAACCCGAACCCTTTGCCACCATGTGACGTCCGTAGGCCTTGCACAGGAGAAACGGTGCGACGAGGTTGACGTCGAGGACCTTTCGATACGTCTCACTCGGTGTGTCGAGGGCCGGCATGATCATCGAGATTCCCGCGTTGTTCACGAGCGCATCGATCCGTCCGAATCGCTCCAGCACTGCTGACGCACCAGATTCCACGGCGGACTCATTGGAGATGTCGCCGACGACGGCGACCGCGTCACGATACGACGAGGTGTCCAGATCTTGGAGATCGAGCAAGGCAAGTGACCACCCGCGTGAGTCCAACACCCGAGCTGTCTCTCGCCCGATCCCCTGGGCCGCGCCGGTGATTACCGCGACACGATGAGTGCCGTGGGTGCTCACTTGAAGCCCACCGACGACGGCTTCTTCTGGTCGACGAGCACGATCCACACCTGTCCGACGGGAAGCGGGAACGTCTCGCCGTTGTAGATGAACCTCGTTCCACTCTCTGGAGTCGGACGCTCCCAGTTGCCGACGAAACGTTGACCGTTACGAAGGAACACGGCATTGCCGGCACCGACGGTACGCGCAAGCGGGGTCTTTCCTCCGAACCGATCGCCGTACTTGGACTCATACTGCTCCACGAACTGGATGATCACCGATGAAGCGACGACTGGGCGCTTGGTGACGTAATCCTTCTGCACATATCCATCGACCGAAATTCCCCAGCCGGCCTTCGACCACGTGGCGCCGACCGTCGCCGACGACCATCGAGCGAGGAATGACTTCGTCTTCACTCCACCGGACGGGACTGCGGCATCGAATCGAAGCCCCACGTCGGCCACGACTCCAAGACCTTTGGCCTTCCCAACCAAGGATGCGAAGTTCAGCATCTGATTGTGTGGCACTTCCTTTTTGTTGTTGCGGAAGTAGTAGTTGGACATTTCATTTGGCGACAAACTCACGGCGTTCGACTTGGCGACCGCACCGAGGAGGGTCTTGTTCGCACCCGAGAACACGAGTCCCGGGGATTGGAACTGTCGCAAGATTTCAAGGTCTGAGATTCGCGCACTTCGCACGGGTCCGACGACCTTCGGAAACGACGAGTTGTACAACGCGGCAAGTCTCGTGAGCCCCCATTCGACCTCTTCGACATAGACAAGGTCGGCCTCGCGAAGTCCAGTATGTGGTCGTGCCAATGCGGTGTTGTCGAGCTTGACCATGACGACCGGCTTCCCTTCGCCACCTGGGCGACCCGACAACGGGCTGACACCCGAGTTCGCGTGTACGTGACCAGGGACAAAGGATGCAGAGATGAGAACCAGAGCGAGGAAGACTGTTTTGCGCATGTCCCAACGGTAATTGACCGCCGCGATGCGCTACTGGATCACCGCAGATGCTTGACCATCAAGCTCACGATCTTGCCAGGCCGTGTCTCCATCTGGTCGACCTCGATGAAACCCTCACGCGCGTGGAATCGCAGGCTCCCGTCGTTGCGTGGTTTCACGTTGACCTCGAGGGTCAACAGGTCGACATCGAGACGACGCTCGACCTCTCGGTAGAGGGACGCTCCGAGCCCATGCCCGCGGTGGCCGTCGTCAAAGGCGACCCTGTCGAGGTAGGCAAAAGAGTCGTACCGATCACAGAAATAGAGATAGTTGGGACTGTCATATGCCGTACCAGGAGGAAGGACGAGACAAAACCCGACGACGGCATCCGACACGAACACCGACAATGCGACGGAGGCCATCTCATATATCTCGATCAGTGACGTCAACGTTTCGTCGCCGACCGCCGGCACGTTCAGTTGGTTGATCCTCCACACGTCAGAAAGATCGGCTCGGACCATCTCTCGCACGAGGTGTTGCGGCACGCATTCACCGTAGCAACGTGCGATCTAACCTCGAGAGATGACCACACCCGACCGGGCACTCACCTACAGCAGCTACCTCAAGGTTGACGAACTCTTGACGCTCCAAGAACCGCGGTCGCTGGGCCCGGAGCACGATGAGCTGCTGTTCATCATCATCCACCAGACCTACGAGCTCTGGTTCACCTCCCTGTTGCACGAACTCGCACTCACCCAACGGCTCCTCGAAGCATCCGACACGTTCTCTTCGCTCGCCACGCTCGGTCGCGTGCGAACGATCCTCAAGGTGCTCGTCAGCCAGGTCGACATCTTGGAGACGATGACACCGCTGCAGTTCAACTCCTTTCGCGACCGGCTCGACCAAGCGAGTGGCTTCCAGTCCGGCCAGTTTCGCGAACTCGAGGCAGTGTTCGGACGCCGCGACGACTCGGTGCTCGCCCCATTCACCAACCATCCAAAGATGCTCGAGCGAATCACTGCGGCAATGTCGAGGCCTTCCCTGTGGGACTCGACACTGCGATATCTCCATTCACGCGGCCATGAGATCCCCCATGTCGTCATCGAACGCAATGTGAGGAGCCCCTACGTCTCGCAACCCGACGTGACGGCGATCGTTGCGACGGCATACCGCACCGACCCGGAGGCGGCACTCGTCCTTGAACGACTCCTCGACATCGACGAAGGCCTCCAGGAGTGGCGTTATCGCCACCTCAAGATGGTCGAGCGCACGATTGGCGTCAAACCTGGAACGGGTGGCTCTTCGGGTGCGCAGTATCTCGCCTCGACACTGTTTTCCCCGGTGTTCGCCGATCTCTGGAACGCCCGTCAGCTGTTCTGAGGACGCGTTCGATCTCCGCGCGATTGGTTCCAACGATGAGCCCAATGGACCCCGGCCCCGGCAAAGATCAGGACTCCTGCAAGAACGCTCGCGTCACGCTCGAGTTGGCCTGACACCACGAGCAAGACGACCAGCCCGAGTACAGGCACCACGGGAACCCAACCGATTGACCCACGGATCCGAAACGGTCGTGGCAGTTCCGGCTGGGTCTTGCGCAACACGAAGATCCCTGCACCGATGATGACGGCGACGCCGCTTGCGGTGACGTTAAGTAGTCCGAGGAAACGGGCGAAACGGTCTGGTTGCGATGCTCCCGACATGCGTACAGGTGACGCTACCGAAGCACCGAGCCATTGACGATGAGGGTCAGAGTCAAGGACAACTCAACCATCCCACCGGCATCGAGCGCAACGATCGAAAGATGGGACATACTTGAGCATCGGCACCACCTTGGTCGGATCCCTCGGCACGGCAATCATTGCCGTCTACATCATCGGTGCGAGTCGCTGGGTCGCCACGGACGACGGTTGGTATCGCTCGCTCACGAAGCCGTCTTGGCAGCCACCAGACGTGATCTTTGGACTCATCTGGCCCTACAACTTCATCATGCTCGTCGCCGCGACATGGGTGGTCGCATCGAGTGCCGCTCGAACCACCCAGGTGGTGTGGCTGGCGTCTCTTGCCGCCAGCGTCGTGGGGGCCCTCACCTGGGCGTGGTTGTTCTACGTCCCACATTCGCTCTTCGCCTCCGGAATCGCCTTGGGGGCCGCGACGATGCTCACGATCCCGCTTGTCGTGATCTCGTTTCGATCGTCGATGGCGCTCGGCTTCTCGATGGTGCCGTATCAGCTGTGGCTTGCCATCGCCACGTCACTTGCATTCGGCTACGCGACCCAGTAGCACGAACCCTCGACACGACGACGAAGGTCGAGCAAACGAAAATGGAGGCGACGCCGGGAATCGAACCCGGATACAGGGCTTTGCAGGCCCTTGCCTAAGCCATTCGGCCACGTCGCCGTGCGTGAACGCTATCGTCGCCAAGCCGTCGATGTCGTGAAAGCCTCGCATTATTCGGCCCTCGTGCTGCAAAAGCCATCGTTACGATGGACGACGTGACCGAGCACCAACCTGAAACGACCGCAATCACCTCTGGTCGCGACGAATCACAGTCACTCGCTCCTCCCATCTGGACGTCGACCACATGGCAGTCTTCGGGCCTCGACGAGAGTCGCTCTCACGCCCTCGCCACGCACAAAGTCGGCAACTACGCGCGCTATTCGAACCCCACGGTTCGCGCTTTCGAGCGCGCCGTCGCGGACCTCGAAGGTGCACAAGATGCACTCGCCTTCGGATCCGGGATGGGGGCCGTCGCGAGCGTGATCCTCGCGTTGTGCTCCACAGGCGACCACATCGTCGCTCAGCGCCAGCTCTATGGCGGCACGGTGTCGTTCTTGAATGGCCCGTGTGCTCGCTTCGGGATCGACGTCACGTTCGTCGACGGATCAATCCCGGGTGCCTTTGCCGCCGCGGTCATTCCCGGCAAGACCATGCTCGTGATCGCCGAGTCGCCGTCGAATCCGCAGATGGGGCTCGTGGACCTCGACGAGCTTGCCCGAATCAAGGGGCCGTACACGATGGTCGATTCGACGCTCGCAACTCCCCTCGGTCAACGCCCACTCGACTTCGGACTGTCCATCGTCATGCACTCAGCCACCAAGGGCATCGCTGGTCACAACGATGCGATGCTCGGAGTGGTCGCAGGAGAAAAGGACCTGATCGACGCAATTTGGGGCTATTCGGTGATGCACGGCTCGACTGCGTCACCGTTCGATGCAAACAACGGCCTCCGCGGGATTCGCACGCTCGGGGTGCGGCTCGCCCACCAATGCGCCGGGGCTCAGCGGATCGCCGAAACACTCGAGAATCATCCGCGGGTCACCCGCGTCAGTTATCCAGGTCTCCGCTCGCATCCCCAGCACGACCTCGCGCGACGCCAGATGCGTCAATTCGGTTCAGTGCTGTCATTCGAGGTCGACGGTGGTCTCGACGCTGCCCGATCGTTCATGTCGAAACTGACGCTCGTTCGACCGGCCGTGTCGTTCGGTGGCCCCGAGACTCTCGCGTGTCATCCCGCGTCGAGCACACACGTGGGGGTGTCGGCCGACGAACAACTTGCAAGCGGCATCACGCCAGGGTTGATTCGACTCAGCGTCGGACTCGAAGACCCAGACGACGTCCTCACCGACATCACCGCAGCGTTGTAGCGCCGGAAGGCGCTGCAGTTTTAGCGCTCTTCTTTGAAGATGACGTGCTTACGAACGACCGGGTCGTACTTCTTCAGTTCGAGGCGTTCACGAGAGTTGATCTTGTTCTTGCGCGTGACGTAGACGTAACCGGTGTCGGCCGTGCTGCGCAACTTGATGATCGGTCGCTTGTCCTTGCTCTTTGCAGCCATGTCCTACCTCAGACCTTTTCTCCACGAGCGCGGATGTCCGCGACGACTCGTTCGATTCCGACCTTGTCGATGGTGCGCAGACCCTTCGAGCTCACGTTGAGCGAGATCCAGCGCTTTTCAGACGGCAACCAGAAGCGCTTCTTGTGGGCGTTGACCTTCCACCAGCGCTTGGTCTTGATGTTCGAGTGGGAGACCGTGTGGCCCGTGGAGGGGCGCTTTCCCAGGACGTCACAGCGATTTGGCATTGGGACAGTCTAGAGGGGGAAATCGCCCCGCTACACTCTGATCCCTATGAAGACCGACATCCACCCCGAGTACCGCTTCGTCGTGTTTGAGGACGCCTCGGCGAACTACCGCTTCTTGACCCGCACCACCATGAAGGTGGACGAGTCTAAGACGACCCAGTGGGATGACGGCCAGACCTACCCGATCGTGCAGCTGGAAATCTCCAACGCCAGCCACCCCTTCTTCACCGGTCAGATGAAGATCATCGACTCGGCCGGCCGCGTCGAACGCTTCAACAAGCGCTACGGCACCCGCAAGAAGGCCGTCGCCAAGAAGGACCCGGCGCCGAAGAAGTAGTCCGCGTCAGTCGCGGACCCGGGCGACGACGCCCGGAGACAATTTGGTGATCGAGGTTTGCCCGATCAAGCCCATCGTGCGGGTGACTCCAGACGTGATGTGGTCGATCGCCCACCTCACGCCCGCTTCCCCACCTGCTCCCAAACCGTAGAGGTATGGGCGGCCGAACATCACTCCGCGCGCGCCAAGTGCACACGCCTTGACGACGTCGCTACCCCGTCGTACGCCACCATCGACCAGGACCTCGATGCGCGAGCCCACCGCATCGACGACCTTCGGCAACAACGCAACTGGCGCGGGCGCTCCGTCGTATTGACGCCCACCATGGTTCGACAATGCAATTGCATCGACCCCCATGTCGGCAGCGATCAATGCGTCTTCGACGCTTTGGATTCCCTTCAGCATGAGCGGAAGGCCCGACACCTCGCGAATCCAGTCGAGATCCTTCCACGACAACGTCGGGTCGAACTGGGAGTTCACGTAGTCCGACAAAGTGACGGCCGTCGATCCATCGACCGACTTGCGACCAGCCACAGCGGAGAAGGTGATCGGCTCACTGCGCACGAAGTCCCACGTCCACTTCGGGTGCATGACCCCGTCGATGAAGGTCTCGAGGCCAATCTTCGGCGGCAAGGTGAACCCGCGACGAACGTCGCGCTCGCGTCGACCAAAGATCGGGGTGTCGACGGTGAGCATGATCGCCTTGTACCCGTTGTCGCGAGCGCGCTCCACGAGTTCTCGCGACAGCCCCCGGTCCTTCCAGACATACAGCTGGTACCACAGTGGTCCGGTGGCAACGTTGGCAACTTCTTCGATGCTGCGGGTGCCGAGCGTGGACAGCGTGTAGGGCAGGTTGACCGCACCCGCGACGCGGGCAACGGCCAACTCGCCATCGGGATGCGCGATGCGCGTGAAGCCCGTCGGCGAGAGCGCGATGGGAAACGGCACCGGCTGCCCCATGATCGTCGTCGACGTGTCGATCGACGAGACGTCGACGAGCACGCGCGGGCGAAGTTCGACCTTGGAAAAAGCCGAGGAGTTCTCGACTTTGGTGACTTCGTCCTCTGCCGCCCCGTCGAAGTAGTCGAAGACTCCGCCCGGCAACCTGCGCTTGGCGATCGCCCGTAGGTCGTCGACGTTTCCGCACTTCGACAGCCGACGCGTCGTCGAATTGAACTCGAACCTTCTCAACCTGACGACGGAGCGAATGGTTTTGAGCATGGCAATCACCTCAGGGTGTCGAAGATGCCGGTGATTCCGGCGACGCTCGTGCGCGGGTTGACGATACACATGCGCAACACGGTCTCGTCGCGCCAACTACTCGGAACGACGAAGCCGATGCCCCGCTCGAGCAGGTTGTCGCTCCACATCTGATACTGCTCGGGCGACCAACCCTTGCGCCGAAAGACGAGGACCGACAGCTCCGGCTCCATGACAAGTTCGAGATAGTCGCGACTCTTCAGCACCTCGGCGACCTGACGCGTGACGTCAAGTGTGGCCTCCATTGCGTCGGTGTAGGCCTCCGTGCCGTGCATTGCGAGGCTGAACCAGAACGGCAGTCCGCGGGCGCGACGCGACAGGTGGTGCGCGAGGTCGGCGGGATTCCACGCTTCGTCTCGCGGTTGGGATTCCCCTTGCTGCAACACGTCGAGATACTCCGCGTGTTGGGTGTGGGCGCGTTTGGCGATCGTGGGATCGCGATAGATCAGCGCACAGGAGTCGTACGGACCAAAGAGCCACTTGTGGGGATCAACGATCAGGCTGTCGGCCTTCTCGATTCCCCGGAACAGCCCGCGTACCGACGGAGCACACAGCGCGGCCGCGCCGTAGGCGCCATCGACGTGGAACCACGCGCCGTGGGAGCTGGCAACCTCTGCGATGCCCTCGAGGTCATCGACCACGCCGACGTTGGTCGTCCCCGCCGTCGCCACCACCGCACAGACTCGTTCGCAGTCAAGTAGCGACAAACGCGCAAACGTCTCGCGCACGTGCTCACCGTGGGTCTTACCCCGTTCGTGGACGCCGGTCGAGACGACGTCTGCGTCCATCACCCGTGCCGCCTGGGCAATCGATGAGTGCGCTCCACCGGAAGCGACGATGAGCGGACGCAGTCGTTGTCGCTCGCTCACGTCCCTGCTTCGCCACGCCCATCGGGCGGCAACCAGGGCGGACAAGTTGCCCGCCGTGCCTCCCGAGACGAAGACACCGCCGGCCTCGGCTGGCAGCCCGGCGAGATCCGCGATCCACCGCAACGCCTGGTTCTCTGCATAGACGGCGCCGGCCCCCTCCAGCCACGACCCTGCGTAGATGTTGGATGCGGCGACGACGAGGTCGAACAGCACCGAGCTCTCCGTCGGAGCACCCGGCACGAAGGACAAAAAGAGCGGATGGTCGACGCTGATGCACGACGGGGCAAGTTCCTCGACGAACTCCTTCAACACCTCGAGTCCGTTGCGGCCCTCGGGACGAATCGTCTGGCCGACGATCGACGTGAGCTCGCTCAACGTGTAGGGCTTGTCGAGCGGCGGAGGATCCATCTTCACGCGCTCCATGGCGTACTTGACGATCGCAACCGCCAGTTCGGCGCTTTCCTCGTCGTAGAAGTGCATCGCCTGAGGCTTGGACACGTCCGTCATCGCCGGGCCTTGAGCACCGCATCCCTCGTCGGCAAACTGGGCACCGCTCCGCGCACGGTCGTGGCGAGCGCACCGGCGACCGCCCCCATCGAACATGCCTCCTCGACGGACGAGCCACGCGCCAACTCTGCACACATTGCGCCGATGAACGCATCACCAGCGCCGACCGTGTCGATCGGCGTCACGGGAAATGGCGCAATGGGCGACGACGACGTTGCCGTCTCGATCACCGCACCCTGCGCACCGAGGGTGGTCACGATCGTCGCTACACCGGCGGCAAGCAGTGCCGGAGTGCCTCCCAGGGCGGCCGACTCGGTCTCGTTCGGCACGACGTAGTCGCACACGGCGAGCAACGACGCAGGCAACGCCCGTGCTGGAGCGGGATTCAACACCGTCGTCACACCTGCACGTTTGGCGGCGACAAAGACGGTCTCGACGGTGGCGAGGGGAACCTCGAGTTGTGCAAGCACGACGCGACACGGCGGAAGGTTGATCGGCGAGTCGACGCCGACCACGCCATTTGCACCGGACACGACGACGATCGCGTTCTCGCCGTGAGAGTCGACGTTGATGAACGCGCGACCAGTCGGAGAATCCACGGCAGTGAGCCGCGTGGTGTCGATTCCTTCGCCTTCGAGCACCGCGCGTAGACCCGCTCCGGCATCGTCGCGCCCGATGCAGCCGACGAATGCCGTCGTTGCTCCCATGCGAGCGCAGGCCACTGCCTGGTTGAGCCCCTTGCCGCCTGCGTGTTCGCCATATCCGGTGGCGATCAGGGTCTGACCGGGACGGGGAAGCTCGGTGACCTGGGCGACCAGGTCGAGGTTCGCACTGCCGACCACGACGACGTCGACGGGCACCGATGCAGCGTTGCTCACCGCTCCACTTTGGCACACCGCGACTACGCTCGCCCCCATGACCGAGCGCCCAAAGATGATCGTCGACTGCGACCCGGGACACGATGACGCCATCGCTCTCGTCGTCGCGGCGCGATTCGCAGACCTCGTCGGAGTGACCACGGTGGCCGGCAATGCACCCATCAGCGCCACGACGCGCAACGCTCGCATCGTGCTCGACATGATCGGTTCATCCGTACCGCTCCATCAGGGGGCACAGCGCCCGATCGTGGCTCCCCCGCGACATGCAGCATATGTCCATGGCGAAAGCGGGCTCGACGGAGCCGACCTGCCAGAGCCGTCGCGACCGGCGGACTCAACGGATGCAGTCGGCTACATCATCGACGCGTGTCGCACGACCGAGGGACTGTGGCTCGTTCCAACCGGACCGCTCACCAACATCGCACTTGCACTGCGTGCCGCACCCGACATCGCCGAGCGCATCGCGGGAATCTCGCTCATGGGCGGCGGAAGCTTCGGCAATCGATCCGCCGCGGCCGAGTTCAACGTCTGGGCAGACCCGGAGGCAGCGTCAGTCGTGTTCGGCTATGGCCACCGATTGATCATGAGTGGCCTCGACGTGACGCATCGACTGCAGGCGACCCCCGAACGCATCGCCCAGGTTCGCCAGATTCCCGGTCGGCTCGCCGCGGTGCTCGCAGACCTCTTCGACTTCTTTTCCCAGGTGTACGTGTCACGACACGACAACATGCGGGGCGGCGCGGTGCATGACCCGTGCGCAGTGCTCGCGCTCACCCATCCGACCCTCTTCACCACCAAGGATCAGCACGTGGTCGTGGAGACGTCGGGAGAATTCACCAGAGGCATGACGCTGATCGACCAGCGCGGACTCATCGAGCGTCTCGATCCGAACTGCACCGTGCAGTGGGACGTCGACGCTCAGGCCGCCTTCGACGTCATCGTCGAGGCGATTGCCGCCTTCAGCGCCTAGGCATTACTTGCGCTTGGCGACGAACTTCTCGACGCCCGAGAGGTCGTACGGATTGCCCATCATCACGATGACGTGCTGTGCACCGATCTCTTCGTAGGCCGCGACGTTGTCGAGTTCTTCGGGCTTGATGCACACCGTGCGCTCGATCTCGGCCGGGTTGCGACCCAACTTCGCGCACCACTCGTCGAGGATCGCGAGCTTCTTCGCATAACTTTCGGGTGGACCGAAGTAGTTGTACTGATCGGCATGTTGGACAACGAGGCGCAACGTCACTTTCTCGCCTCCACCACCGATCATGATTGGAATCGATCCACGAACGGGTTGCGGGTTGAGCTTGGCGAGTCGAGCCTTCACGATCGGAAGACCAGCCTCGAGGATCTTGAGGCGTCCGGGAGCGGTTCCAAATTCGTAGCCGTACTCGGTGTAGTCCCGTTCGAACCAGCCCGAACCGACGCCGAGGACGAATCTGCCGTCACTGATGTGGTCAATTGTGCGGGCCATGTCGGCAAGCAGGTGCGGATTGCGATACGAGTAGCACGTGACGAGCGCACCGACCGAGGCATGACAGGTGTCGGCGGCCATCGCGGCGAGCAGCGTGTAGCACTCGAAGTGTTCGGCCTCAGGATCTCCCGACAGTGGATAGAAGTGGTCCCAGGTCCAGATGCTGTCGACCCCGAGGGCATCCGCAGCGCGCCATGCGGTGCGCATCTCGCGCACGGACGTTGCCTGTGGCCACAATTGCACACCGATCTTCATGTTGGTCCTCTCGGCTCCTCGTACTAGACGAACTTCTTCAGGATCTTGAACTTACGCTTCGAGTACGGCGGATACGCGATCGAGGGATCGAGTTTCGTCGAGCGCTTGAGCACCGGCTTGAGGTGCTGGAACACGTCGACACCGGCCCGACCGTGATAGGCGCCCATGCCGCTTTCGCCTACGCCACCAAATGGCAGGTGTGGACCGGTCATGTGGAAGATGGTTCCGTTCACGGTGACTCCGCCCGACGTGGTGTCGCGCACCACTCGGTCGGCGACCCGCGAGTCCTCCGCAAACACGTACAGCGCGAGAGGGTGCGGACGGGAACGGACGAATCCGACCGCCTCGTCCATCGAGTCCACCGCGATCACCGGCAAGATCGGGCCGAAGATCTCCTCTTGCATCACCGGCGATGCCGCGTCCACGTCGACGAGGACGGTCGGGGCGATGTAGCGATCGGCTGCGACATGTTCTCCACCCGTCGCCACGGTGCCCGAGTTCAACAGTCCAACGAGGCGCTCGAAATGACGCTGCGAGATCACCCGCGAGTAGTCCTTCGACGACTTCGGGTCGTCTCCGTAGAACTCGGCGATCGTGGAGGTGATGCGCGACACGAGATCGTCGGCGACGTCTCGGTGCACGAGCACGTAGTCGGGAGCGACGCACGTCTGTCCGGAGTTCACGAACTTGGCCCAAGTGATGCGACGTGCAGCGACCGCGAGGTTGGCCGAGCGATCGACGATGGTCGGACTCTTTCCACCAAGCTCGAGGGTGACGGGGGTCAGGTGCTCCGCGGCGGCGCGCATCACGACGCGACCGACGGTGCCATTGCCGGTGTAGAAGATGTGATCGAAGCGCTGACGCAACAGTTCCGTCGTCTCGGTCACTCCCCCTTCGACGACGCGGACCGCGCTCTGATCGAGATACTTCGTTGCAAGGCGGGCGAACAGGGCCGACGTCGCCGACGACACTTCGCTCGGCTTCATCACGACCGCGTTACCCGCGGCGATCGCGCCGGCAGCGGGGACGACGAGCAACTGCACTGGATAGTTCCATGGTGCGATGACGAGCACGACGCCGAGAGGCTCTGGGATTCGCCAACTGGAGCCGGGCTTGGCGACGACCATCGTGGGCACCTTGCGCGGCTCCGTCCACCGTTCGAGGTTCTTGTCCATCGCCTCGATCTCCGTGATCGAAAAGCCCACGTCGTACAGCCACGCCTCCTCTGGTCCGCGACCGAGGTCGGTCTTCAGGGCTGCAGCAAAGTCGTCCTCGTGGTCGCGCAGCATGGCCACGAGCTGGCGCAACTGACGACGTCGCCACTCGAGTGGCCGAGTCGTACCACGCTCGAACTCGGACCGTAACTGGTGCACGAGATCGGCGATCATCTGGAGCGGACGACGAGATTCGAACTCGCGACCCTCACCTTGGCAAGGTGATGCTCTACCAACTGAGCCACGTCCGCATAACGGAAAACCGTTAGGGATTTGAGTTTAGCAGTGGATCTGCGGTGCTCAACACGTCGCGCGTCACGGTCTCCTTGGCCCCGTACTTGACCACACCGGCAAGCGAGACGAGTACGACGACCGAGCCGATCGCCTGCACGAGCGCCACCGTCTGGCCGAAGAAGGCCCAGGCGAACCCCGTCGAGATGACCGGTCCCAACAGGCAGATGAGCGAGGACGTGGATGCAGGCACGAATCGCTGCGCCCACACCATCGTCGTGTGACCGATCGTTCCCGACACCAACGTCATCGTCACGATGAGTCCGAAGTCGCTCCAAGAGATCGTTGCAATGTCGCGTGACGTGTACAGCGCCCACGGAGCGGCAACGAGGAACTGCATCACCGAGATGCCGAACATGAATGCCCACGTGTCGACGCCGCTCGTACGCGCTTTCTTCGACGCGATGAAGTAGGCCGTCCACAGGATCGAATTGATGAGGGCAAGCACGTCGCCCCGCAGCGCGGACGCTCCACCCGAGTCTGCGCCGAGCACGACGCCGGCCACGCCAGCAAAACTCGTGAGCGCAAAGACCACCTGCAGGCCACTCAACTTCTCACCGAGGAGCCGTGGCGCGACGAGGAGCGTGAACGCGGTGCTCAGGTTGCCGATGATGGTCGCATTGACGATCGACGTCGTGGTGAAGGACATGAAACCCGAGATCGTCGACCAACCGAAGATGAACCCCGGAATCGCCGCCACCCTGAATGCCGCCCACGTCAGTCGAATCCGGCGCATTCGAAGGATGACATACAACACGATCGGCCAAAACGACACGCGATAGAAGATCGTCGAGTTGATCGACATGTCGACTCCGAGCGTGAGCACGGGACCGATCCCCCACACGAGCACCGAGAGAAACACTCCCGTGACTGGTGCGGCGTGTGCGCGATCTACGACGGCGACACGGGCACCACGAACCCGCGCTGTCAACACCCCCGACGGCCTCGTCAGGACTTTGCCGAGTCCGGTCGCAGGTCGATGCGCAGCACGAGCACCCCGTCTTCGATCGAGGCGTCCGCGTCACCGACCATGGCGAAGTCCTGGAAGTCGACCTGGGCCTGCGCAATGAACATCTGGCGCTCGTCTCCTGCTACCGGGGGAAGCGGACGACGCTTGACTGCTGCAGCTCGTTCCTTGAATCGGGCGATCATCTCTGTCGGGTCGAATGCGGCCATGCGACCAAACTAGTTGAGGACTACTTGAGCAATGGGTCGATTGGAGCCCGAGGAGCACGGTCTTCCTCGCGTCGACGTGACTCGGCGCCCTGCGGCGGTGGCCGTCGTGGCGCCCGCACCTCACGAGGCTCCGGGACGTCCGCCCCAGCCGACTCGGCGATCGCTCGGGCCATCTGCATCAACTCGCGGCGGGTCCGCTCGTCACCGTTGACGAACTCGTCGTCGCTCATCACCTCGAGGGGCGCGAGCGCCGGTGACTCGGGACGCGCCTCGCGCCACAACGTCAACGTGTAGACGCACAAGACCACGCCGGCAACGAGACACACCAGACCGATGAAGGCGATGCGCAGCTCGATCAACGACAGCAAACCGTTCGCCATGACCTTCCCAACTTACACCAGCCCGCCATACTTGGTGCGTGGCCGACACGCTCGTCAACATCGTCTCGATCGTGGTGTTCGTCGGAATCCTCGTCTGGCTGATGCGCCAGTCGAAGCGCTCGCTCACCCGATGGCATTCAGGTGACGGCCGCGACTTCGTCGCGCATGCTCGAGGCGTTGACGACTCGGGCACGCCGACGCGCTGGAAGGTCGTGCGCGCGCATCTCGACGAGACCACCTCGACGGTCTCGTTGTTGCCCCGTGGTCGAGCCTCCGACGTGCGCGGCAGCTTCACCCTTGTCGGGCGACCTGCAGCCACGGACGCGAGCAGGTCCGCGACGAGGTTTGCGTCGTTCGTCCTACGTGGACACGACCACGACGTGGTCGTACGAGTGGCCCGAGGTTCGCTTCCCGCGGAGCGTCTCGAGTCGGTGCTCGCTGCGAATCAGTAGTTGGCGGCGAGGAACGACCTGATCGGGTTTCCGACCTGGTCGAAGTTGATGAGGAACGCGTCATGGCCATGCGGTGAGTCGATCTCCACGTAGGTTGCATCGACCCCGTTGCGCTGCAACATGTCGGCAATCTGGCGTTGTTGATACGTGGGATAGAGGATGTCGCTCGAGATGCCCATGACGAGGGTCGGTGCGACGATGCGAGACATCGCCCGTTCGAGCGAGCCGCGACCACGTGCGACGTCGTGCAGGTCCATCGCCTTGCCGATGATCAGGTAACTGTTGGTGTCGAAGCGACGGATCAAGCGATCGCCGTGATGGTCGAGATAGCTTTCGACCTCGAAGCGGTCCCACAGGCCGAGACCGTTGTAGTCGGCGTCGCTGTCGGCAAGTTCGCGTCCAAAGCGTTGGTTGAAGACGTTGTCGCTTCGGAACGTGACCTGCGAGATCATCCGCGCGATGGCGAGCGACTCCCACGGTCCTTCGCCTGGTGCGGCGTCGTAGTAGTCACCCCCGCGCCACTTGGGATCGAGACGAATGACGCGACGACCGATTGCACCCCAAGCGATCTGCTGCGCGGTGGACTGGGCACACGTGGCGATCGGAATGATCGTGCGCACTCGCTCGGGATACATGACCGCCCACTCGAGGACCTGCATCCCGCCCATCGAGCCACCGACGACGCTGTGCCACACGTCGATGCCGAGTGCATCCGTGAGCCGCAACTGGGCGCGCACCATGTCACGCACGGTGATCACCGGGAACCGCGATCCGTACGGCTTGCCGTCTACGGGGTGCGGCGATGCGGGGCCCGTGGTCCCCTGACAACCACCGATCACGTTGGAACACACGACGAACCAGCGATTGGTGTCGATCGCCAAACCCGGCCCGATGATCCCCTCCCACCATCCAGGTGATGGGTGGCCGTCTTCGGCCGGTCCGGCGGCATGCGAATCCCCCGTCCATGCATGACACACGAGGATCGCGTTGTCGCGCTCGGCGGTGAGCGTCCCCCACGTTTCGTAGGCGATCGTGACGTCGGTGAGGTTGACGGCGCCGTCGAGGGCGAACGGGCGATCGGCCGGAAAGTGGGCGAAGCGACGTGAGCCGACGGGCTGCGTGGCATCCCACGCTCCTGTTGCTGGATAGTCATGTCGGGTCATTGCACTGTCCGTTCGCTCACCCAACTGAGCCGGCCCGTTGCTTCGCCGAAGCGAAGCCACATCTCCCGCTTGCACGGGATGGCACCGTGGGCATTGCCCGGTTGCCGGACCAATTGGTCACTCCTGATGTTGCTGAAACCACTCTACCCCCCGATATGGTGAGTCCACCACAGCGGGCGGAGTTGGGGCTGTGACCTGGTGCGTGTTCACCGCGGGGGTGGCGTGGACAACCTGCTGACACATCGTGCGCAGTCGCGCGAGACACCTGGAAAGGGCCACGGAAGCTTCGCGCTCGTTGCCATCACGGCCGGAGAATTCGTCGTCTGTTTCGGTGGTCGACCGACGTCGTTCGCCGAGTTCTCGACCTATCCCGCCGAGCGACGCTCGCGATCGCTCCAGATCGACCACGGGACCGTCATCGTTGGTCCTCCCCATCGGGAGCCCGGCGATTCGATCAACCACTCCTGTGAACCGAACCTCGGTTTTGTGTCGGCGACTCGACTGGTGGCCAGACGCGACATCGCCGCTGGCGAGGAATTGACCTACGACTACGCGACGAGTGACTCGGCTCCGTACGACGAGTTCGACTGCGCGTGCGGCTCACCGCGGTGTCGCGGACGACTCAGGGCGAGCGACTGGATGCACACGGACATCCAGCGCGCCAACGAAGGCTGGTTCTCCCCCTATCTGGCTCGACGAATTCGCGCGCTCGATTCGTCACGACTGCTCACGAAACGCGACGTCGAAACGCTCATGGCCACGGTCGAAGTCGATCCGGTCCGCGCGCTCGTCGACGCCACGCGCGTGGCGACCGGCCTTCGCCACGCCACCTGGCAGACGACCCGGGCGATACTGCACAACCATGGCGTCGAGGTCGACGAGATGAACCCCTCCTCGGTCGATTGGGCGATCGCCTGGTTCAACGAGACGAGGGGTCGCCACCTGCGGGAGTATCAGTAAGCCGACACGCAGGCGTGCCTCCGGGCAGGCGATGACGATTGGCTGCCACCAGTCGATACACGAGGCGTGCACACCACGACACGACCGGCATACCGAGCACGTGACCGACGATCGGCCACGGCCATCGACAACCGCGCAACGCCATGGCGACCGCACGATGGCCTGACGCGCGCTCGCCCGTCGGCGAATCGACCCACTGCAACTCGCGCATGCATGCGGCTTCATCGAGACCGAGTGCACCGAGGTCGATGCGCTGCCAGGGACGTACGACGACGCCTCGACGCACCCTGCGTTCGAGCCAACGCGCACACGAACTGCACAACGCGCAATCTCCGTCGAACACGACGATTCGTCGGGAAGTCTCCACGACGGGAACGCTAGTGGTGGCTTCGGTAGGTTGTAGTGCCGTGCTGCGCATCCTTGCCGCCCCCCGCATGCTCGTCGTGCATCTCGTCGTGGTGCTGCTCGTCGCCACGATGATGTCGCTCGCCAACTGGCAGTGGAACCGCCACCAGGAGCGCGCGGAGTTCAACGAGGAGGTGCGTGCGCGAGCCGGAGCGGTGATCCGACCACTCGAGGACGTCATCGACCAACATCGCGACCCGATCGATGCGCAGTGGTACACCGTCGAGGCGTCGGGCACCTACGTCGAGCCGACCATGCGCCTCGTCAACGTCTCCCAAGATGGCGTCGCCGGTTACGACGTTGTCAGTCCACTCGTGCTCGACGACGGCCGCGTCCTCATCGTCAATCGCGGCTTCCTGCCACTCACAGCACCGATGCCCACCACCGACGTCGACCAGCGCGTGCGCCTCGTCGGCCGCCTGCGCACGACGGACGAACGAGGATTCGGTGAGGTCGACAACACACCCCAGGAGACCCTCACCGACATCCAGCGCATCGACCTCGCCCTGCTGGATGAGGTCATCGACGGTGACGTGCTGGAAGTCTCCCTCGATGCGCTCTCGTCGAGCCCGAGCGACGATCCGCGCCTCGCTGCGGTCGCTGCACCGACGCTTGCGTCGGGTCCACACCTGTCCTACACCGTGCAGTGGATCTTGTTCAGCGTGTGTGCACTCGTCGCGTGGGCTCTGGTCGTCAGACGAACGCTGCGGGCAGCGTCAACCACCGACCAGGCGTGACAGTGCCCGCGGCGAACTCGTCGCGATGCGCACCTTGAGCGATCGGGGCAGCCGGGAGAACAGCGTCGTCATCGTTCGTGCAATCTCACTCGGCGGGGTGTCGATTCGCAGGTAACCAGACCATGCATCCTCGGGCAAGTCGAAGAACTCATCGAAGAATCGTTGGATGTCACTTGCTCGCAAATGGTTGAGCGCGGCGAGCCCGTAATCGTGGAGCGCTCGGGTTCGACGCAGGGATGCGGGCCACAGCACGTTCCAGCTACGTCGTGTGATCTCGTCGCTCGACGAACCCCGAGCCACGAGATCCTGGATTGCACCAGCAAGGCGTGGGGCCGCCCGCAACGATGCGGCGACGGAATACCCGGTGACGGGATGGATGAAGCCGCCCGCGGCACCAAACCCAACGACCCTCGTGCTCGGCTCCGGCGGTGCACCACCCATCGCGATGTGGACGTCTTCGATGTCGAGGGCGTCCGTGGTGACGTCGGAACCGAGACGCAGATGGAGCAGTTCGCGCAGCTCCGTCGCGCTGCGCGCCTCGGTCTCGACAAGGGAGGTCTCCTCCACCATCGAGCGCCCGTCGCCGAGATCCATCGCGTACAGGAACGTCGGGCGACCCGACCGAGTGCTTGCCGGTCGCCAGTCCATGAGTGTGAACGACCCCGCTGGTACGAGGTCGCCGCGGTTCGTCACCACCCCGTAGGCGCTCTGCACGCCCGTGGCGCGATGGCGCTGACGATCGAGGAACCCAGACGACGACCCACCCGCATCGACGACGACCCGTGCAGCGATGCTCACCCCAGACTCGAGACCAACCTCGCGCTGGTAGCCGTCGGCATCGACGCGAGACACAACGGACGTCGCCCTGCAAGAAAACGGTCGATAGCCGATGCCGACGAGGTGCGTGCGCAGTCTCGCGTTGTCGAACACAAGATATGGCCGCGCAAGCTCGTGCTCCCGCTCACCGACGACGCGCACGCTCGGCCACGTGCGACGCGCGAGTCCCTTGAGCACGATCGAGTCGTCGCAGGGGTCGAGGTCGTCGACCCACGACCCGAGGGTGTGCGTCCACGCCCTCTCGATGAACGGATCGACGAGCGCAACGGACAGACCGCGGCGCAACGCAGAATGCGTGATCGCTGCTCCCGCCGGTCCCGCACCGAGCACGACGACGTCGAAGCGCTCGACGGGAGTGCTCATGCCGGATGTGCCTCGATCGCCGCCATGTTCTTGAACTGTTCGATCACGTTCGGCGTGCGGTAGGTGGCGTCGATTCCGCGATACACCGTGTCGACGTTGACGGCGATGCGTCCGATCTCCTGCCAGGAACCAAACGCACTCGACGTCCCGTGCAGCTCGCGCGCCAAGTGTCGCGCCGCCTCAAAGGCATCGACTCCGTGTGCATGCATCGCGGTCGCTCCGGAAAGGACGGCCGAGAGATAGTCGCGCACGTGCGCGACGCCGGTCTTGTCGGTCACCGGGCCGTGGCCGGGCACGATGACGTCGACGTCCAACGAGGCGATCAGGTCGCACGCGGCGATCCAGTTCTCCAACGGACCCGCCCACACGATCGGTGCACCACCAATGAACAAGATGTCACCGGTGTAGACCACCTTGGCGTCTGGACAGTGGGCGATCGTGTCGCCACGCGTGTGCGCCGGCCCGACCTCGATCAGTTCCACGCTTCGACCACCGACCTCGACGTCGAGCCTGCCGTCGAAGGTTCGTGTCGGCAGCGTGAGTTCGATTCCGTCGAAGGAGAAGTCGCCGAAGAAGTGACGAAAGAGTTCACCGACGTCACCGTCCGCGGCATTCAACGCCGCCATCATCGATGGTGGAACCTCGGTCATCTCGTGCGCCGTCGCCGACGACGAGACGATCTCGGCACCGCTCACCAATTGGTTGCCGTAACAGTGGTCGCCGTTGGCGTGGGTGTTGACCACCGTCGAGATCGGCGCGCTCCGCGTGACGCCCGCCATCGTCTCGAGCATCGCGTGCGTCAAACCCAAGTCGAAGAGCGTGTCGACCAACAGCGACGTTCCATCGCCGACCACGAGACCGGCATTGCTGTAGCCCCATCCCCCGTCGGGCTGCAGGTAGGCATAACACCCCGCGCCGATCTCATGCAGCCCGAGGCTGTAGGTGCCGCCCATCACGAGAGCCTGGTGAGCCCGGCCTTCAGGTTGCGGATCGCCTGGTTGATGCGCTGTTCGTTTTCGATCAAGGCAAATCGGGCGAAGCCTTCTCCGCCCGGTCCGAAGCCCGACCCGGGAGACAGCGCGACGTTGCAGTCGCGCACGAGGTGACTGCAGAATTCGACGGAGTCCATGTCCCGATATGGCTCCGGAATCGGCGCCCACACGAACATCGAGCCACGCGACTTGGGGATGTGCCAACCGATGCGACCGAGACCGTCGATCAGGGTGTTCATCCGGCTCTCGTAGATTGCGCACACTTCCTTCGGATAGTCGGCGGCCTCGTTCAGCGTGACGGTGGCGGCGATCTGGATCGGCTGGAACGTTCCATAGTCGAGGTAGCTCTTCATCTTCATGAGCGCCTGGACGACCTCGGTGTTGCCCGCCATGAATGCGCATCGCCATCCGGCCATCGAGAAACTCTTGGTCATCGAGTACAGCTCCACGGCACAGTCCATCGCGCCGTCAGCCTGCAGGATCGACGGCGGCTTGTAGCCGTTGAAGCCGACGTCGGCATACGCAAAGTCGTGCACGGCGATCATCTCGCGCTCGCGACAGAAGTCGACCACTCGCTGCATGAACGCCGCGTCGACCGTGGCCCCCGTCGGGTTGTGCGGGAACGACACGACGAGCACGCGAGGGCGCGGCCAGCCGTTCTTGTATGCCTCGGTCAGGTTGGCGAAGAACTCGTCTGCATACTGCGCATCGTCGATCGTCTGTTGGCTGCGCATCGGCACCTGGCGCACGTCCGCCCCGGCAAAGAGCGGGCCGTAGATGTGGATCGGATAGCTCGGCGAGGGCACGATCGCAGCGTCACCACGGTCGAGCAGCACCCACATCAAGTGGCTGAAGCCCTCCTTGGATCCGATCACGTTGGTGATCTGGGTCTCCGGGTTGAGCGTGACGTTCCAATTGCGCTGGTACATGTCGGCGACCGCTTCGCGCAGCTTGGGCAGCCCACGTGAGAGCGAATAACGATGGTTGCGCGGATTGTGCGCGGCCTCGGCGAGCTTGTCGACGGCGACCTTCGGCGAGGGGATGTCAGGGTTGCCGAACCCGAGGTCGATCACGTCGGCGCCGTCGTGTCGCGCCGCGATCTTCAGGTTGTTGATGATCGTGAAGACGTATGGCGGCAGGTTGGTGATTCGACGAAATTCCACCCGATCAACCTAGTCACTGACGCCCGAGAAGTGCAGCCCCAATTGCGCCGGCACGCTCCCCGAGGGTTGCCGCCACGAGTCTCGGATGACTGCGGTGCTCGGGGGCATAGAGCAACGACGAGAAATGTCGCGCGATCCTGGGCATCAGCTCATCCGAGCCGACGAGCACTCCTCCACCGATCACGATCACCTCGGGATCGGTGGCGTTCGTCAAGTTCACGAGCCCGATGGCGACGTAACGGGCGAACGTCTCGAGCACCGTGATTGCCGCCGCCTCGCCAGCGCGGGCTCGGGCGACGACGTCCTCGCCGGGCATCCCGCCGGCGATGCGGGCGAGCGCCGAGCCCGACGCGTAGCGCTCCCAGCATCCGTTCAAGCCGCACGGACACGGCTCGCCGTCGACTTCGATGACCATGTGCCCGATCTCGCCGGCGAATCCATGAGCGCCCCGTTGGACCATCCCACCAGAGACGAATCCTCCGCCGATTCCGGTTCCGAGCGCGACCATCCATGCATCGCTCGCGCCGATCGCCGCACCGGCCTTCCACTCGCCGTAGGCCGCCGACGTCGCATCGTTGTCGATCGTCACCGGTACGGACACCAGTTCGCGAAGCTGGTCGGCGAGACGCAGTTCCACTGCGCCGGTCAAGTTCGGCGAGGAACGAATCACTCCGTCGGGTGTGATCAATCCCGGCACGCCGATGCCGACCGATTCATACTCCCCCATGTCGGCGAGCAACGAGACGATCGTCGACGCGAGTTCGGAGGCGTGTGGGGTCGGCACGCGAGCAGTCGCCACGACTGCAGAGTTTTCGTCGACTACCACGCCGAGGCACTTCGTGCCGCCGACGTCGACGCCCGCGAAGCGTCTCACGACTCGATGCGGGCCTTAAGTTCCTTCAAGGTGCTCAAGATGCGCACCTCTGCGCGTCGCTTGACGAAACCTGGGAGCGGAATGACCAACTCGATCGACAGGTCATAGGCGATCCGCGTCTGGTCGCCGACGGCCTCGAAGGTGTAGGCGCCGTGGATCTCGCGCATGATGTCGCCGTCGACCATCGTCCAACTCAGGCGTCGTGGTGCGTGTGAATAGTCGTACTTGAGCGTGAAGTGCGTGCTGCGACCAAGTGCCGAGGCACGGTAGTCGACGATCAACGCGCGACCCTGTGCGTCTCGGTCCTTCACGTCGGCCTGCTTGACGTCCTTGGCCCACGAGGGATAGTGCTCGAAGTCGCTCGCCACGGCAAAGCAACGGTCCGCGGGTGCGTTCACGAGAATCGAGTCGGAGCCTGAATCCACCATCACCCCATTGTTGCCGATTCGCCGACCCTTGCGTCTATTTTCGTTCGGACCGCGGAGGGAACGTTCCGTGTCGGGCCGCCCACCACCCGTTCAGACCGATGCCCAACATCGGCACCAACACGCCAAAGGCAAGCACGCTTCCCGGTTGGCCATCGGTGGATCCACGTGCGAGCGCCCCTGCGATGCCGACGACGGTCTGGGCACCAAGGCAGGCCCACATCACGAACCTGATGGTTCGCGGTGCGACGTCCCCCGTCAGCAGGAAGGCACCCGCGACGGAGATCTCCTCGCTTCGACTGCGTCCGACGGCCCCGAAATAGCCGAGGATGAAGGTGACGACGCCGACGGCAAAGAGCGAGAGGTCGACGACCACGACCACACCCCTCCACACGTCGTCAAAGAGCGCGACGCCGAGGGCCGTCACCGCGACGAAGATCGCGGTGAGCACCACGTTCACGCGCGGCGTCACGAACTGACCCCGAGCACTGCGCCGAGCCGGGCGGACAGCACCGCATAGTCGAACTCGGCGACTGCGCGCGCCCGCGACGCACGCGCCATCGCGGCGCGCCGCGCGTCGTCGGACAACAGCGACCGCAATGCATCTGCCACCAACGCCACGTTGGTCGGGTCGTCCACCACGAGTCCAGTCTCGCCGTCGACGACCGCTTCGGCCGCACCACCGCTTCGACCCGCCAATTGCGCAACGCCGCAGGCGGCAGCTTCAGCAAAGACGATCCCGAAACCTTCCTGCTCCAACCCTCCCCACCGAGATCGACACACCATCGCAGACACGTCCGCACATCCGTAGAACGCCGGCAAGGACTCGTTCGACACCCGCCCGACGAGGCGAGCAGGTGCACGATGCCGTTCGATCAGACCGTTCAGTCGGGACTCGTCGCGACCACCTCCGCCGATCAGCACCACGAGTCGCGGAAATTCATCGCGCAGTCGTGCCGACGCCTCGATCAGGACGTCGAATCCCTTGCGCGGGACGAGCCGGCTCAGTCCGACCACGAGCTGAGCGTCACGATCGACGCCGAAGGAGTCGCGGGCACGTGCTCGTTCGTCATCGTCGAGCGGAGAAAATCGCTGCACGTCGACCCCGGGCGGAATGACCGTGATCGGCACGGAACCAGCCAGTCGCCTCGCTTCCGCAGCGGGATAACCACCGGCTGCGATCACGTGCGTCGAGCGCTTCAAGACGCGTGCAAGCGCAGCGCTCGACACCGGCAGTCGACCAGGAACGGTGACCTCCGCGCCGTGCACGACGACCATGTAGGGCAACTCGAGAGACGGACCGAGGAGCCCAAGTGGCACCGCAGGATCGACGACGACGAAGTCTGCGCCGATCTCTCGTGCGAGCGAGTTGATCCGATGCGCCATCAGCGGGTGTGGCAGCAGGACCGGCTCGCGCGTACGTTCGATGCGAAAGGGCTGTGACGCGTCGAACGCGTCGCTACCCGCATAGGGCGAGGTGAGTACCGCGAACGACTCGCTCGGCAGTCTCCGCCACCACTCCCACAGCAGGCTCTGGATGCCGCCGATCTTCGGGGGAAAGTCGTTGGTGACGAGGAGATGCTTCATGGCGGGCGTCCACCATTGTGTCAGTCGATGGTGCGCACCGGCACGTCGGCGAGCACTCGCAGTTCCTCGACGACGAGAGGCGCCGTGTCATGGTGCGGAATCATGTCGTGATATCCGAGTCGCGCACACGCCCACACCGCATGGGCACGCAACATCGGATCGGGATGCTCGACGTATCGACCCATCACCCGACGAACGTGCGCCGAACGCGGGTCGGCGACGTTGCCGACCACGACGAGTGCGTTTCTACGCACCCAGTCGGGATTGCGCTGTGCGACGTACCACCAGTCGACGGTGCGCAGCAGATCGTCCTCGTCCATCTCGAGCAAGCCGACGACGTCGACCCATGCCCGCGCGTCGTCGAATCCATCCACCCGTAGGCGCTTTCGACTCGTCGGTGGACACACCTCCTGACAATCGTCGCAGCCATACATCCGATCACCGAGGGCAACACGATGCGCGCGATCGAAGACTCCGGGTTTCTGCAACAGCCACGCGAGACATCTGCGAGCGTCCACGACGCCGGGCTCGACGATCGCCCCCGTGGGACATCCATCCAGGCATCGTCGACATCCACCGCAACCGTCGGCGACCGGTGCCGACGCGGGTACAAGCCGAGCCGTCGTCACCACGCTGCCGAGGACGAAGAAACTTCCCGCACCGGGCACGAGGATGTTCGCGTTCTTGCCGAACCAGCCGATGCCGGCTCGATGTGCGACTGCACGATCGACGAGCGAGTTGTCGTCGGCGAACACCAGCGCCTTGTGGCCATCCGCGCGGAGTCGGTCACGAACGACGGTCAGCGCTCGACGCAGCGGCTCGTAGTACTCGACCCACGCATATCGCGCCACCTTCCCGCTCACCTCGTAGCTCGGTTCGACGTCTGGGGCCGCATAGGACATCGCGGCCACGAGAATCGACTGCGCTCCCGCGAGCGCATCGGTGGGAGTCGTGGATCGCTTCGGATTGCGGAAGGTGAACTGCATCGTGTCGTGCAGGCCGCCTGCGATGCGCGACTCGATGGCGACTCGCGCCGAATCGAGCGGAGCTGCGTCCGTCGCACCGATGCGGTGCAGACCATGCGCGACGCCGAGCGAGAAGATCTCGTCGGTGTAGGTGTCCCCCGTCGGGACGAAGGCCTCGAGTCGGTCAGCTTGCGGCACGGTGCCGAAGCGTAGGCACCAAACCGGCCTGAGCGAGCATCTTCACCGCGCGCTGTTCGGCGAAGTCGAAGACCATCGCCTCGTCCTCCGGATCGGTGCACAGGACCGAGACGAGGCAGTCGTCGCAGGCGCTCGTCTCGCGCATGATGCAGGTGTCGCAACTGATCACGAGCACGGGTGGCTGGTGGCTGTCGTCGGCGAACAACTCGTCGGTCATCGTCTGGCTCCTTGGTCTCTGGCTGGGTGCATGTGCTGCTGTCGTGGATGTGTGCACGCGAGGTGCGCACATGACAGCCTGACCAGGGGGTGTGACGAGGTGGAGTCGGGTCCGCTTCAGGACTCGGTGATCACGGCGCCTGTCGTGTCGATGCCGAGCACGTGGGTGGCACCATCAGCGGGCAACTGCGCGGCGATCTGGGATGCAGAGGCCTTGTCGCACATCACGGCCACCGTCGGACCAGAACCCGAGAGCCAGGCCGCCCATGCCGACGTCGACAGGGCAGCCTCGAGTGCCGCCTTCGAAGTCGGTGCGGCGGCGAGTCGTACGTCTTGGTGCAGTCGATCGCGAAACGCCGCGCGCATCACCGCGGTGTCGCCCGAGGCGAGCGCACCGAGCACGAGAGCGGTGTGGCCGATGTTGAACACCACGTCGAACAACGGAATCTGTGAGGGAATCGTGGTGCGTGACTTCTCCGTCGACGTCTGCGTCTCGGGCACCCAGGCGATGATCGCCGGGTCGACTCCGAGCGGGAGGCGCACGACCTCACCGGACGCACTCGCCGTCACTCCGCCATACAGCGACGCTGCCACGTTGTCGGGATGGCCCTCCATCGTCGTCGTTGCATGCAGGATCGACTTTCGAGCCGCGGCGAAGGCGTCGGCTCCCGCGCCGTTGCGAGTGACGTGGGCCGCGACCGCGCCGGCCACGCGGGCCGCACCACTGAAGCCGAGACCGCGCCCCATCGGAATCTTCGATGCAGCCCACAGTTGACCCGAACCTCCGCACTCATCGAAGGCGACTCGGGCGGGATGATGCTCGTCGACGACGCGCGCTCCGTCGGGGACCGCTCCGTCGTGGCTCACTCCCACGGTCAGATAGAGCGACAGCGCCATGCCGAGCGCGTCGAAGCCTGGTCCGAGGTTGGCCGAACTGGCCGGTACGCGAACGGAAAAACTCATCGACATCGCGGTCTATCGTGCCACAGCACGGCTGGTCTCCACGAGAGACGCAAGCACTCCCCGCGCCGCACCAGAGTCGATCGACTCACGCGCCACGGCGAGCGCCTCGATCATTGACGTGGCCATGCCCGAGACGACGAGACCGGCAGCTGCGTTCAACACGACGATGTCGCGCACCGCCCCATGCGCACCATCGAGCGTGTCGCGCAGGATTCGAGCGTTGTCCTGAGGAGATCCGCCACGCACCGCGGACAGGTCCGCACGCTCGATGCCAAGAGCCTGCGGATCGACGACGAGTTCCGAGATCCCCGACGCGCTCACGTCAAGGACGTGACTCGGACCGCCGAGCGACAGCTCATCCAACCCTCCATGCCCATGGAGCACCCATGCGCGCCGCACACCACGGTGCTGCAGGGTCTCGGCCATCACGCGGGCGAAGCGGGGCTGACCGACGCCGACGACCATGAACGCCACGTCGGCCGGATTGGCCATCGGCCCAAGCAGATTGAACGCCGTCGGTACGCCGAGTTCCTTGCGCGTCGGGCCGACGTGACGAAACGCCGGGTGGAATACGGGCGCAAAGGCAAACCCCATGCCGGCACGCCGCACGCATTCTGCGACTCCCTCGCCCGTCAACTCCAGCGTCACGCCAAGCTCCTCGAGCACGTCGGCGGTTCCGCACTTCGAACTCGCCGCACGGTTGCCGTGCTTGCACACCGGCACGCCCGCTCCCGCGACGACGAGCGCCGCCATGGTCGAGACGTTGACCGAATGCGAGGAGTCTCCCCCGGTGCCGACGATGTCGATCGATCTTCCGGCGAGATCCGCCGACAACTCCACTCGCGCGCTGGCACCGCGGACCGCATCGAGCAAGCCCCACAGTTCCGTTGCCGTCTCACCTTTGGTGCGCAAGGCGACGAGGAACGCGGCGATATGTGCCGGACTTGCCTCGCCGGACAACATCGACTGCATCGCGGCCTTCGACTGTGCGTCGTTGAGATCCTCGCGGACCATGAGACGCGAGATGATCGACGACCAACCCCCGAAGCTGTCGATCGCGCTCACGACGCGACCCGCTCAGGCGCTGCGACGACGAATGCGCAACAAGCGCCGGCGCTCGCGCGCGGTTGCACCGCCCCACACGCCTTGGTGCTCACGATTGTCGAGGGCATAGTTCAGACACGCTATGCGCACCTCGCACTCCGCGCAGACCGATTTGGCGAAGTCGGCGTGGTCGTCGTTGTCGGGATAGAAGATCTCGGTGTCGAGGCCGCAACATGCGCCCTTGCTCCGCCACGACACATCCGCGTTCGACATCCACGGCCCCCTTGCCACCCCCCGGTGGCACCCAGGGGCGATGGTATGGCGAGCGGCCAAAGCCATGCCAATTGCGCACGTGGACCACCTTGGGCCCAATAACGGTGCTGTGGATAGCGCGCGGGCGGCCTAGGCGCGCAGGTCTCCGAGCAGCTCGGTGACCGCGAACGGGGCGAGTTCGACAGCCTCGAGGTAGTTCGTCAGGTCGCAGGTGACGAGCACCCCACCCTTGGCAAATTCCTCCACCTGGCTCGGGGTGAACTCGAAGCGCACGTAGTGCACGGCTGCGGTCACGTTCTCGCGCGTGAGGGTCTCGGCGTGGCCTTCCTCGGTGATGCTGCGGATCGTGTCGCCGTTGGCGAGTCGGATGACGATCGAGCGCTCGATGCCAACCAGCTTGGGCAGCCACTCGCGCATCTGGTCGTCGCTCGTCAGTTCGATGAACAGCGTCGCCGACAGCTGGCCCGGCTCTGGGATGAGCGGGTTGTATGCCTTGAGCTCCTCGTGCACGAGTTCGTCGTTGACGACCTTCTCGGCGCGCAACATCTCGTGGATCTGGTTCAGCATCGTCTCGCGGTTCTCGAACATGAGCGTGACGATCGTGCCCAAGCTCACGCGACGCTTGCGCTTGGTCTCGATGATTGCCGCCCGTGACTCTTCTCGCACGCGCTCGTAGGCACGTAGGTCCAAGATGTCGTCGATGGTGAGCTTGCGATTCATGGTGGGGGTTGCCATGGTCCTAGTTCTCCTCTGGTATGCCGTACGCCCGCGCAATCATCTGCAACGGGTGGACGGGCTTGTTTCCTGTTTGTTCGTTGATTGCGGTGTTGGCCAAGTGACAGTCGCCGGCGACGACGTCGCCACCTGCGTCCTTGACCATCTGTCCGAGCTTTTCGCCGATCGGCAGTGACAGGTGCGCGTTCTCCGCGCGCAGTCCCCACATGCCGTCGATACCCGAACACTGTTGGACGAGCTTGATCTTGGCGCCCGTCAACTTCATGAGATCGCGACTCTTCAGACCGATGTTCTGCGCACGCAGGTGACACGGCGTGTGGTACGTCACCGTCTCGGGAATCTCGCCCTTGAACTCGGTGTCGAGGGTGGTGTCTTCCCCCTTGTGCAACTTGACGAGATACTCGGCCGCGTCGAAGGTGTGCTCGGAGACGAGTGTGGCGTCCGGACCGCCGACGTAGTCGACGTAGTCCTTCTTCAACACGTAACTGCAGGTTGGCTGCGGCACGACGATGTCGTTGCCGGCACGCACCTCGTCGGCGAGCATCTTCACGTTGCGCACGGCGACCTTCGTGAACGAATCGATGTCACCCGAGTGCAGGAACGGCGCACCGCAACAGCCGGCGTCGCCGGCGATCGAGCACTCGACTCCGTTGTGTTCGTAGACCTTGACGAGGTCCTTGCCGATGTTCGGGTCCTGGTACTCCACCAGACACGTCGGGAACACGGCGACCTGGGCCTGACGCTTGGTGAGGCGCACCTTTGGGCGCTTCTTGAACCACGTCGTGAATCGTGTCTTGGCGAACGGTGGCAGCATGCGCACGCTCGAGATGCCGGCGGTCTTTTCCACCACCTTGCGCACGAGCGAACCGGGCTTGGAGCCCATCACCACGTTGGTGACGACGCCGAGTCCGGGCGTCGTGGCGACGGTGCCGATGGCATCGGTGCGACCCATGATCGCCGTCGTCGCCTTGTCGCGGGCCGAGACCTGACCGTTCGCCCTGCGCATCGCATCGGCGCGCAGCATGAGTCGCGGGAAGTCGAGCGCCCACTCGTGCAGCTCGGGGATGTACGGGCACATCACGTAACACAACTTGCACTGGAAGCACTCGTCGACGACATGGTCCTGCTGGGCCGGTGTCATCTTGCCGGCGTCCTGGTCGTCGTGCTGGTCGACGTAGTCGAACAACGTCGGGAACGAGGGGCAGAACTTGAAGCACAGACGACATCCGTGACACAGGTCGAAGACCCGCTCCATCTCCTTGCGGGTGTCCGCCTCATCCAGATACAGCGGATGCTTTGGGTCGTAGATCGTCGTCATGCAAAACCTTTCGAATCAAACTTCACTTGTTCGACGATCGATCGGGGGACTCCACCTGGAATCCCCCGACGATCATCTGCCATCACCTGGAATCAGGAGATGGACTTGAGGCCCTCCGAGAAGCGGCCAGCGTGGCTCTTTTCGGCACGTGCGAGCGTCTCGAACCAGTCAGCGATTTCGGCGAAGCCTTCCTCGCGGGCGGTCTTGGCGAAGCCCGGGTACATCTGGGTGTACTCGTAGGTCTCGCCGGCGATCGACGCCTTCAGGTTCTGCTCGGTGTCGCCGATGGGCTCACCCGATGCCGGGTCGCCGACCTCTGCGAGGTACTCGAGGTGGCCGTGTGCGTGACCGGTCTCGCCGTCCGCCACGTTCTTGAACAGCGACGCAACGTCGGGGTAACCCTCGACGTCTGCCTTCTGTGCGAACCACAAGTAACGACGGTTGGCCTGGCTCTCGCCGGCAAACGCCTCCTTGAGATTCTCATGAGTCTTGGTGCCGTGAAGGCTTGCCATGATGTTCTCCTTAGTGTTTGGTTGTTGGGGTACTAGCTGACTTGCTCTTCTTCACACTCGGTGAAGGAGACCTTTTTGATGGCGCCTCGCAGGCCGCACAGATGCCGCGGAACACGACACCGACGTCATCGACGCTGAAACCGTCCACGCCCTTCGGCCGAAGCGTCGACACCCTGTCGACGTGGACGTCGCTGATCGCACCACAGATGTTGCAGATCGCGTGGTGGTGGTCATCGACATTGGGATCGAAGCGGGTCGCGCCCTCGCCCAGGTCGATTGCCTGCAGCTCACCCATCTCGGCGAGCTCGTTCAGCGTCTGGTACACGGTGCGCAGCGAGATTCCGGGCATCTTGGCGCTCGCCGTGGCGAAGAGAGATTCTGCGGTCGGGTGCGAGGTGTTGTCGTGCAGGAGCGAAAAGATGAGTTGACGCTGGGGGGTCAACTTGCGACCATGCGCGCGGTACGTCGCGGCGAGGACGGAGGGGGAATTCATGTGTTCGACCCTACGGCACGAGCCGGCTAATTTGCAAGTCTTGCGAACTAACAATTTGTGCAAATTGTGCGATTCGTCACATGTGCAACCGATCAGACATCACACCTATTCCCGCATTTAGGGTGGCGGGATGGAATTTTCCCGTGATGCCCATCTGGCGGCGCTGCGCACGGGAACCTTCGATGTCCTTGTGGTCGGTGGCGGGATCACCGGGCTCGGCGTGGCACTCGATGCCACCACCCGTGGGCTCTCGGTAGCGCTGGTCGAGCGAGAGGACTTCTCCTCGGGGACTTCCAGCAAGTCGAGCAAGCTCGCCCACGGCGGATTGCGCTATCTCCAGCAGGGCGAGATCGGCCTCGTCTATGAAGCACTCCATGAGCGCCAGCGCATGTTGCGCAACGCACCGCACCTCGTGCAGATCATGCCGTTCATGATCCCGATCCTGACCAAGGACGGAGTGATCTCAAAGAAGATCGCGCGTGCGCTCGGCAGTGCACTATGGATGTACGACCTCACGGGAGGATGGCGCATCGGCAAGTTGCATCGCCGACTCCGCGCACGCGAGGCGCACGCCCACTTCCCCACCATGCCGAGCGAGAAGCTCTCGTCTGGATACCTCTATTACGACGCAACCGTCGACGACTCCCGACTCTGCGTGGCAGTCGCGCGCACCGCGGCCGAACGTGGAGCAATCATCGTCAACCGCACGAGCGTCACGAAGATCACCCACGACGACTCGGGTCGGGCGAACGGCGCCGTGGTGACCACTCGCGAAGGCGACACCTTCACGGTGTCGGCACGTGTCGTCGTGAACGCTGGCGGCGTGTGGGCAGACGAGGTGCGTACCGCCGACGAAGGCCGCGATCCTCGCAGCATCCGTCCTGCAAAGGGCGTCCACGTGACGATTCCGTGGGACAAGGCACGCAACGACATCGCCGTCGTCATCCCCGTGCGCCGCGACAAGCGCAGCCTGTTCGTCGTGCCGTGGGTGAAGAACCCCGATGGCACCTATCGCTACACCTACGTCGGCACGACCGACACCGACTTTGGTGGCGACGTGGACGAGTCACAGTGCAGCCTCGACGACATCGACTACATCCTCGAGGCGCTGAATGCCTCGATCACGACGAACGTGACGCGAAGCGACGTCACTGCGGTGTGGTCGGGCCTGCGACCACTCGTGCGCACCGACGACCACTCCTCCGGAGGAAAGACCGCCGACCTGTCGCGCAAGCACAAGGTTGCCGTCTCGGACTCCGGCGTCGTGTCGATCACGGGCGGCAAGCTCACCACCTATCGCAAGATGGCCGAACACACCGTGGACGAAGTGTGCTCGCGACTCGGATCGACGGCTCGCGGCTCCTCGAAGCGATGCAAGCTTGTCGGCGCAAGAGGCTTCGATCGTCGCACCCTCGAAGGACCGACTGCACACCTTGCCTCTCGCTACGGCACCGAGGCGGCAAAGGTGCTCGCCCTCATCGATGCGCGACCCGAGCTCGCTCGCCCGCTCATCGACGGCCTGCCCTACCTGTGCGCAGAGGCGATCTTTGCCGTGCGCCACGAGATGGCCCTCACCCTCGACGACGTGCTCTCGAGGCGCACGCGCGCGCGACTCTTGGATCGGCGCGCCAGCGTCGGTGCCGCGCGACGCGTCGCTGAGCTGATCGCCCCGGAACTCGGCTGGTCGTCAACCGAGATCGACGCCCAGGTTCGCGACTTCGTCGATTCCTGCGCCCGCGAAGAGGCGGCCTCCGTGGTGTCAGAGGCCGAGTACCTGGCCTCCACTCGGCAAGACTGAGTCGATGGAACCGACCCCGCCGATCGAGTTCGGGGTCCCAGTCGAGAACCTCAGCGAGCGTCTCCCGACTCCGCCGCTCGTTGCCGACGACGTGCTCCAGGAACTGAGCGCGGTCTGTCGTTCGTCGCGTGACACCGAGCAACTCGCAGCTCATGCTCGGGACTGGTGGCCACTGGCGATGCACTGGGCGCTTTCCGGTTCGGTGCCTGCGTTCCCCGCGATCGTCATGCACCCGACCACCACGCTCGAAGTGTCACGTATCGCTTCCATCTGTCACCGCGCCCGCGTGCCCCTCACCGTCGCGGGTGGTCGAAGTGGCGTGAGCGGAGCCTCGGTGCCCGCGCGCGGCGGAGTGGTGCTCGACACCACCTCACTCGCCGGCGTCACCGACGTGGACGTCATCTCCGGAATCGTGCGCGTAAAACCGGGGACCTTCGGTCCGGACCTCGAGGCCCACCTTGCGCCGCTTGGGTTGTCCGTCGGTCACTTCCCACAATCGTTCGAGCTGTCGACGGTCGGCGGATGGATCTCCGCACGTGGCGCAGGACAATTTTCGACGCGGTACGGAAAGATCGACGACATGGTGGTCGGCCTCGAAGTCGTCCTCGCCGACGGCACGGTCGTCACGACCGGCACCGCGCCGGCCGCAGCGGACGGGCCGGACGTCGCCTCAATGTTCGTCGGCAGCGAAGGCACCCTCGGCATCATCACCGACGTCTGGCTGCGCGCACATCCCGTCGCCCCACACACGGCGATAGCCGCGTACTCGCTGTCGAGCATGGGCGAGGGAATCGAGTTGTGTCGGCGCGTGGTGCGCGCAGGTGCGACCCCTGCGGTGCTGCGGCTCTACGACGCGACCGAATCGCAGCGTTCACATGGCGGGGACGGATCGCGTTGCACCCTCCTCGTGTTGGACGAAGGCGAAGTCGAGCTCGTGGGCTCGACCATGGCCGTCGTGCACCGGCATGCCATCGCCCTCGGCGCACGCATCGAGGACACCGCGCTCGTCGAACGATGGCTGGAGCATCGCAACGACACGAGCGGATTGCAGTCCGTCACGCGCAAGGGATACGTCGTCGACACGATGGAAGTCGCGGGCAGCTGGTCGATTCTCGGACACGTCTATGACGACGTGCGCGCCGCGATCACCTCCGTCGACGGTGCGCGCTCGGCGAGTGCACACCTGTCGCACAGCTACCTCGACGGCGCATGCCTCTACTTCACCTTCGCCGGCGACAAGGGGCGCGATGCCGAAGCGCTGTACGTGGCGATGTGGAATGCGGGACAACGCGCAGCACTTGCCGCCGGCGCCAACCTGTCACACCATCACGGCGTCGGACTGAACCGTTCACGCTTCGTCGCAGAAGCACTCGGGTCGTCCCTCGGCATCCTGCGCGCAGTCAAGCGTGCTCTCGATCCGCACGGAATCTTGAACCCCGGCAAGCTCGGACTCGACGACGAGGACGTGTGGCCATGAGCGTGCTCGTCATCGACGTCGGCACCACCGGACTGCGTGCGGCGATCGTGCGCCACGACGGCACCGTCGCCGACCTGCGCTATGAACGGCGTCCGCCCACGTCGCCGTTTCCGGGACTCGTCGAGTTCGATGCCTCTGCGATCGCCCAGGCGACCCTGCGCGTGGCGAGCGCGGTGCTCTCGACGTCGGGACCCGTCGATGCCGTCGGCATCACGACGCAGCGCGCGAGCACCGTGATCTGGGATGCGCGCACGCTCGCACCGCTCGCTCCCGGTCTCGGATGGCAGGACCTGCGCACCGTCGGTGACTGCATCGTCTCGCGCGCGGAGCACGGACTCGTGCTCGCCCCGAACCAGACTGCGACGAAGGCGAAGTGGTTGCTTGCCAACACCGACATTGCCGATCGCCGCGTCGTGCGCATCGGCACGATCGACTCCTATGTCGCCGCCGTGTTGTCGAACGGCGCACTGCACGTGACCGACCACTCGAACGCCGCCGTCACGGGTCTGTTCAGCCTGGACGAGATGTCGTGGTCGACGCGCATCTGCGAACTGATGGGCGTCGACGTCGAGATGCTGCCGACGATCGTGCCGTCGAGCGGCGTCGTCGGGCACGCGAGCGCGCTCGCCGGTTCGCCACCGATTGCGTGTCTCATCGGTGACCAACAGTCCTCACTCGTCGGTCAAGGGTGCATCTCACCGGGCCAGACGAAGATCACCTTCGGCACCGGCGGCATGCTGGACGTCGCGACGGGTCGGCGCGCGCCGACGTCAGCGCAACGCTCATCGGGTGGCACGTTCCCGATCGTCGCGCACTCGAGCGCCGACGGCATCGAGTACGGAGCAGAGGCGATCATGTTGTCGGCGGGCAGCAACATCGAATGGTTGTGCGAGGACCTCGGGTTGATCGATTCTCCCGCCGACAGCGACGCGATCGCCGCGTCGGTCGACACGAGCGACGGTGTCGTCTACGTCCCCGCCCTGCTCGGTCTCGGCACACCGAACTGGGACTACGGCGCACGCGGCACCCTGCTCGGCATCACGCGCGGCACGAGCCGCGCCCACATCGTGCGCGCGGTGCTCGAGGGAATCGCCCACCGTGGCGCCGACCTGGTGGATGCCGCAAGGGTCGACACCGGATGCACGATCAGTGCGCTGCGCATCGACGGTGGCATGAGCCGCAACGCGACCTTTGTGCAGGCGCTCGCCAACGCCTCGATGCTGCCCGTGGAGGTGTCTCCCGTCACGGAGGCCACCACCCTCGGCGCGGGATTCCTTGCCGGCGTGGCGGTGGGCACCTGGCCGACGCTCGCCGACGCCGCAACGACATGGGCCCCCACCACGGTCGTCGAACCGTCGTCCCCACTCGACCGCGACCGCTGGCGCGAGGCGGTGGGCCGAGCCGCCGGTTGGATACCTGAATTGTCGGGTCTTGACTTCTAGATTATGAGCGCCCCATCGCATCCCGAAAGGAACGTCACCGTGCCCACCGCGCCACTTCGCCGCGCACCAGGAGAACGCCCGAATGCGGCCGACTCCGAGTTGTTGGCCTTCGCACAGAGCGCCGAGCTCGCCGTGCACGACCTGTATGAAAAGGCCATCGAGTCCGGTCGCTTCACCGGTGACGAACTGACCACCCTCGAGCAGTTCGCCGCCCACCACCTCGCCTACGCACAGTCGATCAACGGCCTCATCGGCAAGGACGCCACCAACGTGCGCAACGAGGGTGTCTATGCGGCGTACGCGGGCCAGATGACGACGGGTGCCGCCGCCTATCGCACGCTGCAGACCCTGGAAAACACCCTGGTCGCCACCCACACCGACATCTTGTCCAACCTCGAGAACCACGACGCCGCGACGCTCGTGGCCTCGATCATCACCGTCGAGGCTCGTCACGCCGCGGTCTTCGGCGTCTTGCCGACGCTGAACCTCTCGAGCGCACTTGACAACACGGCGTCGTCGATCGCTCCTGGCGTGACGGCGAGCGTGGAAACGACGGTGGCACCATGACGATGAACTCACCACTCACCCGGCGCGAACTGTTGCGCCTCGGCGGTCTCACGATTGCCGGCACAACGTTCCTCGCCGCATGCGGCAAGCAGTCGAACGTTCCAGAAAGCGCCAACATCGCGAGCATCGGCGACGTCCCTCCGACGACCGGACTGCCGGCCGTCGAGGTCACCGACGCGGTGCTCATGCGCACGGCGGCGTCGCTCGAATACAACGCGATCGAGACGTACGAACTCGTGTTGTCGAGCGGGCTGCTGACCGGTGACTACGCGAAGCTGTCGGATGCCGTGAAGCGCTTCCGCGACGACCACACCCGCCACGCAGACGCGGTCAACGGACTCGCCGTGCAGCTCGGCGGCAAGGCCGTCACGTGTGGCAACGCACGCATCCGCTCGCTGTACATCGATCCGGCCGTCGCCCTCATCACCGAGGACGGCAACCCTGACGCAGGCGTCGACGTGATCGCGCTCGCACACGGACTCGAGAACCTCGCCACCCAGACCTATCAGGGTGTCGTCGGCCTCCTCTCCACCCCGCAGTTGCGTGGCGCAGCGATGCGCATCGGCGCAGACGAGGCACGCCATGCAGTGGTGCTCGCACAGGTGCTCAACCCAGGATTCGGCGCGGTCGGCCCGACGACCAACGAGACGACCGGCAAGGCGAACGTGGCGAGCGTTCCGATGGCCTTCGGCGCCCAGTCCAGCGTTCAGGTCTCGATCGGAGCCCCGAACGCCGACGGCGTCAAGACGACGGTGGCGATGGAGACCCCAAGCCTCAATTCGCTCGTCTACGACTACGTCACCTGCTGATCCAGACGGACGGTTCGCGACCGTACACTGACACGCGACGGTGAGCCGGTCGGATGACCGCGGGTCGACGAAAGTCGATCTGAGGAAAGTCGGGGCTTCACAGGACGAAGTGCTGGCGCGAGCCAGGTCGGGGAAACCTGACGTGTGGTGCAACAGAGAGAGACCGCCGATGGATGGCGCCGCAAGGCGACGTCACAGGTAAGGGTGAAACGGTGCGGTAAGAGCGCACCAGCATGTGGGGCGATCCACATGGCTCGGTATCCCCACTTGAAGCAAGGCCATGCAGAGGGCACGGGCTGTCCGCTCGCAACCCAGCAATGGGAAGCACCCCTCGGGTAGGTCGCATAGAGGGATGGTCATCGGCTGCGATCACTCGCAGTTACAGAACCCCGCTTACAGACCGACTCACCGTCACCCAGTCGCACCAGGACATAGTGTCGTTCCTGAGGGGAATCATGAACATCGATGTCACCAACCTGCTGCCAGACGACGTGGCGACCTATTCGGGATACGGCTTTGTCAGGGTCGTGACAGCGATTCTGATGGCCATCGTCGTCGTGCGCAGCTGCATCCACGTCTTTTCCGCCGATGGAGGGGCCTCGCGCATCGCCGGCGTCGACACGACCGTGACGGGCGGCGACAACATCATCGCCATGTTCCACCAGTGGGGCGCGGTGCAATTGACGTTGATCTCGCTCCTCATCGTCGTGTTCGTCCGCTATCCGGGACTCACCCCGCTCGTCATCCTCACGATGGCCTTGGATCCCGTGACACGTGCGATCGCCGCTCGGGTGAAGCGACTGACGTCGACCAAGACTCCCCCGGGCGCCCGACTGAACTGGCCGGCATTCGTCGTGCTCGCCGTGCTTCTCGTGTTCTCGCTCAGCGAGTAACCGTCACGCGCGGGTACTAGTCAGTGGACGTGGCGAAGGCCACCTGACGAGACGTCCACACCGCGAGTACCGCACCGATCGCCTCGAGCGGCACGTTCCACCAGCCGCGCTCGACGACGGGAAGTGCTGCCTCGGCGAAGTCGAACCCGCCAAGGGGCCACCAAAAGAGCTCGTTCGAGGCGAAGGCGAAGTCGAACACGAGGTGCAAGAAGAGTCCGATGACGACCGCGAGCCACGTCTTGCGCACCGGGCGTCGACCGTAGGTTGCAAGCATCACGATCGCCATCGCAGCCACGACGCTCACCACGCTGTGGGCGATGCGCCAGCCCGTCAGCCCGTCGACCACGTCGGGGATGAGTGCACCGAGGACGACGAGACGGAACCGGAACGACGGATCACGAAACACGATCCACACCGTGGCGACCGACGTTCCGACGAACCAGAGCAACATGGTCAGATCACGATAAAGCATCCGCAATGCGGACACTCGGGATGCTCGTTCGGGCCGAGCGATCGCAACGCGGCGATCTCCGTCGTCGACAAGTCCAGGTGGCAGGCTCCGCATGTCGGACCATGCAACGTCGCGACCGCACCGTCTGGTCGCTGCTTGCGCTTGCGCTCATAGACGTCCAGCAGCGCTGCGGGCACGACGAGGCTTTGTGCGCTGCGCCGTTGCGCGAGCTGGGCGATCCGCTCCTCCGCGTCGCGTCGGGCAATCGCATAGGCGCGCATCGCCTCGTCGCGCGCAATTGACAGGGAGTCCAACCGCCCGCCCACCTCGGCGATCTGGACGCCAAGGTTCTCGAGTGCGTCCATCGCCGACAACTCTCGCTCGTCGCCCGACCCACGCTCCGCGCGTCGCTCGGCGATCTCGTGCTGCAACGCCTCCGCCTCTCGCGGGGCGATCACCGTCTTGAGTTGCGCCTCCAGTCGCGCGATCTCCCGCGCGAGCACCTGACTGCGAGCCTCGATCTCGGCTATCTCCGACTCGATCTGCGTCGTGCGCGCCACCAGGGCGTCACGTTCTGTCGTCGCCGCACGCACGGCGTTTTCCGCCGCCACTGCGCGTGCCCTTTCCGCCAAGTTGTTCAACTGGAACGTGGCCTGAGCGATCTCGATGTCGGTCGTCTGCACCGACAACAGATCGTCCAGCGCCCCCATTACTGGCCCGCGACGACCGTCTGTGCGCTCGCCGGCAGTCCCGCGGCGCACTCATAGACCCAGTACTGGTTTGGAGGGATCGTGTGCACCGGGCCGCGCGGATAGCGGTCGCGCAGCGCCACACGCAGTGCCGCGTCTGGATCGATCGTCGTCGGCGACACGATCGTCGTCGTGGTGGTCACCGACGTGGTCGGCAACGCGGGCGGCTCGACGATGCTCACGACGACGGTGTCTGATGGCGCAGCTGGCTGCGTCGTGGTCGTCGTCTTTTTCCCTGCACCGGTCGTCGTCGAGGCCGGAATCGTTCCGGCAACGACGCTTGCCAAACACTCGTTGCCCGGCAGGTACACGCGCACGGGCGACAGGTCGGGGCGGGCCTCGGTCGGCTGAGCCGGTGACGGCGCATCCCAGTCGACGATCGGCAGGTTCTCGTGGGCGGCGTCCATGTACTGCTTCCAGATGCGCGCGGGATACATCGCACCTTGGATGCGCACGTAACCGTCGGCGGCGAGGAACTCGGGGATCCGCACCATCGGCGTGTATCCCTTTGGATCGCCCACCCACACCGCGGTCGTGAGCTGCGGGGTGAACCCGACGAACCATGCATTCGTGTTGTCGTCCTGGGTTCCGGTCTTGCCGGCGGCAGGACGATCGTCGGCGAGCGGGGTGCGACGTGCGGTGCCGAACTGGATGACGCCCTTCATCACGTCGACGGCGCGCAACGCCGCGTCACGGGTGAGCACCTGCTCGGGGTCCGTCGGTTCCTCGCGCTGCCAGATCACTTGTCCCGCGGAGTCCTCGATGCGTTCGATCGCATAGGGCTCTCGGTGCACGCCGCCATTGGCGATCGTCTGTGCACCGGAGGCCATGTCGAGTGGGCTGAGTTCGTTCGCACCGGTGGACAGCGACGCGTACGGCTTGATCAGGTTCGCGCGCTCGAGGTCGGTGCCGAAGTTCGGCTTGGGCATGAACTCCGAGCTCGCCATGCCGTACATCAGCGCCACGACTCGCTCGAGTCCGACGACCTGTGCGAGGCGCGCGTATGCGCAGTTGATCGACAGCGCCGTCATCCGCCGCAACGTCCCGACGGGTTCGCTCACGCCGTTGGAGATGAGAAACGTCGGCTCCTCGTCGTTGCCCGGGTTGGGCAACGTGCACGGAAGGGTTCCGTCGATCACGTCTTCGGGCAGGATCCCCGCCTCGAGCGCGGCGGCGAGTACGAACATCTTCACGCTCGATCCGGTCTGGCGTCGACGCAACGCGAGGTTCACCTCGTTCGTGTTGGGCACGAATCCCTCGCCACCGACCATCGCGCGGATCGCACCCGTCGCCGTGTCGAGTGAGAGCACCGCAGCCGTGATCCCCGTCGCATTGTCCGGCATCTGTTCGGCGGCCGCGGTCTCGGCGGCGAGCTGGGCGTTCTTGTCGAGCGTCGTGTAGATCTTCAAGCCCCCGCGATAGAGCCGGGACATGACTTCTTCCTCGCTCGCTCCGAGACCCATCTCCACGCCTCGCGTGCGGATGTAGTCCTTCACGAACTCAGAGAAGTAGCTGCGGTTGGCGTCCTGTCTCGTGTCGACGACGGTCGACTCCTCGCTCGTCACCGGGGCCGCCTTCGTCGGCAGACGACACGTCGACGGGTCGTCGACCTTGCGCTTGGGCTCTTCCCATCCGAGACATGCGGCGCTCGCCTCGTCGGGCGTGATCAGTCCTTCGTCCACGAGACGACCAAGCACGATCTTGTAGCGCTTGCGCACCGAGTACGACTTGTAGCCGTTGGTCGAGAACGGGTCGTACGTGGAGGGTGCTTGCACGAGACCCGCGATGAAGGCACCCTCGATCAGGTTCAGCTCGCCGACCGACTTGCCGTAGTAGGTCTCGGCGGCCGCGGCGAGCCCGTAGGCGTTGTTGCCGAAGTACACCGTGTTCACGTAGCGCTCGAGGACCTCTTCCTTGGTCAACAACTTCTCGAGCATCGTCGCGTAGCGTGCCTGCAGGATCTTGGTTCGCCCGTCGGAGATCGACCCTCCGAGGAACTCGTTCTTGGCCACCTGCTGGGTGATGGTGGACGCGCCCTGACGAGAGCCGCCTTGGGAATTCGACAGCAACGCTCGGGCCACTGCCCGCAGGTTGACCCCGTCGTGGCTCATGAACACGTCGTCTTCGACGGCCAAGATCGCCGACACGACCTCGGACGGCACGCTCGACAGCACCGTGCGCTGGGCGTTCTCGCGCTGGAACGCACCGATCTGCAGGCCGTTCACGTCGTACAGGGTGCTGCGCTGGGCAAGACCGGAAAACTGATACAGCCCGACGGGCACCTCACGGTGTGCGTTCAGCACACCCCATGCTCGTGGCGCGGCGAGCGTGACGAGCGAGGTGATCGCCAAGGCCCCCGCCACGATGACGATCGCCAGTCGCTGGAACGTCCGCAATGAGGGGCTCACAACGTCTCCAACGCTACTCTGCGGTGATGAGTTCGACCCCGCAGTTCCCCGTGAAGCCCTTTCGATTCGGCATCCAGGCGCACGGCGCTCCCGATGCGGCCACGTGGGTTGCACTGGCCAAGAAAGCCGAGGCCAACGGCTTCGACGTGTTGACAATGCCCGACCACTTCACTGACCAACTCGCCCCGGTGCCCGCGTTGATGGCCGCAGCGGATGCAACGACGAGCCTGCGCGTCGGCGCGCTCGTGTGGGACAACGACTACAAGCATCCGGTCGTGCTCGCCAAGGAAGTCGCGACGATGGATGTTCTGAGCAACGGCAGAGTCGAGCTCGGCATGGGCGCGGGCTGGATGGTGAGCGACTACGAACAGGCTGGAATGAGCTACGACTCACCGGGCGTGCGCATCGACCGGATGATCGAGGGCATCGAGGTGATGCGCCAGTGCTTCGCCGACGGCAAGGCCAACTTCTCCGGCACCCACTACACGGTCACCAACTACGATGGCCTGCCCAAGCCGGTCCAAAAGCCGGGACCACCACTGCTCATCGGTGGCGGCGGCAAACGCGTGCTCACCTATGCCGCACGCTTCGCCGACATCATCGGCATCAACGCGACCCTCACCGCGGGAGCCGTCGGGCCGGAGGCGATCTCGACGATGACGGCAGCGGCGGTGGACGACAAGGTCGACATCGTGCGCAGCGCAGTCGGCACGCGGCTCGACCACGTGGAGATGAACATTCGTGCGTTCATGGTCAACGTCACCGACGACGCACAGGGCGCGATGGAGCGCCTCGCCAAGGGCATCGGCGTGGAGACCTCGATGATCGCCGAGACGCCGTTCGCCCTGATGGGACCGCCGTCCAAGCTCGTCGAAGACCTCCTCGCACGCCGTGAGCGGTGGGGATTTTCCTACGTGATCGTGGGCGGCGAGGACGTGGATTCCTTCGCCCCCGTCGTCGCCCAACTCGCGGGCAAGTAACTCGAAACGACGGCGCTCAGCCGGCGAGCTGGCGCATCAGACCGGTGAGATAGTCGTCCACGTCGTCGGCGACCCAGCCGGTCTCTAGGTTCACCTTCTCGGCGATCTGGGGCATCGGATATTCCTCGCCGACGAGCGTGCAGCCGAGGAATGGCAGGATCGTGCGCAGGTAGTCGACTCCCTGCTTGCTGCCGGACGTGCCCGGCGAACAGCCGCAGACCGCGACGCGCTTGCCGACGAGACAATGCGTACCGAACGGACGCGACGCCCAGTCGAGTGCGTTCTTCAGTCCGCCGGGCAACGCATGGTTGTAGGTCGGGGTGACGAAGAGGATCCCGTGCGCCGAGCGGATCGCGTCACGCAACTGCCCCACCTGTGCTGGCGGCGAGTCCGTGTCGAGGTCCCCGTCGTAGATCGGCAGGTCGCCGAGACCCGCATACAGCACGGCTCCCACGCCGCCGGGCGCCCGAGACACCGCATGGCGCGCCAAATGCGTGTTGAACGAGCCCCGACGAAGGCTTCCACTCACGACCAGGATCTCAGACGACATAAGTTTCGCCAATGTAGTGCGAATGGCTCGGCGATCGCATAGCCTTGACAGCGATGTCCACAAGGGACGTCGGCAAGTCAAGAAAAGAGAACATCACATGCGCGGTACGGTCAAATTCTTTAACGCAGAGAAGGGCTACGGGTTCATCTCTCGTGAAGGTGGAAGTGACGTGTTCGTCCACTTCTCCAACATTCAGGCCGAGGGTTACAAGACCCTCTTCGAAGGCCAGACCGTTGAGTTCGACGTCGCTCCTGGTCGCAAGGGCGAGGAAGCACAGAACGTCGTCGTCGTCAGCTGATTCAGATCACCTGACAACAACTTCACAACTTTGGATTGATCGGCGTGCGGATTCCGCACGCCGTTTCAATTTGTTCGGCGATCGCCAAGCACCGCAAGTCGGTGTAGCGAGCCCCCACCACCTGCACTCCGACCGGTAGGTCGTCTGCCATGCCTGCGGGCACGACGACGGCCGGCAGTCCGAGCAGGTTCGGCGGCAAGACAGGACGCATCAACTCGACGGTGGCGGCAGCCCCCGCGGCATCGGCGATGTCTGCGTCATAGACGAATGCGGGCTGTGTCCACGTCGGGCACAACAGGATCGGGTATTCCTCGAACCACAGGCCCCACTTACGACCAAGGCCGTTGCGCTGCATCTGGGCGGCGAGCAACTCGGGGAGGCCGACGTGCGGCATGGCGAGTTGGGTCAGTTTCAGAAACGCCTTTCCACCCTCGCCCATCACCGACTCGAGAATCGGCAGGTTCGGCGTCAAATCACCGTTCATCTGTGCGCCCCACGTCGCACACGCGAGCTCGAACTCAGGCGGCGTGACCTCGACGACGCGATGACCAGCGTTGGCGAGTGCGTCGGCGGCCCTGCGCACGACGGCGGCGACACCGGGATGCGTCGATCCGCCCGGCGGCTCGGCCATCACCGCGATCGTCAACTTTTCACCGTCACCGAGGTCGCGCAACGTCGCGGGCACGCTCACGGGGTCCCGTGGATGTGCTCCGGCGACCACGGCAAAGCCAGCCCGCACGTCGGCGATGGTACGTGCCATCACGCCCTGGTTGAGCATCAGCTGGGCCGCGAGCGTCATGTCTTCGGTGATGAAGTACTGCGCGTCGGGCACGACGCCCGTGGACGGCTTGATCGAGGCGATGCCACAGCAGTGCGCAGGGTTGCGCAGCGACCCGCCGATGTCGTTACCGAGTCCGATCGGCGACATTCCGCTCGCCAGCGCGGCTCCCTCGCCGCCGCTCGATCCACCTGCGGTGCGATCGAGATTCCACGGGTTCTTCGTGCGTCCATAAAGGGTCGAGTCGGTGTGGATGCGCAGTCCAAGGTCCGGCAGGTTGGTGCGCCCGATCGGGATGGCGCCCGCGGCGAGCATCCGGTCGACGACGGGTGCGTTCTGCGGCGGGATCGCCTCGGCGAGCGCGGGAATGCCTTGGGTCGTGGCTTGCCCCGCGACGTCGATGTTCTCCTTGATCGTGAACGGCACGCCGTGGAATGCCCCGAGCGACTCACCGCGCGCGGTCGCCGCGTCCGCTTTCGCAGCCGACTCGAGCGCGGACTCGCCGAGCACCCTGACGACCGCATTGATCGTCGGGTTCACCTCGGCGATGCGATCGAGATGTGCCGTGACGACCTCGACCGAGGACACCTCTTTGTTGGCGATGTTCGACGCCAGTTCCAATGCCGACCGTGACCACAGTTCCCGAGCCATGGAATCCCCCTTGTCCGTCCCACCGTAGCGAGTTGGACAAGACTGGTCGCCATGGGAGATCGGCGCGCCATCGTGCACATCGGCACCCACAAGACCGGCTCCACCTCGCTGCAGTACTGGCTCACCCACAACGCATCGCAGTTGGAGGCACACTATGGATTTGGGGTCTACCGCCCCATCCATCCCAACGGTCGCGAGCTTGCCCTGTGGTGCGCGAATCCCGACCGCCAGATTCCGACCATCCGCGAGATTCCCGAGTGGCAAAGCCCCACGTGGCGCACCCCGTCGTTCGGCCACATGCGCAGCGAGATCGAACGCGACGTGGACACCCTGGTCGCCTCGAACGAGACGTTGAGCCTGCTGCGCACCCCCGACGAAGTGGAACGGCTGCGCGAACTGTTCGCCCCGCGGCGGGTCGAGATCATCCTCGTCACCCGACGCCCCACCGACTTCCTGCGCTCCTGGCGCGAGCAGTTGATCCGCGACGGATTCAGCGAATCGAGCGACCCGACGTCGTTCGCCTATCTCAATGCCGACTCATGGCTCGTCGACTACGACGAGATCCTTCAGTCCTATCGTCACGTGTTTGGCGACGACCACGTCCACCACGTCGACTACGACGCCGCGCTTTCCCGCGACTCGAGCATCATCCCGGCGGTCATGGCACACGTCGTCGGTGACACAGGCAATCTCCCCGAATGGCGGGACGTGCGGCGCAATCGTGGATCGCGACGACACCCCAACGACACGGTCTCGCGGTGGCGGCGCGTCGCGCGGCGCCTGCGCGGCGGACTCGACCACTAAGGTCGCACGGTGCCTGCCAGTGCGACCCGCGTCGGAGTCCTGTGCGTCCTTGCCTCGACCGCGTTTTTCAGCCTGACGGCGACCTTCGTCGTCAATGCCTATGACTCAGGCGCCAATCCCGTCGGCGTGCTCACCGTGCGCTTTGCAATCGCCTCGGCGTTCATGGTCGTGGCTCGACGCATCCTTCGGCCGGGAGCCCCATGGCCCGACCGACGAACAACGCTGCAGCTCATGGCACTCGGCTGCTCGTCGTACTTCCTCGGCGCACTCATCTACTTCAACGCCCTCGCCCGCATGGACTCCGGGCTTGCGATCGTGATCTTCTACACCTATCCGATCCTCGTGGTGTTCGGAAACTGGCTGATCAACAAGCACCGCCCGTCGCGCAACATCGTTGTCGCACTTGCGATGTCGATCACCGGCGTCGTAATCACGGTCGGCCAGGTCGGCAGCGGATCGGGCGTGGGCGTCGCGTTGTGCTTCGCCTCGACCATCACCTACACCGTCTACACGCTCGGAAGCGCTCGGGTGCTGCCGAAGACCGACCTGTTCACCGGGGTGACCGTCGTGATGATCGGCACGTTGGTGTGCTTCGTCGTGCTCTGCACGCTCGGCTCCCCGTTCATCGACGTGCGCTTCCCGGCCACCGCCTTCGGATGGGCGAACGCCGTCGGTCTCGCCATCGTCGCCACAGCACTCGCCACCGCGGTATTTTTCGTCGGCATCCGCAACCTCGGGCCGAACACGACGAGCCTCCTCACCACCTTCGAGCCGGTCCTCACGATCATCGCAGGCGTCGCCTTCCTCGGCGAGTCGTTCACGACAGCCCGCTCCATCGGTGCGGCCTTCGTCATCGGCGCGCTGATCGTGTTCGGATTGCTCGAGTCGCGCTCGACGAAGACCCCAGAAGCTCTCTAGGGCGAACTGAGCTCGTCCAACGAGACGACCCGATCGCACACCGCAGCGAGGTCGTCCATGGCGTGGGAGACGACGACGGCACTGCGCGCGACACGCCGCAACTCGCGGGCGAGGATCTCGAGTGTGGCTCGACGATGGTCGACGTCGAGGCCGCCGAAGGGCTCGTCCAGGAGGATCGCCCGCGACTCGCCGACGCACGCCTGGGCGAGGCCGACACGTGCACGCTGGCCCTGCGACAACTCGGCCATCGACGACGACGCGAGATCCCCGATCGAAAACGCTTCGACGGCCTGCTCGGCAGCCTGACGCGCCGCACGGCGCGACGCGCCACGGCAGCGGATCGGGAAACCGAGTGCGTCGAGCACCGTCCCGCGCGTCGTCACCTCGCGCGACACGTATCGCACGAGTCGCCCTTCCGGATGCACGAAGTGCGTGGCGTCGTCGACGATGCGGCCGTCGATGGTCAGCGAACCCGACACGACGGGGAGGAGCCCGGCGATGGTTCGCAGGAGTGTCGTCTTTCCCGAGCCGTTGGCACCCGTGACGCCCAACACCTCCTCGCCGAGGCGCATGGTGACCGCGCGCAACGCCACGTCGTAGCCGATGGTGCCGTCGAGGACGATCACGGACGGATCCCTCCGATCCAGCGACCGCGCAACGCGACGAGCACGCCGACGCACACCGCGACGAGAACCGCGCTCAAGGCATAGGCCGCAGGCGGGTCGCTGTCGAGGAGGGCATACACCGCGAGTGGCACGGTGCGGGTTCGTCCGTCGATGTTGCCGGCGAACGTGATCGTCGCTCCGAACTCCCCCAGTGCGCGAGCCCACGCGACGGCGAAACCCGCGACGAGAGCCGGAGCACAGTGTGGGACGACGACGAGCCACAACCGCCGCCACGGCCCCGCCCCGCTCGTTGCAGCCACGTCGAGGGTGCGCACGTCGAGCGACGCGAATGCGCCCTCGGCAGACATCGTGAGGAAGGGCACCGCGACGAAGGCCTGGGCGACCACGACGCCGAGCGCGGAGAACGTGAACTGGAGACCGAACAGGTCATACAGCGGCTCGCCGACCACGCCATCGGTGCGACCGAAGGCCGCAAGCAACGCCACCCCTGCGACCACGGGCGGCACGACGAGCGGAACGAGGACGAGCGAGCGGACGATGCTTCGACCGCGCCAGCGTCCACGCGCCAGCGTCCACGCAAGCGGGATCCCGACCAACGCGGCAACGACCGCGGCGACGACCGACGTGATGACGGACAGCCACAGTGCACTGCGCACCTCGGCCCTCGACACGAGGGACCAGAACGACCCCCACTCCACCTTCGTGACGAGCCCGACGAACGGCACGACGAGGAGCCCGACACCCACTGCTGCAAGCACGACGAGCGTGCGCGGCGCGCGATCGACGGCACGTGACGACGTCATGGTGTCACAAAGCCCCACGTCGCGAGTATCGCCCGCGCCCGTGCAGTGTTGACGAAGGCGACGAATGCCGCTGCCGTCGATGCGTTCTTCGAACCCTTGACCACGGCGATCGGATACGACGCGGTCACGTTCGCCGACCCGGGAATCGGCACCCCGGTCACCGACGATGCACTTGCCCGCATGTCGGTGACGTAGACGAGCCCGGCCTGTGCGTCACCGGAGGCGACCTGGGTGACCACGGCTCGCACGTCGGTGCCACGGGTGATGCTCGACTCAGGAATCGACACCCCAGCCCGACCGAGCACCGTCTTGGCATAGGAGCCGCACGGTGCGCTGGCCACGCACATCGCAACGACACCCACACGCCGCAGATCGGCCACCCCGGAGACCTTGAGCGGATTCCCCTTCTTCACCGCGATCATCATCGAGTTGCGGGCAAAGACCGCCGGAGCCGAACCGACAAGACCCGACGACACCAGGCGGTCCATCGTCGCACGGTCGGCGAATGCCGCGACGTCGACCGGCGCCCCTGATGCAATCTGTGCAACGAGCGTTCCAGAGGAACCGAAGTTGAAACGAACCTTCACCGAGGGATGCTGCGCACGAAACGCCTTCCCGATCTCGGTGAATGCATCCCGCAGTGACGCAGCAGCCGACACCGTGATCGTGCCGCGAACCTCGCCTTGGGCGTGTGCTCGACCCGACACCCATGGCGTGACGAGCAACAGACACACGACGACGCCACGTCGCGCGCGTCGACGCCGTGTCACGCGCATTTGTCGCCCTTCGACCATCGTCGCCTCTCGTCAGCACTTTCTGTAGTTGACGCGAGTTATAATAGTCACAATGCGACTAAATGACACCCTGATCGACCACGTGGTGCTCGCATTGATCGCAGAGTCCCCGCAGCATGGCTTTGCCATCGCCCGCACGCTCGCCAACGACCCCGAGTTGTCGGCCGCGGTGACCATCTCTCGCCCCCTCGTCTATCGATCCATCGACACCCTCTCTGCCGGCGGACTCATCTGCCCGCACCGAACCGAGCCCGGCACGCGGGGAACCCGCAGGGTCGTGTATCGCATCACGCCCCGCGGCACCCGAGCCAACGATGCGTGGCTCGACGCAATCGTCGACACCCCACGCGACGCGCGAGTGGACCTCGTCACGAAGTTCATCCTGCGCACGCGCCGCGGCCTCACCAATCGCGGTCTCGCCAAGCGCCAAATGAAACACTTCGCGCCATTGTCCACCAAACTGTCGTCGACCGACAGCTCTGGACTAGTGGCCATGTGGCGCCAGGAGACCCTCGATGCCACGATGCGAGCACTCGCCCGGATCGCCGGCTGAATCGGGGCACCAGTGCGACCGCTAGTGTCGCGAGCATGACTCCACTCGACCTCGTTCGTCAGGCCTGCCCGATCATCAACGACACCGGCTGGGCGTACTACTTCACGCCCGAGACCCAGGCCAAGGGTGCAGAACTCGGTCTCAAAGGTCCGATGTTCTACTTCGCCGGTCGCGGTGGCGTGCTCGGCGACTGCGACGCCGACGTCGTGACCGCGGCGTTCGGATACTTCAACCCCGCGGTGATTCGCCGGGCATGGGAATCTGCAACGTCGATTCGTCCGGCACGGGAAATCGGTCGCGCACACTTCGAGTGTTGCGCCGATCTCGGCCGCCAGAAGCTCGGCGGGGTTGCGAACCTCACCGCTTTCGTCGAAGCGGCGGACGCGGTGAACGAAGCCGCCGAGCCGGACGGGCTCGCGCTCTATGCCGCCTTCAAGGCCGAGCCACTCGCACAGGACCTCGCAGGTCGGGCCATGCAACTCGTGGCGGTGTTGCGCGAGTTCCGAGGAAGCGCACACCTCATCGCCGTGCGCGCAAGCGGGCTCACCACCAAGCAGGCTCACTTTTCCAAGCGACCGAACGACGTCGCGATGTTCGGCTGGACTCCGGAAGACGCCCCCGTGCTCGACGACGACGTCGCGAACAAGATGAAGGCAGCCGAGGATCTCACGGACCAGATCGTGCTTCCCGCATTTTCGGTGCTCGACGACGCCGGAGCACGTGCCCTGCTCGACGGAGCGCGGGCGATCAAGGCGGCCGTCTCCTCGTAAACCCGAAGACGAGCGGGTCGAACAAGTAGTTTCTTTCCTCGTGCGCCAGAACCGTCTCCTCGCCGGGACGGCCTTCACCTTCCTCGCCGCCCTCGGCTTTTCCATCGTCCCTGCGATCGCCAAGTCGGCCTACGAAAACGGCGCCAACGCACTCGGCGTGATGACCGTGCGGTTCTCCATCGCCACCGCACTGCTCCTGGTCGCACGACTGCTCTTCGGGCGCAACGAATCGTGGCCCACCCCACGGCGGACGGTGGAGCTGCTCCTCATCGGAGCGGTCGGCATCACGGCCGTCTCGCTCACCTACTTCATCGCCATCGACGACATCGACACGAGCCTCGCCATCGTGCTGTGGTACGTCTACCCGGTGTTCGTCGTCGCAATCTCCTGGGTCCTGTTCAGGAGTCGACCCAGACGCAACGTGTTCATCGCGCTACCTTTCACCCTCGCCGGCATCGCCATCACCGCTGGACAGCTGTCTGGCGGCACTGGCGGGGCGATCACCCTCGTCATGGTCTCCTCGCTCCTCTTTTCCTTCTACATCCTCGGCCTCGACAGGGCGAGGAAGGGAGTCGGCCTGATCACCAACGTGACGGTGCTCTCGATCGGCACCGCCATCGGCTACTGGATCGTGTGCCTCACGCCGATCACACCGCTCGAGCCCCAGTTCCCGAGCGACACCCGAACCTGGGTCCTGATCTGCGTCCTTGCCGTGTTCGGAACGACTGCTCCGTTCCTCTGCTCTGTCGCTGGCCTCACCCGACTGGAGGCGGCGACCTACTCGGTGATCACCACGATCGAACCGGTGATCGGCATCATCGTCGCAGTCGTGTTCCTTGGAGAGTCGATGTCGCTCGCACGCCTCACCGGCGCGGCGCTCGTCATCGGTGCGCTCGTCGGATTTTCCGTGAGCGAGTCCCGGGCCCCCGCTACCCTCGCCCACCAGTAGCGGGAAACGCAGCGACGAGTCGTCGCAGCGACGCAAGGAGGTTCACCCGCAGATCTGCTGGTGTCTTGCCGAGGCGCACGACGACGAGCTCACGACTCGGACACACGACGATGTGCTGACCTTCATATCCGGCGGCGACCAGTGCGTCGGGTTCGTCGGGCAAGGTCCACCAATGCGAGCCATAGCCAAGCCCAGAATCGACGTCGACGACGTGGCGGCGTCGGGCGTGATCGACCCAGCCCTTCGGTAGCAGCCGCTCGTCGCCCCAGACGCCATCGTTGAGATAGAGATACCCAAAACGCGCAAAGTCACGCGCCGAGGCAAAGACGTACGACGAGCCGACGAACGTTCCGGCGGCGTCGAAACGAGGTTCTGCGACCATCCCGAGCGTGCTAAAGAGTCGCCGGAGAAGCTCGTCCATCTGCTCATGCGAGCCACCCGTGTCACCGAGGAGGTCGCCGAGGACACGCGTGATCACATTCGTCGTCCCCGACGAATACAGCCACGTCGACCCCGGCGATGCCGCGAGCGGACACGACGCCGCGTATGCCGCGTGGTCGCTCTTCCCCGATCCGAAGAGCATGGCGATCACGTCCGAGGTGTCCCCGTCCACGTAGTCCTCGACCCAGCGCAGCCCCGACCGCATCTCGAGGAGATGTTGCATCGTGATCGACGACCGCTCGTCGTCACGCCAGGCCTCGACTGCCACTGGGGACCCGACGTCGATCAGACCATCGTGCACGCACATCCCGACGAGGGCATCGGTGATGCTCTTGGCCATCGACCACGAGATGAGCGGTGTCGTCGGCGAGATGCTCGGCGCATAGTGCTCAGCGACGAGGCGACCCCGGTGCACGACGACGAGGGCCAAGGTCTCACCGCAGCGACCGACGTCGGTTCGCAGCAGATCGATTTCATCGCGGAGCACCGCGGCGTCGACGTCATCGGAAATCGACCCTTCGATCCAGCCTCCAGTCGGAAACGTCATGGTGACACCTCGATCACACAGACGAGCCCCGACTGAACGACGAACGAGGAGCGCTCCTCGACGATCACCGCATCCCCTGGTTCGAGTGCCACCATCTCGCCATGCGACTCGACGACCGATCCACGGATCGCCACGACGATGCGGCCATCGTGAGTCCCTGCTGAGGCCACGACCATCGAGCCCATCGCAAAACCTCGACGGACCATCACTCCGCAGTCCCTGGTCGGACCCTGCGGGACCTTCGCCGACACCACCGATTCTCCAGCGAACGACAACACCTCGCCCTGACCCACGCGTGTCGTGACCCCGTCGACCGTCACGTCGAGTGCCGACTCGCCCATCACCACAAGCTGCCGATCGACCCCGGGGAGGATCGAAAACGGCCCGTCCTCGATGACCGGCGCGATCGCCACGCGCCACACCCACTCGGTCTCGCCGCGACGAGCGACCTCGAAACTCGTTCCACGACCATTCGCCCATGGCATCGCCGTGTGCTCAGAGAATCGCTGGATGCGCACGCACGAAACCTAGTCCAATAGCGTGGTCGACCGAGGGGGAACCATGATCCACGACGTCATCGAACGCTGGCATCTTCACATGCGCGGCCAACTTCCAGGCGGACTCGATGAGCTGCTTGACGATGACGTCGTGTTCTACTCACCGATCGTCTACACCCCACAAGCAGGAAAGGCCGTCACCACCCTGTATCTCTCCGCCGCAGGACAGACGCTCCCGGGAGAAAAGACGTCGTCGAGCGGCGACTCATCAAAGGGTTTCCGTTACACCAAGCAGGTGCTGTCCGGAGACACCGCGGTACTCGAATTCGAGACCACGGTCGAAGGCAAGTACGTGAACGGGGTCGACATCATCCGGTGCAACGACGCCGGCAAGATCGTCGAGTTCCGCGTCATGATCAGACCACTTCAGGCAATCAACCTCGTCCATCGCCAGATGGGCGAGATGCTAGAGAAGATGAAGTAGCAACCAGCTACTAGGAGCGGTGGTAGTTCGGCGACTCGTGCGTGATCGTCACGTCGTGAGGGTGGCTCTCCTCTCGACCCGCGGTCGTCACGCGCATGAACTTGGCACGGCGATGCAACTCTTCCAAGGTCGCCGCTCCGACGTATCCCATTCCTGAACGCAACCCACCGACGAGCTGATAGACGACGTCCGCCAAGGTCCCCGCATAGGCGACACGGCCCTCGATTCCTTCTGGCACGAGCTTGTTCTTCGCCGCACCCTGACCCGACCCGTATCGATCGGCGCCATGGCCTTGCATCGCCCCCATCGAGCCCATCCCGCGATAACTCTTGTAACGACGACCCTCGAACAGCTCAACGTCGCCAGGCGCTTCGTCAGTTCCCGCGAGGAGTCCCCCCAACATCACCGACGTCGCCCCCGCGGCCAAGGCCTTGACGAGATCGCCCGAATAGGTGACCCCTCCATCAGCGATCGTCGGGACTCCGAGGGCTCGTGCTCGCTGCGAGGCGAACCACACCGCCGATAACTGCGGCATGCCCGCGCCCGCGACGATGCGCGTCGTGCAGATCGACCCGGCCCCCACACCGATCTTCACCGCGTCGACTCCCGCCCCATGCAACGTGTCCACGCCGCTTTCGTCGACCACGTTTCCCGCGACCGTCGCAAGTTCCGGCCAGTTCGACTTGATTCGTTCGATCGCCTTAACGACCCCCATCGAGTTACCGTGCGCGGTGTCGACGACGACGGCATCCACACCGACCCTGACGAGTGCCTCGACGCGGTCCTCGAGGTCGTCACCGACGCCAACCGCAGCCGCGACCCTCAAGCGGCCCGCGCCGTCGCGTGTCGCGTTCGGGAACTCCTGGCGCTTCATGATGTCCTTCACGGTGATCAAACCGCGAAGACGCCCAGCACCATCCACCAGTGGCAACTTCTCGATGCGATGTCGCTGCAGGAGGACCTTGGCCTCCTCGAGCGTCGTACCTTCGGGGGCCGTCACGAGACCCTGGCTCGTCATGAACTCGCTGACGGGTCGCTTGTAGTCCTCCGGAGAGCAGAAGCGCACGTCGCGGTTGGTGAGGATGCCAACGAGGATGCCATCGTCGTTGGTGATCGGCACTCCTGAAATCTTGAAGCGGCTCATCAGCTGCTCCGCGTCGTCCAAGGTTGCCGTCGCCGGCAGCGTCACCGGATCGCCGATCATCCCGGACTGGGACCGCTTCACCTTGTGCACCTCTGCCGCCTGGTCCTCAATCGACATATTGCGATGGACCACGCCGAGTCCACCGCATCGCGCCATCGCGATCGCAAGACGCGCCTCGGTCACCCTGTCCATCGCCGCCGACACCAATGGAACGGCAAGTTCGATGTCACGAGCAAAGGTGGTCGCCGTCTCGACTTGGTCCGGCAAGACCTCACTGAACCCCGGAACGAGGACCACGTCGTCGAACGTGAGCCCCTCAAATCGACCAAAGAACTCGACATTGTGCGACATTCCCGTTCAACCTCCAGTCCAGTGATTGATCGCGACGCGCCAATCACTCCATTTACTACTCAGTGTGACAGACCATCTCGAGGAGAGTTGAGCACTTTACAAAAAGTGAACCGTCATCGACTCGACACATCATTCGTTGATCGACTCAGCAGGGGTGCTGAAGAGTGACGAGTTGTGCACGGCCGTGACAACATTGACCGGTAGACCGAGTCGTTCCATCTGTTCCACACTTCGTCGTCCCGTAATCGACCGAACAAGGTCGAACTCAGTGATGCCAGCCGCAAACAAGGATTCGACGTTCGGTACCGAGCTCCCCTGCAACCACTGGCGCAGAAAAGCCAAGCCCACCGTAACGGCCTGCGAGTCACGCGAACCAGGTCGACCCACGGCGTGGCGAAGATCGTGTTCGTGCGACACCGCGTCAAGCACCATCTGAGACCGCGGCATGGCGGGAAAGTGCGGAATCATCGGGTCAAACTTGGTAGCCAAATCCACTGCCAGGTCTGCAAGTTCACGGAGCGACTTTCCCCGGTGCCGCTCTACTTGTGCCTGGGTCCACGCATCACTTGCCACACCATCCATCCGACCAGCAATGATGTCTTCAGGGACGCCAACTATATGCGACGCCAGTTCCCGCACGGTCCACGCTGGACAATGAGGAACCACTCGATCTCCATCACCTTCCGGCAGTTCTCGCCAAAGCAAAACGAGTCGGTCTCTCAACTCAATGTACGCAGCTACTACTACGGCGTCTGCCGCGAGATGGTTCATTCATTGAGATTACTGCGCGACGCCACGGCAGAACCGAGCCAGCAACAACACTCCTGTCGTAGTGGGCGTTGAGGGACTTGAACCCCCGACCCTCTCCTCGTAATGCACAGAGTCACTCTTTCCACACATCAAACTCGGCGTATTTTCGCGGCCGCTGGTCAGTGTGTCCAATGGTGTCCACGCCTGTCCGAACTCATGTTGAGCCGCTGTTGTGCCCAATGCGAGGGGGTAGCTAACTCCTCATGCCAAATGTCGCTCGCAACTGCGGTACTCGCCGAATGAGGAAGTGGTCAACGAGCGCCACCACGATCATTGATGCACCCAGTAGCGGAAAGAGCACCCCGAGCACCAGCGCAATGATCACTACTCCACGCATGAGGCGAGCGTCGTAGGGGCGCCGAGGAAACCCGAGTGAGCCACGCGGGCGCCGCTTCCAGTACATCACAGGTGCCGACAAGATCGAGAAGATGACGCCAAGTGACACAACGCCCATGACAATTCCATTCATCACTCCGACTTGGCGACCCATGTGAGCGTTAATCCCCCACGAAGTTGCCTTGGCCATGGAGCCCCATGACGTCTGCCAACTCACCTCTTCGAGGACCTCGCCTGAGTACTGATCAAGGTACAAAGTGCGCTCTTCCTGTGCCGCTGACGGCCAAGCATTGGACAAGACGAATACACCGGTCTCGTCAGCCGGAAGACCAATGCCGAATCCCGGCAACATCTCCGCATCGCGCGCAGCAGCAACTATTTGCTCGAGCGTGAGCGGAGTTGCGATTGCACCATCTTCGATCGCAAGTGACTTCGGCACGTCTCGAAACTCATTCGCCCATGAAATCTGTAGTCCGGCTGTTTCGAGACCACTCGCATGGTGCTGGGTCAGATCAGACACGGGATCTTGCGTTGGAAAGTTGTATCCCGAGTCGAGACGCTCAACCAGTGGGCTCCAAAGTGACTCACCCCAGAAACCAGACCAAGGGAGGCCCGTGACGGCAAGAAACACCAACACCGGGGCCCCGACTGCCCCAACCACCGAGTGCATGTCGCGCCATCGTCGCCGACCCTTTTCTCGGAACCTCGGAATGAAGGCACGGCGAATGGCGTGGGGCACTCGTTTGCGCGGAAACCAGAGGTAGGCACCGGTGAGTGCCATGACGAGCGTCCAGCCACCGGCAATCTCCACGAGGTAGTCGCCCCATCGACCCATCCAGAGTGTGCCGTGGATCTGTGTTGCGACAAAGTCGATTCGGTTCGCGTTGTCGATATGACCAAGTACCTCTGCGGTCGCAGGATTCACGTATACCGACAGGCTCTCGCCGTAGATGGTTGAGACATCGAACTGCGTTGCACGCCCGGGATCACGTGGCGGCACAACCGTTTCCACCACTGCATCGGGATAAGAAGCAAGTACCGCTTGCTGTTGCTCATCGAACGGCCTGGCAGACGCGACCGATTCAACGTACAAGAGGTCACCGTAGGCCCAGCGCTCAATCGTGGGCTTGATGAGGATGATGAAGCCGGTAACAGCAAGCGTGAGCAGAATCGGCATCACAAAAATGGCTGCGTAAAAGTGCCAGCGCCATGCAGCGCGCCACCGCACTGCGGCATCAGCGGAAGATTCAGTCTCGCGAGAGGTCGTCGTAGGGATCGAAGTCTGTTCGTTGCTCACCCTTAGTAGACGCTGCGGCTGACTGAAAAGTTCCGCCTTCCACCCTCTTTTTACGCACCGCAGCAACAGTCTGCAGATACCGCCCAAGCATGTACGCAATCGCGCAAATTCCTGCGATAAGGGTTACGAAACTGGCCCATCCAAATCCGGTCGGTCCGCCGCCTGTTTCCTGCTCATGGGTGACCAATCCACCAATCAAGGCAACTATCTGCACTGTCGATGCCGTTCCCAATCCCTACTTCACGCTCCGCAAACCTCGAGGTCGGACAACCCGTTCCCCACGTGGACGCACGAAATAGGCAATCAAAACACCGATCAACGCACCGAGCAGGTGGAGCAATTCAAAGGCACTCGCCACTTTCTCTGACCGATAATCCATGAATGCAAAAACAGTCTGCACGAGCATCAGGAGAAAGACGAGCGGCAGGGAAAACCACCCCAGGCTGGTCCTGTACGCGACGGCAAGACCGCTCACACCGAACACAACGCCGAGCGCCCCGTCTCGAGTGAGGTGAAGGTCGGCTGTAGCCGATCCAAACAGTGGGGACGAACCGAACAACCAAGGAATCGCAAGGAGCAATTGCGCTGAAGCGAGAGCAGCGAGTGCTGTTCGCGGGAAGACATCGCGTCGACGGCGTCGATTGAGCTCAGCAAGCACGAATTCGGCATCATCGGAACCATTTGGCGAGCTCACGCCGTTTCCTCCCTATATTGCTGAAGAACATCTCGCAACGCAGACCGAGCGCGATGCACTCGGGATCGCACCGTGCCAACCGGTGCATCGAGCACCACTGCTGCGGTCTCGTAGTCATACCCGAGAACGTCGACAAGGAATACAACCTCACGGTACTCAAGCCGGAGTTGCATCAACATCCAAGTTGAGTCAAGTGAAAGCATGGGCTGGTCGAAGTGAGAGGCTCCTTCACCTGCGATCTGCTCAACTCGACTCAGCGGCTGGTCGAAGCGCCTCTTGAGCATGTCCAGGACGACGTTGCGACAGATGCGGATCACCCATGCTTCGCGGGTTGATTCGCCGCGAAAAGATGACCAGAACCTCCACGCCCGCAAAAAGGTCTCCTGCAAGGCATCGTCGGCAGCCCAGTTGTCATGCAACATGCTAAAGGCATATCGACGAACCGACTGAGCGTGCTCTCGTACGAAGATGTCAAACTCCAGCGACAGACGGCTCACGGGCCTCAGTCTTGCAGAGGAGTCAATCGAGGACGAACCTGATGATCGACCAGTTTCGCAGGTCTCCCCGACTGCCGATCCTGACATCGCTACACGATTCAACCGGCCCGAATGGGGCGGACGAGTCCTCATGGCGCGAAGATTTTCTGGTGGGCGTTGAGGGACTTGAACCCCCGACCCTCTCCTTGTAAGGGAGATGCTCTAGCCAACTGAGCTAAACGCCCGAGGCTTTTAGGCTACGGCGCCGCTTTCACGAATTCCAGACTTCACGAAAATCGTCGAAGTCGAATGCTCTTCATTGCCATGGTGCTAACGAGGATTCTTAACTCAGCGCGTAGCGCAGAACACGGTGACCAAACTTGCGTTCGCCGACCCAGAGGTAGCCGTTGGCAACCCATAGTGAGGCAGGCCAACGAACGTCGGTTGCGCTGTGTGCTGGCGTGTAGTCACTCGACGACGTTGCACCGAGAAAGGCGTCGGGATCACTTCCCGCAAGTGCGGCCGAGACGCTGTTCCAGGCGAGCACACGGTGATAGCTCGTGTCTGCGACGTAGAGAACGCCATTAGCTACGAGTGCATCCTGGGGCAGGTTCATGCGGTAGCCGACAGTTCCGCTCGGGGCGACGTTCTGGCCGAGCGACGACACTGGCCACGCGAGCACGTGGGGCGCCTTGTACAAGCTGGTACCGATCAACCAAGAACCGTCCGATCTGATGCGGTTGACCTCCGCACTGATAGAGAAGTCAGGACTGTCGTTCTTGTCGGCGGGAATACCGGACCAGACGTGGATGATCTTTTTCTCACCGTCGAGAATGTAGAAGTAGCGGTTGTCTGCCGCCACGCGGAGGAACCCACCGAAGGTGACGTTACCGATCGAGTCCTTCACGTTGAGTACCGGCATGTCGGTCTTGGACGTCGGAATGCCGCGCCAGACAACGACAGTCCTTTCACCAGCGACCGCATACAGCGGTTTGCCATCAGCGGCAATCGTGGCAGCTGAGGAGTCAGGCTGGAAGTCCATCGCCGCCAGCGGGTTGGAGGCGTTCTGGTTTTGCGTAGTCCAAACGAGGTCGGGCTTGGCGCCATCAGTCGCCGGGATCTTCTTCCACACGTATATCTTGCGATCGAAGTCAGAATTAATCGCCATCGCACCGCCGAGTGTGGCGACTTGCGGATTGGTGATGAAATAGTTCGTCTTCAACGTGTTGACAACTTCATTCGGATTCGCTGGGTCTACCCCAGGTGACCCGATGTAGAACGACGCCTTGGATGCGGCCGACGGGACTCCTTTGAATACCGCAAGTCGGTTTCCGTTGTATTCGGTGACGTAGGTGTGACCGCCAGCGATCTCGACGTCGCCCCCGTCGCCACCTTCAAATGGCGTTCCCGTGGCAATGCGAGTTCCGTTCGGCTTGCTCGCCGGCGCACCCGGATACTCGACCAAGTACTTCGACAGCATGTACAGCTTGCCCGTGGCAGCGTCGAACGCGCCGTGCGGCCAGGCGTAGTTCGCATCGTCCGGCACGATGTCATACGACACCGCTGCGGAACTTGACGTCGGCCAGGTGGCAAACACATGGGCGACGGAATTGTTTGCGCACTTGCCGTTGTGGTCACCGGTAATCAGCGCAGTGCCATTGCTCACGATTCCGCGCGGCGTGCCAAGGCAGTTCGTCGTGTCGCCCGTGATCGTCACGTCGGCGGCCTCGGTGCCAGTTACAGGGAACGTATTCCAGATCTTGATCTGGCCGCGCTCAGTCAACGTTGCGGCCACCTTCGTGCCATCGGACCAGATACCCCATGGCCATGCGCCTGCACCAAAGTCAATGGCGAAGCTTGCAGCCTGGCCATTCGATGTAGGCATGGTGTTCCACACGAGGATGCGATGGTTGTCTGAGTCGGCCACGAGCAGCTTGCCGTTAGGTGTGACGACTGCGTCGCTCGGCCAGTTGCACTGCGAAAGCGAGGTGCCGCTCGCGTTCGAAGTCATCGACGGTTGGCACAACACAAAATTGGGTACTGCGGTCGCCGATGTTGGCGCCGTGTTCCAAACAAGAATTCGATTGTTGCCACGGTCAACGAGCACGAGATTCGTGCCGTTGGACGCAAGACCACTCGGATGGTCATACAACGAGGCGCCCGTCGTAGACGCAAGACCAGCCGCCGCGAGATATCCACTTGGCACAGCCGACGACGAAACTCGGGTGTACGGAGTGTCAGGCAGGATTGCATAACTTGAGGCGACCTCGGTCACTCCCGATGATCCGCTGCTGCCACCTGGCACCGCCCCTGGCTGGGTCCCTCCTGGCTGGGAGGACGGACCGCCACGCCACACCAGCTTCTTGCCGTCTTTCACACAAATGAACCTGGTCTTGACATTCTTCACCGACACCGTGCGGGACTGACCAACCTTCGGACACTTGGCGCCGTCCCTGATGGCCGCACTTGCAGGTGCGGCCATCGCAAGACTCGATGCAATAAGGGCAACGGCAACGGCGAATCGTTTCATAATGCTCCTTCGAAAGACCGACTAGACGCTAATCCAGGAGCCAATACAGGGTGTGCACCGCTGCATCTCAGCAACCGCACGGGACAGCGAGCCGGCGTCTTTTCATGCGAGACTGTGGAGGTGGCAACCCACGACGAGACCCACTCCGGACACCGCACCAACGTGCTACGCGCGATGGTTCTTGGCGCCAACGATGGCATCATCTCCACGGCGTGCCTCGTCCTCGGCGTGGCCGCATCCGACGCGTCGAAATCGGCGATCATGACCGCAGGTGTCGCCGCCCTCGTCGCAGGTGCAGCGTCGATGGCCCTTGGCGAATACGTGTCGGTGAGCTCGCAACGTGACACCGAGCGAGCAGACATCAACAAGGAAAAGTGGGAGCTCGAGAACCTCCCCGACCGTGAACTTGCAGAATTGACGGCGATATTCGAACACAAAGGCTTGCGTCACGACCTTGCCAAGCAAGTCGCCACGGAGTTGACCGAACGCGACGCCCTCGCCATACACCTCGCAGAGGAACTCGGCATCACCGAGCACTCTGCCGCAAAGCCCGTCGAAGCCGCCGTGTCATCGGCAGCCGCATTCAGTGTCGGCTCGGCGATCCCGCTCTTGGCGATGTGGCTTGCGTCAGAATCTCTCCGCTACACCGCGACAATCGGAATCGTCGTCGTCGGTCTCGCCGCGCTCGGCTTCGCTGGGGCGAAGTTCGGCGGTGCCAAACCTCGCCGACCGATCGCACGTGTGGTGATTGGCGGAATGGTGGCGATGGCGATCACGATCGCGGTGGGCAACCTCTTCGGCGCAGCGATCGCCTAGCGCGACGCGTGCGTGGCACGCACCTCGCGCAACTCATCCAGCAACGCCTTCGACGACGCAACGAGTGGCGTGCGCTTTTCTGCGTACTCGGTCACGACAAGGTCGTGGTCGTTGAACTCCTCCACCACGACGCCCGCCTCGCGACAGACGAGCACACTTGCGAGGTAGTCCCAGGCGCCGTGGCTGTTGAAGTCGATCCATCCGTCGAGTGCCCCGGTGGCGACGAGACAGATGTCGAGAGCCGCCGCCCCGAGGGCACGAAACTGACCCCATCCCGGTCGGAAACTTGGCAGGCCTGAGATACCGACGACGGAGTCGCGCAACGAATTGGTCTGCGTCACCTGGAGTCGAATGCCGTTGTGGAACGCTCCTCCCCCACGAGTCGCCCAGTAGCGATCGCGACCGCTCGCCTGGTTCACCACGAGCGAAGCGCGCATGCCGTGGTCGTCGATTGCACACAGCGCCGTGGCGTACCACGGCACGCGCTTGCTTGCATTCGTGGATCCATCCAGCGGGTCCATCACCACCATCAATCCACCGGGCACTCGATCGCCGGTGATTTGGCTTTCCTCGCTCAGTACCGCACATCCCGCACCGTGCAGCACGGCGAGCGCGGCTGCGTCGGCCGCGAGGTCGACGCTGTATTGCGTCGCACGAACGCCCGACAGCGACCAGTCGGTGTTGGCCTGTAGCACTCCCGCCACGGCATCGGCGGTCCGGTGCAGGACGTCGAGGATCGCTTCGTCGCTCGATGCGGCGTCGATGCGCGCGGACATCTAGCGCTCGTCGCGCACGAACGGCGTGCCGAGGGCCTTCGGTGCGCCGAGCAGGTTGCGGCTGCCTGGTCGGCTGAGGGCAATCAGCGCGATCAGCGTGGCGAGATACGGCAGCATCTGCATGAAGGCCGACGGCACGATGGTGATCTGCTCGGCCTGCAGGGTGAACGGCAACTGCAGCGTGAAGCCGAAGAGCACCGCCCCGAAGATGATGCGGATCGGTCGCCACCCGGCGAACACGACGAGGGCGAGTGCGATCCAGCCGAGTCCGTTGGTCGTGGCGGCCTGGTGCCATGCGGCGCTCTGGGCGAGCATCAGCCAGCTGCCTCCGAGGCCGACGAGGAGCCCACCGAACAGTGTGTAGCGGATGCGGATCGAGGCGACCGAGAGCCCTTGTGCATCCACGGTCGCCGGATCGTCACCAGTCGCACGCAATTCGAGGCCGGGTCGCGTACGGAACAGATACACCGACGATGCGACGGCGATGGCAAGCGATGCATACGTCACAATGTCCTGGCCGAACACGATCGGCCCGAGCACGGGAATGTCCGACAGTGGTCCGAAATCGAGTGGCAGGATCACCGTCGTCACGGGCTTTCCCTCTGCCGGTTTTCCGAGGAAGTTCGCAAGGCCGGTGCCGAAGATGACGAGCGCAAGACCCGCCACGATCTGGTTCGCTCGAAACACGACCGACAGCGTCGCGTGGATGCCCGCCATGATCGCACCGACGAGCGAGCCGATCACGAGGCCGAGCCAGATCGAGCCCGAGGAATCCGCCGCGAGGAACGAACTGATCGCCGAAGTGAGCAGGATGCCCTCGATGCCGAGATTGAGCACGCCGGAGCGCTCGGTGAACAGCGCCCCGAGGGCGGCAAGCACGAGCGTCGTAGCGATGGCGAGCGAGTCGCCCGTCATCAGGATCCAGATGTTGTCGTTCACGTCGCCACCTGGACTCTCACGATCCTGATTCGATAGCGACGGAATGCCTCACCGCCGAGGGCAAAGATGAGGATCGCACCTTGCAGCATCACGCCGATGTGGATCGGCGTGTCGGTCGAGATCTGGAGCTTCTCTCCCCCGACGCGCAGGCCGGAGAACAAGATGCCGCTCACGACGATTGCCGCGAGGTTGTTGCGCGCGAGTGCGGCGATCACGATGCCCGCATATCCATAACCCAGGTTCACGATGCTCGGTTCGATCTTTCCGTAGGGGCCGACGATGAGGAGCGCTCCACCGAGACCAGCGAGTGCACCCGAGATCAACATCACCCACATCGTCGTGCGCTTGGCGCTGATGCCGGCATAGTGGGCGGCCTTGGGTGAGTCTGCGATCACGTTGATGCGATAGCCGAACTCGGTGCGCTTGACCATCCAATACAGGGCGACGGCGATGACGATCGCCAAGATGATCGTCGGATAGAGACGGGTGTCGCCAAACGGGTCGAGCTTGGCGGACGCGGCGACGAGCCGCCCCTGCGGAAACGCCGTGTTCGGATTGCGAAAGAAACTCCCCGGTGTGTAGATCACGTAGTCGATGAGGCTCGAGGCGACGTAGGTCAACAGCAGCGTGGAGACGATCTCGCTCGTACCGAGGCGGGAGCGAACGAAGGCCGGAACGAAGATCCACGCGGCTCCACCGAGTGCGCCGAAGGCGAGCACGAGCGGCACCATGATCAGCGACGGCAAGTGGTCACCGAGTGCGATGCCGGCCCACGCACCACCGATCATCCCGAGGTACAACTGGCCCTCTCCGCCGATGTTGTAGACGTTCATCTGGAATGCAAACGCCGCGGCGATGCCGGTGCAGATGAGCACCGTGGACAGCGCCAAGGTGTCGGTGAGACCGCGGGACGAACCGAAGCTGTCGCTCACCATGTTGGTGTAGGTGTCCCACGGGGAATACCCGGTCGCGAGCAAAAAGAGCGCCCCGAAGAACAACGCTGCCGCGACGCTGACGAGCGGCACGATGGCCGACAGGCGCTTTGGCGCCTCGCCCCGCTGCTCGAACACCACCCGCATCGGAATCTTCACGGCCTAGTGGCTCCCCTCGTGGACGCCCGCCATTGCCGCACCGACGAGCGACAACTTGGCGCTCTCGCCCGGCGTTTCGTGCACGATCCTGCCGCTGTAGAGCACGAGGATGCGATCGGCGAGCGACATCACCTCGTCCAAGTCCTCCGAAATGAGAAGTATCGCCTGCCCAGCACTGCGCGCATCGTTCAACAGCCTGCGCACGGTTTCGATCGCACCGACGTCGAGACCACGCGTCGGCGAGCACACCACGAGCAGCTTCGTCGCAGTCCGACCACCGGAGAGCTCGCGCGCAAGCAACACCTTCTGTGCGTTTCCGCCCGAGAGCTTGCGGGCGAGATGATCCGGCCCGTTGGCCTTGATTTCGAACTGCTCGATGAGACGCGTCGCCTCAGGGCGCACCGCGGCGCGATCGACGAGCACTTGGCGGTCGCGCGTGAGGAGGAGGTTGTCGAGGATCGACATCGACGGCACGAGTCCCATGCCGAGTCGGTCCTCGGGGACGTAGGCCAGTCCCATCTCGCGCGCCTGGATCGGCCCGCGATCCGTCGCCATCGCACCACCGATGGTGATCGAGCCGCTCGTCGGGGAGATGAGACCTGCGATCGTGTCGGCGAGTTCGCGCTGGCCGTTTCCGGCCACGCCGGCGATGCCGACCATCTCGCCTTCATGGATGTTGAAGGAAATGTCCTGGAGCACGTCGACGTCGTTGACGGTGAGCGTCAGGTTGCGGATCTGCAACACTTCGTGGCCGATCGGGTGGGTGGCGCGCTGCGGGTTCAACTCGATGTCGCGACCAACCATCAGTCGCGCCAGCTCCCGCGTGTCGGCGGTTCCCTTGCCCGACACGTGACCCGTCACTCGGCCGTTGCGCAACACGGTGACGCGATCGGAGATCGCCACGACCTCGCCGAGCTTGTGGCTGATGAACACGATCGACTTGCCCGCCTTGGTCATTGCGTGCACGTTGTCGAACAACTTGTCGACCTCGTCCGGCACGAGCACGGCGGTCGGCTCGTCCAGGAGCAAGATCTCGGCGCCTTGATACAGGGCCTTGACGATCTCGACGCGCTGGCGTTGACCGACGGAGAGTTCCCCGACGACGGCGCTCGGATCGATCGGCAGTCCGTAGGACTCGGCCACTGCGGCGACCTTGTCGTTGATCAGTTTGCGATTCAGTCGGTAGTCGAGATCGCGACTACCCAAGATGACGTTTTCCGACACGCTGAAGCGATCGACGAGTCGGAAGTGCTGGTGGACCATGGCGATGCCGTGGTGCAGACCAGCGCGAGGCGACGGCAGGTGCATGGGTTTGCCGTTGCGCTCGAGGTGCCCGGAGTCGGGCTGGTACAGGCCGCACAAGATCGCGGCCAGGGTGCTCTTTCCCGCACCGTTTTCTCCGAGGAGCGTGTGCACCTCGCCGGGTCGGACGTCGAAGTCGACGTCGTCGTTGGCGAGTACGCCGGGAAAGCGCTTGAAGATGTGGTGTGCAGAGAGCGCACTAGGGGCCACACCACCTGCGTGGTGTGGCCCCTGCGCTACCTCGTGAGAGGCATTATTCATGTGAGGGAATCAGCCCTGTGGGGAACCGATAACTCCCTTGACGAAGTAGCTCATGCCGAGCAGGTCCAGCAGTTCTGGACGCGATCCGGCTGCCACCACTTCCTTGCCATCCTGATCCATGACCGGACCATCGAACGGTGCGAACGAACCATCGATGATGGCCGCTGCCTTTTCGTTGATCATGGCCTGGGTGTCTGCATCGACCGAGGAACCGAACGAGCCGAGGGTGACCATTCCGTCAGCCATCGAGCCGTAGTACTCCTCGTTCGGGCAGGTGCCACCGGCGACTGCCTTGGCGGTCTGCACGTAGAACGGACCCCAGTTCCACGTCGGAGCGGTCAACCATGCGTTGGGTGCTGCTTCCGACACGTCGCTGTTGTAGCCGACCCACTTGGCGCCACGAGCGTCAGCCGCGAGGCCCGCTGCCGTGGTGTCCTGGTGCTGGGCGAGGACGTCGACACCTGCGTCGAGGAGCGACTCAGCCGCTTCCTTTTCGAGGGTCGGGTCGAACCAAGTCTTGGTCCAGGTGACCTGAACGGTTGCATCCGGGTTGACCGACTGCGCACCGAGGGTGAAGGCGTTGATGCCGCGGATCACTTCCGGGATCGGGAAGGCTGCGACGTATCCGATCTTGCCGGATGCGCTCGCCTTACCTGCTGCGATACCCGAGAGGTAACGGGCCTCTTCGGCTGCACCGAAGTACGTGCCGAGGTTGGCCGGGATCTCGTCGAAGGTTGCGAACTCTCCACCCATCTCTGCGGTGAGGAGGAACTTCGCACCGGTCGCCCACTGGAAGCAACCCTCTGGGTGCTTGGCGGCGACGCGAGCCATCGGGGTTCCGTAACCGAACGAGGTCGCGAAGATCAGGTTGTAGCCGCCAGCGGCGAGCTCTTCCATCACGGCTTCGGCTTCGTCACCTTCCGGCACGTTCTCGACGCGCTTGACTTCGACTCCGAGTTCGCTCTCGAGCTGCAGGATGCCCTGCTCGTGCTGGTAGGTCCAGCCCTTGTCGTCTGGGACGCCGATGTAGACGACCGCAACCTTCAGGTTGCTGTAGTCCGCGCCGGCCTCGGCCGCCGCCGTGGTGTCCGTTGCCGCGTCATCGCTTCCGCCGCACGCTGCGAGCGTGAGCGCCGCAACGGCAGCAAGGGCGATGCCCTTGATGTTCCTGATTCTCATCTATGTCTCCCCTTCTGCGTCACCGCAGATGCCCGTTTGGTGGTTGCGCCGTGTGGCGCGCACCGAGAATAACACGCCCGTAATGGTCCTCCGGTCGGCCTGAACACAAAGTAAAGCCGCCGAGGGGCCGACCTACGGAAGGGCGATGGCGGGGTCGATGAACTCGTTCGTCACGAGGTCAGCCGAGCCGAGACCCGGCTTCACCTTCTCGCCGAGGCCCTCGAGGATCGGCACCGCGATGGCGAGGAATTCGTCCACGCGCGCGACGTCGAAGCTGCCCAAGGTGCCGTCGGGCGAGTTGGCGATCAGCTTGTTGTCGAGCGCCAGCTGCACCGAAGCCGCAGCCTGACCCTCGTCATAGAGCCAACCGTTGTTGTACTGAGCGACGAGATCCAAGATCAGCGCGTTTGTCGAGGTGGGGTTGGCCACGAAGTCGACCTGGGCCTGCTGGATCATCGGCACGAGCTGGGCGAGGCAGTCGCGGTATTGCTCGATGTTCTCCGGCTTGGTCGCAAGCGTCTGGGCATACGACGTCCAGCCCGCATCGTGGATCATCTGGTACGCGACGGGCTTGCCCCAGTCCGCGAGCACGTTTTCGTAGTAGTAGGGCTCGGAGGTGGCAAAGCCCTGCTGGGCGGACGTGCCGCCGTCGGCGACGAAGTTCGCCGGCGTGCCGTCATAACTTGCGTCCGCCTGGGCCTCGTCGAGCACGCCGGTGGCGATGAAGTAGTCCATCCATGCAAGACCACCGAAGTACCGCACCTTGGCCCCGGTCGCCTTCAGGTCGGCGATCGTCTTGACGTCGGGATACGTCGCCGGGTCCCACATCACGATCTGCGGATTGATTGCCCACGGAGCGACCACGCCGACCGTCGGGAACTCACTCGAGTTCTGCACCTGGCTGTAGGTCGCGGCGAAGGCGAGGAAGATGTCGGGATCGGAATACATGAGCGACGTCGGCGACGTGAAACCGACGGCTGGTCCTCCCGCGCGGACCTGCACCTTCACGCCGGTGTCGACGCCCGAGGCCACGAGCGGCCCGGTGACGCGCAGACCGGCCGCGTCGACTTCATAGCCGTCACCAACCAGTTCGTACACGAAGCCGTGCTCGGCCTCCGGATTCCAGTCGGTCTGGATGACCACCGTGTCGGGACACACCCCCGAGAGGGTTCTCGTCGCGCTCGCGGCGGTGGTGTCGGTGGATTCTGAACTGTCGGCACATCCGGCCAACATCACGAGCGCAAGCAGTCCTGCGGTCGTCCTAAGGGTTGATTTCATAGGTTACTCCCTTGTGATGACATGCCACTTGCCGACAACCGCCTGACGCAGGAGACCGAAGGATGTGAACACGGCGAGCCCGAAAAGGCTCGCCAGAACTATAGAGGCGATGAGCTCTGGCCCCCACAGTCGTCCGCGATAAATGTCGATTTGTGCGCCGATGCCGACGATGCCACCTTGACGGAAGTAAAAGTCGCCGACGACCGCACCGATCACCGACAATCCAGCGGAGATGCGCAAGCCGACGAAGATGTTCGGCAGCGCCGCAGGAAACTGCAACTTGCGCAATCGTGCACCGGCACTCGCTCCGTGCAAGGTGAACAACTCGTGCTGGCTCTTGTCGACCGACAGGAGACCAAAAAGCGTGTTGTTGACGATCGGGAAGAACGCGATCAGCACCACGACCAACAGTCGCTGCACCTGCACCGAGTCGACGAGGGCCCGGATGAGCGGGGTCATCGCCAAGATCGGCGCGGACTGCAACGCCACGAGATACGGCCAGGTGGCCTTTTCCAACCACCGTCGCGTCGCCATCAACGTGGCAAGCGAGATGCCGGCGACGATCGTGATCGACAGCCCGAGCATGGCGATCTTGGCCGAGTCCCACAGCGACAACAGGATCGGCTTGAGTCCTCGTTGTTCGCCGGCCGACCACACGAGGAACCCTTCGCGAATCACGCGGTGCGGCGTCGGGAGCAAGAAGCGCTTCTGCGGCGGCAACACGACGAGCGACAACGCGTACCACAGCCCGACGAAGACGAAGAACACGACGACCGGTCCGATGAGGTCGCTGCGACGAACGTCTCTTTTGCTCATGGCGTTCCCACTCGCAGCGCCGCCGACACCCGACCACACAGCTCGGCGAAGTCTGGTTGGTAGCGCAGGTCATGCGATCGCGGATAGGCAAACGGCACGTCGAATGACGCCACGATGCGACCGGGCCGCGGCGACATCACGAGCACCTTGGTCGACATGTACACGGCCTCGGCGATCGAATGCGTAATGAACAGTCCCGCGAATCCTTCGCGCGTGAAAATCGCCAGCACCTCGTCGTTCAGTCGCTCACGGGTCATCTCGTCGAGTGCACCGAAGGGTTCGTCGAAGAGGAACACGCGTGGCTTCATCACGAGCGACCGAGCGAGCGACGCACGCATTCGCATGCCACCCGAGAGTTGACGCGGATACTTGTCGGCAAATCCCGTCAGCCCGACGAGGTCGATGGCCTCGGCGGCGCGCGCTGCGCACGACTCGCGGGTCTCGCCGTGCAATTCGGCGAGGAGCTCAACGTTGCGACCGACCGTGCGCCAGGGCAACAACGTCGCATCTTGGAACACGTATCCGATCGAGTCTCGATCGATAAGGCACTCCCCGCTCGTGGCCGACTCGAGCCCCGAGGCGATGCGCAACAGCGTCGACTTGCCGCAACCCGAGGGCCCGACGACGGTGACGAATTCGCCCGGCTCGACCGTCAGCGTGACGTCGTCGAGGGCGACGGTGCCGTCCGGGAAGGTCTTGCCCACGCTGGTGAATTGCACGGCTCCACGCACGCTCGTCACGCTAGTTACACGCAGGCCACAAACCCGCTCGGAGTAGTCTTGAGTGCGTGAAGTCGTCGTTGCGGGGCCTGGTCGACGAGTCCGTGACCATCATTCGCGAGGTGGCGGCCGAATTCGAGCGCCCCGTGCTCTTGTTCTCCGGGGGCAAGGACTCCGTCGTCATGCTGCACCTCGCGGTGCGCGCCTTTGCCCCCGCCCGTATCCCCTTCCCCGTCATGCACATCGACACCGGGCACAACTTCACCGAGGTGATCGAGTTCCGCGACCGCTGCGTGGCCGAGATGGGGGTGCGGCTCATCGTCGGCTCCGTGCAGGCCTCGATCGATGCCGGCCGGGTGGCCGATGCCGTCGGTCCACGGGCGAGCCGCAATCCCCTCCAGACCGTGACCCTGCTCGATTCGATCGCCGAGCACCGCTTCGATGCCGTCTTCGGTGGCGCCCGCCGCGACGAGGAACGGGCCCGCGCCAAGGAGCGCGTGTATTCGCATCGCGACTCCTTCGGCCAGTGGGACCCGAAGAACCAGCGTCCCGAGCTGTGGGGCATCTACAACTCGCGCCACCGCCAAGGCGAACACTTCCGCATCTTCCCGTTGTCGAACTGGACGGAACTCGACATTTGGACCTTCATCGCCGAGCACTCAATCGACCTGCCGAGCATCTACTACGCCCATCGCCGACCGGTGTTCCGCCGCGACAACATGTGGATGGCCGTCACCGAGTTCCTGCAGCCCGAGCCGGGCGAGGACGTCGTCGAGCAGATGGTGCGCTTTCGCACGGTCGGTGACGCCACCTGCACGGCGGCGATCGAATCAAGCGCATCCAGCGTGGCCGACATCATCGCCGAGACCGCAGTCGCGCGCGTGACGGAACGCGGCGCGACGCGCGCGGACGACCGCATGTCGGAGGCCGGCATGGAAGACCGCAAGCGCACGGGGTACTTCTGATGGACCGACTGAGATTCGCCACCGTCGGATCCGTCGACGACGGCAAGTCGACCCTCATCGGTCGCCTGCTGTACGACTCGAAGAGCATCTTCGAGGACCAACTCGAGCACATCGAAGCCGTCAGCAAGCGTCGCGGCGACGACTACGTGGACCTGTCGCTCCTCACCGACGGATTGCGCGCCGAACGCGAACAGGGCATCACGATCGACGTCGCCTACCGCTACTTTGCGACACCCAAGCGGTCGTTCATCATCGCCGACTGCCCGGGCCACATCCAATACACGCGCAACATGATCACCGGGGCCTCGAACGTCGACCTTGCGATCGTGCTCGTGGATGCCCGCACGGGCGTCGTCGAACAGACGCGCCGTCACAGTCTGCTCGTGTCGCTCCTCGGCGTGCCGCACCTCGTGATCTGCGTGAACAAGATGGACCTCGTCGACTACGACCAGGACGTGTTCAACTCGATCCGCGCCGAGTTCGAGTCCTTCGCCTCGCGTCTCGACCTGCAGGACGTGACGTTCCTGCCGATCAGCGCACTCGCCGGCGACAACGTGGTGTCACGATCGCCGAACATGGGCTGGTTCGAAGGACCGACGCTCTTGCACCACCTCGAAAACGTCTACACCGCAAGCGACGACAACCGCATCGACGTGCGCTTTCCGGTGCAGTTCGTGATCCGACCGCAGCGCGCCGACTACCCCGACTACCGCGGCTATGCGGGGCGCGTCGCCGGCGGCGTGTTGCGCGTCGGGGACGAAGTGATGGTGCTGCCGTCCGGCCTCACGACGACGATCACGGGAATCGACTCCCCGCTCGGACCGCTCGAGGAGGCCGCGCCGGGCATGGCGGTCACGCTGCTGCTGGCCGACGACCTGTCGATCACCCGTGGGGACATGATCTGTCGACCGAACAACCGTCCACGCGTGGCCCAGGAACTCGAGGCGATGCTCTGTTGGATGGACGACGCGGCTCCGTTGCAACCGGGCAAGATCTATGCCCTGAAACACACCACGCGCAACGTCCGTGCACGGATCAACGAAGTGCTCTACCGACTCGACATCTCCACGCTGCATCGCGAGCAGCCAGTGACGGAACTGAAGATGAACGAGATCGGTCGCGTCACGTTGAACACGACCGCCCCGTTGCTCTTCGACGACTACCACCAGAACCGTACGACGGGCTGCTTCATCGTGATCGACGAGGCGACCGGCCAGACGGCCGGCGCGGGAATGCTGCTGTCGCCGCGGACATGAACTCACCCATCTGGCACGAGTCGAGCGTGACGCGCCAGGATCGCCGGCGTGCCCACGGCATGGTCGGCATGACGCTGTGGCTCACGGGTCTCTCCGGGTCGGGCAAGTCGACGATTGCACATGCGCTCGCCGCACGGCTCACCACCGACGGGATCTTCGCCTACGTGCTGGACGCTGACAACGTTCGCCACGGACTCAACGGCGACCTCGGGTTCTCCGACGACGACCGCCGCGAGAACATCCGCCGCATCGGCGAGGTGGCGAGACTGTTCGCCGACGCGGGCGCGGTGACGATCGTGCCGATCATCAGTCCGTTCACGGCCTCGCGCGACGCCGTCCGTTCGGCGCACCACGCCGACGGTCTCGCATTCGTCGAAGTCTTCGTCGACACCCCGCTCGACGTCTGCGCCGCACGCGACCCGAAGGGCCTCTATGCCAAACAGCGGTCGGGTGAGATGACGGGGCTCTCCGGAGTGGACGCGCCATATGAGGCGCCGCGCAACCCCGACGTCACCCTCGGTGCGTCGGGCGAAACGGTCGACAACGCCGTCGAGGTGCTCGTCACCCGCGTGACGGCGATTCGCGGGGAACCGCGATGATCACACGAGTGACACCGCAGGACACGCTCCCCGATCTGCTCAACTACGCCCTCGTCGCGCCCCGCATCAAGGTGCTCTACGTGCCGACGACCAAGGTCGCCTGCAGCAGTCTGAAGCTCCTCGTCTCGCAGGTCGAAGGGTCCTACGACGCGAAGGCCGCCGAGGAAATCATCACTCCGAACATCTCGCAAGAACAGACCATCCACAACTATCGCGTGCACGGCCTCACGCGCTTCTTCGAGATCCCGCGCAAGGAGCAGTGGAACATCCTCACCTCGCCCGACTGGCTGCGCATCGCGGCGTTGCGCGATCCCCTGCGCAGGGCCTATTCGAGTTTCGAAAACCGTGTCTTGTTGCGCGCACCGGGTACCCCGCAGGTGATCTTCGACCGCTGCCCGGACGTGCTGGTCGACGGTCGCATCGACGTCGCCGCCACGTTCGCCAACTTCGCCCGCGAGCTGCACGCAGACCTCGCCTCGTTCATGGCCGACGACCACTTCCGTCCGCAGTTCAATTCGCTGTACTGCGACCAGTACGAACTACACCACCTCGTGCGCGTCGAGCAGCCCGGTGCGCTCCAGGCACTCGCCGACGTGTTGAACGCTCGTGGCGGCACGAACGTCGCACTTGCCCGACTCAACAGCGGTCTCGGCATTTCGCCCGCGCAGGTGTACTCACAAGAGGTCGCCGACCTCGTCGCGGCCACCTACGCCGAGGACTACCGATGGTTCGACTTCGCTGCGCATACCTTCACTGCCCAGACGACGTCGCTCGTGCTCGATCCTCTGCAACAGGCGCTGATCACCAACCTGCGGGACACCACGGAGCGACTCAAGGTCGTGAGCCGTTCGGCGTTCCATCGCGTCGGCTTCCGCTACGGGTTGTCGCAGATGCGCAAGTCGCTCTGGATCCGCATCACCAACCCGCGCGGCAAGGGCGACACCCGACTCCTGCAGTGGTAGGTTGCCCACACCCATGACCACGCCACGCATCGGCATCGTCACCGTGTCTGACCGCGCGTCCGCCGGCGTCTACGAGGACCTCGGGGGCCCGGCGATCCGCGACTTCCTCACCGCCCACCTGACGTGCGAGTGGACGGGCGTCCCACGACTCGTGCCGGACGAGATCCCCGCGGTCTCTGGCGCACTCATCGAACTCGCCGACGTCGAGGGCTGTTCGCTCATCGTGACGACGGGAGGAACCGGGCCGGCCGCGCGCGACATCACCCCGGAGGCAACCGAGGCGGTGTGCGACAAGATGATGCCGGGTTTCGGTGAGCTGATGCGACAGGTCAGCCTCGCCATCGTGCCGACGGCGATCCTTTCTCGTCAGACCGCCGGCATCCGGGGCTCGAGCCTGATCGTGAACCTGCCAGGCAAGCCGTCGGCGATCAGCGACTGCCTGACCGCCGTGTTGCCCGCGATCCCCTATTGCATCGATCTGATCGGTGGAGCGCACCTCGAGGTCGGTGGCGGACTCACGGCGTTTCGACCGAAGTCGAAATAGCGACTACTGCGCGTCGTAGGGCTGGCCGGCGGCCTTCGGTGCGCGTGAGCGACCGACGAATCCGGCGACGACGACGAGCGTCACGAGATATGGCGCCATCAAGAGGAACTCCGACGGGATGCCAGTGTTCAGGTTCGACATCTTCAGCTGGATCGCCTCGGCAAAGCCGAACACGAGCGCCGCACAGAACGCGCCAACCGGATGCCAGCGACCGAAGATCACTGCGGCGAGCGCGATGAACCCGCGACCCCCGGTGATGTTCTGGTCGAAGCGGCCGACCGTGCCGACCGGCCACCATGCACCACCGAGTCCGGCAACCGCTCCGGCGATCAACACGTTGCGGTAGCGCAAGCGAATGACGTCCACGCCGAGCGTTCCTGCAGCCTTCGGATACTCACCGATCGCCCGCGTGCGCAGACCCCATCGCGTGCGATACATCATCCACGTGGCGACCACGACGGCGATGACCGAGGCATAGACGAAGAGCGTCTGGGTGAACAGCACCGTTCCGACGACGGGAATGTCGGAGAGCAACGGAATCGCCCACGGCTTGAACGGCGTGAGCAGGTTGTATTCGGGATACTCGGTCAACACGCGCGACGTGAGGAAGCTGGTGAGCCCGAGAGAGAAGAAGTTGACCGCGAAGCCGACGATCACCTGGTCGACGCGATAGCGGATCGCAAACACCGCGAGGATCGCCGACAATCCCACGCCCATCGCGACTGCCGCAAGGATCCCCATCCACGGACCGAGGATCGAACCGACCACTGACCCGGCGAACGCCGCGCCGAGCAACTGTCCTTCGATCGAGATGTTGATGATGCCGCTGCGCTCACACAAGATTCCGGCGATGGCCCCGAGCGTGATCGGCACGCTGCGCGCCACGGTGTCCTGCAACATGCCCGTGAAACTGAACGAGCCTCCCGAGGCCGCCCAGGTGAGGAACCCGATGACGAAGGCCGCGGTGGCGATCGACAGCACGACGTTGGTCACCGAGCCGAGTCCACGCAGGAGTTGGACCGCGCCAAGCGCGACGAGCACGATGGCGAGTGCGGTCGCGAACGGTCGAGCGGGAATCACGAACACGTAGTCCTCGAGCAACTTAAATCCCGCATCTCCGGGCCTGTTCGTGAAGATCGACCCAGAGACGATGCCGAGCACCACCATGGTGAGCCCGACGTTGCGCGAGCGCTTCTTTTGCTCGGCAGACAGCACGACGGTGCCGGTCACGTCGCTCACGATCCCCACCCCCTGAAGGTCTGACCATCGCTCGTGGTCGACACCTTGACGCGCCAGATTGCCTTCACGAGCAGCGGCGCGGCGATGAACATGACGATCAATGCGCGCAACACGACGATCAGGTCGATCGGCACGTCGGTCGTCGACTGCATCTGGCGGCCACCAGCCTGGAGTGCACCGAAGAGGATCGCAGCGAACAGGGTGCCGAGTGGGCTCGACCGACCGAGGAGCGCGATGGCGATCGCATCGAATCCGATGTTGCCGGCGAAGTTCTGCGAGGCATATCCGTAGGTGCCGAGCACCTCGGCCGCACCCGCCATCCCCGCGAACGAACCCGCCACCACCATCGCAAGCACCGTCAAGCGCTTGGTGTGCATACCGGCGTACTTGGCCGCATCGGCATTCAGGCCGAACGCCCGAAACTCAAATCCGAGCGAGCTCTTCGAGAGGAACCACCAGTAGAACGCGACGGCGGCGAGTGCGACGAGGAACCCGACGTGGGCGACGAGGTCGGCTCGACCGTCGAGGAATCCAAAGAGCCGTGGCAACTTGCCGGCAGGATCGACCAGTTTCGAGATGGGGTCCGTGCGATCGGGACGTTGGAAGAGGTCGGTCTTCAACAGCCACAGCACGAGGAACGCGGCGATGGAGTTCAGCATGATCGTCGTGATCACCTCGTGCGCGCCAGTGCGAGCCTTCAACACGCCGGCGATGCCGGCATAGACCGCGCCGCCAACTGCGCCAGCGATGACCGCGAGCGGCACCTGCAACACGCCCGGTCCGGTCATCGAAAAGCCGACGACGAGCGACGTCATGCCACCCGCCAGCATCTGACCCGTCGCACCGATGTTGAACAGGCCCGCCTTGAACGCGATCGCCACCGACACGCCACACAAGATGAGCGGCGTGGACGAATTGATCGTGTTGGAAATCGCGCGCAGCGAGCCGAACGAGCCCGTGACGACGGACCAATAGGCGCTCGGCACTGTCGACAGCGAGGAGAGCACGTCGCCGGACTTCAGCGCCTCGACGTCGGAGAGCACGATGATGAAGGCACCGACCACCATGGCCGAGGCGATCGCGAGCAACGTGAGGACGACGCCGTTCATCTTGGCGATGCGCTCGAGGAACGTAAGCAGCTTCTTCATGCCGCGCTCCCCGGGCGAGACCCGGCCATGTACAGACCGACGTCCATCGCACTCACCTGCTTCGGATCGAGATCGGCGACGATGGCGCCTCGATACATGACGAGCAGACGATCGGACAACGCCATCACCTCGTCGAGTTCGGTGCTCACGATCAGCACCGCCGTCCCGGCATCTCGCTCCTCGACGATGCGCGAGTGAATGTATTCGATCGAGCCCACGTCGACTCCACGCGTCGGCTGGGATGCAACCGAGACCTTCAGGTCGCGACTCAGTTCGCGCGCCACGATCACCTTCTGCTGGTTTCCACCCGACAACGTCCCGACGCCGACGTCGGCACCCGGGGTTCGGATGTCATACTCGCCGATCAGCCGTTCGGCCGTCTCGTGGGCCTTGTCCCAGTCGACCGTGGGTCCAGATCGGAACTCGTCGTCGTGGTAGCGGGTGAGCACCAGATTCTCGGCCACGCTCAGTGCCCCGACCAATCCCTGGCGCTGGCGATCCTCGGGGATGTGGGCCATGCCTTTGACGTGGCGCGTGCGTGGGTCGTCGTTCGTCACGTCGTCGTTTGCGATCCTCACGTGGCCAGACGCCGCCGCGCGCAGTCCCGTAATTGCATCGACGAGCTCGGTTTGACCATTGCCCTGGACGCCGGCGATGCCGACGATCTCACCAGCGCGCACCACGAAACTCACTCCATCCACCACCGTGCGACCGTCGGGGTCGACGACCCGCAGGTCCTCGACCGACAACATCGCGTCGCCCGGGGCATGTTCGCCCTTATTCGCCACCAGCTGCACCGGACGTCCGACCATCATCTCGGCGATCTGGGACTCGGTCGTGGCCGACGGCAGCACTTCGCCGACGACCTTGCCACGGCGCAACACGCTGATGCGATCCGCGATCGTGAGGGCCTCCTTCAGCTTGTGGGTGATGAACACCACTCCTCGGTCGGCCGCGATCAACGTGCGCACGATGGCGAAGAACTCGACGATCTCCTTGGGAGTGAGGACTGCCGTCGGCTCGTCGAACACGACGACCTTTGCGTCGCGCAGCAGCACCTTGACGATCTCCACTCGCTGCTGCACGCCCACGGGCAAGTCCTCGATCACCGCGTCCGGGTCGAGCTCGAGCGAGTAGCGCTCCGAGATCTCACGCACCATAGTGCGGGCCGCGTCGATGTCGAGCGACCCGAACCGACCCGTCGGCTCGACGCCCAACACGACGTTTTCTGCGACGGTGAAGTTCGGAACCAACATGAAGTGCTGGTGGACCATGCCGATCCCGGCGGCGATCGCATCGGCCGGGGAAGCGAACACCACGTCGCGACCGTCGAGGCGAATCGTCCCGCCATCGGGTCGATACATCCCATACAGGATGCTCATCAGGGTCGACTTGCCCGCGCCGTTCTCCCCGATCAATGCCACGACCTCACCGGTTGCGAGTCGCAGGTTCACGTCGTCGTTGGCGACGACTCCAGGGAACGTCTTGGTGATGCCACGAAGTTCGAGTTCCATCACCGCTCTCCCATGGCCACAGACTAATTCAGTGGGCCGACCTCGGGCCGAAAATGCAAGTGGGGGTCGCTTTCGCGACCCCCACTCGTACTTCTTTCTCGCCGAAGCGAGAGATGGCTAGCTCGTTGCGATCGAACCGTCGATGATTCCAGCGGTGATTGCGTCGAGTTCGGCCTGCAGCTCAGGCGTGACGGTGGAGGTGATTGCAACACCCACACCACCATTGGACAGCGTGCCGAGGTAGTCGGTGCCGCCACCCTGACCGGCAAGGGCATCCTTGACGGCCTGGAGGACTGCTGCGTCGATCTTCTTCAAGACCGATGCCACGTACACCTCTGCCTGCTCCGGGTTGGACTGGGTCATGTCGACGTCGACGCCGATGATCTTGACCTTGCCAGCCGACTCCATCGCGTATGCGGACGCACCGAGACCCACTGGACCTGCCACTGGGAAGATGATGTCCGCGCCTTCGTCAGCCTGGCTCTTGGCAATGTTCTTGCCGTCGTCCAAGTTGTTGAAGTTTCCGGCGAAGGTGCCGTCCTGCTTGGCCATGTCCCAACCGAGGACCTTGACGCTGGCACCCTTCTGGGCGTTGTAGTACTCAACGCCCTTGGCGAAGCCCTGCATGAAGATCGCTACCGGCGGAATGTTGATTCCACCGAAGGTTCCCACGATGCCGGTCTGGGTCGTTGCTGCGGCCATGTAGCCCGCGAGGAACGACGGCTGGTCGGTCGCGAAGGTCAGACCCTGCACGTTCGGTGCAGAGGTGTTCGAGTCGACGATGGCGAACTGCACGCCAGGGTTCGCCTCGGCGGCGGCCTTGGTCGCATCTGCGAGCAAGAAGCCCACGGTCACGATGACGTTGCAACCCTTGTCGACGAACGACTGGAGGTTCGGTGCGTAGTCCGCATCCGATGCCGACTCGAGCAAGTCGATGGCGACACCGAGCTCGGCTTCGGCCTGCTGCAGACCGGCGTATGCGATCTGGTTGAAGCCCTTGTCGTCGACGCCACCGATGTCAGTGACCTCACACGCAAGACCGGTTGGCTCTGCGGCTGCTGCCGTGGTGTCCGTTGATGCATCGTCGCTGCCGCATGCGGCAAGTCCGAGCACGGCAACGAGACCAACGGCAAGACCCTTGAAGGCCTGCTTTCTCATTGTTTTCTCCCTCTCACGTGTCTAGATCACGTGTGTTGTTGGTGCACTGAGCATAGTTCAAGCGACGGGAGGGAATTTCACGCCGAGAAGGCGGCGGCCCGAGCGGCGTCAGTGACGTCGTTCACCTTGCGTTCATCCCAGCCATGCACGGTCATCAACTGGGACAACTCCCGCGTCACGCTGGTGCGACTCATGAGTCGGTTGTCAGGGTTCACCGTGACGACGAATCCAAGATCCCGAAGCACCGTGATCGGATGGTCGGCGAGCGACCCATAGATCCCGGTATGCACGTTCGACGTCGGACAGATTTCGAGGGGAATCCCCCGCTCGTGGACGTATTGGGCGACCTCGCCGAATCGCGGGACCTGACCCGAAAAGTCGATGTCCTCGATGATGCGCACCCCATGCCCGAGTCGGTGCGCGCCACAGTCGACCGCGGCCTGGCGGATCGAGGCCACCCCGTCGCCTTCCCCGGCATGCAACGTCACCTTGCCCCCGGCTGCGTGCACGAGGTCGATCGCCTCCTTGTGGCGCAGGGCTGGTCCCCCGCGCTCGCTGCCCGCAAGGTCGAATGCAACGACGCTGGACCCCACGCGGTCGGCGACGATGCGGGCGACGGCACGGGAGTTGTCCTCCGTGCGCATCGCACAACAAATCAAGCGGGCCACGACTCCGTTCGCAGCACCAGAGCCGTCCAGTTCATCGACGATGACGTCGACCACGCGGTCCATCGACAACCCGCCATTCGTCAACAACTCCGGGGCGATGCGCACCTCGCCGTAGACGACGCCCTCGGCAGCGACGTCTTCGACCCACTCCCGCGTCACACGACGGATCGCTTCCTCGTTCTGCAGGAGCGCGACGGTGTGCGCGAAGGTCTGGAGATAGGTCTCGAGTGAGTTCCCGGGCATGCCCTGGTCGAACCACTCGGCAAGCTCGGCCACGTTCGTCGTCGGGAGCCCGCCATACCCCTGCTCGGCTGCGAGCTCGACGATCGTCGCCGGGCGCAGCGCGCCATCGAGATGGTCGTGCAACACGATCTTCGGCAGACCTTTGAGAAAGTCGTTCACCATGTGTCAACCATCGGACGCTTCTTGTGGTCGCGACGCGACGGCTCTGGCGTCGCGCGCAGGATCGACATCACTGCGTTGCGCGTCTCGTGTGGCTCGATCACGTCGTCGATCTCCACGTGACTCGCCATCGACAACGCACCTCCACGCTCGTATGCCGCGGCGATCAGCCGCGCCTCGAGTTGCTCGCGCTCCTCTGGCGTCGCCGCTGCCTCGAGCTCCTTGCGGAAGCCGAGTCGCACCGCACCTTCGAGTCCCATGCCACCGAACTCGCCCGTCGGCCACGCCACGATCAGGTCCTTGGCATGGAAGCTTCCTCCCGCCATCGCCTGCGCCCCGAGTCCATAACCCTTGCGCAACACCACGGTCACCCACGGAACGGTGACGCTTGCGGCCGTGACGAACAGACGGGCAAAGTGCCTGACCTGTGCGGCGTGCTCGGCGTCCGGGCCGACCATGAATCCGGGGGTGTCGCACAAACTGACGAGCGGAATGTCGAATGCGTCGCACAGCTGGATGAAGCGGGCCATCTTGTCTGCCGCATCGGCATCGATCGCCCCGCCAAGGTGTGCCGGGTTGTTCGCGATCAGCCCGACCGATCGTCCCTCGACCCGCGCAAGGGCCGTCACGATGCCGACCCCGAACTCGGGTCGCAGCTCGAGGAAGGATCCGACGTCGGCAATCCCCTCGATCGCCTTGCGCACGTCATAGACGCGTACGCGGTCTTCGGGCACCACGTCCGCCAGCGAGTCGATTCCCGGGGCGACCCACTCGTGACGTGAACCCTGGAAGTACGACAGGTAGCGCCGAGCGACGGCGACGCCCTCGGCCTCGTCGGCAACCCGCACGTCGACCACGCCGTTTCTCGACTGCACGTCGATCGGTCCGATCTCCGTCGGCTTGACCACGCCGAGTCCGCCACCTTCGATCATCGCCGGGCCGGCCATGCCGATGTTGGAGTCCTCGGTGGCGATCACCACGTCACAACAACCCAAGAGTGCGGCGTTGCCCGCAAAGCAGTAACCAGCGGCAACGCCGACGAGCGGGACGAGTCCCGACAGAGAGGCAAACGATGCAAACGACTTCACGTCGAGACCAGCGACTCCCGGTGCGTCCGTGTCGCCCGGACGCCCACCGCCACCTTCGGCGAACAGCACGACAGGAAGCAGGTTGCGCCGTGCGACCTCGAGGACGCGATCCGTCTTCTTGTGGTTGATGAAGCCCTGGGTTCCGGCGAGCACGGTGTAGTCGTACGCGATGGCGAGCACGTGCTCGAGACCATCGCGTGCAGTGGATGCATTCACCGTGCCCGTCATGCAGACGAGACCGTCCGCCGGCGTGTTGGCGATCAGGTCCTCTTCGCTTCGTCGTGCACGCTGGGCAGCGACGGCAAATCCGCCGTACTCGCGAGCCGAACCCGAGTCGAAAAGGTCTGCGACGTTCTCACGCGCAGTCCGACGCCCACGCTCCCTGCGCTTGGCGACCGCTTCCGGCCGGGACGCATCGTCGAGCTTCGCGCGCCTCGACCGCAGTGCAGCGACGTCGGATCGCTCCCCACTCGAGCCAGCGTCGGAAGTTTCGGTCACGGCGAAGCGTGCCGAGCGGACACGGGCAAGCACGTGACCCTCGCGCACCGTGTCGCCAACGGCGACGTCGAGTGACACGACCTCGATCGATTCCGGCGCTTCGATGACGTGCTCCATCTTCATCGATTCAATGACGACGATTGCCCCACCCTTGGGCACCACGGCACCGATCGCAACGCACGAAACGACCGTGCCCGTCAGCGGTGAGGTGATCGTCGAAGCCTGAGCCGACATGGCTTTGAGGCTACGGATGAATCGGGACTTCTCCAGCCACGGTCGTGCGGTGCAGCAGACGGCGCTCGCCGTCGTAGTCATTGACTGCCAGATGCAACAGGCAGCGGTTGTCCCAGATTGCGAGTGTTCCCGGTTCCCACTGCAACCGACAGGTGAACTCAGGTTTGGTCGCATGCTGAAAGAGGAACGACAAGAGCGAACTCGACTCCTCCTGCGTCATCCCGTCGAAACGCTGCGTATAGACGGGGTTCACGAAGAGCGCCTTGCGACCGCTCAGCGGATGAACACGAACCACGGGATGAACCACTTCGCGATCGGCCGTGGGATCGTTTCGGGTCATCACGACCGAGCGGCTCACCGCAACGTTTGGTCCCGGACCTTTGGTTCCGTGGGGCCAGCCCGTCTGGATGGCCGACAATTCGCACAGCATGTCCTGCATTCGCGTCGACAACGACTCGAATGCCGCGTACTGGCTCGACCAAAGCGTGTCACCGCCGAAACGCGGAATCTCCTTTCCGTAGAGCAGGGTCAAGCTGGGCGGAGCATCAAGAAAGGAAAAATCGCTGTGCCACGTCCCGCCAAACGTCGAGATCTTTTTTTCGTCGGCCTCCTTCAGCACGGCGATGATGTCGGGATGCTCATCGAGGTGCTTCACATAGGGCACACGCAGGACTGATCCAAAGCGGGCCGTGACGGCGACCTGGTCCTCGGGCGTCAAGGTTTGGTCTCGAAGGAAGACGACGCCTCGCTCGGCGAGCACGCTTGACAGCTCCAAAATCTCGTCATCTGACGCTTGGCGAATGTCGAGACCCTCGACGAATGAACCACACGCGGGAGCGAGTGGACGAAGCGCGAACGTGGTAGCCATGCCCACAGCATCGCAGATCGCCGTGACGCTTCGTGACCTCGCAAGTGAAATCCGCTCACCATCCTGGATGCACGTGACGACACCCCACCTCAGCCGGGTGATACTGTCACGCGCAGAACACACGTTCAGCGACAAGGAGATCGACGATGGGTGCATGCGGTTGCGGATACACGACAGATGAACAGAAGCAGTGCAACGGAACGCACCGCATCGTGAGCGCAGTCAAGGCAGATATTGCCCAGGCGCTGACCGAACAGGGCCACGCGGACGCCGCCGAGCTCGTCAAGCAGCACAAGAAACAGGCCTGAGCACCGACGTCTCCGTCGCCACATCGGCGACACGCGTGGGCCAGGTAGGGATCGAACCTACGACCAAGGGATTATGAGTCCCCTGCTCTGACCACTGAGCTACTGGCCCGCACCACTTCAGCTTTGCTGAAGCAACGTGAGCCTAATGGCACGCCTTCGGCGACGCGGCAACGTCGATTCCGGGACTCCTGCGAAAGAACCCGCTCGGCTTAAGTTGAAACCCCGTCCGTTCGACCGGCATGACGGGCCAGTCCTCTGAGCGTGGAATGTGATTCGTCCCGAACACGTACCACAACACGACATCGGTGTCGCTTATTGAACGGTTCGCCTTCGTCCACTCCGGCAGACCTGCGCCACCCGGATGCTGATACGGGTAATCGCCAGCCGGATATCGCTCCTTGGGGTCGTGCGGAGTCACCCACAAGTGGTTGTACATGAACCCCGCTCGCGTGCCAATCACCGACTCGGGACGTGCCAGCGGATAGGTCGTGTGGCCTGGAACCAACTTGTAGCCGACCGGCTTTCCCATGTGGTTCGTCTTTCCTGGATTGATGACCTTCCAGAAGCGTCCGACCATGGGGTCGATCACGCGTTGTGCGTCGGACTCAGTCGCAAGTACCGACTCCTTGATCTCGTAAGCACCGCCATAGAGGTTCTGCGGACCAACTTCGGGAGCGAACGAATCGACCTCGACGACCGTGTTGGTGGACTCTGGCTCCCCGCCGTCGACATCAAGGTCAAGCCGCGCGCAGAAAATGTGCTGGTGATAGGGGGCCCACAGTCCAGGTTCGAGTTCCGTCGCCGACGGGTGCGACACCCCGACGTGGTCGGCAAGCGTCAACACGATGCCCGTGAGTTTCGCCTCAAACTCGATTGACCCGTCTTGGAAGAAATACCAGAAGTAGCCGTACTCATAGTTGTTGATCGTCACGATCGATGACACGACAAATCGTCGGCCCCGTCGAACTTCGACGTTGCCATCCACATCCGTGTGTTTCCACAGAATGCCGAAGTCCTCTTCGTGCATGCAGATCGCATTGTTGATCACTCGGACGTCGCCCGTCGGTCCGGCGACGGCCACGTCGAGGTAGACAATCTCACCGAGACAGTCGCAGCCGAGGGTCAGGGAATTCGTGTAGTTCCCAAGCCCGAATTCACCCGTGTCGAATGCGTTTTTGCGATATGCCCCTTGGCTCTGGTCGCCATACGGGATCACCAATTCAGCGATCGACAGTCGATGTGCGACCTTCCGCAACGTGCCGTCGTCGTCGAACCAGACGTCGTGCAGGACGAGTCCCTCCCGCTGACAAAAGCCGACACGAAACTTCCATCGCTCCCACGACACGTGATGACCGTCCAGCTCGAATGACACCCCGTCGGGTTGGGAAATGGTCAACGGTTTTAAGGCAACCGTCGCTCCGGTTTGGCTCTCTCGATAGGGACCAGGGGTGCGCGGGATGTCGATCAGCGGGTCGTCCTCGACGGCGACGACGGAGTAGTCCGCAAGGTCGACGATGGCATGAAGTCCGGAAATCGGATGGGCATAGAAGTTCGCTTCAGGTTCCGGCTGCCACCACATCGGGGTCCAGATCAAGCGGCGACCATCGTTGAGATACTCCGGAATCTTCGCGCCGATCGACCACGTTTCCATCTGGACGGAGGCGACATCGTCGATGTCCCGCTTGTGCAACGCCGCGATGATCCGCTGATCTGCCTTCACCGCCTCCACCGCCAACTTCGACTCGACACTCAAGATCGGCGCTTTCGCACCCTCGACCACCGCGGTGCTTAACACCTTTCCATCCACCGTCACGACGCATTCGATGACCTCGCAGGTCGCCTTGTCCAGAACCGTCACCCGCGCTGCACGCCGAACGTCAGCGCCCATGGCAAAGCCCGCGAGATCCGCCTTCGACGGCTCGTCGACGTGGACCATGGCAATCAGATGGCGAACGCCGATGTGAAACGTCTCCGAGAGCGTTGCGACAACCGTTTCGAGTTCGACCTTTGACAGCGGGTCGAGTGGATGCAATCGAGTGCCCATGTCGAGAAACTAGCCGTTGGTCTTCGACTACGACTTGCCCGATCACCGTCGCGTTCGAACACGGTCGGACGCGATGGCGCGCGTCCCGTGGAGCATTGCGCTCCGGGGGTGGGGCTCGAACCCACGACCCACGGATTAACAGTCCGTTGCTCTGCCAGCTGAGCTACCCCGGAAGGATCGCTCAAGCCTATCGGGGCATCTGGCTCAGCGACGCAGTTCGGGCATCGCAACGATGGCGTCGATGCACTCGGGATTGGCAAGTGCCTCGGCGTTGCGCACGGGTCTCCCGTTCACCGCGTCGGCGAGCGCCAACTCCACGAGTTTGTTGCTGCGCGTGCGCGGAAGGTCGTTGACGGCAACGACGAGGGCGGGCACGTGTCGCGGCGTGCACGCCGTGCGAATGCGCTGTTTGACGTCGGCGACGAGCGACTCATCGAGCGTCACGCCGGGCGCGAGGCGCACGAGGAGCACGATGCGCACGTCGTTGTCCCAGTTTTGGCCGAACACGCAACTCTCCACGACCTGCGGCAGCTGCTCGACGACGCGGTAGATCTCGGCGGTGCCGATGCGCACGCCACCTGGATTGAGCGTGGTGTCGCTGCGTCCGTGGATGATGATCCCACCAGATGCGGTCCACGAGGCGAAGTCCCCTTGCGCCCACATTGTCGCGAAGCGTTCGAAGTAGGCGGCGCAATACTTCGCTCCGGGAGCCGTCGGATCGGGTCGACCCACCGATCCATCACCCCAGAAACCGAGCGGCATCGACGGAAACGGGCTGCGACACACGAGTTCACCGGGCGTGTCGGGTGTGCCGGCGAGTGAGATCGCGTGCTCGTCGACGACGTCGACGTGCATGCCGAGCATCGGCCCTTGGATCTCCCCCGACCGAACTGGTTTGGTCGGATCGCCACCGACGAAACATCCACAAAGGTCCGTCCCGCCGGAGATCGAGGCGAGGTGCACGTCGTGCTTCACCGATCCATACACCCACTCGAATCCCTCCGGCGACAACGGCGAACCGGTGCTGCAGATCGTGCGTAGGTGCTCGAGGCGATGAGTGGTCAGTGGTGCGAGTTCCGCCTTGCGCACCGAGTCGATGTACTTGGCCGACACGCCGAGCAAGGTGATGCGCTCGTCGTCGACGACGTCGAAGAGTCGCCCCATGGACGGTGCGGTCGGCGCTCCGTCGTAGAGCACGGCAGTCGCGCCGCTCGCCAGCACGGAGACCAACCAGTTCCACATCATCCATCCGGTCGTCGTGAAGTACAGGACCCGATCACCCGCGCGCACGTCGCAGTGCAACTGATGTTCCTTCATGTGCTGAATGAGGACTCCACCCGTGCGATGCACGATGCACTTCGGGACGCCGGTCGTTCCCGACGAATACAGCACGTACCACGGGTGGTCGAAGGCACAACGGATCGGTTCGACGTGTCGTGACGTGCCTGAGTCGACGAACTCCTCGTAGTCGAGCGTGCCGCTCGGGATCCCTCCGTCGGGACGATGTGCGCGCACGACCACCGTCGTCGTCACGGAGGTGAGTCGCGCTCGAATCTCTGCGAGACGCTCGAGGCAGTCGAAGTCACGCCCGTTGTAGCGGTAGCCGTCGACGGCGACGAGCACCACAGGCTCGATCTGTCCGAACCGGTCGACGACGCCATTGGTCCCGAAATCCGGGGATGCCGAAGAAAACACCGCGCCAATGGAGGCTGCGGCAAGCATCACTTCGACGGCCTCGATCGAGTTCGGCAGCCATGCCGCGACTCGGTCCCCGCTCACGACCCCGCTGGCACTGAGGGCACCGGCAAGTGATGCAACGCGACGACGAAGCTCGTCCCAGGACCGCACCCGTCGGCGTCCCGACTCGTCGATTGCCACGAGCGCCTCTCCCGACCCGGTCGTTCGAAGCAAGTTCTCTACGACGCTCAGGCGGGCATCGGGAAAGAACCGCGCTGTCGACGGCGAACCTGGATCGCTCGCAGCGACGACGATGCGTTCCCCCCGTTCGCCCTGCACCCCGCACGCCTCCCACACGAGCTCCCAGAACTGCTCCGGCTCGGTCACGCTCCAGGCGTGCAGGTTGGCGCCGTCGATGCCGTGGCGAGAACGGGCGAGTTCGGCGAATGCCGTCATCTGCGACTCGGCGCGTCGCGACTCAGATGGCGTCCACAGCACACGGCGACTCACTGGCTGCATAGAGGCATCACGGTAGTGGGAACGACTTGTGCGGCTTGGGACGCATGGCCTGTCGGGGTCTAGTCTGGGCCTTGATATATCAGCTCGACGAGGGGTGCGTGAGATGAACTGGAATGCCTTCATTACGTGTGCGGTGACGGGATCGGGAGAGACCACCGCAAAGAGCGACAAGGTGCCCGTCACGCCCCAGCAGATCGCCGATTCGGCGATCGAGGCAGCCAAGGCGGGCGCAGCCGTCGTACACATCCACGTGCGCGATCCCCGCACCGGTCGCGGCTCGCGCGACACCGAGCTCTATGCCGAAGTCGTCGATCGCGTGCGCTCCTCGGACACCGACGTCGTCATCAATCTCACCGCGGGCATGGGCGGAGACCTCGTCCTCGGCGGCGACGAAAACGTCTTCCCGCTGAACGAAGACGGCACCGACATGGCTGGCGCGACCGAGCGACTCGACCACGTCACGCGCCTGCGCCCCGAAATCTGCACACTCGACTGCGGGACGATGAACTTCGCCTCCGGCGGCGACTACATCATGACGAACACCCCGAGCGTGTTGCGCAAGATGGCAAAGATCGTCCAGCAGCTCGGCGTGCGACCCGAGCTGGAGGTCTTCGACACCGGACACCTCGTGATGGTCAAGGACCTGATCAAGGAAGGCCTCCTCGACGACCCGATCATGATCCAGCTGTGCATGGGCATCGCCTATGGCGCTCCCGACGACCCGAACACGTTCATGGCGATGGTCAACCAATTGCCCAACGACTGCGTGTTCTCCGCGTTCTCGATCAGCCGCATGCAGCTGCCGTTCGTCGCCCAGTCGGTGCTGGCAGGAGGCAACGTGCGCGTCGGCCTCGAAGACAACCTCTACCTCGACCGCGGGCAACTCGCCACCAACGGCCAACTGGTGGAGCGCGCCCGCAAGATCCTCGAGAACATGAACGTGTCCGTGATGAGCGCCGCAGACGTTCGCACGAAGCTCAAGCTGACGAAGCACGCCTGAGATGACGACTTCGGCTCCCCTGCGTACGGTCGGCCTCCTCGGCGGCGGCGTCATCGGCGGCGGCTGGGCCGCACGCTTTGCCCTCTCGGGCATCGACGTGAAGCTCTACGACGTCGACCCCGAAGCGCCGCGCAAGATGAACGAGATCATGGCAAATGCGCGTCGCGCTTATTCCAAGTTGACGCTCGCCCCGTTGCCGACTGAAGGCACGATCAGCTTCGCCACCTCGGTCGAAGACGCCGTCACCGGCGTCGACTTCGTGCAGGAGAGCCTGCCCGAGCGACTGGAGTTGAAGCAGAAGGTGCTCGCCCAGGCGAGCAGGGCAGCATCACCCGACACCGTGTTCGGCTCCTCGACGTCGGGCCTGCTCCCCACCGAGATCCAGCGCGACATGGTGAACCCGGGTCGTTTCGTCGTCGGTCACCCGTTCAACCCCGTCTATCTCATGCCGCTCGTGGAGATCTGCGGCGGCGAGCAGACGACGCAGGCGACCAAGGACCGTGCGCGCGAGGTCTACTCCTACATCGGCATGCAGCCGCTCATGCTGTCGAAGGAAATCGACGGCTTCATCGCCGACCGTCTGATGGAGGCGTTGTGGCGCGAGGCGCTGTGGCTCGTCAACGACGGCGTCGCAACTGCCGAGGAGATCGACGATGCGATGCGCTTCGGCCCGGGACTCCGCTGGTCGTTCATGGGCACGTTCCTCATCTATCGCATCGCGGGCGGCGAGCCGGGCATGCGCCACTTCATGGCCCAGTTCGGCCCAGCGCTCAAGTGGCCGTGGACGAAGTTCATGAACGTGCCGGAGTTGACCGACGAGTTGCTCGACACGATTTGCGCGCAGTCCGACGCCCAGGCCGGCTCCGCGACGATCCGCGAACTCGAGGCACTCCGCGACGACTGTCTCGTGGCGGTCATGCAGGGCCTGCGCGGCCACGACTATGGCGCGGGACGCACGCTCGCCAACTTCGAAAAGGCACTCTTTGGTCGTGGCGCGACCCCCGAGTTGCGCACCGACGGCCCGATCGCGGCGATGGAGCGCGTGATCCCCGCCGACTGGACCGACTACAACGGCCACACCAACGACAGTCGCTACTCGCAACTGTCGAGCGAGGCAAGCGACTGCTTCTTCCGCTCGATCGGCTTCACGGACGCCTACCTTGCGTCCGGCCGAACGTTCTACACCGTGGAGAGCCACATCCGGTTCCTCGACCAGACGCACCAAGGCGACAAGGTCACGGTGATGGTGCGCGTGGCGTCGTATGACGACAAGCGCATCCATCTGTGGACCGAGATCGTGCGTGCCGACGGAGTCGTCGCTGCGACCGGTGAACACCTCTTCTTGCACGTCGACACGGCAAGCGGCAAGAGCTCACCTATGGGCGGGGAGATGCTGGCGAAGCTCCGACCGATCGGCGATGCACATGCTGTACTCCCCGCTCCCGTCGGCATCGGTCGGCGAGTCGGCGAGAAACCGGCGAAGTAGCGATGGGTCAGCCTCGCGTCTGGTCACCGGGCGACGAAATCGCCACGCCGCTCGAGCTGTACACCTGCGTGGTCGAGCCCGAGTGGGTCGACTACAACAACCACATGACCGAGGCCGCGTATCTCACCGCCTTCGGTTGGGGATCAGATGCCTTGTTCACCTACATCGGCGACAACGACGCCTACCGTGCGGCCGGACACTCCTTCTATACCGCCGAGACCCACATCGTCTACGAACGCGAGTGCTACGGCGGGGATCCGCTAAAGGTCGACACGCTGGTCCTCGACGTCGACCACAAGCGGCTCCACCTGCACCACACGATGTACCACGGAGAAACCGGAACGCGTCTCGCGACGACCGAGCAGATGCTCGTGCACGTCGACATGAACCTCGGCAAAGCCTGCGAGATACTCCCCGACGTCAAGCGCGCACTGGATGCGATCTTCGACGTCCACCGCCACGCACCACGCCCCGACGACGTCGGTCGCGTGATGAAGATTCGACGAAAGTAACAACGAAGGAGACACCATGCGTTTCGCACTCACCGAGGAGCAAGAGGCGATCGTCGCCACGACGCGTCAGTTCACCGAGAAAGAACTCATCCCCCACGAGGAGAAGGTGGAAAAGCTCGGCGAGGTTCCACCGGATCTCGTCAAGCAGATCAAGGAACGCTCGATCGCCGCCGGCATCTACGCCTGCAACATGCCGTCCGAGTACGGCGGTGGCGGGCTCGACTCCTTCGACACCACCCTCGTCGACCGCGAGTTCGGTGCGACGTCGTATGCGTTGCACTACATCGTCGCTCGTCCGTCCAACATCTTGCGAGCGTGCAAAGGCGACCAGATCGGCGAATACCTGATCCCGACGATCACCGGTGAGCGCGTCGACTGCCTCGCCATGTCGGAACCCGATGCCGGATCCGACGTGCGCGGCATGAAGTGCACGGCGGTCAAGGACGGCTCCGACTGGGTGATCAACGGCACCAAGCACTTCATTTCGCACGCCGACCTCGCCGACTACGTCATCCTCTTTGCCGCCACCGCCGAGGAGCAGACTTCCAAGGGCCCGAAGAAAAAGATCACCGGCTTCCTCGTCGACTTCGACACCCCGGGGTGCGAGAAGGTCGCCGGATACAACTGCGTGTCCAACTCGGGCTATCACAACCTGATCATCAACTTCGACAACTGTCGCGTGCCGGAGAGCAAGGTGCTCGGCGAGGTGCACGGTGGTTTCGACGTCGCCAACGAATGGCTCGGCTCGACCCGCCTGCAGGTGGCTGCGGTGTGCGTGGGACGCGCCCGACGGGCGTTGAACCTGTCCATCGAGTGGGCCGCCACCCGCGAACAGTTCGGTCAACAGATCGGCAAGTTCCAGGGCGTGTCGTTCAAACTCGCGGACATGCAGACTCGCCTCGACGCTGCAGAACTGCTGACCCTGCGCGCGGCGTGGAACGACGCGAACGGCAACTTCGACGACTCCGAGATGGCGATGGCCAAGGTGTTCGCGAGCGAGATGTGTCAGTACGTCACCGACGAGGCGATCCAGATCTTCGGTGGCATGGGCCTCATGGACGAACTGCCGCTCGAACGGATGTGGCGAGACACCCGCGTCGATCGCATCTGGGACGGCACGAGCGAGATCCAGCGTCACATCATCTCGCGACAACTGCTGCGCAAGTTCGGCGGCTAACCATGGCCGATCTCGCACGACTCCTCAACCCCCGCGGCATCGCCGTCATCGGCGGGGCACCTGCGGCGGCCGTCGTGCGACAGTGCCAGAAGCTCGGCTACACCGGCGAGATCTGGCCGGTGCATCCGAAGAAGTCCGACATGCACGGGGTCGCCTGCTTCCCCACGCTCGCCGACCTTCCGGGGGTCCCGGACGCGGCATTCGTCGCGGTCAACCGACACCTGACCATCGATGCCGTCGCCCAGTTGCGCGCACTCGGCGCAGGCGGCGCGGTGTGTTACGCCTCGGGTTTCGCCGAGTCGGGTGACGTCGACTTGCAGGTCGCACTCCTCGAAGCCGCCGGCGACATGTCGATCCTCGGACCGAACTGCTATGGCTACGTCAACGCCCTCGACGGCGTCGCACTGTGGCCCGACGAGCACGGATGCACCCGCGTGGAGCGCGGCGTCGGCATCATCTCCCAGAGCGGCAACGTCGGGCTCAACCTCACGTTGCAACAGCGAGGACTGAACATGGCCTACATGGTCACCGTCGGCAACCAGGCCGGTGGCGGCGTCGAAGACGTGCTCGAGAGTTTCGTCGCCGATCATCGCGTGACGGCGATCGGGATGTTCATCGAAGCGATTCGCGAGCCCCAGCGCTTCGCCGACATCGCCATCGCCGCAGTGCAGGCAGGTAAGCGCATCGTGGCGTTGCAGACCGGCAAGAGTGAAGCCGGAGCGCTCATCGCCGCCTCACACACCGCGTCACTTGCCGGCAACCGAACCGCATACGCGGCGCTCTTTGAGCGCTGCGGCGTCGCCACCGTCGAGACCCCGACCGAACTCGTCGAGACGCTCAAGTTGCTCGACCACGGCGGCCCCCTCGCCGGCTATCGCATGGCGTCACTGTCGTGTTCCGGCGGCGAAGCATCACTCGTCGCGGACCTCTCGGAGACCACGTCGCTCACATTTTCGCCGTTCCCGGACGACCAGCGCAGCCGCATCGAAGCCACGCTCACCGAGCTCGTCTCGGTGGCCAATCCCTTCGACTATCACACCTTCATGTGGGGAGACCGGGCCGCGATGGGCGCGACGTTTGGCGAGACGATGGACGGACCCCACGACGCAACGATGCTCGTGCTCGATGCTCCACCGGGTGGCGACCAAGACCCGAGCACGTGGATCACGGCTGCCGAGGCCTTCGCCGATGCCGCTGATCGCACCCGCCGCCGCGGCGTCGTGGTGGCGACGATGCCCGAATGCCTCTCGCCCGAGGTCAGGTCCTCGATTTCCGCGCGAGGAATCGCGCCACTGCAAGGACTTCGCGAGGCGCTCGTCGCACTCGACCGCTGCGCGTGGCTTGCAGCCCACGCACCACAGCCGCGGCCCGCGGCAGTCACCGCACCTGCGGCAAGCGTGCTCGTCGACGAGCAGCGAGCCAAGGAACGACTCGGATCGCTCGGCGTGCGCGTCCCGCGCGGGGAACGAGCCGGTCGCGCCGACGTCCTGGCCGTCGCCTCTCGCGTCGGATACCCAGTCACGCTCAAGGGGCTCGGTCTCGCCCACAAGAGCGAGGCTGGTGCCGTCGCACTCGGACTGCGCGACGCAACCGCGCTCGAGGTCGCACTCGCCGCCATGCCCGAATCGCTGACCGAGTTCCTCGTCGAAGAAACCGTCACCGGGATCGTCGCAGAGATGCTCGTCACCGTGCGTCGCGCAGCCCCGCTCGGCTGGCTGATCACGATCGGTGCAGGTGGCGTGCTCACGGAGCTGTGGCGCGACACACAATCGCTCCTCGCGCCGGCCACCACCGACGAGATTCGCTCAGCGATCGAACGGCTCCGCATCTCGGCCATCCTCTCCGGCTACCGCGGCAAGCCCGCAGGTGACGTTGATGCGCTGGTCGCTTTCGTCGACCACTTGCAACGCGTCGTCGTCGGGACGAACGCCGTCGAAGTCGAGTTGAATCCCGTGCTCGTCACCACGTCGGGGGCGATCGCCGTCGATGCACTGCTCATCGAGGAGGCCTGACCATGCCGATTTCCACCACCACGTCCGCTGACGGTCAGGTGCTCGAGATCGTCCTCGACCGCCCGAAGGCCAACACCATCGATGCCGCCACCAGCCAAGAACTGAGCCGCATCTACGATGCGTTCAACCGCGACGCGACCCAGCGAGTCGCGATCTTCACCGCGGCCGGCGAGAAGTTCTTCTCCGCGGGTTGGGACCTGAACGCCGCCAACGACGGCGAGGCGTTCGACTCCGACTACGGCGTCGGTGGGTTCGGCGGGTTCCCGGAGCTCCCGAACCGCAACAAGCCGGTCATCGCAGCGGTCAACGGAATGGCGGTGGGTGGCGGGTTCGAGATCGCAATGGCGGCCGACTTCATCGTCGCGGCCGAGCACGCCACGTTCTTCCTCGCCGAGACCAAGGTCGGCGTCATCCCCGACGCAGGAACGATTCGACTTCCCCGACTGCTCCCCCGCCAGTTGTCGAACGAGATCATCTTTGGCGGCCGTCGACTGACCGCGGCCGAAGCCGCCGCCTTCGGCATCGTCAATCGTGTCGTGCCGGCCGGCGAACTGATGGACGCTGCGCGCAGCCTCGCCGCAGAGATTTGCCTGTCCGCCCCGCTCGCCGTGGCCGCCGTCATGCACCTCAACCGCGAACTCGAGGGAGTCGACATCTTGGATGCGATGAAGGCGATGCGCACCGACCCCGCCTACCGCGCGGCGATCGACTCCGAGGATGCCAAGGAAGGCCCGGCGAGCTTCGCCGAAAAGCGCCCACCACGCTGGAGTGGTCGCTAGAGCGTCTTCAGGTGACGAGTCGCGCACTCGTCGAGCACGTCGAGCAACTCGATTCCGCGACTGTCGCGGGGCTCGGGCTGGAACTCACCCATTGCGTAGGAAAAGCTCGTCCGTAGCGACGGCCACCCACCGTGCGTCGAACCACCCGCACCGGTGTGCCCGAACGCGTCGAGGGCCATGCCGAGACGCGACGGGTTCGGATTCAATTCGAATCCGACGCCAAACCGCAATTCGCGACCTGACAGTTCGTCGTGTCCGAACGATCGCTCCCGGCGAGCGAGCGCAATGGTGTCCTCGCGCATCAGCTGCACGCCGTCGAGTTCCCCACCGTTGACGAGCATCGCATACATCCGCGACATGGCGTGGGCACTCGCCACACCACCCCCGCCGGGCAACTCGGCCCGCGACATCTCTGGGGTTCCGGCCCTCTCCGTCGGCACGAGTCCATAGACGAAGGCGAGTCGCGGATCGACGTCGTCTCCGATGAGGGATGTGTAGTTGAAGTCGTCGGAGCGCACCGTCTTGGTGATGCGCGGAATCACCGATTCTGGCGCACCGATGTGCAGGTCGAGACCGAGCGGACCCGCGATCTCCTCGCGCACGAAGGTGCCCATGCTGCGCCCGTCGGTTCGTCGGACGATCTCACTCGCGATCCATCCGTAGGTCAGCGCGTGATACGTGGGTGAACCGACCTTGACGAACGGCACCTGCTCGGCGGTGTAGCGGGCCATGAGTACCGGATCGATGATTTCCTCGAACGTGACCGGACGCTCGATCCCTGGAACGCCGGCGACGTGGGCCAGTGCGTCACCGATCGTGACGTGCCCCTTGCCCCCGGTGGCGAACTCGGGCCACAACGAGTCGATCCGGGCCTCCAGGTCCACAAGTCCGCGCTCGACGCACATCATCACCGCGACCGCGCAAATCCCCTTGGTCCCCGACGCGATCACGCACACCGTGTCCGACTGCCAGTCGGTGCCATCCGAACGCTTTCCACCCCACAGGTCGACGACTTGTTTGCCCGCGACGGTGGCGGCAAAGGACGCGCCGTGTGTGTCGCCCGAATGATATTTGTCGAAGACCTTGGCGACGGCCTCGAAGCCCGCAGCGACGAGCCGTTCGCGACTCATGCCATCGAACGGGCGATCGAGGGCGTCGCGGTGATCAACCGGCGCGTGTAGTCCTCGTGTGGAGTGCCAATCACGCTTTCGGCAGAGCCAAGCTCGACGATGCGCCCCTGTGACATCACCGCGACTTCGTCGGCGATCGAACGCACGAGCGGCAGGTTGTGGGTGACGAACAACATGGCAAGACCGAGGCTCTTGCGCAGCTCGCCGAGGAGGTCGACGATCGCCGCCTGCACCAAGACGTCGAGCGCGCTCGTCACCTCGTCGCACACCAACACGTCGGGCTTGGACACGAGCGCTCGAGCGATGGCGACGCGTTGACGCTCGCCGCCCGAGAGCTGGTCGGGATACTTGCCGGAATATGACGCCGGCAAGTTGACCTTCTCGAGCACGTCCAAGATCGCCTTGTCGGCCTCCTCGCGTGACGATCCGGCGATCAACAACGGGCGCACGATCAAGTCGCCCACGGTGCGGCGCGGATTCAACGAACCATAGGGGTTCTGGAACACGTACTGGATGCCGAGACGCTGGGCCATCGTGCGCTTGCGCGACGTCAGTCCGAGCGGTTCCCCCTTGAACGTGATTTCGCCATCCCATTCCCGATGCAGACCGCCAATCGCACGCGAGACGGTGGTCTTTCCGGAACCCGACTCGCCCACGAGTGCGAGGCACTCGCCCTTGCGGATGGTGAGGGTGACGTCGTGCACGACGACGTTGCCCGAATACGCGGCGTTCACGCCACGAAGCTCGACGATCGCCTCGCCCTTGGCCGCCGAACGCGCACCGAGCGGTACGGCCTTCGTCGACTCGGGCACCGAACCGACCTTGATGCAGCGAGCAGCGTGTCGATCACCGACGGTGACGGACGCCGGAAAGGCACTGCGACACTCGTCGGTGGCAAGTTCGCAGCGCAGGGCGAACGAGCACCCTTGCGGTCTCTTGCCCGGCGACGGCGCGCGACCGGCGAGACCGACGATCTGTCGACCGCCCTCGATGTCGGGAGCGGCAGCCACCAGGTGACGGGTGTAGGGGTGCGCGGGATTCGTGAAGATCTGGCGCACGGGACCGTGCTCCACCACTCGACCCGCGTACATCACCGCGACGTCGTCGGCGAGGTCGGCCACGACCGCAAGGTCGTGGGTGATGTAGAGCGCAGCCACGCCGTGCTCGCGGGTGAGCGAGCGAATCGTGGCGAGCACGTGTTCCTGGGTCGACACGTCGAGACCTGTCGTCGGCTCGTCGAGCACGATCACCGACGGTCGACAGGCGAAGGCCATGGCGAGTCCGACTCGCTGCTGCTGGCCACCCGAGAGCTGGTGCGGATAACGCTCGAGATACTCGTCGTCGGTCGGCAAGAGCACCTCGGCCATCATCTCCTTGATGCGCGACTTTCGCGCAGCATCGGAACCACCGAAGTCGTGGGCCTCGAGCACCTCCATCAACTGGGTGCCGATGCGCAGCGCCGGATTGAGCGACGACGCCGGATCCTGCGGCACGTAGGAGACGCGCTCGCCACGGATCTTGCGCTTGCCCTCATCGTCGAGCGCGAGCACCTCGATGCCACCGCACGTCACGGCGCCATGGTCGATCTGCACGCCGCGACGCGCGTGACCGAGGACGGCGAGACCGACGGTCGTCTTTCCGGAACCAGACTCTCCGACGAGCCCGAGGACCCGACCCGGCTCGATCGACAGCGTCACCTCGTCGACGATGTCGTTGCCGGTGGCCGCGACGTTCAGTCGCAGGTTCGTGATCGCGAGACCCTTACTCACCCTTGCCTCCACGGTCGATGCCCGCGGACACGCGCGACATGCCATCACCGATGAGACCGGTGCCGATGGTGAGGAGTGCGAGCGCGACCGTCGGGAGCAAGACGCCCCACGGCTGTTCGGTCAGAGCGACACGGTTCTCCTGGATCATGAGACCCCAGTTCGCCGAGTTCGGATTGGGGGTGAATCCGAGGAATGCAAGCGAGGCAATTCCACCGATGCTGTAGGTGAGGCGCAGGTTCACTTCGACCAAGAGCGACGACGTCACGTTCGGCAACACCTCGGCAAAGATCACCCTGCGACGACTCTCCCCCAAGGCCTCCGCGGCGGCGATGAAGTCACGTTCGACGACCGGCACCGCAGCGCCGCGGATGATGCGGGCGATGCGTGGCGTCGTCGACAAACCGACGGTGAGGATGATGAGCACGTTGCTCGGACCGAACATCGAGATCACGAGGAGCGACAGCAACACCTGGGGAAACGACAGAATCACGTCGAGGGTGCGCATGATGACTTCGTCGAGGCGTCCCCGGTTGTAGGCGGCGATCAGACCGAGCGACGTGCCGAGCACGATGCCGATGGAGGTGGCGGCAAGTGCGAGGAGCAGGATCGACCTCCCGCCGAAGAGGAAGCGGGAAAAGACGTCCTGGCCGAAGTAGTCGGTCCCGAACACGGTGCCAGGCACCTTCGACATGTTCGGAGAATCGATGAACTCCGTCGATCCGAACGGTGCGACGAACGGCCCCAAGAGGGCGATCAAGCCGATCAGGGTCGCAATCGTGATGCCGACCTGGGTGCGGCGCAACTTGAGCGCCTGGACGATGAGCGACGGTGGACGCTCGACCGTTGCCTGCTCGGTGACCACGGCGCTCACTTGAGCCTCGTTCGCAGGCGTGGCGTGACGAGCACGGTTCCGATGTCGGCGAGCAGGTTGGTCACGACGTAGACGGTGGCGATCAACAGGGTGAGGAACTGCACGATCGGCATGTCACGCGAGCGGACTGCGTCCGCGAGTGCGGTACCGAGACCCGGATAGTTGAACAGGCGCTCGACGATGATCACACCGCCCGCAAGATACGCGAGGTTCAAGGCGATGACCTGGAGGCTCGGTCCGATGCCGTTCGGAATCGCGTGCCGCCACAACACGGTGCGCTCATCCATGCCCTTGAGGCGAGCCATCTCGATGTAGTCGCTCTCCAGCACCTCGACCATCGCGGCCCGCATCACGCGCGCGACGTACGGCGTCACCGAGATCACGAGCGTGAGCACCGGAAGCGCAAGGCCTGCCATGTCCGACCATGGTGGTTCGCCTGGTGCAAGGTAGGTGACCGCGGGCAGCCACTGCACCACGGTGGTGGCAAAGAGCACCGTGAGCACGGTGCCGACCACGAACTCGGGCAGCGCAGCGAGGATCAACGACACCATCGAGCTCGTCGTGTCGAACCGCTTGTCGCGCTTGAGGGCGGCGTAGGAACCGATGACGATCGAGATGGGAATCGAACCGAGGGATGCAAGCAGCAGCAGGAAGAACGACGCCCCGATTCGCGGTCCGATGAGCTCGCTCACCGGCATCATCGTGGCGAAGGACTCGCCGAGGTCGCCCGTGAGCACTCCACCGAGCCACGAGAAGTACTGCTCGTAGATCGGCTTGTCGAGACCGAACTGGGTTCGCAGTGCGGCGAGTGATTCAGGCGTCGCTTCGCGACCGAGAATCGACTCAGCCGGATCCGACGGCAACGCCTGGGTGATCAAGAAGATCAGCAACGACACGACGAGGAGCGTCGCCAAACCCAGCGCGATGCGCTTCACGAGGAAACGCGCAATGTATCCCTTCACAAATCCCCACACTTCGCTAGTTATGGAACTGCCGCCCGCCGAAGCGGGCGGCAGTCCAGACTGCCTCGGTACTTCCGAGTCTTAGGCCAGGTACCAGCCCTTGAACCCGTGACCGTAGTAACCCATGTTCAACTGGCTTGGGCCGGTGTCGACGCCCTTCAACTTGGACGAGTATGCATCGGCGAAGTTGTTGAAAAACGGGATGATGTATCCGCCCTTTTCGAACTCTTCCTTCTGCATGCGCGCAACGATTTCCTTGCGCTTGGCCTTGTTGTTGGTACCGACGGCCTTTTCGTAGTCAGCACGGAACGTGCTGCCTGCGGGCGGCCACTTGAGCTCGGGGTAGACGTCCATCGACGCTGCGACCTGCGCGAGGTACGTACGTGGCGACCAGTAGGTCGTGTAGAAGCCGGTGTTCATGTACTGACCCTTCGCCGACCAGTAGGTGCCACCGTCGATGACCTTCGCATCGACGATGCACACGCCGTCGGTCTTCTTGGCCATTTCGGCGAACGCCTGGATCATGAGCACGAGACCGCCGGTGTCGTCCGGAGCCGTGAGCTCGACCCTCAGTGGGTTGGCCTTCGTGTAGCCCGACTTCTTCAACAATGCGACAGCGCCCGCAATGTCCTGCTCGCGCTGCTTGTAGTTGTTGGCGTTGTAGAACTCGTCGATGTAACCGTAGAGGTCGTTGCCGATCTTGCCGTGTCCGTTCAAGACCTGCTTGACCATCTGCTTGCGGTTGACGATGAGTCGGAGGGCCTGACGCACGTTGTTGTCGTCGAACGGCTTGATGTCGATGCGCATGCACATCGCCAACCATGCACCGGCCGAGTTCTCGACTGCGGTCAGGTACTTCTTCGACTTGATCGTGTCCCACTGCTCGAACGGAATGTCGATGGCGGCGTCGATCTGCTTGGCCACGAGAGCATTGACGAGTGCCGTCTTGTCGGCGAAGTCGATGATCTGGACCTTGTCGAGGTACTGCTCCTTCTTGTCCCAGTAGCCGTCGAAGCGGGTATGAGTGCTTTCGCGACCAGGTGTGTAGCTGACGAGCTTGTAGGCGCTCGTGCCGATCTGGGTCTTGCCGTCGTAGCCCTTCTTGGCAATCGCGTAGGTGTAACCGGCCATGACCGCGATGAAGTCCACGTTCGGAATCAACAGGTTGAACTCGACGGTGTGCGAGTCGGTGGCGACCACGCTCGAGTTGTTGAGGAACGTGCGCAGCGGCTTACCGGTCGTCTTCTGTGCCGGGTCCAACAGGCGCTGGACCGAGGCGACGACGTCTGCCGAGGTCATCGGGGTTCCGTCGTGGAACTTGACGCCCTTGCGGATCTTGAACACGTACTTGGACGGGTTCACCGCCTTTGCGGACTCGGCAAGACCGTGCTTGGTCTGCGGTGCGAACTTCGAGTCGAAGGTCATCAACGTCTCGAAGGTCGACAGCGTGCGGGCCTGGTCGGCCTTGGCCACGATGTACTGCGCGTCGAAGACGTCGTTTGCGCCACCGACCACGCCCAGCTTGAGCGTTCCACCCTTCTTCGGAGCGGCGACCTTGGCTGCGGATGCAACGCCGGTCGACGAACCCATGACGCCGACTGCAACTGCTGCCGCGCCTGCGCCCTTGATGAAACGTCGACGGGTGAATTCCGCCGAGATCAACTCGTGCTGTTCCATGAACACTTACCCCCTGTGTTGTTTCGGACTTGCGTCCGAATGCGAGCCCCTCGCTCGTTGGGGTAACGGTAGCACAGGAATTGGGGCTGATTACTAAAGTGTTCAGCGGCGTGGGTCGGCCCTCAAGCCCCGCGACGGCGGCGACCCGACGTGCCGGAGTCGGCGCTCGGAGCCTTGTTCGTCAAGGGTCCGATGGCCTCGACGATGGTCTCCACCGTGGGTGCCGAACCTCTCACGTGGCGCTCGACCACCCGGGCCATGGCCGCCAGGTGCTCGGGCGAGGTGCCACAGCATCCGCCGATGATGCGCACACCCGCGTCGACGGCCAGCGCCGCATACCGCGCCATCAACTCAGGCGTCCCCGAATACGTGATGGTCGTGCCCTCGAACTTGGGAATGCCACAGTTGCCCTTGCACACCACTGGCGACGCATCGGCGTCCATTTCCAATATGGAGACCAAGATGTCGCTCGCCCCGACGCCACAGTTGGCGCCAATCGCCAGGGGCGCGACGGCAAGGCCGTCGAACTGTGCACGCAACATCTTCGGAGCCAGACCCATCATCGTGCGTCCCGCGGTGTCGAAGCTCATCGTGCAGACGTATGGCATGCCGACGCGAATCGCCGCTTCGGCGGCCGCCCTCATCTCCTCGGGCGCCGACATCGTCTCGATCCACGCGACGTCCGCACCACCCGCCTTCAGGCCGTCGATCTGTTCGGCGAAGGCGTCGACGGCCTCGTCATGGGTGAGCGCCCCGAGCGGCTCGAACAACTCCCCGGTCGGCCCCACGCTCCCGGCGACGACGACCGGTCTCGGTGAGGCATCCGCGACGCTGCGTGCCAGTCGCGCCGCACCAGCGGCAAGTTCGCCGACGCGATGGTGGGCGTTGTGCAGCTTCAGTCGATGTCGATTGCACCCGAACGTGTTGGTGAGGATGATGTCGGCACCAGCGTCGACGAACGCCTGGTGCAAACCGACCACCTTGTCGGGCTGGTCGGTGATCCAGAATTCGGGTGGTTCTCCGGATTCGAGACCGACAGCGAAGTAGTTCGTGCCCGTCGCGCCGTCAGCGAGGAGTGGACGACCGGTGTCGAGCAGCGCTTGAAGGGTCGTTCGCACGATGCGAACGCTACCCCATCACGTTTCCGGCGGTCACCGCTTCGGAACGCAGTCGCGAAAATGCCCCGAGGTTGATCGCCTTGCCGGTTGCCTCACCGACGAACTCGAGCGGAGTGAGATCGTGGTCGATGCCCTTCTCCTGTGCTTCGATCAGCAGTCGCATGAACTTGCCGACGAGCGGTGCGTTCTTGAACTGGTTGCCGCTCGTGCCGCACGCCATGAAGAACCCGTCGAGGCTCGACTTGTCATACAGCGGGATCCAGTCGTCGGTCACGTCGTAGAGCGCGCCGATGCCGAGCAACTTGAGCGGAATGCCGAAGTCCGGGAGCCGTCGCGCGAGGCGCAACATCACACGCTCGAAGAACTCGACGGTGACCTGGTCGTTCCAGTCGTCGGCATCCTCGATGAAGTGCAGCGGGTCGCAGGCCGGCTCGGTAGTGCCGACGTTCAGCAAGTCGCCCATGTGCGGACGGAAGTATTGACCCAAGTCGAGGTCCGCAACGATCGGGGCGTTGTCCTCGAGTCGGAAACCGACGGGTGCTGGCGGAGAAAAGACCTCTTGGCGCAGCGGCTGGTGGTGCACCTTCATCTCGTCGTAGACGCCGGCCATCTTGTTGATCTTGGCCGCGTGCGGACCTGCCGCATTGATCACGATCGGCGCTGAGATCGACTCGCCGGAGGCGAGCGTGACGCCGGTGACGCGGTCGTTCGATCGAGTGATGCCAGCGACTTCCTTGTGGAAGAAGAACTCTGCCCCGTGCGCCTTGGCGGCATGGGCCAGGTTGTGTGCGGCCAACATCGGGTCGTCCATGAATCCACTCAGCGGATCGAACAGCGCCGACAGCTGGTCGTACGGGTCGTCGGCGAACGCCGGGTCCTCGATCGACTTGGGCGGATAGAACTTGCCGGTCTCGAAGGCGGGCCACCGCTTGCGCACCTCTTCGGGGCTCAACACCTCATAAGGAATGCCGAAGTCGTCCCACAGCTCACGCTGGCGGACGCCGTCGTAGCCCTCGGTGAGGAACACGAGGTATCCGGTCTTGACGAACTTGGCCATTCCGTCGGGATCCTCGACGCCGACGAAGTCCGACCAGTTGTACCAATACTGAGCGGCCTCCCACGCCATCAAGATGGTGTTGAAGTTCGAATAGGTGAAGCGAATGATCGCCGACGACGCACTCGTCGAACCGGCACCTGGTGCGCCACCCTTGTCGATGACGACGACCTTGCGCCCGGCCTTGGACAACTCGAGGGCGATCGATGCGCCCATCACCCCGCCGCCGATGACGACGACGTCGCTCGAGGCAGGAATGTTGCTCACTGGTCGCCGTCCAAGATGGCCTGCGCCCACTTGGCGGTGTCGGCCACATTGTTGAAAGTGAACGAATGGATGCCCTGGATGCGCATGGTCTGTGCGTCACGAGCGAGGTCGTTCAACAACTTCGTCGGGTCGTATCCGCCTGGTGCGAACATGCGGGTGATCGTCGACTTGTTCTTCGACAGATAGCGCATCGACTGGCCGATGCCAAGGCGCATACCCATCGTCATCAACTTCGCGCGGTCGACCACACCTGGCAGGCCGAGGTTGATCGGCGCGGTGAAGCCCGCGGCGCGCTCCTCTTTCAGCCACGAGCGGATCTTGGCGGCGTCGAAGCACATCTGCGTCGAGGCGAGCGGCCGTATCCCCTTCGACTCGATCAACTTCTGCTTCGCGTGGATCGCCTCGTGCAGGTCGGAGTTGCTGATCGTCGCGTGACCGTCCGGATACGCACCGAAGGCGAGCGTTTCGATTCCAGGGTTGGCGTCCAGGAAGTCGCGCATGAACGGCAATGCGTATTGGTAGTGCGGTGGCGTCTCGGCGTCACCACCGATGATGAACACCTCCTTGATTCCCTGCGCACGCACCCATTCGGCCAACTTCGCGGCGTGCTCGGGTCCCTCGACGAGTCGCGCTGCAAAGTGCGGCACCGCGTTGTGCCCCTTGGCCACCAGTTGCTCACACAACTGCTGGGTCGTGGCGATGCCCTTGACCGGCGAACAGGTCACCGACACCGGAGCGCCGTGCGGCAGGTCGGCGATCGCCTGGTCGAGCGACTTGAGGGGAATCAGCTCGTAACGCATGTGGGCGACGAGTTCGCGGGCCTCGGGCGAATAGCTGGCCTTGGCCGATCCGAACAGTGACGACAAGAGACTCATGGTGGTTTTCCTCGGTGTTGTTGGTGGGGTCGCTCAGCCGAACGTGTCGGGAAGTTCAGCCTTGCGCTTGGCTATATATTCTTGCAATTCTTCGTCGATTGCGTCGTCGAGCGCGGGAGCCTCGTAGGACGCAAGGCGCTCCTTCCAGAGGCGGTTCGCGCGCATCGCCGCATCCTGGCTGCCGTCCTCGACCCATTGCTCGTAACTGTTGTTGTCGGCGGTGTCCGAGCGATAGAACGCGGTCTCGAAGTTGGCGAGCGTGTGGGCGGTGCCGAGGAAGTGCTGGCCCGGGTCGTTCTCCTGGAACGCCGACATGGCCTGGCCATTGTCGGTTGCATCGATTCCTCGAGCAAACGTCATCATCATGCCCAACTGATCGCAGTCGAGGACGAACTTTTCGTATCCGATCGCCAATCCACCCTCCAGCCAACCGGCGGAGTGCAGGACGAAGTTCGTGCCCGCCATAATCGTCGGAATGAGCGTCGACGCGCTCTCGTAGGCGGCCTGGGCGTCGGGCAACTTGGAGGCACACAGCGAGCCGCCCGAGCGAAACGGCACCCCAAGGCGACGCGCGAGCGCGGCCACCGTGTAGAGCACGGTCGCGGGCTCGGGAGTGCCGAACGTGGGAGCACCGGTGAGCATCGACATCGAACTCGCGAACGATCCGAAGATGACCGGGGCACCAGGGCGAACGAGCTGACAAAACGCCATGCCAACGAGCGACTCCGCCAACGTCTGAGCGACGACACCCGCAGAGGTCGTCGGCGCCATCGCACCCGCGAGGATGAACGGCGTGATGATGCAGGCCTGGTTGTTCTCCGCGTAGACCTCTGCAGAGGCGAGCATCGTCGCGTCCCACACCAGTGGGGACGACGCATTGATCAGACTCGTCATCACCGTGCGATCGGCGAGGTCGCCACCGAAGGCGATGCGAGCCAGGTTCACGCTGTCTTGCGCACGCTCACCAGCGGTGACCGAGCCCATGAAGCCTTTGTCCGAGTACTTGATGTGCGAATACACCATGTCGAGGTGTCGCTTGCTCACGGGGATGTCGACCGGCTCGCACACCGTTCCACCCGAGTGATGGATGTAGGGCGACATGTAGGACAACTTGACGAAGTTCTGGAAGTCGGTGATCGTGGCGTAGCGACGACCGTTGTCGAGGTCGTGGACGAACGGCGAGCCGTAGTTCGGTGCGAACACGGTCGCGTTGCCACCGATGCGCACGTTGTTGAGTGGATTGCGCGCGTGCTGGACGTACTCCCGTGGCGCACTCGCCTGGATGATCGAGCGACACATGCCGCGCGCGAAGCGCACACGGGTTCCATCGACGCTCGCGCCCGCCGCCTTGAAGCGTTCGATCGCGCTCGGATAGTCGCGGATTTCCACGCCGATTTCCTCGAGGATCGTGTCGGCGTTGTGCTCGAGCATGGCGAGCACTTCCTCGCTGGCGAGCTCGTATGGTGCAATCAGTCGGGTGAGGTAGGCCTCACGTTGGGCGCCGGCCGTCTTGCGCGTCGCCTGCCGGGCCGCTCGCCCGCCGCTCTTGCGATGTCGCTCCGTGTCCGTCATGCCCAGTCCCTTCTGTCGTCCATTCTCACACAGTCACGAACTGCGTCGCCTGCGCCGACCCTCGCGACTTGCGTCACCGCCGCTTTGGGCGATCCTCGGGGGCAGGGTCACCACCGTCTCGAGGTTCGGCGCCGAGGCCGTGGCGTGCGGAAACGCCATCGCCGCGACGAACAGTTCCTGGAATCGCGGTTCGGTTGCCGTTTCGATCTTGGTCACCGTGCGCACGGTGGATTCCATCTCACGACGCTCGGCAAGCGACAGCAACGACTTCGCCGCGCCGACGCCAGCCGCATTGCCCACCGATCGCACGCCTTGCACGGGACAGTCCGGAACGAGCCCGAGCACCATCGCATACACCGGATCGATGTGCGCGCCGAATGCCCCGGCGAGGCGAATGTCGGTGACACTCGGCGAACCGGCGTGCTCGACGAGCAGGTCGATGCCAGCGCGAAGCGCGGCCTTGGCGAGCTGGATCGCACGGATGTCGTTCTGCGTGATGAGTAGACGCGTGTCGCCGTGTTCGTACAGCACGTAGGAATGCGTGCGATCGTCGGCGACGACGCGCGACGTGCGCTCGGCGAGCGAGCCCTGGATCACCCCGTCTTGGGAGATGATGCCGGTCAGGTACATCTCTGCGATCACCTCGATGATCCCCGACCCACACACGCCGGTGATCGGCGTGTCGACGAGCGCCTCGGCGAACCCGTCTTCGTTCGACCACGGGGCGATCCCGATGACCTTGAATCGCGGCTCGAGCGTGACGGGATCGATGCGCACCTTTTCGATCGCGCCAGCCGTCGCACGCTGACCCGACGACAACTGCGCACCCTCGAACGCCGGACCAGTCGGTGACGACGCGGCGAACTGGCGGGTCGAGTCTCCGAGGACGATCTCGGCGTTCGTGCCGATGTCGATCAGCAACTGCATCGACGATCCTCGGTGCGGGCCCTCGGCGAGGATGGCGGCGGCGGTGTCCGCGCCGACGTGACCGGCGATGCACGGGCCGACGTAGTACGACGCGTTCGGAAGGTCGAGGTCGAGTTCGCGCGCCTCGCCACTCACCGCTTCGTCGGTGGCGAGCACGAACGGCGCTGCACCGAGTGGCGTCGGATCGATGCCGAGCATGATGTGGTGCATGATCGGATTGCCGACGAGCACGATTTCGAGCACGTTCATCTTGTCGATCGAACCCTTCGCACACAGGTCGCTCGACAGCGTGCGCAGCGAGGTGCGGATGGCCGACGTGAGCTCCTTGTCGCCGCCCGGATTCATCATCACGTAGGACACGCGACTCATCAGGTCCTCGCCGAAACGGATCTGCGGGTTCATCACGCCCGCACTCGCCATCACTTCACCCGTCGTCAAGTCGATGAGGTGGCCGGCGACGGTCGTCGAGCCAACGTCGACGGCGATGCCGTAGGCGGTGTCGACGAACCCTGGCCATACTGCGACGATCTCACCGGGGGTTCCCCGCTTGATCGCCACCGTCGCCCCGCCGTCACCCTTGTCGATCGCGCGATGGACGTGGGCCAACACGTGGTTCGCGACGGTGGGCACCTCGAGTGAGTGCTGCGCGGCGACTGCGTTGCGGATCTCCTCGATCGCCGTCACGCCATCGCCGAGCGTGGACTGCTGCACGCTCACGTAATAGAGGGCAAAGTGCGGATCGATCACGATCTCGCCCAGGTTCAAGTCCTTGCGCACGATCTGCTTATGCACCTGGCTCATCGCCGGCACGTCGATGACGACGTCCCCGCACACCTTGGCCATGCACCCGAGCCGGTTGCCGTCCACCAACGCTCGCTTGCCGCGGTAGTCGATCTCGTCCTGGCCGCGCGGCGTGAGCGACTCGACACGCGCCTCGATGCCCCACTTCGGGAAGCTCCCGATGCTCGGGGTCACCTGGCAACGTCCGCAGATGCCACGACCGCCACACACCGAGTCCAGGTCGACGCCGAGTTTGCGCGCGGCATCGAGCACGCTCGTACCGTCGTCAACGACGGCATCGAGGCCAGAGGGCGTGAAGACGATTCGCGACATGAAGAGGGACTACTGGGCCGAGCGGCGGCGGCGACCCTCACGGTCCCCACGACCACCGGTCGGGGCGTTCGGATCGCGGTTTGCACGAATCCAGTTCGCACAGTCCTGGTCGTTGCCCGACAGCACGTCGGCGGCCATGATCGCGGTCTTCACCTCGGCGTGCAGCGGGCTCATGATCGCCGACGTCATGCCGGCGCCAATGGCCATCGACAGGAACGTGCCAGTCACGGCGTGACGATTCGGCAGACCGAAGCTCACGTTCGAGGCGCCACACGTGGTATTCACCTTCAACTCCTCGCGCAGGCGACGGATCAGCGCGAACGCCTGGTTGCCGGCCTGACCGAGGGCACCGATCGGCATGACGAGCGGGTCGACGACGACGTCGGAGTAATGGATGCCGTGGTCTGCGGCACGCTCGACGATCTTCTTGGCGACCGCGAAGCGCACGTTCGGATCCATACTGATGCCGGTCTCGTCGTTCGAGATCGCCACCACTGCTGCGCCGTACTTCTTGACGAGCGGCAACACGCGCTCGAGCGACTCGTCCTCACCCGTGACCGAGTTGACGAGCGCCTTGCCCTTGTACACCGACAAACCGCGCTCGAGTGCGTCGATGATCGACGAGTCGATCGACAACGGAACGTCGGTCACCGACTGGACGAGCTCCACGGCGCGAGCGAGCAGGGCCGGCTCGTCAGCGAGCGGGATGCCCGCATTGACGTCCAGCATGTGCGCACCGGCTTCGACCTGGGCGATCGCGTCGGCCTCGACGCGGCTGAAGTCGCCGTTCTTCATCTCCTCGGCGAGGAGCTTGCGGCCCGTCGGGTTGATGCGCTCACCGATCATCACGAACGGCTTGTCGAAGCCGATCACGACTTCCTTGGTCGGCGAGGAGAGGATGGTGTGTGTCATGGCAGTGTGCTGTTCCGTTTCTGTGTCGTGTGAGTTGGTGAACTATTCGTCGTCTTCGAGCTCTTCGAGGGCGGCGAGATCCTTGGCCGCCACGCTCATCTGCTCGACGTCGGCCTCGAAGCCGCCCGCGTAGGCGAGTTGGCCGAGGCGCGTGCGCGAATACTCGGCCTCGATGCGGTCGGCGACGGCCTGGGCGGCACTCGCCATGTCGCCGTCGAGTGGGAGGTTCTCCCGACTCCACTGGGCGACGTCTTCTTCGGCCGTGTAGATCTTGGCCTTGCGCTTGGCGCGGTCGATCGCACGCTGGAACTTGGCCGACAGCACGACCTGATGGCGCTCTCGACCCATCTGGGCGTTCACCTGGGCGGGGATGTCCCGCCACTTGATGATCACCACCGCGTTTCCACCTCGTGCCACTAGTTCTCCTTGTTCGTCGCGCGCGAATGCGCCCTGAACGATACGGGAATCGCGGCCTCGAGACCATCGATGCCGACGTGTTCGTGCCGAAAATCTAGACCCAACATCACCGCGGCGCGTCGTCCAGCCTCGATGACCTCGGGATCGGTCGTCTGGGTGTAGAGCACGACGGTCGTGTAGTTGCCGAAATAGGTGTCGCGCAGCTGTGGATGGCGGTCGAGACCGAGGCCCACCCACACCAGTTGTTCGAAGTGCTTGGCGAGAAAGTCGGTGAGATAGAAGATCCCGGGATCGGCGTCGTGGTCGGCATGGAAGCGCTCGCTTCCGGCGAAGAACTCATAGCAGTGCGCGCCAGGGATGCGCGCCACGTTGGGTTTGCCCGCCAGGTAGGTGTCGAGCTCCCCTCCAGTTCCGCAGTCGGCGTACCCAACGAAGATCTCCCGACCCTCGTTCGCCGCGATCACCTCGTCGAGGGCGGGCACGATCCCCTCAGGTCGGTTGTGCAGGTTGGCGGGCAGGTAGCGCACCTCGATCGACTCGGCGAGTCCGTTGCGTGCGAGCACCGCACGCAACTCCGAGACGAGCGCGCCGCACGCGACGATCAGTGGACGACGGTCGCTGGACATCTGCCCACCAACGCGTCGGATGAATCAGCCGACCGACGGGCCAGGAGGCTCGGCGGTGCGGGTGCGACGAGCGGAGACGAGCTGCTTTGCGGTCTCGGCAGCCACCGCCGCGTCGCGACAGTAGGCATCTGCACCGACGGCGACGCCGAACTCTTCGTTCAGCGGTGCGCCGCCGACCAAGATGATGTACTTGTCGCGCAAGCCGCGCTCCTTCATCGTGTCGACGACGACCTTCATGTACGGCATGGTGGTGGTGAGCAGCGCCGACATCCCGAGGATGTCGGGCTGGTGCTCCTCGAGTGCGGCGATGAACTTGTCGGCATCGGTGTTGATGCCCAGGTCGACCACTTCGAAGCCTGCGCCCTCGAGCATCATCGCGACGAGGTTCTTGCCGATGTCGTGGATGTCGCCCTTGACGGTGCCGATGACGACCTTGCCGACCGACTCTGCTCCGGTCTCGGCGAGCAGCGGGCGCAGGATCGCCATGCCGGCCTTCATCGCGTTCGCGGCGAGCAACACTTCCGGCACGAACAAGATGCCGTCGCGGAAGTCGACGCCCACGATGCGCATGCCTTCGACGAGAGCGTCCTGCAGCACCTTGTCCGGACCCCAACCGCGGTCGAGGAGGATCGTGGTCCCTTCGACGATTTCCTCGCCGAGGCCGTCGTAGAGGTCGTCGTGCATCTGCGCGACGAGATCGTCGTCCGAAAGGCCCGCCAGGTCGATGTCGTCGAAATCGCTCATGAATGCTCCCCTAGTTTTCGCGTCTCGCGGCGAGTGCCGCGAGATATATCACGAAGGAGAAAGGCTAGCAGGGCCTCGCCAGTGACGCCCATCTGTCCCTGCAGGATTGTCGGCTAGGCGCGAGCGGCGTGCCGATAGAACTCGACCGGCTCGGGCGCAAGTGGCTGGTGACCGAGGATGAGGTCGGCGGCCTTCTCGGCGAGCATCATCACCGGCGCATAGATGTTGCCGTTCGTGACGTACGGCATGACGGAAGCGTCGACCACGCGAAGCCCCTCCATCCCGCGCACCTTCATCGACGTCGGATCGACGACCGACATCTCGTCCACACCCATGCGACACGTGCACGACGGGTGGTAGGCGGTCTCCCCGTCCTTGCGCACCCATTCGAGCACTTGCTCGTCGGTGGCGACCTCGGGCCCCGGGGAGATCTCCCCGCCCGAGAACTTCGCGAAGGCAGGCTGGTTGAGGATCTTGCGTGCGGACGCGATCGCCTCGACCCACTCCTGTTTGTCCTCGTCGGTCGACAGGTAATTGAAGGTGAACGCCGGCTTGTCGTGCACGTCGCCCGAGACGACCTTCAGCGACCCGCGCGAGTTCGAATACATCGGCCCGATGTGCACCTGATAGCCGTGTCCTCCGGCGGGAGCGGTGCCGTCGTAGCGCACGGCGATCGGCAGGAAGTGGAACATCAGGTTCGGATACTTCACGGTGTCGTTGGAGCGGATGAATCCGCCCGCCTCGAAGTGGTTCGACGAACCGGGACCCTTGCGGAACAACCACGCCAAGCCGATGAACGGCCGCTTCCAGAACTTCATCAGCGGATTGAGCGACACCGGCTGCGTGCACGCGTGCTGCACGTAGACCTCGAGGTGGTCCTGCAGGTTCTCACCCACTCCCGGCAGGTGATGCACCGGCGTGATGCCGACGCTGCGCAGATGCTGTTCGTTGCCGATGCCGGAGACCTGCAGGAGCTGTGGTGAGTTGAACGCGCCACCGCACAAGATGACCTCGCCCGCCGCCACGGTCTTCGTGCGACCGAACGGCAACTCGAACGTCACTCCCGTGGCGCGCTTGCCTTCGGTCAGGACCTTCGTGACGAGCGCACGACACTGGATGGTGAGGTTCGCACGACGCTTCACCGGGTGCAGGTATGCGCGCGCCGCGCTGTAGCGACGACCGCGCTTCACGTTGCGATCGAAGGCGGCGAACCCCTCCTGCTTCACGCCGTTCACGTCACTCGTCAGCGCGTGACCGGCTTGCTGGACCGCCTCGAAGAACGCGCCGAACAACGGATTGCGAACCTTGCCGCGCTCGAGGTGCAACGGACCCGACTTGCCGCGGAACGCATCGGTCGGCTCGGCGGCGAGGCACGATTCCATCTTCTTGAAATACGGCAGACAGTGCGCATACGACCAGGACTCCATGCCCGGGTCGGCGGCCCATCGCTCGTAGTCGAGAGGGTTGCCGCGCTGGAAGATCATCCCGTTGATGCTCGAGGACCCACCGAGAATCTTGCCGCGTCCATGGGTCACACGGCGGCCGTTCATGTGCGGCTCGGGCTGTGAGGAATACATCCAGTCGTAGAACTTGCTGCCGATCGGGAACATCAATGCCGCAGGCATGTGGATGAACACATCGAACCAATAGTCCGGTCGACCGGCCTCGAGGACGAGCACGGAGTTCTTCGGGTCGGCGCTCAAGCGGTTGGCGAGCGCGCTCCCGGCGGATCCTCCACCGACGATGACGTAGTCGTAGCGGGACTGCAGTTTTTTCACGGCTCCATTGTGGCACCTAGGACGCAAAAGTGGCGGGGTGTGCACCCCGCCACTTTCGTTACGACTGTCGAATTGCGTGGTTCAGTTGAACCAGGTCGACCACACCGCCTCGTTTGCGGCGATCCAGTCGGCTGCGGCCTGCGCAGGCTCGACTCCGTCGATGTCCACTGGTCCGAGGAAGGACAGCTGGTCATCGGTGGAGAGCACGAAGTTCTTCACGAAGTTGAACACTCGTGCATCTTTGGCCTCGAGCTTGGCGGACGCGATCTTGAAGAGCACGTCGACCGGGTAGTCGCCGTCACACTTGTCACCCTCTGCCGCGCAGTCCACGGTCGGAGCCGGGAGTGCGAGGTTCTTCAGGTTGTACTTGCCGACCGCACCAGACGGCGACCAGTAGTACACGATGACGGGCTTCTGCTCGCCGGACAGTGCTGCGATTTCGGCCTGCGTTGCGGCTTCAGAACCCGAGAACTGCACGGTGAACGGAATGCCGAGGTTCTTGATGATCGCCTCGTCGTACTGGGAGAACGACGGGTCCATGCCGAGGAAGCGGCCCTTGTCACCGGTTGCTGCGGTGGCGAACGCCTTGGCAACGGCCGGATCCTTTAGGCCTTCCCACGACGACAGCTGCGGGAACTGCTCGAGTGCATAGTCGGAGACGAACCAGCCGATCTTGCCCTCTGCGCCGAGGTTGCCCATGTTGGCGACGGAGCCGTCATCGATGAACGCCTGCTCCTCGGGAACGACGCCCGACGGCCAGACCTCGAGGTTCACGTCCACGTCACCCGTCGACATGCCCGCGAACATCGCGTTTTCGTCGATGTCGAGGATCTCGACCGGGTTGCACAGGTTGGCCTCGACCAGCTGCTTGAAGATTTCAACTTCGACGGCCGATGCCGACCAGTTGTTGCGAGCGATCTTGATCGTCTCGGTGCCGTTGCACTCCACGCCACCGGCGGCGGCGGTCGTGTCGGTTGCTGCATCGTCGCCACCACCACAGGCCGCGCCGATGAGCGAGGCAACCGCGATGAGACCGACGGAGAGCAGTTTCTTGCGTGAACGCATGTTTCCCCCTTGATCTTTCGACGCACCGTGCGTCGTACCCCATCATAACCCCCATATGTCTCGTGGGAATCGGGTACTAAGGTGAGCATCGTGCAGGGGGACACGCCACGGGTCATCGACGTCTGCAACCTCTGGAAGGTGTTCGGCGCGGGATCACCAGATGCGGCCATCGCGCGTGCACAGGCGGGTGACTCGCGGGCCGACATCCTGGCGAGCTCCGGTCAAACCGTCGCCGTGCGTGACGTGTCGTTTCACGTCGGCCACGGCGAGACCTTCGTCGTCATGGGTCTGTCGGGTTCGGGCAAGAGCACGCTGATTCGTTGTCTGTCTCGACTGGTCGAGCCAACGAGGGGCGAGGTGCGCCTGAACGGCACCGACCTCCTCGCCATGGGTGACGACGAACTGCGAGAGGTGCGCCGCGGGCAGATGTCGATGGTCTTCCAGCACTTCGGCCTGTTCCCCCACCGCAAGGTGATCGACAACATCGCCTACGGCCTCGAGGTCCAAGGTGTCGACAAGACCGAGCGGCGACGACGCGCCACGGAGGTCCTCGGCGTCGTCGGACTCGACGGATGGGCCGACCACTATCCCCAGCAACTCTCGGGTGGCATGCAGCAACGCGTCGGGCTCGCCCGCGCGCTCGCCGTCGACCCACAAATCCTGCTCTTCGACGAGCCGTTCTCCGCACTCGACCCACTCATTCGCAAAGAGATGCAAGACGAGCTCATCCGGTTGCAGAAGTCGATGCAACGAACGATCATCTTCATCACCCACGACTTCGCCGAAGCGCTCCGGCTCGGCGACCGCATCGCCATCATGAAAGATGGCGCCTTCGACCAGGTCGGCACGCCGGAAGAGATCGTCGCCACGCCCGCCACACCGTACGTACGAGAATTCGTCAACGACGTACCGCGAGCCAAGGTGCTGTCCGTGCGCAGCGTCGCAAAGACCGGCACCGCACCAGCGGGCGCTCGCAGCGTGCAGGCCTCGCGCAAGATCGAAACGGTGATTCCGATGCTCCTCGAGCGCGACGAAGCGATCACGGTGCTCGACGACGACGGCACCGCGATTGGCGTCGTCGATCGCACGAGCATCGCGGCGATCCTCGAGGCCGAGCAGCGCTCGTGAGCCTCGTCGTCGCGCCTCGATCCACTGGTCGACCGCGACCGCTTCTCGTCGGTGCGGGGCTCGTCGTTGCGATTGTCGCCCTCCAAACTGTCGGCACACCATCGTTTCCGACGTCGTGGTACGCCCATCTCGCCGATCCGGTCAACGACTGGCAGGGCTGGTTGCGCACGAATCGCACGACGCACTGGTCGTTCACCCTCGTCATCAACCCACTCACCGACCTGGTCGATTTCTTCCTCACCGCGATCGAGGACTTCCTCACGTGGCTGCCGTGGTTCATCCCTCCGATCGTCGTCTTCCTCGTCATTGCTCGGCGTCGTCGGTACGTGATGGCTACTGCGGCGGCGCTTGCCGTCGTCTATCCCGGCGTCGTCGGGGTGTGGGAGCAAAGCATCGAGACGATCGCACTCATGGCGGTGTCAGTCGCGATCAGCATCCTGCTCGGCATCCCGCTTGGCATTTGGACCGCGCTCAACCGTCGCGTGGAGGCCGTCTTGCGCCCGCTGCTCGATGCGATGCAGACGGTTCCGGCCACCGTCTATCTCATCCCGATCGTGCTGCTCTTTGGCATCGGCAAGGTCCCGGCCGCGATCGCCACCGTGATCTACGCATTGCCGCCGATGATCCGACTCACCGCGCTCGGCATCCAACAGGTGCCCAAGGCGGCAGTCGAGGCGTCCACGATGTTCGGCGCGACGCGACGACAGACGCTGGCGCGCGTCGAGATGCCGCTTGCGGTCCCCTCGATCGTCACCGGCATCAACCAAACCGTGATGATGGCCCTCGGCATCGTCGTCATCGCCACGCTCGTCGGCGCGGGCGGACTCGGCCAGGAGATCAACCAGACCGTCCGCGCGCTGTCCCCCGGCAAGGGTCTCGTCGTGAGCCTCGCCGTCGTCGCCGTCGCCTTCGTGCTCGACAGGGTGAGCTTGGCGCTCGTCACTACTCCAGGCTCACCGAGTGCACCGATGCCCCGTCGACGAATCGTCCTCGTCGTCGCCTCACTCGTCGTCGCCACGATCCTCGGTCGAGTCTTTGGCTGGGTCGAGTTCCCGTTCTCCTGGGGCAAGTTCTTCGCCAACCCGATCGACGACTTCGTCGACTGGTTCCGCGACACGTTCAGCTTCATCACACGGCCGTTCAACGACTTCGTCGTGCGCGACGTGCTCCTGCGCTCGCGCTCGCTGCTCAACACCACGCTCGCCTGGCAAGTCATAGTCGTCGCCGCCGGCGCGTTCGCGTGGTTCGCGGCCGGATGGAAGATGGCCGTGACGACAGTTGCAGGTCTCGTCGTCATCGGCGTGAGCGGCATGTGGTACGACTCGACGGAGACGCTCGCCCAGACGATCGTCGCGGTCGTCCTGTCGATCGTGATCGCCGTGCCGATCGGCGTGTGGCTCGGTCGGCGACCGAAAGTCGAAGCCGCCCTCTCGCCGGTGTTGGACTCGCTGCAGACGATTCCACCACTCATCTACGCAATCCCGTTCGTCATGATCTTCACGGTCGGACCGGTTCCCGGCGTCGTGGCTGCGGTCGTCTACGCCATCCCACCAGGCATTCGCCTGACCGCGCTCGGCATCCGACAGGTCAATCCCGAGTCGATCGAAGCGGCGACCACGTTCGGTGCCTCGCCACGCCAAGTGCTGTGGGGAGTTCGACTTCCACTCGCGATGCCTTCGATCATCCTCGCGGTCAACCAGATGGTGATGATGGTGTTGGCTATGGCGATCATCGCCGGCATGGTCGGCGGCGGCGGCCTCGGTTACCGCTCGATCGAGGCGCTCACGGGCGCCAACGGTGCAGGACTCGGCATCGAAGTTGGTCTCGCCGTCGTGATCATGGCGACGATCCTCGACCGACTCACCCAGTCGGCCGCGCGACGGATGCAGGCACCCGCGGCGATCTGACGCCCATCGACCCAAGTCGGGTACACGACCAATAGAGTCGGGCGATGCCACATTTCGCACGCATCGTCGTCGTCTCCCTGGCCGCATCCATCGTTGGCGTCGCCGCTACCGCCGATGCAGCAACGCAGTCCTGCAGCAGAGTCGGTGCGACCAAGACGATCTCCGGCGTGCGCCACGTCTGTCGCACGGTGGGCAAGACGCGAGTGTGGGTGAAGCCGACTGCGTCGAACGCCAAGACGAACGGCACGAAGACGACCGTGCCCGTAGGTCCTGCCCCGACCGTGTCGAGCGACTCGGCATTTGCATCGACGAACGAGTGCAAGCTCACGTCCTTTGATGCACCGAACTCGATCGGTTTCCCACGTCCCAGCTTCCGTGGCTCGATGACCAACCCGCGCATCCTGATGATTCCCGTGCAGTTCAGTGACACTGGCAACAACGGTCGCAACTACAAAGAGATCGTCGACATGACTGCCAAGCAGGCGGACTTCTATCGCAAGCAGTCGCTCGGACGACTGAACATGACCTACGTCTGGACCCCCACCGACCCGGCGACTGGCAAGCCGACGATCCTCAAGGTTCCCTACTCGGCGTCCGACGAAGGGCTCGTCGGCATCTGCGACAAGTGTGATCGCACCGAGTTGATGACCCGCATCCTTTCGCACACCCCCGTGTCGTGGAACTTGCCGAGCTACGAGGTCGTCGTCGCGATGCTGGATGACCGCCGCATCAGCGTCGTCGGCGTGGCCTTCCGCCACTCACCCGAGTACACGAACGTTCAGGCGTGGCACAGACCGATCCCTTCTCCGTCGGGACCCGTGCACGCTTCGATGATCACGACACCGTCGCTCATCCCGCACGAGATGGGCCACTCCCTGCTCGGATTCATCGACCTCTACGACTTCAGTTATCCCGCCCGTGACTTCACCAAGGGATGGGACATCATGGGCACGGGATCGACCGGCGAGCAGTCGGACTCGTTCTTCGGATGGCACAAGTGGATCTCGGCGTGGTTCGACGACCACCAAGTGGACTGTGTGACCGCCGCAGGAACGACGGTCCACTACCTCGACGACATCGACGCCGCGAACGCGGCGAACAAGATGGTCGTCGTGCGTAAGGACGCCAAGACTGCAGTCGTGGCCGAAGCGCGCACTGAACGTGTGGTGGTCTACCGAGTGCTCATGGACGCATGGGGCGGCTCGGGACCGATCATCACCAACGACGCCACGAGCTTCAAGGTCAATCCCAAGGTCGGCGACACGGTCGTCGAGAGTGGCGTGAAATTCAAGATTCTCGATTGCCGCGGCGGTGGATGCACCGTCGAGGTGACGAACCCGGGAACCTAGGCGGGAAAAGCCCCGAGCATCTTGGCCGCAGACAGGGTGTTCTCGAGGAGACATCCGATCGTCATTGGCCCCGTTCCGCCCGGCATCGGCGTGATGGCACCCGCGACCTTTTGCACTTCGTCGAAGTCGACGTCACCGACGATCTTCGATTCGATGCGCGAGACGCCGACGTCGATGACCGTCGCACCCGGCTTGACGTGATCCTTGGTGATGAGTCGGGCGACGCCGACGGCGGACACGATGATGTCGGCTTCACGACAGATCTCGATCAAGTCGCTCGGCGGCGTGGCGGAGTGCGCGCACGTCGTCGTTGCGTCTCCGCCCTTGCGGATGAGCAGGATGGTCTGCGGCATACCCGTGAGTGTCGAGCGGCCGATGACCACGGCACGCTTGCCCTTGGTCTGGATGCCGTACTTCTCGATGAGGCGCATCACGCCGAGCGGCGTGCACGGTGCGTGACCTGGCAGTCCGCGCACGAGGCGACCGAGGCTGCGATCGGTGAGGCCGTCGACGTCCTTTTCCGGCGGCAGGAGCGCGAGCACCGGCTCGGGATCGAGATGCGACGGGAGTGGCAGCTGGACCAAGATGCCGTGGATCGCCGGGTCGGCAGCGAGCTTGCCCACTTCGTCTTCGACCTGGGCCTGCGAGGCCTTGCCATTCAGCGCGACGCCGTGCGAGAGCATTCCCGCCTCGCCGGCCTTCTTGTGCTTGTTGGCGACGTAAATGTGACTCGGGCGATCGTCACCGACGAGCACCGTGGCGAGACACACCGACGGGCTGCCCGCGGCGTCGATTTCGCGACGGATCTTGGCGACGGTCTCGTCGCGCAAGGCGTTGCCGTCGAGCAGGATCGCCCCGCCCGGGGTGCGCACGAATTCGACGGTCACGACAACCCGACGATTTCGCCGTTGTCGTCGAAGTCGATGATCGCCGCGGCCGGCTTGGTGCCGAGACCGGGAAGCGTGCGCATCTCACCGCAGATCGGATAGACGAAGCCGGCGCCGACCGACGCGCGAACCTCGCGCACCGTGAGCGTGTGGCCCTTCGGCGCACCCTTCAGCGAGGCGTCTCCCGAGATCGACAGGTGCGTCTTGGCGATGCACACCGGCAGGTCGCCGAAGCCATTGTCGGTGTAGTTCTTCAGCTGCTTGTTGGCAGTCGCCGAGTACTCGACCTTGGCCGCACCGTAGATGGTGGTCGCGACGGTCTCGATCTTTTCCTTGAGCGACGCCTCCGACTTGTAGAGGAAGTGGAAGTTGTTCTTCTCGTTGCAGGCCTCCTCGACCGCGCGAGCCAACTCGATCGCACCCTTGCCACCGTCGGCGAAGTGCGTGCACACCGCGACGCGGGCACCAGCGGACTCGGCGATCTTGCGGATCGCGTCGTGTTCGCTCTTGTGGTCGGTCGGGAAGCTGTTGATCGCCACGACCGGCGTGACGCCATGGGCCTTCACGTTTTCGATCTGCTGGCGCAGGTTCTCGCCACCCGCCTCGACGTCTGCAGGATTGTCGGCGAGGAGCTCCGGTGGGAGCGCCTTGCCTGCGACGATCTTGTACTTGCCCGAGTGCGCCTTCAGTGCGCGCACCGTGGTGACGAGCACCGCTGCGTCCGGCACCAGACCAGAAGCACGGCACTTGATGTTGAAGAAGCGCTCCGCACCCATGTCGGCACCGAAGCCGGCTTCCGTGATCAGGTAGTCGCCGCCGTGGATGCCGACCAAGTCACCGATGATGGACGAGTTGCCGTGGGCGATGTTGCCGAACGGACCGGCGTGCACGATGACCGGGGTGTTCTCGAGGGTCTGCAAGAGGTTCGGCTTGATCGCGTCCTTCATGATCACGGCCATCGAACCGGCCGCACTCAACTGCTCCGCCGTCACTGGCTCGCCCTTGGTGTTGTATCCGACGACGATGCGCGAGAAACGCTTGCGCATGTCGGCCATCGAGGTCGACAACGCGAGGATCGCCATAACTTCTGACGCCGCCGTGATGTCGAAGCCGGTCTGACGTACGACGCCGTCCTCCTTGGATCCGAGACCGACGATGATGTTGCGCAGCGAACGATCGTTGACATCCAGCACCCGGCGCCAGGTGATGTTGTCCATGTCGAGGTCCAACTCGTTGCCCTGGTGCAGGTGGTTGTCGACCATCGCCGACAACAGGTTGTGTGCGGCGGTCACGGCATGGAAGTCGCCGGTGAGGTGCAGGTTGAGCAACTCCATCGGAATGACCTGGCTGTAGCCACCACCCGCTGCGCCACCCTTGATGCCGAAGGTCGGTCCCATGCTCGGCTGACGCAGGCTGATGATCGCGTTCTTGCCGATGTGCTTCATCGCCTGGCCGAGGCCAACCGTGGTCGTCGTCTTGCCTTCACCGAGCGGCGTCGGGGTGATCGCGGTGACGACGACGTACTTGGCCTTCGGGCGACCCTTCAGTTCGTCGATCGCATCCAGGCTGATCTTGGCGAGCTGGGTGCCGTACGGCTCGAGGAGGTGCTCCCCGATGCCCATCATCGCGGCGATCTCCTTCAGTGGCTTCGGCTTTCCGGCGCGCGCGATTTCGAGATCTGATGGAAACGACATGTCTGGACAACTCCCCGATTCGTGGCCACAACGGTGGCCGAAATGACCTGTCCACTATATAGGCGGGCAGTTTCGCGAACCCTGACCCCGGTTGGCGGGTGTCACAATGGGACAATGTCGCGCACGCTTCCGATCGTCGACGTCACGGCCCTGAGAATCGACGCCGTCGGCGCGGACTCCCACGCCGCTGACGCGGCCCTCTACGACGCACTCTCGAGCGTCGGCTTTGCGATCCTCGTCGGCCACGGACTGGCAGACGACGTGATCGCCGACATGCGTGCTGCGGTGCGCGACGTGTTCGATGCGCCACGCGAGGTCCTTGCCCGCGACACGGTGGTCAAGGGCAACTACCGCGGATACGTGCCGCTCGGATACTTCACTCCGAATTCAGGCAAGGGCAAGGGCGACCAGTACGAGGCGTGGAAGCTGCACAACGAGACCGACCCGAACGACCCGATCTGCGCACTCTGTCATCTCTATGGACCCAACGTGTGGCCACGTATCGACGCCGACGTGCGTGGACGAACGATGCGTTACTGGAGGGAAATGACCGCGCTGTGTGACACACTCATCGTCTCGCTGTGTCGGGCTCTGGGTGTCGATCCGTCGACGATCCTCGAGGCGATGACATCTCCGCTCACGAACATGACGTTGCTCAACTACCCGCCGACCGACCCGCAACCCGACACGTGGGGCATCCATCCGCACAAGGACTTCAACGTGCTCACCGTGCTCGCCCACGATCCCGTCGGCGGACTCGAGGTGCGCACGCGCGACGAGGAATGGATCGACGCAGCATGCCCGCCCGAGGGTCTCGTGCTCAACGTCGGCGACATGCTCGAGCTGTGGAGCGGTGGGCGACTCGTGTCCACCCCGCACCGGGTGACCAACACCTCGGGGCGGGCGCGCCAATCATTCCCGTTCTTCTACAAGCCGCGCTACGACGTCGTCGTCGAACCATTGCTCGCGCCGCTGGAGGGATTCGATCGCCTGCCGTTGCACGTCGGCACGTCTGCGGCCGACATCTGGTATTCGAACTGGCCGGACACCGCCTCGAGCGATCCGGCTCAAGTCCTTGGCGACTACGCCCAATGACGCACTTCCGATAGATCGACGGGGCACGGTCGACACCTACGCTGGCGCAATGGGGAACACCGCGCGTGGGCGCAGCTTTGCCGCCGGCGACGTCGTCGTCGACGGGCCCCGCGGCCAGCGCGTGCATCGCGACACCCTCGAGCACATGGTCGCCTTCGAGCCACGTCTGCACACCGTGTCGGACCGTGCATGGTGCGTCGTCGGCAACGGCCTGTCGAACCAGACGTTCATCGACGCACCCGAGGGTCTGATCGCCATCGACACCGGTGAGTGCGTCGAGGAGATGCGCGTCGCCATCGACATGGTGCGAACGGTGAGTAATCGCCCCCTCGCGGCCGTCATCTACACCCACTTCCACTACGTGAACGGCACCACGGCGGTCTTCGACGACGCCGGTCGTCGCGTGCCGGTGTGGGCACACGCGCGCGTCGCCACCAATCGATCGCGCACGATGTCGGCGATCTCACCCACCTACAACCGTGGACTGGTGGAACAATTCGGCGTGTCGCTCCCCCTCGACGGCCCAGATGGAATCGTCGGAGTCGGACTCGGCTTTTCGCTGCGCAACCCCGCACACGCGCCGCACACCCCGGGATATGTCGAGGCGGACCACACCTTCGACTCGGCCTGTCGAATCACCGTCGCCGGACTCGAGCTCGAGATCACCCCCGCGCCGTCGGATGCCGACGACTCGGTCACGATCCACGCCCCGTCGCTCGACCTCGTCGTCAACAACCTCGTCTGGCCGACGCTGTTCAACGTGTTCGCCATCCGTGGCGAGGAGTACCGCGACCCGATGGTGCTCATCGCCGGGATCGACCACCTCCTCTCCCTGCATGCCGAGTGTTTGATCGGTGCGCATGGCATCCCGATCACCGGTCGCGAGGAGATCGTGCGGCGGGTCACCCGCTATCGCGACTCCATCCAGTTCCTCTGGGACCAGACGGTGCGACACACCAATCGCGGCGCCAACAGCATCGACCTCGCACACCTCGTGCGACTCCCCGACTGGGCCGACGACGACTACCTGACCACCGAGCACTACGGCGTCACCGAACACCACACGCGACAGATCCGCTCCGGGCTGTTCGGATTCTTCGATGGCGACGAGTCGAACCTGTTCACCCATCCGACGGTCGAACGCAACGATCGCTTCATCGGTGCGATGGGCGGACGCGAGGCCGTGCGCGCGGCATGCCGACGTGCGCTCTCCGACGACGACCTGCGCTGGTCGCTTGAGTTGTCCTCGATGCTCGCCCACAGTTCCAGCTCCGAGGCGACGGACCGCGGTCTTGTTGCCGAGACGCTGCGTACGATCGCGCAGCGAACAACTGCGGCCAACATCCGCAACTGGTGCCTCACGCGAGCGCGACACTGGGACGGATCCGCCGACATGGGTCGACTGAACACGCATCGCTTCTCGTCGGCTGCGATCCAGTCGGGCACCGCGAGCGACTCCGTGCACCAACTGCGCGTGCTCGTCGATCCCCAGGCCATCGACGGCGTCGACGCACACGTCGCAGTCGACCTCGGCGAGTGTGGTCGTGCAGGACTGCATGTGCGCAACAACGTGTGCGTGCCGACGATGGGCAACGATGCGGCCCACGTCGTATCGATGAACGCAGAGACGTGGGCCCATCTGCTCACCGGTCGCACGACGATGTCGGATGCGACCACCCATGGCCTCGTCACGGTCGACGGCGACGAACGACTCGTGCGTCGAATCTTCAATGCCTTCGACGTCGCAAGCCTGCACTCATGAGCAACGTGCCGTTCCCCACTCCCTCCTTCGACGGGGTGATCGAGCGGCTCATCCCGCAGTCCACGCCACGCAAGCTCGTCGCACCGCGCGCGCCGGACGGCGCTCCGCACGTGCTCGTGATCATGTTGGACGACGTCGGCTTCGGTTCCTTCGGCACCTTCGGCGGGCCCGTGCCGACCCCTGGACTCGACGCGGTCGCCGCGCAGGGTCTGCGCTACAACCAGTTCCACACCACCGCACTGTGTTCCCCGACGCGCGCAGCGCTCCTCACCGGGCGCAACCACCACTCCGTGCACATGGGCGGAATCACCGAGATCGCCAACTCGTTCCCCGGATACGACAGCGCGATTCCACCCGAGTCGGCGACGATCGCCCAGGTGCTGCGCATGCACGGCTATTCGACGGCCTGCTTCGGCAAGTGGCACCTCGCCCCGTCGTGGGAACAAGGACCCGCTGGTCCGTTCGATCGCTGGCCGACGGGACTCGGCTTCGATCGCTTCTACGGCATCCTCGGCGCGGAGGCCTCCCAGTGGGAGCCACCGGTGTACGACCAGACGACGCCGATCTCCCCGCACGTCGGCAAACCCGACTACCACCTCACCGAAGACCTCGCCGACAGGGCGATCGAATGGATGGCGCGACAGCGTGCGAGCGCACCCAACCGTCCGATGTTCTGCTACTTCTCGACGCCCGCAGTGCACGCACCACACCACGCGCCACGCGAGTGGATCGATCGGTTCCGCGGACGATTCGACGAGGGATGGGACGCCTTGCGCGAAGAAATCTATGAACGCCAACTCCAACTTGGCGTCATTCCGTCGGGCACCGCACTCACGTCGCGACCGGAGCAGATTCCTGCGTGGGCCGACTACCCCGAGCGCTACCGACCCGTGGCGACGAGGTTGATGGAGACCTTCGCCGGTTTCCTCGCCCACACCGACCACCACATCAAACGTGTGATCGACTCACTCGACACCCTCGGCATCGCCGATGACACCCTGGTCGTCTACATCACCGGCGACAACGGCGCGTCCGCCGAAGGCACCACGCACGGTGCGTGGAGCGCACCGTCGTTCCAAAACGGCGTGCACGAGGAACCCGAGTGGCTGCTCGAACACCTTGACGACTTCGGCACCGGGCGCTGCGAGAACCACTTCAACGTCGGCTGGGCATGGGCGCTCGACTCGCCCTTCCAGTGGATGAAACAGGTCGCCTCGCACTTCGGTGGCACCCGCAATGCGATGGCGTTGTCGTGGCCGAAGCGCATCGTCGATCGCGGAGGACTGCGCACCCAGTTCCACCACGTGATCGACCTCGCCCCGACGATCTACGACGCCGTCGGCATCACGCCTCCGTCGACCGTCAACGGCATCAAACAGATGCCGATGCACGGGGTGTCGATGGCCTACAGCTTCGACTCGGCCGATGCCCCGAGCCGACGCACGCACCAATACTTCGAGATCCTCGGCAACCGTGCGATCTACGCAGACGGTTGGATGGCCTCGTGCTTCCATGGCCGCCTGCCGTGGATCCGTCTGCAAGGACTCGACTTCGACGGACCACAGGAACGCTGGGAGCTCTACAACGTCGCCGAAGACTTCTCGCAGGCCGTCGACTTGTCCGCGACGCACCCCGAGAAGTTGGCGGAACTCCAAGAACTCTTCCATCGCCAGGCCATCGACTACGGCGTCTATCCCCTACGCGACGCGGGTTCGCCCCGCCATGGCGAGTTCTCCGTGCCACACGTGCTCGACGGCATCACGTCGATGACCTACACGACAGCGCACGTGCGGATGCCCGAGAGCGTCGTGATGAACGTGAAGAACTGCTCGTGGCGCATCACCGCCGTCATCGACACGACGACGAACGACCACGGCGTCATTGCATGCCAAGGCGGCAACATGGCCGGCTGGTCGCTGTATCTCACGCCCGAGACGCGACCGGTGTTCCACTACAACCTCTTCGGCCACGAACACTTCGTGTTCGCCTCGGCGCAATCACTCGCCGCGGGTCGCCACACGATCACCCTCGACTTCGCCTACGACGGTGGCTTCGGTGCGGGCGGCACGCTGGTGATGTCCGTCGACGACCACGACGTCGCCGGTGGTCGCATCGACAAGACGGTTCCCCTCGTCTATTCGATGAGCGGTGAGACCTTCGACGTCGGCATCGACACCGGTAGCCCCGTCGGCAACTATCCGCATGACTATCGCTGCACGGCGCACATCGAGGGCGTCACGATCGAGCGACTGAGCGAGGTGCCATCAGACGTCGCGGAACGCGTGCGTGAAGGAATGTTCGTCGCCAGTCTGTCGACGCAGTGACGACTAGAGGTGCCGGCGAACGGCCTGGGTGATCTCGTCGTCGAAGGCGCGCATGTGCGCCTCGGCGAGCTTGGCCGCGCGATCGGCGTCACCGTCGGCGAGTGCCTTGTAGATCTCCCCGTGCTCTTCGACCGCGTCGTGCATGTCGGCGACGTCGGCGAGATAGAGGTGCCAGAGTCGGTCGCTCTGGGCATACAACATGTCGAGGGTGTCGGTGAGGAAGCGATTCCCGGCCGCGCTCCAGACGATCTCGTGACAGGTGCGGTCGATGGCCATCAACTCGTCGTTGGTGATCTTGGGCTTGCGCGCACCCTCGAGGGCCGCCGCCATTGCCTCCCAGTGCTCGGCGCGACCGCGAGCGCACGCCAGGCGCGTCGCATACGGCTCGAGGATGGTGCGGGTCTCGTACAGCATCGACAATTCGGTGACGTCCACGCCCGAGACCAACATGCCGCGCCGTGGGATGACGGTGACGAACTGGTCGCGTGCCAGGCGCTGGAGGGCCTCGCGGATCGGGGTGCGCCCGATGCCGAGTCGGTCCTGCAGGGCGTCCTCGCGGATCACGTCCCCGGGGGCGAGCTCGAGGCGCACGATGAGGTCGCGAATGGCGAAGTACGCCCGTTCGCTCAGCGTCATGCTCATCGCGCCCCCACTGGAAATCGACTGATATTGCGCTGATATACTACCAAAATTATCGGTGCCCACCCGCACGGACGCGGGCTGGGCGAACAGTACGGGGGTCAAGATGAGTGAATTTCCAAGCCGCGCAAAGTGCGTCGTGATCGGAGCCGGCATCGTCGGCAACTGCCTCGTGGGTCATCTGTCGAAGCTCGGCTGGACCGACATGGTGCTCATCGACAAGGGACCGCTCCCCAACCCCGGTGGTTCCACTGGTCACGCGTCGAACTTCATCTTCCCCACCGACCACAACAAGGAGATGGCACTGCTCACGCTCGCCTCGCAGCGTCAGTACATCGACCACGGCATGAACAACACCTCCGGTGGCATCGAAGTCGCTCGCACCCCCGAGCGCCTCGAGGAGTTCAACCGACGCATGACGTCGGCAAAGTCGTGGGGCATCGACGCCCGCCTGCTCACCCCCGCGCAGGTCAAGGAACTCGTGCCGTTCATCAACGAAAAGATCATCCTCGGTGGCTTCTACACCCCGAGCGTGTCGGTCGTCGACTCGCTGCAGACCGGCACGTTGATGCGTGAGAGCGCACAGAAGGCCGGACACTTGAAGGTGTTCGCCAACACCGAGGTGATGGACCTCGAGACCGAGAACGGCACGATCAAGGCGGTCGTCACGAACAAGGGCCGCATCGAAGCCGAGTACGTCGTCATCGCCTGTGGCGTGTGGAGCCCGCGCATCGCCGAGATGGCCGGCGCGAACATTCCGCTCACCCCGGCGGTGCACCAGATGGCAGACGTCGGTCCGATCGACATCCTGCAGCAGTCCAACGCCGAGGTCGCGTACCCGATCATCCGCGACATGGACACGTTCTGTTACGAGCGTCAGACCGCCGGTTCGATGGAAGTCGGCTCGTATGCACACCGACCGATCTTCATGCACCCCAACGACATCCCATCGAACGAAGAGTCCGCACTCTCGCCGACCGAGTTGCCGCTCACCCAGGACGACTTCGACCCGCAGATGGAGCAGGCCATCGAGTTGATGGAGATGCTCGGTGACGCCGAGATCAAGTACGCGATCAACGGCCTGCTCTCGCTCACGCCGGATGCCATGCCGGTGCTCGGCGAGACGCCTGAGGTGAAGAACCTGTGGTCGGCCGCAGCCGTGTGGATCAAGGAAGGCCCCGGCATCGCCCAGCTCGTCGCCGAGTGGATGACGTATGGCTATCCGCACCTGTGCGACCCGCACTCCTCGGACATCAGCCGCTTCTACGCGCACGAAAAGACCGAGCACCACATCTACGCGCGATGCGCAGAGCACTTCAACAAGACCTACGGCATCGTGCACCCACGCGAGCAGTGGGCATCCCAGCGCAACATGCGCCGCAGCCCGTTCTACGCCCGCGAGGAAGCCCTCGGCGCGACGTTCTTCGATGCTCGCGGGTGGGAGCGTCCGCAGTGGTTCGCCTCGAACGCCAAGTTGATGGACAAGTTCCCCGAGGCATGCCAGGCCCGACCGCACGAGTGGGACGCCCGTTGGTGGTCGCCGATCACGAACGCCGAGCACCTGCAGATGCGCGAGTCGGTCGGCATGGTCGACTTGACCGCGTTCAACGAGTTCGACTTCACCGGACCAGGTGCGTTGAACTTCCTCCAGTACATGTGCGTGAACAACGTCGACGTCAAGGTCGGTGGCTCGGTCTACACCCCGCTGCTCACCCCTGGCGGCGGATTCCGTGGCGACTTGACGATCATGCGTCTCGGTGCCGAGCACTTCCGTGTCATCACCGGCGCATTCGACGGTGGTCGCGACAAGTACTGGTTCACCCGCCACATGCCGACCGACGGCTCGGTGACCTTCACCGACATGTCGAGCGCACTCTGCACGATCGGCGTGTGGGGACCGAACGCGGAAAAGACGATGGCCAAGGCCACCACGAACTACGACGCCGACATGAAGCTCGTCGCCTACGACGTGTCTCAGGCGAACTTCCCGTACGGCAACGTGCGCGAGGTGTTGATCGACGGCGTGCCGTGCTGGATGTTCCGCATCTCGTATGTCGGTGAGAACGGCTGGGAGATCTACACGAAGATGGAGCACGGGCTTCGCCTGTGGGACACGATCGCAGAGGCCGGCAAGGAGTTCGGCATCATCCCCGTCGGCATGGGCGTGTACGCCGTCACCGGACGCATCGAAAAGGGCTACCGACTGATGGGTGCCGAGCTCGAGAGCGAATACAACCCGGTCGAGGCAGGTCTTGCCCGCCCCAAGGTCAAGTCCGCCGACTTCATCGGCAAGGCCGAGTACCTGAAGGCACGCGAGGAGAAGCCCGCCGCCATCATGTGCACGCTCGAGATGATCGACCACACCAACTCGGCCGGCGTGAAGCGTTACCCGACCGGTGGCAACGAGCCGATCTTGACCAAGGACGGCCAGCGCATCGTGGACGCCAAGGGTCGCGTGTCGCGCGTGACGACCGCCGGCGCCGCACCGTCGCTCGGCAAGTACCTGCTGCTCGCCTACCTCACCCCGGAACACGCGGTCGAGGGCAACGAGTTGCGCGTCATGTACATGAATGAGTTGTTCCCCGTGCGCGTCGCACGCGTCGGCAGCCAGCCGCTGTTCGACCCGACCGACGCCCGCATGAAGAGCTGACCGGAGTCGATCGATGAACATCTGCGTGTGCGTGAAGCGAGTGCCGGCCCCCGGTGCGCGCATCAACATCACCGACGACGGCCAGGCCGTGGACACCGCGTTCCTCGGCTTCACCGTGAGCCCGCACGAGGAGTGCGCAGTCGAACAGGCGGTACAGCTCGTCGAAAAGCACGGCGGCGACGTCACCGTGCTGACGCTCGGACCCGCAGAGGCAGAAGAACAGCTGCGCACCGCGCTCAGCGTCGGGGCGACGAAGGCCGTCCTCGTGCCGATCACCGAGGGTGACTGGGATCCACAGCGCACCGCCGATGCGATCGCCAGCGTCATCGCCGAGATCGAGGCCTCGAGCGCACCGTTCGACCTCATCTTGTTCGGCAACGAGTCCGCGGACAGTTGCGGCTACCAGGTCGGCATCCGCGCAGCATTGACGTTGCGTCGGCCGATCGTCAACGGCGCCAAGGGCCTCGACGTGGACGGCACGACCGCCGTCGTGCGTCGCGAGTCAGACGCCGGCCAGGACATCTACAAGTTGCCGATGCCGGCGGCCGTGGGTATCAAGGAGGGCATCAACCTTCCGCGGTATCCGACGATGAAAGGTCGCCTTGCATCGAAGAAGGTGGAAGTGCAGCGCAAGGAGACGCAGGCCGCCTCGGGTGGTCTGAAGATGGTCACCTTGCAGCGTCCGCCGGAACGCGTGAGCAACACGCAGATCCTCGGCACCGGCCCAGAGGCCGCACCTGCCGTCGTCGATCTCCTCGAGGAACTGGGGGTGTTCAAGTGAGCGTGCTCGCCGTCATCGAACACGATCGCGGAACGGTGACGTCCGCATCGCTCGGAGTGCTCACCGCAGGTCGAAGCCTCGCCAAGCAGATGGGCACGCAGCTCGAAGCCGTGACAATCGGTGCGAACGCGGACTCTCTCAGCGCGACGGCAGCCGCCCATGGCGCGGTCGTCACGCATCAGGTCCACCACGACGCACTCGTCGACTTCGGCCCCGAGGCGTGGGGCGAGAGCCTCGCGCAGGTGATCCGTGCGACGAACCCACAGGTCGTCATCGGCACCGGCACCGAGCGCGGTCACGAGATCGTCGCCCAGGCTGCTGCGCGACTGAACCTTCCAGCGGCGATGAACTGCACCGAGTTCGACGACGCCTTCACCGGCTCCGGCCCACTGCGCGTCGTGCGCACACGCTGGGGCGGCTCGCTCATGGAGCAGGCAGAAGTCGATGCGCCGACCAAGCTCGTCACGCTCGCCAACCACGTCGTCGAACCAACCGAGTCCCCAGTCGCCGTCGCCACCACGACACATGACGTGACGCTCGATGCGTCCGTGCTGCACAGCTTCGTCGTCGATCGCGTGGAGCGCGTCGCGGGTGTCACGCTCGCCACGTCCCCCGTCGTCGTCTCGGGTGGTCGCGGCGTCGGCTCCGCCGAGGCGTTCGCTCCGCTCGAGGAACTCGCGGGACTGCTCGGTGGCGTCGTCGGATGTTCACGCGCAGTCACCAACAACGGCTGGCGCAACCACACCGACCAGGTCGGCCAGACGGGCACGCGCATCGCTCCGGACATCTACATCGCGTGCGGCATCTCGGGTGCCATCCAGCACTGGGTGGGCGCGATGGCATCGAAAAATATCCTCGCCATCAACACCGACAAGGAAGCCAACATCGTGACGAAGGCCGGATATGCGGTCATCGGCGACCTGCACAAGGTCGTCCCGGCGATCTCCGCCGAGATCCGCCGTCGTCGCGGGCAATAGTCACACCGCTGCCGATTCGGGCGGTGTCGACATGACCGTTTCGGCGGTCGGCAACTAACCTCTAGACGTTGTACCCCGCAGCGGGGTGGACCACTCGAGGGGGCACGTGACGGAGATCGAAACCACAGGCGGACGTCGGCGCGGACGGGATCGTCAGACCGCAGCAGGACGCTCCAAGTTGCCGGAGCAAAAGCCCTTCGCCCAGCCACGAATGACCTACGGGCCGACCAAGGTGCTCTCCGAGGACGAGGTCGAGGCCATCCACCTCGCCTCGCTCAAGGTGCTGCAGGACCACGGCATCGACTTTCTCGAGCCGGACGCTCGCAAGTTGTTCCCTGCAGACGGCGTGAAGATCACCGACGCCCGCGTGCGCTTCGACCCCGAGTTCGTGATGGAGACCATCAAGACCGCACCGAGTGAATTCACGCTGCACGCTCGGAACCCCGAGCACTCGCTGCGCATCGGTGGCAACTGGATGGCATTCGGTTCGGTGGCGAGCCCGCCGAACTTCGTCGAACTCGACGGCACCCGTCACGCGGGAACGCGTCAGAACTTCCAGGACCTGTTGAAGCTCACCCAGATGTTCAACATCATCCACTTCGTCGCCGGCTATCCGGTTGAGCCAGTCGACCTGCACTCCTCCATTCGTCACCTCGAGACCACCTACGACATGTTGACGATGACCGACAAGGCGTTGCACTGCTACAGCCTCGGTCGCCAGCGCAACCAGGACGTGCTCGAGATGACGCGCATCGCACGCCAGGTGTCGAACGAACAGATCGACAACGAACCGAGCGTGTTCACGATCATCAACTCGTCGTCCCCGCTGCGCCTCGACATCCCGATGTTGCAGGGCATCATGGAGTACTCCAAGCGCGGCCAGCTCGTGATCATCACGCCGTTCACCCTCGCGGGAGCGATGGCACCGGTGACGCTCGCGGGAGCGCTCTCGCTGCAAAACGCCGAGGCGCTCTCCGGCATGGTGTTCTCCCAACTCGTTCGCCCCGGCGCACCGGTGGCCTACGGCGGATTCACCTCGAACGTCGACATGCAGTCGGGCGCACCGGCCTTCGGCACCCCCGAGTACATGCGCACCGCGATGGCGGGTGGCCAACTCGCGCGTCGCTACGGCGTGCCGTATCGCTCGAGCAACGTCTGTGCAGCCAATGCGCTCGACGCTCAAGCCGCATATGAGAGCGTGTTCTCCCTGTGGGGCGCAATCCAGGGCGGCGTGAACTTCCTGATGCACGGCGCCGGCTGGATGGAAGGCGGCCTGCACGCGTCGCTGCCGAAGTTCATCTTGGACGCCGACCTGTTGTCGATGGTCGCCGAGTACCTGCAGCCGATCGTCGTGGACGCAGAGACCCTCGCCCACGACGCAATCGGGGAAGTCGGCCCCGGTGGCCACTTCTTCGGCGTGCAGCACACCCAGGATCGTTTCCGCACCGCGTTCTACAAGCCACTTCTGTCGGACTGGCGCAACTGGGAATCGTGGGTCGAGGGCGGAAGTCCGACGGCCGACAAGAAGGCCGCCGATCTTGCCCGGGCCTACCTCGCCGAATACGCGCCGCCGCCGATCGACGATGCCGTGCGCGAGGAACTCGCCGAATTCACGCGTCGTCGCGTCGCCGAGGGCGGCGTGAAGACCGACTTCTAGACTTGCCCATCGGCATGCGAAAGGACAGACCATGAAATCATCAGCCCGCGTCGTCGTGATCGGTGGAGGTGTCGTCGGAGCCTCGGTGCTCTACCACTTGACCAAGGAGGGCTGGACGGACGTCGTGCTCCTCGAGCGCAAGCAGCTCACCGCAGGATCCACCTGGCACGCGGCCGGTGGTATGCACACGCTGAACGGCGACCCGAACGTGGCACGCCTCCAGCAGTACACGGTGAACCTGTACAAGGAGATCGAAAAGGAGTCCGGCCAGAACTGTGGCATCCACCTTCCCGGTGGTCTGCAGCTCGCCGACACCCCCGAGCGTCTCGACTGGCTGAAGATGGCTCAGGCCCGCGGCCGTTACCTCGGCATGCACATGGAGATGATCTCGATGAAAGAGGCCAAGGAGCTGAACCCGCTCCTCGAGGAGAAGTACTTCGTCGGCGCGCTCTACGACGAAGACGAAGGCAGCGTCGACCCGTACGGCGTCACGCACGCATACGCAATCTGTGCACGCAACCGCGGCGCCGAGGTGTACACCGACACGTGGGCGACGGATTTGTCGCAGCGCGCAGACGGCACCTGGGACGTAATCACCGACAAGGGAAACATCCACGCCGAGCACGTCGTCAACGCGGGCGGTCTGTGGGCACGCGAGGTTGGTCGCATGGCCGGTCTCGAGCTGCCGGTGCTCGCGATGGAGCACCACTACCTGATGACCGAGCCGATGGACGAGGTCATCGAATACAACGCCAAGCACGGTCGCGAACTGCCGCACATGATCGACTTCGCCGGCGAGATCTACGCCCGCCAGGAAGGCCAGAGCATCCTGCTCGGCACCTACGAGCAAGACAACCGCCCGTGGTCGGCCAAGGAGACGCCGTGGGACTTCGTGTTCCAGCTCTTGCCGCACGACTTGGATCGCATCTCGGCCGAACTCGAGCGCGGGTTCGCCCACTTCCCCGCCGTCGGTCGCGCCGGCATCAAGAAGTTCGTCAACGGCCCGTTCACCTTCAGCCCCGACGGCAACCCGCTCGTCGGCCCGATCAAGGGCATGCGCGGCATGTGGTCGGCGTGCGCCGTGATGGCCGGTTTGTCACAGGGTGGCGGCGTGGGTCTCTCGCTCGCCAACTGGATGGTGCACGGCGATCCGGGTGCCGACATCTGGGCGATGGATGTCGCGCGCTACGGCGACTACGCCACGCTCGCCTACACCAACTCCAAGGTCCGTGAGAACTACTCGCGTCGCTTCCGCATCACGTTCCCGAACGAGGAACTACCGGCAGCACGCCCGTTGCACACCACCCCGATCTACGACCGCCTCACCGCACACAACGCGGTGTGGGGTGCCGGGTTCGGCCTCGAGCACCCGCTGTGGTTCCAGGACAAGGGTCTCGAGCCGAAGGAAGACATCACCTTCTACCGCTCGAATGCGTTCAAGAACGTCGGCGAGGAGTCCCGCGCCGTGCGCGAGCGCGTCGGATTCTCCGAGGCCTCCAACTTCGCCAAGTACAAGGTGTCGGGAGAGGGCTCGGCGGCCTGGCTGCAGGGTCTCTTCACCAACGCGCTGCCCAAGATCGGCCGCACGGTGCTCACCGCGATGCTGAACCCACAGGGCAAGATCGTCGGTGAGTTCTCGATCTCGCGCATCGGTGACGAGGAGTTCTTCCTCTTTGGTTCACAGGCCGCCGAGGTCCACCACCCGCGCTGGTTCCTCGCCCACCTTCCGGCGAACTCGAAGATCCGCTTCGAGACGTTGTCGCTGTCGATGGTCGGTCTCACCTTGGCCGGTCCGCGCTCGCGTGACGTGCTGCAGAAGTTGACCGACACCTCGCTTGCGACCAAGGACTTCCCGTTCATGGCGTTCCGCAAGACCAACATCGGCATGGCGCCGGTGTGGTTGTCGCGCATGACCTACACGGGTGACCTCGGATACGAGATGTGGATGGCGCCGGAGTACCAGCGCTACCTGTTCGACCTGATCTGGGAGGCCGGTCGCGAGTTCGACATGCGCCTGTTCGGTTTCCGCGCGCTCATCACGATGCGCCTGGAGAAGAACTTCGGCACCTGGTTCCGCGAGTATCGCCCGATCTACACCCCGCTCGAGGCGGGCATGGACCGCGTGCTCAAGTTCGACCACGACTTCATCGGTCGCGAGGCCGTCGAGGCCGAGATGAAGGCCGGCGGTCCGAAGCGCAAGCTCGTGATGTTCCAGGTCGACGTCGACCCACAGGCGCCAGCCGACGTGATCGGCGACGAGCCGGTGTTCCACGACGGCAAGGTCGTCGGCTGGATCACGAGCGGTGGCTATGCCCACTACTCGGGCGTCTCGCTCGCACTCGGCTACATCCCCGCCGAACTCGCGGTCGAGGGAACGAAGGGTTTCGAAGTCGAGATCATCGGCAAGATGCGACCGGCGACGCTCCAGCTCGAGCCGGTGCTCGACCCGAGCGGCTCGCGCATGCGCGCCTGATCGCGCCATGTCGACGATCGCCCGCATCGAGATCACGCACCACCGACTTCCTCTCGACCCACCCTTCCCGGCGAGCTGGGACACCCGTCCCCGCACGCACTTCCCCGCCACGATCGTGCGCGTCTTCGACGACGCCGGTCGTTGTGGCGTGGGATCGGGCGACTCGATGTATGGGTTCTCCGACTACGAGAAATACTTCATCGGCGAAGACCCCCTGAACATCGACCGGCACGCCGCGGTGCTGTCGAACATCGAGTTCCACGCGGGACGCCCCTGGCCGCTCGATCTCGCCCTGTGGGACCTGATCGGCAAGATCAAGGACGAGCCGGTGTGGAAGCTGCTCGGCGGTCGCACGAACAAGATTCGTGCGTATGCATCCTCGGGCGTGCATCGCAGCATCCCCGAGATGGTGGAGGTGGCCAAGCGCACGATCGCCCTCGGCTATCCCGCACTCAAGGTGCGCTTCGGTCGACCGAACCTCTCCGACGACCTCGCCGTCGTCACGGCCATCCGCGACGCCGTCGGGATGTCGCTCGAGTTGATGGTCGACTGCAACCAGGGATGGCGCATGCCCTGGGACATTGCGGCTCCGTGGACGCTCGACCACGCGACGGGCGTCGCCCAAGTTCTCGCCGAGAACAAGGTGTATTGGATGGAAGAACCGCTTCATCGCGGCGACTACACGGGCATGACCGAGCTGCGCAAGCGCGTCAACATTCGTATTGCCGGTGGCGAGCTCACCCGAGAGCCGTATGAGTTCCGTGAGCTTCTCGAACGCGACTGCTTCGACGTGTTCCAACCCGACGTCGTGTGCACCCAGGGCATCACCGGTCTCGCCAAGTTCGCACGCCAAGTTGAGGCGGCGGGCAAGATCTTCACCCCGCACACCTGGGGCACCGGCATCGGCGTGATGGGCAACCTGCACGTCACCGCAGGCACGGTCGACACGCCGTTCATCGAGTTCCCATTCGATCCGCCGGAGTGGACGAACGAGCGTCGCGACTACATGATGAAAGAGACGATCGAGGCCGACGGCGAAGGTTGGATCCATCTCTCCGACCGGCCAGGCCTCGGCTTCGAATTGAACGAGGACGTGTTGCGCGCCACGGCGTCGAGCCAGGCGACCTTCTCCTAACTCGAACTACATCCGTACGCGGTGCGGATGCGTGTAGACATTCGCACGTCCGTCACGCAGGAATCCGACGATCGTCATCCCGAGCGCATCTGCGGTTTGCACGGCGAGGTTCGACGGCGCGCCGACTGCAGCGACGAAGGCGATGCGAGCAATCGCCGCCTTCTGGATGATCTCGAAGGACAACCTGCCACTGCAGAACAGTCCACTGGTCGACAGCGGAACCTTTCCGTCCAGCACCGCCCGGCCGATCACCTTGTCGACGGCGTTGTGCCGGCCGATGTCCTCGCGTACGACGGACACCTCGCCGTGTGCGTCAAAGAGCGCCGCCGCATGGAGCCCACCGGTGCGGTCGAAGGTGGGCTGCTTGGCCCGTGCCGAGTCGGAAATCCCCATCAACACCGACGCATCGACCACGGGTCCAGTCTCCGACGACATTGGCGTCGTGCACGTGAGGAGTTGGTCGATCGACTCCGTGCCGCAGATTCCACAACTCGAGGAGGTGACCATCGCACGTCGCGCGAGCGCCACGTCGAAGGGTCGCGTGAGACCGACGGTCACGATGTTGTACTTCTGCTCCTCGCCCTCGACGAGCTCGCAATACTTCACCGTGCTCACGTCCCCAGGAGAGGTCACGATTCCTTCGGTGTAGAGGAAGCCGACGGCAAGTTCGAAGTCGTGGCCAGGGGTGCGCATGGTCACCGAGATCTGCTGTGGTTCGCTGCGCGGTGCCTCGGCGCGAATCTCCATCGGTTCCTCGGCCACAAGATGATCGGGCTTGGAACCTTGGCGCCCCTCGGCGGTCACGGTGACGACCTTCCAGTCGGTCGCCTTGCGTCGCGCGGGAGCCGCGGCCGGGTTCATGGGTTCAGGCTAGTTGTTGTCCAGAAAACCGCGCAGGTTCGCACTGTTGTGCGGGTGACGCAGTCGCGCGAGGGTCTTTTGCTCGATCTGACGCACACGCTCGCGCGTCACGTTCATCTTCTTGGCGACGTCTTCGAGTGTGTGGATCTGGCCGGTGTACTTGCCGATGCCAAAGCGCATCGCGACGATCTCTTGGTCGCGTTCCGGCAGATCGCTCAAGGTTCGCTCGACCGCCGACGCCAACTGTCGTCGCTCGGTCAACTCGCTCGGGTCGTTCGCCGCGTTGTCGTCGGCGATGGTGTCGCCGACGGTGAGGTCGTCGGTGTCCGCACCGACGGGTGCATCCAAGCTCGTCGTCGTGACGGCGATCTGCATCACCTCGAGCAACTTCTCCACGCTCAGTCCTGCGCGCTCCGCGACCTCCTCGGGCGACGGGTCACGCTCGAGTTGGGCCTGCAGCTCGCGCTCGACACGATGGACGCGATTGACGACCTCCATCATGTGACCGGGGATGCGGATGTTGCGGCCCTGGTCTGCCATCGCCCTCGTCATTGCCTGACGGATCCACCAGGTGGCATAGGTGGAGAACTTGAAACCCTTTTCGAAGTCGTACTTGTCGGCCGCGTGCATCAGGCCGATGTTTCCCTCCTGGATGAGATCGGCGAGATGCAGCTCCTTGCGGTCGTAGCGTCGGGCGATCGACACCACGAGTCGTAGATTCGCCCGCACCATGTGGTCCTTGGCCTTCACCCCGTCGTTGACCACCCGCTGCAGCGCGCGCTTCTCACGAAGTCCGAGTGACGACCCGTTGTCGGCGAGTTCCTGGGCCGCAGTGAGTCCGTCCTTGATCGCCTTGCCGAGCCGACGTTCGTCGTCGGCGGTAAGGAGGTCGACCTGGCCGATCTCGTTCAGATACATGCGAACGGCGTCGGGTCCCGAGTCGACGTTCGGTGATCCTCTCACTGCTCGCCGACCTCGTTGACGGCGATCGACTCGAGCCACGCCAGCAACTCGGCAGTCGCGTCGTCGGCGAGTCGCGGATCGGCGAGGTCCTCAAGGCGCAGGCGTGCGGCGCGGTCGGCCTGGATGGCGTTCGAGTCGGTGAGCCGGGTGCGCTGGGCGAGCTCGCGACGCACGGCGGCTCCGACCAGGTTGATCGCCTCCTGCACCGGCTTCACGTCCACGTCGGCAACGGCAGCACGCTCGAGCGCCTCACGGGCCTCGGGGTCGGCGATGGACAACGCGTGGTTCAGGTCCCCCTCCGACGTCTTCAACGCGACGAATGCGCGTCGATACGTCTCGTCCGAAAATAGCGGTTCGATGAGATAGGTCGCAATCTCGTTGAACTGCTGGATCATCAGCGCGATCGCGACGAACTCGGCGGCATAACTGCTGGCGCGCGAGGCACGGGGTTGAGCCGTCGCCACCTGTGGTCCACGCACGCCCTTGGCTGCGACGGCGACCAGGTCGGCAACGGGGATCCCGGTGTGGCTTGCGACCTCTCCCGCATAGAGGGTGCGCACATTCTTGTCGGGGTGCTCGTTGATCACCGCCATCGCGTTGTTCGCCACCCGACTGCGTGACTCCGGAGTCGTCAATTGCTCGGAGGCAAGGACGCGATCGAGGCGGAACCCGAGGAAGGGTTTGGCGTGCGTCACGGCCTCGACGAGCGCGGCCGGGTCGCTCGAGGCGAGTTCGCCCGGATCCTTGCCCGCGGGGAACCTCGCCACGCTCACCTGCACCTCGTAGCGCTTCTCCCACTCATAGAACCGTTCTGCAGCACCCTGACCGGCGGCGTCCGCGTCGAAGGCGAGCACCACCTTGTTCGCAAAACGCTTCAGCAGGCGCACGTGTTCCTCGGTCAGTGCAGTTCCACAGGTGGCCACCGCTCGCGCGACGCCCGCGCGGTGGAATCCGATCACGTCGGTGTAGCCCTCGCACACGATCACCTCGTCGGCCGCGACGATGTTCGCCTTCGCCCAGTTCAACCCGTACAACGTCTTTGACTTCGCATAGATCGTCGTCTCGGAAGAGTTCTTGTACTTGGCAGGATCGGTCGAGCCGGGAAGGATGCGACCGCCGAAGGCGACGGCATCGCCCGAGTCGGTGAAGATAGGAAACATCACGCGCGCACGGAATGAATCCTGCGGCCTGCCCCGCTTGTTGACGAAGGCGAGCCCAACTTCCTGCAGCACCTCCATCGGCACGCCGAGACCCTTGGCCAGCTGGTCCCAGTCGTCTGGCGCCCAGCCGAGCTTGAACTGTCGTGCGACGTCGCCCGCCAGTCCCCGCTCGCGCAGGTAGTCGCGCGCGGCGCGCGCATCGGGGGCGGTGAGCAGACGTTCGTGATACCAGTCGACGGCCGAGTTCATCACCTCGACGAGGCGCTTGCGGCGCTGACGATCCTTGCCTTGGCCTGCATTGGTGTAGGTGAGCTGCATGCCGACCTTGTTCGCGAGATGCTCGATGGAACCGACGAAGTCGACGTGCTCCATCTCCTGGACGAAGGTGAACACGTCGCCTGAGGCCCCGCAGCCGAAGCAGCGATACCGCTTGGTTTCCTCGCGGACGTTGAACGACCCGGACTTCTCCGCGTGGAAGGGGCACAGCCCGACCCAGTTGCGACCTACTCGACGCAGCTGGAGATAGCCCTGGACAACGTCGACGAGCGAGACGGTGTCCCGCAGGCGTTCGATGTCGTCTTCGGCGATGGCCACCTAGCGAAGGCTAGTTCTGCGGTCCTTGACCACGGAAGCCACGATCGCCGTCGTCATCACGACCATGATGAACCCGAGCGAGAACGCTGTCGGCAGGTGGTACCAGTGGGCGAACAGCATCTTGATGCCCACGTAGATGAGCAGCACCGAGATCGCCGGCTTGAGGTAGTGGAACCGCTCGCGAATGTCGGCGAAGAGGAAGTACAGGGCTCGCAGGCCCATGATCGCGAACGCGTTCGCCGCGAAGACGATGTATTGCTCGTGGCTGACCGCAAGGACTGCCGGCACCGAGTCGATGGCGAAGATCAAGTCCGAGATCTCGACGACGACGAGGACCGCGAGCAGTGGCGTCGCAAAGCGCTTGCCGTTGATGCGGGTGAACAGCTTCTGGCCGTCCAGCTGGTCGGTCGTCGGCACGAACTTGTGGAACAACTTCATCGTGCGGGTGTCGGACGGGTTGGTGTCGTCCTCGCCGCCGTGGCGAAGCACGCCGACGCCCGTCCAGATGAGGAACAAGCCGAACAAGATGAGGATGTAGTCGAATCGCTCGATGATCGCCACGCCGAGGAAGATGAAGATGAAGCGCATGACGAGAGCGCCGAAGATTCCCCAGAACAACACGCGGTGCTGATACTGGCGCGGAACCTTGAAGTGGGAAAAAATCATCGCCCACACGAACACGTTGTCGACGCTCAGGCTCTTTTCGATCAGGTAGCCGCTGATGTACTCGACGGCTGCCGCACGCTCGAACATCCACCACAACACGAACGTGAACGCCAGTCCGATCGACACCCACACGGCCGACTCGATGCCGGCCTCCTTGATGGTGACCACGTGCGCCTTGCGGTGGAACACGAGGATGTCCACCAGCAACAACACGGTGATGAGGCCGAGCAGCATCGGCCAACCCCATGAGGGCACCGTGATGTCGACGAAATTGTCTCGGGAACCGCCTGCAGCAATCAGCATGATTGGTATGTGTACTTTCTGTCGATCCGTCGGGAGACGGGGAGACTCACAGCCGGGGTGCCGACTACTTCGTCTCGGTCTTATGTCCCCCGATGATCGCTTGCGCGGCGGCAAGTCGGGCTATGGGAATACGATACGGCGAACAGCTCACGTAGTCCAGTCCTGCACGGTAGAACAGCCCAATGGACTCGGGGTCTCCCCCATGTTCTCCGCACACGCCAAGCTTGATTCCACGCTTCGCCTTGCGTCCGCGGGCTGAGGCAAGTTTCACAAGCTCACCGACGCCAACTTGATCGATCGTCTCGAACGGATTGCGCTTGAGCAATCCGGCCTCGAGATAGGCCGGCATCATCCGACTCTCGACGTCGTCGCGGCTGAAGCCGAAGGTCATTTGCGTCAAGTCGTTGGTGCCGAAGCTGAAGAAGTCGGCGTGCTCAGCGAGCTCGTTGGCCACGAGCGCGGCCCGCGGGGTCTCGATCATCGTGCCGATCGTGACCTTCGGACGCTTGGCGGCCTTGACGCCCTTCTTCGCTGATGGCTTCGGCTGACGAGAGTGCTCGACGATCGCCTCCTCCACCCAGCTGCGGGCAAGTGCGAGTTCGTCCTTGGTCACCGTGAGCGGGATCATCACTTCGACGATCGGCTGGTAGCCCTCGGCGGCGACGATGTCAGCAGCCGCCAACAGCGCGCGCACCTGCATCGCATACAGACCGGGCTTGATCACCCCGAGGCGCACGCCACGCGTGCCGAGCATCGGGTTCATCTCCGCCCAGGCGTGTGCGGCCTGCATCAACTGCTTCTCCTCGGCGGTGAGACCACTCGTCGCCTGCTTGATTTCGAGTTCGTCGACGCGTGGGAGGAACTCGTGCAGCGGCGGATCGAGCAGACGCACGGTCACGGGCAACCCACTCATCGCACGCAGGAGCGACACGAAGTCCTCGGTCTGCACCGCGCGCAATTCATCGAGCGCGGCGGCCTCTTCGACGGGTGTCGAAGCAAGGATCATCCGGCGCACGACCGGCAGACGGTCGGGGGCGAGGAACATGTGCTCGGTGCGACACAGGCCGATGCCCTCGGCCCCATACTGACGCGCCGTCGTCGCATCGGCTTCGGTGTCGGCGTTCGCGCGCACGTTCAACTTGCCGCGACGGATCTCGTCCGCCCACTTCAAGATGGTGTGGAACTCCTTGGTCGGCTCGGCGGCTGCGAGCTTCATCTCACCGACGATCACCTCACCGGTCGTGCCGTCGATGGAGATGACCTCGCCCTCGCGCACGACGGTTCCGCCGACGCTGAACGAGGACCCGTCGATCTTCACCGACTCGGCGCCGACGACAGCTGGGGTTCCCCAGCCTCGGGCGACGACGGCGGCGTGACTGACGAGACCGCCGCGTGAGGTCAAGATGCCCTTGGCGACCATCATGCCGTGGACGTCCTCGGGGCTCGTTTCGTTGCGCACGAGGATCACGGCCTCGCCACGACCTGCGGCTTCTGCGGCGTCGTCGGCGGTGAAGTAGACCTTGCCGACCGCGGCTCCAGGCGATGCAGCCAGACCCTTGGTCAACGCCTTGCCCTTGTTCGCAAATTGCGGGTGGAGTACCTGGTCGAGGTGTTCTGCGGCCACGCGCATCAGCGCGTCGCGCTTGGAGATCTTCCAAGCCGCCTTGCCCTTGCCCGAGGGCTTGGTCATGTCGACGGCCATCTTCAACGCCGCCGCACCGGTGCGCTTGCCGACGCGGGTCTGCAACATCCACAACTTGCCCTGGTCGATCGTGAACTCGGTGTCGCACATGTCCTTGTAGTGACGCTCGAGTCGGGCGAAGATCTCCATCAGCTCGGCGTGGATGTGTGGGAACTTGCGCTTGAGGGCATCCAGGTCCTCGGTGTTGCGGATGCCAGCGACGACGTCTTCACCCTGTGCGTTGACGAGGAAGTCACCGTACGGCTTGTTCTCCCCCGTCGCGGCGTTGCGCGTGAAGCCGACGCCAGTGCCGGAGTTGTTGTCACGGTTGCCGAAGACCATCGCTTGCACGTTGACCGCGGTACCGAGGTCGTGGCTGATCTTTTCGCGCACGCGATAGGCGATCGCTCGCGCACCGTTCCACGAGCGGAACACCGCCTCGACCGCACCACGCAACTGCTTCATCGGTTCCTGCGGGAAGTCCTTGCCCGTCTCTGCCTTCACGACCTTCTTGTAGGTCTCACACAACGCCGTGAGCGCCGCGGCCGGCAGGTCGGCGTCGCTTGCAACCTTGGCCGCACGCTTTGCGTCCTCGAAGGGGTGTTCGAACTTTGCCCCGTCGATGCCGAGCACGATGCGTCCGTACATCGAGATGAACCGGCGGTACGAGTCGTAGGCGAAGCGCTCGTCCTTGGTGGCGGACGCCAGTCCGACGACGCTGCGGTCGTTCAGACCGAGGTTGAGCACGGTGTCCATCATTCCCGGCATCGAGAACTTCGCACCCGAGCGCACCGAGACGAGGAGCGGATTGCTGGGGTCCCCCAGCTTGGCCTTCATCTTTCGCTCGAGACCAGCCACGTGGGTCTCGAGTTCCTTGTCCAAACCTTTTGGCCAGCCCGTGCGCATGTAGTCGCGGCACGCGTCCGTCGTCACCGTGAACCCGTGCGGAACGGGCAACTTGAGCACGCTCATCATCTCGGCGAGATTGGCCCCCTTGCCTCCGAGCAGATCCTTCAGGCTCATCGGGGACTTGCGATGCTTGTGATCGAACGCGTAGATGTACGTCATGGCACAAGTCTAGGGTTCGACCTTTCGGACCCGCCGAGTGGAAATCGGTTCAGGTGTTGCGTTTGGCAAGGACGAGTGCGTGCGTGCGACCAAGCGACGTGACGATTCCGACGCCCACCCCGTCGCGCACGAATTCCGAACCGACCGCCATCCCCGGCACGCACTCGACCACGCGCAACTGCCGTGGCGGCGTTGCGCCACGGGAGTCCATCCGTTCGACGAGCTCCTGACCGGGATAGCAGCCCTTGGTGAAGCTGACGGCATGCGTCACGACGCCGGTCTCTGCGGGCGACATGTCGGTAGAGATGTCGACCCCCATCAGCGGCCACCCGCAGGCGATGCGCGCATCGGTGTAGTCCTCGAGCGTGCCCGGCGGAATCGATTCGCCGAGCCCCACGGTCGGCGAGAACACGTCCCATGCACGACCGTCTCCGGTCCAGGAGCGCAACGCACCCTCGATCGTCACGGGCTCGGTCGTGCGGATCGCGCGCCACGTCTGGCCGCTCAGTTCCATCTCCGCACGCACACGAATCTTGAAGCGGTTCAGTCGCGTCAGCGCCGCTTCACCGAAGCCGGCCTCCATGTCGAGCACGTAGCGGTCGTGGGTGGCGCAGGTGACGCGCAGGAGCACGTCGACCTTGCCCGTCGGCTCGAGCAGGAAGGCGTACCGCGAGTCCCCGATCTCGAGTGAATTGATGTCCTGGCTCAACTGCGAGTGCAGGTACGACTTGGCGTCCGATCCCGTCACCGTGATCGCGTCACGATCGATCGGAAAGAAGAACGCGCTCATCGGCTCGTGCGCCGAGCACTCATCCGACGCGCCGCAGGAAGCGCGGCAAGCAACGCGGCGATCTTGTTGTGACACTCGAGGTCCTCGTCGGCCGCCACGCTGTCGGCGACGATGCCGGCACCGGCCTGCAGGCTCGCGCCGTGCGGACCGACGAACATCGTGCGAATCGCGATCGCAGTGTCGAGGTTGCCGCTGAAGTCGACGTACCCGACGACGCCCGCATACGGTCCGCGACGCACCGGTTCGAGTTCGTCGATGATCTCCATCGCCCGGACCTTCGGCGCACCGCTCACCGTGCCCGCAGGCAGCGTTGCACGCAGCACGTCGATCGGTCCGAGACCGTCACGCAACTCACCCGAGACCTGCGAGGTGAGGTGCATCACGTGGCTGTAGCGCTCGAGGGTCATCATCTCGTCGACGTTCATCGTGCCGAACTTGGCGACGCGACCGACGTCGTTTCGTGCCAAGTCGATCAGCATCACGTGCTCGGCGATCTCCTTGGGATTCTCCTTCAGCTCGGCGGCGAGCAGCCTGTCGTGCTCGTCATCGCGCCCACGCTTGCGGGTACCGGCGATCGGGCGCGAGATGACGCGCCCCGACAACAACTGGACCATCGGCTCGGGAGAGCTGCCGACGATGGTGATCTCAGGATGCTTCACGTAATACATGTATGGGCTCGGGTTGACCTGGCGCAGGACGCGGTAGAAGTCGAACGGGTCGGCATCCAAGTCCACGTCGGTGCGCTGGGACAGCACCACCTGGAAGATGTCGCCGGCCCTGATGTATTCCTTTGCCGCCTCGACGCTTCGCTGATAGTCGCTGCCCTTGCCCACGTCCCGCACCGCCACGCGACGCTCCTCGTCGCTCGGTGGCTCCACGGCGACGTCGGAGAAGGGTTGTGCGAGGTCCGCAACCGTGCGCTCGATCCGCTCGATCGCCGAGTCGTAGGCGGCATCGATGGCCGACGAATCCATGCCGTGCACCGCGACGCTTTCCAATACGTATGCGCGCTGACGCCAGTGGTCGAAGGCCACGAGCGATCCGATCATCGACATGATCGCATCGGGCAACCCTCGGTCGTCACGCGCCGACGTCGGCAGCGTCTCAACCTCGCGCACCACGTCGAAGCCGAGGAATCCCATCAGGCCACCCTGCAACGGTGGCAACTCGGACAAGAGAGGTGCACGATAGATCGCCAGTAGCGACTCCATCGCCGCCAAGATCCCTCGGTCGAGCACGACGCCGTCGGGCAACGGCGCATCGCTCGTCACGACGCCGTCACGCAACACGAGGGTGCGTTGTGCGTGGCGGCCGACGAAGGAATAGCGACTCCAGCGCTCTCCGTGTTCGACCGACTCGAGCAAGAACCCGGGGCCGTCGCCGACGAGTTTCATGTACGCCGACACCGGTGTCTCGACGTCGGCGAGCAGTTCGGTCCACACCGGCACCACGCTGTATCGCGAGGCGAGATCGGCAAACGTCGCGCGATCGGGCTGGATGCGCATCAGATGTACAGGCCGGTGGAGGCTTCGATGCGCGACGCGGCGACTGCGTGCAGGTCCCTCTCGCGCAACATGATGTAGTCCTGGCCACCGACTTCGACCTCGTAGCGATCGTCGGGGCTGAAGAGCACCTGGTCGCCGACTTCCGCGGCCCGCACGTTCTGGCCGAGCGCCACCACCTGGGCCCACACGAGACGCTTGGAGACCTGTGCGGTGGCGGGGATCAGGATGCCGCCCATGGATCGACGTTCGCCGTCTGCACTCGGGATCCGAACGAGCACCCGGTCGTTCAACATCTTGATCGGCAGCTTTTCCTGCTCAACGGTCACGCCGAAAGGGTACCCGTGGACCGGACCCGCTTCACCCCGAATTGTCAGCCGACGCGACCCTGACGCACCGCGCGCTGCACGAGTCGAAGTGCGCTGTTGACGCCCCGCTCCGCTTCATACATCGCCATCAACAGGTCGTCGCCGACCTCGGGCGACTTGGGGTCGCGGATCGCCATCGCCCGGCGCTGGGCGAGATCCGCAATTCTCTCGCGACAACGATCCAGCGTGTCGGCGAGTGCAGCGAGTTCTGCTCGCGTCGTGTCGGTGTTGGCGTCAGACATCCACGGAATACTAAGCCCGGACATGACAAAGGCCCCCGAAGGGGCCTCCATCATGCGATCCCAGGCGGCGGACCCGGTGACCGCTTCGCGCGAGCAACGCGCGAGACACTGATGCTAGTGGCGTCGCCTAGCCGTGCCCACCGCGGGTCGTCTGGAGCCAGCAGATCGGGCCATCGACGCCCGGGGCAGTTCAGATGACGGGCAGACGTCGGCGAGTTCGCACGTCACACACAGTGGCTTCTTCGCGTCGCACACCCGGCGTCCGTGCAGGATGAGGCGCAACGAAAACTCGCCCCACTCCTGCGGCGGCAACAGCGCATGCAACGCATACTCGACCTTGACGGGGTCTTCCTCCTTGGTCAACTCGAGACGCCGTGACAATCGTCCGACGTGTGTGTCGACCGGCAAGCCAGGCAAGCCGAACACCACGCTGCGCAACACGTTCGCGGTCTTGCGCCCGACCCCAGGCAACGTCACGAGATCATCGATCTCGTGCGGCACGACACCACCGAAGCGCGTCATGACCGCGTGCGCCATACCGATCAAGTTCTTCGCCTTGGTCTGATAGAAACCCGTCGAGCGCACGAGCTCTTCGACGTGACCGACGTTTGCCACCGACAACGCCTGTGGTGTCGGATAGTGGCGGAACAACTCGGGAGTCACCATGTTCACGCGGGCGTCCGTGCACTGCGCAGACAAGATGGTGGCCGAGAGAAGTTGAAACGCATCGGCGTGCGTGAGCTCGCACACCGCCTCGGGATAGATCGACTTCAGTCGACGCAACACCTCAGTTGCGCGGTCCTGCACCTTCTTTGACGGCTTGGCGACCGAGCCACCCGAGGACTTCTTCGCCGGTGTCTTCTGTGCAGTCGACTTCTTCGCTGGCGACTTCTTTGCAGATGACTTCGACGTGCGCTTCTTCGTCGTCTTCGTTGCTCGTCGCGCCGCCACGGGCCGAACTCTAGCCAAGCACCCCTCGGTAGCCTGAACCCATGGCCGTGCTCGAGATCAAACGTCGACTCGTCGACGGCGACATGGCCGACGTGGACGCTCTGTTGCGTCAGGTCGAACGGGCAGACGGCCAACGACCACTCTCGGATCACTTGTGGATCGACTTGCGGGAAGGTGGTCGACCCGGCTTCGTCGGGCTCCTCGCGTGGATTCCGGGCCACGACCACCTGGTCGCCTACTGCCAGGTCTCGCGCGGCAACGACTCCTGGTCACTCGACGTCGTCGTGTCACCCCACCACCGCTATGAAATGTCGTCGATCGGCCCGGAACTGCTCGCCGAAGCGCTTCGCGTGATCGCCTCCGAGGGAGGCGGCCGCGTGCACTGGTGGGTGTTCGAACCGACCGACCTCCACGCCGAACTCGCCCATGCGGTCGGCCTCGCCGAGGGACGCTTGGCAATCCAGATGCGCGTGCCGCTGCCGGTCATCGCTCCCGCGCCGACGATCGTGACCAGACCGTTTCGCGTCGGCCACGACGAGGACGCGTGGCTCGACGTCAACAATCGGGCCTTTGCTGCACATCCGGAACAAGGCGCCTGGACGCCCGACATTCTGCGCTCGCGCCAGGAACAACCGTGGTTCAATCCGAACGGCTTTCTCTTGCACGAAATCGACGGCCGCCTCGCCGGATTCTGTTGGACCAAGGTGCACCTCGACACCCAGCCCGTGCTCGGAGAGATCTACGTGATCGCCGTCGATCCCGACTTCGCGGGACGCGGCATCGGTCGCGAGCTGACCATCGCCGGACTGCGGTACCTGCACCAGATCGGCGCACCCGTCGGGATGTTGTACGTCGATTCGAACAACGAGCGGGCAGTGTCGTTGTATCGATCCCTCGGATTTACTCCGCACCACACGCAACGTGCGTTCGTCGGCACCGTGAAATAGCCTCTACCACCATGTCGAGCACCCACGAAGAGTCACTGCCCCGCTGGTCCGTCGCCGACGTGCACGAAAGTTTCGATGCGCGCAGCTTCACCGACTCGATGGAGCGACTCGGGGCGTCCATCACCCGACTCGAGGCGTTGTTCGAGGAACACGACATCCGCGCCACCACCCCACGTCCGCCGAGCGCCGCCGACGGTGCGGCCGCCGACGCAGCAATTGGCGCGTTCAATTCGACGGTCGAGGAATCCGAGATCCTCCTCAGCTACGTCTATGCCACCGTGAGCACGGATTCGCGACACGAGCGGGCCCAAGGCCTACTCAGCGAACTCGAGAACCTGGACGCCAAGGTGTCACCACTCCTCGCCCGCCTCGCCGACTGGGTCGCCTCACTCGGCGCACGCGAGCTCGCGCTCGTCAGCACCCAGGCAAAGGAACACCTGGGTCCGCTCCTTCGACTGCAAGATCGCGCGGAGCATCAGATGTCGGAGAGCGAAGAGGGCCTGTATGCGGAACTGTCCACGACGGGATCGTCCGCGTGGGGTCGCCTGCACGGGGACCTCACCTCCCAGTTGTCGACGGACGTGAACCTGCCGAGCGGAACGAAGACCATGCCGATGGCGGCGGTCCGCGGACTCGCCACCGATCCGGACCCCGCGGTGCGCAAGGCCGCCTACGACGCCGAGATGCGCGCGTGGCCGACCGTCGCAGTCGCCTGTGCCGCGGCGATGAACAGCATCAAGGGCGAAGCCAACGCGGTCAACAAGCGCCGCGCGTGGAACTCGCCGCTGGATGCCTCGCTGTATGCGAACTCCGTCAGCCACGCCACCTTCGATGCGATGCAGTCCGCCGTGCACGCCTCGCTCGGGGACTTCCGTCGCTGGATGCGCGTGAAAGGTCGACTCCACGGGGACGCGAACGGACTGTCGTGGTGGAACCTGTTCGCCCCGCTCGAGTTCTCCCCGTCGTCGATCTCCTGGGACGAGGGCATCTCGCTCGTCAAGGGCGCATTCGCCAGCTACTCGAACAACCTCGCCCACCTCGTCGACCGTTCGATCGACGAGCGTTGGCTGGACGCCGAGCCGCGCGAAGGCAAGGTGGGCGGCGCGTTCTGCATGCCCTTCGTCGGCGATCGCTCGCTCGTGTTGCTCAACTGGTCGGGCAGCGTGGACTCCGCACAAACGACCGCGCACGAACTCGGACACGCGTATCACAACACCCAACTCGCCCAGCGAACGGCACTGCAAAAGCGTGTGCCGATGGCCCTCGCCGAGACGGCCAGCATCTTCTGTGAGACCCTCGTCGTCGAGGAGGGACTCGCTCGACTGTCGGGCGACGAACGCCTCGCGTTGCTGGACGTCAATTTGATCGGCGCCGCACAGGTCGTCGTCGACATCCACTCACGCTTCTTGTTCGAAACCGAGGTCTTTGCCCGTCGCCAGCGCCGCACGCTCGGTGTGAGCGAACTCAACGAGATGATGCTGGATGCCCAGGCAAACGCCTACGGGGATGGAATCGACCCCGCGACGCGCCATCCGCACATGTGGGTGCTCAAGCCCCACTACTACGGCAGTCACTTCTACAACTGGCCATACACCTATGGTCTGCTCTTTGGCCTCGGCCTCTATGCGAAGTATCAGGAGAACCCGACCAAGTTCCGCGACGGCTACGACACCGTGCTCTCACGCGCCGGGATGGACACCGCCGAGGAACTCGGCGAGTCGTTCGGCCTCGATGTGACGAGCGAAGCGTTCTGGACCGCGAGCTTGGACGTGCTTCGCACGCGCATGGCCGACTACGAACGTCTTGCCCAGCCCCATCTGGGCTGAGACCGTAACCTTGGACAATGGCGAGTCTGTTCGACGTCACCCGTGACGACCTCGCGACATTGCTCGACGGCGAACCGGTGTTTCGCCTCACCCAACTCTGGGATGGTCTGTATGCGAACCTGCAGGAACCCGACGACATCCTGACGCTGCCGAAGGCGTTGCGCGAACGTCTCGCCACCGCACTCCCGAGCGCCCTCGATCTCACGACGACGAGCGTCAGCGACTCTGGCGACACCGTGAAGTTCCTCTGGTCGCTGCGCGACGGCGGACACCCGATCGAGACCGTCCTCATGCACTATCGCGACCGAGCGACCGTCTGCGTGAGCACCCAGGCCGGATGTGCGATGGCGTGCGGATTCTGTGCGACGGGACAGGCGGGCTTCACGCGCCAGCTCTCGGTCGGCGAGATCGTCGAACAGGTCGTGCGCGCCGCTCATGCGAGCAAGGCCAAGGGTCAACGACTGGCCAACGTCGTGTTCATGGGGATGGGCGAACCGCTCGCCAATGAACCCGCGGTGTGGGGTGCGGTCGAGAGGATCCACGGCGACCTCGGACTGTCGGCCCGGCATCTCACCATCTCCACCGTCGGCATCATCCCCGGCATCCGCACGCTCGCCGAGCGACCGCTGCCGGTGAACCTTGCGGTCTCGCTGCACGCCGCACGCAACGACCTGCGCGACGAACTCGTGCCGATCAACAAGCGCTATCCGATCGACGATCTCGTCGCCGCGTGCAACGACTACCTCACCGCAAAGAACCGTCGCATCAGCTTCGAGTGGGCCATGATCGACGGGGTCAACGACCAGCCTCGCGATGCACGCGAACTCGCCGCACTCGTGCATCGACTGAAGCCAAGTGCGCACGTCAACCTCATCCCGCTCAATCCGACTCCCGGCTGGCCGACCACCGGCACGCCGAAGGCGCGCATCACCGAGTTCGCCAAACGACTCGAGGACCTCCACGTGAACGTCACGGTGCGGCGCAATCGCGGCACCGACATCGACGCTGCGTGTGGTCAGCTCGCAGCAGGTCAGCCCGTGCGCATCCAGTCCCGACGCTCGACAGCGACGATCTAGTTCTCGACGAGCGCTGCCAGTCGGCTTCTGCCGCGCTCGATCTGTTCGCCGAGCACGCGTTCGAGGATTCCGCCCGTGAAGAGTGACCCGCCATAGTGCAGGTGCATGGTCAGCGTGCTCGTTACACCCGACGACGCGATTGTTGCGGTCAACACCCATGGTGCATGCGTCCGACCGTCGATTTCCCGTCGCTCGAAACGCACCAGGCTCGGCGACTGCGACTCCGACCGCACCATGCGCAGTCGTTTGGAACGCGCGAACGGGCCGACCTTGGCACGAAGTTCGACGTCCCACGCGCCGTCACCGTCGGGCGACACGCGATGGACGAGGTCCATCCACTGCGGGTAGTTGGACAGGTCGGACACGAGGTCGAACAGCCGACTCGGCCCACACGTCGCATCGAGCGATGCGCGAACGTCCATCGTCATCAGGGAATGTCGTGTTCGTTGAACGGCTCGCGCTTGAGCGAATCGGTCGGCTCCGGTCGCGGCTGAGAGACCGTGTCATCCAATCCGAATGCCCGACTGAGCAACTTGCCCTTCGGACGCAACACGCCCCCGAGGTCGTCGGTGCGATCGAACTGCGGTTTCCATGCCTTCGTCGCATCCGCGTCGACGGTTTCTTTGACGACCGGAGCGACGTCCTCGGTCGACGTCACCGGCTCGAGCGTGTCCTCGACGACGTCTTCACTGACGGCTTCGACGAGGGGCTCCTCGTGCACCGACACGTGTTCTGGCGTCCCTGGCGAGGTTTCGAGTTTGGTCACGAGGGCGATTTGGTCGAACAACTTCGGCGAGGGGGCGTTGCGCGACTTTCGACGCCGCGCAATCGACGACGTCGCGTCCTTCGACTTTTCCGACGTGTTCGGCTTCTTGCCGGGCGCGGCGAACAACCGCGGCGGGTCCTCACGCCGGTCGTCGATCGTCCAACCCTTGGGGACCGTCAGGATGTCGGCGTGCCTCGTGCACATCACGTTGTAGGAACCGTCATTGAGCTCGCCGATGAAATGGGTGAGCACGACGGTGAGCGACGCTCGGTCGAATGTGCAGGCCACCACTCCGGGTCCCGAACACCCTGGACGCTCGCAACTCTTGGTCACGGACCAAGAGTATCTCTCGTGGGCGATATGGGCCTCGATCCCATGACTTCCACGATGTGAACGTGGCGCTCTTCCGACTGAGCTAACCGCCCGAGGCTTTCAGGCTACCGCTCGTCGGCGAGCGGGTACAACACGAGGCCTGGTCCCCCAGCACCTACGAGTCGGACGCGAGCGACCGGACGATCGCCAAGTGCGCGAGCAAGGTCCGCACGATGTGGAAGACCAGCACCTCGGCGAGCATGATGCACGACGCAAAGATCGCCAGTGGAATGATCCCGTTCACGACGGCAACGACCAGGAGCCCGACGTATACGACGCCCGCAACGACGAGTGTCGCACGATTCACCTTTCGCAGCACCTCCGCGCTTCGTGCCGCACGTTCGATCAGCGACTCACTCGACATGGACGGCAACACTAACGACAATCGTCACGGCGCAACGACGCAGGCGGTTCCCATCCCCTGGCGGTCGCGGATCGACTCGGTGTCGCTCGGACACGTCATGTCGAAGCCGATCAATTGACGCACGACTCCCTCGTGTTCACCATCACAGTCGACTTCGACCGCGGCCTGCGTCTCGTCGACGACGATGCAGGACCCTGGTCCGAGCAACCCATCTGGTCCCGCCTCCACACTTGGCTGGGCGAGTGCGTTCAGAACGAGGATCACGATGATGCCACCCGCGATGATCGCCGCCACCAACCGCCACGGGAACCGGGCTGGTGGATGTCGCAGGACGACGACTGGTTCGTTCGTCGCCGCCGCACGAGGCGCGGCACGCAACGACGCATCGTATGCGGCTCGACGCGCGGGATCGCTGAGCACCGCCCACGCCTCGGTGATGCGTGCCATGTCGGAGGCCGTCGTCGACGTCGATCGAGCGACGTCGGGGTGCGTGCGTCGGACCGCCTCGCGATAGGCACGACGAATCACGTCGGGAGACGCGGTCGGTTGGACGCCAAGGACCGTGTAGTGAGTGATCGACACGCTCAATACCCCAGTTCGACGTCGATCACCCCGACGAGGTCGTCGCCTCGCGTCAGACGCCGCACGTTGTCGGCGATGCGCACGGAGAGGAGCCCGGGAACCATGTCCGCAGTATTGCCGACGTGCGGTGTGACGAAGCAGTTGTGCATCGACCACAGCGGATGACCGACCGGCAAGGGCTCCGGGTCCGTGACGTCGAGTGCCGCTCCGCCGATCGCCCCCGTCTGCAGCGCCTCGACGAGGTCGTCGGTGACGATGTGGCGACCCCGTGCGACGTTGACGATCCATGCGTGGCGCTCCATGAGTTCGAACTGGGTGCGCGAGAACATCCCTACGGTCTCGTCGGTGAGCGCGAGCGCGAGCACGACGGCATCTGCTCCCGGCAGCACGCGATCGAGACCGTCCTGGTCGACCACCTCGTGCACGTTGGCCATCGCCTGCACCCGCTTGCGCACCACGGTCACGTGACAGTCGAACGGCGCGAGCATCGCGGCCAGACTCGTGGCGATCCCGCCTCCACCGACGATCACGACGCGGGCGCCCACCAAGTTCCTGCCGTGATCCTCCGACCACTCGGCGATGCGCGAATACGCCACGATGTGGCGCATGCCGCCGAGCAGCATGCCGAGTGCGAGTTCGGCGACCGCCGGTCCGAAGACACCCTTTGCGCTCGTCCACGTGCGAGACGAGTCGAAGAGATGGGCGAATCGCTCGACCCCAGCCCATGGCAACTGCACCCACGTGATGGTCGGATGGTCGTCGAGCACGCGACCGAGTTCATCGACCCGATCGAAGTCGATCCACACGAGCCCTTCTGCACCCGCGTAGTCGGTGACGGTGCCGCCACCGCTGCGGATGGCATCTGCCGCCCATTGGGGCGAGCCCTCGGGCCCGACCGCGACGGAGACCATCGTCAGTTACCGGTGAGGGTGGCGGCGATGTTGCTCGCCGAGTCGCCACTGCGTCGCAGGATGACGACGAGGAACCACAGCGACGTCATGGTGATGACGAAGAGCGTCACCGCACCGACTCCCCAGAAGGGCTTGATCGTGCTGCGCGTCGCACCGAGCAGCGCAACGGGGAACGTCGTCGAACCGGCCTCGCTGATCAGCGTGGAGATCACTGCGTTGTCGAGACACAGCGCGAACGAGAGCAAACCACCGGCGATCATCGCCGACGCGATGAGCGGCAAGGTGATCTGACGGAACGCACGCCCTGGAGGCGCACCGAGGTCGGCGGCGGCCTGCTCGAGCGACTCGTCCAAGCCTGCGAGTCGCGCCCGCACGATGAGCGTGACGACGGCGCTCGAATACATCGACTGGCCGACCCACAACTTGTTGATACCGCCGTTGAACGGACCCCACCCGTTGGTGAACAGGTGACCGACGAGCGGAATGTCCTGGATGCGGGGGAACCACGTCGCGAGTGCGATCGCATCCATGATCTCGGGTGTCACAAGGATCAGGAACACGAGGCCCATGAACACCGTCGCCCACCTTCCGGGGCGACGCGCGAGCGCGACGCCCGCCATGCCTCCGATGGCGACGGCGATGATCGTCGCGCCGAGTGCGGCGAGTGCGGAGTTGCGGATCGCATCACCGATGCCCGCAAAGTCGAACAGGTTCGCATACCAACTCGTGACCACGCCGTTGATCACGAAGGCGAGCACGACGACGCTCGTCATGAGCCACGACGACACGCGCGACCCGAGCGCCTGACGCCGTGTGAGCATCCACTTGGCGACGAAACCCGCACCGATGAGCACGGCAAAGCGCACGGCGGTGGACAACACCTCCCCGCCGTCGAACAGCTCGCCCCACCACTTGGTGCTCACCGCATTCGACCAAATCGTGAACGAGCCTCCGCGATTGAACGAATGGAGAAACACGAGCGCGATCGGGATGAACAGGAAGATGAGCACGAGGATCGCCCAGACGCTCAGCACCCGGCGCAGGAGCCCGTCGCCGATGGTCACTCCCTGGCGCAGCGGCCTGCTCGCCGCGCGGGCCCTCGCCGAGCGCCGCCAGTTCTGCACGAGCGGTTCGGCAAGACCGACGATGCGCGGAATCACCCACACGACGACCGTGCCGACGACGAGCGTGAGGAGCACGGCCGCGATCATCAACACCGCCATGGCCGACCCGAGCGGCCAGTTCTGCGCGCCGCTGAACTGCGAGGCGATCATCGCACCGATCATGTTGCCCTTGGCGCCACCGAGAACCGTCGCCGTGACGTAGTCGCCGCACATCGGGATGAAGGTGAGCAACACGCCGGCGATGATGCCTGGGCCCGCAAGCGGAAGGGTGACGCCAAAGAACGTGGCGACTCGACCCGCACCGAGGTCCTTGCTCGCCTCGCGCATGCGCACGTCGATGCGATCGAGGGCGACGAAGAGCGGAAGGATCATGAATCCGAGGTAGTTGTAGACGATCGCGATCTGCACCGCGAGCGAGGTCTCGAGGATCTGGATGCCGTTCTCTCCGATGAGGTTCAGGTCCATCAGGAACTTCGACAGCGTCCCGTTCGGAGCGAGCGGAATACGCCACGCGACGGTGCGGATCAGAAAGCTCGTGAAGCTCGGCACGACGACCGCCGCGAGGATCAACGCCTTGCGCTTCTCGCTCACCTTGAACGCCGCGTAGTACGCGACGGGCAGGCCGATAAGCAGACACAACAGCGTGGCGGTGATCGAGATCCTCAGCGTCGCCCGGAACGTCGTGAAGAACGTCTCGTCGAAGACCTCCCTGTAACTCGACGCCGAGAGGTTCGTGAGGTCGACGGGCAACAACTTGCTCGTGTCCTTCGTCCCGAAGGAATAGAACACGATGAAGGCAATCGGCGCGACGAAGAAGACCGCGTACCAGATGATCGACGGCAGTGCGAGCGCGTACTTGGGCGCCCGCAACCGCCGACGAGAAGATGCAGCGACCGCGGAGGTCACTGGAGGATCAGGCTCCTGCCTTGGCCTTCGCCTTGTTCAGGATGTCGACCATGCGATCGAGCGCAGGCGTGATCTCCTGGGTCTGGAACGTGGCGACTTGCTCTGGGGTGAAGAAGATCATCTCGCCGCGCTCGAGGTCCGGTGCCAACTTGGCGATCAGGCTCTCCATGTCCTTCATGCCGGTGTTGTAGCCGTGGTACTGGAGGTCCTTGATCGAGATCTCCGGAACGAGGTCCCAGTTGATCCACGCGTGAGCGGCTTCCGGATTCGGGGCACCAGCTGCGATGCAGTAGGTGTCCATCCACAACTCGGTGGCGGGTGCGCCGAGCACCCACACCCAATCCTCTGGGTTGCCGCCGGCATCGGCGATGCGCACGTAGGCCTGACGCAGGTCACCGTTCCAGCCCATCGCAAGGCTGTATGCGCCCTCGGCGAGCTTGGTCGACGGATAGCTATCGAACGCCTTGATGTGCTGTGCGAACTCCTCGACGAGGAACTTCTCGCAGGCGTCCAGGTCGGCGGCTTCCTGGGTGTTCCAGTTGATGCCGTTGGCCCAGAACCACATGCCGCTGAAGTTCGGTGCAGCATCGATCATCGCGCAGTTGCCGCTGCCCTCGTTCATGCACGCGTCGATGAAGTCCTGCCAGGTCTCCATCTTGCGGGTGATCTTCGTCTTGTCGTAGAAGAACCCGGTCGAGCCCCAGTTCTTGCACACCGAGTACTCGTTGTTCGGGTCCCAGGCCTGCGAGGTGTAGGCCGAGTCGAGGTTCGAGAAGTTCGGAATGAGCGACATGTCGAGCTTCTGGATGAGGCCCTTTTCGATCATCTGCGGCACGTACGGGCCGGTCGGCACGACGATGTCGAAGCCGCTGTTGCCGTTGCTCGCGGCCAACTTGGTGATGAGGTCCTCGTTGCTTGCGTAGTAGTCGACCTTCATCGTCACGCCGAGCGTGGAGTCGGCGAGGGCGCCCACGAGGTCCGGATCGTTGTAGTCACCCCACGTGTACATCGCGAGGGTTCCCGAAGCGGCGTTGACCACACGGCTGTAGCCGTCGTCGGCCATGTCACCCATGTCGCCACCGGTCGTGTCGACCGTCGCGGCGTCGTCCGAGCCACCACATGCGGCGAGCACGATCGCGAATCCCGCAGCTGCGGTTCCGCCCTTCAGGAATGCTCGACGCGAGAGCTTCTCGCGAAAATCGTCCGGTGCGAGCATGCGCAACTGCTTGGCCATGGTGTCCCCCTTGTCAGACTGATGTGGCTGTCGCCAAGCGCCACCCTAGTGGACGTGGGCCGACGACGGGAATCTACTCGTGTGCCGGTGACGCCATCACGACGTCGGCTTGGCGAGCCGAGAACAGATAGACGTCCTCGGCCGACCACGAGCACCAGACGCGGTCGTCGACGGAAAAGCGCGCCGGATTCGTGCGCGGCACCATCACGAGCAGGTCGCGATGGGCGGTTCGCGCCACGTACTGCAGGACGTCACCGAAGTGCGACACCCCGGCCACGATGGCCTCGACGCAATTCTCGGGCTTGTCCGGCCGGGTTGCAGACAGGTTGATGCACTCCGGGCGCACCGCCGACAACGCCGGCTCGCCCGTCGGGACGTTCTCTTCGGGCCGGGTCGCGACGAACACCGTGCCGTCCTCGGCACGCGAGCCGTTCGCGGTTGCCGTGCCCTGCCAGAAGTTGTTGCGCCCGACGAAGCCGGCGACGAAGGCGGTCTTCGGATGCTCATACACGGTCTCGGGATCCGCGAGTTGCTCGACGTGGCCGTCGAGCATGATCGCGATGCGATCCGACATCGACATCGCCTCTTCCTGGTCGTGGGTGACGAAGATGAAGGTGATGCCGAGGCGGCTCTGCAACAACTTGAGCTCGATCTGCATCTCCTCGCGCAACTTGCGGTCGAGGGCCCCGAGTGGTTCGTCGAGGAGCAGGATGCTCGGGCGATTGACGAGGGCGCGGGCGACGGCAACGCGCTGCTGTTGACCTCCCGACATCTGGCGTGGCTTGCGCTCGGCGAGCTTGGACATCTGCACCATGTCGAGAGCTTCCATCACGCGCGTGGCGATCTCGTCCTTGGCCACGCCCTTTTGACGCAGACCATAGGCGACGTTTTCCGCCACCGTCATGTGGGGAAACAGCGCGTAGTGCTGGAACACGGTGTTCACGTCCCGCTTGTAGGGCGGAACGCCCTGCACTTCTTGACCGTTGATCTTGATGTGTCCGCCGTCGGGTTGCTCGAAGCCGGCCAACATTCGCAGCGTGGTGGTCTTGCCGCATCCCGACGGGCCCAGGAGCGAGAGGAACTCGCCCGCCTGCACCGAGAGATTGATGGAGTCCACGGCGACGACGTCGCCATAGCGCTTGGTCACGTTGACGAGTTCGACAGACCCGCGCTCTTGGCTCACCTGATCCCCCATTCGATGACGACTCTAACTATTCAGGTTGACCATCACGTGCTTGATGCGGGTGTAGTCGTCCAGGGCGTACGCGGAGAGGTCCTTGCCGTAGCCGGACTTCTTGTATCCGCCATGCGGCATCTCGGCCACCATCGGGATGTGAGTGTTGACCCACACGCAACCGAAGTCGAGGTTCTTGGTCATGCGCATGGCGCGACCCAAGTCCCTCGTCCACACCGACGAGGCAAGGGCGAACTCGACGCCGTTGGCCCACTTCAGTGCCTCGGCTTCGTCCGAGAACTTCTGCACGGTGATCACTGGTCCGAAGATCTCGTTCTGGATCATCTCGTCGTTTTGCTTGAGGTCCGCGACGACGGTCGGCTCGAAGAAGTATCCCGTCGAACCGATGCGCGACCCACCGGCCATCACCTTGGCGTGCTTGGGGACGCGATCCAGGAATCCACTCACCTTGCCGAGGTGACCCTCGTTGTTGAGAGGCCCGTAGAGCACGTCTTCATTCGGCATGCCGGTCTTGGTCTTGCGCGCCTCTTCGGCGAGCGCGTCGACGAAGTCGCCATAGACCTTCGGTCCGGCGATGACGCGCGTTGCCGCGGTGCAGTCCTGGCCGGCGTTGAAGTAGCCGGTCATCGCGATCGTCTGCACGGCGAGTTCGATGTCGGCGTCGTCGAACACGATGACGGGCGCCTTGCCGCCGAGCTCCAAGTGCACGCGCTTGAGCGTCTTCGACGCCTCCGCGGCCACTTCCATGCCTGCGCGCACCGATCCGGTGACCGACACCATGCCGGGTGTGTCATGGGCGACCATCGCGCGACCCGTGTCGCGATCGCCGAGCACCACGTTCAACACACCGGGAGGCAGGATCGATCCGGCGATCTCGGCGAGCAACGCCGTCGACGCGGGAGTCGTGTCGCTCGGCTTGAGCACGGTGGTGTTGCCGGCGGCGATCGCCGGGATGAACTTCCACACGCCCATCATCAACGGATAGTTCCACGGGGCGACCTGGGCACACACGCCGATCGGCTCACGACGGATGTAGGAGGTGAAGTTCGGGACGTACTCGCCCGCGCTCTTGCCCTCGAGCATGCGCGCCGCACCAGCAAAGAAGCGGATCTGGTCCATCATCGGGGGGACTTCCTCCGAGAAGGTGATCGCGCGTGGCTTGCCGGTGTTTTCGATCTCGGTCTCGATCAGGTCGTTCATCTTGTCTTCCATCGCGTCGGCGATGTCATTGATCGCCTTCTGACGCGTGGCCGGCGTCGAGTTCTTCCAGTCCTCGAAGGCACTCGCTGCAGCCGCCATGGCGTCGTCGACGTCGGCCTGGCTCGACAGTGCCGCCGTCGCGTACTGCTTGCCCGTCGCTGGATCGACCACTGGGGTCGTGCGTCCGTCGCGGGCGGGAACGACCTTGCCATTGATGTAGTTGTTGAACGATTTCATAGCACAAGACTAACCCGTGCCCCGATGGGCTAAACATGAGGGTATGAACACAGGCAATGGAGCCCGTGGGATTCGCACGATCGGCGTACCCAAGGAAGTCAAGACCTCAGAAGGACGGGTGTCGCTCACCCCAGACGGCGTGCGTGAGTTCGAACGACTCGGCATCGAGGTGTTCGTGCAAGCCTCCGCAGGCGAGGCCGCATCGATCCCGGACGCCGACTACGTCGCCGCCGGCGCCACGATCGTGCCGACGGCTGCCGACGCGTGGTCCCAAGACATGGTCGTGAAGGTCAAAGAGCCCAAGGAGGAAGAGTTCGGCTTCCTGCGCAGCGACCTCACGCTCTTCACCTATCTCCACCTCGCCGCCTACCCCAAGGTCGCCGACGCACTCGTCGCCGCCGGCACGACGGCGGTTGCCTACGAGACGGTGCAACTCGCCGACGGGTCGCTGCCGCTTCTTGCCCCGATGAGCGAAATTGCCGGACGCCTCGCTACGCAGGCCGGCGCACGCTTCCTCGAGCGACCGCAAGGTGGTCGCGGCGTGTTGATGGGCGGCGCACCGGGCGTCAAACCCGCCAACGTCGTCGTCATCGGTGCGGGCAATGTCGGCTACAACGCCGCGTGGATCGCCGCCGGAATGCTCGCCAATGTGACGATCATGGATCGCAACCTCGACAGGCTTCGCCACCTCGACCAGATCGCCGTCGGCAAGACCACCACGCTCGCGTCCAACCGTGGCTCGATCGAACGAGCGGTCGCCGAGGCCGACTTGGTCGTCGGCGCGGTGCTCGTCGCCGGTGCAAAGGCCCCCGTCGTCGTCACCGAAGACATGGTGCGTTCGATGAAGAAGGGCGCGGTCATCGTCGACGTCGCCGTCGACCAGGGTGGCTGCATCGCCACCACCCGCGAGACCAGCCACACCGATCCGATCTACCTCGCCCACGACGTCGTGCACTACGCCGTCGGCAACATGCCCGGTGCGGTACCGAACACGAGCACCTATGCGCTGACCAACGCGACCCTTCCCTACCAGCTCGAACTTGCCACGCTCGGAGCTCGTGCAGCGGTAGAGAAGTCACCGGCGATGCGTCTCGGAGTGAACACGGCGCACGGACGAGTGTGCAACGAGATCGTGGCTCGCGATCTCGGCAAGGACTACGTCGACCCGCTGGTCGCGCTCAGCTAGTCAGTCGCAGCAGGAGTCGCGCCAACCACACCCACCGCATCGAAAGTGTGCGTGCTCGGCGTACAGCGCCGAACCACAGTGCGGGCATTCGCTGAAGATCGCGTACCGCGGTGTGACGCACGCAAAACCGTTCCCATCCGTTCGTGCGGACTCGCCAGTTGTAGCGTGAGTTGGCTCCACATGTCAGAGATTACCCCCACCGACTTCGACGAACTGCGACACCGTCCCGGAACGGCACGCTCGGCGCTCGCTTCTCGCGACTTTCGCCTCGTGTGGATCGGTTCGTTCGCCTCCAACGTCGGCACATGGATGCAAAACGTGGTGTTGCCCGCCTTCGTCTACACCCAGACCGGCAAGGCGTCCTACGTCGCGACCCTGATCTTTGCCCAGCTCGGGCCACTTCTCTTCCTCTCCATTCCCGCCGGGGTGTTCGCCGACCGGTTCGAACGCAAACGCTTCCTCATCTCGATGCAGGTGGTGCAGCTCACGTTCTCGGCGTTACTCGCCACCCTTGCTCTCGCCGACGCAAGCTTCTGGTGGTTGTTCGCCGCCGCACTCGGCGTCGGCATCGGCAATGCACTCAATGCACCCGCGTGGTCCGCGATGGTGCCCTCGCTCGTCAAACCAGAGGACCTGCCCGGTGCGCTCGCCCTCGGTTCGACGGTGATCAACGGCTCGCGCGTCGTCGGCCCGATCATCGTCGCCGTGCTCTCGCAGTTCGGGCTCACCGCGGCGCATTTCTTCTATCTCAACGCGGCGACCTACCTGTTCGTCGTCGTCGCCCTCCTCAACGTCCACGTCCCGGCCTTTACCCGCGACTCGACGACCGGCTGGCGACGCTTCACCCGCGGTCTCTCGATCGCGCGCGAACGACCGATCATCGCCCGACTCCTGCTCACCCTCGCCACGTTCTCGCTGTTGTCGCTGCCCTACGTCGGACTCTTTCCCGCCGTGGCTCGTCTCACCTTCGGCATCGACGAGTCCGGGGCGACCTACAAGTGGTTGTATGCGGTGTGGGGACTCGGGGCCGCCCTCGGTGGGCTGTCGATCGGCACCACGTTTGCCCACCGCGATCGTGCTCGCATGATCCAAGTCGGCTTCGTCGGCTTCGCCATCGCCCTCACCTGTTTTGCGCTTGCCCGCAGCCCACTGCCGGCGTTCATCATCGGCTTCGTGCTCGGCTTCTTCTACTTCTTCACCACGACAGCGATGAGCACCGAGTTCCAACGACGACTCGAACCCGAGAACCGTGGCCGCGTCTCGGCGTTGTGGTTCATGTCCTTTGGCGGCACCGTGCCGCTCGGCAACCTGCTGTTTGGTCCCGTCATCGACCGGTATGGCGCGCGATGGTTGCTCGTCTTCGGTGCCGCGTGGGCACTCCTCCTCGCATGGTGGTGCAACATCCATGCACTCGAGCAGAAGGCGTCAACGGCGACGAAGCGCTGAGACGACGCGCTCGAGGGCCGCGACGCGCGAACCCTTGACGAGCCCGACGGCGTCGGCGCCGAGTGCATTCAACGTGTCGGCCGCCTCGTCGACGCCGACTGGTGCGACGCCATAGGCGTCGGTGCCCACTGCCACGATCTCGACACGCAACGATCCTGCCAACTTGGCGATCGCAGAATGCTCCCGCGGCGCGTCGGCAAGTTCGGCCATCAGCCCGAGGACGGCGACGCGACGGCTCGCCGGCATCGATGCGAGCGTCTCGAGCGCCGCGCGCATCGATGCGGGATTTGCGTTGTAGCAGTCGGACAAGATTCGCGCGCCGCGCGCCGTGACGACGGTCTCCATGCGCATAGGCGACAGCGACGTCGATGCGATCCCTGCCGCGGCCACCTCGACGTCGACCCCACAGACCCCGGCGATGGCGATTGCGGCAAGTGAGTTGCTCGCCATGTGCATGCCGGGAACCGGAACCTCCACGCGGGTCGCACCCCACGGACTTCGCACGCTCATCGACACCCGCCCGTCGTCGCCGACGACGTGTTCGGTGCACGCCACGTCGGCCGATGCGGAGAACCCGTAGGTGACGACGCGCGCACTCGTCAGCCCGTGCATCGCCGCGACTCGATCGTCGTCTGCATTCAGAATCGCGGTGCCGTCTGGCGGCAGGGACGCGATCAATTCACCCTTGGCCTTCGCGACGCCGTCCAACCCGCCGACACGCTCGGTGTGCGCCTCGGCGACCGCAGTGACGACACCGATGGTAGGCCGAGCGATCGAACAGAGTCGGGCGATCTCGCCGAAGCCTCGCATTCCCATCTCGACGACGAGCGCCTCGGTGTCGTCGGGTGCATTCAGGATCGTCACGGGAAGCCCTTGGTCGTTGTTGAACGACTTGTCGCTCGCCGCGGTGCGCAGCGCTCCCGCGAGTGCGGCGCGGGCGAAGTCCTTCGTCGAGGTCTTGCCGACCGAACCGGTGATTCCCATCACTCTGCCCTTCGTCATTGCCTCCAAACGATCGCGACCCCAGCGCGCGAGGTCGATGAGTGCATGCAAGGTGTCCGGCACCGTGATCGCCGTGCGCCGACCCTGCGGTGTGCGCTGCGTGAGGTATGCGCCCGCCCCACGGGCGATTGCGTCGTCGATGAAGTCGTGGCCGTCACGCTCGGCGACGATCGGCACGAACAGTTGTCCCGGACGCAACGTGCGGGAGTCGAAGCTCACGCCATCGAGATGGGCGTTTTGGCCGGTGAGCGCACCGCGCGTCGCATTCGCCACGTCCGCGGCCATGAAGCGCATGCCACGACACTAGCGAGTACCGTGTTTGTAATGACCCAAGCGCCATCGCGCACGCACGTCATCGTGCTGTTCGGCGGAGAATCCGCGGAACACGACGTCAGTTGCGTGACCGCCGCACACGTGCTGCGAGCACTGGATGCGGACAAGTATCGAGTCACAGCAGTCGGCATCACGCGAACCGGTGCATGGATGCTCGCCACCGATGCGATGGCCGCACTCGCCAAGGGCCCGAGCCACGTGCCCGACCGACTCGAGGCGACCGGCGAGCCGACGTCGATCACCCCGATCGTCACCCAGGTGCGCAGCGAGGAACGAACGGTCGTGTTCCCGCTCCTGCATGGACCGCTCGGCGAGGACGGCACCGTCCAGGGCGTGCTCGAGCTCGCCAACGTCCCCTACGTCGGAACAGGTGTGCTCGGCAGCGCGGTGTCGATGGACAAGGGGGTCGCCAAGCAGGTGCTCGCCGCCAATGGCATCCAACAGCCGAAGTTCCACACGTTGCGCGAGTCGAACGTGAGCGACGCGGCACTGCGCACGATCGCCGATGACCTCGGCTATCCGCTCTTCGTCAAGCCGGCCAACATGGGCTCGTCTGTTGGCATCTCGAAGGTCAAGGACTCAAGCGGTCTGCGTCGCGCAGTCGACGCCGCACTCACGTATGACGAATGGGTGGTGTTCGAGGAGTCGGTGACCGGTCGCGAGATCGAAGTCGCCGTGCTCGGCAACGTCACGGCTAAGGCCTCGGTTCCCGGAGAGATCGTGCCGAGCAGGGAGTTCTACGACTACGACGACAAATACCTCGGCGACGGCGCCCAGCTGATCGTGCCGGCGCGACTCGACCCGGAGGAGACGACCGCGGTGCAGCAACTCGCCCTCGTCGTGTTCCACACGTTGCGCGCCGAGGGCATGGCGCGGGTCGACTTCTTCTACGAAGAAGGTGGTCGCGGGTTCCTGTGCAACGAGATCAACACGATCCCCGGCTTCACCCCGATCTCGATGTATCCGAAGCTGTGGCAGGCAAGCGGCCTCACCTATTCGCGCCTGCTGGATGAACTGATCGACTTGGCACTTGAGCGCCACGCGCGACGTCGCCGCAACACGTCGCGCTAGGTGTCACGACCCCGCTGCGGGGATGTTGATGATCTGCCCCGGATAGATGTTGGCGTTCGAGGAGTTCCAGCCGTTTGCCGACAGGAGCGATGCGAGCGAGACGCAGAACTTGCGACGGATCGCAAAGATCGAATCCCCTGCCGCAACTTGGTAGGTGCCTGCGGGTCGCGGGTCGCATCCCGGAGCGCTCGGTGGTGCCGAGACGTCGGGGGCGACGACGATCTCCGGATTGAGCACCATCGCCGTCGGCGGGATGCGCAACACCGAGCCGGGATATGGAAACTGGGCAGAGGCGACGAGACCGTTGTAGGCAAGCAACTCGCTCATCGTGATGCCGAACAGCTGGGCCACGAGGCTCGGCGAGTCACCTTGACGCACAGTGTAGTTCTGCTCCACGCCGACGGCGCCGATCGGCAACGTGGTCGTCGTCGGCACGAGCGTCGTCTGCACCGGCGGAATGGTCACGAAGTTGGTCGGTCCGAGCTGCACGACCGTGGTCGCCGAACCCGAGACGTCCGCGCTGCAGGCGGCGATGACGCTGACCGCAACGAGGACGCTGAGTGCATGCACGAATGCTTTGGTGGGGGCCTTCATCGCACCCAAGAGTAGGCGATGCGCAGAATCGGGTCAGGCCAACGGGCGTGCAGAGGCGACGATGGGCGACGGCAGTGACGACTGCCCCATCACGTAGGAATCCACCGCGGACGCACACGATCGACCCTCGGCGATCGCCCACACGATGAGGCTCTGGCCGCGACCCATGTCACCGGCGACGAACAGTCCTGGCACGTTCGTCGCGTATCCGTCCGTACGCGCGACGTTGCCGCGCGCATCGAGTGCGACACCCAGCTGGTCGAGCCACGAACCCTTCTCCGGTCCGACGAAACCGAGTGCGAGGAACACGAGGTCGGCGCGCAACGTCTGCGCCGTGTCGGGCACGACTTCGAAGGAACCATTGACGAGGCGCACTTCGTTGATGACCAGACCTGCGACGTTCCCCTCGCCGTCGTCTACGAAGCGCTCGGTGTTCACGCTGAAGAGTCGCTCACCGCCCTCTTCGTGGGCCGACGAGGTGCGATACACGAGGCTCCACTGGGGCCACGGGTTGCCTTCTCCCCGCACGTCGGGTGGTCGCGGCATGATCTCGAGCTGCGTCACCGACGCCGCGCCCTGGCGATGAGCGGTGCCGAGGCAGTCGGCGCCCGTGTCGCCACCGCCGATGATCACGACGTGCTTGCCCGCCGCCGAGATCTGGCCGTCGACGTCGTCACCCTCCTGCACGCGATTGGCCTGCGGTAGGTACTCCATCGCCTGATGGATGCCGCGCAGGGCGCGACCCTCGATCGGCAAGTCACGCCACGCGGTCGCGCCGCATGCAAGCACGACGGCGTCGTGCGAGGCGAGCAGCACCTCGGCATCCACGTCGACGCCGACCTGCGCCGACGTGCGGAACTCGGTTCCCTCCGCGCGCATCTGGTCAATGCGGCGATCGAGGTGCTGCTTTTCCATCTTGAATTCGGGGATGCCATACCGCAGCAGTCCGCCGATGCGATCCGCGCGCTCGAGCACGACGACGTCGTGGCCGGCACGCGTCAACTGCTGTGCAGCCGCAAGTCCTGCGGGACCAGATCCGACGACGGCGATCCGCTTGCCGGTGCGCACCGAGGGAACCTGCGGCGTCACCCACCCCTCTTTCCACGCGCGGTCGATGATCTCGACCTCGACTTGTTTGATCGTCACCGGATCGGCGTTGATGCCGAGCACGCATGCGCTCTCGCACGGCGCGGGACACAGCCGTCCGGTGAATTCCGGGAAGTTGTTGGTTGCGTGCAGTCGATCGATCGCCTCTCGCCAGTGGCCGCGATAGACGAGGTCGTTCCAATCGGGAATGAGGTTGCCGAGCGGACAGCCGTTGTTGCAGAACGGGATGCCGCAGTCCATGCAGCGACCCGCCTGGTGTGCGAGCTCGCCCGAGTCGAATGGCTCATAGACCTCGCGCCAGTCGGCGACGCGCACCGGGATCGGTCGACGCTTGGGCGTCGTGCGCGACCAGCGCAGGAATCCGGTCGGCTCACCCACGGACCGACTCCATCACCTTGTGCGCCGTTTCGTCCTCGCTCAGACCGTCCGCCTTCGCCGCGTCGAGCACCGCGAGCACCCGCGCATAGTCGCGTGGCATCACCTTGCGGACACGTTCCATCGTCGCATCCCAGTCGCCGAGCAGGCGACCTGCGAGCGGCGAGTCGGTCTCTGTTGCATGGCGCTCGACGATCGATCGAAGCAACGCAGAATCGAGTGCGCTCGGCGACACGACGTCCACCATCTCCCCGTTCACGCGCGAGGCGAACGAACCGTCGACGTCGTAGACGAAGGCAACCCCACCCGACATCCCGGCGGCGAAGTTGCGGCCCGTCGAACCGAGGACAACGGCGACGCCACCCGTCATGTATTCACATCCATGGTCGCCGACACCCTCGACGACCGCGGTCGCACCCGAGTTGCGCACGCAGAATCGCTCACCGACGATGCCGTTCACGAAGATCTCTCCGCTCGTCGCGCCGTAGCCGACGACGTTTCCGGCGATGACGTTGTCCTCCGGTGCGAACGTCGCACGCTCGTCGGGTCGCACGACGAGCCGTCCTCCCGACAGTCCCTTGCCGAGGTAGTCGTTGGTGTCACCGACGAGTCGCATCGTCACGCCCTTCGGCACGAACGCACCGAAACTCTGACCCGCCGAACCCGTGAACGTGAGGCTCACCGTGTCGTCGGGAAGCCCTGCTCCACCCCACCGTGACGTGACGCGACTTCCGAGCATCGTGCCGACGGTGCGGTTCACGTTGCCGATGCGATAAGAGCGTTCGATCGCTTCACGGCGCTCGATCGCATCGGTGCACTCGGCGATGATCTGCGTGTCGAGCGCATCGCCGAGCCCATGGTCCTGGGCCACGGATTGGTGCATCGTCTGGTCGTAAGGGTTGCTCGGTGCCATGAGGATCGGGGCGATGTCGAGACCACTTGCCTTCCAGTGGTCGACCGCGCGACGCACGTCGAGGGCCTCGACGTGGCCGACGGCCTCGGCGACGCTGCGAAAGCCGAGTTGCGCGAGGTATTCGCGAACTTCTTGTGCGATGTACTCCATGAAGTTGATGACGAACTCGGGCTTGCCCGAGAAGCGCTTGCGCAACTCGGGGTTCTGCGTGGCGATGCCGACGGGGCAGGTGTCGAGGTGACACACCCGCATCATCACGCAGCCGCTCACCACGAGCGGTGCGGTGGCGAACCCGAACTCCTCTGCGCCGAGCAAGGCGGCGATCACGACGTCGCGTCCGGTCTTCATCTGGCCGTCGGCTTGCACCACGATGCGATCCCGCAGTCCATTCATGAGCAGGGTCTGCTGCGCCTCGGCGAGTCCAAGCTCCCACGGCGCGCCCGCGTGCTTCAGAGACGTGAGCGGCGACGCTCCAGTCCCGCCGTCGTGTCCGGAGATGAGCACGACGTCGGCCTTTGCCTTGCTCACGCCGGCGGCGACCGTGCCGACGCCGACCTGGGCGACGAGCTTGACGTGCACGCGTGCGGCAGGGTTCGAATTCTTCAAGTCGTGGATCAGCTGCTTCAAGTCCTCGATCGAATAGATGTCGTGGTGTGGCGGCGGGCTGATCAGTCCGACGCCCGGGGTCGAGTGACGAGTCTTGGCGACCCACGGATAGACCTTGTGGCCAGGAAGCTGTCCGCCTTCACCCGGCTTTGCCCCTTGGGCCATCTTGATCTGTAGGTCGTCGGCGTTCACCAAGTATTCGCTCGTCACGCCGAAGCGACCGGACGCCACCTGCTTGATCGCCGAGCGCTTGGAGTCGCCGTTTGCCATCGGCGCATACCGCTCGGGATCCTCGCCCCCTTCGCCCGTGTTGCTCTTGGCGCCGATGCGATTCATCGCGATCGCCAGCGTCTCGTGGGCCTCCGCACTGATCGATCCATAGCTCATTGCGCCGGTCGAAAAGCGCTTCACGATCGAGTCGACGGGCTCCACTTCCTCGATCGGCACGGGCGTGCGGTCGGAGGAGAACTCGAAGAGCCCGCGCAACGTCGACAACACGCGCGACTGGTCGTCGACGGCCGCGGTGTACTGCTTGAAGATGTCGTAGCGACCCGCGCGCGTGGCGTGCTGCAGGCGAAACACCGTCTCGGGGTTGAACAAGTGGTGCTCACCTTCCCTGCGCCACTGGTATTCGCCGCCGAGTTCGAGCTTGCGGTGCGTGCGCTGATCGGGTCGCTCGGGATGGGCGATCGCGTGCCGCGCGGCGACCTCGGCTGCGACTTCGTCGAGACCGATGCCGTCGAGTCGCGACACCGTGCCGGTGAAGTATTCGTCCACGAGCTCGCGTCCAAGTCCGATGGCCTCGAAGATCTGCGCACCGGTGTAGGAGGCGACCGTCGACACGCCCATCTTCGACATCACCTTGAGCACGCCCTTGCCTGCGGCCTTGATGTAGTTGTGCACGGCCTTGTGCGGGTCGATGCCACCGAGACCGTGCATGCCAACCCCGCCGTTGGCGGCGATCATGTCCTCGATCGACTCGAAGGCGAGATAGGGGTTCACCGCACCCGCGCCGTAGCCGATGAGGAGGGCCATGTGGTGCACCTCGCGTGCGTCACCGCACTCGACGATGAGCCCGACGTGCGTGCGCAACTTCTCGCGGATGAGGTGATGATGCACCGCGCTCGTGGCGAGCAGGCTCGGGATCGGTGCGAACACTTCGTCGGAGTTGCGATCCGACAACACGACGATGCGCGCACCGGACTCGATCGCCTGACTCACCTCCCCACGGATGCGCTCGAGTGCGCTGCGCATGCCAGCGGCACCGTCGGCGACGCGATAGAGCACGGGAACGACGACGCTCTTCAAGTGCCCGAAGGTCGCGTCGTCGTCGATGTGGATGATCTTGGCGAGCTCGTCGTTGTCGATGATCGGGAACGGGAGCGTGAGCTGGCGACACGACTCCTTCGTCGCCTCGAGCAGGTTGCCCTCCGGGCCGACCGAGGTGCCGACGGAGGTCACGACCTCCTCGCGGATCGCATCGAGCGGTGGATTGGTGACCTGGGCGAAGAGCTGTTGGAAGTAGTCGAACAGCAGTCGCGGTCTCGCGCTCAGCACCGCGATCGGCGTGTCGGTACCCATCGAGCCGAGTGGCTCGGCGCCGGCAAGCGCCATCGGGGCAAGGATCACCTTCAGTTCCTCGTGGGTGTAACCGAACACCTGCTGGCGACGCAGCACGCTGCCGTGGCTGTAGACGACGTGTTCGCGCGCCGGCAGGTTGGCCAGGTTCACCTGACCCTCGTCCAACCACTGCTGATACGGCGCCGCGGCAGCGAGGGTGGACTTGATCTCTTCGTCGTCAATGATGCGACCCTGCGCGGTGTCGATGAGCAGCATCTTGCCCGGCTGCAGACGACCCTTGCGCACGACCTTGGCAGGATCGATCGACACGACGCCGACCTCGCTCGCAGCGATCACCACGTCGTCGTCGGTGATCCAGTAGCGACTCGGGCGCAACCCGTTGCGGTCGAGCACCGCACCGATCACGGTTCCGTCGGTGAAGCACACGCTCGCCGGTCCGTCCCACGGTTCCATGAGCGAGGCGTGGTAGCGATAGAACGCGCGCTTGGCGGGATCCATCGTCGGATTGTTCTCCCACGCCTCGGGAATCATCATCAGCACCGCATGCGGCAGGCTGCGACCACCCAAGTGCAACAACTCGAGCACCTCGTCGAAGCTCGCCGAGTCGCTCCCGCCACTCGCACAGATCGGAAACGCCCGCTCGAGACCCGGCAGCAGGTTCGACGACAGCATCGATTCGCGCGTGCGCATCCAGTTGCGGTTGCCCTGCACCGTGTTGATCTCGCCGTTGTGGGCGATGTAGCGGTACGGGTGCGCGAGCGGCCACGACGGGAAGGTGTTCGTGCTGAAGCGGCTGTGCACGAGGGCGAGCGCAGACACGATGCGCTCGTCGGAGAGTTCGGGAAAGAACATCCCGAGCTGCGGGGTCGTGAGCATCCCCTTGTAGATCAGCGTGCGTGACGACAGCGACGGAAAGTACGTCTGCTCATCGCTTGGCAGCTCGTGTTCGATCCGCTTGCGCGCGACGAACAGCTTGCGGTCGAGGTCGATGCCGCGTGCACCAGCGGGATCGTCGACGAAGAGGTGACGAAACGTCGGCATGACGCGGCGCGCACTCGCTCCGAGACACGATGGATCGACCGGTACCTCCCTCCATCCGATGACGCGCAGTCCCTCCTCTGCCACGATCCGTTCGATCGCATCGACGGCCTTCTCGCAACTGCCCGGGTCGGCGGGCAGGAAGGCGAGCCCCACTGCATACGCACCGAGTTGCGGAAGTGTGACTCCCGAAACGGCGCGCAAGAACGCGTCGGGAACCTGGATGAGCACGCCGGCCCCATCCCCGGTGTCGGGTTCCGCACCGGTCGCCCCGCGATGTTCCATGCTGCACAGCGCACCGAGTGCGCTCGAGACGATGCCATGGCTCGCGCGACCCTTGATGTCGACGACGAACGAGACGCCACAGGCGTCGTGTTCGAATCGTGGGTCGTAGAGACCGCGCGCAGGCGGCAAGGTTGAATGCATCGTCGTCCTCGAAGAGAGTGTGATCCGCGAGTGTTCTCGCGAACCCGGGACGACGTTGGCCCGATGACTACAGGCTAGCGAGGGTTCAGCGGAACAACCCGCTCGAGGTGAAGCTCGCCGGACGCTTCTCGAAGTGCGACATCACGGCCTCGACCTGGTTCGCAGAACCGATCAGTTGACCGATGGTCTCACGCTCAGCGGCGAACTGGCCGGCCGCCCCGTCGTTGACGAGTCGATTCAGCAGGCGCTTCGCTCCACGCACGGCATCAGGGCTCTTCGAGGCGATCTCACGGGCGAGCGTCATCGCATCGGCGTGGGGATCGGACGACAGGTGACTGGCGAGACCGAGGTCGTGGCCCTCCTTGCCCGAGATCACCTTGGCGGTGAAGACGAGTTCCTTGGCCACGTCCGGTCGCACGAGTCGCGACAAGATGAGCGTGCCCGTCATGTCGGGGATGAGACCCCAGTGCACTTCGCGCACGGAAAGCTGCGCGTCGGGATGCACGATGCGGATGTCGGCACCGAGGGCGATCTGCATGCCACCGCCGAGCGCATGTCCGTGCACCGCGGCGATCACCGGCACGGGAACCTCTTGCCACACCCAACACACCTGCTGGGCGAGGTGGGTGATGCGACCGTCTGCCATCGAGCCAGCGTTCATCGAACCCGACGACGATCCGCCGCCCGCCATCGCCTGGAACGACCCGAAGTCGAGGCCGGCACAAAACGATGCCCCTTCGCCCGAGAGCACGACGGCGCGCACGTCGTCGAGCTGCTTCACGTAGTCGCCGACGGCGGCGAGCGAGGTGAACATCGCGTTGTCGAGCGCGTTGCGCTTGTCGGCACGGTTCATGCGGATGTCGGCGATCCCGTCCGACACGCTCATGACGACTCGATCTTCGGTCACTCCGGGAATGTTCATCGTTCGACTCCGTCTGGATGGTGTCCCACCATCGTGGCATGACACACTGTGAGGTATGCAACTGAACCTCTCCGCAGACGACGTCCTCCTCACCACCCGCAGCGTGCGCAAGCGATTGGACTTCGACAAGCCCGTCGAGCGCTCGATCGTCGAGGAGTGCCTGCAGATCGCACTCCAGGCACCGACCGGTGGCAACCGCCAGGGCTGGCACTTCGTCGTCGTCGAGGACGCAGCCAAGAAGAAGGCCCTCGCCGACATCTACCGCGAGAACTGGAACATCTACTCGAACCTTCCCGGTCGCCCCACCGGCGACAAGCGCGACGAGCAGATGGGTCGCGTGCGCGACTCGGCGACGTTTCTCTCCGAGAACTTCGAGCGCGCGCCATATCTCATGATCCCGTGCATCGAAGGGCGACTCGAAAACATCGACGTCGCAATGGGCGCTGGTGCGTGGGGCTCGCTGTTGCCCGCCGTGTGGAGCTTCATGCTCGCGTTGCGCAACCGCGGCATCGGCTCGGCGTGGACGACGATCCACCTGATGAACGACGGCGAGAAGAAGGCCGCCGAGTTGCTCGGCATCCCGTACGCCAAGGTCACACAGGGCGGCATGTTCCCGATCGCCTACACCAAGGGCACCGAGTTCAAGCCCGCCGATCGCCTGCCGCTGTCGCAGGTGATGCACTGGAACTCCTGGTAGTCGTCGGCTCCCCTCGGGGACGCTGAAACCACCCTCCCAGAAATTTTTTTGGTCCCTCCGTAGGAGGGACCAACGTCACCTGGTCGTTGCAATCGTCGCTACACCCCTGCTTACAGTGCTGCCCCGACGACACGAGAGTCCAGGAGGTCTGCATGTCACGTCGCACCCGAATCGTGCGTTCACAGGTGTGGGAATGCCCGCACTGCACCGAACGCATCATCGTCCACGTCCGTCTCACCGCCGCACCAGTCTGCGGCAACCGACGCAACCACGGCACGAAGGCAGTCGAGATGGTCCGTCGGCGCGAGCCGCGACCGTGATCGCCTCAGTCGACGAGACGCAGGCCCGTCGGTGCGATCGACGCCGGGGCCGACGGCAGGTCCACGACGAAGTTCGTGCGCATCGCCGGGAACACGTGGTGCGACACGAGCACGGCGCGTGCATCCACGTCGGTCGTCACGCGGTCGCAACTGAGCACCGGGGATCCGGCAGGGATCTCGAGGAGCTTGGCCTCCTCGACGGTGGCGAGATCCGCACCGATCGTCTGGGTCGCACCACCGAGCTCGCGGTCGATCAGGTTGTAGAACGACGTCGACTCGACTTGGGCGCGCGACAACTTCTTGCCCAGCTCGTACGGACACCACACGGTGACGACGGCGAAGGGTTCGTCATCGGCCATGTTCACGCGCTTCACGCGCAACACCTGTTCACAACCGAGGATCTTGGCGATGCGCGCAGTCGCGGGTTCGAAGGCGAAGTCCACGATGCGCCGCTCGCTGCGCACTCCGCGTTGGACCAACTGCTCTTCGATCGTGCCGAGTCGACCGAGCGGCTGGCTGACGGGATCCCCCGTCACGAACCAACCGAACCCCTGGCGAGCGGCGATCAATCCTTCGTCGCGCAACACCTCGAGCGCGCGACGGATAGTGACGCGGCTGACCTCGAACTCAGTGGACAACTCCGACTCACTGGGCAGGAGCCGACCGCTGGCGAAGTCGCCCTCAACGATCCGCGAGCGGATGGTCTGGGCGATGGCGTGATACCTGATGCTGCGCACTTGTACTATACTTGTATACAATCTCTGACAACGCAAGCCCATATATAGAGGAGCCCCCATGGCCGTCAGCGCAGGAACCCCGATCGAACTCGTCACTGGTGTCTATTCACGCCTCGCCGATTCCGTTGCCCTCGGGCGGCGCCGCCTCGGTCGCCCGCTCACGCTGACCGAAAAGATCCTCATCAACCACCTCTCCGATCCCGCCAACCAGGACATGGAGCGCGGTCGCAGTTATGCCGACTTCGCCCCCGATCGCGTCGCAATGCAGGACGCCACCGCACAGATGGCACTGCTGCAATTCATGACCGCAGGTCTGCCAACGACCGCGGTGCCCTCCACCGTGCACTGCGACCACCTGATCCTCGCCAAGGTCGGTGCGCGCGCCGACATGAACGTCGCGGTCGACGTGAACAAGGAGGTCTACGACTTCCTGCAGAGCGTCTCGGCAAAGTACGGCATCGGCTTCTGGGGTCCCGGCAGCGGCATCATCCACCAGGTCGTCCTCGAGCACTACGCGTTCCCCGGCGGCATGATGATCGGCACCGACAGCCACACGCCGAACGCGGGCGGCCTCGGCATGGTCGCCATCGGCGTCGGTGGCGCGGACGCCGTCGACGTGATGACGGGATTCCCCTTCAACGTGCGCTGGCCGAAAGTCATCGGCGTGAAGCTCACCGGAACGCTGTCGGGATGGTCGAGCCCGAAAGACGTGATCTTGGAAGTCGCGCGCGTGCTCACCGTCGAAGGCGGCACGGGAGCAATCGTCGAATACTTCGGACCAGGCGCCGACACGATCTCGGCGACTGGCAAGGCAACGATCTGCAACATGGGCGCCGAGATCGGCGCGACCTGCTCGGTGTTCCCCTACGACGACAAGATGGCCGACTACTTGCGCGCGACGTCACGCGCCGACATCGCCAAGGCCGCCGACGCGGTCAAGGAACACCTTCGACCGGACGACGGCGCGAACTACGACAAGGTGATCGAGATCGACTTGTCGACGCTCAAGCCCCTCATCAACGGACCCCACTCCCCCGACCGCGCACACAAGGTCGGATCTGCGATCGGCTCGGCGGCACAACTCAACAACTGGCCAGTCGAGATTTCCTCCGCGCTCATCGGCAGCTGCACGAACTCTTCCTATGAAGACATCACGCGTGCGGCCTCGGTCGCCCGCCAGGCCAAGGCCAAGGGTCTGAAGGCCAAGGTCGAGTTGCTGATCACGCCGGGTTCGGAACAGATCCGCGCGACCATCGAACGCGACGGCCTGCTCGCCGACCTCGAGGCGATCGGGGCGACCGTGCTCGCCAATGCCTGCGGTCCGTGCATCGGACAATGGGAACGCTCGAAGGACGTCACGTCGAAGCCCAACACGATCGTCAATTCGTTCAACCGCAACTTCCCGAAGCGCAACGACGGTTCTGCCAACACCCTGTCGTTCGTCACGAGCCCCGACACGGTGATCGCTCTCGCACTCGCCGGCCGGCTCGACTTCGACCCGACCACCGACACGATCACCGCACCCGACGGATCGCAGGTCACCCTCGAGGCCCCGATCGGCGAAGTATTGCCGACGAAGGGCTATGACGCGGGCAACGACACGTTCATCGCCCCGCCACCAGACGGCTCGGCGATCTCCGTCGTCGTCAGTCCGACGAGCGATCGACTCCAGTTGCTCGAACCGTTCTCGGCGTGGGACGGCAAGGACTACCTCGAGTTGCCGATCCTGATGAAGGCCAAGGGCAAGTGCACCACCGACCACATCTCGGCGGCCGGCAAGTGGCTCGTTTATCGCGGACATCTGGAGAACATCTCGGGCAACCTCTTCGAGGGTGCAGTCAATGCCTTCACCGACGCAGTCGGAGAGGGCTACGACTCGACCGACGGTGCCACCCGCAAGTATCCGGAGATCGCCAGGCGCTACTCGCAGGCAAACGTACGCTGGTGCGCCATCGGCGACCAGAACTACGGCGAAGGCTCGTCACGTGAACATGCTGCGATGGAGCCGCGCTTCCGCGGTGGTGTCGTGATCTTCGCCCGCAGCTTCGCCCGCATCCACGAGACGAACCTCAAGAAGCAGGGCCTCGTGCCGCTCACCTTCGCCGATCCGGCAACCTACGACGCAGTCGGCGAGCGCGACACGATCAGCGTGTTGAATCTCCCTCCCGTGCCGGACAAGCCGGTCGAGTGCGTGATCAACAAGGCAGATGGCACGAAGGTGACCTTCCAGGCGTTGCACACTTTCAGCCCCGAGCAGGTCGAATGGTTCAAGGCCGGAAGCGCGCTGAACATCGTGCGCGCGAAAGTGTCGGCGAAGTAGCCCTTCGGCTCGTCAGCCAAACGCACGGACAGCACGGACATATGTCGCGAGGTTCTTGTGCTTACCGTCTTGGAATAGGTTGTCAAACTGAGCCCATGCGTCGAAATAGAACCTTTCTGTAGAGCTCCAGTACAGGTTTCCAACCAAACCAACCACCGCATTCTGTAGGTACATCTCATTCAATTCATCTTTGGATGGAAGGTGCCAGTCCGACTTCCCACTATTGATGTAATCGGCCGCAAGTTGAATTGCGCCAGAGCTACACGTCGCATCGGCAGTTGAAGTATTGCTCATTCCCGAGCCAATAGCCGATGCGCCAACTGACAGCAATGTCAACGTTACGTCGCACCAATTGGAGCTCGACGACTGATCATTGGGCGCTGCTTCGAGATACTTGCAGTTGCTCCCGCAGTCTGAACCCGTTGAGGTAAATGTTCCTCCGGCGACATAAAACACAATTCCACCGCCTGGTCCAGTGTCACCAATTGCGCACGTGCCACCTGATGCACAGGTCAACGGCGGAGATGTTGGTGTCGTACATGGTCGAGACATGGTCACACTGGTGAGACTTGAGTGAGGCGTGACATTCTGCGTCTGATGGCCATCGGCCAACTGCCAATCCGACTTCATGACGAACGCCCTAAACGAATAAGTGGCGGCACACGCGAAGGTTGATGCAGAGATCACCACCCGCTTGGTCGTCGCACGCAACATCTGATAGGTGTTGAACGAAGAACCTTCCCGCACCCATTGGACCGCATAGACGCCGGTGTCGGGCTCCATCCCCGAGATCGTGAATTCGACCTGAGAGTTGTCGACAAGAACTAACGTGATCTGAGGAGCCCGAACGTCATCGTTTGTCGATGTGGCGATGGGCATTGCAGTCGTTGACGTCGTTGTGGTGGTCGACGTCGAATTCGAATCTCCGGTTGCCGAAACGAGTTTCCACCGCGTGCCGCCCTTCAGGTTTTGCACACACCGAAAGACCCCCTTGCTTGTCGTACGTTCGCGCCCCGCTGCCACGCACGGCGCCCCAGCAGAAGGTGCGGCAAGCACAGCCTGATCAACGATTACGGTCAGCAAAATTCCGGCCACTAGCACTGACGCGATTCCTGCTCTCCGCCTACGGGTGGAGATAGCCGAGTTTGGTGAGGGAAACACTGCCATAGACCGTTATTGTAGTCAGTCTACAATAAGCAAACAAAGTAGGATTTGGTTGTGGTCAGCCCTCAAAAGAGGTCCAAGTCGGCGCGGCATGAGGTTCGACGAACTCGATCAAACGGTCAGGCCACGATGCAACGACTGTTGAAGTTTGGGCGCGCCGAACTGCACCGTTCTGGAGCCATCGGATTCAACGTCGACAGGGTCGTGCGCCAGTCGAAGGTGTCAGCCAGCTCGCTCTACCACCACTTCGGTAGTCGTGACGGGTTCCTAGCGGCTCTCGAATTTGAACGCTCGTTCGAAGAGATCATGCGGGAAATGGAGATGCTCAACAAATACATCACCGAATCGGACGACCCCGAAGCGCTGTTCAAAGTTACTGAATTGGTGTTCTCACATTCCGGAAACCCGACCAGCCAGGAGCGACGACGCCACCGCATTGAGACACTCGCCGCTGCGAGCCACAATCCCGGTCTACGACAGATGCTTGCAGACGCACAACAAAAGGGCACAGCACGACATATCGAAGTTCTTCAACTTGCCGTGAAGAAAAGCGGGGCAAAGCTTGAACAGCCCATCGAGGGAATCGCCTACCTCATCCAGTCGCTGCTCATCGGACGAACTCTCGTTGACCTCATGGACGACAACGATCTCAGCACTGCATGGGAACAAACTGCTCTTGCAGCCCTACGGGGCGTGTTGGCACCTAACGTCTAGGGAGCCGACTCAGTCAGTGCCGGGGCGACGGTTCGCCTCGGCAGTCGGATCACCCTTGTAACTCGACGGATACGTCCGTGCGAGCTCCTCGGGAGTCGGTTCACGCTGCACCCGTGCTTCGTCGGGCAGCATCGCCACGATCGCTGCCATGATGCGCGTCGTTGCGGCCTCGAGATCAGCATCCGTCGGTGAGTCGTTGACGCCGAGGTCGAACGACTGACCGGTGCGTACCGCGACTCGCGGTGGATTCGTCACCGCGGCGAGATTCGGCAGACGAGAGTTGCGCGGCCACACTCGTTCGGTCCCCCACAGCCCGACGGGCACGATCTGTGCGCCGGTGGCGAGTGCGAGACGCGCAGCACCCCAGCGACCCTTCAGTTGAGGATCGAAGAACGCCGGTCCACGCGGGATCGTGCCCTGCGGCATGATCGCGACCATGTCACCCGATGCAAGTGCCGCGGTCGCCTGTTCGAGTGGTTCGTCGCTGCCCGAGGTTCGATCCACGCGGATGCCGCCGAGAAGCGATGCGAGCTGGCCGATCACTGGTGCGTCGAAGACTTCCTTCTTGCCGAGGAACCTCACAGTTCGGCCGGTCTTGGCAACGAGCATCGCGATTGCGAAGGCATCGAAATAGGAGCGATGGTTGGCGACCATGATGACGGGACCAGACTTCGGCACGTTCTCGACGCCCGAGATATCGAAGCGCACGAAGGGCAGCAACTCCGGTCGTGCGAACAACAGACCAACTCGCTGGACGTCGGTTGCATTGACCGGTGGTTTGGCGCGCTCGCCGGGCCTGTCGAAGTTCTCGACCGGCCAACGACGTGTGGCCGCCATCGCCGCCAGTCGCGCGTCGGGGTTCACGACGCGGGGATTGCCGACCGCCGACAACAGTGGTGCGTCATAGATGCTGTCGGAATAGGCATATGACTCCTCCAGCGACACGCCGTGGTCTTCACACCATGCGCGCACCGCCTCGAGCTTGCCGGCGGACCAGGTGAACGGCCCGTTCAGCGTGCCGTCGTAGACGCCGGATGAATCGACGGAGAATCGCGTGGCGACGACGTCGTCGAATCCGACGCGACGCGCAAACGGTGCGATCACATCGTGTGGCGTCGTCGTGGCAAGGACGACCTTTCGACCGTTTACGCGATGGTGTTCGATCACGTCACGCGCCGCCGATCGAACGAGTCCCATCAAGTCGTCGACGGTCGCGTGAGCTGCGGCGACGACGAGGTGTCTCGGCTTGCCCTTCATCACCGTCACTCCTTGACGCGCGATCAACATCGATGGCAGGTTCTCGCCGAACACGTTGAAGATGCGATACAACAGGTCCTCTCCAGGCAACGCGGTGGAACTGACGACACCGGCGTCGCGCAACGCCTTGGAAATGATCGGGCCCGATGCCCCGGACAACAGCGTTCGATCGAGGTCGATGAAGGCTGCTGCGGTCACGAACTTGAGGCTAAATGGGAAAGGCCCCGCTCGAAGCGGGGCCTCTCAACCGAGAATCCGGCGGATGGGGGACCCGCCTTCTGGATTCTGCTCGGGTGGACCATGGGGGAGGTCTCACCTCGATATGTCTCTAGTGTTGCCCATGGGCGCCCCATCATCCAAGGCGAAGGGAACGATAGGGCCCATCAAAATGTGAGATACCCTCTCGGGGTATGGAAATACGCCATTTGGCCACGCTGATTGCCATCGCCGACCACGGCTCGTTCTCGGCCGCAGCGCGGGCACTCGGAACCGTGCAGAGCAACGTCTCGGCGCACATCGCCCGTCTGGAAAAAGAGCTCGGCGCAACGCTGGTCGAGCGCACCAACGGCACCTTGACCGAACAGGGTGCCGTCGTCGTCGAGCGAGGGCGACGCATCATCCATGAACTGCAGGACATCGAAGCCGACATCCACTCCGACGACTCCGTCGTCGAAGGCGACACCCGCATCGGCTGCATCGGCACGACCGGCCGCTGGCTGATGCCGCGGCTGCTCGGCGCGCTCGCCAAGCAACATCCGGGCATCCACGCCACGATCCACGAGGGCAGCACCTCGACGCTCGTGCCTCGCCTGATCGAGGGCCAACTCGATGCCGCGATTGTGCACTTCCCCGTCGATGCCCCAGAACTGCAACTCGAGCCGTTGTTCTCCGAAGACCTCATCTTGCTCGTGCACGAGGACCACGAGTGGTCAAAGCTCGAGTCGATTTCACTGACCGAACTTGCGACCAAACCGATCCTGCTTGCACCGCGCAACACTTCGCTGCGCAGAATCATCGACCGCGCAGCCGGCAATCAACGCGTTGCGCTCACCGCCCAAGCAGAAATCGACGGCGTGCGACTGCTCGCGTCGCTTGCCTTCGACGGTTTTGGCCCCGCCATCGTGCCGGCGACGTCGGTCCCCGATTGGCTCGTCGGTCCGTTCGCCCGCATTGCGATTCCCGAGCTCCCCAAGCGTGCCGTCGGTTGGGCCACACGTCGCAGACCGTTGCCGAACAAAGCCACCCGTGCAACCTTCGACATCCTGCGCGCGACGATCGCACGTGTCGGTGACCGTCAGCCTGGAATCACGACGAGCGTGAGCCCGCTCGGCACCAAGTCCTGAGGGTCTACTGTGGAGGCGTGTCGAGTACGTCCGTGACCCCGAACGGGGTTCAACTCCAACACCAGGTCAAGGGCGCTGCAACGAGCGAGGTGCGACACCTCCCGACCGCAGAGCGCAACGTGGTGTGGGTCGACGTCGACCCGACCGTGCACAAGGGAGCCCTTTCGGCGGAGGCCTCCGGGGTGATCGCCAATGCAGCAGCAACCGCCCGCAACCAGCGGCTGCCCCTCGTCATGTCGATCGCCTCGTCGGGCGCCGACATCCTCGGTGGCATCGCCGCCCTCCATGGCTGGGGTCAGGCCGCTCGCGCTCTCGCCGAATGTTCGGGCGTCGTGCCGACGATCACGATCGTGACCGGACCGGCCGTGTCGGGACCGGCCCTCCTCATTGGGCTCGCGGACTTCGTGATCATGACCCGCGACTCGTATGCCTTCGTCTCGGGTCCGACGATGGTCGCCGAGTTCACCGGCGTCACCATCAGCCACGACGAGCTCGGTGGCACCGACGCTCACGCCAAGCAGAGTGGCGTCGCAAGCCTCGTCGTCGACGACGTGGACGCCGCGCGCGAGGCACTCGAACACCTCCTCACCTACCTGCCCGACAACGTCGACGAGATGCCGCGCATGGTCGCAACCGCCGACTCGCCCGAGCGACGCCTCACCTCCGTCGCCTCGATCATCCCTGATTCCCCCACCGGCAGTTACGACGTGCGCAAGGTGATTCGCGAGATCGCCGACGATTCCGAGATGCTCGAGATCCGCGAGCGCTGGGCCGCAAACGTCGTCACCGCGTTCGTCACGATCGACGGCGAGACCGTGGGAGTGGTCGCCAACCAACCGATGGTGCTCGCGGGCACGCTCGACATCCCGGCGTCACAGAAGGCGGCGCGCTTCGTCGCCTGTTGCGACGCGTTCAACATTCCGATCCTCACGCTCGTCGACACGCCCGGCTTCTATCCAGGCAAGGACCTCGAGTGGCGCGGCATGATCCGCCACGGTGGCCAGCTCGTGTTTTCCTACGCGCGGGCGAGCGTGCCACGAGTCTGCGTGATCCTGCGCAAGAGCTACGGCGGCGCCTACATCGTGATGGACTCCAAGAAGATGGGCAACGACGTGTGTCTCGCCTGGCCGACGGCGGAACTCGCCGTGATGGGTGCCGGTCAGGCCGCCGCCATCCTCCAGCGCCGCGCCACCCCCGAGGAGCGCGCCGCGTTCGAAGCCGACTATGCCGAGCGACTCCTCAACCCATACGTGGCCGCCGAGCGTGGCTACGTGGATGCGGTGATCGACCCTGCCGACACCAGGAACGAAGTTGCGAGCGCCCTTGCGATGTTGCGCGACAAGCGGGAAAAACTCGCCCGGCGAAAGCACGACAACACCCCGTTGTAAGCCGCGCCCCTACACTTGAGGGCGGGAAGAGGAAGCTTCCCACAGACATGAAGGGAATCACGGTGGCTGACACAATCACCATCATCGATGACCGAACAGGCAAGAAAGTCACTGTTCCGGTAACCGACGGCGTCTTCGCCTCGTCCGCACTGCGCGAATTGGACCCGAACTTGCGGATGTACGATCCCGCGTTCCTCTCGACTGCGGCCTGTGCCTCCTCGATCACCTACCTCGACGGCGACGAAGGAATCCTGCGCTACCGCGGATATCCAATCGAACAACTGGCCGAGCACTCGACGTTCCTCGAGGTCGCCTACCTGCTCCTCAATGGCGAATTGCCGAACACCGCCCAGCTCGACAAGTGGTCGTACGACGTCACCCACCACACGATGATCCACGAGAACATGCGCAAGCGCTTCGTGGACGGCTTCCACTACGACGCCCACCCGATGGGCATGTTCATCTCGGCGGTCGCCGCCCTCGGCACGTTCTACAACTCCGCCAAGCGCATCTTCGACGAAGACGCCCTGAACAAGCAGATCTTGCGACTCGTCGCCAAGGTGCCGACGATTGCGGCGATGACCTACCGGTTCTCCAAGGGCCTTCCGTTCGTCTTGCCGAACAACTCGATGAACTACGCGCAGAACTTCTTGAACATGATGTATCGCATCGGTGACGACTACCGCGTCGACCCGACGCTCGCCCGTGCGATGGACGTGTTGTTCATCCTGCACGCCGACCACGAACAGAACTGCGGAACCACGACGATGCGCGTCGTGGCGAGCGCGAACGCCGACCCGTACTCGAGCGTCGCCGCAGCCGCTGCCGCGCTCTATGGTCCACTCCACGGCGGGGCGAACGAGGCGGTCGTGCGCATGCTGAGCGAGATCGGCAACGTGAACAACGTGCCGGCGTTCATCAAGAAGGTCAAGGACGGGGACGCCAAGCTGATGGGCTTCGGCCACCGCGTCTACAAGAACTTCGACCCGCGTGCCACGATCATCAAGAAGACCGCATACGAGGTGTTCGAGGTGACGGGCAAGAACCCACTCCTCGACATCGCACTCGAGTTGGAGAAGGTCGCGCTCAATGACGAGTACTTCATCAGCCGCAAGCTGTATCCGAACGTCGACTTCTACTCGGGTCTCATCTACCAAGCGCTCGGTTTCCCGGTCGAGATGTTCACCGTGCTGTTTGCCATCCCCCGCACCGTCGGCTGGCTCGCGCACATGTCGGAACTATTGAAGGACAAGGAACAAAAGATCAGCCGTCCTCGCCAGTGGTACACCGGCGTCGACGAGCGACTCTACGTGCCGATCGCCAAGCGCTAGTTCGCGACGTCGATCACGATCTTGCCGACGTTGGCGTTCGCCTCCATGTGGCGGTGGGCCTCCGCGATCTGCTCGAGCGGGTAACGGCTGTCGATCACCGGTGAGAGCCGTCCGGATTCGAACAGTGGAATGACCTCAGCCGAAAAACGCTGGGCGAGCGCGATCTTTTCCTCGAGTGGGCGGGCACGCAACACCGTGCCCGTCAGGCTCGCACGCTTGGGCATCAGTGCGGCGAGGTTGAACTCGACCTTGCCACCGCCCATCACTCCGACCTGCACGATGTGACCCTTGAGCGCCAGCGACGCAACGTTGCGATCGAGGTAACCGCCGCCGATCACGTCGAGCACGACGTCGACGCCACGTCCGCCAGTTGCCGAGGCGACCACCTGCACGAAGTCCTCGTTCGCGTAGTCGACGACGGCATCTGCGCCGAGTGCACGCACCGCCTCCACCTTGCCGGCCGAACACGTCGCAATGACGTGTGCACCGATCGCACGCGCAATCTGCACCGCGGCGGTCCCGACTCCGGATGCGGCGGCATGCACGAGCGCCCACCTGCCACTCGTGAGACCGCCCTGGACGACGAGGGCATCCCAGGCAGTGAGGAACACCTCAGGAATCGCGGCGGCATCGGCGAGCGACACGGTGGAGGGAATGCGCATCGCCTGGCGCTCATGGACGACGAGTCGTTCGGCGTAGCTGCCACCACTCACGATCCCCATCACCTCGTCACCGACGCGCCACGTGCGGACCAAATCTCCGCAGGCCTCGACGACGCCCGAGTACTCCATCCCGGGAATGTCGAGTGCTCCTGGGAACGGGTCGGGATACAGACCCATGCGGTGCAAGACGTCGGCACGATTGACCGCCGTCGCCCTCACGCGCACGACGATGTCCTGCGAACCACAGGGAGGAACGGGAGCGTCCTCGATTCCGAGCACCTCGGGTCCGCCGTGTTGGCGCAGCACCACGGCCCTCATCGGCCGACTACTTGCCCATCGCGGACTGCAGGCGACGATCGAGGGTCTCGAGGAACTGCTCGGTCGTCTGCCACGGCGCGGACTCCCCGCCGATGAGCAGCGACAGGTCCTTGGTCATCTCGCCACCCTCGACGGCTTCGACACACACCTTTTCCACCGTGCGGGCGAAGTTCACCACCTCTGGGGTGTTGTCGAGCTTGCCGCGATGCTCGAGACCGCGCGTCCACGCAAAGATCGAGGCGATCGGGTTGGTCGAGGTCTTCTTGCCTGCCTGGTGGTCGCGGTAGTGACGAGTCACGGTGCCATGAGCGGCCTCGGACTCCATCACGCGTCCGTCCGGCGTCGTGAGCACGGAGGTCATGAGACCGAGTGAACCGTATCCCTGGGCGACGGTGTCGCTTTGCACGTCGCCGTCGTAGTTCTTGCACGCCCAGACGTAGCCGCCCTCCCAGCGCAACATGCACGCCACCATGTCGTCGATCAGACGATGCTCATAGGTGAGGCCTGCGGCGACGAACTTGTCCTTGAACTCGCTCGTGAACACCTCCTCGAAGAGGTCCTTGAACCGACCGTCATAGGCCTTCAAGATCGTGTTCTTCGTCGACAGGAACAACGGGTAGTTGCGCTGCAATGCGTAGTTCATCGTCGCGCGAGCGAAGTTACGGATCGACTCGTCGAAGTTGTACATGCCCATGACGACGCCCGAACCCTTGAAGTCGGCGACCTTCATCTCGATCGGCTTGCTGCCATCCTTGGGGACGTAGGTCATCGTGACGGTCCCCTCACCCGGAACCTTGAAGTCCGTCGCCTTGTACTGATCCCCGTGGGCGTGGCGACCGATGACGATCGGCTTCGTCCAGTGCGGCACCAGCTTCGGCACGTTGCGACAGATGATCGGTTCGCGGAAGACTACGCCGTCGAGGATGTTGCGGATCGTCCCGTTGGGCGACTTCCACATCTGCTTCAAGTTGAATTCCTTCACGCGCGCCTCGTCAGGGGTAATCGTCGCGCACTTCACGCCGACGCCGTGCTTCAAGATCGCGTTCGCCGCATCGATCGTCACCTGGTCGCTCGTCGCATCGCGGTGCTCGATGCCGAGGTCGTAGTACTCGAGGTTCACGTCGAGATACGGAAGGATGAGGCGATCCTTGATGAACTGCCACATGATTCGGGTCATTTCGTCGCCGTCGAGCTCGACGACCGGATTGGCAACTTTGATCTTCGTCATGGCACTCCTGGGGGTGGGGCGAACTTGTATCTGACTTGTACACAATACCCCACCGATGCCAGCCCAGATGGGCTCGGGCCGCAGGTCAGTCGTAGTGTTTCGCCATGGATTTCGCCTGGACCGCCGAACAGGTCGCGCTGCGCGAACGTGCCCGGGAGGTCGCCCGCGACGCCGTCGCACGCTTCGGTCGGTTCAACGATGCCTGGATGAACGGTTACTCCAAGGAGTTCAGCAAGGAGCTCGCGAGCCACGGATGGATCGGCCTCACCTGGCCTGTCGAATTCGGTGGTGGCGGTCGTGACCCGATCGAGCGCCTGATCGTGGCCGAGGAGATGATCGCCGCCGGCGCGCCGCTCGCCGCATCATGGTTCGCCGACCGACAGATGGGCCCCGCGCTCATGACCTATGGCACCACGGAACAACAGGAGCGCTACCTGCCCGACATGTTGAGCGGCACCTCCACGTGGTGCATCGGGATGAGCGAACCGAACTCGGGAAGTGACCTTGCGAGCCTGACGACGTCGGCTCGACTCGATGGCAATCACTGGGTGATCAACGGCCAGAAGATCTGGACGAGCTTCGGTGAGGTCGCCGACTACTGCTACCTCATTTGCCGCACGTCCAACGACGGCCCACCGCACGCCGGAATCAGCGAGATCATCGTGCCGATGGACACCCCCGGCATCGAGATTCGTCCGATCACCGACATGACCACCAACCGCCACTTCTGCGAGGTCTTCTACACCGACGTGCGCGTACCGAAGGAGAACCTGGTCGGCGCAGAAGGCGCAGCCTTCAAGCAGACGATGCGCCAACTCGAACACGAACGCGGCGGCATCGACCGGCTCGTCTCCAACCGTGCCCTCTTCGATCTCGCACTCGCACGCGCTGATCGCACCGATCTCCGCGTCCGCCAAGACATTGCAGCAATCGAATCCGCCTATCGCATCGGGCGCATCCTCGTCATTCGTGAGGTGTTGCGCCAGGCACCTGCAGGGTTCTCGGCCGCAACCAAGTGCTTCTGCACCGAACTCGAGTGGAAGGTCGCACAATTCGTGTCGCGCACCCTCGGCGCCGAAGCGACGCTGTGGAACGACGTCACGCAAGGTCTCGCCTACGCCCCGGCGTACACGATCATGGGCGGCACGTCGAACGTGATGCGCAACATCCTCGGAGAACGTGTCCTTGGCCTGCCGAAGGAGCCTGCACACAGGAACTAGGGTCGCCTCGTGCACCCACTCGAACTATCCACCAAGGTCCTCGACTCCGGCGTCGTCGACCAGGCCCTCAACCGTGTCACCAACGAACTGAGCGAACTCGCCGACGGCCTCGCCGTCATCGAGAGCTTCAGCCACTGCGCGGTGTGGAACTCGGGTGACGGACTCGTGTGCTTCGACACCTCCGGTGCCGGCAGTGGCCGCGACGTCGTCAAGTCCCTGCGCTCCTGGAGCACGGAGCCCATCTCGCACCTCGTCTACACCCACGGTCACGTCGACCACATCGGCGGCAGCTTCGCGTTCGCCGAGGACGCCGCAAACCGAGGACATGGACCAGCGATGGTCGTCGGCCACGAAAACGTGAACGTGCGCATCGACCGTTACGCCACAACGAACGGCTGGAACATTCGGATCAACCAGCGCCAATTCGGCGGCACGAAGTCCGAAATGGGGCTGAACGTCGGCGAGAACCTCCAGCGTTTCCTCCCCACAGGGACCCTGCGCGCCGAGCAGACCTTCCGCGACACGCTTGATCTCATGATCGGTGACACCCGCGTCGAGATGCATCATGCCCGCGGCGAGACCGACGACCACCTGTGGGCGTGGCTTCCGGAAAAGAGGTGGCTGTTCGCCGGCGACTTCGTGATCTGGAACTATCCGAACGCCGGAAACCCGCAGAAAGTCCAGCGCTATGCACTCGAATGGGCGCACGCACTACGGCGCATGATCGCCCAGGGACCAGAGCTGCTTGTTCCCGCACACGGACTTCCAATCGAAGGGAAGGCACGTATCGCCGGTGTCCTCGACACAATTGCATCCTCCCTTGAGTCGCTCGTCAACCAAGTCATCGAGATGATGAATGCAGGCGAGACCCTGGATGCGATCATCCACACGGTCAAGGTTCCCGACTCGGTGCTCGCGAAACCCTTCATGCGCCCGCTGTATGACGAACCCGAGTTCGTCGTGCGCAACATCTGGCGCCTCTATGGCGGCTGGTGGGATGGAGCGCCGTCACGACTCAAGCCATCACCAGACGCGGTGCTCGCGGCCGAGCTTGCCTCGCTGAGCGGTGGTGCCGAGGTCCTGATGAAGCGGGCACTCGAGTTGCTCGCTGAAGGAGACCTACGACTGGCCTGTCACCTCGCCGACTTTGCGGGCTGGGCCGCCCCCGATGATCCAGCTATCCACGCTGATCGCGCGACGATCTACAACGCCCGTCGCAAGAGCGAACTCTCACTCATGAGCAAGGGAATATTCAGGGGTGCAGCGAGGGAATCAGAAGAGATAGCCGCACGGGGCCAATTGAACCCGCAAATCTAATTTGCAGGAATGATCACTCGATTGGAACTAACGGATCCATCTTGTGAGGTGAAATAGGTGTAGAACTTCTTGCCGGTCTTGCGCGACCATGTGAACTCGCCGTTGGTGACCACCGGACGCGCCGACCCTTGGGTGTACGAAGTCTCACCAGGAAATCGGAAATACGGAATCACAACCTCACCATCCTTGAAGCCTGTCGTCAATCCATCGACACGAATTCCAGGCTTGCCGCTGACCGTGGTCCGTTCACCGATGATCGCGAGTGTCCTCTCTTCGGCAGGCACAGGAGTTGCGGGTGCCGTGGGAATCGAGATGCCAACAGAACCAGCCGCAAACGCCCGCATCGGACGAACCCGGAATGGTCGAGCGGGTGGTTGCTTGTTGGCCGACAAAGTCTGAACTCGGTCGAACTGCTGTCCGTCCGCAAAGTACTGCGTCCATGCAGTGTTTCCGTTGTAGTCCGTCGATGTCCAGTAATAGCCGCGATCGAAACCACCGACCGGGGTCAATTGCAGTCCTTTACGCGAGTGCGACAAGACTCGAAATGCTTCGTTCAGCTCGTCCTTGGAGGGCAAGAACCAATCCGCATAGCCACCGCACCTCGAGTCCTTCGCCGACCTCGCAGCTCCAGCAAACTTAGAAGAGATAAGTGTCGTATTCGACGCACCCATACCGATTGCTTTTGCGCGAACTCGCTCCGCGGCAGTTGCATAGATCGATGCAGTTGAACTGTTTGTGTCGAAAGCGACTCGCTCGATTTCGCATGATTGTGGTGCAACCTCGAGGTAACGACCCCACGGCTTGTCACTACCAGCGTCGTACACGACGATTCCACCGGCCGGGCCTTTGTCACCGACCACGCAACCCGTGGCTTTCGTAGAACACTCGGTGTTGTCGCGTACGGCACCGATGAGCGTCGCAGGAGGTGGTCCGCTAGGCAACGACGACACTGGAAGTGCCGTGTACGGGAAGGAACGGACCTTGATTACGTTCATCGGCTGCGGGTCGAAGTCAGAGCCGACGTGCCGCGGGCTCTTGACGTAATTCGTATTCGAAGCGAGCTTTGGAATGATCCCCTGAGCGTCGGTGAACTGGGTTCCGTCCTGAAACAACTGATACCACGCAAAGCCTGCCTCGGACTCCGACGAAGACCACATCGGCACTGAGTTCCACATTGTCGCAGGCATCGCAAGATTGAGCATTCGGTAGTTGTACAACGCGTCAAGTTCATCTTTGGACGGCAGGTACCAATCTTCCCCTTCGGGGAAAGCGGCCGCGATGAGTGGTGAGTTTGCCTCGCGCATCTTGCGCGTGTTGTCACGACCCATGCCGATCGCCATCGATCGGCGTTGCAGTGCTTGGCGCGAATCGGCTGGATAGATCGATTCCGTCGAACCCCATGGCAAACCAACGAAGGTCGAACCTATTTGGGCCTCGAGATACCGTCCCCACCACTGCTGTGATCCAGCGTCGTAGAAGATGACCCCACCCTGTGGACCGCGATCTCCCACGGCACAATTCTCACCAGTCTCCGCGCACGCAGGTGCTGCTGAAATGGGTGACCCTGATACGTCCAAGACCACCAACAAAGCGATGAGCGACGCACCAACAAGACGTGCGATTGTGCGATGTATGTTCACGTTGTGGGCACGACGGGACTCGAACCCGGGACCTCCACCATGTCAAGGTGGCGCTCTAACCAACTGAGCTACGCGCCCTTTGCGCCCGATCAGTCTATCGGGACTGCACAGCCGCCGTCCCAGCCGCCTCCAGTCGCAGGCTGACTTCGTTGGCCATCAAGCGACCTGCGCGCGTGAGGAAATAGCGGTCGCCACGACGCTCGATTAGCCCGTCGAGCTCGGCGACGTTCTGTTTCCCGAACGCATCAAGTGGGACTCCTTCCCTCATGCGCACGAGCAGTTGCAACTCTTCCAATGCGCGAACCTCGGGCGACAGAGTCTCCGAGGACGATTCTGGCTCGTCCCCCGCTGCGACCATCTCGATGTAGCGGTCGGGGGTGCGCACGTTCCACCAGCGTCGGCCGTCTCGGTGTCCGTGCGCGGCGGAGCCGAAGGCGTGGTAGTTGCCCTGCAACCAATACAGCCTGTTGTGCTGACATTCGTGCCCGGGTCGCGACCAATTGGAGATCTCGTAGTTCTCGAGTCCGAGCGCGACGAGCGCGTCGTCGGTCGCCTCATACTTGTCGGCCTGGTCGTCGTCGTCGGGGTGACGTGACGGATCGTCGGCGAGCGGCGTTCCGGCTTCGACGGTGAGGCCGTATGCCGACACATGTGGCGGATCGAGGTCAACGATGTCAGCAAGGGTCGTCATCCAGTCCTCGAGGCTCTCGCCGGCTGCGCCGTAGATGACGTCGAGGTTGAAGGTTGGTATGCCGACTTCGCGGATGGCCTCGACTGACCTGCGCACGTTGTCGACGTCGTGCGTGCGACCGAGTGCGGCGAGGACGTGCGGCACGGTCGACTGGACGCCGAGCGAGATGCGGTTGACGCCCGAGTCACGATAGATGCGCAACATCTCGGAGGTCACGTTGTCGGGATTGCACTCGACGGTCACTTCCGCCTCGGAGCTCACGGGAATCGAGGCAATCACGCCAGCGAGTTCGTTCGCCGGCACCATCGACGGGGTTCCGCCACCGACGAAGATGCTGGTGGCCGTCGGCATGCCGGAATCGATCGCACGGGCGATGTGCGTGCGAACCGCATCGAAATATGCCGTCGTCAGGTGGTGACGGTCGGTGAACGTGGCAAAGGCGCAGTAGTCGCACCGCTTCGAACAGAACGGTACGTGGACGTAGACGCCGTGCATGGCGCGACCTATTGCGCCGGTGGGACGAAGAGCAGGTCGAGTTCGGCGAGTTTGTCGCCTACTTCGTCCACCGTCACGTCGAGCATGACGGCGATTGCGCGCGTGTCGTGGGCCCGCACGGTGATGACCTTGCCGTTGAAGTCCTGGCGCTGCACCTGAATCATGCGCAGAAGCCGCTCCAGCATCTTGAACTGCGTGCCCTCCATCGTGGACAACTTGGCGACGTCGATGCGCAGCTTCTTTTGTGGCGCGGCACCGGGCTGGGTTCCCTCCACGCGCTGCGGGTCGCGCGGCAACATCTGGTCGATCGTGACGTTGTAGAAACGCGCGAGTCGCTCGAGGCGCGGCACCGAGATGATGCGCTCGCCGCGTTCGTAGGCGCCCATGACGCTTGCCTTGAACTCCTGGTTCGTGGACTGCTCCACCTCGGCGAGCGAGAGTCCCTTTTGTTGGCGAATGGCACGCATGCGTTCGCCCAATTGACGCGCATAGGACTCGTCGTTCGGATCTTCACCAGCCATCGCTCACCCCCTCGCCATGTTCACCATCAGCGCCCCCGCCACTATGGCAGCAGTTTCGGCTCGCAGGATGGATTCGCCGAGCGACACCGTCGTGGCCGAGGCGAGCTCATCGGACGAAAATCCACCCTCGGGCCCGACGACGATGAGTCGATCGGCGCTCGACAACGATCGCCCGTTGGGATCGGCCACGACACACCCCTCGAGGGTGACGACGGAGTTGAGCGTGCGGATCTCGTGCACGATCGGCAACCACACGCGACGCGACTGCATCGAGGCCTCGCGTGACACCTTGACGAGTCGGGTGTGGTTCTTGTCGGCGCGCTCTGCGTCCCACTTGACCACCGAACGCGTCGTCGGTGCGAGCGGATAGATGTCGTCGACGCCGATCTCCGTGAGCTTTTGCACGACGAGTTCGGGGCGCTCTCCCTTGACCGGAACGAAGGCGACGCCGAGCCGATTCGCCGACGCGGGCACGAAGTGCGGCCCTTCGAGCATCGTGACCGTTCCATCACGTGACACCGTGGCGGTTCCCCATGAGCCACGACCATCGGAGACGCTGATCACGTCGCTTTCGCGGATGCGCAGGACCTTCAGCAGGTGGTGCGCATCGTCGCGGTCGAGCTCGGGATGTCCAAGGTCCTCGACGAACACGTGCGCGGCAGACGTGCGCAGGGCGTCGTTCACGAAAACGCTGACTTTAGCTTCGAAAGCAGCCCACCCTCGGCGGGCAACACGTGCTCGTCGCGCTCGGAGGCGAGTCGACGCAGCAGCTCCTCCTCGGCACTCGTGAGCTTGTTCGGCGTGACGACGACGATGCGGGCGCGCAGGTCTCCTCGACCTCGCGATCGTCCACCCGACGACAGGCGCGGGACACCGCGACCCTTCAACACGAACTCGCGACCGAACTGGGTTCCCGCCGGCACGATCAACTCTTCGTCCCCGTCCAACGTCGGCAGTGTGAGCTGCGTTCCGAGCGCGGCCTGGATGATCGAGATCTCTACGTCGGTGACGAGGTCGTCGTCCTCGCGACGATAGACGTCGTGATCGGCGACCCGCACGTGAACGTACAAGTCGCCAGCCTGGCCGCCTCGGATGCCGACGGCACCGCGACCCGTGAGACGCAAGGTCTGGCCGCTGTCGATGCCCGCCGGAATGTCGACGGTGTAGGAGTTCTCCTTGACGATGCGTCCGTCGCCACGACACGACGTGCATGGCTTGTCGATCGTGCGACCCATCCCGCTGCAACGACCACAGACGTTGGACGTGACCATCTGGCCGAGCATGCTCTGGCGCACGCGACGGACCTGGCCCGCACCGCCACAGTCGGGGCACGTCGTCGGCTGCGTGCCTTCGCGCGCACCGGTGCCCGAGCAGTCGTCGCAGCGCACCGCGGTGCGCACGCTGACTTCGGACGTGCAACCAAAGACGGCCTCTTCGAACGACACGTCGGCGACGGTTTCGATGTCCTGACCACGCGGCGGGCCCGACGGCCCGCGGCTGCCACCACCGAACGGCGAACCGCCACCGAAGAATGCATCGAAGATGTCACCGAAGCCGGCACCGGCGAACGGATCGCCACCACCGCCACCACCACCGAGTCCCGCTTCCCCGAACTGGTCGTAGCGCGCCTTTTTCTCAGGATCAGACAACACCTCGTAGGCGCGGGAAACCTCCTTGAACTTCGCCTCGGCTTCGGCGTTGCCCGGGTTGGCGTCGGGATGCAGTTCACGCGCGCGCTTGCGATAGGCCTTCTTGATCTCGTCTGCGCTCGCGCCCCGACCGACGCCGAGCAACGCGTAGAAATCGTCTGCCACCCTCGATCACCCCTCCGCGAGGCGGCGGCCGAGTCGGTCGCTCACGACCTCGACGGTGGCGAGCGCCTGCGGATAGTTCATGCGGGTCGGACCGAGCACGCCGACGGTGCCGACGGTCTCGCCGTCGGCGACGACGGGTGCGAGCACCACCGAGCAGGCGGCCAGAGGCTCGACCCCGTGCTCGGCACCGATGGCGATCGACAGGCCACGGTTCAACATGTCGCGCACGAGGCTCACCATTACGTACTGCTGTTCGAGGGTGTGCAATACGTTGCGCACGATGTCGACGGCATCGAATGCGCTCGCCATGGCGGAGGCTCCACCGACGAACATCGACTCGTCCGTCTTCTTCGCCGACATCTCGCGCACGGCCTGGGCGACCACCTGGTCGACGGCCGCGTCACCCGACGACGGCACGAACTTGGCGTCACCGAGCGGTGAACCGATCATCGACGCAGAGACGAGTTCGTTCACGCGGTGCAGCTGGTCGGCGGTGAGCTCCTGTGCGACTTCGAGCGACGCACTTTCGACTGCTCCGTTGGACAACACGACGACGAGCGTCGCGAGGTGGGCGGTCACGCCGACGACCTGCACCGTGCGCACGACTGCGACGTCGGCCTTCGGTCCGAGGACGACGGCGGCGTGGTTCGTGAGCTGCGCGAGCAAGGTCGACGTGCGCTGCAAGGTCTCCTCGAGGCGACCGTGGGCGGTGTCGAAGAACTCCCCGACCCGCACTTGGGCGGCGGAGTCGAGCCGGCCCTGCGGGGTGAGGTGGTCGACGTAGAAGCGGTAGCCCTTGTCGGTCGGGATGCGCCCCGCCGAGGTGTGCGGCTGGGCGAGGTAGCCCTCCTGCTCCAGGTACGCCATGTCGTTGCGCACCGTCGCCGGGGACACCGACGAGATGCGGGTACGCGTGAGGTGCGAGGAGCCGACGGGCTGGGCCGTCGAGACGTATTCCTCCACCACCGCGCGGAGGATGGCGACCTTGCGTTCGTCAAGCATGAGTGTTCACTTCAGGATACCGATGCGGGCGTCGGCCTCGAGTTCGCCCTAGGCCTTCCCCGAGACCACCTTGTAGCGCGCGAGCGCCACGTCGCGCTCGACGGCATGGTCGACGATCGGCTCCACGTAGGGATTCATCATCCCGAGCGTCCACGGCGCGTGCACGACCTTGGCGTCGAGTCCGGCCAACTCGGCAATCCACGAGCGCACATACGTACCGTCCGGATCGAACTTTTCTCCCTGAGCCACGGGATTGAAGATGCGAAAGTATGGAGCTGCATCGGTTCCCGTACCCGCGGTCCACTGCCAGCCGTGGTTGTTGGAGGCGATGTCGCCATCCACGAGGTGACGCATGAAGAACTTCGCTCCCCACTGCCATGGCAAGTGGAGGTCCTTGACGAGGAAGCTTGCGGTGATCATGCGCACGCGGTTGTGCATCCACCCGGTCGCGAGCAACTGGCGCATGCCAGCGTCCACGATCGGATACCCGGTGCGGCCCTCGCACCACGCGGCGAATCGCTCCTTGGCCCGCGCGTCGGTGTCGAGGGTCATCTTGTCCATCTTCGGCTGCAGGTTCTCCCACATCGTGCGGGGTTGGCGGAATAGCACGTCGGCATAGAACTCGCGCCAACACAACTCGCTGCGATAGTGCGCCTGCGACTTCGTCTCGTTCAACTCCGCCAGCAGCGTGCGCGGGTGCACGACGCCGAAGCGCAAGTGTGGCGAGAGCCGACTCGTGCCGTCCACGTCGGGGTTGTTGCGAATGTCGACGTAGCGATCGAGTGCTCGCTCGACGAAGCCCGACCACAACTCGCGTGCCGCGTCCTCGCCCGCGTCTGGCAGTCGAGCGTCGCACGGCGGGTCGCTCGGAATCGACTCGCTCGACACCGCCGGTGCACCGTTCCACGTCACCTTCGGCGTGGGAAACGGCGCTGGCCAACCGATCGACAACCAGACCTTGGAAAACGGCGTGAACACCGCGTACGGCGTGCCGTCACCCTTCAACACCGAACCCGGTTCGACCGCATAGTTCGACCCGACGAATCGCATCGTCGCACCGACGCCGGCGACTGCCTTGGCGACGCGCGCATCGCGCTCCATCCCGTACGACACGAAATCCTTGGCTGCGAACACCTCGGTCGCACCGACCTCGCTCGCCACCGCGGCGACGACGTCGACCGGGTTGCCGGTGCGTACGACGAGCGCACCACCCATCGAATCGTTCAACGCACGCAGGTTGCGCAACATGAACGCCACGCGCGGTGCGCCGGAGCGTTCGAACAATCTCGGATCGATAACAAAGAGCGGCGTGACGCGCCCGGCCTTAGCCGCGGCACACAGCGCCTCGTTGTCGGCGAGGCGCAAGTCGCGGCGGAACCACATCACGCTCGTCGCTGAAGCCATGGTCATTCAGCCTGTCGCGTTGGAGTCGTGCGTGCCACATCGTGCTCGGGGTGACGACTGAGTATCCACACCAACATTGCGGTTCCCGCGACGATCGAGATCACCCCGCCGTAGGCAAGCGCCCATTGCACGCTCACGTGGTCGGCGATCCATCCCGTCACCGGTCCGCCGATCGGCGTCGAGCCGAGGAACGCGACGGCAGTCAGGGCGAGCAGCCGACCGCGCATGTCGGGAGGCGACTCCTGCTGGGAGATCGAGTTGGCCGACGAGATCATCGCCGCGCCGCCGATGCCGAGCGGGATCGACCAGGCAAAGCCGGCAACCACATTCGGCGACCATGCAAGACCCAGGTTGGACACTCCGAGCAGGATCGTCGCACCGGCCACCCAGCGATAGGTGATGCGGATCTTGCGGGCGTTCAGCAACGCACCGACCATGCTGCCAAAGCTCGTGACGGCGAGCACCCAGCCGAAGTACTTCTCATTCCCCCACACCTCGTCGGCGAGCTTCGGAAGCGCCACGCCGTAGTTGAAGGCGAAGGTCGACACGAGGGTGAACACGATGAACGTGACGAGGAGCTTCTCGTGGTGCACGACGAAACGCAGCGCGTCGCGCACCGGCGTCCCGCCCTTGGGTGCACGTGGTGGAACGAACATCTCCCCCTGGCGCAAGCCGAGCACTCCGTAGATCATCGCCGCATACGACAGGCCGTTGGCGACGAACAGCCATCCCGTGCCGACCGGACCGACGAGCGCGGCGGCAAGCGCCGGACCGAAGACCCTCGATCCGGTCATCACCGCAGTGTTCAACGACAGTGCGTTCGTCATGTCGATCGGATCCACGAGCTCGGTGACGAGACCGCGACGGGCCGGATTGTCGATCGCCCCGACGACGCCGAGGGCGAACGTGAGCGCGTAGACGATGCCGACGTTGACGACCCCGGTGAGGTCCATCACGCCGAGCACGAGCGCCTGGATCGCCATCAACGACTGGGTGATGGCGGTCGTGCGTTGGCGGCTGAAGCGATCGGACAGCGAACCGGCCCATGCCCCGAGCACGAGCGTCGGCAGGAACTGCAACGCCGAGTTGATTCCAAGGTCGGTCGCGCTCCCGGTCAACTCGTAGAGCAGGAAACTCGTCGCCGTGAACTGCAGCCACGACCCGACGTTCGACACGAGGAGGCCGAGGAAGAACAGTCGCGCGTTGTAGTTGCGCAACGATCGGAACATTCCCCCTTGGTTCGTGGAGCGGGGCGAGTCAGTCATCGAGCTTGAGCGCGGAGATGAAGACGTCGCCCGGCACCTCGACGCGGCCGATCGACTTCATCTTCTTCTTTCCTTCCTTCTGCTTCTCGAGCAGCTTGCGCTTGCGCGAGATGTCGCCGCCGTAGCACTTGGCGAGCACGTCCTTGCGCTTGGCCTTCACCGTCTCACGCGAGATGACGCGACCGCCGATGGCGGCCTGGATCGGCACGTCGAACATCTGGCGCGGGATCAACTCCTTCAACTTCTCGCACATCCGCTTGCCATAGTCATAGGCCTTGTCACGGTGCACGATGGTCGAGAAGGCGTCGGCGGGCTGGGCGTTGAGCAGGATGTCGACCCGCACGAGGTCGCTCGTGCGATATCCGGCGAGTTCGTAGTCGAGGGACGCATAGCCCTGCGAGCGGCTCTTCAACTGGTCGAAGAAGTCGACGACCACCTCGGCGAGCGGCAGCTGGTATTGCATGTCGACGCGTTCCGGCGAGAGGTACTCGAGCTTGATCAACTCGCCGCGACGGTCCTGGCACAGTTCCATCAGCGACCCGGTGTATTCCTTCGGCGTGATGATGCTGACACGGAAGAACGGCTCCTCCACCGAATCGATGTACACCGCCGACGGCAGGTCGGCCGGGTTGTCGACGACGGCGACCTCCCCGTCGGTCTTGACCACCCGGTACTCCACGCTCGGCGCGGTGGCGATGAGGGCGAGGTTGAATTCGCGCTCGAGTCGCTCCTTGACGATCTCCATGTGCAACAACCCGAGGAAGCCGCAACGGAATCCGAAGCCGAGTGCACCGGAAGACTCCGGCTCGTAGGTGATCGATGCGTCGTTCAACTTCAGCTTCTGCAAACTTTCGCGCAGGTTCTCGAAGTCGTCTCCGTCGATCGGGAACAGACCGCAGAACACCATCGGCTTCGGGTCGCGATAACCCTCGAGCGGCTCGCTCGCCGGATTCGCCACCGCCGTCACCGTCTCACCGCTGCGCGCCTCGCCGACGTCCTTGATGCCGGCGATGAGATACCCCACTTCACCCGGTCCGAGTTCGGCCACCGGAGTCGGCGCGGGCATGCGCGCGCCGATCTCGATCACCTCGTGCGTCGCCTTGGTCTGCATGAAGAGCAACTTGCTCCCGCTCGAGAGTCGGCCGTTCATCACGCGCACGCTCGAGACCACGCCGCGATACGTGTCGTATTGCGAGTCGAAGATGAGCGCCTGCAGCGGCGCGCTCGCGTCCCCCTTCGGCGCGGGGATGCGCTCGACGACCGCATCCAACAGCTCGGGTACGCCGACGCCGGTCTTGGCCGAGATGCGCAAGATGTCCTCGGCGGGAATGCCGAGCACCTTTTCGATCTCCATCGCGTAGCGATCGGGATCGGCCGCGGGCAGGTCGATCTTGTTCAGCACCGCGACGATCTCGAGGTTGTTCTCGAGGGCGAGGTAACAGTTGGCGAGCGTCTGGGCTTCGATGCCCTGGGCCGCGTCGACGACGAGTACGACGCCTTCGCAGGCGGCGAGCGATCGCGAGACCTCGTATCCGAAGTCCACGTGCCCCGGCGTGTCGATCAGGTGCAGCCAGTTGTCCTTCCACGGCACGCGCACGTTCTGGGCCTTGATCGTGATGCCGCGCTCGCGCTCCAGGTCCATCGAGTCCAGGTATTGGGCGCGCATGTCGCGGGCCTGCACGGCCCCGGTGATCTCCAGGATCCGGTCGGACAGCGTCGACTTGCCATGGTCGATGTGGGCGATGATCGAGAAGTTGCGGATGTTGGCGAGATCCATTGGACCGTTTCTGTAGTGCATTCGGGCGAATGTGGGGGTCACACGAGCCGCGGTTTTACCGCCCAAATTCTACTGTTGGGAGCCCCACAGGGCCGCTGTTAGCCTGAAGAGTCCTGTAGCGGCACGGTTTTCGACGAGAAAGAACGGTTACTCGAAGTGGCAAACATCAAGAGCCAAAAGAAGCGCATCCTCACGAACGCCAAGGCGACCGCGCGCAACCGCGCCGTCAAGAGCGAGGTTCGCACCCGCCTGAAGAAGGCGACCGAGGCAATCGGCACCGAGGACTCCCCCGAGGCACTGCGTCTCGCGGTCAAGCGCATCGACATGGCCGCCGCCAAGCGGGTCATCCACCCGAACCAGGCCGCTCGCAAGAAGAGCCGCCTGATGAAGAAGATCAACGCCGCTTCGAAGAAGTAACCGGCGCACCCGCGAGGCGACTGAGCCTCGCAACCAAGATCTCCATCACCAGTTCGTCCTCCAGGTCCTTGCCTCCGCGCAAGTCGACGTCTGCACGCGCCAACAGCTGGATCGCCGCCGAGACGTTCTTGGACCCGAGCCTGCGATAGGTGTCGAGGTATTTGCGGGCCTGGAACTCGCTCTTCGATCCGATCAACACCGCCGCCTCGTTCGCACTCCCGACGACCGGTCCGTCCAGTCGCAGCAGTCGTGAATAGTGGTTGTGCAGGAGTGCCATCAACTGCAGTGGGTGGTATTCGCCGCTGCGCACCATTCGTCGCATCATCGACAACCCCGTCGCCGCGTCTCCTCGATCGATTGCGTCCGTGAGGTCCCACGGCAACACGCTGCCTTTGTCCCCGAGGAACGGCTCGACGTCTGCCGTCGTCAACTTCTTCGACGTCCCGTAGGTGGAAGCGAGCACATCGATCAGCGATGGCAGGCGCGCCTGGTCCTGGCCGAGCCAGGAGATCACCGCAGCGATCGCCGGGGCGTCGATCTTCACCCCGGCTTCGGTGAACTGCTCCGAGAACCACTCGTGAAGATCCGCCTTCTTCGAGGGCGGCGACGTCGCGATCACCGTCGCCCCGGCGCCCTTGAGTGCATCGGTGGTCGACTTGGCGAGCTTGCCGAGCGAGGTGAGGACCAGATGGTTGGCGTCGCTCGGATGGGCGAGATACTCGACGAGCCCACGCAGCTGATCGACGGTGGCCTCGTCCAGGTTGCGCAACACCACCACGCGCTTGTCACCGAACAGCGACTCGGTCTGCACGCCCATCACCGCGGCGGCCACGACGTTCGCCTTGTCGTCCCCGCCGGAGTCGGCAAGGTCGTGGCTTTCGTACATCGAACCTCGGTCGCCATCGGCGACGAGTTCGTCGACGAGGTCGGTCAGCTTGGCCGAGACGAGACGCGCGTCGCCACCGGTGATGTGAAAGACCGCCACGTCTCCATTGTTCCAGATCGGTGCGACGAACCTTCAGAGTCGAGACGCGACGACGGCCACCCACCACACCCAACGCACGGCGAGCCGCAGGGGCTCCATCCCCACGCGCGCTATGGCGTCTGCCATCGGCACCCCGAGGTCGACGAGCAGACCACACACCCCCATCACCGGCAGTCCGGCCAACATGACGAACCCGGCGACGGGCACGGCGAGCATGTTGGTGACGAGACCGACCACGTTGAATGTTCCGAACGTGAGATACGACACGGGTGCCACGGCAATCTGCGCGGCGACCGTCACGCCGAGCGACTCGGCCAACCACAGTGGCCCGGGGATCCGGTTCGTGATGCGCGGAGCGATCCAGACGAGTCCTGCCGTCGCTGCCGTCGACAACTGGAATCCGACGGATGCCGACAAGAGCGGATCGACGATCAACGCCGCGCCGACGGTCAGCGCGAGCGCACGCTCACCAGAGGCGAGGAACCCGCGCGAGGAACCGTAGGCGGCAACGACCGCCATGATCCCGGCTCTCACGACGGATGGTTCGCACCGTGTCACGACGACGAACCAGGCCACGATCGCCACGAGCACGGCGAATCGTGCGCGCTCGTGGATGCGCCGCAGGAGCGGACCGCAGACCGCGAGGACGAACGCGACGTTTTGGCCCGACACCGCCGTGAGATGCGACAGTCCCGCCGCACGGAACGCCTCGGTCATCTCTCGGGGTTGATGTCGGTCGTCGCCGATCACGAGACCGGCAAGGAGTGCCGCCTCATCCGGGCGCAGCGACGCCGTCGCACGACCGAGGGTGTCGCGCACCCGATTCGCCGACCGCGCAAGTGGCGACCCCGACATACAGCGCGACACGACCGCATCGACCACGAAACTTCCGACGATGTGCCGGGGCACGAGACGCGCGCGCTGAACGTCTGTCAACTCGCGGCGCTCCCCGCCCACCATGACGACGTCGCCGAACCGACAGCGCGAGAGCCGGCCCGCGGACGCACCGTAGAGATAGGACACGTAGCGACGCCCGTCGACAGCGAACACGACGCGCAGTGCACCGGTCTCGATCGGCTCTTCGACGATGCGCACGGTTCCGTCATAGGAACCGAGCACGACGTCGTGGCTCGCCGACCAGGCCGGAACTGCGACGACGATGGCTGCGACGCACGCACCAACGACGAACCATCCGCGGCGAAGCACCATCCAGCCACATGCGATCCCCGCAGCCGACTGCACGCTCCAGTGCACCGAGACGAGGTCGTGGACGACGAAGCGACGAACGACGAGGATCGTCACCCACATCACGACCACGCCGGCGACGAGGTGTGACGTTGGTATCGGGACATTTCGATTCCTCGGTCGCAGTGCACGCAGACCGTACGATTGAGACGTGAACGACGTCGACGAGGCACAACCCGCTCGCTCGCCACGCGTCGTCGAAGACGGGATCATCTATCACCGCACGCGGGTTCGCACCCGCGGTGGCGCAATCGCGACACTCGCCGGTCTTGGCACCGCACTCCTCGGAGGGGTCCTGCTTGCGCTTCCCGGCACCGTGCTCGGCTTCGTCGGGTTCTGCCTCGTGTTCGCCGGGCTACCGGTGTTGCCGATGACCGGGGTTCCCGTCGTGTCCTCAACTGGCAGTTACGTCGTGGCGATCCTCGCCAGTGGTGCGGTGTGGTTCGCACTCGGTCACGTCGCCGCACTGCGCGCGACGCGGCGTGCGGTCGCGGGATGGCCGGAGTGGATTCGCGAGATTCGACCACTCGCGTTCGGCGTCTGGGCGGGCTCACTGATCGCCCTCGCACTCGGCGCGATCATCCTCGGCGCGCTGTAGATCACACCGTCACGCGAGAGCGGATTGCGGCGAGCTTGGCCTCCCCGATTCCACGCACCTTGAGCAGGTCATCCACACTCGAGAACCGACCCTTGGACACGCGATATTCGATGATCGCGCGCGCCGTCGACGGACCGATGCCGGGCAACGACTCGAGCTCGGCGAGGCTCGCGGTGTTCAGGTTGACCATCGCAGACTCGGCCCCACTCGGCACGCTCGGTGTCGGCGTCGGCGTCGGCACCGACGGCGTCACGACGACGGGAGCGTTGACCCCAGGTCGTGGTCGCGCGATGGTGGTCGTTGGCGTCCTGCCCCGCATCGGGATGTAGACCTGTGCGCCATCCACGAGACCGGCAGCGAAGTTCACCGCAACGGTGTCTGCACTCGATGTCGTGCCGCCCGCTGCCGCCACCGCGTCCACGACTCGTGAACCTGCCGGCAAGCGGAACACCCCCGGGGCGACGACTGCACCGGTGACGTGCACGACGAGCGTGCCAGACGGGATCGTGGTGACGCTCTGGGTTGGCGATGCGATGGGCAACTGGTCATCGACCGGTGGTGGTGGCACGCGAACGACCCACCACGCGCCGACGACAACGACGAACACGCCGATCGATGCGGCGAGCACGCGCGCCATCCCGAACCACGACAAAAGATTCAGCACGCGTGCTCGCACGCCGGGATGTGTACGCGACTAGAAGAGTTGTGCCGTCAATTTTTTGCGATGCCCGGCCACGCGCGGGTCGTTCGGACCCATGGCCTCGAGGATCTCGAGATAGCGGGCGCGCTTTGCCTCGTCGGTCTTGACGAAGGGCAGGAGCCCCGTCAGCTCGGCGTCGAAGTCGTCGTTCGGCACGAACGGTTCTTCGGCGACCTCGGTGTCGGTCGGTGGCACGAGGAGCGGGGACGCCTCCTCGGGCAACAGCTTGTCGACGAACTCCTGTACGAAGTGCTCTGGGTAGCTGCCGGTGAAGCCATCGACCGGTCGACCCTTGTCGATCGCCACGACCATCGGAATCGACTGTGCACGAAACGCCTGGGCGATCGCGGGGTTCTCATCCACATTGACCTTGGCGAGCACGACCTTGCCGCCCTTCGAACCGACCACCTTTTCCAAGATCGGACCGAGCGTCTTGCACGGCCCACACCACGGTGCCCACAGGTCGACCACGACCGGCGTCGTCTGCGACGCCTCGATCACGTCGCTTTGGAACGTGGCGTCGGTGACGTCGATGACCATGGCGCACACGATATCGCCGAGTGTGCGACGGACCCGACGCCTGACTAGGTTGCCTACATGGCCAACGACGTCCCCGCCGGCATCAACGCCGCATCCGTGGGTGCATGGCTCGAAGCCAACGTCGCAGGTGCGACTGGTCCGTTCCACTACACGCTGATCGCAGGCGGACATTCCAACCTCACGTTCCGCGTCGACGACTCGGCCGGGCATCGTTACGTGTTGCGCAGGCCACCGCTGTCGCACGCACTCGCAAGCGCCCACGACATGGGTCGCGAGCACCGACTGATCAGCGCGCTTGCCGCGTCCGACGTGCCGGTGGCGCCGGCGCTCGGCCTGTGCACGGACACCAGTGTCAACGATGCACCGTTCTATGTGATGGACTTCGTCGCCGGCCACGTGGTGCGCGACAACGCGACCGCACTCGAGGTACTCACGCCCGCCACGCGACGCCGCGCCAGCCTGTCGCTCGTCGAGACGATGGCGGCGATCCACGCAGTCGACCTCGACGCAGTCGGTCTCGCCGACTTGGGCCGCCACGAGGGCTACATCGAGCGCCAACTGAAGCGCTGGTATGGGCAGTGGAACGCCTCCAAGACCCGCGAACTGGGTGCGATCGACCGGGTGCACGACGCGCTCTCCACGCGCATCCCCACACAGGGACCCGCCACGATCGTCCACGGCGACTACCGACTTGACAACTGCATGGTGAACGACGAGGGCAACGTGATCGCGGTCCTCGACTGGGAACTGTGCACGCTCGGCGATCCGATGGCCGACCTCGGACTCTTGATGGTCTATTGGACCGGACCGCACGACGAGCCGTCGACGTCGAGCTTCGCGCCGACGACGACAGAAGGATTCCTCGATCGCGCCGAGCTTGCCGCTCACTACGCGAAGGTGTCCGGTCGCGACGTGTCGCAGCTCGACTACTACGTGTCGTTCGCTTACTGGAAACTCGCCTGCATCATCGAGGGCGTGTACGCACGCTACGTCGCCGGCGCGATGGGAACGCACGATCCGTCCTCGTTCGCCGCGTTTGCGACGCAGGTGGAGGCCGCTGCACAACGCGCCGAAGAAGTACTCGCGCGCCTACACTGAGCGCACGATGAGCGACGCGTATCGCATCTCGCCGAGCTACGGCGGTGCACTGCCACAACTCGACGATCCCGTTCTCGTCGTCATGCTCTCGGGCTGGATCGACACATCCAATGCCGCGGCGACCGCAATGGAGGCACTCACGTCGGAAACCGGAGCGACGACGCTCGTGGAGTTCGACGCCGACACCTTCATCGACTACCGCGCGCGACGCCCGATCATGGAATTGCGTGCCGGGGTCAACACCGCAATCGACTGGTCGCTGCCGAAGCTGTCGGTTGGCCGCGACCAGCGGGGTCGCGACGTCCTGCTCCTGTCCGGTCCGGAACCCGACAGTCGCTGGCAGCACTTCTCGGCGACCGTCGCCTCGCTCGCCCATCAGCTCGGCGTGACGAAGGCCTTCGGACTCGGCGCCTATCCCGTCGCCACGCCCCACACCCGGGCGGTCTACATCTCGTGCACGACACCGAGTGAAACTGCAGCGGCCCGCGCGGGATATCTGAAGAGCACGCTCGACGTGCCCGCAGGCGTCGAGGCCGTGATCGAACACGCCCTCCACGCACGCGGGATCACCGCGATCGGACTGTGGGCACAAGTTCCGCACTACGTCGCCTCGATGGCCTACCCAGCCGCCTCAGTTGCCCTGCTCGAGGCACTCTGTGCCGCGAGCGAGTTGACGATCGACGTCGACGCCTTGCAGGTGCAAGCCAACGCTCAACGAAGCCGACTGAACGGGCTGGTGCACGCCAACCCGGAACACTCGGCGATGCTCGCCAAGCTCGAGGAAGTCTTCGACGCACAGCACGCCGGAACGGAGTCTGGCTCGACAGGCATCGGTGGTATATCACTGCCGAGTGGCGACGAGATCGCGGCCGAACTCGAGGCCTTCTTGCGCGGCCACGGCACCGACTCCTAACCCCCCGCTTGGTACGGTGTGCGAGGCGTCGGGGGACGCGCAAGGACGGGGATACATGGCGCACCGCAGCGAGAACAAGGAATTCGTCGAAGCATTGTCGCGCGGACTCGAGATCATCCGTGCATTTCACCCGCACAAACCACTGCGAACCGTGAGCGATCTCTCCGCCGAGCTGAACCTTGCCCGTCCGACCGTCCATCGCATCCTGCAAACCCTTGAGCAACTCGGGTATGTCATCCAGACTGACGGTGGCTACTACCTGAGCGCAAAGGTGCTGGAGCTCGGAGTCACGTACATTGCCACGCGTGGCTTCTATGGCGCCGCACGCCCGCACCTCGAGCGACTCGCCAACACCCTCGACCATGCCGTGTCCCTTGCCGAGCTGATCGACTCCGACATCGTCGTCATCGGTCGCGCGGAAGTGCCGACGGTCATCGCCTACACCGCCGCCCTTGGCCAGAAGATGCCCGCCCACGCGACGGCGCTCGGTCGAGTCCTCCTCGCAGGTCTGACCGATGACGAACTTACAGACCGCCTCGCGATCCCGTCGCTCGCCACGCTTCAGCCAGTTGCACGGCTCGACGCCACCAATGCCCGTGATGAAATCGTGCGAGTGCGCGAACAAGGCTGGGCCATGGTGGACCAGACGATGTCCATCGGCTTTCGCGCCATCGCCGCACCGATCGTCAACCAAGAGGGAAAGACGGTCGCAGCGATCGGAATCATTGCCCACATTTTGAACGTTTCACTCGAACGGCTCACGGACGAATTCGTCCCGCTCCTTCTCGAGACTGCACAGCTCGCAAGCGCCGAGTATGCCCACGTCGAGACGATGCCTCGCACACGACCTGGCACCACTATTCCTCGATTCGGCGCATTCGACACACAAAGCACCCCGGCGTGAAGATCGACGGCGGCATTTCGTCGCACCTGCGTTCGGCCGCCTCGAGCGCCAAGGAACTCGAGCGCCTCGGCTACACGGGTGGGTGGACTGCGGAGACCTCGCACGACCCGTTCTTTCCGCTCCTCCTTGCCGCCGAACACACCGAGCGCATCGAACTCGGCACGTCGATCGCCGTCGCTTTTGCGCGCAATCCGATGACGCTCGCCAACATCGGCTGGGACCTCCAGTCGTATTCGAAGGGCCGCTTCATCCTCGGTCTCGGCAGCCAGATCAAGCCGCACATCACGAAGCGCTTCAGCATGGAGTGGAGCCACCCGGCCGCGCGCATGCGGGAGATGATCCTCGCCATCCGCGCGATCTGGCACACGTGGCAAACCGGTGAACCTCTCGCGTTTCGCGGCGAGTTCTACACCCACACGCTGATGACGCCCTTCTTCACGCCCGACAAACGCGACCTCGAGGGTTTCGGACCGCCACGGATCTTCCTCGCCGGCGTCGGTGAGAAGATGACCGAAGTCGCCGGTGAGGTGTGCGACGGATTCATCTGCCACGGCTTCACCACCGAGCGATACCTGCGGGAAGTCACCATTCCTGCCCTCGAGCGCGGACGGGCAAAAGCTGGCAAGACGCTCGAAGGATTCGACATCGTCGGCCCGAGTTTCGTCGTGACCGGCAACGACCAGTCGGAACTCGAGATGGCCGCCGACGCGACACGCCAACAGATCGCCTTCTACGGCTCGACACCCGCCTATTCGGGAGTCCTCGAGTTGCACGGCTGGGGCGACCTGCACGGCCAGCTCAACGCGCTGTCCAAGCAGGGCAAGTGGGTCGAGATGGGATCGCTCGTCACCGACGAGATCTTGAACACCTTCGCCGTCGTCGGTCCTCCCCCACACATCGCCGGCGAGCTCCACCGTCGCTACGGCGACGTCATCCAGCGCATCAGTTTCTATGCGCCGTATGCAAGCGACCCGACGACGTGGGCCAAGGTGCTCGCGGACATCGCGTCCGCCTAGTCGGCTACTTCGTCGCGGCGAGTCCGTGCAACCACGCCTGCACGTTGGTGCCGAGCGCGTTGACGTCGTATCCACCTTCTTGCAACACCACGGTCGGTAGTCCGAGCTGGCGCACGAGGTCGCCGCTGCGTCGGAAGCCGTCCTGGGTGACCGCGAGGTCCGAGATCGGATCGGTGACGAATGTGTCGAGACCGAGCGAGACGATGAGCAGGCCCGGGTTGAACGCACGAATCGCCTCGCACGCGCGATCGAGTGCCGACATGTAGGGGTCGTCCTCGGTGCGCTTGGCGAGCGGAATGTTCAGGTTCGCGCCGCGACCGCGACCGGTGCCCTCTTCGTCGGCATAGCCAGTGACGTAGGGATATGCGCGGGCGGGGTCGCCGTGCAACGACACGTACTGCACGTCGTCGCGACCATAGAAGATCTCCTGGGTGCCGTTGCCGTGGTGATAGTCGACGTCGAGCACGGTGACCTTCGTGCCAGAGGTGGAAGCCACGTGATGCGCGGCGATGGCGGCGTTATTGAAGAAGCAATAACCGCCGTAGAGGTCGGTCGTCGCGTGGTGACCGGGAGGGCGACACAGGCCATACGACGACGACTCCCCGTCGAGGACGATCTTGGTCGCAGTCAGCGCGGTGTCGACCGCCCCGCGCGCGGCGACGTAGGTGCCCTCGGTGAGCGGCGTCGTCGTCTCGAAACACCACCAGCCGAGCTTGGCGTTCACCGCCGTCGGCTCCTCGAGATCTCCCATGCCCCGACGCATCGACGGACGGTAGAAGACGTCGGGAACGACCTCGCGCGACGGTCGCATCTCGCGCTGGTAGTCGGCCCAAGCAGTCGTGAGGAACCTGTTCAAACCAGGCACGTGCACGGCGTCGATCGGAGCCGTTCCCCATTCGGTGGGCGACACGAACGTCATCGTCGGGTCGGCCGCGAGCGTCTCGCGAATCGTCTCTGCACGACCGGTGTGCTCGAAGGGCGACATCGACTGCGACCAGGCGATCTCCTGCTGAGGATTGTGGCCGAGGTGTGCGGGTGTGTAGACGACCTTCATGTGATTCCTCCTAGTCGAATTGCGGAGCGCCGCGAAGCGAGCGCTTGATCTCTGCGACTCCCGAGCCGGCGATCGTGACCACTGCGTCCCACAGCTCGAGCGCCTCTGTGCCACGCGGGATCTTCGGCACGACAGGTCCGAACAGGCTTGCGGCTCGCTCGGTGTTCGGGAAGAAGGTGATGATCGGCGTCCCGACGTCACGACCCGTTCGCTCGAGTGCCATCTCGGTCTCGTGGCGGATCAATTCGTCGTGCGTCGTGTCGTCCATCGCGCCCGCGAGGTCGACCGGCAGGCCGGCCTCGTCCAACACGCGACCGAGGAACTCTCGCGGTGAACCGAGGATCATCTCGCGGTTCTGCTCCTTGTGGATCGCGTTGCCGAGCCGCGAGTAGAAGGCGTCGACCGCCGCGTTGCCGCCATGGGCACGTGCCGCACTGGCCACGCGCAGACCGCGCAGGCCGGCGTCATGGATCTGTTCGTACTGCGAGTTCTCGCCATAGCCGCGCGCCTCGTTGACAAAGCGCAGAGCGATGAACTTCCACGACACCTCGTAGGCGCGCTGGGACTGGACTTCCTTCACCCACCGCGAAGTGATCCACGCCCATGGGCACACCGGATCGAAGAAGAATTCAGCGTCGGCCATAGCCGACCACCGTAGTCCGAGGGTCCTAGTCGCGGGCGATTTCGCGCAGGTCGTAGGTCTCGATGAGGTCCCCCTGCTTCAGGTCCTGGAAGTCGCTGAGGCCGATACCGCACTCGAAGCCCTCGCGGACCTCGCGCACGTCGTCCTTGAAGCGACGCAGCGACGAGATCGCGCCCTTCCAGATGATCGTGCCGTCGCGCAGGAAGCGAACCTTCGAGCCACGAGTGATGACACCCGAGCGCACGAAGCAACCGGCGATCGCACCGACCTTCGGTGCACGGAAGATCTCGCGGACCTCGGCTTCGCCGGTGACCACTTCCTCGAACTCCGGCGCGAGCATGCCCTTCATCGCCTTGTCGATGTCCTCGATCAACTTGTAGATGATTTCGTAGGTGCGGATCTCGACTCCCTCGGCCTCGGCCATCTCGCGGACCTTGCGGTCTGGTCGGACGTTGAATCCGATCAGCGTGGCGTTCGTGGCGGCGGCCAGTGCGATGTCGTTCTCCGTGATCGCACCGACGGCGCGGTGGACGAACGCCGCGCGCACGTCGTCGCGCTCGAGCTTGCGCAGGCTCTCGGTGACCGCTTCGAGCGAACCGTGCACGTCTGCCTTGATGATCACGTTCAACGTCGCGACTTCACCCGCCTGGATCTGGGTGAAGATGTCCTCGAGCTTCACGCCGCGCTGCACGCGTGCATCGCCTCGCTGGCTGAGCGTGCGATACCGCTGCTCGCGGGCTTCGGCCACGGTGCGAGCGGTGCGCTCGTCCGGCGCGGCACGGAACTCGTCCCCCGCGCCCGGCACTGCACTCAGTCCGAGGATCTGCACCGGCGTCGACGGACCGGCTTCCTTGACCTGTTCGCCGCGACTGTTGATGATCGCGCGCACCTTGCCCCACGCCGATCCGGCAACCATCGGGTCGCCGACCTTCAACGTTCCCTTGTCCACGAGCACGGTGGCGACGGGACCACGACCGATGTCGAGCTGCGCCTCGAGCACGATGCCCTTGGCGCGACCGGTCGGATTGGCCTCGAGTTCGTTCACTTCGGCGACGACTGCGAGTTGTTCCAACATCTCGTCCACGCCGAGGCCACTTTGGGCGGACATCTCGACGACGATCGTGTCGCCGCCCCACGACTCGGGGGTCAACTGCTGCTCGGCGAGCTGCGCCATCACGCGCGGCACGTCGGCGTTGTCCTTGTCGATCTTGTTGATCGCAACCACGATCGGCACCTCTGCGGCGCGAGCGTGGCTGATCGCCTCGATCGTCTGAGGCATGACGCCGTCGTCGGCGGCGACCATCAACACGACGATGTCGGTGACTTGCGCACCGCGGGCGCGCATCTTGGTGAATGCCGCGTGACCCGGGGTGTCGATGAACGTGATCGTCTTGCCACCCTTTTCGACTTGGTAGGCACCGATGTGCTGGGTGATGCCGCCAGCCTCGCCCGCCACGACGTTGGCCTCACGGATGCGGTCGAGCAGCGTCGTCTTGCCGTGGTCGACGTGACCCATCACGGTGATCACCGGTGGACGCGGCTGTTGCAGCGTCGGATCGTCGTCGTCGGAGTCGTCGAACAGCGCCTGGAGTTCCATCTCCTCTTGCTGGCCCGGATCGACGAGGAGGATCTCGGCGCCGATCTCGAGGGCGAACAGTTCCATCTGCTCGTCGGCGAGCGTCATGGTCGCAGTGACCATCTCGCCGTGCTCGAGCAAGAATCGCACGACGTCGGCCGACGTGCGATTCAACTTCGGTGCAAACTCTTGTGCCGACGATCCACGCTCGATGATGACGATGCCCTCGGGCACCGGTGCATTGCTCGCGGTGTAGCTCGTCGGAGTCTGCGGCAACATTTCGTCGAAGTCCTGGCGACGACGCGCACGAGACTTCTTCTTCGGCGCACGGCGCTGACCGTTGCCGCGACCTCCCGGACCGCCGGGGCCGCCACGACCCGGACCACCGGGACCACCACGACCTGGACCGCCTGGGCCTGCACCAAATCCTCTGCCCGGTCCACCGGGGCGCTGCCCCATGCCCGGACGACCCGCACCCGGACCACCGGGGCGAGGTGCACCGGGGCTCGTCGGACGCGACGGACCGCCGGTGCCGACGGGACCGCGACCGAGTGCGCTCTGGGGAATGCGACCGGTGCGTGCGCCGGTGCCACCGGGACGCGGACCACCGGGACCGCGACCCATCGGTGGGCGCGGACCTTCACCGGGACGACGGAATCCACCTGGCGGCGGAGGAATCGGACGACCACTGCCGGGCGGTGGTGGGATCGGACGACCACTCGGAGCAAGTCGCGGCGGTGGGCCACCCTGCGGCGGACGCGGAGCCTGCGGTGCCTGTGCCGGCGGAGTCGGTCGTGGCGCAACGGGTGCGCTCGGTGTCGACGGTGCGATGCGCACCGAGCCACCAGTGATGATGTTCGGCGACTTCGCTGCGGGCTTGGCCGACGTGACGACGGCCGGTGCGGGTGCATCGGCAACCGGTGTCGCCTCGACGACGGGTGTCGGCTCCGGCGTCGGCTCGGCAACGACGTCGTCGGTCGCTTCAGACTTCTTCTTTGCGGCCGCCTTCTTTGCTGGCGCGCGCTTCGCCGCTGCCTTCTTTGCAGGCGCAGCCTCGTCGCCGGACTCGTCGGCTTTCTTTGCCGCCTTCTTGGCGGCCTTCTTCACCGGCTTGGCTTCTTCCGGTTGCTGCTCGCGAATCAGACCGTCACGCTCTGCACGCGCGCGTACGCGGTCGGCCTGTTGTTCGATGATCGTCGAGGACAGGCCCTTGACGCCGATCGACAACTTCGCACACAAATCAAGAGTCTCTTGATTCGTCATGCCGAGCTCTTTGGCGAGCTCGTGGATGCGCAGCAGTTTCTTGGCCAAGTAGTTACTCTCCCGACTCGCTCGTGCCGGCGGCCCACTGCTCTTGGCTCACGACCGAACCATCCGCTGCGTGCCACTCCATCGCGCCGGTCTCGGGGTTCGTGACCCACTCACCTTCCGCATAGCTGGCCGACTCGGCGGCAGGTGCTGCCGCCGGTGCGACACCGGAGGCCTCCTCTGCTGCCTGCGTCTCGCTCTTCACGTCGAGTCGCACACCGGTGAGGCGCGCGGCGAGGTTCGCGTTCACGCCCATCTTGCCGATCGCGAGCGAGAGCTGGAAGTCGGGAACGATCACGTCGGCCTGGGTGCCGTCCGCACTCAGGCGAACGTCGGTGACCTTCGCCGGCGACATCGCCTTGGCGATGAAGTCGCGCACGTCGTCGGAGAACGGAATGATGTCGACCTTCTCGCCACGCAGTTCGGTGACGACCATGCGCACGCGACCGCCGCGAGCACCGACGCAGGCGCCGACTGGGTCGACGTTGTGGTCGTTCGACCAGACGGCGATCTTGGTGCGCTGGCCTGGTTCGCGTGAGCACGCCTTGATCTCGACGACGCCGTCGGCGATCTCGGGAACCTCGAGTTCGAAGAGGCGCTTGATGAGACCGGGGTGCGTGCGGCTGACGACGATCTGTGGGCCTTTGGGGGTCTTGCGGACCTCCACGATGTAGGCCTTGAGACGTGCGTTCGGCTCGCGGACCTCGCCCTGCACCTGCTCCGCCTGCGGCAGGAGCGCCTCGACTCGACCGAGGTCGAGGAGGGTGTACTTGGTGTCGGTCTTTTGCACGAGACCCGAGACGATGTCGCCTTCGCGGTTCGCATACTCCTCGAACTTGCGGTCGCGCTCGACTTCACGGATGCGCTGGCTCATCACCTGGCGGAATGTCTGGGCGGCGATGCGGCCGAGTTCGTCCTTCTTTGGCGTGTCATCACGCTCGTTGATCCAGTTGCCGTCGTCGTCGACGTCGTATGCCGTGAACGTGATGTCCATGTTCTCCGGGTTGATGCCGACGATCACTTCTTCGGCCGCTCCGGGGCGCTTCTTGTAGGCGGTTGCGAGCGCCTCGACGAGGACCTGCAACAGCGAGTCCACGGAAATGCCGCGGTCGCCCGCCAACATGCGGATTGCTTCTGTCATATCAAGGTTGCTCATGATGCGTTGACCTCCGTATCTCTACGACTTCTTCGAGCCCGGCTTTGGTGCCGGACCCCACTGGAAAACCGTCTTTGCCTTTTCGATCGAGGAATAGTCGACGACGACCTCGGTGAGTGCGGCGTCCTCGCTACGCACCGTCACGTTGGTGTCGGTGGCCGACACGATCACGCCCTGCACGCGTCGCGTGCCGTCGACCGGTGCGGTGAGACGAATGTTGACCGTCTTGCCGACCTCGCGCATGAAGTGCTTCGGCAGGCGCAGGGTGCGCTCGAGACCTGGGCTCGTGACCTCGAGGGTGTAGCGGCCCGGCATCGGGTCGTTGTGGTCGAACTCGCGCGAGATCAGTCGAGTGATGAGCGCGATGGTGTCGAGGCTCACGCCCGAGGGCTGGCCGGGCTGGGTGTCGACGGTGACGCGCAGGATGCCGCCGGCGAACTCGAGGTCGTAGAGGTCAAGGCCGAGGTCGGTGACGATCGGAGAAATGATCTGGGAGACTCGGTCGACGACGGGGCCAGACTGCGTGGTGCCACTCGTACTCGCCATGTTCAACCTCCCCTCCCGGACGCCGCAGGCACCGGCTCGCGCCGAGGCCCACACCACCCGATAAGACAACAAAAGGCGTGGGTTGGAAGACCCACGCCTTTTCGTTCACCGAACTTCAAAGGACGCATAAATCATACCCCCGCGAACTACCGTTGGCACGTGGTCAAGCGCCTCTCCAGCCTGTTCGTGCGCACCTTGCGGGACAACCCCGTGGACGCCGAGGTTCCGAGCCATCGACTCCTGGTGCGCGCCGGCTACATCCGCCGTGCGGCCCCCGGTGGCTACACCTGGTTGCCCCTCGGCTGGAGCGTCTATCAGAACGTGTCACGGGTGATCCGCGAGGAAATGGATGCCATCGGCGCCCAAGAAGTGAACTTCCCGGCGCTGCTCCCCCGCGAGCCCTACGAAGCGACGAACCGCTGGAGCGACTACGGCGACACGCTGTTTCGCCTCCAGGACCGCCGCAAGGTGGACTACCTGCTCGGGCCGACCCACGAGGAGATGTTCACGCTCCTCGTGAAGGACCTCTATTCGAGCTACAAGGACTTGCCTGTGTGGCTTTATCAAATCCAAAACAAGTTCCGCGACGAGGCCCGCCCGCGCGGTGGCCTGTTGCGAGGTCGCGAGTTTTCGATGAAGGACTCCTACAGCTTCGACGTCGACGACGAGGGACTGCAGCGCTCCTATGACGCCCATCGCGCTGCCTACGTGCGCATCTTCGAGCGACTCGGCCTTCCGTTCGCCATCGTCTCGGCGATGTCGGGAGCGATGGGTGGATCTGCCTCGGAAGAATTCCTCTTCCCCTGCGACATCGGTGAGGATACGTTCGTCACCTGCACGTCGTGTGGCTATTCGGCCAACACCGAGGCCGTGCGCGTCGGAGCCGCAAGTGCAGTCGACTCATCCGCAACGCCGGCGGCGCGCGTGGTCGACACGCCGAACACGCCGACCATCCAAACACTCGTCGATCTGTTCAACGAGCGAGAGGACCTTGCGCGCTCCGATCGCGCGTGGACCGCGAGCGATACGTTGAAGAACGTCGTCGTCAACGTGCGCCACCCCGACGGTCGCATCGAACCGCTCGCCATCGGCGTGCCGGGCGACCGCGAGGTCGACATGAAGCGCCTCGAAGCGCAGTTGTCTCCCGCCGAGGTCGAAGCCTTCGACGAGACGCACTTCGCCAAGCACCCGACGCTGAAGAAGGGTTACATCGGACCCGGTGCACTTGGCGCGAACAATCCGTCGGGTATCCGTTACCTGCTCGATCCGCGCATCGCCACGGGCAGCGCGTGGATCACCGGTGCCGACGACTACGGAAAGCACGTCATGAACCTGGTCGCGGGACGCGACTTCACCGGAGACGGAGTGATCGACGTCGCCGAGGTGCGCGACGACGACGTGTGCCCGTCGTGTGCGAGCGCGCTCACCGTCAAGCGCGGCATCGAGATCGGCCACGTCTTCCAACTCGGCCGCAAGTACGCCGAGACCCTCGGGCTGTCGGTGCTCGACCAGAACGGCAAGCAGCAGGTCGTGACCATGGGCAGCTACGGCATCGGCGTGTCACGTGCGGTGGCGGCGATCGCCGAGGCCACCCATGACGACCTTGGTCTGCGCTGGCCGCGGGCGATCAGCCCATTCGACGTGCACATCGTGATCGCCGGCAAGGACGACGGTGCGATCACCGCTGCAGCGGAACGCATCGCCGCCGATGCCGAGGCACAGGGACTACGCGTCGTGATCGACGACCGCGTCGGCGTGTCCCCGGGAGTGAAATTCAAGGACGCAGAACTGCTCGGATTCCCGACGATCATCGTCGCGGGTCGCGGCGTCGCGCAGGGCACCGTCGAAGTGCGCGACCGGTTGGCGGGAACCACGAGCGAAATGCCGATCGCCGAGGCTGCGGCACACGCGCACGCACTGAGCACCCAGGGGTAGTCGTTGCACCTCCTCCACGGCACCGTCGCTCACTACGACTGGGGTGACACCGAGGCGTTGCCCGACTTCCTCGGCGCATTGACCAACGGAAAACCATGGGCAGAACTGTGGTTCGGCACCCATCCAGGCGGGCCGTCGCAGGTCACGACGACGACGGGAACCCAACCACTCTCCGACGTCGTCGGCGAACTCTCGTTCCTCGTCAAGGTGATCGCCGCCGCCCAACCGCTGTCACTGCAGGCTCATCCGACAGCGACGCAGGCACGTGCGGGATTCGCTCGCGAGAATGCACGCGGCATCCCGCTCGACTCACCCCAGCGCATCTACCGCGACACGTCGGCCAAGCCCGAGCTTCTCGTCGCACTCGATCGCTTCGAGGCCATCAGTGGTTTTCGCCCCGTCGAGGAGTCTCTCGAGTTGTTCACCCGACTGAAGATGCGGGATCTCGCCGCCCGACTGCGCAGCGACGGGATCGAGGGCTTCGTGCGATTCGCACTCGACACTCCGCGCCACGAGCTTCCGGGCAACCTTCCCGAACATGCGATGCACCTGGCCGCTCACCATCCCGGTTCGGGTGGCGTGCTCGTTGCTCTCCTCATGCACCACGTCGTGCTCGCCCCCGGAGAGGCGATCTTCCTCGATGCGGGCAACGTGCACGCCTACCTGCGCGGAACGGGCGTCGAGGTGATGTCGGCGAGCGACAACGTCGTGCGGGCCGCATTCACCCGCAAGCACGTCGACGTCGCCGAATTCATGCGAACGGCATCGTTCGTCCCGATGCCTCCACCACTCGTCGAGACATCACGCAACGGTGACCGTGTCGAATTCTTCGCCCCCACGCGCGCCTTCGGTGTGCAGCGAATCGACGGCGACAAGGGCGTCACGGTGCGCTCGACGCACGCCGCCGAGATCGCGCTGTGCACCGCAGGCGGAGACGACACCGTGAAACGCGGACAGGCCTGCCTGCTTCGCCACGGCGAGTCACTCACGATCGAGGCCCCCGCCACCGTGTTCCGTTGCTGGGGCTGAGCGTGAAACGGCTGCTCGCACTGGTCGCATCGGTCGTCGTTGGCCTCGTCGGCATCACCCAGGTCGAGGCCAAGACCACCCCACCACCGCCGCCGACCCTGCTCGTACTCGGCGACAGCCTGACATGGGGAACGAACTACCGAGGCTTCGGCAACGTGACACCCAAGCTGAAGGCCGTCGGCTACTTCAACACGATCGTCGTCGACGGCGTGTTTGCGCGCAACATCTCGGGTCCCGCAGGAACCGCACGCAACGGGGTGAAGACGTTGAAGAAGTTGTCGGCGACCGGAGTTCGACCGGACGCCGCGATCATCGCACTCGGCAGCAACGACCTGCAACACTCTGGCGACAAGGCGTTCTACGTCGCGCGCATCCGTGAGATGCTCGCACTCGTCGGCGACATCCCGGTCGTGTGGTTCAACGTGTGGCGAACGGACGCCAAGTACTACCCGAAGCGCGCGGCGACCTTCAATGCCGCACTCGTCGAGGTGGCGAGCGAACGCACGAATGTCGTGGTCGCCGACTGGGCATCCATCGTCACGGCGAACCCGAAGCTGATGGCCTTCGACGGACTGCATCTGCAGCCCGTCGGCTATCGCCTCCGCGCACAGATGTACGTCGAGGCGACACAGATGCTCATCGACTCACTCTCACCACCACCGACGACGGTTCCCGAAACGACGATTCCGGAGACAACGATTCCCGACACGACGACGACCGTCGCCGGTTAGTTGCCCGCGACCTTCTTGCGGATCTCGACGATGCGATCACCCGAGTGGTTGGCATCGTCGCCCTTTTCCTGAAGCAGTGCGTTGCGGTCCTTGGCAGCCTCACGTTCGGCGAGCGCGGTGTCCACGCGTGCGATCGCGGCATCCACGCCGTGTTCGTTGATGTAGGTCGCCCAGTCGACGAGCGCCTCGACCATCTCAGACTCAGGGACGACGGCGACGTTGCGACCCTTGACGAAGAGGTGGCCTCGCTTGTTGCCGGCCGCGATGCCGAGGTCGGCCTCGCGAGCCTCACCCGGGCCGTTCACCACGCAGCCCATGACCGCGATCTGCAGCGGGATCTTCTTGTCGGCGAAGGCCTGCTGTGCGCGGTTGGCGACTTCGATCACGTCGATCTCTGCGCGACCGCAACTCGGACAGGCGATGAGGTCGACGTTCTTGCGCTCGCGCAACCCGAGCGACTCGAGCAACTGTCGTCCGGCGCGCGCCTCCTCCACCGGGTCGGCGGTCAGGCTGTAGCGAATGGTGTCGCCGATGCCCTCCATGAGCAGCGTCGCGATTCCCGCAGTCGCCTTGATCAGTCCACCGGGAAGCGGGCCGGCTTCGGTGACGCCGAGGTGCAGCGGATAGTCAGTGACCTCGCTCAACTGGCGATACGCCTCGACCATGAGCGGCACGTTGGATGCCTTCACCGAGATCTTGATCAGGTCGAAGTCGACCTCGCGGAAATAGGCGATCTCTTGCAGTGCGGACTCCACCATCGCCTCGGCAGTGAGACCGCCATGCTTGTCGTACAACGCAGGGTCGAGCGACCCACCGTTGACGCCGATGCGAATCGGCACCTGACGGTCACGTGCCTCGCTTGCGACCGCCTTGATGTGCTCGGGGCGACGAATGTTGCCGGGGTTGAGACGTAGTCCGTGCACGCCAGCTTCGAGGGCAGCGAGCGCCATCTTGTATTGGTGGTGGATGTCGGCGACGATCGGAACCGGCGAACGCGGCACGATCTGGGCGAGACCCTCGGCCGCTTCGGCCTCGTTGCACGTGCAGCGCACGATGTCGCATCCGGCGGCAGCAAGTGCGTAGATCTGCTGGAGGGTGCCCTCTACGTCGGCGGTCTTGGTGATCGTCATCGACTGCACCGACACGGGCGCGTCGCCACCGACTGCGACCTTGCCGACGTGGATCTGTCGGGTGGTGCGACGAGGGTGCGATGCCATCGCCTTCAAGTGTGCCACCCCTAGAGGGGCTTGACGATGTCCAGATACGACCCGGTGAGGAACAGCATCGCCATGAGCGCCGTGACGGCAATGGCGACCGGCACCATCTTGGATGCATCGGCGTGGTACGTGCGACCTTTCCGCGAACGAATGCGCTCGTAGACCGCGATCGCCACGTGGCCGCCGTCGAACGGCAACAACGGGAACATGTTGAACACACCGAAGAACACGTTGACGAAGCCGAGCATCATCAAGATGCCCTTCAGACCTTCGCTCTCTCCCACGTCGCCGCCGAACTGCGTCGCGCCGATCACCGTCGTCGGCCGTGTGGTCGGGTCCGGATTCTCGGAGGTGACCGCGTCGATCACGTTGCGCGGATCGAGAACGACGAACACGCCCTTCACCGATTCGACCGCAGTGCGTCCGACGTCGTACATCGCATAGGCGACTGCCGCCGGCAGCGACTGTCGGACGTATCCGGTGCTGTCGGTGGCGAGTCCGATGTAGCCAATGGTCGCATCCCCGGGATTTGCTGCCAGCTCGACAGCCTCCACCCGCTCGACACCGTCGCGTTCGACGACGACGTCGACGACGGTGCCCGGCGACCGACCGATGATCTGATCAATGAAGTCCCTGCGCGTGGCGACCGGCGTTCCGCCGACCGACACGATGACGTCACCTTCGAGGATTCCGGCACGTTGCGCAGGAGAGTCGATCGCCGCGTCGTAGGCGACCCGCACTCGACCGGTCTCGTCGTAGCGACCCGCGGTGACGAAGACGCCGAAGAACACGACGGTGGCGATGACCACGTGCATGAGCGAACCGGCGGAGATGACGAGCAACTTGCGCGGGAACGACTTCGAGCGATACGCGACGGGTTCGTCCTGCGGGTCGGTCTCGTCCATGTTGTTCATGCCGACGATGCGCACGTAGGCGCCGATCGGCAGCGCCCGAATTCCGTACTCGACCCCGTCGCGATGGGTGCTCCAGATGCGCGGACCCATGCCCATGAAAAATTGGGTCACCTTCATTCCCGTGCGGCGCGCGGTGACGAAGTGGCCGACTTCGTGCAGGAACACCGAGATGATGAGCCCGACGACGAACACGAGACTCCACGGATTCTCGACGCCGAGCCAGACCAGCAAACCGACGATGACGAGACCGAGCGCACCCGATCGAGCCGGGCTCGTCTCTCCCTTCTGGGACTCCGCTGCTTCCCCGCCTGCGACGATGTTGTCGCGCAGGCGGCGGTAGGTGTCACTCACGCGCCGAGCACCTCGCGTGCCACGCGTCGCGCCGTGCGATCTGCCTCGAGAATGTCGTCCACCGTGGTGGGAAGTTGAGCATCATGGTGTTGCAAGGTTTCCTCGATGACGTCGGCGATCGACCACCACGACGTGGCGCCCGCGAGGAACGCATCGACGGCCACCTCGTTGGCTGCGCTGAGCCACGCCGGTGCGGTGCCACCGATGCGCCCCGCCTGGTATGCCAAGTCGAGGCAACGGAAAGTCTTGCGGTCGGGGGTCTCGAAATCCAGTCGTGCCATCTGCGACCAGTCGATGCGCCCATAGGGAATTCTGGCGCGGGACGGATGTCCGAGGGCATAGGCGATCGGTAGACGCATGTCGGGCATCGACAGCTGCGCGATCACGGCTGCGTCGGTGAACTCGACCATCGAATGCACGATCGACTGCGGGTGCACCACCACGTCGATCGCGTCATATCCGACGCCGAACAACTCGTGTGCCTCGATCACCTCGAGGCCCTTGTTCATGAGCGTCGAGGAGTCGACCGTGATCTTCGGACCCATCGACCACGTCGGATGCTTGAGGGCTGCCTCCACGGTGACCGCGCGCAGTTCTGCCTCCCCTTTGCCGCGAAACGGACCACCACTTGCGGTCAACAACAGTCGCGCCACCTCGCGATCGGGATCGTCGGATGCACGGAGGCACTGGTGGATCGCGCAGTGCTCACTGTCGACGGGAACGATGTTCGCCCCCGGCACGCGGCGCAGTGGCTGGACGACCGGTCCTGCGGCGATCAAGCTCTCCTTGTTGGCGAGCGCAAGGCGCTTCCCGGCACGCAACGTCGCGATCGTGACGGGCAGTCCGGCGAAACCGACGACGCCGTTGACGACCACGTCTGCACCCTCGGCGAGTGCCACGGCTTCGGCGACGACACGCACGCCCGGGAGATGCGACGCCACCTTCACACGAGCCGCTTCGTCGGCGACGACGACGACCTCGGGTCGATACTTCTTGGCCTGGGCGACGACACCGTCGACAGAAGATCCGACAGACAGCGCGACGACGTCGACGCCTTCGAGAGAATCGATGACGTCGAGGGTTTGCGTCCCGATCGAGCCGGTGGACCCGGCGATGGCGACGCGCATGGCGCCTAGCCCCAGGGCTGCAGCACTAAGGCGAGGTAATACACCGCGGGCAGTGCGAACAGCATGCTGTCGAAGCGGTCGAGCACGCCGCCGTGTCCGGTGAGGATCGTGCCGAAGTCCTTCACGCCGACGTTGCGCTTGATCATCGACTCGACGAGGTCACCGAGCGGAGCAATGATCGAGATCACGATGGCGAGCGCCAGCCATTCGCCGAGGCCGTTCCACGTCGTGCTCTGCAGTCCGACGATGATGACCGCCCCGAACGTGCCGAGCGTGCCACCGATCAGGCCCTCGGTCGACTTGTTCGGGCTGATCCAGTCGCGCAGCGGCGTGCGCCCGACGGCCGAGCCGACGAAGTAGGCCGCGATGTCGTTGGCGATCACGCCGATGACGACGATGAACAAGGTGTCGGTGCCGATGTTGGTGCCGGCGAAGGATCCGGTGGTCGACAGTCGCAGGATGAGAGCGGCAAAGGAGCCGAAGAATCCGATCCACAGGACCCCGAACAACGTGACGGCGATCTGCGGTGTCGGCGAGATGTCGATCGAGTCCCCTGCGACGAACACGATTGCGCACGCCATCAGCGTGAACACGACGATGAGCGGCAGGACAGCATCGCCCATCCAGTAGGCGGCGAGCGGCGCGGCGACGCTGGCGGCGACGCCGACGGGCAACACCGGCGAATAGTGGGCCGTGCGGATCTGCGTGAAGAATTCGTAGGCGGCAACGCCGATGATCGCGGTCACGAGCACGACGACTGCTGCAGGTCGCCACACGACCGCACCGATGAAGGCCGCGCCGAGTAGCGCGCCGACGGCGGTCGCCATCGGCAGGTCGCGACCGGCGGTCGGGCCGGACGGTGGTCGCTGCATGCCCGCGGTCGCACTGCGCGTCGGACGCGGGTCGCCGGGACGTCGCGAGCGCGTGACCTGCGCAGGACGCGTGCGACCGGCGGACGCCGACGGATCGCGTGGCAACGGTCGACTGGTGTCCCCCGTCGGATCGGTGCCGATGCGAATCGGGCCCTCGCGGCGCGGACGCTGCACGGGTGGCGGTGTCGAGGTCTCGAAGCGTGGTGCTCCTCCGGTGAGATCCACGCGAGGACGCGACGCGCTGGTGGCGGTGTCGTTGTAGGCGCCCCACACGTCGGTTTCGTCGTCGCCGATGCGAATTGGCGACTCGGTCGCGTCGTCGTCGCCCTTCATGAAGCGCGGCAGGTCGCCGGTCGGCGGCTCCGTCCAGTGCGGCAACTGCTCGGTCTCGTTGGCAAACGACAGCGCCGGACCCGAGTCGTCCTCGTCGGCGAAACGAACGACGCCGAATTCGTCACCGAAGTCGATCGTCGGATCGCTGCCGGCGGTCTCGTCGCGTCGGTTGCGCTTGGTGTCGTCGTCGCTCATCGGTTGCTCCTTACACTTCCAGCAGTTCTTGTTCCTTGCGCGAAAATGCCTTGTCGACCTGTTCGACGTGCTCCTGGGTCATCTTGTCGAGTTCCTTCTCCGCGCGCTCGAGTTCGTCCTTGGAGATATCGCCGTCCTTCTCCGCGGTCTCGAGTGCCTTGCGGGCGTCGCGACGGACGTTGCGCAGCGAGACTCGGCCGTCCTCGGCCATGTTCTTGACGACCTTGACGTATTCCTTGCGCCGCTCCTCGGTGAGCATCGGGAAGGTGAGGCGGATGATCACGCCGTCGTTGCTCGGGGCGACCCCGAGGTCGGCGGCCTGGATCGCCTTTTCGATCGCCGGGATTGCGCCGCGATCGTGGGGCTTGATGACCAGCTGGCGGGCCTCCGGGACCTGGAAGGTGGCGAGCTGCTGCATGGGGACCATTGCCCCGTAGTAGTCGACCATGATCTTGTCGACAAAGGAGGCATTCGCGCGACCGGTGCGCACGGAAGAAAACTGGGCTTGGACGTGATCGAAGGCCTTCGCCATCTTGTCCATGGCGTCAAGCAGGGTCTCGTCGATCACTCGACCAGCGTACCTATCTGTGCGCCCTCGAGTATGGACTTCACGTTCCCGCGCTGGAGCAGGTTGAACACGACGATCGGCAGGTTGTTGTCGCGACAGAAGGTGATCGCAGTGGAGTCCATCACCTTCAATCCCTTGTTGATGACATCCAGATAACTGATGTGCGAGTACTTCGTCGCGGTCGGATCCTTCTTCGGATCGGCGGTGTATACGCCGTCGACTCCCGAGTGCGTGCCCTTCAAGATCGCTTGCGCGGAGATCTCGGCGGCGCGCAACGCGGCAGCGGTGTCAGTGGTGAAGAACGGGTTGCCCGTTCCTCCAGCCAAGATCACGACGCGACCCTTTTCGAGGTGGCGCTCCGCGCGACGACGAATGTAGGGCTCGGCGACCTTGGGCATCTCGACTGCGCTCATCACGCGCGAGTGCTGACCCACGCGCTCGAGCGCATCCTGCAACGCAAGGCCGTTCATCACGGTGGCGATCATTCCCATGTAGTCGGCCTGCGCCTGGTCCATGCCCTGGCCCGCTCCCTTGAGACCGCGCCAGAAGTTGCCACCGCCGACGACGATCGCGATGTCCACGCCGAGAGATTGCTTGGCCTCGAGGATCTCGGTTGCGACCTGGTGCAGCGTGTCGGTGTCGAGACCGAAGCCGGTCTTTTCCGCCAATGCCTCGCCCGACAACTTGAGCACGATGCGATTCCATCGTGGCGTGGTCGTCGAGGCGGGACTCATCTGTACCTGTAGTACTAGCCGATTTCCACCTGCACGAAGCGAACGATGGACGCCGAGCCGATGACCTGGGCCACGGACTTCTTGTCGTCCTTGGCGTACGGCTGCTCGAGCAACACCACGTCCTTGAAGAATCCCTGGATTCGCCCGTCCACGATCTTGCCGATCGCAGCCTCAGGCTTGCCCTCGTTGCGGGTGACGGTCTCGAGGGTCGCGCGCTCGGCGGCGACGACGTCGGCCGGCACGTCCTCTTTCTTCAGGTACTTGGGACGAGCAAAGGCGATGTGCACCGCGACGTCGTGGGCGAGCTCTTCGGTGGCCCCGCTCATTTCGACGACGACGACGTTCACGCCGCGTCCGCCCTGGACGTGGACATAGGAGTCGAGGATGTTGCCGGAGGCGGCCTCGAAGCGCACGATGTCGCCTAGCTCGATCTTTTCCTTGAGCAAGATGCGCAGGTCCTCGAGTTCCTTGGCGCGATCGGCGACCGCGGCCTCACCCTTTTGGCGCACGAGCTCGGCGAGCGCGTTGGCCTCGGCGATGAACCCGTCGCTCGAGGCGACGAAGTCGGTCTCGCACTTCAACTTGACGATGGCCGCCGTCGGGCAGTCGATCGACAGTGCGACGACGCCCTGGGTGCTCTCGCGATCGTCGCGCTTGGCGCTCGCCGCAAGACCCTTCTCGCGCAACCACTGCTTGGCTGCGTCCATGTCGCCGTTCGTCTCGTCGAGGGCCTTCTTGCAGTCCATCATTCCCGCGCCGCTCGACTGACGCAGCGCCTGGACGTCCTTTGCAGTGAACGACATTGGGATCAGCCCTCCGCCTTCTCGCCGGCCTGCGCGACGCGCGCGTCACGTTCCGCCTGCGCAGCGGCAGCCGACTTACGTGCTGCATCCTGCTGAGCGTCGAAAGCGGCCTGCTCCTCGGCGGTGCGCGTCACGGGTGCACTCGGTGCACTTGCGCCACGGTTGCCGCTCTTTTCGGCGATGTAACGACCCTCGATGACGGCCTCGCAGATCACGCGCGACATCAACTCGTTCGCACGGATCGCGTCGTCGTTGCCCGGGATCGGGAACTGCACGAGGTCGGGGTTCACGTTGGTGTCGACGACGGCGATCACGGGGATGCCGAGCTTGTTCGCCTCGGTGACGGCGATGTGTTCCTTCACGGTGTCGAGGATGAACACTGCGCTCGGGCGCTTGGTCATGCCACGAATGCCGGACAGGTTCTTTTGCAGCTTCTCCATCTCACGGGTGATGAGGAGGGCTTCCTTCTTCGGCATCAGTTCGAACTCGCCGGTGTCGCGCATGCGCTCGTATTCCTGCATCTTGGCGACGCGCTTGGCGATGGTGTCGAAGTTGGTGAGCATGCCGCCCAGCCAACGCTCGTTGATGTAGTGCATGCCGCACTTCTCGGCGAAGAACTTGATCGGGTCCTGTGCCTGCTTCTTCGTGCCGATGAAGAGCACGGTGCCGCCGTTGGCGACGAGGTCACGGGTGAACTTGTAGGCGGCCTCGACGCGGTCGAGCGTCTGCTCGAGGTCGATGATGTAGATGCCGTTGCGCTCTCCGAAGATGAACCGCTTCATTCGCGGGTTCCAGCGGTGGGTCTGGTGTCCAAAGTGGACGCCTGCTTCCAGCATTTGGCGCATGCTGACGATTGCCATGACACTCTCCTCCCCGTGGTTGTGTGCGTCACGACCCCCTTGCGCCGAAGCGACCACGAGACGGGAGCCGTGTGGATTGGTTGCGACCACGGATGTGGCCGTCGGACAGCCTAGCGGTGCGTCCGTGGCTTCCCCTCGGGCACGAGCCTCGTGCGGCGCACGCCGCACGAGAGCGGGTCGACCGCATGGTCTCCCCTGCGCACCCCGACATAGAGCGTCTCGCCGGCCACGCCGAGGACATCCCCGACCCGCACCACATCTCCCTTTCCCACGTCGACCGACTGCAGCCTGCCATGCGTGACGCGCACGACCCCGGTGTCGACGACCACGTAGCGCACGCCGGCGACCTCGCCGGCAAAGCTCACGGTCCCCGATGCCACCGACCGAACGACCGAACCAGGAACCAACGCGTACTCGATGCCGCGATTGCCCGCACACCTCGGACACGGTGGTCGACGAAATCCGTCGATGACGACGAGCGCCGTGGGCAGGCGTAGCCCACACGATGCGCGTGCGACGTTCGCGTCAGCCGACGTCAGCAGCGCGCAGACGAGCACGAAGCTGCAACACAGCCTTCGTATGGATCTGCGAAACTCGACTCTCGGTGACGCCGAGGACGTCACCAATTTCGCCGAGCGTGAGGTTTTCTTCGTAATACAGCACCAACACCGTTCGCTCCCGCTCGGGGAGCTTCTTCATTTCCTGGCGCATCACCTTGCGCAATTCGTCCGCTTCGACCACCGCATCCGGGCTCGTGTCGCGGTGCATGGAGGAATGTGTGTCCGTGGCCGTGTTGTCTGCCACCACGTGATCGAGCGGTCCGACGGAGCCGGCCGCCACGTCGCTCAACCACTTCTGCAACTCGTCCTCGTCGATGCCGAGTTTGGCGGCGATCTCGGCGTCGCTCGGCGAACGGCCGAGTTCGTGCTCCAAGTCGCTGATCGCCGTCTCGATCGACTTCGACCGTGAGCGCACGCTGCGTGGTACCCAGTCGAGTGCGCGCAAGCTGTCGAGGATCGACCCACGGATGCGCGGGATCGCATACGTCTCGAACTTGACCCCCTGGGCCGGGTCGAAGCGGTCGATCGCGTTCATCAGGCCGAACACCCCCGCCGAGATGAGGTCCCCCGTGTCGACGCGCTTGGGAAGACCAGCGGCAAGTCGGCCGGCGACGAACTTGATGAGCGACGCGTAGTGCACAACCAGCCACTCGCGCGACGCCGGATCTCGGTCGTCGTGCCACTGCGACCACGCCTGTTCGACGGTCAGCCGAACCGGCAGGGCGTTCATGCCATCAATTTATGCCCGTGGGTGGGAAACCTCATAAGCCGCCTTGAGGCGCTCTTTGCTCACGTGGGTGTAACGCTGGGTGGTGGCGACATCGCTGTGACCGAGGAGCTCCTGCACGGCGCGCAGGTCGGCGCCGTTGTCGAGCAGATGCGTGGCGAAGGTGTGGCGAAGCGCGTGCGGGTGGGTCGGCGAGGTGCTGCGTGAATCCAACACCCGACGCACGTCGCGTGGCCCGATGCGTCGGCCGCGCGAATTGAGGAACAATGCCCCATCGGTGTGCTCCCCCGACACTTCTCCACGTAGTGCGACCCACGCGACGACCGCGGCCATCGCCGGTTCGCCGACTGGCACCGTGCGCTCCTTGGACCCCTTGCCCATCACCGTCACGAACTGGCGCTTGGCGTTGATGCTCGCAAGGTTCAGCGAACACAACTCGCTCACGCGCAGACCAGAGCCATACAACATCTCGATGATCGCGGTGTCGCGTGCGACCTTCCATGGCGGGTCGTCGGGATCGGCCGCGGTCAGCAATGCGTCGAGTTGGTCCGCGGTCAACACCTTCGGCAGTCGACCAGCGTCGTTGGGTGCGCGCACGCCGACGGTCGGATCGACCGACAGCCGCCCGTGGCGCACGTGCCAACCGAAGTACTTGCGCAGGCTCGCGAGCTTGCGCGACACCGTGCGCTTGGCCGCCTTCGTCGTGACGAGGAAGCCGATGTAGGTGCGCACCTGGGTCTTCGTCACCGCCGACGGCGACTCGATGCGTTGGCGCGCCACCCACTGGGCGAACTGGCGAACGTCACTCACGTATGCGGTCACAGTGTTGTCGGCCGAACTCGTGAGCGAGGTGCCGAAGGCATCGAGCATCCACTCACCCGACGGGGCGACGTCGACTTGCTCTGTCGAGTTCGTGGGAGTGGTCATGGATGCACCTCGCGCGCGACATCCAACCTAACCCGAGCGTCGCCGCAACTGGAGGACTTCCCACCACCCGTCGTTGTGCAACAACCAGCCGTCACGTTCGAGTCGACCGAGCGTCACGGCGACCTCGGCGACGTTGCTCCCCGTGCGCATCACGATCTGGTCCACGGTCAACGCCTCGAAGCCGATCGAGTTCACGACGTGAGCCTCGAACGGATCGAGCGAGCGCCGCGAGTCGAACGTGCGACGACCAGCACGTCGTGTGTCGAGTCCGAGCGCCACCAACACGTCGTCGACGTCGGTGACGGGCGTGCACCCCTGGGCGATGAGCTGATTCGTGCCACGCGACGTGTCCACGTGTGGCGATCCAGGGACGGCGAGCACCGTGACGTCGCGCTTGATCGCCTCGGCGACGGTGATCATCGACCCACCGGCGGCGCGTGACTCGACGACCACGACGGCCTCGGCGAGTGCGGCAATCAATCTGTTGCGCATCGGGAAGTGCGACTTGTGCGGCGCCACCCCGGGTGCGTGTTCGCTGAGGAGCAGACCGAACTTCGACACCCACGACCACATCTCGTCGTGTTCGGGTGGATAGATGACGTTCAGACCGCTACCGACGACGCCGACCGCCACCCCGTCCACGCCGTTGGCATCGTGTGCACTGCGCACGCCACGATGCGCCCACACGTCGATGCCTCGGGCGAGACCCGACACGACGGTGATGCCGCGCGAAGCGAGCTCGAATCCGAGGTGTGCAGCGAAGTATCGACCGGACGCGGTCGCACCACGCGTGCCGACGATGGCGACCCGCCGACGCGCAAGGTGCTCGAGGTTTCCGCGCACATAGATGATGGGCGGACGCTCTCGATCGACGGCGAACTGCACGGGATAGTCCTCGTGTCCGACATACACCGCGCGCACGTCGGTGGACGTGAGTCGCTCCCGCACGTCGCGCACGGCACGCATCGATGGAGCACCGCGACCAAGCGAGCGCCAGATCTCCGACGGGGATTCGTCGTCCAGGCGTGCGCTGAGTCGCGCCGCAGTGAAGCGGCCGCACGTCGAGAGCACGCTCGCCATCGCAGGTTCGTCACGGTCGGTTTCAGATCGTGTTCGTGTCACGACCCGATGTGTGCGCGAGGAACTGGGAAATGTCGGTCGGTCACCTCGATGCGGGCAACAATGGTCGGATGCGCACGCGGGCCCTCACCGTCGCCCTTCTTGGCTGCCTCGCACTGGCCACGTCGGCATGTCGCTCCACGCCGCGCACCGGCGAGAACTTCTGTCGTCAGTTGGCCAAGGAGATGCCGGCGATCGCAGAGCCGCCGATCACCGCCGAGGCGATCGACGCCGCGGTGCGACGCTTCGAGCGCCTGAACGAGATCGCCCCGCTCGAAGTGCAGTCGGACTGGCAGGCCCTCACGGAACTCATGCGTGCGGCCCGCGACGTGGATGCCAACGATCAAGCATCGGTGCAGGCGCTCGTGGACCTCTCCTATGCAACCGACAAGAGTGCGACGGCGGCCGCTGCGTGGGTGTTGTCGACCTGTGGCGTGGACATCGCCACGGGACTGTCGGTGACGCCGTAGGCGCCTAGCGAATCTCTCCGCGTCGCACGATCACCTTGTCGACGAGACCATATTCCTTTGCCTGCTCAGGGCTGAACCAGCGATCGCGCTCGCTGTCCTTTTGGATCTGCTCGATCGTCTGGCCCGAGTGGAACGCGGTGAGCTCGGCCATGCGGTGCTTGGTGAAGGCGAGCTGCTCGGCCTGGATCGCGATGTCGGCAGCCTGACCGCGCAGACCTGCGAGTGGCTGGTGCATCATGATGCGCGCGTTCGGCAAGGTGTAGCGCTTGCCCGGGGTTCCGGCGGTGAGCAGGAACTGCCCCATCGACGCCGCGAGTCCGAGACACACGGTGGAGACGTCACACGAGATGAACTGCATCGTGTCGTAGATCGCCATGCCTGCGGTGATCGATCCGCCGGGGCTGTTGATGTAGAGCCACACGTCGGCCTTCGGGTCCTCACCCTCGAGGAACAACAGCTGCGCGCAGATCTGGTTGGCGACGTCGTCGTTCACGTCGCTGCCGAGCATGATCACCCGGCTCTTCAGGAGGCGCAGGAAGATGTTGTTCTGCGACTCGAGGGAACCATCGAGTGCCACTGCTGGGGTCGGCGAAGTTGCCTGGGAGGGGTCGAACGTCATGCGCTAGAGGCTACACCTCGGCCGTCGCACGGAATCGCGACCTGCGAGCACGCGTGACCAAGTACACCTTCGTCACGCGCCGGGCAACGCCATGAAGTGGCGACGCACGCCACTGAAGACCACGACGATGCGCTCGTCATCGGCGATCTGATCGCGTATCGCGAGCACGCCCGCGAGACCCGCGCTGCCCGTCGGCGACACGTCGATGTCGGTGGTCGCGTGTGCGAGTGCATAGGCCTCAACGACGTGGGTCTCGCTTGCCACGACCGGCGAGCCTCCGCTGTCGGACATCGCGTTGCACACGCCGACCCAGTCGTAGGTCTCGTCATCCAGGATGCCGTCGGCAAGCGAGTGCATCTCGCCCTCCCAGGGCCACATGCACTCGCCCCATCGACCGCCCGCGTTGCGCGTGCCACCCGTGGCTCGCGCCGCGTTCCACGCGCGTGCAAGCGGCGCGCACCCTTGCGTCTGCACGGCATGCAACATCGGTCGTAGCCCGCCGGCGAACACTCCAGAAGCCGCATTCGCCGCGAACGCCCCGCCACCGACCTGGATGAACAACCGATCGAGCGGCGGTCCGCTGACGCGCTCCTGGGCATCGGCGATCTCCCAGCCGATCGTGCGACCACCGTCCAGACACCATGCGTTCTCCGTGCCCTGCACGCCGAAGGGAATCGCACCGTCGGCGACGGCCTCGCGGAAGCGATGCACGCACGGATCTCCCGGCGGGTCGGTGTCGAGTCGAGGACACACGACGATGTCGGCGTCCACCGAACGCAACATCTCGAGCAATGCTTCGCTCGCGGTGACCGGCACGAAGACGCGAATCGGCCACGACACCGCCTTGGCGAGGGTGGATGCGGCGAACGCGGCGTTGCCGCACGAGGCGATCGCAAGCGGCGGTCGCGACGCAGGACTCGTCCACGACGCTGCACCGGTGCGCTCTGCGACGACCACGTGCAACAACTCGCTGAACAGGTGCCGCGCCTTGTGCGAACCGGCGACGTTGTGCGTCTCGTCCTTCACCCACACGCCACCCGGTTCGCGGAACCCGAGCGCATCCGACAAGCGATCCGCGCGGGAGAACGGCGTCGTGCGAAAACCGACGCCCGCGACGGAGGCGACCTTGGCGTCGAGTTCCTCGATCAGTGCGACGCGCTGGTCGTCAGTGAGACCGCGCGACGCGGCGAAAGCATCCCATGCGAGGTAACGACGGAACGCGACGTAGGGATTGGCGTGCTCGACCGCTCGCAGCGGTGCGATCGGCTGGTCGATGTGCAGCACGTGGTGACGGTCGTTGCCGCGGGCGTTCGGACACCGCCAGGACATCGCCTCGTCGATTGCGACCTTCGCGCCGCAGGCCGCACAGGTGAGCGAAAAACCCGACGGTGCGACGAGCGACACGAGGAAAAACTACTTCTGCTTGGCGACGCGCTGGTTGAACTCGCCGATCATCGCGTCCCAGGTCGGGATGTAGGAGCGAAGGTTCTTCCAGAAGCTCTGCGACCGACGGGCCTCGAACACCGACAACGGCGTCCCCTGCTGCTCCACCCACGTGTAGTAGCCGAGGTTGAAGATGCGATTGCGGTCGCGCTGCGTGCAGTCGATCATCGCGTCGGTGTCGACGGTGGCGAGGTGCTCTGCGAACACCTCGGCCGCCTCGACCTCGCCGAAGCTGTTGTTGAAACGCTTGGCGAGGGTCTTCACGCGCTCGCTCGGATACAGGTCGGAGCCGTCGGTGGCGATGGTGATCAGCGCGTCGTTCTCGCCGAGACCGAGCAACTTGGCGGTCTTGATCGCCGCGATCGTGTTGCAGATGGCGGAGAACCCGAAGTGCGTGAGCGTCTCGACGACGTCGGCGGGGACACCCTTGCGGGCCACCAAGTAGCGCTTGCCGGCCTCGGTGTTGAACAGCACGTCGAGTTCGTCGGTGACACGGTCGGACACGGCGGCAACCACGTCGGTGTTCATGACGTTGTGGATGAGCGGGATGTGCTTGTCACCGATGCCCTGGATGTTGTGTTCGCCGAAGCCGTTCTCGAGCATCGTCGGACACTCGAGCGCTTCGACGGCGACGATCTTGGTGCCGTAGATCTCCTTCAGTCGGTCACCCGCGCCGATCGTGCCGGCAGAACCGGTCGCAGACGTGAACGCCGCGAGGCGCAGGTTCGGGTTCTTCGAGGTAGACGCGACGTGGTCGTAGACCGCCGCAAGCGCCTGACCCGTGACCTCGTAGTGGCCGAGATAGTTGCCGAACTCACAGAACTGGTTGAAGATGAAGTTCTTCGGATCACGCTGCATCTCGTTGCAGGCGTCGTAGATCTCCTTCACGTTGCTCTCGGTTCCCGGCGTGCGGACGATGTCGCTCGGGTCGCTCGTCCAACGATCCAGCCAGTCGAAGCGCTCCTGCGACATGCCCGCGGGCAACACCGCGACGCCGCGGGCACCCATGATGCGACTGATCGCCACGCCGCCACGGGCGTAGTTGCCCGTCGACGGCCACACCGCACGCTGCGATGCGGGATTGAACTGACCGGTGATCACGCGCGGCGCGAGGCAGGAATACGCCGCCAACACCTTGTGCGCGGTGATCATCGGGAAACGGTCACCGAACACGACGATGATCGGGGATGCCACGCCGGTGAGCGACGACGGCAACACGACGTGGTCCGGCACCTGCACGCGGTTGCCCGCCAAGTCGTTGAACCAGTGCACGCGGAACAAGTTGCGCGGATCGGGTGAGTTCTTGTCGACGCCCTTGGCGACGTCGGCCGGGATGAGCGACGGATTGGCGAGCTGGGCGAAGGTCGGCAGCACCACGTTGTTCTCCGCACACTTGCGCACGCTCACGTCGCGAGCGCCTTCGTCGACGACCGTGTCGGCGAGACCGAGTTGGCTGGTGAGTGCGAGTGCGTCGTCGACGTGCGTTGTAGTGGTCACGAGGTCCATTCTGTCTGGTTCTCGGGACCCTCCACTACCCTTGACGACATTCGGCCGACGTAGCCCAATGGCAGAGGCACGGCGCTTAGGACGCCGTCAGTGAGAGTTCGAGTCTCTCCGTCGGCACGGTGAAAGAACCACGAGTCGTCCGAGATCTTGCGACCCCCGCGGTCGTCGTGGACCTCGACGCCCTCGATGTCAACCTGACGACGATGTCCGAGGTGCTCCCCGGCGATCGCCTACGTCCGCACGTGAAGGCGACCAAGTGCACCGCGCTGGCACGTCGGCAAGTCGCCGTCGGACACCACAACTTCACGTGTGCGACACCCAAGGAGATCGTCGGCATGGTGCGTGCCGGCGTCGGCACCGACCTGTTGCTTGCCAACGAGACGTTGGACGTCGACCGTCTGCGCGCACTTGCTGCGCTCGGCGATTCCGCGACGATCACGGTGGCGATCGATTCCGTGGAGACCCTGCACGCGGCACATACGGCCGGCATTCGCAACGTACTGATCGACGTGAACGTCGGACTACCGCGATGCGGTGTGGCCGTCGAGGGAGCTGGTCGTCTTGCCGATGACGCACGCGCGAAGGGACTCACCGTGCGCGGGGTGATGGGCTACGAGGGGCACCTGATGATGGTCGCCGACCGCGCCGAGAAACAGGACAAGGTGTCGGCGGCGATGGAGCTGCTCGTTCGTGCGTCACGCGACGTCGGCGGTGAGATCATCTCGGCCGGCGGCACCGGGACATTCGACATGCACGCATCCACCGGTGTCACCGAGGTGCAAGCAGGCTCATACAGCTTGATGGACTCGCACTACGCAACGCTCGGGCTGCCCTTCACGCAGGCGATGTTCGTCCTCGGCACCGTGATCTCTGCATCCAAGGACTGGGCCGTGGTCGACGTCGGGCTGAAAAGCCTCGGCATGGACCATGGCAATCCACTCATCGAGAACGCATCGGTGTGGTTCGTGAGCGACGAGCACACCACGTTCTCGATGACCTCGGGAGAACTTCCCCGAGTCGGCGACAGGGTGAAGGTGACCCCGGCCCACGTCGATCCGACGATGGCGATGCACGAGGTCGCCTGGGCGGTGAGCGACGAGACGATCGTCGACCGTTGGTCGATCGACCTGCGCGGTTGGTGAACTAGGCGCGAAACGCCGCCGTCGCCGAGCCGAGCGCGGCGATGAACGACGACTCATCGTCGGTGTGCAGCGCGACGTAACCGTCGGGACGTAGGAGGTAGTAGCCGTCGACGCCGTCGACGACGAGCGACTCGACTGGCAGGGCACACGAGTCGAGTGCGGTAGTGAGCGGCCGCGGCGAGACGACGAGGAGCGTCGCCGACACCCCACATCGCGGATCGATCTCGCCAATGCGGTGCCACATCGACCCGCATGCAGGATCGGCACCCGACAACGGGCCTTCGCCGAGTCGTGGCTGCGGTCGGCTTCCGCCATAACCGGCGGAGTCGTCGATGCCATGGCTCACGCGACCTGCGATCTGGTCGATGAGTCGACCGGTGTCGACGGAGTGGTGCACCGTGCTGTGTGCATGCGGCATGCGCTCCGTTTCATACGTATCGAGGAGCGCATCGGATGCTTTCGACGAGCACACGAGCACGATCTTCCACGCAAGGTTGAAGGCATCGCGCATCCCCGAGTTGAGGCCCTGTCCCATGAACGGTGGCATCTGGTGTGCTGCATCGCCCGCGAGGAACACGCGCCCGACCCGCCAACGTCGCGCCACCACACCGTGGAACCGATATGCGGCGTGTCGAATCAGTCGTGCGTCGTCGGTCGAAATCCACGGAGCCATCAATCTCCACGCCGCCTCGGGCGAGTTCATCGCCTTCGGATCCTCATTCGGCTGCAGTTGAAACTCGAAGCGGTAATAGTGGCGATGTCCGCGCACGAGCGTCACTGGACGCGCGGGATCGCAGACCTGCCGGGTTGCGTTCGGCAGCTTCGCGATGCCCGTCGGCGTCAATTCGAGGTCGACGACCAACCAGTCCTGGTCGAAGGCGAGATCCTCGAGGTCGATGCCAAGGCGCTTGCGCGTCGGACTCGATGCTCCGTCACAGGCGACGACGTACTCCGCCTCGATCTGCGAGCCGTCACCGAGCGAGACGACGACGTGGCTTGTCTCGTCGCGCACGTCGAGCACGTCGCACCCGAAGCGGACGTCGGCGCCGCCGACACGGGCAAGTGTCAGCAAGTGGGCGTCCAGCTCAGGCTGGTAGTGGCAGCTCACCGCAGGCAATCCATAGAGCTCGATCGACGACACGTCGATGCCCATCACTTCGTTGCCTGCGGCATCCACGAAGTCTGCACGCGTCATCGGCGTGAGAATCTCGTCGAGACCTCCGTCGACACCGAGCATCGCAAAGGTCCGACGAACCTCTGCGTCCATCACGATTGCGCGCGGCAACTGATAGACGTCGTGCTGTCGCTCGACGACCACGTTGTGCACTCCACGCCGCGAGAGGGCGATGCTCATCGTCAACCCGACGGGCCCTCCGCCGACGATGACGACAGGAACACGTCTGGTCACTGCGCCGCCATTCGAGCCATCGACCGACGTAGTTCAGTTGCAGCCCGACGAGCCTGCGGCACCTCCTCGTCGCTCACCTCGGCGACGGCAAAGATGAATGGTTCGAGGAGCACCCAGCCCATCTCGAGGGCCATCGCAACACAGAGTGCCGACTTGAGCTCGATGTCTGCAGTTCCCCCGCGCGATGCACGGACGTGGTCGAAGGCGGCCCGCGGAACGGACAACCCCTCCGTCACTTCGAGCAGCGCAAGGTCGATCTCGCCGTCCAGCACGCAGTGTGCAACGGCACGGATGTATCGCCGTTGTTCGAGGAGGAGCATCGGCGGCGGGATCGGGTCCCCGCCACCCTCCTGCTTGACGAAGTTGCGGTGCTCCTCGACCAAACGCACCATCGCGGCGCGCAGCAGGTCATCCTTGCTCTCGAAGTAGTGGTGCACGAGGCCGTGGTTCACGCCTGCGCGCGAAGCAATCGCGCGCACGGTCGCCGCATGCGGACCGACTTCGACGATCAGGTCGCCGGCCGCACGCACGAGCCGTTCGTCGGCTCGCTCGCGCACGCTCACTTACTGCCCGCGAGGCGCGTGTCGAAGATCTCCGACGCCGGAGCGCCGGCACGATGACGAGCGATCAATTCAGGGAAGTCGACGTTCACACCGATCGGGTTGTCGAAGAACCCTGGTGATCGCATCAGCGTGTCCGCGTCCGCCATCGACATCGAGTCGACCTGGGTCTCGACTTGGTTCCCATCGGGATCGCGGTAGTAGGCGGACAGCGTCATGCCGTGGTTGATCGTCCAATAGGGCGCCGACCCGATCGCGCACATCTCGTCGTACTTTCCGAACAGGTCGTCGAGGGAGGAAAAGCTGTAGGCAAAGTGGTCGAGTCCGACTGCGTCTGGTGTCGGATCGGCGAGGTGCGGCAGTCCGATGATGGCGACGCGATGGTGTTCGTCGTCGTAGCTCAAGAACGCGAGGTAGTCGGTGCGCATCCGCACGAACCCGCCAAGGAACGTCGTCCACCACTGGATCATCTCTTCGTACCTGCGCGTGCGCAAGACGATGTGTGCGAACTTGCTGGGCCGAATCGGCTCGGACATGGCCACCCCCTTGGTGCACTTGCACCCGTGATTAGTCACTTGACTAAGATGACCTTAGGGCCGACGCTGCCGCGTCGTCAAGGGGGCACCATGCGCTTTGCAGTACTTAACGGTCGGGCACACCTCGTGTCGGGCGATGGCCGTTTTCTCGTCGACGTCAACCGCGCATCTGGCGGCTCACTCCCAGCCGAACCCAACGCGTGCTTTGCGCGATGGAACGACGTTCGTCAGTTCGCAGAGTCGAAGCCCAATTTCGAAGTGCCACTCGACGAGAAGCTGCTCGACGCGCCGTCACCTGATGCACGACAAGTGTTCGGCATCGGGCTCAACTATCGAACGCACGCTGAAGAATCCGGGATGGAGATTCCGTCCTCGCCGCTCACGTTTCCTAAGTTCCCCTCTTCGATCACCTCGCCGCACGGTGATGTGATCGTGTCGGGACCCCTCGTCGACTTCGAGGCCGAGGTCGTCGCGGTCATCTCGACGGGCGGTCGGAACATCGCGGCTGGCGATGCGTGGAACCACGTCGCCGGAATTTGTCCGGGCCAGGACGTCTCGGACCGCGGACTGCAGTTTGCGAGTTCGCCTCCGCAGTTCGGCCTCGGCAAGAGTCGCGAGACGTTCTCCCCCTTCGGACCCTGGCTCGTGTCGACCGACGAGCTCGCCAACAAGGACGCACTCGTCGTGTCGTGCATGCTTAACGGCGAAGAGATGCAGCGGGCATCCACCGACGACTTGATCTTTTCGATTCCCGCGACCATCGAGTTCCTCTCCTCGATCGTCGGGCTGTATCCCGGTGACGTCATCTTCACCGGCACCCCCGGCGGAATCGGCGCGACGCGCAAGCCACCCCGCTTCCTCGCCGCGGGAGACGTCCTCACGACGACGATCGATGCGGTGGGCACCATCACGAATCGCATCGTCGCACGATGAGCACTTCACGAACGACCGTCACGTTGACCGGCACCGGCGTGCCTCATCCCGAAGTCGGTCGCGCCGGTGCGGGTGTCTGCGTGCGAAGTGGCGACACAATCCTCCAGTTCGACGCAGGTCGCGCCACGGTGATGCGACTGAAGGAGATGGGCGTGACCCCGCACCAGCTCAGTGCGGTGTTCGTCACCCACGTGCATTCCGACCACGTCGTCGACCTCGCAGACGTCGCACTGACCCGCTGGATCCAACAGGAGATGTATCGATGTGGGCCACTCACGGTCGTCTGCCCGAGCGGCAAACCGGAACGCTTTGCACGTCGAATGCTGGAACCGTTCGACGACGACATCGCCCTGCGCATGGAGCACGTCCAGCCCGCACCACCACGCGTGGACGTGGTCGCCTTCGACCCATCGCCGACGCCGAGGGAGGTGTGGCGCTCGGAAGACTCGAGCGTCGTCGTTACGGCGGTTGCAGTGCACCACGAACCCGTCCCCGACGCCGTCGCATATCGCGTCGACACGCCGTCGGGAGCGGTCGTCATCTCGGGTGACACGCGAGTGTGCGCGGAAGTCGGTTCGCTTGCCCGAGGCGCGGCGATCCTCGTCCACGAGGCTTGCCGCAGCCGCGCGATGGCCGAAGCAACGAAGGGCACGCCGTTCGAGGCGATCTTTGAGTATCACGCCGACACCGTCGCTCTCGGAGAGATGGCCGCACAGTCGGGCGTGCCACACCTCGTCCTCACCCACCTCATTCCTGCGCCACGCAACGACAAGGACGTCGCGTCCTTTGCCGACGACGTGCGCTCGGGTGGCTACCAGGGCACGATCAGCGTCGGTCGTGACCTCGACGAATTCGTCGTCAGCTGAGCGCTGCGAGAAGCCTCGCCATTTCGCGAAACGCCTTGCCGCGATGGGAGAGCTCGTGTTTCTCCTCGATCGTCATCTCGGCGAACGTGCGACCGTCGCCGTCTCGCGGCACGAACAACGGGTCGTAGCCGAATCCTCGTGAGCCGCGCTCGTGGGCAGCGATCTCACCCTCACACACTCCCTCCGCGACGACTTCTCGCCCGTCGGGGTGCACGAGGAGCGCGACGGTGACGAATCGACACGATCGCTCGCGACCGTCGAGTTCGCGCAACAACTTCGCCCGATTGTCAGCATCGCTCGCCGAGGGACCCGCGTAGCGCGCGGTGTGCACGCCTGGTGCGCCGTCGAGTGCATCGACGAAGAGTCCGGTGTCGTCGGCAAGTGCCGCGACGCCGGTTGCCTGCATGATCGCGCGCGCCTTCAGTCGGGCGTTGCCGACCAACGTGTCGGCGTCCTCGACAACGTCAGGCACGTCGGTGGGTCGCGGTTCCATTGCCACGACGCCACCCATCAGGTCCATCATCTCGGCCACCTTGTGCGGGTTGGCGGACGCGCACACGACGCGCAGCATCGCTAGCGACCGATGGCGCGGGGAACCGGCTGCGTCGAGAGGATCTGTCGCTGGAGTCCGAAGATCTGCTCGAGGCCACCCGAGGCGAGACCGAGCAGGTGGTCGAGCTCGCCACGCGAGAACGCCTTGCCCTCGGCGGTGCCCTGCACCTCGACGAACGACGGCTCGCCGCCCGAGATTGGCTGCAACATCACGACGTTCATGTCGACTTCCGCCGTCGAGTCCTCCTCGTAGGGCAGGTCGATGATCGGGGTTCCGGAGTGGATTCCGACGCTGACGGCCGCACAGAGCGAGTGGAGCGGATGCGTGGTGAGTCCACCTGCCTGCTGCACCCGCGTGAGTGCGTCGTGCAACGCGACGTAGGCGCCACAGATGCTCGCGGTGCGCGTGCCGCCGTCGGCTTGAAGCACGTCGCAGTCGATGAGCACTTGACGCTCGCCGAGGGCCACCATGTCGCACGACGAACGCAGCGCACGCCCGATGAGTCGTTGGATCTCGACGGTACGACTGGACTGCTTGCCCTTGGCCGCTTCGCGATCGACGCGCTCGGGCGACGACCCGGGGAGCATCGAATATTCCGCGGTCACCCATCCCTTGCCGCTGCCCTTCATCCAGCGCGGCACGTCCTCGTCGATCGATGCGGTGCACAGCACGCGGGTACGACCGAACGACACGAGCACGGAACCCGCCGCCATCTCGGTGAAGTCGCGCTCGAAGCGCACCTCACGCAGTTGGTCCGGGCGTCGTCCATCGAATCGGCTCATGGCTGTGTCCTCATTACTGTGCTGTCGACCACTGGTGCGCGCTGGTGAGTTCCGGACCGAGCAGGCGGCGTCCGAGCTCGGCGAACCACGCGATGTCGCCCGACGACAAGAAGCGGTGCTCGCCATCACCCGACGTGCGCGCCATGTGCGTCGACTCGAGCGTCTCTTTCACGAAGAACGCAGTCTCGTCGGCACTCGACACGAGCACGACGTCTGGCCCCATCACCTCGCCGATGACGCGCGCGAGATATGGGTAGTGGGTGCAGCCCAGGAGCAACGAATCGACGCCCGCCTGGCGCACCGGAGCGAGCAGTCGCTCCGCGAGCACCATGACCTCATCGCCGGTCGTCTGGTCGCGCTCGACGAACTCGACGAAGCCAGGGCACGCTGCGGACGTGAGCGTCACGTTCGCCCCCGTCGCCCGCACGGCCTCGACGTACGCGCCCGAGGAGATCGTGCCGACGGTGCCGATGACGCCGACCTTGTTGTTGTGGGTGACGCGCACGAGCGCCCGTGCTCCGGGTTCGACGACGCCGACGACCGGCACGGAGAGTTCGGCTTGCAGGTCGGCGAGCGCCACGGATGCGGCGGTGTTGCAGGCGACCACGATCATCTTGGCGCCGTAGTCATCGACGAGGGAGTGCGCGAGTTCGCGCGCATAGCGTCGCACCTCATCGGCGGGCTTGTTGCCGTAGGGATAGCGGCCGGTGTCGCCGATGTAGACGAGGTTCTCGCGAGGCAACAGGTCGATCACCGCTCGCGCCACGGTGAGGCCGCCGAAACCGGAGTCGAACATGCCGATCGGTGCATCGGGCGTCGTCGACATCACCAGCAAGGTTAGGCGAGCGACATAGCCTTGTGCGGTGCTCGTCGCAACCGTGCTCGCACTGTGCGCCGCGGTGTTGCACGCATCCTGGAACCTCGTCGTCAAGCAGAGCGAGGATCGCCACCTTGCGCTCTGGGGCCAGTTCACGATTGCCGGCGTGGCGTGCGCGATCGCACTCGCCACGTGGAGCGTCGTCGACTCCCCGCCCGACATCGCGTGGCGCTGGGCCGCGCTGTCGGGTGCAATGCATGTGCCGTACATCGTGCTCCTCTCGCGCGCCTACAACCGCGGGGACTTCTCGATGTCCTATCCGATCGTGCGCGGCGCGGGAGCACTCGCAGGAGCCTTCGGCGGCATCGTCATCTTGAATGACTCGCCAAGCGTCATCTCGATGGTCGGCGTCGTCGTCGTCGTTGCTGGCGTGCTCACCCTCGCCCGTGCCGGAAGCTGGCACGTGATCTCCGCGGCCCTCGCAGTGTCGGCGACGATCGGTCTCTACACGATCGTCGACGCCCACGGCGCACGACAGTCCCAGCCCATCGGGTACTCGATGGCGCTCCTCGTGTCGGCCGCTGTCTGCACGACGATCTGGACGCTGGCGACGAAACGTTCGGCGATAATTCCGGCACTGAAGCGAAACGCAAAGACAATGACGGGCGCAGCGATCGCCTCCACCGTCGCGTACACGCTCGTGTTGATCGCCGTTCGCCGCGCCCCCGTGGGGTACGTCGCTGCGCTGCGCGAGTCGAGTGTCGTGATCGCTGCCTTTGCGGGTTGGAAGATGTTGGACGAGGGCGACCATCGTCGACGCATCGCGTCCGCCGTGATCGTGTTCGTCGGCCTCGTCGTGCTCGTCGCCGGGGGCTGACTAGAAGTAGATGATCTTTTCGGCCGAACGCTCGGCCTCGTCGAGATCCGCGGTGTAGGCACCAGTCGACAAGTACTTCCAGCCACCGTCACAGACGATGAACACGATCGTGCCCTCGTCGATCTCTCCTGCAACCTTGAGTGCGCCGGCGAGCGAAGCACCAGAGGAAATGCCCGCGAAGATGCCGCATTCGCGAACCAGTCGACGCGTCATCTCGATCGACTCACGTGGGCGCACCACGCGCTTGCGGTCGAGCACGTCGATGCCGTGCCAGTTCTCGAAGATCGGCGGGATGTATCCCTCGTCCAAGTTGCGTAATCCCTCGACGCGCTCACCGAGTGGTGGTTCGACGGCGACGATCTTGACGTCGGGCTTGTGCTCCTTCAGGTAGCGGCCGACGCCCATCAACGTGCCGGACGTGCCGAGTCCGGCAACGAAATGTGTGATCTCGGGGACGTCGCGCAAGATCTCTGGACCGGTCGACTCGTAGTGCGCCTGCGGATTCGCGTCGTTTTGATACTGGTGCAAGAAACACCACTCGGGGTTCTCACTCGCCAGCTTCTCCGCACGACGCACCGCACCGTTCGAGCCTTCCGCACCGGGTGTGAGGATGATCTGTGCGCCGAAGACCTCGAGCATCTGGCGTCGCTCGATGGACACGCTTTCTGGCATCAAGATGGTGATCGGGTTGCCCTTGACCGCGGCGATGGCGGCAAGTGCGATTCCCGTGTTGCCCGACGACGGCTCCATGATGCGCTGTCCCGGCGTGAGCACGCCGTCTTTGATCGCGGTTTCGATCATCGACTTGGCGATGCGGTCCTTCACGGATCCGAACGGGTTCTGTCCCTCGAGCTTGGCCATCAACTTGACCCGCGGGTTGGGCGACAAGTTGCTCACGTCGACGACCGGCGTGTTGCCGATCAGATCGAGAACGCTTTCGTGAGGCACCATGTCGACTCCGGGGATTGTTGACTGTCTTGGTCAGAATTCTAGCGAGTGACCTGAAACAACGGCAGAACGGGCCCCAATATTCCCGAGTCGGCTCAGGAAATGACGATGTCAGTTTCGGTGATCTGGCCGCCCACGATGCGGAAGTTGCGGGGCGCGGGCTCCCCCGTGGCGAGGCTCACGATCATGTAGTGCCAGGTCGGATCGGGAGCCTGGGCGACGTCGGTGGCGCTCGGGTAGGCCTCGCTGTGGGTGTGGCTGTGCACCACCCCGATCACCTCGAGACCACGGTCCTCGGCGTCGCGTTCGATCAACAGATGTTGCTTCGGGTTGATCGTGTAGACGCGCGCAGACTTGGCCATGTTGTCGCAGGCGTGGAACTCGGTCACGGTTCCCGTCGCACCCGTACCGACGAGCAACCCACATGCCTCGTACGGATAGCACGAGATGGCGTGTCGTCCGATGTCATCCAGGATGGTGCGCGCGATGCGCAACGGTCGCGTCGATGACTCGCTCATTGGCGTTTCAGGCTAGCGGTACGCTGAATCACCGCTATGAACGCACGTGAAAAGAGCGACAGCTCTCCCTTGGTTGCGAGCAATCGCAAGGCCCGGCACGACTACGCCATCTTGGACGAAGT